>OODL01000016.1_pt1 | contig 196402 bp, 181 predicted proteins | sample 1671181 | NCBI WGS metagenome assembly OODL01 (sample SAMN06348130, study PRJEB24527) | human gut metagenome | biome: human gut; feature: ankylosing spondylitis patient; material: feces | host: Homo sapiens | place: China | collected 2015-10 | reverse complement strand
CAGCGGCTCCCGTTTTAAGAAATTTTCTTCTTGAAAAGTCTGACATGGTTTTATTATTTTAAGGAGTTAGTTATTTGTGGTGGATTACTATGCAGCAACCCATATCCATTTTTCATGTTTTTTCTGCGTTCGCGTATTTGTTCAAGAGTCTGTAAATTGCCAATAGCCGGCAAGTCATTCATACGAGCATCCTGCAGGAACTTCCACGCATATTCGGATGCAATAGTCGAGTCATACATTAAAGGCAAACGAGGGTTTCGCTTACCGGTCAATATGGAATCGGCGAACAAATCGCACAGCACGTCAATATTCTTACCACCAAAAGGTTTTTCCACACGAAGTGTCTGATGTACTCCGTGTAAATCGACGACAGCTGTTTTGAAATCATGCGTCATACGCACGATACCTTCCGTACCTATAATATCTACATAAGAATTGTGCGTCTGATCTTTCGATAATTGTCCATAGACAAAACCCTGAGTTATATCAAAGACTACGCCATTTTGAAAAGTTCCGTGACATTGTACCCACCAGGGATCTTTATAATTCCACATGTTCACGCCTTGTGCATTCCATGTTCTATATTCACTTTCGGCATACCAGCGAACGATGTCAACATAATGCATTCCACAATCATGGAAAGCAGGGCCTTCATATTCATGTCCTTCACCCGGTGCCAGTCCCGGAGTCATGTGGCAAATACGAATAATGGCCAACTCACCTATTTCTCCCTTCTGAATATATTCCTTCATCAGATTATGATACCAGGAATTTCGCAGATATAAGTTCACCGTAGAAAGTACATTGGAGTTTTCTATCATATCCACCACCTTCCACTCCTTTTCCATCGTATCTGCAACGGGTTTTTCTGCGATGATATGTTTTCCGTACCGAATAGCCTTTTCTATTTGTTCGAGCCTTGAGTCTGCCAATGTGAAGAGCCCGACAACCTGTACACTCTCGTCTTCAAAGATTTTTTGGTCATTCTCTACTACACGAGATTCAGGAGATATTTTTTTAGCAAGTTCGCGCGTGGTAGGATCTGTATCGCAAATATAGGCAATCTCCCATCGCCCGCTTTTCCGCATCGCCTCCCAATAGAATCTTCCCATTCTACCGAAACCGATTATTCCTACTTTTATTTTTGTGTCAAGTGAAAATTGTGCATCCATAAAAAATTGCGAATTTAAGTACAAACAACATAAAAGGTATCAATTTTCATCTGTAGGCAGATTGTTCGAAAACTGATATCGCAAAACTAGCCAAATAAATAACGCTTTATTTAGTCTACACAACTTTATGTAGATTATAAAATAACATTAAACCTTACAAATCAACAACTTACAATCATTTAGGAATATAAAAAATGTAGATTGTTTGGAAAGCATTTTATTTATTGGATGGCACAAATTCGTTTATATTGGTCAGATTTTCATAATTTCATTTTCAAATTCATCCCGGTCCACTGCAGCCTTGTTACGCATTTTAGTACGATAATTATAAACAGTACTTGTAGAGCAACGAAGGAAGTTGGCAATCTTCCCGCTATCCGTAATACCCAAACGTAACAATGCATAGATACGAAGTTCCCTGTTCAACAAAGCGTCCTGCTTAAGAATGATCTTCTCGTCATCTTTCAGTAAAGCATTGAAATCTGAAACAAAAGTCGGATATAAATTCAAAAAGACTCTATCGAAGCGAGTATACAGAGCATCAAGTTCATCATCAATCAATGCGGAAGATTTCAGCTTTTTAATCAGTTCCTCATAGCACTTATTAATGGCTATTTTATACAGCATATTCTGATACTTCTCCATTTTATGAATATAGCTGAAGCACACGTCGAAAAACTGAGCAATATAATGCTCCTTTATATTATTAATCTCGCACAGTTCATCATTCTTATCATTCAACTCACTATTCATGCTGTTCAGTTTGTCGTTCAATCTCAGAAGCTCCTCGTTACTTTGTGCCAGCGCCCGTTTCATCCGCAACGTTTTTTTCATCTGAATATAAATAAACACGACCAACACGATTAAAAGAAAAAGAGAAACGCTGGTTGAGATAAGAAAAGTAATCAGATTCGATTTAGACCTAGCTTCTTCCGTCTGATAAGCCGTATTAATGATAGAATAGAATTTATAGATTTCCATTGCCCGGAAATGAATGCCGGAGGAAACTACATCATCAATAGCCGACTGAGTAAATTTGAAAGCATCCGCTAAATTATTTTCCTCATATTGTATCAGTGCAAGTGCCTGCAAGGAGGCCGTTTCACGTGTGGCATTCTGAATATCAGCAATGGCGGACATCATAAGATATTTCTTCGCATCATCCTCTCTTTTCAAATAGCGGCTCAGCATGGCATACGAATGAGTAATCATCGCATAATTAGGAGTTCCTACCTCCTCAGCATTCAGCAACTCATCCAAAATCTTGATCGCCTTTGTTGAATCGCGTCCTGCATAAGAATAAGCCCGTGACAATTTATAGTCAAAGGAAGTATGATCCATAAGAGCATACAGTGAATCCTGATAAGCTTCCCGTTTTTTTCCGTACTGATTATTGGTAGCAGAAATCGAATAATACTCCCAAAAACGGGCATATGTATCATAATAAGTAGCTAATAATGAACGAGGAAGTTCTGATGGCTTCATTTTTTCGAGAAGTAATTCTGCATCTCTATATCTGCCGCACATGGAATATACAAGGCTGAGTTGCAAAGAAGACTGGTATTTCAAATAGTTTCTATTTAACTGACGAGCGATTTCAAGGTTCCGGTCGACATAATGAATGGCAGAGTCTATATTAAATTTCTTATACTCATTGTATAATTGGAGATTCACCTTATATTCCCGATCGGGAGTCAGCCCAGAGTCCTTCAGTAAACATTTAATCCGGGCGATTCGCTGCTCTTTCTTCTGGACGAAGAGAGGCTTCGCATCTATCATTTTATGCAGAGAGTCAGCCAGTATTTTCAATTCGTTATTTGCATAAAGAGCATTGCCGATTCCCAGAGCAACCAGGAACAGCAAAACGATTCTCTTCAGATAACAACGGTTGAATTTCATATTACTAGCAAAGATGATAAAAAAAAGCGATTTATCCATCAGAACAAATCGCTTTTTTAATATATGAAGTAAATTTGCTCTTATTCAGCAACTACTTCGAAAGGAATTTCTACAGAAACTTCCTTGTGAAGTTTAACGATAGCTTTGTAGTTACCAACTTCTTTCACTGCGTCTTTTACAACGATGATCTTTCTGTCAATTTCGTGACCCAGTTTTGCCAATGCTTCAGCAATCTGGATATTGCTTACAGAACCGAAGATAGTACCTGTTGAACTAACTTTTGTTGCAATAGTCAAAGAAACGCCTTCCAACTTAGCAGCCAATGCTTCAGCATCCTTCTTGATTTTCTCAAGTTTGTGAGCACGTTGTTTCAAGTCTTCAGCCAACATTTTCTTTGCAGAAGGAGAAGCGATGATAGCTTTTCCAGTCGGGATCAGATAATTACGACCGTATCCGGATTTCACGTTTACGATATCGTTCTTATAACCCAAGTTTACTACGTCTTCTTTTAATATAATTTCCATACTTTTCCTCCTTCTTATTTCATCATGTCAGTTACATAAGGCAACAATGCCAAGTGACGAGCTCTCTTCACAGCCTGTGCGATACGACGTTGGAACTTCAAAGAAGTACCAGTGATACGACGTGGAAGAATCTTTCCTTGTTCGTTCAAGAATTTCTTCAAGAATTCAGGATCTTTGTAGTCGATATAACGGATACCACTCTTTTTGAAACGACAGTATTTTTTCTTCTTAACGTCTACTGAGGGCGGAGTTAAATATCTGATTTCTGATTGAACTTGTTGTGCCATGATTAATCCTCCTTTTTGTTTGATTTAACACTTCTTCTTTTAGCAGCATATTCCGCAGCATACTTGTCCATTTTGAAAGTCAAGAAGCGGATAACGCGTTCATCACGACGGAAGTTAAGTTCCAACTTGTCAATGACAGTAGGATCTGCATTGAACTCAACCAATTGATAAAAACCTGTTGACTTCTTCTGAATTGGATAAGCCAATTTCTTCAGTCCCCAGTTTTCTTCATTGATAATCTCAGCACCTTCAGCTTGAAGAATACCTTTGAATTTTTCTACCGCTTCCTTCATCTGAACATCAGACAAAACGGGAGTTAAAATGAAAACGGTTTCGTATTGATTCATACTCGTTTAATTAAATAAATAATTTATTTTATTTTAAAATGCGGGTGCAAAGTTAGGCATTTTATTTTGAACTACAAATATTTAATCTTTTTTTGTATCCTAATGTAGGAATTATCCAGGAAGTGGCTTACCTTTGCAAAGTTGTTTAAACAATAATTTCATGATAGAGCAATTTAATTTCGATATCCGGCTTATATTCGCCATCCTAAATGGTAAGGTTTCCGCAGCAATCAACCGGAAGCTATATCGCAATTTCCGTCAGAACGGTCTGGAAATCAGCCCGGAACAATGGACGGTTCTCATTTTTCTATGGGAAAAAGACGGCGTTACACAACAAGAGTTGTGCAATGCAACTTTTAAAGACAAACCCAGTATGACCCGCCTCATAGATAACATGGAACGGCAGCATCTTGTAGTACGTATTTCCGACAAAAAAGATCGCCGCACCAATCTGATCCACCTGACAAAAGACGGAAAAGAACTGGAAGAGAAAGCACGCATCATTGCGGGGCAGACACTGAAGGAAGCTCTGCATGGCATCACTCTCGAAGAACTGAGCATCGGGCAAGAGGTCTTAAAAAAGGTATTCTACAATACCAAAGACTAAACAGAAAAACAATCGTTTAATTCATAAAATCCACTAAATCTGTCTTTATAATGGATTTTTCACCTAAATTATTTCGCCCGTTAAAGAATTATGCTTTAATTTGTGACTGGAATATTATAATCTATTAAAATACACACGCATGAAAGGCTTATTAAAGAATTTGGGATTGATATTAATCTTGATCGGAGTGGTCATCCTGTTGGCTTGTTCCTTTACCGGCAATGTAAACAACAACGCGGTTTTGGGCAGTTCAGTATTCCTCGTAGTACTGGGACTCATTTCTTATATTGTCATTAATAAGAAGATCGCTGATTAATTTATTAGAAATCAATAAAAAATCCCGGGAACGAATGTTTCCGGGATTTTTTATTTTTGGTTATCGGAGTACTCATTAAGATTCAACTTCCGGTGTGATCAGCTTATAGCCTTTTCCGTGAATATTGATAATCTCGATAGAGTCATCTTCTTTCAGGTGCTTACGCAACTTCGTAATATACACATCCATACTACGGGCATTGAAGTAGTTATCATCAATCCAGATAGTCTTCAGAGCAAAGTCACGTTGCAGAATTTCATTAGCGTGTGCACAAAGCAGTCCGAGAAGTTCAGATTCTTTGGTAGTCAGCTTCGTCTGCTTGCCTTCTGTAGCCAGAATTTGTTTCTGAGTATCGAAAGTAAACTTACCGATCTTGTAGATATTGCTTTCTTTGTTCTTCTTTCCACGAACACGTCTCAAGATAGCTTCAATTCTGAAAGTCAACTCTTCCATACTGAATGGTTTCGTGATATAATCATCCGCACCAATCTTAAATCCTTCCAGGATATCTTCTTTCAGCGTTTTTGCAGTCAGGAAGATGATAGGTATCTCAGCATTCGCAGCACGGACATCCTGTGCCAACGTAAAGCCATCCTTTTTAGGCATCATAACGTCAAACACGCACAAGTCATATTTATTCTTCAAGAAAGCCTTATAACCGGCTTCTCCATCAGGATATAACTCAGCAGAATAACCTTTTGCCTGTAAATATTCTCTTAAAAGCATGCCAAGATTTTCGTCATCCTCGCACAATAAAATACGCAGTTTCTCGTCCATATCAATTATTTTTTAATAAAGGTAATGCAATAATAAATTTAGTTCCTACGTTCAGGTCGCTTTCTGCTCTAATGGTCCCCTTATGATCGGTAATAATTTTCTTCACATAAGCCAGCCCCAGTCCAAAGCCCTTCACATCGTGCAGATTACCCGTATGCACACGATAGAACTTTTCAAATATCTTTTTCAGGTTTTCCTTTTTGATACCGATACCGTTATCCTGTATCGAAATCATCAGTTTTCCCGATTCATTCCACGTTTTCACTTTCAGTTCCAGATCTTCTTCCGCTTTCTTATACTTCACCGCATTATCCATCAGATTGAAGATCACATTGGTAAGATGCATTTCATCTGCAAATATAACAGGATCGGCTGCCTCAAGGTTCGATGTTATCTTACCATTATATCGTTCTACTTTCAGTGCAAAGGTATTGATCACTCCCGAAATCAGTTCATTTGCATCAATTTCCTTCATCTTCAGTGTTGCCTTCTGCCGGTCGAACATTGACATCTGCAGTACCTTTTCCACTTGAAAGCGCAAGCGCTTGGTCTCATCATTTATGACTCCCGATATATGCTGGAACATTTGCGGTGATTTTGCTACCGCGGGGTCCTTCAACATCTGCGCTGCCAGCGAGATAGTCGATATCGGCGTCTTGAACTCATGCGTCATGTTATTGACAAAGTCATTCTTCATCTCCGTCAACTTCTTCTGGCGGAATACGATATAAATCGTAAAGATGAATGTCACCAACAACACCAACGTAAATATCAGTGACGGAATCATGAAACTGATCGAATCAAAAATATAATCCTTCTTTCCCGGGAAATGCACTTTCAGAATACTCATCTTTGCAGGCGGGTCGTTTTTAAACAATGCCTGCTGATAGGATTCTTCACTTCCTTTTGCTTCATAATCTGCACAACGGTATACTTCACGTCCATCCTTGTCAATCACTGCAAAATGATAAGGCAAGTCTATACCATTATTATATAAGTTCGATTTCAGATAATCGTCAAGGTCCCTGAACCGTACTCTATCACCAATCGACTTGTCACTCGCACGTCTAATCATGTCCAACACTACTTCATCCAACAGTGCCCGCTGATACATATAGCGATTCTTGATAGCTTCCAACATCGAATTAGAAGTCTGAGGAATCGTGTTTCGTCCACGTACCATCGCTTTAGGAAGTTCAGACGGTTTGATCTTCATCACCCTCAATTCAAAGTCAGAAATAATCTTGCCATCCCGTGACTTCACTTGAAATCGCTGTGTCCCCCGAACTACATTATTCTGCCCTAATGAAGTATTGTTTTCAGTCAGCGCTTTTCTTTCAGCATCCGAAATATCCTCAACCAACCAGCGCATAGTTTCTGCATATTCTACATCCTTGGAAACCTGATCCAAACTGTTGCGCACAGCCGAATCAAATTGCTCCTTCCGGGTTTTCATCATTTCCTCTATATAACTGACCTGCAAATACAACAGACTAAGGAAAGAAAGCCCCATTACAATACTTAATATCCAAATTGTTGACTTCTTCATAGCAACAAAATTAACACTCCCTAATTAACACTCCTAACACATTAACTTGATTTAACCGGAAGTTCCCGGAAATTAACCGTAAAGAGCTATTTAGGTTGTATTCTGATTACTACAACAATATAACTCCTCCTTTGGTTTGCAAATTTAATAAAAAATTAAATCTTTTCCTTGCGATTTTCCATCTTTATTAATCATAGTTAAACAAAAACCGCTGCCTTTTACTTAAAAAAGACAACGGTTTTAACAGTTTTGAGAGAATTATAGTTTATTCCTCTGTTTGTTTAGCTTCAAAATCCTTAATCAACTTATCCTGAACATCTGTCGGAACAAGTTCATAACTAGCAAACTTCATGATAAATGAAGCACGTCCGCCGGTAAGTGAACTAAGCGCTGTCGAATATGAAGACATTTCCTTCAAAGGTACTTTAGCAACAAGTTTCTCGAAACCTTTTTCGCTGCTCATACCCATAATCATGGCACGGCGCCCTTGAAGATCTCCCATCACATCACCCATTCTGTCGGACGGAACAAATACTTCCACATCATAAATCGGTTCCAAAATCTTCGGACCGGCATTCTTGAAGGCTTCACTGAATGCGTTACGTCCGGCAAGCATAAAGGAGATTTCATTTGAGTCTACCGGGTGCATCTTACCGTCATATACGATTACACGTACGTCACGGGCATACGAACCTGTCAACGGACCTTGTTCCAGGCGTGACATGATACCTTTCATAATAGCAGGCAAGAAACGGGCATCAATAGAGCCACCTACGATACTGTTAATAAATACCAGCTTACCGCCCCATTCCAATGGAATTTCTTCAGTGCCTCTCACGGTAATCTTAAATTCCTGTCCATTAAACTTGTAAGTATCGGGCACAGGCATACCTTCTTTATAAGGTTCAACGATCAGGTGAACTTCACCAAACTGACCAGCACCACCGGATTGTTTCTTATGACGATAGTCGGCACGGGCAGCCTTCGTAATCGTTTCACGATACGGAATCTTCGGTTCCTCAAATTTAACCTGAAGTTTTTCATTATTTTCCAGACGCCACTTCAACGTACGCAAATGGAATTCTCCCTGTCCGTGTACCAGTGTTTGCTTCAACTCTTTCGATTGCTCGATCACCCATGTCGGATCTTCTTCACGCATACGATTCAAGATGGTCATCATCTTTTCCACGTCCGCTTCGTTCACCGGTTTGATAGCACGAGAATATTTAGAATTCGGATATTTGATAAAGTTGAATTTATAATCGCAGTCTTTACCGTTGAGTGTATTGCCTGTCTTCACATCTTTCAGTTTTACGGCAGCACCAATATCACCCGCCTGAAGTTCTTCCACTTTCACACGGTTACCACCGGCTACGACATAAATCTGAGCGATACGTTCTTTCGAACCACGGTCGGCATTCAGCAAGTCATCACCTTCACGAACCTTGCCGCTCATTACTTTAAAGTAAGATACTTCACCGATATGCGGCTCGACACTCGTCTTGAAGAAATATAAAGATTCGGGACCGTTTACGTCCGGAGCCACTTCCTTACCATCTGTGTTTTCCACTTTCGGCATTTCAGACACGAAAGGAACTACGTTGCCAAGGAATTCCATCAGACGGCGAACGCCCATGTCCTTACCACCGCAAACACAGAATACAGGGAACATACCTCTGGCGATCAAGCCCTTACGGATACCTTCACGCATTTCATCTTCTGTCAGAGAATCTTGTTCGAAGAATTTCTCCATCAGTCCTTCGTCATTTTCGGCAGCGGCTTCTACCAATGCTTTATGCATTTCCATAGCCTTATCCATTTCTTCTGCCGGTATATCTTCAATCGTAGGAGCACCGCCTTCGGGTCTCCACGAATATTTTTTCATCAACAATACGTCAATCAAGGCATTAAAGCCCGGACCGGTAGCAATAGGATACTGGATGGGAACCACCTTAGATCCATACGCTTCTTTCAGTTGTTCGAGGATATTATCATAGTCGCATTTTTCATTATCAAGCTGGTTGACTAGAAAAATAACTGGCTTATTCAATTTTTCAGTGTATCGGAAGTGATTTTGTGTACCGACTTCGACGCCGTATTGGCCATTGAGAAGAATAATTGCTGTGTCGGTCACATTAAGTGCAGTTACCGTACTGCCAACGAAGTCGTCCGAACCCGGACAGTCTATAATATTAAGCTTTTTATTGTTCCATTCTACGTGGAGAACGGTAGAGAAAACGGAGTAACCATACTCTTGTTCAACAGGGAAATAATCGCTAACTGTGTTTTTTGCGGCAACAGATCCGCGACGTTTTATAACACCACTCTCGAAAAGCATCGCTTCCACGAGAGTGGTTTTCCCAGAGCCAGAACTTCCCAACAAGGCAATGTTCTTGATTTCATTAGTCTGATATACTTTCATAATATATAAGATTTTAGTAATTACTCAGTATGTTTCTCGCATACCATTAATTTAGTGTTGCGCAAATTAGGGATTTATTGGGGGAAAAGCAATATTTATGACAGTGTTACTAAACAATGTTATGTAACATAAGGTCCGTTTTATGGTTACCAGGCAGGCCAAACTTATACCTAATTCCCGTTAATTGTATCAATAGCTCAGAAAAAAGGTTTAAATTTGCAGGCTATAATCAATTGGTAACAAACTAAACATCTACTATGGCAGGTATTTATCTTCATATCCCCTTTTGTAAGACACGTTGCATCTATTGCGATTTTTATTCGACTACCCGCAGCGAATTAAAGACGCGTTATGTGCACGCCCTCTGCCATGAACTGGGAATGCGGAAAGAATATCTGAAAGGCGAACCTATAGAAACCATTTATTTCGGAGGAGGAACTCCCTCTCAACTGGAGGAAGCTGATTTTAAACGCATCTTTGAAACTATACGGGAAAATTACGGAATGGAACACTGCCGGGAGATTACTCTGGAAGCCAATCCGGACGATCTGTCACAGGAATATCTGAAGATGTTATCCTCGCTCCCTTTCAACCGTATCAGCATGGGGATACAGACTTTTGATGATACGACACTACGATTACTGAAACGTCGCCATAATTCCCAAACAGCCATCGAAGCTGTTCGCAGGTGCAGAGAAGCGGGATTTCAGAATATCAGCATTGATCTGATTTACGGACTGCCGGGCGAAACAAAGGGACGGTGGGAAAACGACCTCCGGCAAGCTATCCGCCTGGATGTAGAGCATATTTCTGCTTACCATTTGACTTACGAAGAAGATACACCTATATATAATATGTTGAAGCAGCATCAGATAGAGGAAGTAGACGAAGATTCCAGTCTGCAGTTCTTTACATTGCTGATCGAACATTTGCAGAATGCAGGATACGAGCATTATGAAATATCCAATTTCTGCCGCCCCGGCAAATACTCCCGTCACAATACTTCGTACTGGAGGGGAATACCATATTTGGGCTGCGGACCGTCCGCACATTCATTCAATGGAGCGACACGCGAATGGAACGTATCTTCCATCGACCTATATATAAAAGGTATAGAAAGAAACCAGCGTGACTTTGAGACAGAAAACCTGGACCAAACGACCCGTTACAACGAATTTATCATTACCACCATACGCACCATATGGGGTACACCTATAGAAAAACTAAAACAAGAGTTCGGTAATGAACTATGGGAATATTGCCGAAAGATGGCTAAACCTTATTTGGAAAGCAGGAAACTAGAGGAACATAACGGAACTTTGCGCCTGACCCGTGAAGGTATTTTCATTTCCGACAGTATAATAAGTGATTTGCTTTGGGTAGATTAATAAAACGTTTACACTCTTCAAAGTGTAATTAGATTCTTTCTCTTATACATTGGAGCATTTAATACTTGTCTTTAACCAACATAATAATAGGATTTGACTCTTCATTCAATCCGACTGCTATATTCCTTAGCACGCCTTTCAAATTACCATTATTACGAGCATCAACAAGTTCATAAGCTTCTATCCTTTGGTAAAAAATCACTTCATCATTTAGAATTCCAATGTCAGCCATATTTATTTTTCGTGCATTAGAATAATCCCCATTATATAACACATACTCATATAGTTCATTCTCTTTTCTATCATAAACTAAATTTACGGTAGAAAATTTTGTTTCTTTTTTCACTTTTTCTATGAAACAATATCGATTAGTGAAAATTTTTGGAAAAAGAAATACTTCTGGAAGCATAGATTGTATAGACGGTCTTTTAATTATAACAGGGACCCTATCATGTTCTGGAGAAAATTTAAACACAGTATCAGAAGATACTTCTGAAAATATCCAATGATTTTGAAAATGAAGGATTGAAGGATAAGAATAAAACATTAACAAATTTCCACCATCAGCTATTTTCATCATTTTCTTTTCTTTATAAGATATTGAGGTTTCAATGACCACCTCTCCGGTTTGTTTGGATATAACTATAAAAGTAGACTTACCAAGTGTTACATTATCATCTTCTATTTTACAAATCAACTTTTCCTTATCGAAATTATATATCTGATTAATCCTGGCTTTTTCATATCTTGAAAAATGCCGTTTATAGTTTCCAGACAAATCATACACTATTATTTTATTTTGCATGACATCATTAACAAACAATTCCTCATTGTCTTCATCCAATACAACATTATATGCGATTGTATATTCCTCATTCCCATTCCCTTTACGATTGATTTTTCTGATGCCAGTTCCTTTTTTTCTATCAAAAAGGTAAATGTCCCCATCTTGAATATCGTTTCTTACTACTATAATTTTCGCACCCACAGCAAGAACCTGCCCTTGGCATAAAAAATCATCAGAAGAATCTAACGCAATATATTCAACATCCATAAAATCTTGGAGAATTATTTCTTTCTGTGAATAGCCATCCTTTGCCACATCAATCATAATCACGTCGCCATTCTCTAAAGACACATTCTTTTTACAACCTATCATCATCAATGATAGAACTATCCATATAATATGAATATTTTTCATAATCTTAATGTTTCGCATAAGCAATATCAGGATAATAATAAAATTCTATCCCAAAGCAACTATTCAGTAAAATGAGGACTAACATTCTAAACTAGTTATCATGCAAGGAAATGCAGTAACATAAGAATTGTTAGTAATCAATATCCATAAAGTCAATTAATTAAGAGAACATAATCAATACGTTTAAAAACTTTAGAACGACAATAGTAACGACAATTCTCTTTCATATTAAAGAATTTAATCACATCAACATAGTTTTTTTTCCATAATCCGTTGATACCAAAAAGCGACATATTGATTATTTCATATTCTTTTTTAAAAGTTTCTATGGCGAGAGAATCGTTTTCAAGAGCAGCTCTTAATACCTTGATCACATTTTTGCAAGAACCTTCGCTAAGTCTACTTTCCTTATTTCCCCGACATGATTCCTCAAAGATGTCTTCTTGATTATTCTTACGCCCTTCTTGTTGACCAAAAATCTCTACCAAACAACAGGAAAGCAACATTACAGATATAAAGTATCTCTTTATCATTCAATCTTTTTATCTAGCATTACAATGTCTTAAAGCTATAACTTGGTAATAACCTTCTGCACATTTAGCACAATAATACAAACAACCACCTGACCACACATCTTCGTATGAAATAACAGTACACTTGTTACCACTACTACCCTCATCCCTTGCGAGTGCTTCCACATTAGCTAATGCCATCTTCGAAATTTTCACTTCTTTATTCATTGAAGCATACACATTATATCCAGCCAAAGTAACAATAGCAATTGCTATAAAAATACCTAATAATCTTTTCATAGTAAACTAAAAATTTAACGTTATTATGCAATAATACACAATAAAAATGAATGCACAAAATCACACATATTCATTTTGTTTTTTTAACCAAAACTGTAAGAGCATGTTTAAATTTTCTTCAATAACAACCTTATATCTGCAATTTTGGCCATTTCCTTTGCCGAATCGAATGTTAACGTGAGTTCTATTTAGATTTGAGTAACTCAATTCTCCTTCGGGAAAGAGGGGAAGCCATGCGGACTACTCTTATATCGAACTGACGTAATGTTAGTTCATCGTTTCGGCAGAGCCTCCTGCCATTGTCCATTCATGAGAATGTTCTTTCGACGATCCATCTCTTGTTCACAGCTATATAACTTTAATACTTTCCATCGATTTTATAATTTCTCTTTGATCTGCCATCTGCAACAAAACCGAAGCAATCAATTGAATTACAACCGAATACAGTGTTGCAGATACAGGTGGCAGATGTGTTGCAGATCGGGTATCTGCAACACATCTGTCTGCTTTACGAAAGCCTTATGACATGATATACAGTCCCGCTGCGTACCCTTTTCGACGGTATTTCGTGTTTTCTCAATATCCTTCCGAACACGCTGACTCGCTTGTTCGATATGGGTATCGCACTGTTTTTCTTAATATCTTCCAGTATCTCTGCCGGTGAAAGCCATTCGCCATTCTCTTCTTCCTTGGCAGGCCGGAAATATCGATAGAACAACTGTTCTTCAAGTGAAACCTGTTCAAATTCCCGGTTGTTCTCCGTCATAATCCGTTCTTCCGCCTGGTCAAACCAATAACGCTCGTTATGGTCGAGCTCGTGCATGGCCTGCGCATAAAGCTGCTCGTAATCTATCGCCTTACTTGTGTCTATCGTGCCGATTACTTCGATGCAAATGAAACGGCGGCTACCCGAAGGGTCGGTCAGCAGATCTTTCAGGTTGCTCGTTGCAATGAATGAAGCATAACGACGCATTTCAAGCACGGCATTGGCGTAAGGTTTGCGCATATTCACGATCGGTTTTTGGAGAATATGTTTGAGGAAACCCTGTTGGGCGGCACTGATCTGGTCGAACTCATCGATGTTGATAAGCGCGAAGCGATTGAGGTAAAGCTCGGCATCCTTCTTTCTTGAAAAATCAATGCTGTCCGTATAATAGGCACGTATGGCAGGCGGGATGATGCTGCGACAGAAAGTCGATTTGCGGCAACCTTGTTCGCCAACCAGCAGCGGAGAGACATTATTGGCATATTTGGTATCCGTTCCACGCCAGTGGACTACCATATTGAGAAACCAGCGATGAAACAGTTCCACCCAATGCGGATTGTTGCAGGGCACGGTTCTTGCCAGTCCCCGGATGCGGTCTTTGCCATCCCAGACGGGGAGGTGGTAAAGAAAATCTTCCAGCGGATTGAACACCGGTATGCGGTTTGAGTAAATATATCGGCTGATATCCCTGTCCCATAGCGGAATACCTTCGCCCTGCGCATCCAGCGCGATACTGTTCAATACCCGTTTGTCGATAGGGTTGAAGTAAAAACGGAATGAGTTCCGCTCCCGGTATTCCACTTCTCCCACCTGCGTGTTGTAGCGGAATTCATAACGCCGCTTCATGAATTCTTCTGTTTGGAGAGCCAGAAACTGCTCTTTCCCCAAACTGTTTTTCTTGCCGAAGCCCTCCTGCTCGTTATATACATTTTTGACCAACTGGCGGACGAGCGTCTCCTGCCTCCGCAGATAATAGTGGAAAATAGTCCGTTTCACCGTCTCCTCTTCAGGAATGCCGGAATGGAAACAGTTGACGGCCAACTGCGTCACTACTGCCTGAAAATCTTCTCCTCTCGGGTATGCGCCGCCGTCTTGTGCCTGATAGATTTCTTCATGCGTCTTTCTTAGAGCAGCTTCGAAAAGCATGAATATGGCATGTTCCGTATCATATCCCGGCACGGCCCGTGTCAGTGGCGACTTTTCCGAGCGTACTGCCTCCCGATAGGAGAGTTCTGTGGGCATCTCCGTCGACTGTGACAGATAAAACGGAACGGAATCCGGCCTGTACCTGAGTTCCGGGTCGTGTGACAGGCGTGAGAATTGTTCCAGTGTCGGTTCCTTCGGCAGGATATTAAACGGTATCTGCGGCTGGTAACATTTCACCGCCAGCCGGTATGCATGTGCATGAAACAGTTCGGCTTCCTCTCTTTTTTGAGGCAGCGAAGCGTCCGGGCGGGTGAACTTCACCCATATCTTTACAGTCCGTCCGCTAGAACCGGTAAATACACAATGGGTCTGCGGCTGTTCCCAAGCCAGTTGTTTTACCAGTATGATCTCCGGTCTTCCCGACAGTGGACCTACTGTCAGCTCAACAATTCCGTTATAATATTTTAATTGCTTCCCACTTTCTGTCCTGTGGAACTCTGCGGCAGGAAGAATCTTCGGCAACTTGTCTGCTTCGTAGCAGCGTGAATCGGGCAGGGAATATCGTAGTGCTTCTCTAAATACGGATACTGGCTGTGTCTTGATTTCTGTTCGTGTTTTTTCTATCCACGTTTCCATATCCATCGTTGTCAGTGCGGTCGTTTTATCCTTGTCTCTTAACTGAGTAACTTTCATATCTTGTTTTGTTGATAATATTCTGCTAAGTTAGCTATAATTGTCCGCCCCTGCAAATAAATGGGTATTTATTATCTGTTTATCCTTTTTATCCGTACATTTGTGGAATTTTAAACATTAAAATCATTGAATAAAAATGAACGAATCATTCGATTTTTCCTTAGTTCCCTATACGTTCGGCCTGTGTGCCGCCGAAGGATGTCCGCGTGCTGCCACCTGTCTGCGCCGGATAGCACTGGAACATGCTCCGGCAAAGAGGGTTTTTCTGCCGATTATGAATCCTAACCGACTGAAAGCGCAGGACGGCGCGTGTGATTATTACCGTTCGGACGAGAAAGTGCGTTATGCCCGTGGCTTTATGTGCACGATTAATGCACTCACTGTCCGTGTGGCGGATACTTTCCGCTATCGCATGATAGGATATATGGGCAGAAAGAACTACTATTTGAAACGTAAAGGAGGGATAAATCTTTCTCCTGCCGATCAGCAACAGGTGATAGCTGTTGCAAAGGAGCTGGGAGTTATCCGAAAGGATTATTTTGATGGCTACGTGGAGGAATATAACTGGGAATAACTTCACATTCCTCCTTTGTCGGGAGTCGTTTGCTGTTCGTATCGTGTAATGTCCCGCCTTGGATACTGCAGTGTCCTGCCTTGGGAATTACAGTATCCAGCCTCAGACACTGCAGTATCCAGCCTTGGGAACTACAGTATCTAACCTTGGGAACTGTAGTTTCCAAGGCGGATACTCTAGTTTCTGCGGAGGAAACCATCTTCCCGATTATAAGAGATGACTCATCCTCCGGTGTTGCAGATACGAGTATCTGCAACCTATCTGCAACAGGTATCTGCAACGCCGTAATAAACTATCAATCAAACCATTATTTCGCTTTTGTTGCAGATGGCAGATGTTTTTTCATTTATAACTTCTATGTAAAGGAATACCTTGGCAGGTAGGGAAACCTTCTTATTTTTTTTATTTCAACCATTTTTAAACAGGCTCTAATAACGTTTACCCGTGGACGCATACAGTTTTCTGTTAAGAAATTACAAATCTTTAATATATTACCCGATAATAATCTTACTTTTACCCCACAAAATCCAAACGACATAGCCATGACAGGTATTAGTCTCCACATCCCTATCTTGAAAATGGGAAACTGGAAATGCACGAGGGGGCTTTACGCCTGACACAGGAAGGAATTTTCATTTCCGACAGCATTATAAGCGACTTGCTTTGGGTTAATTAAAAAACTAAACGATCAGCCGATGACCGAATCAGAAGTAAGGAAGTTATTACGGCAAATGAAGGAACTGGACTCACAAACAGCCTTCCGCGACTTCTATAACATGACTTACGACCGACTCTTCCGCATAGCCTACTATTATGTGAAACAGGAAGAATGGTCGCAGGAAATCGTACTCGACATCTTCCTCAAACTTTGGAAGCAGCGCGACACCCTTCTTGATGTGAAAAACATCGAGGACTATTGCTTTATTCTGGTCAAGAACGCTTCTCTCAATTATCTGGAAAAAGAGTCGAAGTACGCCACCATCCATTCCGATTCCTTGCCGGAGCCACAGGAACAAAGTTATTCTCCGGAAGAGTCATTAATCAGTGAAGAACTGTTTGCAATCTATGTGAAAGCACTCGACCGGCTTCCGGAACGTTGCCGGGAAATATTCATCCGCATCCGTGAAGAAAAACAAAGTTATGCCCAAGTAGCAGAAGAATTGGATATCAGCATAAAGACAGTTGATGCCCAGCTACAGAAAGCTGTCACCCGACTGAAAGAGATGATTTCGTCCAGCGAATAACCGAAGATCACCCGAAGAGTTCAGCACTTCTTTTTTATATTAACTTTTATTTGCACAAAAGACGTAGGGAGTTTCTGTCAATCTCCGGTCTTTATCAGCAAATAAACCGATTAATCACTAAAAAAGATTGAATGATGAAAAAGTTTAATGACGCAAACGTTGGACTCTTTATCCTTTTAACAACATGCCTGAGCCTATTTTCCTGCAACAATGACAATGACAATTATCCAAAGGATTACGTAGGATTTGAAAAATCTACCCGAACAGTAGAATGTGACAAGAATCAATCCGAAAGTGAGTTGCAGATTAAAATTATTGCCACCGACAAATCCAAAGAAGACAGGACAGTGCTACTTGCCACTCCTGCTTTGCCGGCGGGACAGGCACCGATTATGAAACTGACAGAAGCCAAAGTCACCATCAAGGCGGGACAGAAATCGGCAACGACCACCATTAAGTTATATCCCAAAAAGATGGTACTAAAACAGCAGAACATTACCTTGTCCTGTACTCCTCAGTGGAAAGAAGGCAGTGTAAGCAAACTGACGATTCTGCTGAAACGGAATTAGAAAGAAAGCTAAATAGAAAAAGATATGAAATATACCGATAGAGAATTAGAAGACATACTGAACAAGCTCATCGCTTCCACCCGCTCACCGAGAGGACGTTTTTCAGCAGCATCCAGCTATCCGCAGCTGGAGAAAAAGCTGAATTTCCGCAACCACCGGTTGTATCTGACACGCACATTTGCGGCAGCGGCAGCAGTAGTTTTACTGTGTCTATCGGTATGGACAGCTTATCTGTACATGCAGCCGGCAACCATACAGACTGTTAGCACTTTGGCAGAAACACGTACCGTCCGTCTGCCCGACGGCACTTCCGTCACGCTAAACCATTATTCTTCCCTTTCCTATCCGGAACGGTTCAAATCGGATGACCGGGAAGTGGAGTTGAGCGGAGAAGCCTATTTTGAAGTAAGTAAAGACTCAAAGCATCCGTTTATAGTGCAGACAGAAACAATTGACGTTCAAGTATTGGGCACTCACTTCAATGTGGACGCCTATCCCGACAATCCGGATGTAAAGACGACTTTATTAACAGGGTCGGTTGCAGTCAGCAATAAAAACAACTCAGTACGCATGGTGCTGAAACCGAATGAGGTGGCTATATATAATAAGGTGGAACAAAAGCTTACCCGCAAGGTACTGGAGAATGCCGGAGATGAAATTTCATGGCGTCACGGGGAGTTCATATTCGATGATCTGCCGTTGCAGGAGATTGCCCGCGAACTTTCCAACTCATTCGGAACAACGATTCACATTGCCGACTCAACCTTGCAAAATTATCGGATCACAGCGCGATTCCGTAATGGAGAAGACTTGGATGCGATTTTATCTGTACTGCATAATGCCGGTTATTTCAACTATTCACGAAACACTCAACAGATTACTATTACTAAAAACTAGACTAAATGAGAACTATTCACCAAGGACACCTGCCTGTCAGAACGCTCGTTCTGATAGGTATGGTGATCCTTATCACCGCACAGGCATACGCACAGAATGCAAATGCCCGACTCACAATCACATTGCGAAATGCTACATTGAAGGAGTTCGTCAAGTTAATCGAAAACTCTACAGGATATTCTTTTATCTACAGTGAAGAAATCAGCATCAGTCATAAAATCAATCTGAAAGTGAAAGATATGCCTTTGCATGAGATACTGGATCTCGTATTCAAGAATGAGCCGATCAGTTACAAGTTCTCTGAGAGATACATTCTCCTGCAAAAGAAAAGGGTGCAAAAGCCGGTAAGCCGCAAGTTTACTATCAGCGGATATGTTACCGACGGGACGTCGTCCGAGACGTTGATTGGTACTAATATCATTGAGAGTCATCAATATCAAGGCACTACTACCAATCCTTACGGCTTTTATAGTATCACTCTGCCCGAAGGAGAAACGGAATTACGTTTCTCTTATTTGGGATATACCACAGAAACACATCATTTCACCCTTGCTCAAGATACTCTGCTGAATATTCGTATGAAAGGAAACGCACAATTAGAAGAAGTAGTGGTCGTTTCAGATAAAGCAGAAGCAGGGACAGTTGCCACACAGATGGGAGCTGTCGAGATTCCAATGGTGCAAATCAAGAATACTCCAAGTATATTAGGAGAATCAGATGTAATGAAAGCCATTCAGTTAATGCCCGGAGTACAGGCAGGAGTAGACGGATCGGCTGGATTATATATACGTGGTGGCAGTCCCGACCAAAATCTGATCTTACTTGACGGAACTCCGGTATATAACGTAGACCATATGTTCGGCTTCTTTTCCGTCTTTACTCCTGAAGCTATCAAAAAGGTCACTTTATTTAAAAGTTCCTTTCCTGCACGCTTCGGCGGACGCCTTTCTTCCGTCATTGACGTACGCACCAATGACGGGGATATGAAAAAATATCATGGGACACTCAGTATCGGCTTGCTAACCAGCAAAATAAATTTGGAAGGACCGATTGTGAAAGACAAAACATCATTCAACATATCCGCCAGACGTTCGTATATTGATTTAATAGCCAAGCCATTCATGCCCGATGATGAGAAATACAACTATTACTTTTATGATATCAATGCAAAGATCAATCACAAGTTTTCCGACCGGAGCCGTTTATATCTGAGTGCTTATAACGGGAAAGATCACTTCGCTACCCAATATGATGATAATAGCGATTTCAAGGACGGAAGTAAAATGAACTGGGGAAACACAATCATTTCCGCCAGATGGAACTACATTTTCAATAATCGCCTGTTTAGCAACACGACAGTTTCCTACAACAACTACCTATTCAATGTAAGTGCATATTCGAATAATCAATATTCACTCACCAATAACACAACCTTCATCAACCGATACTCTTCAGACTATCGTTCAGGTATCAATGACTGGAATTATCAGATAGATTTTGATTACAACCCATCTCCTATGCACCATATTAAATTTGGAGCAGGATATATCTATCACCGTTTTCGTCCGGAAGTGATGACCTCCAAAATATCAGACAAGGTAGACTCTGAGGCATTTCGCGACACTACTTACCACAGTATGAACAACAGCCGGATTTATGCACATGAAGTATCAGCTTATGCAGAAGATAACCTAAAAATCAGTACTCGTCTACGGCTTAATCTTGGATTACACTTTTCTCTGTTTCAAGTACAAAAACAAAGTTATTTCTCTTTGCAGCCGCGTGTCTCAACACGTTATCAACTAAGTAAAGACGTAATCCTCAAGGCATCTTATACAAAGATGAGCCAATATGTACATCTGCTTTCTTCCATGCCCATCGCTATGCCTACTGATTTATGGGTGCCTGTCACAAAAAAAATCAAACCGATGCGATCTCACCAGTATTCATTGGGAGGATATTATACAGGTATCAAAGGTTGGGAGTTCTCAGTAGAAGGCTATTACAAAGACATGTACAATGTGCTGGAATATAAAGACGGAGTCAGTTTTTTCGGTTCTTCCACCGGATGGGAAAGCAAAGTTGAAATGGGGAAAGGACGTTCGATGGGAATTGAATTTATGGCTCAAAAAACGCTCGGGAAGACAACAGGCTGGTTGTCTTATACCTTATCCAAAAGCGACCGCAAATTTGCTAAAGGTGCTATCAACAATGGAGAGCGATTTCCATACAAATATGATCGGCGCCATAATATTAATCTGACTCTCAACCATAAATTCAGCGAACGCATTGACATCGGTGCCTCGTGGGTGTTTTACACAGGAGGAACCAGTACTATTCCCGAAGAAAAAACAACCATCATCCGTCCTGGCAATGGAGCAAACAATGGCTTTATTCTGGGATTCGATAACTACTACAATCCTATTTATAACAATTCCCCTAATGTTGGAGAGGCCAATTACATAGAACATCGCAATAATTACCGGCTACCTGCGAGCCACCGGTTGAACATAGGGATTAATTTCAATAAAAAGACCAAGCACGGAATGCGTATCTGGAACATCAGTCTTTATAATGCATACAACTCCATGAATCCGGCATGGGTATTTCGCTCTCATAATGACGATGGAAAAAGTGTGATCAAAAAATATACCCTGCTCCCCTGCATTCCATCTTTTACTTACACTTACAAATTCTAAGTTAACATGAAAACTTATATATATCATCCGCTTATCCTGCTAGTTATAATACTGGTGACAGTATCTTGTGAAAATGAACTCCCTTTTAATATAAAGGATAATCCTCCTAAATTGGTAATGAATGCATTCATTAACGCTGACAGTATGACAAATGTCTTATTCCTTAACCTGACGGGAAAAGACTATGCCAACCACATTGAAAATGCCACTGTAGAGGTTCACGTCAACGGAGAGTTAAGAGAGACCTTGCGCCCACTCCCGATGGAAACTGAGTATGACAAGCAATGCCGGTTCAACATCACAGGCAAATTTGCTTCGGGAGAAGTAGTGCGTATTGATGCCATGACCGATGACGGCAAATATCATGCCTGGGCAGAAATCACCGTTCCGCAACGCCTTGATAAAATAGAAAACATCGACACGCTCACCGTCCCGCTAACACAAAACGGACATACTCAAGACTACATGCGCTACAAAATAACTTTTAAAGACCGCCCGAACGAGGCAAACTTCTACCGCATTGTAGTAGATAAACAAATGCGACTATGGGGATACAACCACGAAGAAGGAGGAGAAGATTATCTTCACTGGACAAAGCATATCAGTTATTCATTTATCGGACGCGAAGACATAGTACTGACAGACGGTCAACCTTCCACAGGAGATGACGAAGACAACGGACTGTTCGACACAGCTAAAAACATTTATGGTGTCTTTGATGATTCGCGATTTAGAGATACCTCCTATACAATGACGGTCTACAACGATCCCGCCATCCCATACAACAACAATTACAACGGATATTATGAAGGAATGGATGTCATCATCCGTTTGTTGAGTATCACGGAAACAGAATATTACTATCTGAAAGCACTCAATCTAGTCGATTCCGACGTTTATGACGAAACAATTAACGAACCTCTCAGATATCCCAGTAATGTACATGGAGGTACGGGAATGATAGGTATCAGCACGGAAGTATCTCAAACGGTTCGAATCAGGGAAAATAACCCGAAATGACTTGCAAAAATAAATATAGGAGCAGGATTCATAAGTAACTTTCATCTAAAAGATACCCCTGCTCCACCAATCCCCGCTTATCAGTTAGTTCCATCAATACTCCCTCCCGAATCAAGACAAGTCGATTGACAACCTCTAAGACTTTTTCGTAATTATGATCAGCAATCACTATCCCTTTCTCTTCCGAATGTTTTTTTATTAACCCGATCAGTTTATCTACCAAATGAAAGGATAAATAATCGAAAGGCTCATCCAACAGGACAAATTTAGCATTGCCCAGCAAAAGCAACTTAGCTTCCAAATATCTCCGTTCACCTCCGGAAAGTTGGGAGACACGCCGTTCCATACACGACTGGGCAACTTCATCATCCTCATAAAAATAGGGAACGACATTAGCATCCAGGTAACAGTCTACCAATTTCTTTATCTTTTCATGCTTGGGCAAGTAGCCTTGTTGCGGCAGGAAGGCTATTGTCCTTGCATGTTGGTAAGGAGCCGAAAGGACCTTACATTCATCCAACCGGATAAATTTCCGGTCTGCTTTCATTGTTCCGAAGATTATTTGCATCAACACGGATTTTCCCGTACCGTTCCTGCCGAACAATCCAATAACATCACCTGTATTTATTTTCAGGTAAACATCAGTCAGCAGTTGCCTGGTACCGAAATTCTTAATAATACTATCTATTTCAAGCAAGTGATGCATAATTTTACAATCCAAAGTACAGACCAATATACAGCAAACACAAAGACAATCAAATTCCGTTTCAGAATTCCGGAATTATAATAGAAAAAGTAGGCTTCCTTTTCAAGAAACTCCTTATAAAGCAAACTGGCAACAATTCCCCAGCCACCCAATAGATAAGGAAAAGCTTCCCAAAACAAGCTCCAGTCAGCTTTTGATACAATAAGTGCACCTAATATAGACAGCGGAACGTTTATTTTCAACGTACTGTGGAAAAACAAATAATATAGTTTTAGTCTCCGCATATATCTTACATTAATTTGACGGCTATAAATATATGAATTTAAATTAGACATCTTACTAAAAACCAGGCTTCAATTTCTGTTTTTATTCCAAATTCGCTGAAAGTTTCCTTTCATTTTACGAACGTCTCCACCGACTTTAATTAGGAACAACGATCTATTTCAATTATCTTTGTAGCCAAAAACAGGCACTTACTATGTTTATCATCATCGGAATTATGCTGACAGGAATGCTTCTGGGCTTCCTGCTACGTAATAAAAGACTATCTTGGATACATAAAATAATCACCCTGCTGATATGGGTCCTGCTCTTCCTCCTCGGGATTGATGTAGGAGGAAACGAGGCTATCATCAAAGGACTGCATACATTGGGACTCGAAGCACTCATTATCACACTGGCGGCAGTGACCGGCAGTATACTTTGCGCATGGGGACTCTGGTACCTATTATATATAAGGAATAGAGGGAAGGAGACGGAAGCATGAAAGGAAGTCTGATCATCGTCTCATTTTTCATTCTCGGTACCCTTTGCGGGTTTTATCATCTGATTCCTTACGATTTTACGGATAGCAAACTAAGCTATTACGCCCTTTGCGGACTGATGTTCTGCGTAGGTATCAGTATCGGTAATGATCCCAATACACTGAAAAGTTTCCGTTCTCTGAATCCCCGCCTGATGTTTCTCCCCGTCATGACGATACTGGGCACATTGGCAGGATGCGCCGTAGCAGGCATTTTCATGAGCCAAAGAACCTCTTCAGACTGTATGGCAGTGGGAGCCGGATTCGGCTACTATTCCCTTTCGAGTATATTCATCACCGAATATAAAGGTCCGGAATTGGGAACAATCGCATTGTTATCCAACATCATGCGTGAAATCATAGCATTGCTGGGAGCCCCGTTTCTCGTGAAGTATTTCGGCAAACTAGCCCCTATTTCTGTAGGAGGAGCTACCACAATGGACACTACTCTTCCCATCATCACCCGATGTTCCGGAAAAGAATTCGTAATCATTTCTATCTTTCATGGTTTTGTAGTTGATTTCAGTGTTCCATTTCTCGTCACCTTCCTTTGTTCAATATCATTTTAACAGCAATATTCCTTAAAATTCAGTTATATTACATTTTCGTTTCCGCACACGTATTGCAAAAACGTTTCAGAATAAGGTCTTTTTGTATCAAAAAGCAGTTGATTTCTTGATGTAGATCAAGAAATCAACCGAAACAAAATCTTTTCCTTTTCTTTGTTTTTATGCTATAAAACATATCGCTATATTTGCATAGGTAAAAAGAAAAAACTAAGCGATTAGATCAGTTTTCAATAGGTATTAGATTTGTTTTTAGGAATAGTTTTTAGGTATAACAATTAAAAAGTAGGTATTATGAAACGTTTAGGATTAACATTAGGGGCAGCACTCTGCCTCGCTGCTACGACTTTTGCAGCAGGAAACCAACCTACAACTGCAAAATGGGAAGGTAACATCAACGTAAATAAATTAGGTAAATATTTGCAGTTAAACTCTGTTCAGAGCGAAGAAGTAGCAAACATCTGCGATTATTTCTCAGAACAGATGTCAAGAGCCACTACAGCCAAGAAAGATAAAGAAGCAAAATTGCGCAACGCTGTATACGGCAACTTGAAACTTATGAGAAAGACGCTCAGCGCTGAACAATATGCTAAATATGCCGCTTTGATGAACCTTACTTTACTGAATAAAGGCATCGACCTAAGTAAGTAAAATTGAATCATATAGCAAGAGAAAGGGTGGAGAACTTAACCGGTCAAGTTCTCCACCCTTCTTTTTATCTCATCCCACCTGCCGGACTTTATTCCGGCAAATACATTTTCAGCATCATTTACAAGTACACCGGAATCATTTGATAGTCACCATGGTAGCCCCAAAACCATATTCTTGAAAAGAGGCATCCTGATAACGGTAATTGCTGTGTTTCCGTTTCAATTCATCAATAATGGCTTTCCGAAGCACTCCGTCTCCTTTTCCGTGAATAAACACAATTTTCTGCTCACGCTTCTCTTTATTCGCCTCTATCACTTCACGGAATTTGTCCAGTTGGTAGTTCAGAATTTCGCTGTTACTCATTCCGTGCGTATCATCAAGCAGAGAATCAATATGAAGGTCTACTTCAATAATCCCATTTTTTCCGCTCTGACCGTGGTTGGGCTTCACAATAGGCTGCGACTTGGGTTTATCCACAAACTTTTTCTGCAACAGAGCTGACTGAATCTCTTCCGCCGACACATATACCTGCTTGGCAGGCACGTCATCTTTCACAATATCATAAATCAGAGCAGGTTCTTCGAAGAAATCGGAAGCACTGAATGTATGCAGTTTATAGAATTTCACCGTATCAATCCTCAGCTCTACGCTGACAGCAGGTTTGATGGCGGCAGGCTTTCCATCCTTGAAAGCGATCAGCTGGACAGCTACCCGTTCCATTTCATTCAATACATCCTTGGTGAATTCTTCCAGTAACAGTTTGGTATTCGGCTCTACCAGTCCATGTGAACGGTTGTTCCAAGCCTTTCCTTCCGCACTCAGATAAGTGTAATACAGATAGTAATTGCTGTCATTCACCAGATATGCCTCGAAAGGAGTAGTCATCATCGCTTTGGCATCTTCGGGCACATAAGCCAAAAACACATTCAACGTATCACCGCCACGCACTTCCGGCTGGCGCTGTATAACCGGCATTTCCGGTTTGGCCGGCTTCGCGGGTTCCTCCTGCTTCGGAGCTGTCGCGGCAGGCTTGCGTTTTATATTGTAATCATCCGCCTCAATCACGACACATTCACGTATCGGCATCGGGATATCAAAACCATCCGCATCTTCCACTAGTACAAAGTCTTTTCCTTTGAATCCTGTTACGATTCCACCGCCTACCTCACTGAGGAAACGCACCTTATCTCCTATTTTCATTATTGTATCTCCTATTAAAATTCAAACTTAAAACGGGTAACAAAGATAGGGATTTATATGAAAATACAGTAACTTTGCCGCAAAATATAACGGAACGATTCTCGTCCCCCATTAACGACAAGACCGATGAAAGAACTTATTAAAGTCATAGCTTTTGATGCAGACGACACGCTGTGGAGTAACGAACCTTTTTTTCAGGAAGTGGAAAAACAGTATACGGATTTGCTGAAACCGTATGGCACCTCCAAAGAAATCTCAGCCGCCTTATTCCAAACAGAAATGAATAATCTGCAAATTTTGGGATATGGCGCCAAGGCGTTTACCATTTCAATGGTCGAAACAGCATTACAGATCAGCAACGGAAAGATTGCAGCCGACATTATTCGGCAAATTGTCGATTTAGGGAAATCCTTGTTGAAAATGCCTATCGAATTACTTCCGGGAGTCAAGGAAACGCTGAAAACGCTGAAAGAAACGGGAAAATACAAGTTGGTAGTAGCTACAAAGGGAGATTTGCTGGACCAGGAGAATAAGCTGGAACGTTCGGGATTATCTCCTTACTTTGACCATATCGAGGTGATGTCCGACAAGACGGAAAAAGAATATCTCCGGCTATTGAGTATTCTGCAAATAACTCCTTCCGAACTTTTGATGGTCGGCAATTCTTTTAAATCGGATATTCAGCCGGTCTTATCTTTAGGTGGATACGGAGTACATATTCCTTTTGAAGTCATGTGGAAGCATGAAGTAACGGAAACGTTCGCACACGAACGCTTGAAACAGGTGAAAAGACTCGATGATCTGCTATCTTTACTTGGATAAATACTCTATCTGGATAAATCCCGGATAAATTCAAGGAATATTACAGCAATTTCATCAGCTCCGCTGCCCGACAGGCTTCTATCGAATTGCCGACAGAAAGTTTTTCCAAAATATTCTGTCGGTGGCGGTTGACCGTATTCACACTGATATAAAGAGTCGCTGCTATTTCTTTACTCGACAGCCCTTTCCGTATGCAGCGCAGTATTTCCTTTTCGCGTTCTGAAAGGATATTGCGGTGCTCTTCCGAAAGGGATAATGTTTCTACTTCCCCACGTTCCATCTGGGTTATCGTAGCATAAATGCCTTGTTCCGGCCGTTGGTCGGCAGATAAGGAATAAAGGCAGAAGATCAGCCAGACATTGCCGGCAGGGGTGTTCTGCATGATTTGCACAAGGTTGTCAATGTATTGATAAACGCCTTTTTCATTCATCATACGCAGTCTGCATCTGCCCCGATATTTCAGCCGTTCGCCGGGAGACATGGAAAAAGTCTTCTGGAAAAACTTGTATTCCATCAAACGCTTTTCTACCAAATCTTCCGGATGAATGCGCCGGTAGATACAATCTTCGTCCATCGAATCAATTACGCTTAAAGCCGCCTCTTCGGGAGTAAGTCCCAGGAAATTCGCCCACGGATGGACAGTAACGTAACTTTTCCGGTTCGAAAGATCGGAAATGACAGCACACCCTCCATTAACTTCCGTCAATGAGCGGACAAACTGCTGGTGTTGTTCCACTATTCCATTATCCAGTGCTTCGTGCGCTGTCGGATGCGTAGCATAGACTTCATCAATTTCTTTTTGTAGTACGTCCATCGTATAAAATGGTTATTATTCAGTATTGTCGCAAGGACAGGCATGACCTATCTTTGCACCACAAAGATAAATAAATAAGAAACGAACATGAAACATTTAAAAATCAAAATCATGTCAATCGCGTTATTGGCGGCAGCAACTTCTTCTATGGCACAAAGTCTGGACAAAATGAACTGGCTGAATGAGCCTCAGCAATGGGAAATAAAAGAAGGCAAGGCTTTAGTGATGGACGTTCCGGCGAAAACCGATTTCTGGCGGATTTCCCACTACGGATTTACGGTAGACGACGGACCTTTCTACTATGCTACTTATGGCGGAGAGTTTGAGGTGAAAGTGAAAATAACCGGCAATTATGTGACTACTTTCGACCAAATGGGATTGATGTTACGCATCGACCACGAGAACTGGATAAAGGCAGGGGTAGAGTACGTAGACGGCAAACAGAATGTAAGTGCCGTAGTCACCCACCGCACCAGCGACTGGAGTGTAGTGCAACTGCCGGATGCTCCTCGTTCTTTATGGATTAAAGCGGTCCGCCGACTGGATGCAGTGGAGATTTTCTTCTCCCGCGATGATAAGGAATATACGATGATACGTACTTGCTGGTTGCAGGATAATTGTCCGGTTATGGTCGGATTAATGGGAGCCTGCCCGGACGGAAAGGGATTCACGGCCACATTCGAAGAATTTAAGGTAACTTCTTTGGCAGATCAGCGGAGACTGGAATGGGCTAAAAAACAAGCCGGCAAATAAAGAAAGACAGTTCTTCCAACAAGCTCCCTTAGATGGCGGAGCAAAATGATGGTACACAATCACACTTCGCGGACAGTCTTGTTGAGCCAATCAATAGCGATTCACTCAGAACAATTACCCTTTAGGGAGATATATGGCTAAACAAGTATTCCATCAGCCAAAATGATCGTCATTCTTGGCTATTTTCTTCCGTTGCACCTAGGTACAACAATTGTCTCACCTTGGTTAAACAACTGAAGCACCTAGGTGACTCTTTCGTCTCACCTAGGTGCAACGAAAAAAAATCGCTATTTATGTGATTAATGAGTAACTATCGTCGGCTAATGGATAGTAACAGAACCCGGTTCCATATCCTAACGGAACTTTCCACTAAACACTCCCACTTTACCAGTGTCCCATCAAGCTATTTTCCCAAAAAACGGGCAAACTTCTGCCGCTCCCGTTCCAACGTTTCTTCATCCATATCGGCCACCTGTCTGAACCATGAATATTTCAGGTCGACACTTTTCTTCTTTTCCGATTTATCCCAGTTTCCTATGACCTGACCGTTATGAAGGACAATCGGAAAGAACAGTCCGTTGTTAGTAAACGCTTTGGGATAATGTTCAAGGGGCAGAACATCCGTCCGGTCTTTATATCCCAGCAGATATTCATCATAGGAGGGCAAAAGATGTATATGTCCCGACAGTTTGCCACGAGTCCGGCAGGTGTCATGAATATACCATGTCTGTTCTTTCCATTGTTCGGTTGTCAGTTCCGAAGCAATCAGATAAACAGCCTGTTTTGCATCCGAAACCGGCAGCCCCGACCACCAAATGAAATCCTGCAAAACTGCCGGAGAATGGCTACGGAAATAACTCCGTGCCAAGCGCGCCAAAGACTCGTCTTTCGTCAGTTCGGGCATCGGCGGAACCCGTTCTTCCAAAAGTGCGTACGTGCATTTGCTTCCTCTGTCCTCGCCACTACAAATGATGCCTTCCTGCTCCGCACGTGCCATAAAGCGAGTCATACGGTGATTGTCCGCCACAATCCCCGAACGGTTAAAGTGTTCGGCAATCTCTTGTTTTGTCAGGCTTTTCTTTCCACAAAGAATCTTCTCCAACAGGTCATGCGCTTTCGTATAGAGTTCGTTTGGGATGTCCAGATCATATCCTTTCGCAAAAGAATCATTTGCCGAAATAATACGTTGCGCGGAAAGTTTCAGCATCCAGCGGATATCCTCTGCCGCCACCAGATGCCACGTAGGACGCATCACATGAGTCCTCAGAATTTCTCCCTCACGCAACGCCTTCTCTACTGTTTGAATTGTAGCCGATTTCAGACGCATCCCTACTGCCCACTTCACCATGGAATAGTTCTGTGCCTGCATGGCTCCCATCCAAGACACCAACTCTTTAGGTTCACGGAAAAGTGGATTTAATAACTGCTGATTCAGCAAACGGATATTCGGTATATTCATAAATTAGTTATTTTATTTGCCACAAATATAAAGTTTCTTCGCAAACTATTCATTATAAACTGTTAATTGATAAACCAAATATCAGCAGAAACATCGGTACAGATATTATTTCAACTCTCTCAATAAGAGTCAGAAGCTGTTGGAAGTCTCCGAATAAATCTCTACTTTTGTACTCCATAACAAAGAATATACTTAGAATGATGCTCTATAAACTTATTTCCCCTTCCATGGTAAAGGCAACAATCCAGTTGCCAGCTTCCAAAAGTATCAGCAACCGTGCACTCATCATCAATGCGCTGGGTAAAGGCATTTATCCACCGGAAAACCTGTCCGATTGCGATGATACCCAAGTCATGATAAAAGCCCTGACCGAAGGTAAAGAGACTATAGACATCATGGCAGCCGGAACCGCCATGCGTTTCCTGACCGCTTATCTGAGTGCCACTTCGGGAGAACGGATTATCACAGGCACCGCCCGTATGCAGCAACGCCCGATACAGATTCTGGTCAACGCCCTTCGCGAGTTGGGAGCTGAAATAGAGTACACCCATAACGAAGGATATCCGCCTCTTCGCATCAAGGGCGCAGAGCTGAAAGGAAATGAAATCACGCTGAAGGGAAACGTCAGTTCACAGTATATATCCGCCCTGCTGATGATAGGTCCTGTGCTCAAAGACGGACTGACACTGCACTTGACAGGAGAAATCATTTCCCGTCCTTATATCAATCTGACACTGCAATTAATGCAGGACTTCGGAGCAAAGGCGGCATGGACTTCGCCCAGCAGCATCTCCGTAGCTCCGCAACCGTATCAGAGTGTCCCCTTCACCGTAGAAAGCGACTGGAGCGCTGCTTCTTACTGGTATCAGATTGCCGCTTTGTCTCCGGAAGCAGAGATTGAACTGTTGGGATTATTCCGCAACAGTTATCAGGGAGACAGTCGGGGAGCGGAAGTATTCTCTCGTTTGGGGATCACGACGGAGTTTACTCCCCAAGGCGTAAAGATCAAAAAAACAGGCAAGGCACCGGAACGACTGGAAGAAGACTTCGTTGACATTCCGGACCTGGCACAGACGTTCGTTGTAACTTGCGCTTTATTAAATATCCCTTTCCGCTTCACAGGCTTGCAGAGTCTGAAAATAAAGGAAACAGACCGCATCGCCGCATTGAGAACCGAACTTAAAAAGCTGGGATACCTCATCGAAGAAGAAAATGACAGCGTATTGATGTGGAACGGCGAACGTTGCGAACCGGAAGCGGTTCCTGTGATTGCGACCTACGAAGACCACCGGATGGCGATGGCATTCGCACCGGCAGTAATCACCTTCCCTAAGCTGCTGATTGCTGACCCGCAAGTTGTTTCCAAATCGTATCCCGGTTATTGGGAGGATTTGAAACTTGCCGGATTCCAAGTGATAAACGAAGGTTAATCATTGTCGTACTGTGGAAGATTTCAATAAATATACTTCCCATATCAACTATTCCCCTATTGTAGATTTTACATTACAGCAGGGAAAAGAGACTTCTTATAAAAAAGGAGAGTACTTTGTACGGCAAGGAGAAGCCTGTAAGATCATGGGATTTGTTGTTTCCGGCTCTTTCCGCTATTGTTGCGTCAACAGTCTGGGCGAAAGCAGCATTGTCGGATATACATTCGACCATTCTTTTGTCGGGAATTATCCGGCTTTCCAGTTGCAGGACCAATCAAATGTAGATATTCAAGCGTTATGCGACTGTACGGTGTATGTGATCAACCATTCCCAACTGGCAGATTTCTACGACATTAACAACGACCACCAAAAACTGGGACGCCGGATTGCGGAAACTCTTCTGTGGGAAATATATGATCGGATGATCTCCATGTACAGTCTGACACCGGAAGAACGTTATCTGGATATTATCAACCGCTGTCCCGACCTGCTGAAACTGATTACTTTAAAAGAACTTGCCTCCTATCTCCTGATTCGTCCGGAAACATTGAGCCGCATCCGGAGAAAAGTAGTTCGGAAGTAAATTCTTGATTTCAATCAAGATTTTATTCAGACTCCTCCCCTACCTTTGCAGGCAAACATAGTCTATTTTAATTCATGAAGAAAATAATAATTGTAGGCGCAACCTCCGGCATCGGTCGTGGATTGGCAGAACAGTATGCCCGTGAAGACTACCTTATCGGCATCACCGGTCGCCGTGAGAATCTATTAAAAGAAATTTGCGCACAAGATAAAGATAAACTATTCTATCAGGTATGTGACATCACTCACACAGAAACGACCCTTTTATCACTGGAAACGCTTGTACAAGAAATGGGAGGCATGGATATGCTGATTATCTGTGCCGGAACGGGGGAACTGAATCCGCAGCTCTCCTATCAGCTCGAAGAACCGACCTTATTGACCAACGTAGTGGGATTTACCAATATCGCCGACTGGGGGTTCCGGTACTTTGAACAGCAGAAAGGCGGGCATCTGATTAACATTTCCTCAGTAGGCGGAACACGCGGCAGCGGTGTAGCACCAGCTTATAATGCTTCAAAAGCCTATCAAATCAATTACATGGAGGGACTGCGGCAAAAGGCGGCAAAGCTACCCTTTGCTGTCTACACCACTGACATCCGTCCGGGATTTGTAGATACAGCGATGGCGAAAGGAGAAGGATTGTTTTGGGTTACTCCTGTCGATAAAGCCGTAAAACAAATCAAAAAGGCTATATCAGACAGGAAAAAAGTCGCCTTTATCTCCAAAAGATGGAAATATGTGGCATGGTTATTCAAACTGATTCCTTCCGCCCTTTATTGCAAGATGTAAAACAGCCTTTCAGTGAGGCTGAGTTACCATGAAGCTTCATTGGCCATCTTCCACATATTAAGAAAAGAAGCCTTGGTGATTTCCACTATCTTATCCCAGTTTAACCGGTCAGCATGATCGGATGGCTGGTGATAATCGGGATGTCCGTCCGTATGATACCAGATAATAGGAATACCTGCTTTGGCAAACGTTCCATTGTCACTGCCCCCTACCGGATTGTCCCAGGCACGATAGTCCGGTTCCAACTGTAAACCATACTTCTTAATATCCTTTTTCAGCCAGTCTCCAAAAGAGGGGTGAGCAGCTGTATAGAAATAGACGACATGTTTCGGTTGTTCCGGCTTATTGTTGCGACCTATCATATCAAAGTTGAGATATCCCTTGATCTGCGAAACAAAAGGGCAAGTCTGTACAAAATATTTAGAACCGAGCAATCCCTTTTCTTCTCCGTCCCAAAAGGCAAAGATTACATTTCGCTCCGGTTGTTGTCCGCTTGCAAGAAATGCCCGGGCAATCTGCAATACAGCCGAGACACCGGAAGCATTGTCATCCGCGCCGTTATAAATCTGATCTCCGTCAAGTGCCGGGTCTATCCCCAAATGGTCAAAGTGAGCGCCTACGATGACATATTCCTTCATATTCTTACCGGGAATCATAGCCAGTACGTTCCTCATAGATAGTTTTTGATGAACTTCCTGTTTCAGCTTCGCTACAGAGTCCGGATGAACTTCCAGACGTCCTTTCTTCTGACGCTCTTTGCGGTAAGCATCAAAAGGCTGGAAGTAGCTTTCGTTCAGAGGTTGGATTCCCATCCATTGTAAGATAGATGCTATATACTCAGAGGAGACATACGAACCGTGGAATCCGGCTTCACGTCCCTGTAATTCATCACTTGCAAGGAAACCGATTGTTGCTTCGGCAGAAGAACGGTTGATCGTGTTCAAGCCTTTTTCTACGGGAGACTGTGCAAAAGTTACTGTTCCTACAAGTATTAATCCGAATAATATAATTCTTTGTTTCATCGTGGTATATAATTTAGAGTCCATGTTACAAAAGTACGAAAAGAACACAGAATCTATCCTTAAATACAAAAAAAGAGTAAGCAGTTGCCATCTTTTATAAGATTTGGCTGCTCACTCTTTCTACAAACTATTAAGACCTTGTTATCCTGTCAATCTTTCCTTATTTTGAAAAAGGAGACATGCGGAAAGCATATTTATAAACTGTATTCTTCTGAATTTCATAAGCGGGACGGGGACCCGGTCCGCAACTGGCATTACCCAGACCACGCTGTATGCAATCCAGATTCAGCACCACCTCCGCACGATAAATATCAGGCAAGGCATGACCGTACTTGATTTCAAACAAGTCCTTATCCGTATAGTGCAAAGCACTGAAATCAAATGTATCGGCAGCAGTAATCTTGATTCCTTTACCTGCTTTATTGGTCAAAGTCAGCCAGCGGGTATCACAACGCCCACCCATCGTCTGAGAACGGGCATAACTCTCTTTCATATCATTGACAGCAGACTGGTATTTGCCGACATAAGCCGCATTCTTCCGATCCCGATAATTTTCTATCGGACCGCGACCATACCATTCCAACTGCTCCAACGAAGGATTAAAGAAGGCCTGTAACGACAGACGGGGAAGATTAAAGTCATCATTCGTTGTAAAAGAAGCATCCACATCTATTTCACCATTACCATACAAACGGTAAATCAATGTATAAGGCACTTTCACATCTCCGACGGTTTCCTGCAACTGAATCGTTACAATTGCCGACTGATTATCTTCCGAGCATTTCCAGTCGAAACTGATTACCTCCGTTTGGGTATCCTGCCATTTACGCACATCGTTATTGATAAAACGGAACGTATTCAGCGACCATCCTTCACGCAGATGAAGCATATTATCGCCATTATAACGGATACCGGTCAACTTGCCTTCTTTCTTATCAAAGGTGATTTCTACACCGGGACGGCGGAAGAACAAATAACGCTTCTCCTCTTCCACCACCTTAAACAGAGATTCTTTAGATGAGGCGGAAACTGCTACCGGCTGTAGCCCGGTATTCGGGGATTTTTGAAGCAAAAGTTGTTCCGTAGCTACGATATGTCCGGCTTTTGCCCATACGCAATCCTTCTTTAGTTTTATTTCAAGGTTCAAATAATATTCACCTTCTGAAGTTAAATAGCGGGAATAAGGTATCTGCACCGCACGATGCTCTCCAGGCTTACCATCGGGTAGGCTGAACTCTTCTTCCGCTATCGGCACACCATCTTTCAAAATCACATAGCGCAGATTAAAATCATGCAGATTCAGGAAAGCATAGCGGTTACGAACGCCGATACTGTTTTCAGCATTCGGTTCCAATGTGATATATTGGTAGACTTTCTTCACTTCCCACAACTTAGGAGTAACCTGACGATCAGCCGTCACAATCCCGTTACAACAGAAATCATTGTCGTTAGGGCGATCACCGAAGCTGCCTCCAAAATAATAATGATCGGCAGGCTGTCCGGGCATATTAATGCCCTGATCCACCCAATCCCAGATGCATCCTCCGATCATACGTTTCGAATGATGCTCAATATAATCCCAGTATTCTTCCAAATTACCGATGGCGTTGCCCATCGCATGAGCATATTCACAAAGGAAATAAGGCTTGTTACGGGGTTGCTCGTCCTGTTCGATCATACTTTCAATCGAAGGATACATACGGGAATCCATATCGGCCACATCGTTCATTCCTTCATAATGGATATAACGGTCGTCTATCGCTTTGGCCGCCTGATAGGTAGCCTCAAAATTACGACCACCACCGGACTCATTGCCCATTGACCAGAAAATGACCGAAGGATGATTCTTATCCCGTTCCACCATACGCACCATCCGGTCGACGTAAGCTCCTTCCCAACTTTCACGGTTTGACAGCGACATATTGCCGTGACACTCAATATCGGCCTCATCCATGACGTACAAGCCATAATAATCATACAGCGAATACATCTTCGGATCGTTCGGATAATGACTGGTACGAATCGTGTTGAGATTGAAACGCTTAAAGAGAAGAATGTCCTCTATCATACTTTCCACCGGAACAGCTTTTCCAAACTGCGGATGTATGTCATGCCGATTGGCTCCTTTAAAAAGGATCAATGCATTGTTGATATACACCTTATTATTCCGGATCTCTATCTTACGGAAGCCATATTGCTGGCTCGTCGCTTCAAGCACATTGCCTGCGGCATCAAGCAGTTCCAGTTGGACGGTATACAGAGAAGGAGTCTCAGCACTCCATAACCGAGGGTCGCGAATCGTAGTCGTACCTTCACAGACGTTTTCCTGTCCACCAGTTATCTTACCGGTAGGTATGATAAACGAACTCACAGGCTTTCCTTCCGTATTCAGCAAAGAGACACGTACGGTAGCTTCCTGTACTTTCTTTCCGTAATTATGCACATCCGTTTTCACTTTCAGTTCCGCTTTATCCAGACGGTCGCTGATCTGAGAAGTCAGGTGAATGTCACGTAGACGAACTTTCGGACTGGCTACCAAATAAACATCCCGATGAATACCACTTAAACGGAACATATCCTGATCTTCAAGGAAACTGCCGTCACACCAGCGGTAAACTTCCACGGCAACCGTATTATTACCCGCTTTGACGTAAGGAGTGATACGAAATTCTGCATCATTACTGGACCCTTGCGAATAACCGACTTTCTTACCGTTGATCCATACATAAGCTGCACTATAAATTCCATCGAAATGGATAAAGACTTCTTTGTCTTTCCAGTCGGCAGGAAGAGCAAATTCACGGCGATAAGATCCTACCGCATTCGGCTCTTTCTCTACAGTATATCCACGCTGCCCCTGTATAAAAGGAGGATTGTTACGGATGGGATAAGTAATATTGGTATAAATAGGTGTACCATATCCGTGCATCTCCCAGTTGGAGGGAACAGGAATCTCTTTCCAGCCAGAGACATCATAACTCGTTTTATAGAAATCCACCGGACGTTCCGAAGGTTGTTTCACCCAGTTAAACTTCCAGTTTCCATTCAACAGCAGATAACGGGAAGAGCGGGTACGCTCCCAAGGATGGGTATAAGCGGGATCCGCCTTCATCTCTTCCGAATTGGCGAAAGGAATAAATGTAGCCCTGCCTTCTTCTTTATTGATTGCATAGATACGTTCATTTTCCCAGTCATTATGACTCGTTGTTTTCAAGGCTTCCGCCACTACTTTCAGATTCGATTTCCGTATCTGCCACTGCTGGTTACTTTTCGAAGCTTCCGGTTCTAACTGAAAGACAGGCTCTCCGACCAGTCCGGCATCAGGAAATCCTAAGTTATAGCCAGTCCCGACATTGGTTAATACGTAATTTCCATTCGGCAAAGCCGTTATTTTCCATTGCTGATTCGGATTTTTAGGGTCTGCCGACCATTGAATCACGGAACATTCTACTTTTCCTTTACCACTATTATCTACATTCATTTGAGTCAAGGGACTGGTTATCGTATAACATCCCTCTTGTTCGCATGGAATCAGGTTCCAGACCTGCGATTCTTTGTCTGCCTCCTGCTTACTGATAAATATTTTCGTATTCGTATCCAGACTCTCCTGATTGTCCAGCACTAATCCGTTGACCGTATGGATTTCATATCCTTGCTTCGGATCAAACTGCTGCGCCACAACCGCAGAGGCGGAAAACGACAGTGCAATCAATGCACTTCCCAAGATTTTTAATCGTTGCATCATTTAGTAGTCTAATTTATATTATAATTTGAAAACCGGTGACTGTTTATATACGCCAAAAGTATGGATAGCCGGACAAGCCTTACCGTCCTGAATACGCAAACGTACCTGCTTTGCTTTCACCGGTGCCAGACGTACAATCCATTTATGACCAATGGCCTGCTTGTCCGTCGCCTCCGGAATTGTGATCCAGTTTTTGCCATCAACAGTGTACTCCACACTCCACTTCGTCGTCCGATGTCCCAATTCGATAACTTCTTCGATCATCAGACAATCAAACTCAATAGTTTTGGGCAAGGTAAAAATTATATCCGCTTTTACCTCTCCGTCTTTTCCGGCAAAATAAGTGTTTTTCTCATTGTCCAGCATTTTTTCCGGACTATACTTTGCGCCCCGTACATTGGTCGCTTTCACTTTGGCTCCTCTCAACAGATTCGTACTGAAAGTCTCATCAATCCCCTGTTTTAACAAGGCGGCGTGCAGCGAATCGGTCGAATGAATCAAACCACGTCTGTCGGGCGGGAAATTCAGAAGCAATACACTATTACGCCCCACGGAGGTACAGTAGATATCCCAAAGTTCACGGACACTCTTCACACGGCTATCCTCTTCGGCATGATAGAACCAGCTGGGACGTATTGAAACATCTGTTTCTGCCGGAATATACGCATCACCATCCAGCATACCCTCATTTAAACCTTTGTAATACTGAGCTTCATCACGAATAGCTACTGAGTCAGTCGTCGCCCAACAAGGATCACCCGCTTCTCCCGCTTCATTCCCCATCCAGCGGACATCAGCAAACGGATAAGAATTCTTTGTACCGAAGATAACGCAATCCGGCTGTTTCTCACGGACAATCTTATACCAATGACGATAAACAGGCGTTGTCAATTCATCGGCTCCGGCGCCATCCCACCATGTTTCCCATATCTTGCCGTAATCACTCATCAGTTCGCCAAGCTGGTGGGCATAATATTCTTTGTAGCGTTCGGTCGTATATAAAGGTGAAAGGTGTTCGTGACGGTCATGAGGTCCCAGATAGATTCCCGCCTTCAATCCATACTCTTCACAAGCATCGACAAACTCGCGGACTACATCTCCTTTACCGTTCTTCCACGCTGCATTCTTCACACTATAATCTGTGTACTTGCTAGGCCACAAGCAAAATCCGTCGGCATGCTTGGCAGTCAGAATAGCAGCGGGAATCCCCGCTGCTTTTAATGTCTGCATCCACTGCCTGCAATCCAGGGCTGTTGGATTGAAAATTGCCGTACTTGCCTTCCCGTCTCCTTCATTCACATATTCTTCAAATGTATTGATTCCAAAATGAAAGAAGGCGATCATCTCCCGATTGTACCATTCAAGTTGACGGGCACTCGGAACCAACCCGCAAGGAGCTGGCGCTTGTTGAGCTATGACCGGCAGAGAACTGAACGCAGCAACTGCCGATGCAACTAATACTTTTATGTTCATAATAAATAACTTACGAGTATATTCGTTTATTTAGGACCCAGATTTTGTTTCACCAGCTGCACGAATTGATCGACCGGAACAACACGCACATTGTCATTCAATCCATCAATGACGGTTTTGATACTTTGCTGGTTCTTTGTCCAGCAATGTACAAATACAAAAGTATATCCGTCGGCACTATGTGGATTGGCAGAGCGGCTATTGATCTGAGAAATGACAGTCGATTCTTCACCTCTGTTCGAGCCACCGTCGATGCCTTCCCATAATACGCTTCTCTGCTCAATCACCGGCTTGCCATTATCCGAAAATTTGATTCTTCCATCTCCTTTTTCTCCATATCCTGTGTAGAAAATCGCATCGATATTAGGCTGAGCCAGATACTTATTGTAAACTTTCGGATTATCCATAATCTTCTGATCCAGAATATTACAGATATTCAAGCCTGACTTATCGACATACTCATTCAACTTAGCCAGATAATCGTCCAGGTCGGCATCCGACATCTTACTCGGGAATATATAGCTGCTGCCACTCGGACCCGCTACAAAGTAATCGCCTTCTTTGCTATTCTCATAATACCAGCGTAAAACAGCCGGAGCCAAATCGTACAGAGAAGGCGAAATGGTATATCCGAGCGGGAATTGGCCGTGCAGGTCATGATCCATGTATCCTTGTTGTCCCCAAAGGTTAAACGCGATATTATCACCGTCACTGACGAGGAATGTCACATAGTGCACATTCTCTTCGGTAACCACTTCTTTAGTTGCCGGACGCTGTTTCAGTCCTGTTGTATCATATATACTACTCAACGTGGCCAAATTAGCCGCCTGATCGGTCGGCAACATAGAAACACCCAGTTGAGAAGCATTATTCACCATGCCCCATTCATCCAGATCATAATAACCGAAACAATAAGCTCCTTTATCCAGATCCTTCAGTATAGAAGTACGCCATGACCAATCCCCGCGCGCATTGTAGTCATAAAAAGCAAAAGCATTGGTCATTGTGATATAATCACGCAGGTGATGGAAGATTTCCGGTTTCATATCGGCTGCCAGACTCTTGTCCAACTGGTCTTTATAATTCTCGTACAACCACTTCTCATCATAAGACCTTACGTCCATAAGTTCGGTTGTCACTCCCATTGCCTTTACCTTATCGACAAGAGATTCCGGTACCGCAATCCCCCGAAGCAAACCACATAAAGAAGTGGCTACATTGATCGAATGAGATTGTCCTTCCGAATAGGGCGTATAGACAATATATCCCTTGATCACTCCGGTTTCGACATAATGCTGCACCAACGGAGCCAAAGCGTTATAAGTATTTACCGGAATTCCGTACTTGTTCTGCATCTGCTTCAACCATACGGAAGAAGGACCGCCTTCATTGATATAAACCTGATCGCCCGTCACTCTTGCTGCAAGCCCTGCCAAAGTGGAAAGAATTACTTTCTCGCCATCATTCAGCCCTGTGATGGAAATAGAGTTCAGAGATTTCAGTTCACGACCTTTCAGATGTATAAATCCCCTGTCCAGCGGTTCTGCCGGATCTATCAGCCCATCACCCGGTTCTTCACCCGGACCTCCCGGATTCTCGGTAGACGGAGTATATTTAGGAACGACCACACCTGCCGTCGGATCTTCCATACAGGAGATTAACAGACAGAACGTCAAAAGTATATAAATGTATTTTTTCATGGTAATCGTTTTTTCTGTTATTTAATAATAGAAATCGCATTAATCTCTGCTACCGCTGTTGCCCATTTGCCACTATACACGGCAGTTATTGTCAGACGGAAATAACGTGCCTGCTTAAATCCCGGAAAATAGGAACGGAATTCCTCTTTTGCCCCCGCAGGAAGGTCGCTGTAAGTTCCTGCCGACTCCCACTTCGAGCCATCCAGACTGGTTTCCATCGTCATCTCCTGCGGCCATGCTTCACCATGATCTCTGGATACATACTGAAAGCCCAGCATTTTCACTTCCTGCCCCATATCTACTACGATATGATGTGGTGGCTGAGGCTCGTTGCCTTTCCATTGTGTATGCCAGAAAGTTCCTTTCAGTCCGTCAAAAGCGTGGATAGCGTGACCGTTCTCTGATCCTTCGCCGCTCGTCTCTTCCGAAGAAACTTCTACTACCTGCCATGCACTGCGATCGGCCAATGGCATCGCCCATACATCTTCCGCACCACTCAAAAGGTAATATACCGTCTGCTGAATATGATCCGCCTGCGCACCTTCTACCGAAGTGATAGTGACCGGCAGCAAATAAGAATCAAACGGCTGGATTTTTCCCTGTGCATTTACCGTAAGCACCAGATCGGCAGAAGAACTCTCCCCGGCCGGAATCACAGTTTCTGTTGTCAGCGTATAGCAATCGGAAGGAAGTAAAGGATAGTCTGTCCCACACAAAGAATTATACTCCTGCACCTTCGCCTCATCCACAGTCAACTGTACCTTTACATCTCCTCCCACTTCCTTACCGGAACGGGTCACATAGTCACTGGCAGTCACAGCCACATGAAATACTTCTCTCAGTTCTTCACCCAAATCGAAGTTTTTAATCTGCAAAGTTTTGGCTTCCGGAATATATACTTTACAAACATCATCATCACTACATCCACTCAGCAAGGCAAACGAACAAAGTACCGCACTTGCCGCCATGACAAATCTATTTAGTTTCATACGAATAATCTTTCAAGGTTTACATTCTTTATTAATATCCGGGATTCTGCCCGTTTACCCATCCGTCTTCACCACCATTTTGCTCGCGGATCACCGGATTCTTGTCTATCACATACTGCGGAATGGGCTGATAATACATACGTGGCAGGAAGGTACGTTTACCAACTTCATGATAATTGTATTCCCACACACCATCTCCATTGGTATCTTCTATTTTCATACCGCCAATCGGTTTATTCATCACTCCGTTTTCACCATCACAAATCTTCCAGCGAAGAATGTCCCACCAACGCTTATCTTCAAACGCCAGTTCTATGCGACGATCTCTCCGAATGATTTCCCGCAACTGATTTTCTGTGATTCCCTGCGGATAAGTATCGTTGATAGAAGGCATATTATCTCCACGTGTTCTCACCATATCCAGATATTCGATGGCAGTCGGTTTATCTCCGGCTTCCAAAGAAGCTTCTGCATACATCAGCAACACATCTGCATAACGGAAGAAAATATAATTTGCCATTCCGTTGCTCATTTGCAGATTGTCCGCTCCATTCACGGATTCGTCAATCGTCTTACGAGTATAGTATCCCGTATTCGTAACGTCACTATCCGAAGAAGTATCAATCTCATTGGGACTACCTACGCCTACACGAGTGATAATCTCTTCCCCCTGCCACATGGATCCGTCATACAGGATGCTCTGGTAGAAGCGTTTCTCACGATTTTTATAAGGATTATTCTTATTGTAACCGGATGCAGGGTCAGTGATAGGCAATCCGTTTGCCATGCAATAGTCGTCAACCAGTTCCTGTGTAGGCTGCATATTTCCCCAACTGGACTGTACTCCTTTTACAAACACCGGACCGAACAGGCCTTCACGACGCCCGCCATTCTGCTTAGACATCTGGAAGTCGAAGATCACTTCATCGTTATTGTTGGTAGCTTCTGTCCAAAGGTCAAGAATAGTCGGTTGCAGACGATAGACCTGCAAGTCAATTACATCTTTCAAGGTAGCCGCAGCTGCTTCCCAGCGTTTCTTGTCTTTGCCCGGATTACGCAATTCACTGGCATGGAACAGTTCCACCCATCCTTTCAGCGTCAGAATTGCTCCTTTGGAAGCACGTCCCAGATCGGAACCGCTACGACGTGGAGGAAGATCATCTTTAATCTCGTCCAACTCTTTGTCGATAAACTCAAATGTTTTCTGTGCAGTCTCACGCGGATAAAAGATATCCGTACTCACGTTATTATCCAGCACTTCCGTAATGATAGGTACACCACCGTACGCCATCCAGAGATAATGATAGAACCAGGCACGCAAGAAACGCGCTTCTGCAAGACGTTCTTTCTTATAATCTGCCGAGAAATCGGATTCTGTTACTTTTGTAATGAACAGATTACAGGAGCGGATACGTTCATACTGTCCTTTGGCGTCGTCATTGTTCTGACGTCCCCATTTCCACATATCCCAAGGGCCGGGTATCCAACTGGTAGGAGATAATGCTCCGGTATAAATCGTTGTACGGGCATTCATCCATTCCGCACCTACGTATGAATTATCCGAATATTGATCCAGATTCTGTGTTTCATTGTTCAGATGCGGCAACTGATTATAGATATCATTCAGAAACATATCGGCATTTTCTTCCGATCCCCAAACCGTTGTATCTCCAAAACGGTCTTTCGGCTCTATTTCAAGCCAGTCTTCACAGGCAGACAACAAGGCTAATGAGCCTGCCAGGCAAACTGTTTTTATTATATTATGTATTCTCATATTCTATCTTGTTATGATGGTTAACTAATTAAAAAGTAATATTCAAACCAAAAGCATATACAGCCTGCTGCATATAGTATTTACCATTAGCGGATTTAGCTTCCGGGTCAATCAATTCTTTCATAAACGGAGTCCATGTCCAGAGGTTTTGTCCGGAAGCATATACACGGGCAGAGCTGATACCAATAAAGTTCAGTGCCGAACGAGGCAAGGTATAACCGATTTCAATACTCTTCAAACGGATATAAGTAGCATCACGTACCCACCACGAAGAAGGTTGACGATGGTTATTCACCGTTACTTCACTGGTCAGACGGGGATAAGGTGCGTTCGTGTTATCCGGCGTCCAGTGATCACTGAATTGTAACTTAGTAGCCGAACCGGAATCAAAGAAAGGCATTACCAAAGTCTCACCCAATGAGATACTGGTACGGGTAGCCCCTTGAATCAATGCGTTCAGGTCGAAGTTCTTCCATTGGACAGTAGGAGCCAGACCGAAAATAATTTCGGGCGCCCAGTTAGAGAAGCCGATCACTGTCTGGTCGTGTTCGTCAATCTTTCCATCAGGCACGCCGTTAGGACCGCTTAAATCTTCGTAGCGCAAATCACCCGGATATACCTGTCCCCAAGGTTGAGTAGCGATGCCGGCCTTTAAGGAACCGTCAGGATTGAAGTCGTCATAAGTAAAGTACCCCAAAGCATTGTATCCGAACATTGTTCCGTCGGGACGTCCTGTTCTGCGACGATTCGGATTATTAAAGGTGGCTTCCGTCTCAAATACTTCATCCAGAATATTACGTGCGAAAGTGAAAGTACCTTTTGCACTGATCATCCAGTCTTTGCCGATACGTTTGTTGAAATTCAGAGATAAATCAATACCTTGATTGTGCATACTTCCCGCATTGACCTGTGACAAAGGAATACCATATTCTGCCGGAACCAATGCATTCGGAGCCATCAGCATATTCGAACGCTTCTCATAGAAATAGTCAGCTTCCAAAGAAAGCATACCGTTCAATACGGAAAATTCCACACCGAAGTCAAACTTCTTGGCTTTTTCCCAAGTGATGTTCGGATTTCCCTGTAAGTTTTCCCACATACCCATCATAGGTATGCCGCCAAGATTTACAGCATTTCCAAATCCATAATCACTCATATATTGATAAGAACTACCAGCCAAGTTTCCGGACTCACCATAAGAAAGGCGTAATTTCAGTTTATCCATCCATTCGATGTCCTTCATAAAAGATTCTTCCCGCAAGTTCCATCCCAGTGAGAAAGCAGGGAAGAAACCAAAACGTTTGCCTGGAGCAAAATAGTAGTGTCCGTCATAACGACCGGAAACTTCCGCCATATAACGGTTATCATAATTATATCCCAAACGGAATGCATAACCTACCTGACGTTCTTTCCAAGACGTACCGCCGTTGCTGATATCGGCAGGGTCACTGCTTCCCGCATTGATTTCATCTATGTTAATATTATAATTCAGACGTTTGGCACTCATATTCCATACGTTTCTTTCGCGTGCTTCAATAACTCCGAGTCCGGTAACCGTATGCTTGCCGAAAGTCCGTGAGTAATTAATCATTCCCTGATAAGTCATGCTCACGCTTTCTTCAAACGATTGTTCCAGATTCGGTTTCTCCGGTCCCTGGAATCCTTCCACGAATTGATACGGAGTTTGTGATGCATCCAGTGTGTATACAGGTATCGGTGTCAGATATTTCTTTTTCTTCACACGATACGGGTCGTAGTTGATTACTCCTTTGATGCTTAACCCTTGAATGAAGGGAAGCTGTTGCTCTATGGAGAGAGAAGTATTCAGTTGGTCGGCCGGCTCCTGACGATATCCGCTACGATAGGTCAGCCCGAAAAGTGACTTACCTACATATTGTCCCCACAGACCATTCGAGTACTGTATAGCAGAGATAGGAGGTGTACGATATGCCTGATACATGATGTCGCCTGTATCGGCACCCGGATAATTCTTCTTTTCGTGCCATCCACCCAGACTTAAACTGATTTTCGTATATTTGGTGGCATCCACGCTTAAATTAGCCAGCAGATTAAAACGCTGGTAATCGGTAGTACTCCACATTCCTTCCTGATAAGAATATCCTAAAGATACGTAGTACTGGAATTTATCGCTACCACCGGATAATTGCAAGTTGTGATTCGTAATCACAGAATTGTTTTGTACCAAGTCACGCAGACCGTTGCTATTAGGATAACGGTCAGGATCGGCATCGGGGTCTCCGGCACAGGTTTTCCGGTACATTTCCAGATCATGCTGTGAGTAGGCATAATAATTGGGATAACCTGCATTCATAGCCGCTTCGTTTTTCATCAAAGCATATTCATACGAATTAACCTGGTCAGTGATGCGGGTCGGGTTCTGAAAACCGATATATCCATTGTATGAAAGTACCGGAGCACCGCTTTTTCCCTTTTTTGTTGTTACCAATACTACCCCATTGGCACCGGCCATACCATAAGGAGCTACGGCAGCCGCATCTTTCAGGATAGTAATATCCTCGATCATATTCGGATCGATACGTGAAAAGTCACGGGGAACTCCATCCACTACGACCAATGGAGATTGGTTCCCTAATGTAGCCACACCACGGATTCTCAAATCAGAACCATCAGCTCCCGGTTCTCCCGATCCTTGTTTTGCAATGACTCCCGCCATACGACCTGCCAAACTATTAGAAATATTGATAACCGGCTTTTGCGCTACATCTTTAGTCTTCATGCTTGATACAGCAGCTGTAGAAGAAATCTTCTTCTGCGTACCGTAAGCCACAACCACTACTTCTTCCAGAATTTCAGAATCTTCTTCCATCACAATCTGAATGGCATTCTGATTGTTCACCGGAATATTCTTTGTGGAAAAACCCACATACGTAACCGCTAATACCGAATTGGAAGGCAAGGATAACGTGAATTTACCATCGATATCTGTGATCGTACCATTGGAAGCACTTCCCTGCTCCATGATGTTAGCTCCGATAATAGGCTCGCCACTTTTGTCTACTACGGTTCCTTTGACTATTATTTTTTTACCTATTGATTTTTTCTCTACCTGCGTTTTCTTCAATGAGATGTAGTTGTCGGCGTATTCATACGTCAGCCCTATTTGCGGCAATACATTTTCAAGCAATGCTTTTACCTGTTTATTCCGGGCATTGATTTTTACTTTCTGTTCGATATTGATGTCTTTTCCGTAGACAAACAAATATCCGGCCTGTTTTTCGACTTCGTGAATCAGTTCTTTTAGCGAAACCGAAGTTTTATTAATATTCACAACTGCTGTCTGTGCCTGGGCCTGGTATGTAAAAAGGTTAATAAACAGGACCAAAGCGAGCAGTGAAAAGATTTTTTTCATAACTTTGCTAAGTGATTTTGTTAGTACTTTATTTTAGGTTCACAAAAACGTGAAACAGAGAAAGTATTAATAGCTGAGGAATTGGGGAGAGTGTTGCACCACTTTCCCCCTTTTTATTCCTCATTTTGATGTCTATTTACTTTCGTTTTATTCTACTCCGTTGTGTTACATAGGCATTAAATTTTAATCAGATTATTAATATATCGTTATCTCTCGCTGTGACAGTATTTTGTACTCAAATAAGTCCGCACGGCTAATTGCTTTCAGAATCGTTTCAATCTGATCGCTTTGCCGGAACTTACCCGAAATAATCTTACTCAACAGAGATGGATCATCTACAGTAAAATGAATATCATACCATTGCTCCAATCTTTCCAGCACTTCGCCCAACGGTAATTCTTCAAAGTCATAAATTCCTTGTTCACGATATTCCTTTCCTCCAAAATGAGAAGAAGACTTTACCAGTTTTCCATCTACCAAAGATACTTTCTCGTCAGGCAATAAATTCACCGATTCTTCTGGAAATCCGGTAGAGCTAACCCTCACTTTACCCGAGAGCAAGTCTGTCTCAAACTTCTCACTGTTACTATAAGCATACACATTAAATTCCGTACCAAGCACTCTTACATCATACTTCTGCGTCTGCACTGTAAAAGGACGGGAAGCATCCTTTGTCACAGTGAAAAACCCCTCTCCATCCAGTTCTACCGTACGGGCATCGGACGAAAAAACAGAAGGCCACTTCAACGTAGAAAGCGAACTCAACCATGCCTCACTACCATCCGGAAGGGTTAAATGTACCCGTTGCCCTTTCGGAACTGTAATCTCCGTATAAGAAGGAGTCTCCGAGCCAACAAACATATACCAGGCGAGCATCCACGTCAGAGCAATCATAGCGGCTGCCGAAGTAGTATACCGCACGATTTGCAACACCCGTTTCCGCCTCAGCTTTTTCTCCTGACGGTTCATCATTGCTTCCAGATTCCGTTCGCCTTTCAAAGAATCATCTTCTCTGGGTAATAATCCGGACAGACCTACGATATTTTGCATTTCTGCAAATTCCCGTTTCATATCTTCGTTCTTTTCCAGTTCCTGAAAAAGCTCCCGTTTTTCCTCTTCGGTCGGTTCTCCGAAAAAGTATTGATTCCATTTCTCATTCATCATATTGCGCGCTTTTAATAAGAAGACACAGCAACTTACATTTACCACCAAAGGAAAATGAAAAAAAAATCAAGGAAGGGAAGTAAAATCCAATAAGTTTAAGCTAAGAACTGTTTTGAAACGAACTAATCTGTTCGGATTTACTCTAAGATTTAATTCTTGATGTACACAGATTTAGTATTCATTATACTTAAATTTAATCGTCTGACAGTTGTTGAACTTTCGTCTGACAGTTGTTAGACGAAAAGATAACAATTGTCAGACGAAAGTTCAACAACTGTCAGACGAATAGATTTATAAGCAACCGGAACTAAATTCATTCATTATAAGCTGCAAATTAGTACTCAGCTTGACTAAAGTATATGGAATGGACTGAAGCAAAGACAATACATAGGCGATTTATCCTTATACGCTCAATAGAAGCAGTAAAGGCAGACAATGACGCAACTCTTCCCTAAGTTTTTTTAATGCGATAGCCATTTGACCTTCTACCGTATTCTGCGAAATGCCAAGGGATTCGGCTATTTCACGATATTTCATACCCTTCAGTTTACTCATGACAAATATTTCCCGGCAACGTTCCGGTAAGCTATCAATTGCACGGCAGATCTGTTTTTCTACTTCATCTATCGACATTTGAGAGTCATCAAGTAGTTGCAGGCTATAAAGTTTCAGTTTAAACTCCTGCTCCATAATATCAGAAAGCGGCTGCCTGCGGTCTACTATAGAAAGTTGTGAACGAAGGAAGTTCAGACAGCGATGCTTGACAGCGGAGAAAAGATATGCATCGGGCTGTTGCAGTTCCGGAAGTATCTCTTTACGTTCCCATAAATAGAGGAAAAAATCTTGTACTATATTCTCTGCGTCTCCCATAGCTCCTACATAAAGGGAAGCGAAACGAACCAAACGGGCATAGTAGGAAACATAAAGCTTTGAGAAAAGCTTTTGTGCCGTCAAGGGTTCGGAAGATGGAAGAGAATGTATCATAAACCTCATATTAGATGCACAAAGGTAACAAAAGAAACAGCAAAGACAAAGCCTGACTTTAAATTCCTATTGTATGACCGATACAGATCAAATCAATTAAGATTCTCTCCGTATCGGTCAATGAAAAGTATACTAAAACCTATTGAAACTACTTGGAATAAGAATATGGGAAGTCTGCCGGTTGGGTACCTCTTTGCTGATTCGGTACGCTGTCCATTGACAGATTCAGTTCTCCGCCCTGTTTCAGTTCATCATGCGTCAGATAGTTGCGTGTGAATTCTTGTCCATTCAACAAAGCTTTCCTTATGTATGGACGGTCTGCCGCATTATCTGCTGCTGAAACGACGAAGTTTTTCCCTTCGGGAAGATGTAGAGTTACCTTTTTAAATAACGGAGAACCTACCGCATATTCAGGCATTCCCGGACAAACCGGATAGAAACCCATAGCAGAAAATACATACCAAGCAGATGTCTGCCCGTTGTCCTCGTCGCCACAGTATCCTTTACTTCCGGAATTGTAGAGTTTATCCATAACATTACGGAGATGGTACTGTGTTTTCCAAGGCTGACCGATATAATCATACAAGTAAATGGCATGCTGCACCGGTTGATTGCCATGCGCATATTGTCCCATGTTTAAGGCAACCATCTCAGCTATTTCGTGGATAACGAAACCATAGGTTCCATAATTATAAGTGTTCGGGGCCACAAACATAGAGTCGAGACGGGCTACCATCGGTTCATGTCCGCCCATCAGTTCAGATAAACCTTCCGGATCGTGAAATACGCTCCAAGTCCAGTGCCAGGAACTTCCTTCTGTGAAAGGACCGCCCCATTCCGTAGCATCAAAACGATCACGCCAATTGCCTTTGGCATCCTTAGTCCACATAAAACCATGTTCCGGATAATACAGATTGCGGTAATTCTGGGCTTTCTGATAATACTGGTCTGCGATATCCTGTTTACCCAGCGATTGCGCAAAGCGGGCGATACACCAGTCAGCATAAGCATATTCGAGTGTTTTGGCTGTAGCTTCGGGAACTTCCGGATAAGGTACATAGCCGAGCTTATCATAATACTCGAAGCCGTCACGTCCTACAGAAGCTATTTCCGCGTGGCGGGCCTGTGTCTGATGAATCATCGCTTCCAAAGCTTTTTCGGCATCTACCGTTTGTATCCCCTTCATCCATGCATCGACCAATAAGGAAACAGAGTTATTGCCAATCATGCAACCACGATGACCGGGGCTCGCCCATTCCGGCATAAAACCACTTTCATCATAAGCATTAAGGATAGATTGCGTCACGCGTTCCGAAACCTCCGGATAAAGTAACGTGAACAACGGATGAACCGCACGGAACGTATCCCAGAAACCATTATCGGTATACATATAACCATCATGCACGTTACCGTCATAAGGACTGTAATAAACAGGATTTCCTTGTGAATCAAACTCATAGAACTCACGCGGGAAAAGTAACGTACGATACAGGCAGGAATAGAAGGTACGAAATTGTTCGTCTGTTCCTCCTTCCGCTTCTACACGTCCGAGATAGTTATTCCACTGTTCACGGGCTTTCCCGCTGATCAATTGTACATCCGCATCGGCTACTTCACGATTAAAGTTGATGGCAGCCTGTTCGGGACTGATAAAAGAAGAGGCTGTACGTATGGTCAGTTTTTCACCTGCCGGAACATCAAATTTCAGATAGGCACAGGTATAATCGGCCGCTACATCGGTTTGATGGTGCAGCAGAGTATCTCCATTGTAAGTGCCGTATTCTATGACGGGATGACTGAATTCCATCATAAAGTAATTAGCAAAGTTATCCGGTACACCTCCGTTATTATATCGTGTCGCACCTTTTACCAACCGGTTTTCCGGTTCAATCGTTATTGAACTTCCTCCATGGTATGCATCCACCACTACATACTGGTCTTCTTTTTCAGGGAAAGAGACTTCGAATACAGCTCCACGGGAAGTAGCAGAAAGAGAAGTCTGCAATCCGTTATCGAATGTAACACTATAATTATAAGGAGTCGCTTTCTCCTGTTGATGTGAGAAAGGAACCAGACGTTCTTTATGACTCATTTTCAGTTCTCCGGCAAGCGGCATAATGGAAAAGGTACCATAATCATTCATCCAAGGACTAGGCTGATGTGTCTGCCGGAAGCCGCGCATCAGACTATCGGCATACGTATACATCCATCCACTGCCATTCTCCCCGGTCTGCGGGCTCCAGAAATTCATTCCCCAAGGCACTGCCACAGCAGGATAAGTATTACCATGCGAAAACGCAAAAGTAGATTCGGTACCCATCAGAGGATTCACGTAGTCTACAAACTCTACTGTCTTCTTTGACTGCTGACACGAGGTGAGCAGAAAAGGAAGACAGATTGATAAGAAAAACAATCTTGCAACCATATCTATTATTATTTGCTTAAGTTTCACAAGCCTTCTGTATGGCTTTCTCCTTCCACGTTTGAAAAGAGAAAGCCATACAGAGAGCCTGTGAAACTTAAGTTAATTAAAATACCTCACTCAGATACTTCTTCGTCTGTTCCGGACGCTGGCTCATACGCAAACGCCATACCAGTTCCTGCATATTTACTACTTCAAAACTATCGTTCAGATGTCCTGCACAAAGCTTTGCCGCTCCGGCTCCACGAATATCTCCAGACTGGTTCTCAATCAGGGGATCTTCCGTCTGTCCGTGATCGGAGAAATTACTCCATGCATGCACACATACTACAGAAAAACTTTCCTGCTGTGCTTCCTGTTTCAATCTTCCGGCAATATAGGCAGGGGTACCTTCACGTTCCGCATTCCGGTTTCCAAAATTCCACAAAGAGTATTTCACCGTAATGACCGGGATATCATATCCTGCTTTATTCGTTACCCAAATAACGTCTCCTTCACCTCCTGCATAAGGGCTATACTGAAGCGCTACGATACCTTCCAACTGGTCATTGGCATCTACATAAGCCTGAAATGCTTCTTTGGCAGCTTCTGATTTTACATTCATAGCCATTACACCCAACAGTTTCACACGATGTTGACGCATATGCGCCGAAAGGCGTTCTGCCACGACTTGCAGATTCTTCGCCCGGTCACCATTCTCGCTATAATTGTCTACGTAATAGTAACCGCCTCCCAGCATTTCCAAAATAGAGCAATTCGGCTTTTGCTGACTCAACAGATTATCGAATTGTGCCGGTGCCATCATCGGAAGCACTGAAGCAGCAATACCATACGTCATCCGTACTTCTTCCGACTCCGCCGCATTATAGAAATCTTTAAAGTCATTCATCATCCACTGGATATTGTCACCATCGGAAAGGAAGAAAGAAACGAAATTCTTTTTCTTTGTATAATCCAGAAACTGCGGATTCTTCACGCGGACCAATGTCGATTTCTGACGTTGAGAATAAAGCAAAGAAGTCAAGGAGTGATTGTAACTCCAGTCACAAGGGATCATCGGATGACCGCTCTTGGAAACCAAATCAACAAAAGCATCTTCACTTACTCCCTGTTCCCATCCGTAGACAGGTGCATTCGGTTCCAACCAGGCAAGGATTTCTTTCAGCAAAGCTGTGTTTTGTCCGGCTATCGAAGTTCCCTGACGCTTATTCAAGTTCAATACGAAAAGTTCATTCTTAATGGCAAACTCACGCAATTCACCGGTTTGTACAGGCATGATCACCAAAGCTTTGTTGCTGCATTTATCTTTGAACTCCGCCCATGCCTGCGCAGTAGTCTTGCTTCTTGCATCATATTTCATGGTATATCCTGCTTCTTCATAATATTCCTTGTCACGGACATCCACAATAATAGAATTATAAACATGAGAAGCAACAGATGCTACGACACCACTCTCCGGATTATGCTCAATATCCGTCAAGACATATCCGTCGAACATTCCTTTCAACTGAATAGTCACTCCGTCGGACGGACCATAATCATTACGTGCCAGTTCCAGTCCGCTCTGCATCCCCTGTTCGTGAATACCCATATCTTCGAGTGCCTGCTTAGACAGTTTATAGGAATCACTGCCACCGTGATCGTGCAGCCAAACAGCTATTTCACTTGTTCCCTGTTCTACGGCACGATTAGCCAGACCGGCCAATGACTGACACATCAGGTGGTACTGCAATCCGCGTACTTTCTCTGTTTGTCCCAGCTCATTACGGCTGCCTACCGTTACAACTTCCACACAATTCCAGTACTTCTTCGGTTTCACCTTCATTTCCGGCATATAGTATTGCCCCACATTACTGATCGGGTCATAAGCATCTGTATAAAGGGACGTGTTGTTTTCTTCGTTCAATCCTTGATTGATTTCCGGTGATTCGTACACTTCACAACTAGCCATTGTCAGGCTGAGCAACAGTGCAGCGCCACATATAGTCGTTTTCATAATTACTTCTTTCATTTGTTAGTTAACCATTAATCAATAACCTTCATTCTGAGATAATCCATCTACCTTGTTCCGTTCATCTTGCGGAATGGGTCGTACCAGATGGTTCTTGTTCAAATTATCATATTTCACCACAAACGGATTGTATGCGGGTACACGTGTCAGCAGTGTCTGAGTACGTTTCAAGTCAAACCAGCGGTCATGCTCTCCCATCAATTCACGGGCACGTTCATCCATGATAACATTTATATCCAGATCCGTCAACTTCATTGCTTCATAAGCGGTCGCATCTTTAGCGGCACGCTTACGTATACTGTTGATGCGTTCCAATGCCAGTTTCTTGTTTCCGGCACCCAGATAAGCCTCAGCACACAACAGGTAGGTATCCCCCAAGCGGAAAATGACATCTTCACGAGAGCCGCCTTCGCCCCATTGTATCTTGGTATCGCTGAACTTCCGTACCATCGGCATACGATCTGAAGCAGTTTCCAATACAGGAAGTGCCGTAGATTGCGGATACCATACATATTCATCGTCCTGCTTGAACGGATAAAATCTTTTCGCATTATTACTCATACCCGATTTATCGTTCCAACGGGGGAAATAGATTCCCAGCTTACCGTAATCAGCATTATCCGGATTGTTTATGTAATATTCACGTTTGAACGTCGCATCATAACGGGTATCCGCTTCCGGGTCGGTATAAAGCTCGTGCGCTTTCGGATTCACCCAGTATTTACGGGAAACACTAGAATAATCATTCTGATTCTTAATGAACAGATCCGGCTCCAATGCTACAATGTTAAATCCGAACTGTGCCTGTTGCGGATTTCCATCACCCCGATAGTTCTTATCCAGTCCATATTGAATCGCCCAGATTACTTCCGAATTAGCCTGATTGTTTTCATCGAACAAAGCAGCATAGTTTTCCTGCAAAGCATAACCGGAAGCCGGATTCTCTACCAGCAAATCAAATGTCGTTGCTGCATTGGAGAAGTCGTCTGTTTCAGCAAAGGATTTGTAAGCACGTGTCAGATACATTTTCCCTAAAAAATGAATGACTGCGGCGTTCGTTACCTTTCCGGCTGAAATCGTGGTCATCTCCAATTTGTCCTTTATATCATTCAGTTCGGTAATGATGAAAGTGTAAATAGCCTGTTCACCGGTACGTTCCGCCTGCTGGATAACGCTTGTATTCTCTTCGGTGAGCAAAGGTACGGGGCCGAATGTTTCTACCAGATAATAGTAAGCCATCGCCCGGAAAAAGCGGGCTTGTGCGGTCAGCGAAGTATAATCGCTTCCTGCAATATCCGGTGTGCAACGATTCAGCAGGATGTTACTTTCCTGCACAACCTTATAGAGTACTTTCCAATAATCGCCTACAATCGGAGCGGTGGAGTTGAAAGTCTTGTCATAGCCGTTGAACATACGTTCGGCAGGTTCTTCGGAGATAGCCATGTAGATATCAGTTCCGTAATACTGCAATTCGCCTGTATTGAAAACATTGCGGTAACGGGCATTGATATCTGTCAACAATTTCTGTTGTCCTTCTTTAGTATTATAGAAATCGTCCGTTACTGCCGAAGGGTTATAACTATCCAGAAAATCGGAGCATCCGCTTAGCAAACAGATTGCTAACAGTGCCAAATATTTAATTTGTTCTTTTACTCGTTTCATAAGGTTTCAAGCATTTAGAAGGTTAAATTCACTCCAAAAGTAAATGTCATCGGATAAAGCGACAAAGACTTGTATACGTCTTCACCAATCGTTTCGGGATCCGGACCGAGATAGTCGGTGAAAGTAAACGGATTCTGCACATTGATGTAGGCACGTGCATTTTTCATTTTCATCTTCTTCATCCAGTTTTCCGGAAGAGTATATCCCAACGTAATATTCTGCATTTTCAGGAACGAACCGGAAATCTTACCTAATACCTGAGTATGGTAGGATTGCGCACCGATCTGCTGGTATTCATTACTGTGGTTTTCCGGAGTCCAGTACTTCACATTCAGCTTGTTCCAGTGTTCATTATCCCATGCGGTAAACATATAAGTGAAATCATCATTGTAGGTACCACCGATACGTGCATACATATAGAAAGACAAATCCCAGTTCTTGTAAGTAAAGGTATTGGTCATACCCGCTGTCCAGTCGGGTGACGGAGAGCCGAGTACTTTATAGTCACGTTCATCAATCACATAGTTCTCGTCCAGATCAGCTACACGGATATGTCCCGGTACTTGTCCATATTTAGCAGCCAGTTCCTTGTCTTCCGTCTGCCAGATTCCTACCTTTTCCAGATCATAGATCACTTTCATCGGCTGACCGATGAACCAACGGTTAGCCAAGTCATCCTTTTTATCACCGTAGAGGTCTACAATCTTATTACGGTTCAGAGAGAAAGTCAGATTTGTCTTCCATGTGAAGTCCTTTTTTGAGATGTTCACCGTGTTCAGACCTATTTCCACCCCTTTATTGGAGGACGTTCCTATATTCTCAAGGATAGAGCCATAACCGTTGAGGTTACCTACCGAACGGGCGAAAATCAAATCTTTCGTAGTACGGTTATACACATCAATCGTACCGTTGATACGGTTATTCAGGAAGCCGAAATCAATACCGTAGTTCCACTCCGAGGTCATCTCCCAACGAAGATCTTTGTTACCTTTGCGGTCGCCTAATCCGAAAGCATTTTCACCTTTACCTCCATAGATATAATGAGTCAGGTCCAGCTTTGTCCAGGTAATATCATGGTCAATACTGTTGTTTCCCGATTTACCCCAGCTGACGCGGAATTTCAGACTATTCAGCCAGTCTACGTTTTTCAGGAAATTCTCATTCTTCATCTGCCAGCCGACAGCTGCCGACGGCATAAATCCCCACTGATTGCCGGTAGCCAGACGGGAAGTTCCGTCATATCGCCCTGTTACAGTAAACAAGTACCGATCCATCAACGTATAGTTGACACGTCCCATGGAAGAAAGCATGGATGACTCCCAATAGTAACTCTTCACATCACGAATTTCTTCGGCTGTTTCGATCGCATGCCAGTCCGAGTTGTAAGGCAGACCGTCACCACGCATTTCGGAACCCTTATGAGTTTCTTTCTGTACGCTATACAAACCGATAGCATTCAGACGATGAATATTCTTCCAGGTTTTATCATAAGTAATGATATTGTCCCATACCCAGTTCATATTCCGTCCTTCTTTCCGGTAAGCTTCCGGTGCATTGAGACCTCCTTTGGCTTGTGTCATCGTACCTACCCATTCTCCGTAAACATCCGAATCATACTGAACCGCAATCTGTGATTTAAAGCTCAGTCCTTTGATCGGCTGATATTCCAAATAACCGGAGAAGTTGGTATAGTTTGCTTCTTTCTCTCTTTTATTATTTTCAATCTGAACAAATGGGTTGATCTTGCTGGAAGTCGGCTGACAATTAAACAGGTAGCTTCCGTCCTTATCGTACGGGCTGACCGTAGGCGGCAGGAAGTATGCATTAATCAAAGCATCATTGGCTCCTTCATTCGTGTTATTCAGAGAAACATAGCTGTTAATCCCTGTTTTGAATTTATCAGAAAAACGATATTCCAACCCCACATTAGCCGTAATACGTTCAAAACTTTCATCGCCTACCATACCGTCATCCTTCAAGTATCCCAAGCCGAATGAGAAAGATAGTTTATCCGTACCTCCGGTAGCGGAAACAGAATGACTGGTAGTCAATGCATTCTGCGACAGTTCACGCAACCAGTCATAGTATTCACCATGTTTGATACGGCGTTTCTCGTCATCAGTCAGAAAGTCCGGACGGCTCAGTGAAGCATCACCATACTTCTTTTTCCACAAAGCGGTGCGATAGTCTACATATTCCAGTCCATTGCCCATGTTACCAATCATTTCAGGAATACGGGTAGGAGTCTTGAAACCAACGTAACCCGAATAGTCGATATTAAAGCCCTGACGCTTGTTAGCTCCTTTGGTAGTGATAATCACCACCCCGTTTGCACCCCGCGAACCGTAGATTGCACTGGAAGACGCATCTTTCAAGATGTCGATAGATTCAATATCGGCAGAGTTCAGATGACGCATTCCTGTTTGGGAAGGTACTCCGTCGATCACGTACAAAGGTTCATTCGAGAAATTGAACGAGTTGATACCGCGAATCTCTATTTTCGTATCCGAACCGGGACGGTTGGAAGTCTTGTTCACAAGTACACCACCGACACGTCCGTTCAGTGTTTCAGTGACATCGGTAGTCACCAGTTTACTTAATTCTTTGCTGGTAACGGATTGGATAGAACCTGTCAAATCTTTCTTTTCTACCGTACCATAACCGATGACGACTACTTCATTCAACTGTTTAGAGTCATCTTTCAACTGAATGGTAAGGTTTGACTGATTCTGGTTTACAGTCAGTTCCTGCGTTACGTATCCTATAAAAGAAACAGCAATCGTTTTTCCTTTCGGAACCTGAAGACTAAAATTACCATCCAAGTCAGTCACCGTACCAGTAGACATTCCTACCACCTGAACACTGGCTCCGGGCAACGGTTCTTTTAAAGCATCTACTACCACACCTTTCACTGTAAGCACCTGCTGTGCCTGCACACTTACCCATCCGTACGTCAGAAGTAGCAGACAGAGGAAAGCCTTTATTTTTATCGTATTATTTTTCATACTCTTCGTCTGTTTATTAAGGTTAGTTCTCAACTTTAAACCATTTGTAGTTACCTACAATTTTCGCAACGTGTTTTCCTGTCTTATCCGGAATGTTGGTAACGTCTTCGGCCACTGTCGTGAAGTCCCACGCACATACCAGTCCGCTTTCTGTTCCCGTCACATCCGAGTTCATCAGCGTTTTTACCTCATTCGCCGATTTCGCAGTACTCCACATGCGGAATTTCTTAATAAATCCGGTCATACAGCGTGAATTGTCAGTCGGTTCCTGGAATGCCCACATATTCTGGTTACGGGTGTTAGGCATATAATTCTGTAATACTCCGGCATCATTCTTCACATCATTTGTCTTACTGAAGAATAATTCACCATTGACATACATTTTCAGCTGTCCTTCAGGCAAAGTATTATCCCACACCGTCACGACATGATTCCATTTGCCAAAATTATCAGGATAAGCGCGGCCTTCTTCCAGTACACGGCCTTCCTGTGGTCCCATACCGATCGTTGTACGAAGATTAGAGCCTAAGAAGTTGATCATCCATCCCTCATTCGGCTGCTTACCGTCAAAAGTAGAGAGGAAACTGCCAATTCCCGACTCAAAGAAACCGGCATCATACTTCACCCAACTTTCTACGGTGAAAGTATTACCGCCACCATAAGCAGGATCGGAACCAAATTCAATACGCCCTTTACCGTCAATGCCGAATACCTTTAATTCGGCAGGCGTACCCGGTTGCAATGTCTGTTGATAGGAATCCTGAAATTCGGCAATCGCTTTTTCGGCGGCTATACAGTAGTTATCTATTTCATACTGTAGAACAAAGTAGCCAGCCATACCTTTAGAAATACCTGTTTGCAGTTCTTCAACAGCTTTTTGCAGGTTCTGGGCATTTGCCAATGGGAAAGTACCGTCACTTGTACCGATCTTTGCGGTATCAAGCATGTTTGTCATGTCGGTCAGATGCGTGTACATGCATTCAAGTGCAATAGGCCGCACTGAATCGCCGTTATCGCTCTTGCACGAGCTGACACACCAAACCAACAAACTGAATAAACAAAGTTTCATAAAGAATCTTGTTTTCATACGTATTAGGTTTTTAAATAAAACAATAAGTAAATAACATCGCTGCAAACATAATGTAGCAAGGTTAAACAACTTATTAGTGATGGGTTAATAACGGATTAATAAGCGAATAAATATCATTAACCGATATGTTTTTATCGATGAAAAGGAGGATTTTTGCTCATCAGTTCTGCATAGGAAGTAGAATATTCTTCATTCATCATTTGCCTGTACTCACGCACAAACAGGGAATATTGCAGAATCGCTTCTTGTGACGAACCTGTATGGTTAAGGGCATGCATACCATAAGCCAGTGCCAGCTCATTAACCGGATCAACCCGGAAAAGCACATTACAGAAACGAATGACGGCATCATACTTATGCTGCTGATACAGACGTTCGATTTCCAATGGCAGGAAGGAAGACAAGAACTCTTCTACTTTTTGCTTGAAGTGATCCATCATCCCTGCATCCATACCATCAAGGAATTTGCCACGCATTAATAAAATGCCGAGTTCATTCTCGACCTCTTCAGCATTCTTCAAGGTGCGGAAACGGAAATAATCACAATAACAGTCAGTAAACACCAGTCTGAAATATCCCTTGTCGTGTACAAGTTCCACTCCATCCAGTTCAGCCAGATTTTTACGAATCTGATTGATCGTTACCCCTTTCAGGTTTTTCACCTTGTCGTCGGGTTTATCGGGCCAGAAGACCTCATTTAAGGAGGCGGATAATACTCCATTATGAGTACTATGAAGCAAGATATAGATGAAAACCTGCCGTAAACGGGAACTGAACAAATGAGTAATATCCCGCCCATTCCGGTCAATTACCGTAAAAGGACCAAATAAATAAACTGCATTCGGACGAACGAGGGATGACTCAAAATCTTCTTTTGCAAGCGTTTCTTTTCCCTGTACACTTTTATCCGGTTCTCTCCCGACAGGTGGTGACATGAGCACAGAAGATGATTCCAGAACCGCATTTCTTTGTTTTCCCCTCTTTTTCCTGACAAACAGCACACCTCCGGCAAGCAATAATACTCCTATTCCTGCCATTATCCATAACCAACGAATCTCCAGAGAAGACCTGGAACCGTAAGAACGGATTTCATCCAGAGAAACCGGAGGGGCGGACAGCACATAAGTCCGAATCACCGTATGTCCCTTCTTGTCAAATTCCGTGGTCGTACAGTAATACTCATGCGTCAATGAATTATAGTAAAGGTTAGCATTCGTCATAATCTCTTCCGAACGCATCGGAATGGAATCTCCCAAAGCTTTCATCGTTCCATCATCAACCGTCAAGCGATAAAGTTGCAGATAGGTATCCGAAAGATATTCCGGATAACACAGAGCATAGATATACTTCTCATCAGGGGTCAGTATCATATCACGGGCGACGACCAAACGATGACCCGAAGCGTTCTGCCACAAACGTCGCACAGACTGCTGCTTTCTGTCAAGCAGATAAAGATCGTGAAGATAATTTCGGCCTACACTCTGCTCACCCGATTCATTTCCCATCCCGCCAAAGACATAGATATGCTCCCGGTTCTTATTGACTGCCATACCCGAGAAATAACGGGGGATAATCCGGTCGCCGGAATAAGAAAGGGTATCCCAACGGTCGCCCTCGATATCATATTCGAGGAATGTATTATTAAAACGCTTATTACCAAAACCGCCAAAAACGAGATACTTCCCGGTTGTTTCATCCCAAAAGCCGTCATGATGGTGCAACTGTACCGGCAAGGCTGCTACTCCGGTCTGTTTCCACTCCTGATTATTCAGATCGAGCGCCGCTACCGTAGCATCCCCCAACGGCAGGTTATTCAATTCATAAACATAAAGTTTACCATCCGTTGTATTCATGAAATGAGTAGCCAACTGCAATTTTACGGGTAGTTTGTTGCTATAAGAATACTTTTGTGGCTGACGTTTCAACAGATTATAAGTAAGAAGTGAATCCTGGCTGAAAATAATCAGTCGCTGACTGTCCGGCTCAAAAGTGATTCCCGAAGGAGTCTGAAAAGAATACTCAAAAAGTTTCTCCCAATGATAAGAACCGTTGATGAGCCACACCGGATTGACAACCGTACCCAAAACCTTCCCTGTAGAAGTATGCACTTCTTCCCCTTCATTTTCATTCAGAGGGAAAGTATATGAATGACTTCTATCACCTTCCAGCTTCAGATTGCGGATGGCAAAAGTGGGCATATCCAAAATATAATCATAACGTCCGAAGAAGAGGTGCGGACAAAAAGTATCTTTCAATCCTAAAGAAGTAATCTTCTTTTCGTTATCTCCGATACGAATCGTAAGTACGTCCTGTTGCAAATCGAATGCAAAAGACACAGGAATCCATTGATAAGCCAGTGCATCATTGCGCAGATTTAAAGAATAATGATTCTCTTTTCCGTCGGTATTAAACTTGAATGTACTGTTCTCACCATCCAGATAAGTATACGTAAAGCTATATTTAGTTTTCCCCTGATCTTCCTTCAGCAGAAAAACATATCCAAAAGTATCAAAATCGCGAATAGAAAGTTCAAAGCTCAACTGAAAGTTTTTCGTAAAACAAGGTATCTCCCCTTCCTGAAATATCTGAAGAGAAGTCCTTTCTTTAATTTCTTTATCATTAGCCTGAAACAACAATCCTTGCGAATAAGCAAACAGAGTCATTCCAGTCAGTAGGAATAAGAGGCAAAGCCTACGTCGTATCATAGTCTTTCGATTTATTATCACAAATATACAGGATTATTTTAAATAACCGCCTAAGCAGATGAAAATCACCTTTGTCGGTACCCTACAGTTCCGGCTGTTTCTTTCTTTAATCCGCACCTTTTTCTATCACCCAGCCATTTCCTTCCGCCCATATACTTACCTGATATCTTCTCCTGTTACCGTGTATAAATAAGACAGTCAACCACTTCTTATGCTTCATCGTCTAATATATATTTAAGTTAGCAACGTGCAAAAGTAAGAAAAGAAATAGATACCATCCATGATAGAATGCAAATTAATAAGTAACTTTGCAGAAAATTGAATCAGTACAGACTATGTGGATACTTATTATAAGTTTGGTGTTGCTAGGTATCATCGCATTGATAGCCGGTTATATCCGCAACAAAAGACTGCAACAGAAAATAGAAAAAGGTGAACTGGACCGTATGCCGGAAGTGAAAGAAGCAGATATAGAATGCTGCGGACAACACGAAGTGTGCGAGAAAGATAGTTTGCTTGCCGCCGTAAGCAAAAAAATTGAATATTACGATGACGAAGAACTGGATCAGTTCATCGGAAAGGAAGCAAATGCGTATACTGACGAAGAAACAAACCAATTCAGGGATGTGTTATATACCATGCAGGACATTGATGTCGCAGGCTGGGTACGTAGTTTGCAACTACGGGGTATCGAGTTGCCGGATGACCTCAAAGATGAAGTCTTTCTGATTATCGGAGAGAGAAGGAATGGGGAGAGGTAATAGGTATTAAGTAATAAGTATTAGGAGGGCGTTGAAGTTGTTTTTATTGATGGACGGCATTATTCTTGCTTTGATTTTTAATTTTCAATCTTTAATCTTTAATTAAAAAGTGGATCTACTTCGATATACATTCTTCCAACACGCTTTGCTGGGCAGCTTACTGGCAAGCATTGCCTGCGGGATTATCGGTACTTACATTGTTACCCGCCGTCTGGTATTTATCAGTGGAGGAATCACGCACGCCTCTTTCGGAGGGATAGGACTGGGACTGTTTGCGGGAATTTCTCCCATACTCTCAGCCGCCGTCTTCTCTGTATTGTCCGCATTCGGTGTCGAGTGGCTGAGCCGGCGGAAAGATATGCGTGAAGATTCTGCGATTGCCGTATTCTGGACGCTGGGAATGGCTTTGGGAATCATGTTCAGTTTCCTGTCACCGGGATTTGCTCCGGACTTGTCAGCTTATCTTTTCGGTAATATCCTGACCATCAATCAGGCGGACTTGTGGATGCTGGGCATATTGGCTCTGATATTAACCGGATTCTTTTATCTGTTTATCCGTCCTATCGTATATATTGCATTCGACCGCGAGTTTGCCCGTTCGCAAAAGATTCCGGTAGAGATATTCGAATATGTGCTGATGATGTTTATTGCGTTGACCATCGTCGCTTGTCTGCGTATGGTAGGCATCGTTCTCGCAATATCGCTACTCACCATTCCGCAAATGACAGCCAACCTCTTTACCTACAGTTTCAAGAAAATCATCTGGCTGTCCATCGGTATCGGTTTTCTGGGATGTCTGGGCGGTCTGTTTATTTCTTACCACTGGAAAGTCCCTTCGGGCGCTTCGATTATATTCTTCTCTATCCTGATTTATGCCGTTTGCAAGATCGGAAAGAGTTGTTGCAAGAAACAGTCATAATAATAGAATAGTATATGGAAATCAAGATTCAATCACTGGAAAGTATCCATGAGGCAGCCCGGGAATTTATCGCTGCTATGGGTGATAACACCGTTTTCGCTTTATATGGTAAAATGGGAGCCGGCAAAACGACCTTCGTCAAAGCTCTTTGCGAAGAATTAGGTGTATCAGACGTTATCAGTTCTCCTACTTTCGCTATCGTTAACGAATATCGTTCGGACGAAACCGGAGAATTGATTTATCACTTCGATTTTTACCGCATCAAAAAGCTAAGTGAAGTATATGACATGGGATACGAAGATTATTTCTACAGCGGCGCCCTTTGCTTTATCGAATGGCCGGAACTGGTAGAAGAATTACTGCCGGGAGATGCCGTAAAAGTGACGATTGAAGAACTGGAAGACGGAAGCAGAGTGATCAGACTATGACCGGACAATACATCGTACAAGGAATTTTTGCGCTAGCGGGAATCACTTCCCTGCTAGCTTCCTTACTGAACTGGAACTGGTTCTTCACCACACGCAATGCCCAGACAATCGTCCGGAATGTAGGTCGCGGCAGAGCACGGCTCTTTTACGGCATACTGGGAGTCATTATAATAGGAATGGCTGTATTCTTCTTTGTAGAAACACGGAAGGCAATTCTATAATAAACTATTTTCAAAGAAATGCGCTTGTTATCTTCCCGTTTTTTACTATTTTTGTAGAGAAAGAAGTATGTAATTATGAAAACAACGAATGAATACCTTACAAAAATCCGCCAATTCAAGCAACAGTGTGCCGAGAAATATGGGATTATTTCTATCGGTATCTTTGGTTCTGTGGCCCGTGGTGAACAACACGAAGGAAGTGATTTAGATGTTTTCGTAGAATTGAAAGAACCCGATCCTTTCGTGATGTTCGATATTAAAGAAGAACTGGAGCATATCTGTAATTGCAAAATAGATCTCCTCCGTTTACGCAAAAACCTTCGTTCACTCATATCCCAAAGAATAGAAAAAGATGGAATCTACGCTTAAAGAGGAAATTCTAGATAAGTTTCTTCAATTATCAGAATCAATCTCTATCATTGAAGACAGATGCAAGAATATACAGAATGTAGACGATTTCTTGTTATCCCCTTGGGGAATGACTGTTTTGGATGCCTGCATCATGCGAATACAGGTAATCGGAGAAACAATTAAGGCTATTGATGATAAAACCCAAAGATCATTTTTCAAAGATTATCCACAAGTTCCATGGGCAAAAGTTATTGGACTCAGAAATATTATTTCCCATGAATATGCCAACATTGACTATGAGATTATATGGGTAGTCATAACAAAGCACCTTCCTCCTTTAAAAGAAACAGTAGAAAATATTATTAAAGACTTATCATAGCAGTTGCCGTGATTTCATCTCCAGATATTTATTGATTACGTCAATCGACAGATTTTCGGGTGTCGTCAGCAGAGAGTAAATACCATGCTGCTTTAATGTAGAGACGATCAGTCGCTTCTCAAAAGCAAACTTTTCGGCAATCACGTGCCGGTAATAACCTTCCGCATCCCTCGCCGGACTTTCGATGTACGCTTTCAAGTCAGCATCCTCAAAGAAAACCACCAGCAAACGATGTTGACGGTTGAGCTGCTGCAAGTAAGCCAACTGGCGATTCATGCTGCTGATACTGGCAAAGTTGGTATACAGAACCAAAAAGCTACGCTTATTGACGTGCTTGTTCAGATGCACACAAAGAGCCGAGAAGTCCGTTTCACCAAAAGTAGTCTGCTGGCTATACAGCTTTTCAAGCAGCGTCTGCATATGTCCGGGCTGCTTGGAAGCCGGAACGAACGTATCAAAATGCTCGTCAAAAGTCACCAGCCCCGCTTTATCCTCCTTCCGCATCGCCACATACGAGAGCACCAGTGAAGCATTAATCGCATAATCGAGCAAAGTCATTCCCCGAAAAGCCTGCTGCATCACCCTGCCTTTATCTATCACACTGTAAATCTGCTGAGAGCGTTCGTCCTGATAGACATTTACCATCAGCTCATGCCGGCGGGCACTCGCTTTCCAGTTGATAGTCCGGTAGTCGTCTCCCTTTACATATTCCTTGATCTGCTCAAATTCCGTTTGATGGCCTACCCGGCGGATACGCTTGATACCCAGTTCGGTAAGGTTATCACTCATTGCCAGCAATTCGTATCGGTGAAGCATCAGATAGGAAGGATATACCTTGATATCCTGCGGCTGTCCACAAGTGTACCGACGGGAAAGCAGCCCGATCTTGTCGGTCACAAATACACGGATTTGCCCGAAAGAATATACTCCGCGACGGGTCGGACGAAGATGGTAACTGATTGTTTTCCCCTCGTTCGGCTGAAGGGTGGTCCGGAAACAGACATCCCGATTCTGGAAGATAAAAGGTATTTCATCTATGATCTCCAGAGAGAGAGGACACGAATAAGTACTTTCGACACGAATGCTCACTTCATTGTCATCGCCATTGGAGAAACGGTCGGAACATCGACGGAATGCCTGAATCCCCTGGGTACGGTAGAGAATATATCCGTCTGCCGATACCAACACGAATAAGGCAAAAAGCGCCCACTGCCCGATGACAAAAAACGGAGCAAACAGATATCCGCTACCCAATAAGAGGATAACCAGAATAAGGGCAATATAGAAACGACGGGTTAAGTACAATTTCGGGTTCTGAGTTTTGAGTTTTAAGTTTTGAGTTACAAATTATAGAGATTCGGTTCTTATTTGGGGACCTCTACTTTATCAATCAGACGTTGCGTAACCTTTACCGGAGAATATCCTTCCATTTCCGCTTCCGCCGTCAGGATCAGACGATGCTGAAGCACATACGGAGCAACGAACTTAATATCTTCCGGTGTCACGAAGTCACGTCCCTGCAAAAGGGCATACGCCTTGGAGGCTTGCAACATTGCAACTGATGCACGCGGAGAAGCGCCAAGATATACAGCTTTGCTGGTACGCGTCTGCTGCACAATCAATGCAATGTATTGGAGCAGCGTACGGTCTACAAATACCTGATTCATGAAGGCACGCAGTGACAGAAGTTCTTCTTTGGTGATAGCAGGCTTGATATCGTCCAGCCTGATTAATGAAGTGTTCGTATGGTGACGTTCCAGAATATCCACTTCTTCTTCCAGCGAAGGATAGTCCATCGTTATTTTCATCAGAAAGCGGTCGAGCTGCGCTTCGGGAAGTTTATAAGTTCCTTCCTGTTCCACAGGGTTCTGTGTGGCAAGGATGGTATAGAGCTCACCCATCTTATGAGTAATGCCGTCAATGCTTATCTGACGCTCTTCCATCACCTCGAACAAGGCAGCCTGCGTTTTGGCAGGAGCACGGTTGATCTCGTCCACCAATACGATATCGGCAAAGATCGGTCCCTGATGAAAGTCAAAATCATTGGTTTTCATATTGAACACAGTGGTACCCAATACGTCGCTCGGCATCAGGTCCGGCGTAAACTGGATACGGCTGAAGTCCGCATCGATCAGACGAGCCGTCAATCGGGCAAGCAATGTCTTTGCAACTCCCGGCACGCCTTCTATCAGTACGTGACCATTGGCTAGGATGGCTGCCAGCACCAAGTCCACCGTCTGTTCCTGACCAACAATAACGGAAGCAATCTGATCCTTCAATTCCTGTATCTTCTCGGAAAAGAGAGTTAAATCCACTCGTTGTTCTGTATTCTCTTCCATAAATATCTTCTTTAAATATGATTGATTATTTCATTCATTTTATCAATAAATCCCTTCATTTCTTCGCCGGAAAGAACACGTCCTCCATAAATCACCGGTCTGATTTTGCGGATTAACCTGCTGATTTCTTCCACCTCCATCCCCGTCTTCTGAGCGATCCGATGGAAAGAACGTTCATCGTCTGCTACTTCCTCCACATCTACCTGAATTTCTCTTCTCAGCACTTCCGCAAAGTAGGTGAACTTCTTATGAACCAGATTGGCATGGTCATTCTTCTGATAATAAAGCGTGCCTATCAACTTGGTAAATTCAAGGGATTTGTTTTCCGGTTCCTGTATGACAGGTATTGCCCGTTGCCGCCTCCGTGCTGTAAACACCATAAAGAGCAAGATAGCGAACATCGACAGATAGATCGCCCAGCGAAGCGGCCTTTGCGACAGAAAATAACGCAAAGGAGATCGCTGCGTCTGTGCAGTCTCCTTCATATATCCTTCGGTGCGGACAATAGGCAACTCTCCCATCTGCGACAGGATGCGGAATATGTAAGTCGCATTTTTCTCATCCAGCACTCCATAATTGGTAAAAAGCAAAGGAGTAGAAACCAGAATGATTTCACCCTTTCCCCACGGACGCACCATAGCCACCAACGGATGATAATTGCGGGAAACGGTCGTAGAATCCAGTTCATCCAATGCGTGCCCCATATCGCTTGCCAGATTGATCTCCGCCAGTTTACGTACCGGCAGCGAATCATAACGGCGGAAATAGGACTTGCAGAACTGCGGATAAAAACGGAACACCTGCCGTGAATAAACTTCCGGATCACCGATCCAATAAATACTGTCCCGCTTCAATAACGAAGCGGCATATTTTTTCAAATCGACCGATCTGAAATAAGAATAAGTGCAATCAAACTTCAGCGTATCCTCCAAAATCTTGGTAAAAGAACTGCTTACCAGCATGATCTTATTTCCCCGATCCGCCATTTTGAGCAAGGCTTCTATATCCACCCGTCCGAAAGGTAAATTAGTGGCAATCAGCAGTATTCCTTTATTGTGAACAGTATCTTCCTGTTCCATCTGATAAAAAGTCTTTCGGGACAGTGTATATCCCGAAGGCAGTGAAACAGTCAGCAGACTGTCGAACACAGCGCATCCGAAAGGCTGCTCATCGTAATGGCTAAAGGTAGGCACCCATACAAATTTCTTCGGCAGATGATATTCTATAGCAAACATCAGCAGCAGAAAAGCAAGGACAAAGAAGATAAACCAGCGGCTTCCCCTCATGAGCCCCCTCCTTTCCCTATTTCTTCCTGCAAGGATTTCATGGAATTGAACAGTTCTTCCGTTGCCTCAAAGTTACCGTAACGAACCCTCAGGAAATGATTGGTCAACTGACGGAAAACGGGTATCCGTACTTCATTGATATACTGTGTCGGTGTTTTATAAGGCTGCCAGTCAATGCGTTTCTCGTCGCTAAGCCGTTTCAATGTCTGCAAATAAAGCAGACGCACCGCCTCCCGATAATCGGAACGGGAAAGCGCATCGGCAATCCCTCCCGAAAAATCCACACCGTAAATCGTATCTTCTCCCACTTCATAAGGCAGTTTATTCTTGGGCGAACGCATGAATAACTCCGGACGCTTCTTATAAACAAACCATATAATCAGGAGCAGAATAATAATGGCCAGACATATTAATATAAGTTCAGAATACTCTTCGGCAAAACGGCTGCCGAATATCTTCCGCAACAATTCCCCAAACTGCCTGCGAAACCATTCAAAGATATTGATTTCAGGAGTTATCAGTTCACGATTGTAGTCATACGCCGATTCGGATTGCCATTTGGCAATCTGCACGGTGTCGCAAACCAATGTATCAGCCGGGGATGTCAGCATCTATTCTGAATTATATATGTTTAGAGTTTATCGAAATTATCAATATCGCTCTCTACAGTTACACTATCTACCACTTCGGAAGCGTGACCGTACTGGTAGGCCATTCCGACAAAAGTGAAAATCATGGAAAGATAAGCGCCGAATGCCTGTACAATACCAAGCAGATAAAGGATAAAGCTATATCCTGCCGATACTGTCGTCTCGCTTCCGACATCACTTAATGAGAAGAAATATTTCACCAGCGTAGCGATATACCACGGCATCATAGTCACTCCCTGCAATACATTAGCTATAAATCCCATGATCAGAGATATCAAGAAGACGCCTCCCCAAGTGGCAAAGCCCAGCCGGAATGTCTTTTTGAAAGACTCCATCACTGTAATATCTTCAAACAGGTAGATAGGTGCCCATAATGCAAGCGGCACTACAAAAGCGATAAGAAGCGGAATGGTCAGAAACAAGGTGAACAGTGACAGAAACGCCAGCAGACCTACCACAAGCCCCACGAAAAGCATGACTAAGATGGAGAAAAGGGTCATTACAAGCAGTCTCTTGATATTGCGGAACAATAAAGGCTTCAAAATACCCAACGTGATTCCCTCCAAGCGTTCTTCACGTTCATTATAGGTACGGATCAATGCATAGATCATGGAGGTCAGCAAAATACTGCCTATCATAAATACAATCATATACAGACCGTAATAGGACATAAATCCCAATAAAGATGCAGTATCCGGCACCGTCGCAGTCTTGGACATAGCAGTCATGGCAAACGCTCCTCCCATCAGTCCGTTCAGACTTAATGCCTGAATAAGGCTTACAGGCAAAAGCAGATAAGTCGTAAACTTCAACAGTATTTTCCAATTCTCTTTTATGAAGTCAAAAGAAGCGTTCAACTTATCACCGAAAGAACGTTTCACGTACATTGCAACCTTAGGTTTCTGTGATTCCATGTTTTTTTCTATTTGGTAAATAAATATAGTAAAAGATGATAAATGCAAGGGATGTAAGGATGATGCCGAGCCTCAGCATATCCGGAAGTTCGGTGTGACGGGTGATAAAGCCTTCGATAAATCCCGCCATGATAAACACGGGCACCGTACCGATTACAATCTTCAGCCCTCTTTTCGCTCCTCTGCGAAAAGATTCGAGTCTCGAATAGGTGCCGGGAAACAACCAGCTGTTGCCCAAAGCAAGTCCGGCAGCACCGGCTACGATGATCGCCCATATTTCAAGAGTTCCGTGCAGCCAGACGGCAAGTGCCGACTCCCAAAGCAGGTCGTGCTGATAAAAGAACATCTGAAATGAACCGAGCATAATTCCATTCTGAAGAAGTATAAGCCCCGTACCAAAACTGGTCAGTATCCCCGCGGCAAAACACAGGAAGGATACTTTTATATTATTGATTGTAATGCCCAGAAACATCGGAGCTTCGGGAGAGCCATTGTATACTGCCATCGGCTCACCTCTGGCAATATTGTCCAATGTCATATCTACGTATTGGTTGCCCATTATCAAACGCACAAACTCCTGATCATTGGCGGCAGATACTGCCCCGATCAACGCACTGACGGCAAAGATGATAAAAGAGATCAGTAACTCACGCTGCGCATCATGCATGGTCTGCGGCACTTCCCGTGTCCAGAAAGTGATAATGCGTGTCCATTTCTCACGCTTGCTCCGATAGATTTCATTATGCAGGGCTGAAGCGAGATTATTCAAATAAATGGTAATGCGGGAAGTCGGGAAATGGGTCTGTGCAAAAGCCAGGTCGGCAGTCAGTTCCGTATAGGCGTCGGCAAGTTGGTCAGGGGACAGGTTTGCAGCCTGTTCCACCACCTTTTCGGTCCCTTTCCATTTTTCAATGTTCCGACGGATAAACGTAACTTCCTTCATGCTTTTCAGAGATTTCGGATAAGTTTTGTCCGAAACCGGAAGCAAAAGTAAAAGAATTATGATATATTTGCAACTTAAATCTAAAAATGTTTAACCAAGAATGGCAGAATCTACGATTATTATTTAAATATTCAATAAAAAGAGCAACAAAGACTATAAATCAGCCTTTGCTGCTCAAAACAGACCTAAGCCCCAGTTTATTTATTTATGATATTGTAAATCATAGAAAAGTTCCTATCATAACTTCCATTAGATGTATCAAAAGTAATAGAGAGGTCTTTATTTACTAAATAAAAGCCATCGTAATATCCTCCCCAACCCATATTCGTATGGAAATAGAAATCAAAGTTTTTAACCAAATATCTTGTTTGGGGTCTCCAGTATGCAAAACCATCTAAAATAAAAGCATGGCTTCCCCCACGATTAGAGGTTGCAGCTACCCATACCAACTTAGCTAGTTGTAAAGATTGAAATGCAGCATTACCATCCCAACCATTTTTAAGACCACTAGTTGAAAAAAAACGATAGAAAAAGCTAGATGTATCAGAAGAATAAGTACCAGACCCAGTAACATAACCACTTGAATTTCTAACAGGCTGTGTATTAGTTGCTATATAGATATATTTTATCAATTTAGCAACCATTTCTCTAGTTGTTTCAGAGGAAGGAGTTTGCCAAGATGAAGGAGCAATAATTTGTTTTTGTGCTTTCAAGATATTCCAATCAATTTTCAGACCATCAACCGTTAAGTCAGGTTCTAAAGAAGCCATAATCTGTGCTATTGAAATAACAGCACAACCAGCAGGGACAGCCTCGTAAGTAGGTGAGCCTGTATCATAAAGATCACAATTTTCTTTCTGTAGCAAATCATTATATGGTGCGTCTTGATTCCACTCTGTACTACTACAGTACAGACCAGCAAAACCTATCGGATTTCCAACAGGAAATGTTGGTCCAGAACGGGATAGAATCTCATCCTTTACTATAATTATATCTTGAATCTCATCATACCTCACAGCCTTCACGTTTAAAGTTTTTGCTATTTTCGCTAATGTTTTAGCTCTCAGTTTTGATTTTACCTTTTCATAATATTTGGCATCTTCCAACAGACTCAATTCTGATAAATAGAGCATAGACTTAGAATCTACATATTTAACAGAGTCTTTTAAATCTGTTTTAGGCAAATAAGCCATTATCTTTGCAAAACGTTCATCAGCAGGAACATAAGCCACACCTTTCCCCTCATCACTTAAAAATTCAATTTTATAAACAGGAATAGTAGTAAGATTAGTTGAACCGACTCTTGTTTTTAATCCAGAAGAACTAGATACATTATATGTAGAAATAGCCATAATTTTTACATTATTATTTCTAGTCTGTAATCCTGTTGGATTAAAGTCCAAAACAAGTTGCTTAGCCTCTTCTGAAGTAATTATTCCAGGATTATCATAAGCAATGCTAATATACTCATCTGAAGATAATAAAATTTTAGAATCATTCAGATTATCTTGCATACCTAGTTCATTACTACATGAAGTAAATAAAGCAAGGATAACTAACAAAAAATAGTATTTCAATTTCATAAGTTATATAATTTATGGATTTTGCTTTATTGTATATGTGCTCATTGATGAGCCAATATAAGAAAGCCATAAGATTATCTCCCTAATATCACCAGATGTATTTTCGTCTACAATTACTGTCATCACCGAATCCTCCTGTTCTTTTTTTATTGAAAACCAATCTTCTTCAAGCAAAAAAGTATGGGTCATTTTTACATTGAGAGCAATAGAATCCTTATTCACAACAGTCCCAGCAGCATGCAATCTCCATCCTTCCGCAGGAGTCATAATAATAAAAGCAGTATCACCTTTATTATCTAATAATGGAGGCTCTGATATCCTGTGGGGAAAATCATTGATATATATTTCATCATCTTCTGCATCATTACAACTAACAATAGCAAGAAGAAAAATCAGAATAATATACTTCATTCTTTTACAATATAATATCACAGATCATATTAAAGCCTGTGTTTAATTCATAGCCTCCAGCTTCAAAAGATATCGACATATCTTTATTAACTAAATAGAAGCCATCATAAGACCCAGCCCATCCCATATTCGCACGGAAATAAAAATCAAAGTTTTTAACCAAATATCTCGTTTGAGGTCTCCAATAAGCAAATCCATCTATCACAAAAGCATGAGAAGCTTTTTTAGAAGCATCTGAAACGCCAACCCATACCAGTTTAGCTTTCTGTAAAGACAAAAATGCAGCATTACCATCCCAACCATTTATCAAATCTCCTGTTGTAAAATATCTTCTAAGAAAATCCCTAGTTTGAGGTCCAGATGTACCAGAACCTGTTACCCAATTTGTTGTTTTGTCATATTCTGGATGAGTACCAGAAAGGTCATAAATATGTTTAAATAATTTAGCAACCATAGTTCTAACAATCTCAGGTGATCCCTGATTTGGCTTCCAGGGTAGCGGCATTAGTATCTGCGGCTGTGCTTTCAATGCTTCCCAATCTATTTTTATACCATCGATAGTTAAGTTTGGTTCAAGTGAAGCCATAATTTGTGCCATGGCAACAACCGAACAACCCGCAGGAACAGCTTTATATACAGGTTCCTTCCCAACATTTGGTGCACAATATGCTTTCTCTAATAAATCATTATATACAGGTTCTTGATCCCAATTTGTCGCCATACAAAAAAAACCAGCCCACCCAATAGCATTGCCAGCAGGATCTTGAGGGGTTGCACGTGAATCTAGACAATCCTCGACAAGAATCCTATCTTTGATCTCATTAAAATTTACGGCTGCAACATTGAGCTCTTTCGATATTCTTTTTAATGTTTCATCTCTAAATTCCAATTTCATTTTTTCATAATGTTTGGCCTCCTCTAACAAGCTTTGTTCTGACAAACCAAGCATAGCCTTCGCACCAATAATTTTAGCTGTATCCTCAAGATTTACCTTGGGCAAATAAGCCATAACCTTTGCCACACGCTCATCAGCAGAAACATAAGCAAGTCCTTTCCCTGCATCACTGACTATTTCCATTTCATAGACAGGAAGAAGAATTGATTTGTCTGTAACCGATCTTGTTACCGCATTGCTGCCCTTTTCTTCAATATTAAAAGAAGAGCGAAACTTCACAACAATATTTTCATTACCTCTCGTCTGCACTCTGTTAACCCCAAAATCTAATGCAAGTTGCTTTGCCTCATCAGGAGTTATTACTCTTGGATTATCATAAGCAATACTAATGTATTCATCCGGAGATAATACAATTGAGTTAGATTCTATCGGCTTATTATGTAAATCCAAACCTTCTTCATCATTACATGAAGCTAATAACGACAATACGAAAAACAAAAAATAATACTTTAATTTCATAATAAATATTTTTAAGTTTCAATTGAATATGTAATCTGTACAATAATAAATCAATGTTATCTTTTTCTTATATCAGGTATAACACTTAATTGCGTATCCCAATAGGTATTACCACCAGTCTCAAATGAAATGCTTCCATCATTGTTTACCAAATAATAACCATCAGAATTACCTGTCTTTCCAAAATTACAATGAAAATATGCATTACTGCTAGAAGATTCGTTCTTTGTCATTGCATAACCATCCACTATAAAAGCACTTCCATTACATTCTACCAAAACAGGACATATTTTAATAACAGAATTTTTAACTGTTTCTATACTCCATTTTTGAATATTACCACAATTGGTTATTCCACTTCCTGAATTTAGATATTTATACACATTAGATAATGGAGTTGATATTGCAGTAATGCAAGACACTAATTTAGATTCTGAGTCCGGCCATACATCAGTATAGGCAGTTCCCCAAACTGGAGAAGAAGATGTACTATCATATACATATTTAAATAAAGATGCAACCATATTCCATTTCTCATAAGGATCATCATAACTAATACTTTTACTTTCTTTTAAATAACTCCAGTCCATTGATATCCCTTCACAAGTTAATTCAGGCTCTAAGGAGGCCATAATTTGGGCTATTGCAGTGTTGGTAAGTCCTACTGGGCGTCTTTCCCATGTACATATTTTACGAGAAATATCCATAGGTATTTCAACCCAAGTATTTACAAACTTCCAACTATATGGTTCTTTCTGTCCCCATTCTGTAGTACAGAAAGGTTCAATCATCATCCAAACCTGGCCATCTAAATCAGTAATAGGCCTAGAGCGTGTAATTGCCTCACTATTATTGGCTATTTCGTCTAATAATGCATTCTTCGACATTTGAATCATAGCGTTTGCTCCTATCTGCGTTGCAAAAATGGAGTCATTATAGGAAGGTATATACGCCAATACCTTTGGGAATCTTCTATCACCAGATACAATAGCTTTCCCTTGTTCATATCTATTCCTTATTTCAACTTCATAAACTAAAGCTTTTACATCATTAGGCAACGAACGGGTAATTTCTGAATTTCGAGACGATATTAAATATTTCTCACTAATAGCAAAAATTGGATTTTCTGTTATTTCGCCTCTCGTATCTGTCTTAGATTTGATAGACTTTTGAAAGGATTCTACAATAGAAATAACTTCATTTTCAGATAACGCATTAGGATCTACTTGTTTAATTGCATTCCGTTCTGCATCTATTATATTCTCGTTACTACACGAGGCGATAATAATAAGCACGACTAACAAATAAAATTGTATAAATATTTTTCTCATAATATTATAGTTAATTAAAGTTCAAAATCCCCCGATAAATCATAATCTTTAGACAAAAGCTCTAAGCGGTAAGCAGTTCCTTCCACCAAATTCAGGTCTAAAGTAATCAGACTTACAGGATTTATGAAAGTATTTAGATACACTGTCTCATTAGTATCCAAATTAATTACGGAAACTGTCACACTAGGTACTTTTGAAAAAAAGTCGAGGCACAATACATTGTTATTTATAGATGCTTCAACTGGGTAGATAGCTGGTATTCGAGTCGTTTCACCTGGTTTACTACCCTTTCCTTTTAAAATTATTTTTCTAGAAGAACAACTCAATTCCATATTGCAACCTCTTATATTACAATTTGGAGAATTTCCTAGTATTAGATCCGAAAAGAAAATACCTAGGAATAATAAAAATAGTAGTTTTTTCATATACTGTTCATATTTGATGTTTAACGCTGTAAATATGAGCAGTAAGCTTAAGAAAAGTATTATACCATTATGTTAACGAATGCAAAGAATGCGTTGTATTGCATAAAACTCAAATAATAATACACAAAGCTTAGACTTTGCGTAATATATCAACCAATTTTACTTTCTTATCTTTATTTAAACCCATCTTTTCCAATACAGACCAACTTCTTTTATATACAGCAGCAGAAGTGCATCCCCAAAGATAGGCAATATCGGCATATTTAAAATCCAACCTAACTAAGCAACAAAAACGAATATCTTCCTCCAATAAATACTCATATTCAGTGCTTAATCTTTCTACAAATCCCAAAGATGCCATATCTATTTCATGCAATAAAATTACCCATTCATCATTAGTAATCTTCTTCATTCCATCAGGGTTAAGTTTATTATACTCACACAATGCTATCAACATTTGATAAATAGGAGAAGACATTAATATAAATTTCAGATTCAGATTTCTCAATCGCCTTACTTCCTCATCTCTTTCTACAAGCCGGCGTTCTAAATCTTCTTGCATTGAATGGTATTGTTCTAATAGTTCATTAAGACAACTATCTAATTGCACTTTGGAGTTAACATCCGACTCTAAACATTCACAATGTTGCTGTATTTCTTTTATTTCTAGTTTTTTTTCCTCCAACTCTTTCTTGATAGCCTCTATACTTTTATACAACAATTGACGTTTGTCAACCAATCGTGCTATTTCTTTCTTCCTTTTTCTACGCCTCTGCAAAAAGAAATAAATCGTAATAATAAACAATAGGACAAATAACAATAGACAAAAACGATACCGGGTCAAAAAGGATTCATAGCGTTCCGTTGATTGACGATATAACACATCCTTTAAAGAAGAAACTACCTCAACCGGTTGCTCTACTAATTTCATGGAATCCTTATATATAGTATATAAAGTTTCGTACTCCAATGCTTCATTTTGTTTTCCCAACCTCATCGCCATTTCCGATAGTTTCATGTATGCATTTGTTTTTGCATAATAATTATCAGAAGGTATGCCTCTATTCAAATAAACAAAGGCTGAATCATATTGTTCCAATTGCAAATAAGCACTCCCGATAACTAGATAGTAACCATATCTCTCAGAGCTGTCTAATACCAACCGCATACCTTTATTTGCATACAATATAGCTTCGCGTGATTTCCCTTGATATTCCAGAAGATAACTAAGAGAACTAAACACAAGCTCCTCAGTATGTTGTTTATCTGTATCTTTCACTAGCTTTAGAGCCCGTTTTAAATATTTTTCCGCATCTGTATAATATTCTTCTCCTCGCTCCATGCAAATATCTGCACAATGTACTAGCACTACGGCTAAACGCAATGAATCATGATGTGCTTCAGCCAATTCAACAGCCTGTCTATAAAGAGAATCAGCCTCCTCTTGCAACCCATGCCGCCAGAATAATAAACCCAAATTACTTTTCAATAGAATATTTAAATCATAATTTTCCGCTTTCTCAGCCAAAGGCATTGCCACCAAAAATTCACGTACAGTTCCTTCAATATCACCTCTGTCTTGACAAACTCGTCCAAGATAATAATGAGCTTTTGCCCTTAGGGTAATATCATCGGAAGTGTCATAATAATCTACAGCGACACGAATTAGCGAATCATCCGTGTGAGTAACATAGTTCTGATCTTTGGCTTGTGTTAACAATAGGGCATAACTAGCTCTAGACTGTATAGAAGACAACTCAGCAAGATTCATACGTTCCAATAAACTCAATGCACTATCTGCACATCCAACTTCTATCAAAGAATCTGCACGCAATAAAGAAGGAATTACCCTATCTGTGGGAGAAAGGCAAGATGTTAAAAACAGGAAGATGATTCCATAGACATAGTTTACATTCATCACTTTTAATAGATTTCGAATAAGTTTTGTTTGAGAGCAGAAGCAAAAATAAAAGAATTATGATATATTTGCAACTTAAACCTAAAAATGTTTAACCAAGAATGGCAGAATCTACGATTATTACCGGTCAGTTTGTTCGAATCAGCCAAACGCCCGCCAGTATCGGCGAACGATTGCTGGCTTTGGTCATCGATTATTCCCTGATTGTGATTTATCTATATTCTGTGACGACACTCATTGTTAAACTGCATTTATCCTCCGGAGTCGGTACGGTCTTTTTTCTGTGCCTCGTCTATTTGCCTGTACTTTTTTACTCGTTCCTCTGCGAAATGTTCAATCACGGGCAGAGTTTCGGAAAACGTCTGATGAATATACGCGTCGTAAAATCAGACGGTTCTACTCCCAGCATCAGTGCTTATCTGCTGCGCTGGCTTCTCTTCATCATTGATGGTCCCGGTACAGGAGGTTTAGGGCTTTTAGTCGTTCTGCTGACTAAAAACAGTCAGAGACTGGGTGATTTAGCAGCCGGAACGATGGTGATCAAAGAGAAGAATTATCGCAAGATACACGTCAGCCTCGATGAATTTGACTATCTGACAAAGAATTATCATCCGACGTATCCACAATCTGCCGATTTATCATTGGAACAGGTGAACGTAATCACCCGAACGCTGGAGTCCGGTGAAAAGGATCGGGTAAGGCGCGTTACGTTACTCGCCAAAAAGGTGCAGGAAATCTTATCTGTTACTCCACGAGAGAATAATCAGGAGAAGTTTCTTCAAACGGTACTTCGGGATTATCAGTATTATGCGTTGGAGGAAATCTAAAATAAGAATTTACACAACACGTATATACACTACCGTTTTCCCAATCCCATATTTCTGAATAACTCCCTTTTCAATGAAAAGATTCAATTGCCGTATAGCCTGTGTTTTATTCATTCCGGTGATAGCACAATAATCTGCCCGATTGATACAAGGATGTTTCTCCAAAAAGTCCTGCAATCTTTTCAGACATTCTTCTTCTGATATGTTCATATTGGAACGTGTAGGGGAAGATATTCGTTCTAAATCCATTTTAGAGTTCAGTTCTCTCTTATATGTTTGCTTTACCTTTAATTTGATATTTTTCAGATGGACAGATGGAGAGCGCACTTCTTTTCTGTCAGTGATTTCTTTCTCCAAAGAGAGGGTCAGAGAAAAATGCCCCAAATCTCCAAACTCCACAATATATCCTCTGGACAACAGCGTCTGCAACTCGTCGGTGATAGCTTCCACTGCTCCAACTAATTGCGCATGAGGAATATGGTGCATCATGGATACCCGCTCCACAAACTCTTTGGTTGTATATGTTCCGCTTGGCACTACTCGTGCATGCAGTAACTTCTGTTCTTCGGTACCCTCTTTATCCGGATTCTCATAAAGGTCGTAATAAATGCTCATAAGAATAATTTTATGTTTGGCTGTTAATAACTTATCTGTTACTATTTAAGCAATTAGTCGTTTGCTTGGTTATTTTCTTTCGTTGCACTTAGGTGCAACGAAAGAGTCACCTACGTGCAACAATTGAAGCACCTTGGTGCTTCAATTATCAGACCTTAGTGATACGCAATAAAACAACGAACAAAGATACTAAAAATCTGAAAGCCCCGAAACTATTTCCCACATGGGTATTTAATAAAATAAGTAGATAGCAGGTACAGTGTATTCTGAGGAACACAGACTGAATTTTACAGCAATGGAAATTACGGATTAATAAAAGCTTTGTGGTTGCTTTTTAATATTCTCTTATACTCCATACTGTACATATCAAATCCTTCCGCCCAATAATTCTTTTTAATGTCATTCAAAACAAACCCTTGTTTTTCATAGAATCTATAGGCTACTTGTGAAGTCCTAACGGTTATCTTTTCAACACTGGAGATAGATTCCAGCACTTCAATTCTATGTTTCAACAGCTTTGTTCCTAATGATTTACCTTGAAAGGCGGGATGTATCATATCCCAACTTATTTTCCCTATAGTGCCGTTTTCTGCAAAATTTATTCCTCCACACCCAACGATTTCTCCATCAACGAGTAAAACATAGTATTGTTCTATTTCTTCATCCAAATATTTGCTTAAATCATTCGCCTCCTCTTCTGCGAAAAAATCGGGAGTATTCAGCTTGATTAAACTCATTATAGCATCTTTATCTGTTGGCAGATATTCTCTAATTATAATTGATTCGTTGTACTTCATAAAGTGTTTTATTTAAAACTATAGAACAAAGGTACTGCCAATTTACTTGACAGGAAATACCGGAAAGCGAAAACATAAGGATGGAAAAAGAAATAGCCTGAAAGACGCGAATCTTTCAGGCTATATTCCTTTCATTTATCTACAGTGGTGACTAGCGACAATTAGTCCACCTGCCCCAGAGAGTTTCCATATTCCATTTCTCCCTGAACCACAAAAAGGATTTCTTCGGGATCATATTCTCCCATTTCGTCCTTCTTGGCTTCTTTCACGATGTAAGCTACGACCTCTTCCAAGTCAATGTTTACGTAGCCGTCGTTATCGGGCTGAGCGTCAAGAATGCCACTTTCTGAATAGTACTCGTCTATCAGATCGAGAAAATAGTACAGTTCATCGTCCTCGAACTTCTCTTTCAGTTCCTGAGGCAGATAGTTCTTGATAAACTCGACGGTCTTTTCGTCATCGGCATCTTCTAATAAAAAATCATCTTCCAGTCCCATGGTTGTAAGTATTAAGTAATAAGTATTAAATATTAGACAAAGTCTAGAGAAGGTTCTTCACTTTTTCCACGAATACCGGTTTGGCGACTGCGCCTACCTGCTTGTCTACAATCTCACCATTCTTGAAGAACAAAACAGTAGGAATGTTGCGGATACCGTATTCGGCAGCCACATCGCTGTTATCATCCACATCGCATTTACCGATGATGACTTGTCCTTCAAACTCCGCGGCCAATTCTTCAATAATAGGAGCCACCATTTTACAAGGGCCACACCAGGGAGCCCAAAAATCCACCACAACAGGCTTTCCTTCTGCAAGGATTTCCTTATAGTTGCTGTCTGTAATTTCTAAAGCCATTTCTTTTTAAGTATTAAGTATTAATTATTATGTATTACTTCGTTTGTAGATTTGCGCTACAAAGATAATCAATTTATACGGAATCCAAGTTCGGGGCGCTCCTTTAAATATGTTATTAAATCTCTGCCTACCGAAAGCTTGACCGGACGGGAAATCAGATCGACCGACATACGGCTGTCCGTATCATCCGTCACCTTGAAGTAAAGTTCCGTATTGCCGGGATGTTCTTTGGTCAAAGTCGCCAGCTCGGTAATAAGTCCCGAATTTAACACTGACAGAGGAATGATAATGGTGATCTTCTGCACCAGTTCTTCTTTCACATCGGGCAGAAGTTCCATTGAAGTGATCTTGACTTCCAGTTCGTCCTGCCGCCATTGCTTGGCCTGACAACGGGCTTTGATATACAGGAACGTGCCTTCATTCAGATATCCCTGATAAGTCACCCAGTCATTTCCCCAGAAAGGTATTTCCGTAGAGCCCGAATAATCTTCGATCTTGGCAATGCCATACGGATTGCCATTCTTGCTGACTCCACGACGGACACTGGTCACAATGCCACCCATTGTAATCTCCCGGCCTGCCAAAGCCGCCTTATCTTCCAAATCTGCCATACGGGTATTGCAGACGTGATCCAGCACAATCGCGAACTCATCCAGCGGATGGGCGGAAAGGTAGATACCTACCAGGTCGCGTTCCTTGTTCAGACGTTCGAGGTCGCCCCAGCGCTCTACTCCCTGAGGTATTTCGGGGGTGGCGATATCGACGACATTCGCTCCGCCGAACAATGAATTGATGGCAGCTCTTTTGTCTTCCTGATAGCGGTTACCGTATCGCATTAAGGTTTCGAGGAATACTTCGCCCTTAGAGTTGACGGCAAAGTACTGCTCCCGCTTCAATTCGGGGAAACTGTCGAAACCTCCCGCCAACGCCAGACATTCCATATTCTTTTTATTGCAGGCATTCAGATTGACACGTTGTACGAAATCAAAGATACCTTTGAATGGTCCGTTGGTATTACGTTCTTCTACAATGCTTTGCACGGCAGCTTCGCCTACGCCTTTCACCGCTCCCAGTCCGAAACGGATATTACCATCGTGGTTGACCGTAAACTTCAGGTTACTCTCATTCACATCCGGACCGAGCGTCTGGATACCCATTGCCTTGCATTCGTCCATCAGCTTCGTGATATCGGTAATGTTGGACAAACTTCGGCTCATGACAGCCGCCATGTATTCCGACGGGTAGTTCGCTTTCAGATAGGCTGTCTGATAAGCTACCCATGAGTAGCAAGTAGCGTGCGATTTGTTGAACGCATAAGAGGCAAACTTTTCCCAGTCGGTCCAAATCTTTTCAAGTACTTTCGGGTCATGCCCGTTCTTGCGTCCGCCTTCGATAAACTTAGGCTTCATGTGATCCAGCTTATCACGCAGCTTCTTACCCATCGCTTTACGAAGGGCATCGGACTCACCACGGGTAAAATCCGCCAGCAGACGTGACAAAAGCATCACCTGTTCCTGATAGACCGTAATGCCATACGTATCTTTCAGATATTTCTCCATCACCGGAATGTCATATTCAATCGGCTTACGACCATGCTTACGGTCGATGAAGTCCGGAATATAATCCATCGGACCCGGACGATAGAGGGCATTCATGGCGATCAAATCTTCGAAGGTAGAAGGCTGCAATTCGCGCAGGTACTTCTGCATTCCGGCAGATTCAAACTGGAACGTTCCGATGGTACGTCCGTCACTATATAATTTGTAAGTTGCCGGATCGGTAATATCGATCTGGTCTACGTCTATCTCCAGACTACGACTCAGACGGATATTCTCAACTGCCTCCTTAATAATAGACAATGTTTTCAACCCGAGGAAGTCCATCTTGATCAATCCGGTATCCTCGATCACCGAACCTTCATACTGGGTAACGAGCATCTTTTCGCCCGTTTCCTTATCGTCGGCTGTACTTACAGGCACCCAGTCGGTGATGTCGTCACGACAGATAATCGTACCGCAGGCATGCACACCGGTACCACGAACATTACCTTCAAGCATTTTGGCATACTTAAGAGTGTCTCGCACCAACGGGTCGGACGATGCCTCAGCCGCTTGCAGTTCGGGGACGTATTCGATGGCATTCCGCAGGTTCAGCTTCTTGTCGGGGATTTTATCCGGCACCAGCTTTGCCAGACGGTCGGACTCCGAGAGAGGAAGTTTCTGTACACGGGCAACGTCTTTGATAGCCAGTTTGGTAGCCATCGTACCATACGTGATGATATGCGCTACTTTTTCCTGACCATATTTATTGGTTACCCAGCGAAGCACTTCACCACGACCGTCGTCATCGAAGTCCACATCGATATCGGGCAACGAAATACGGTCCGGATTCAAGAAACGCTCGAACAGCAAGTCGTATTGGATAGGGTCGATCTTGGTGATACCCAGACAGTAAGCCACTGCCGAACCGGCAGCCGAACCACGTCCGGGGCCTACCGATACGCCCAGTTCCGAGCGTGCGGCATTGATAAAGTCCTGCACTATCAAGAAGTATCCGGGGAAACCCATCGTTTTCATGATGTACAACTCGAAGTTGAGCCGTTCTTTCACTTCTTCCGACAAAGGGTCGCCATATATTCTTTTCGCACCGTCAAATGCTAACTTTGCCAGATAGTCGCCTTCAAGTTTGATACGATACAGTTTCTCATATCCCCCCAAACGTTTGATCTTGGCTTGTCCTTCCTCTTCGCTCAGCACCACATTACCATTTTCGTCCTGTGTAAACTCATCGAACAGGTCTTTCTCCGTATATTTGGCACGATATCCTTCTTCTGTTCCGAAGTCTTCAGGAATAGCGAAGGTAGGCATGATAGGTGCATGGTCAATCGAATAATATTCGACTTTATCTAGAATTTCCAGCGTATTGCTCAGTGCCTCGGGAACATCTGCAAAGAGTTCATTCATCTCTTCACGGGTCTTCATCCATTCCTGTTTGGTATATAGCATACGGCTGGGGTCATCCAAGTCTTTACCCGTACTCAGGCAGATCAAACGGTCGTGTGCCTCGGCATTCTCTTCATCCACAAAGTGGACGTCATTGGTGCAGATCAGCTTGATATTATACTTCCGGGCATACTCCTGCAAGTATTTGTTCACATTTACCTGTAGCGGATAACATTCGTGATTGGCACGGGGTACAGTCGCCTTATGGCGCTGCATTTCCAGATAGTAGTCATCACCAAACAGGTTCTTATACCATTGGATCGCTTCTTCGGCTTCGGCAAACTGCCCTGCGGTAATACGCTTCGGCACCTCGCCACCCAGACACGCCGAGCAGACAATCAGACCTTCGTGATACTTCTCCAGCTCACTGCGGTCGGTACGCGGACGCATATAGTACCCGCGCGTCCACGCGTGCGATACTAATTTAATAAGGTTATGATAACCTTTCTCATTCTTGGCAAGTACAATCAAGTGATAACCGCTTTGGTCCGGCTTCCCTTCTTTCAAGTCCATCGTACGGCGGGCGACGTACATCTCACAACCGATAATCGGTTTAAAGAGCTTGTTCTCCGCCTCCACGATCTTCGCCTTGCAGGCAGCTACCTCCGCCTCCTTATCCTCACACTCCACTGTGCCGGCTTCAATCCCTGCAATCCGCTTTTTCAGATCCTTAATTTCCCCTTTCGGACCGCTATTCTTCTTATTGACATAGTTCGTAAATTCCTTGATGCCGAACATATTTCCATGATCGGTCACGGCAATACCCTTCATCCCATTTTTCATGGCTTTATCTACCAGACGGGCGACACTTGCCTGACCATCCAGTAGAGAATATTGCGTATGAACGTGTAAATGAACGAAATCCTGCATAATGATAAGTAGTTAATTTGAAGGCATAAAATTACTACCTCCCGGGTTATAAACAAAAATAATCCTCAAAAAGTTATCAACATTCGCATTTCTATGCTCATTTACTTGCTGAATTTTTAAATTAAGTATATTTTTGCAGACAATATCATTAAACAGCATTCATGGGCCGACTAAAGAAATTAAAAAAGATACGTATTCACCGCGAAGGAACACATATATTATGGGCTAGCTTTCTGCTACTGCTACTGATTAATGCGGCCCTTTATTGGGGAATAGATTGCAAAATTCCTTTTTATGTGGTTGCAGTAGCCAGTATTGCAGTATATCTGCTGATGGTTAACTTCTTCCGCTGTCCGATCCGACTTTTCGGGAAGGATACAGAAAAGATAGTCGTCGCTCCTGCTGACGGCAAAATCGTAGTCATTGAAGAAGTGGACGAAAACGAATACTTCCATGACCGCCGGTTGATGATCTCTATCTTCATGAGCATCGTTAACGTACATGCCAACTGGTATCCGGTGGACGGCACCATTAAAAAGGTAGCCCACCACAACGGTAACTTCATGAAAGCATGGCTGCCTAAAGCCAGTACGGAGAACGAACGTTCTACCGTAGTCATAGAAACTCCGGAAGGAGTGGAAGTGCTGACCCGACAAATCGCCGGAGCCGTGGCACGCCGCATCGTCACCTACGCAGAAGTCGGAGAAGAATGCTATATCGACGAACACATGGGCTTTATCAAATTCGGTTCCCGTGTGGATGTATATCTGCCCCTCGGCACGGAAGTCTGTGTCAACATGGGACAATTAACGACCGGTAACCAGACGGTTATCGCCAAACTTAAATAATTCGGTCACAATGACAAATGTTATAAAGAACAATATTCCGAATACAGTAACCTGCCTGAACCTTTTCTCCGGTTGTATCGCCTGTGTCATGGCTTTCGAAGCCCGCTATGACCTGGCACTGCTTTTTATTGTTCTGAGTGCTGTCTTCGATTTTTTCGATGGCATGCTGGCTCGCATTCTCAATGCACACTCAATCATCGGAAAAGACTTGGATTCACTTGCGGATGATGTCAGCTTCGGTGTGGCTCCCTCGCTGATTGTATTCTCTTTATTTAAAGAGATGTACTATCCGGCAAATATGGAATTTCTTGCTCCTTACCTGCCATACGCAGCCTTTTTGATTTCCGTATTCTCAGCGTTACGACTGGCTAAATTCAACAATGATACCCGGCAGACCAGTTCTTTCGTAGGCCTTCCTGTTCCGGCAAACGCCTTATTCTGGGGATCGTTCGTTGTAGGGGCGCATGACTTCCTCGTTTCCGAGAACTGCCATCCTGTCTACCTTATTTTATTGGTTTGTCTGTTTTCGTGGTTGCTGGTGTCAGAGATACCGATGTTCTCGCTGAAATTCAAGAATCTTTCATGGAATACAAATAAAATCAGTTTCATTTTCTTGATTGTATGTATCCCATTCCTTGTTTTCTTGGGTATCAGCAGCTTTGCAGCGATCATTGTCTGGTATATTTTACTTTCACTTTTTACAAGAAAAAGTAAATAAACAATCTCTTGGCACGTTTGTTGTACTATGAGTTTTATCGAAGTTACAACATAAAATCATAGCCCAATGCATATACTTTTATTCTTACTTCTTTTCCTTGCTGCCATTGTCATATTTGGCCTTTCGATTGTCGGATTTGTATTAAGAGCCATTTTCGGGCTTGGCCGTGGTTCGTCTTCCCGGACGAAGCAGGCAAGGAGTGGACAAAATGGCCAGCAGCAAGGCCGTCCCAGCTATAACCAGAACACGGACAGCCGTGCCGATAACGAAGAGGAAATCTTTGCTGAAAATAGCCCAAGAACCAAACATAAGAAAATATTCACTCAGGATGATGGTGAATATGTGGATTTCGAGGAAGTAAAATAATATAATATAGAAAGTGGTTAGTAACGTGTAGCCAGCAGTTTACTAATCACTGTTTCATCTTCTCTTAGAAGCGAAAAAGTCCTTCATCAATGTGGCACATTCATCTGCAAGGACTCCTTTTACAACGACCGTTTTAGGATGCAGCGCCTGAGCCGCATATCGCTGATACCCACGCTTATCATCTTCCGCACCAAAAACCAGTTTGCCGGTCTGCGCCCAAGCAATGGCACCGGCACACATCACACAGGGTTCTACTGTAACATACAACGTACATTCGTTCAGGTACTTTCCGCCAAGTACGTTGGCAGCAGCAGTGATAGCCTGCATTTCGGCATGGGCCGTCACATCATTCAATGTCTCTGTCAGGTTATGGGCACGGGCTATGATCCGTTCTTTGCAGACAACCACTGCTCCCACAGGGACTTCGCCCCGCTCTGCAGCCTTGCCGGCTTCTATCAATGCCTGTTTCATGAAGTAGGTATCGTCCAGCGTCATCATCAGCGTCTCATATCATGTTCTCCGAAGAGGGTGGGATAATCTTCTTCCATATTTTTATGGATAAACATGAGAATGGTTTCGCGAAGCCAGCGTGACTTATTCGTTATCTTGTATTTTTCCAGATAACGATCGACAATCAACTGCTCGTCTTCGCTCAACAAAATGCTCATCCGCCGTTCTCGTTTGGTATACTCAGCGTGCATTTTCAGGCACTTTTTGCTCCTTTTTCTCATATCTTCTGCAAAATTACTTTTACTTCTGTAAAAACAAAGAATAAAAGCTGTAAATTTGCAAAAAAAGATGGCTGAACACAATGAATTAGGGAAAGCAGGAGAAAATGCCGCAGTAGCCTATCTCGAAGAGCATGGTTATCTTATCCGCCACCGAAACTGGAGAAAAGGTCACTTCGAACTGGACATCGTAGCCGCCAAAGAAAACGAATTGGTGATAGTAGAAGTGAAAACACGCAGTAACACTTTGTTTGCCCAACCGGAAGAAGCCGTCGATTTACCAAAGATTAAACGGACAGTACGTGCTGCCGACGCATATATGAAACTATTTCAGATTGACGTTCCGGTACGTTTCGATATCATCACTGTCATTGGCGAGAACGGAAATTTCAGAATAGACCATATAAAGGAAGCTTTTTATCCTCCTTTATTTTAATAGGAAACAAGTATTTTAACTAAGAGCAAAAACATAAAATCGAAAGACTTATGAATGTAGAAACGATCAGGGAATACTGCTTAAGTAAAAAAGGGGTTACCGAATCATTCCCGTTTGATGATGTATCGCTGGTTATGAAGGTGATGGACAAAATGTTTGCCCTCATCGACTTGGAAGGAGCCAACTCCATCTCACTGAAATGCGATCCGGAACGTGCCATCGAACTGCGCGAACATTATGCTGGCATTGAAGGAGCCTACCATTTCAACAAAAAATATTGGAATGGCGTTTACTTCGATAGAGATGTAGACGATAAATTAATAAAGGAACTCGTCGATCATTCTTACGAGGAAGTTATCAAGAAATTCACTAAGAAACTGCGTGCTGAATATGATGCCCTCCCCTGATATGTCATTTCCTGTCCCATTGATTCACATCAGTGAGACAAATTCTACAAACAGTTATCTGCAGGCTCTTTGTTCCAAGCAACAGGGAGTTGCAGCATTTACGACTGTAGTTGCCGACTTCCAGACATCCGGACGTGGGCAACGTGGCAATTCGTGGGAATCTGAACCCAAAAAGAATCTTCTTTTCAGTTTTGTTCTTTTCCCGGATTTCTTGGAAGCACGCCGGCAGTTCTTGATTTCTCAGATTGTGTCTTTGGCTATTAAAGAGGAACTAGATAGCTATGCTGACGATTTTTCCATCAAATGGCCGAATGATATCTACTGGAAAGACAAAAAAATATGTGGGATGCTGATCGAAAATGATTTGATGGGGCGCAATATCAGTCAGAGTATTTCCGGAATCGGGATCAATGTGAATCAGGAAGTATTCCATAGTACTGCTCCAAATCCGGTATCGCTCCGGCAAATCACAGGAAAGCAGTATGACATTTTCGAAATTCTCAAGAATATCATGCTCCGCATTCAATCCGGTTATGAATTGCTCCGGAACGGTGATACTGAACCCATAGCCCACCGATATGAAAAAGCTCTTTTCAGAAAAGAAGGGATGCATCGGTATAAAGATGCTGATGGAGAGTTCTTTGCGAGAATTATTTGCGTAGAACCCGAAGGGAAGCTGATTCTGGAAGATGATGCGCAGAAAAAAAGAGGATATATGTTTAAAGAGGTAGAATATTTATTGATATAACACATACATTCTAAACAATAAAACATTACCTTTGAGTTTGCTATATAAAAAAACACCTTTAATTTTATGAAGAAAATACAGTATGTCAAGTTAGTTGGTCTTCTGACCATTTTATTATTCCTCAACATATCATGTAAAGATGATGACACTCTACTGCGAGGTAGTGGAATTACAGAACAAAGCTGGTCTACTAACCAAACATATTTTGCCTCAGCAGAGCAAACCCTCACTTTTACTTTCACAACCTTGTCTAGCTGGACTGCTCAAAACAGTTCCACTGCATTATTGTCATTAGACAATACCGCAGGAAATTCAGGGGAAAATACCATAAAAGTTACAGTACACAAGTCTTCCCAGGAACAGGGCACCATTACGATTAAAGTAAATGGATATTCATCTGCCAGCAATATCAAAATCCAGTTGAGCGATGATGATGTGCAAGGTTATGAGATAAACTATAGTGTGGATCAATATTTGAGAGAAAAATACTTATGGAATGATGATTATAAGTTATTAACGCCCAATTTCAGACAAGCTTATGATGAGTTTTTGAGAAACACATTATTAAGCATGACAACTAATACATTAGACAAAAAACGAAATAGTAATGGCACTTATTCATTGTTTTCATTTATCCAGAAGCTAGATCCGGATTTACAAACTTCCCGCAGTGCAAAAGAGAAAAAAACACTAGAGTATAATTATGGATTCGTAAACTTTATAGCCGTTGGAAACCGTAATAATTCAAATTATGGTCTTGTTATACAAGGAGTGCATAAAGGATCATCTGCTGATAAAGAAGGACTAAAACGAGGAATGGAAATAACCGAAATAGACAATCAGAGAATAACAACGACTAACGTGCAAGCTTGTTACTCTAAATTAATTAAACCATCCTCTCCAACCTCTATAAAAGTAAAAGACAAAGATGGAAAAGTATATACAATAAATTCCGGACCTATTTATGCGAACCCGATAATTCACCACCAAGTAAACGAAAAGATCGGCTATCTGGTGTATTCAGCTTTTGAGTCCGGCTTCGACCAAGAACTATTCGATGTATTCAAAGAGTTTAAAAGTCAGAATATTACAGAGCTAATTTTAGATCTTCGCTACAATGGCGGAGGAGATGTAACATCGGCTAATCTTATATCCAGCTGCATTGCCGGAGATTTATGCATAGATAAAACATTCGCTTCATACCGATATAACGATGAACGCATGAAGGTCCTTGGCAACCAACGGCCTATTCAGAAATTCGCATATTCTCAATATGATAATTTGAGTACTTCCCTCTCTGCCGGTGGTTTAAATTTACGAAAAATCTACTGTCTTGTTACTGACGACTCTGCATCTGCAAGTGAATTAGTAATCAATGCACTGAGAGGTATTGATATCGAAGTTATCCTTATTGGCACCACCACACATGGGAAAAATGTAGGAATGGAAGGAGTAGAACTTACTGCAGGAACAGACAAATATTTGCTTTTCCCTATCACTTTCCAAGCATACAATGCCAAAGGTTTTGGAGACTTCGAGAACGGTTTTACACCCGATTACGAGATAAATGAGAACAAGCCTAACGGAGAATATTTTGAAGGATATGGAGACTTTGGAGCTGAAAGCGATCCTTTATATGCCAAAGCAATCAGTCTGATTTCAGGAAATGAAGTTACTACTCCTACAAGGGCAGTTAACCAAGCTAAAGAACAAATGCTAGTGATAGCTACACCAAGATTGAACCGTATAGGAATGATAAAATAAGATTATTATATCCCGTTATTAAATAGAAAGAGGTGAACCGCTCAGCGATTCACCTCTTTCTCTATCCTCAAAATCTTATCTAACGTCTTCTGAGCCTCCGTCGATGGGAACCGTAGCACTACTTTCTGTAAAGAGCTTCGTGCTTTCTCATATCCGGTAGCAAACAATTTCGACAACCCGTCCCGATAACGTGCATATTGCATTTTTGTCGGTGAAGAAAGCTTTTTGTAGTCACTTTCCAGTTTTTTCTTCTCCTGCTCCGCCATCAAATAATAATAATTACCGAGAAAGATATTGGCCGCCAGATTATCCGCATCCAACTTCAATATATTCTCGTACATACGCAACGCATCCTTCTCCTGTCCACGACATACCTGCATTTCGGCAACAGCCTCCAGATAATCTACATTATCAGGGTCCTTCTGCGACAGTTCTTTATAAAACAAAAAGGCTTTGTCATAATTCCGATTCTTCTTATAGGCAAGAGCCAACTCATTAGAAAGTTTCGAGCTGATCTCACTACTCTTGTCTATACTCGTCCAGTAGAACATTTCCGAGCGGTCTATATTCAGACTGATAGCCTGACGGAAATAGCTAACCGCCTGTCCATGCTGTCCGGCCTCAATAGCAACCGTGACTTTATGCAACATTTCATCGGCCGTCTGTGCATTCAGCATCAGCGGCAACGAAAACAAAGAAAAAAGAAGGAGAGTTAAGGTTTTCATAATCAGTTACATTGTTTCTAGTTCGTGACACGCAAAGATACAATAAAATAATAAAATATGTACCTTTGTTCGCAAAAAGAACAATCTATTTGATAAAAGTGTTTCTACAAGATGATAAATAAAAAGACGACCTCCGAAAACAGACGAATATTACAGATTGCCGTACCATCGATTATTTCGAATATTACCGTGCCATTGCTGGGACTTATCGATGTCACTATCGTTGGACATCTCGGCTCTCCGGCATATATCGGAGCGATTGCCGTAGGAGGAATGTTGTTCAATATCATCTACTGGATCTTCGGATTCCTACGTATGGGAACAAGCGGCATGACCTCACAAGCCTACGGGCAGCATGACTTAAACGAAATCAACCGGTTACTGATACGTTCTGTCGGTGTCGGACTCTTTATTGCCCTATGCCTGCTGATCCTTCAATATCCTATCCTTAATGCGGCATTCACACTCATACAGACTACAGAAGAAGTAAAGCAACTGGCAACTACCTATTTCTATATCTGTATTTGGGGAGCTCCGGCAATGCTAGGTCTTTATGGATTTGCAGGCTGGTTTATCGGAATGCAGAACTCACGCTTCCCGATGTATATTGCCATCACGCAGAATATTGTCAATATTATCGCCAGTTTGTCTTTCGTCTATCTCTTGGATATGAAAGTGGCAGGAGTCGCCGCCGGAACCCTTATCGCACAGTATGCAGGTTTCTTTATGGCCATACTATTGTATATGCGTTATTACAGCACGCTCCGAAAACGTATTGTATGGAAAGATATCATACAGAAGCAGGCAATGTACCGTTTCTTCCGGGTAAACCGTGACATCTTTTTCCGTACCCTCTGCCTGGTAATCGTAACGATGTTCTTCACCTCTGCAGGAGCTGCACAGGGAGAAGTCGTTCTGGCAGTAAATACACTGCTGATGCAATTGTTCACGCTCTTCTCTTATATTATGGATGGATTCGCCTATGCAGGGGAAGCGTTAGCCGGACGCTATATCGGCGCAAGAAATCAAACGGCTCTCCGCAATACGGTCAATCACCTTTTCTATTGGGGCATCGGACTTTCGGCAGCATTCACCCTTTTATATGCAATGGGCGGAAAAGAATTTCTCGGGTTACTGACAAATGATGTTTCGGTAATAAGCTCCTCAGACACTTACTTTTATTGGGCACTCGCCATCCCATTGACAGGTTTCTCCGCTTTCTTATGGGATGGTGTGTTTATCGGCGCCACCGCCACCCGCCAGATGCTTTATTCGATGTTGGTTGCTTCCGTCAGCTTTTTTATGATCTACTATGCCTTCCACAATCTCTTGGGAAATCACGCTTTATGGCTGGCTTTCATCACTTACCTTTCATTGAGGGGAATCGTGCAGACCTTCATCGGAAGAGAAATAGTGAAGAAAGCGATATAAAAGTTATCGCGCAACTATGAGGTCTATCCAACAAATTATCTCTATATTTGCGCTAAACTAAATGTAAAAAGATATGGCAAAGTATAAAAGAATTCTGCTGAAGCTCAGCGGAGAAAGCCTGATGGGGGAAAAACAATACGGCATTGACGAAAAAAGACTGGCGGAATATGCCGCACAAATCAAAGAAATCCATGAACAGGGAGTACAAATCGGCATCGTTATCGGCGGCGGAAATATCTTCCGTGGACTAAGTGGAGCCAACAAGGGCTTCGACCGTGTGAAAGGTGATCAGATGGGTATGCTGGCAACTGTCATCAACAGCCTTGCATTAAGTTCCGCATTAGTAGCAGCCGGAGTAAAGGCCCGTGTACTTACAGCAGTCCGCATGGAGCCGATCGGTGAATTCTACAGCAAATGGAAAGCGATTGAATGCATGGAAAACGGTGAAATCGTTATCATGTCCGGCGGTACGGGAAATCCTTTCTTTACCACAGACACCGGCTCTTCACTGCGCGGCATCGAAATCGAAGCAGACGTAATGCTGAAAGGTACCCGCGTAGACGGCATCTACACAGCCGACCCGGAGAAAGACCCTACAGCTACAAAATTCAGTGACATCACATACGATGAAGTACTGAAACGTGGTCTGAAAGTGATGGACCTCACAGCTACCTGTATGTGCAAGGAAAACAACCTGCCGATTGTTGTTTTTGACATGGACACGGTAGGAAACCTCAAAAAAGTAATCAGCGGAGAAGAAATAGGAACAGTAGTACACAACTGATCCTGACTCCCTACCAATATACCCGGGGCTGACTAAAAAGGATATAATCAGCTTTCAGACTTTTTAGTCAGTCCCGATTACTTTCTCCCTCCACATTCCTTTTGTTGACTTGCATATACATCATTAAGAAATAAAAGCTATGAAAACCAAAAACGCCTGTTTCTGGATATTCTTATTACTATCCGGAAGTGCTTACGCACAAATGTCTCAAAAAGGTACAGTACAGATTTTTAATTCAAATAAGTCCCCACTACCGGGAGTACAACTGACAGCTACCGATGCCCCTGCCACCGATACGGATGCCAACGGGAATTTCCAGTTCAACTTCAGCAAACAGAAACCGGGAATGGCTATCGCTTCTCCGAATGTATATAAGAAAGGATATGAACTGGTGAATAAAGACATGATCAACGGGTGGATTCTATCCGAAAAACGTCCGTTGAGCATTGTGATGGCTCCCGAAGGCACTATAGAAGAAAGCAAGAACAAGTATTATTCCATCTCCGTTGCCCACTTTTCGAAGAAACAAGAAAAAGCCATTGAAGAAATCAACCAGCTATATATAGCACAGAAAATCAGTCTGCAAGAGCGCAGCGACCGTCTGAAAGCGATGGCGGAGGAATCCAGATCATTTATGAATCAGATCGATCAGTACGCTGAGAAGTTTGCAAGAATAAATCCAGATGACATCAACGCCATTGAGAAGCAAGTATTGGAACTGGTCAATGCCGGAAAACTGTCTGAAGCCATCGAGCTATACAATAAATCCGGAATTATCACTCAGGCCAGAGAGAAGCTGTCACAGAAAACAAAAGCAGAGGAAGACATCGACAAACTGGCCGAAATAATGTACCGATATGCCGACCTCTGCGCCCTGACCGGAGGAATGGAAAACGAGAAGAAAGCAAATGATGCCTACAAGTTCGTAGCCGAAGCACTTCCCGACAGGTTTACATACGTATTTAAATACGCATTGCAGAAAATAGGACTGGAAGACAGTGATACCATGGAATGGCTGGACAAATGCCAGAAACTTTCATTTGACGAGAAATCTCTCGTACAAGTACTGAACATAAAAAGTACCCTTGCGCGTCATCATCAGAAAGACTATATCAAAGCCTTGGAGTATGACATCAACGCACTGGAAATACTGTCCAACAAAAATATTTCCATGCCTTCGGGCGATTACTATGCTATCTACCATCAGACGTTCTATTCAATGGGAAAGACATACGAAGCCATGAACGAATTCAAAGAAGCAAAGGAAATCTATGAAGACCAGATCAAAGAAATCAGTGAAGAGATAGCAGACAGCAACAATCAGCTGTTCATAAATATTCAAAGTTCTCAACTTGCCAACATATACAGTTCGCTGACAGACATTTACAAGAAGGAAGGCAATGTGTCTAAAGTCAACGAACTGTCAGAGAAATTATTCGAACTAAATAAAAAGAATGCAGGAGATAATGAAGAAGCCATACTCGAAGTTGAAATAGGAAGACAAGAATACCTGTTCCATCAGGCAGTAGAGAAGGCGGATTACAAACTGGCAGCCGGCAGTATAAAAGAGATTCTGGCAAAAGCCGAGAAACTGTATAAGATGCGTCCCTTGTCCCGTGCCTACTGGTATGCTTTATGGAACTTCGCCTACATCAGCGTAAGCACAGAAACAGAACCGGAAAACTTCCTCACGACCATAAAAGCATTTGAAGACAAGGTAGCCAACGAATTAAAAATCAACAGTGAAGAACAAAAGACCTCATTATTGTACAATATCGAGAAACAATACATTCTATATTACTCCAAAAACGGAAATAAACCCGAAGAAAGGAAGCATGTGGAACAAGCATACCAATATGCCGAAAAACTGAATCAGTTGAATCCGGCAAGATTTGTTCTTGAGATTATCAGTGCGCAGGCATCGTATATCGATATGCTCCTGGAACTTTCCGAACATGACAAAGCTCTGAAAGCCGCCATCGACCTGGAAGCATTATACACCATGCAAGGAGTATGGGGATTTCAGGACTTGAGAACAGAGAACAGTATAGGCACCGCAATGGTTTGCGGAGGACTGTATGAATTAGGAGTGGAACATCTGGAAAAAGTAAAGAAAGACAGGGAAAAGCACCTGAAACAAAAGCCGAACGACGTGGATATGATGGGCAGTATCACCACTACCTACAATAACCTGTCGTTGGGATACGGCAAACTTAAAAAATATGCCAAAGCACTGGAAGTGCAAAAGAAAGCATACGAAATCATCAAGACACTATATCCGCATAATAAAGCCCAACTTGGCACGAACTATCTATTGATGACTCTCAATACAAGTATCGCCTACTATCAGAACAGCAATAATGCGGAGGCTCTGAAATTTCTGCAAGAGGCGGAAAACATCGCAAACGAACTGAAAGAACTCAATCAGCTTTTCAGTTCCTACCCTCTTGTTGTCCGGTTTGCCAAAGGAGACCTTCTGGCCAAATTATCCCAGCCCGGCTCCGAGGAATTATTAAAAGCAGGTCTGGAGTATAAGAGCGGCACGCTGCCTAACGATGCCGTTCTGCTCTACCTTATCAATGATTACCGGACCAACAATAATAGCATTTACAGAAAGTAAAGGCATTACTTTCTCAGAATAATCTTCCATGGGACTTTATCGGATACCGGTCCGGTGAAGTCCCATAATTGATATCCATCCTTGTATACCGTCACCCGTTGCTCCTCTTTTTGTTTCTCGGCAGGTATGGGCAGTTGGAAGTTTCCCATTCCGTCAGATACCGTCTTCATGTCCAGCACTTGAACAGTAGCATCCGCCAGCGGACGGTTATCCTCATCTTTCACAGTACCGAAAATCATCGCTAATGAAGAATCCCGACTGATGCCAAGAGTCACATTCTTTTCCAGGCTCAGTACCGTATCTACCGTCACATATCCTTTCGATTCTATCTTCAGACGGGCATTCTCACCCAGATATTTAGTATGAATTTCTTTGAAGACAACCTCGTCAGAAAGTCTGTCCACATGACGGGTTTCGCTCTTATCGGCATACTCCAATGTTATATCAGCGCCATAAAAAGGCAAAGAAGATTTGGAAGTATCCGTAAGACGCACCGTGGAAGTGACCGGCGAATAATAATAGAAAGCAAAGAAAGCCAGTGCCACCACCAGTACAGGCACAAGGACATACAATAATACGAACCTCAATGTCCGTTTCACATCTACCGGATCGGGCTTGATAAAGCCTTCATTCTCCAAAATCTGCAATTGTTTGTCGAACTTGAGACGCAAATCATCATAATTGGTATACAAGTCGCAGAAGTGTCCGAGATTCTTCTCGCAATAAGATTTAAAATCTTTGAGAGACTCATCAACGATCCCTTCCTCCTTGAAATAGACAAATATTTTAGGTTTTGCAGCCTTAGTCTTCAGATATATTTCATGGGCCACTTCCAGTTCTTCTTTGGTATAGCGCCCCATCCGTGTGTGGAACAGAAAAATCACAATATCACATTCACGGATATAGTCATTATAGCGATCCTGCAGACGGCCTTCATTCAGCGAACTGCTGAAGTCCATCCACGTACGCTGGTCGAAGTCGATATTCCGATCACGATAAAGCTTATTCTTATCCGAAAAGTACAAGTCAAACATCTGTTTGTCTTCATTCAACTCCGCTGATGATGCAATAAAAATCTTGATCTTCTTCATCTGTTTCTATATTTTTTCCTTTATACTGATCCATTTCTTGCGGTCTTCGATTCGTTCGAAAACCAACTGTGCCTTTTTCTTCAGTTCTCCTTTCAACTTGACTTCTTTCAATGACTGCTGAAGGCTATTCTCCACCAGCTCAATTTCTTGCATACTTTGCGTCTCCTTTACTATCAAGCTATACTGATCCAGAACTTCACTCGGGTCATTCCGCTGAAAGAACCACTCTACCGACATTAATTTCAGCTTGATATCCGTCGCCATCTCATAAATCAAGTGAGCAACAGAGTCACACGCCACTTTATCATCGGCTTGCTTCAGCAACTGGAAATTATTGACTAAGGATGGAAGAAGCAGTTTCATATCTTCTTTTGCTTCCTGCCTGACTGCAATCTTCAATGTCATGGCAGAATCAAGTTTCATCTCTTCATAAAGACGAATAGCTCCATGCACATCACCATGATCGAGCAGTTCCATTGCCTGCTTCTCCATAGCATCAAGCTCGTCACGATTGATGCAGGCAAATTTAAGCGCATATATTTCCAGACGTTTCTGCCATTCCATCATACTTTTAGACATGGAGTCAACTTTCTGATCATATTCCACTGCGGACAATGCGTTCTGTTTCTTCAGTTCTTCCAGTTCAGCCAATGTTTTTCGATATTCTTTCTCACTATTGGATTCACCTATATCATAATATTTCTTGCGCAACGCATTGATGACTTCGGTACGCCCTAATACAATTTTCAGTTCGGAGGCAGACGATATATTCCAATTGGCTACTTTCTCGTAATTGACTATTTTGAAACCTTTCTTATAGATATCATTAATCATCAACGGATCGCCCGGTAAGGAAGCGGTGAAATTCAGTATAAACCGCCCTTCCTGATCGCTGTCCGTAGGCGAAGCACCCGCTACTTTTATTTCAGCACCGGCTACGGGCTTGTTATTACTACTCATTTCCACGACGATCCCCTTCTGAGTGGTTTGTGCCCAAACACATTGAAAGCCAGTCAGAAAGATAGAAAGCACTAAGAATATTTCCTTTTGATGATTCCCCATATCACAAATCCTAATCCATTTTATAGTTTTCCGTCCTGCTTCACAATCAAAAGCAGATGCCGTGTCAAAGCAATATCATATTTCTCACTGCCATTCCGCAAATCGTTGTAAGGGCGAATGTCATAATGAGCATATTCTTCATCCCGCTTTTTATTCTTCAAGGCTGCCTTTTGTTCTATCTCTTCCTGTTCCTTTTTTGTCACAGGTCTATATCCCAGTAACAGTTCTTCCACATTCCAGCGGTTGTGTTCCACTTCTGCCAAAATCGCCACCTGCTTTTCGCTAAGTTGCTTTCCGTTGTCCCAATGTTCCTTGGTGTAGCCGATTGAACGCAATTTGGTAGGAATGGCATTCGCATTATAAATATTAGACCATTTCTTTACCGTTTTGAACTTCGGATTGTGCCATAGTTCGTCCATTTCTTTCGCAGATGGCAGTTCTGTCAAGACTTTATCTCCTTCACACTTTTCATACACCGCATTTACACGCTTGGCATACATCTCGTCTGCCATGCACAAGTCGAAACAATCATCCAACATCCCGAACGGACGAAGATTCTTGAAACGCTGATTGGTTCCTCCTTTTCCCTTCAACGGATTACCGGATAATTTTTCAATGATAGCCGATGTTATCCGTTGCTGAACCAACACCGGAACACCTTTCTCATAGACACAACGCGGGAGATAGACAGCAGAAGAAATAGACTGATGAGTCAGGTTCAAGCAGACTGCAACCGTCATCAGCGCATCCTCATCTTCACACCAGTCTGTAATCAAATCACGGACTTCCGGCGATTCGATAGTTCCCTGTACAAACTGCCATTCTATGTCTATAAAATCTGTTCCCAAATGAGCATAAACCTCAGCAGGTTCATCCCTGCGGACCAAACCGTTTTCTGTGTCTATAAAGGTAGAATAAGATACATCAAACAGGTTTTCATACGCTTGTTTGAAGCTGTTCATCTCACGCATTGCTTCATTATCGATAAAAGTGATGCGCGTTTTCTTCTTTTTATCCCGGATAAAGTTGGGATAGTGGGCTATATGGGCAGCCTCGACAGCCAAAGCAATTCCCATCCTCGACATTCCCACAATTACCAGATGCACATATTTCTCTGATTCGTAAGTGACAGGCTGATAATCCAAAGGCAGATAATTAATCTCACGGATACTACACGCATTTCGCACAAATACTTTTTGCGCCCATGTTTCGTAAAAGTTAAACGGACAGAAATCAATATATTCCTTTATATCATCATCAATATCCGAGAATTGGAAGACGGCAAAAGTAGATTGATATTCAAAGAGTACGTTGCACTTCAAAGGAGGTTTCCGATTCTCTTCCTTGCAAAGTTCGCCTATCAGATTCAGACAGTCGACATTCATCGAGTCATGATAATATTCCACATCATCCAGCTCTCCGTTATCTCCCAATATAAAGACTTCTTTCGCATCCGCCACATACAACTTTTTCAGTTCTTCTTTAGAGTCTCTCATGGCATGAACCAAAACGATTCTCTTCTCCTCGTCCTTTGTGAGATTGGAGAATAATTCCATCCGTACTTCATTGACGTCTTTGGAAGTCTGAATGACTAATGTGCAATCCTTCTCCCGTTGGCATAACTGTCGTATCAGACAGGGCAACATCGCATCTGCACCGATGATCACAAAATGATCAGATAGTTTATAATGAATCAACCCGTTTCTGCAATTTTCCACCCGCCTTTCAATGATATTGGAAAGCGTGGAGATCAACAATCCGCCCAAAACGACGGAACCCAGCAAACTAATAATCAATGCCCACGGGCGGTCTTCCGGACTTATACTAATCAGATTGCCCGAATCAACAAAGTTATTGTATACATTCCACAGGGTCTTCTGGAAAGAATGGTTCGCCACAGAGTCGGCAGCCAGCGCAGTCATCTCTTCGGAAGGAGCCATCTGATGCTTGCTTCCCCAGTGTACTCCCAGACAAGATAGAACAATCAGCGAAATGACTATAATAATCAGGAAACATATCTGTTTCCAGGCCCCGCCATAAATAATCCGGTCAAACCAACGAGCATTCATAACTTACTCCTCCCTTTCTATTCTGAAACCTAATTTCTTCACCATCTTGATCGTATTCATAGCCGTATTCCGATCGTACTCTTTTTCTTCTTCCGGCAACTCATCATAAGGCACCAGACAAGGGTGCTTTTTATGGATATCATCGCGTTTTCCGCCATAAGTCCAGCCTTCGTCCATCCGGGCTTTTGCCCACACTTCATGTACATTTTCAGCGATGCGCTCTGATAATTGGATTAAAGATTCGGGAAGGTCGACCGATGAAAGGTCCATCGGTTCGGGGGTGTAATCCAGTTTATTTTCTTTCATATTTTATATTCTGTATTTATCTAATGTATTAAGATGCAAGGCATGTCATTGATGCAAAGATAATAAAAAGACTAAGATTTACAGCTTTCAATACTATTTCTTAATGGCTATAGTGCTAAAATCTAAGTCTCGCATTGCATAAAACTATTCGTCTGACAGTTGTTGAACTTTCGTCTGACAACTGTTAATCTTTCGTCTAACAGCTGTCAGACGAAAAGAAAACAGCTGTCAGACGAATAAATTCAAGCATAAACAATGTTAGTTTACGGCTAGCAGAAGAGTAATCTCATGCTATTCTCCAAGTAATCCGTCGCATACGAAAAATTAAATTATACTATCAACGCCCTAAACTATTGTTTATCATCGGCAAACTACGTACTTTTGCACGCCATTTTTAAGAGGCTAAAATAATGAATAACAAGACCAAAGGTTTTATTTATGGAGCCATTGCCGCTGCAAGCTACGGTATGAATCCTCTCTTCACACTCCCGCTCTATGCTGCCGGCATGAGTGTCGATACTGTTTTATTCTACCGTTACGCATTTGCCGTAATTGTATTGGGTGTCTTGATGAAGCTGCAAGGGCAGTCTTTTACTCTTCGCAAGGCAGACATTCTCCCCTTGGTAATCATGGGATTGCTGTTTTCGTTTTCATCTCTGCTTCTATTCATGAGTTACAACTATATGGATGCCGGTATTGCTTCTACCATTCTGTTCGTTTATCCGGTGATGGTAGCTGTGATCATGGGCGCCTTTTTCAAAGAGAAGATTTCCGCAATCACCGTTTTTTCGATCCTGTTGGCACTTTCGGGCATTGCCCTGCTCTATCAGGGAGATGGCAACAAACCACTCTCCACCGTAGGAATTATCTTTGTTTTACTGTCGTCTCTCTCCTATGCCATTTATATCGTAGGAGTCAACCGGTCTTCATTAAAAACATTACCGACTACCAAACTGACTTTTTATGCTATATTATTCGGATTATCGGTTTACATAGTCCGCTTGAATTTCTGCACGGAATTGCAAATCATACCCTCTCCCTTATTGTGGGCAGATGTTCTGGCCTTGGCCATTCTCCCCACTGCCGTGTCATTGATTTGCACCGCATTAGCCATTCAATCTATAGGCTCCACTCCTACTGCTATACTCGGTGCTCTGGAGCCTGTGACAGCGTTATTTTTCGGGGTCCTCCTGTTTCACGAAAAACTGACTCCCCGATTAATGGTCGGTATTTTAATGATTATCACTGCCGTTACATTGATTATCATCGGCAAGTCGCTTATAAAAAAGATGAGTGTGCTGTTGCAGATAAGCAAAAAATAGTATACTTTTGCTAATCAATCAACCAAATAGCAACTTTAATTATCAAAAAATATGGTAGACGTAAAGACTTGCCTTGACAATGCACAAGAAAAAATGGATATGGCTGTAATGTATCTCGAAGAAGCATTGGCACATATCCGCGCTGGAAAAGCGAGTACCCGACTGTTGGATGGTATCCGCGTAGACTCTTACGGAAGTATGGTTCCTATCAGCAATGTAGCTGCTTTATCCACTCCGGATGCTCGCAGTATCACCATCAAACCGTGGGACAAAAGTATGTTCCGTGCCATCGAAAAAGCCATTATCGACTCTGACCTTGGCATTATGCCCGAAAATAATGGTGAAGTAATCCGTATTGGTATTCCTCCTCTGACGGAAGAACGTCGTAGACAGCTCGCTAAACAGTGTAAAGCGGAAGGCGAAACTGCCAAAGTAAGTGTACGCAACGCTCGTCGCGATGGCATCGACGCACTGAAAAAAGCAGTAAAAGACGGACTGGCAGAAGACGAGCAGAAGAATGCGGAAGCCAAGTTACAAAAAATCCATGATAAGTATATCAAACAGATTGAAGATATGCTTGCTGACAAGGATAAAGAAATCATGACGGTTTAATGGAAAATGGAGAATGGACAATGGATAATTACTATGCAGTCCCATTGCCCATTCTCCATTATCCATTATCCATTATCCATTATCCATTAAATAAATGAAGGGATTAGTAATCAAGAACACGGGCAGTTGGTATCAGGTGAAGACCGACGACGGACAATTTATTGAATGTAAAATCAAAGGTAATTTCCGGTTAAAAGGTATTCGCAGCACCAATCCGGTAGCCGTGGGCGACCGCGTTCAGATTATACTCAATCAGGAAGGTACTGCCTTTATCAATGAAATAGAAGACAGAAAGAACTACATCATCCGCCGTTCTTCCAATCTTTCCAAACAATCTCACATTCTTGCCGCTAACCTCGATCAATGTATGTTAGTGGTTACTGTCAACTATCCCGAAACATCCACCATTTTTATCGACCGTTTTCTCGCTTCTGCCGAAGCATATCGTGTACCTGTCAAACTGGTATTTAATAAGGTAGATGCTTATAACGAGGATGAGCTCCGTTATCTGGACGCTCTTATTAATCTGTATACGCATATCGGTTATCCTTGTTTCAAGGTTTCTGCCAAGGAAGGAACCGGAGTGGATGCCATCAAAAAAGACCTGGAAGGCAAGATCACACTTTTCTCCGGTCATTCGGGAGTTGGAAAATCGACGCTCATCAACGCCATTTTACCGGGAACCAAAGTAAAAACCGGTGAGATATCGACCTATCACAACAAAGGTATGCATACGACTACCTTCTCTGAAATGTTCTCTGTAGACGGGGATGGATATATTATCGATACTCCGGGAATCAAAGGATTCGGAACGTTCGATATGGAGGAAGAAGAAATCGGGCATTATTTCCCTGAAATATTCAAGGTTTCCGCTGATTGCAAATATGGTAACTGTACACATCGGCATGAGCCGGGATGTGCGGTACGTGAGGCAGTGGAAAAGCATCTTATCAGTGAGTCTCGTTATACTTCTTATCTGAATATGCTGGAGGATAAGGAGGAGGGAAAGTATCGGGCGGCATACTAATCTCTTAACTAATCAGCAAGAAATTACACATAAAAAATAAATCTAATTTCTATTAAAAAAACGACAACAATCGAACATTCTGATTCCAAAATTCAAACAACAAACACAACTTTGATTTTAATTTAAACTTCAAGCAAAATCTCACTAATTTAAATAAGTAAATTAGATGAAAAGTCGAAATTCTCCTTTTGTCTGTTATTAAAGCCAGACACAACATTAACTTTCTTTTACTTTATCCAGCATTAAACCTTTTCTTTCAAGTGTCGTCTAATCATCAGAAGATATTATATAACATGCTATATACTATACTAAACCATGAATAAAAAAACTAAATGGGGCATCATTATTCTTATCGGTGCCGGAATTATCGGTGGGGGAATTTACTCACAGTTACCAAAAACTAACGACGAACTGGCTGCTGCTGACAAGGTAAAAAATACCCAAAAGAATGGAAAAAAGATTCTGAACGTCAACGCCAAAGTAATAAAGCCTCAACTGTTAACAGACGAATACACTACTACCGGCGTACTTCTGCCGGATGAAGAAGTTGATTTGTCTTTTGAGACTTCCGGGAAAGTAATAGAGATCAACTTCGAAGAAGGAACTCCCGTAAAAAAAGGACAACTTCTTGCCAAAGTCAACGACCGCCAGCTACAGGCACAACTTCAACGGTTGGTTTCACAACTAAAGTTAGCTGAGGACCGTGTATTCCGACAAGATGCTCTGCTTAAACGAGATGCAGTCAGTAAAGAAGCTTATGAACAAGTAAAGACTGACCTGGCAACTCTAAATGCTGATATAGAAATAGTAAAAGCGAACATTGCCCTAACCGAGCTCCGTGCTCCATTTGACGGAATCATCGGACTTCGGCAAATCAGTGTCGGTTCATACGCTTCGCCGACAACTATCGTTGCCAAACTGACAAAGATTACTCCGCTGAAAGTAGAATTTTCAGTACCGGAACGCTATGCAAGCCAGATTAAGAAAGGTACGAACCTGAATTTTAGAATTGAAGGAAAACTAGATGCCTTCAGCGCAAAAGTATATGCTGTAGAATCAACGATTGATCCCAACCTGCATCAATTTACAGCACGCGCACTTTATCCAAATACCAATCGCGCCTTACTTCCCGGCCGATATACAAGTATCCAATTAAAGAAAGAAGAAATCCCGAATGCGATTGCCATTCCGACGGAAGCTATCGTACCGGAGATGGGAAAGGATAAAGTTTTCTTGTATAAATCAGGAAAAGCCGAACCTGTAGAAGTGACAACAGGCATTCGTACAGATGCTGAAGTACAAATTGTAAGAGGACTTCAAGTAGGAGATACCATTCTTACATCAGGAACACTGCAACTTCGCCTGGGACTTCCTGTTACATTGGATAATATTGACTAATACCTGCCATGCCTTATGAATATATCTGAATTAAGTATACGCCGTCCGGTATTAGCTACGGTACTGACAATCATTATTCTCCTTTTTGGATTTATCGGATACAGTTATCTGGGTGTCCGTGAATATCCATCGGTGGACAACCCGATCATTTCTGTCAGTTGTTCTTATCCGGGAGCCAATGCCGACGTCATTGAGAACCAGATAACCGAGCCACTGGAACAAAATATCAATGGTATCCCGGGCATCCGGTCTCTATCCAGCGTCAGCCAGCAGGGACAAAGCCGTATTACGGTAGAATTTGAACTTTCAGTCGATCTGGAAACTGCAGCAAATGACGTACGTGACAAAGTTTCCCGTGCCCAACGTTATCTGCCCCGGGACTGTGACCCGCCGACTGTATCAAAAGCCGATGCCGATGCGATGCCTATTTTAATGGTTGCCCTCCAAAGCGACAAACGCTCACTGCTTGAATTAAGTGAGATTGCAGACTTGACTGTCAAAGAGCAGTTACAGACCATCTCTGATGTAAGTAGTGTATCTATTTGGGGTGAAAAGCGTTATTCCATGCGCCTTTGGCTCGATCCGGTCAAGATGGCAGGATATGGCATCACTCCGATTGATGTAAAGAATGCGGTAGACAATGAGAATGTCGAACTTCCTTCGGGTAGTATTGAAGGAAACACTACCGAACTGACAATCCGTACATTGGGATTAATGCATACTGCCGATGAGTTCAATAATCTTATTGTAAAAGAAGATAACAACCGTATCGTCCGTTTCAGTGACATCGGACGTGCAGAACTTGGTCCTGCCGACATCAAGAGTTACATGAAAATGAACGGTGTACCCATGGTAGGTGTTGTTGTTATTCCACAGCCGGGAGCCAATCACATCGAAATTGCCGATGCTGTGTACAAACGCATGGAACAGATGAAGAAGGACCTGCCGGAAGATGTGACGTATAGCTATGGTTTTGATAATACCAAATTTATCCGGGCATCTATCAATGAGGTAAAAGAGACTGTATATGTAGCCTTTATTCTGGTTATCATCATCATCTTCCTTTTCTTACGCGACTGGCGGGTGACGCTGGTTCCGTGCATCGTAATTCCCGTATCGCTGATTGGAGCATTCTTCGTCATGTATCTTGCCGGATTCTCCATTAACGTACTTTCCATGCTTGCCATTGTGCTGGCCGTGGGACTGGTGGTGGATGACGCCATCGTAATGACGGAGAACATCTATATCCGTATCGAAAAAGGAATGAGTCCGAAAGAAGCGGGAATAGAAGGAGCCAAAGAGATCTTCTTTGCCGTTATTTCAACGACCATCACACTAGTTGCAGTATTCTTCCCGATTGTCTTTATGCAAGGTATGACAGGACGTTTGTTCCGGGAATTCAGTATTGTAATTTCCGGTTCTGTCATTATCTCTTCATTTGCGGCACTGACTTTCACACCGATGCTGGCCACGAAGTTACTCATCAAACGTGAGAAACAAAACTGGTTCTACACTAAAACAGAACCGTTTTTTGAAGGGATGAACCGATGGTACAGCCGTTCGCTCGCTGCTTTTTTGCGCAAGCGCTGGCTGGCACTTCCGTTCACTTTTATAACCATCTGCCTGATCGGCTTCTTATGGAATGCTATTCCGGCAGAAATGGCACCGCTTGAAGACCGGTCGCAAATCTCGATCAACACCCGAGGTGCGGAGGGTGTCACTTATGAATATATCCGGGACTATACCGAAGATATCAACCAGCTTGTAGATTCTATTCTGCCGGATGCGGAAGCGGTGACAGCACGTGTATCCAGTGGTAGCGGAAACGTACGCATTACACTGAAAGACATGAAAGACCGTGACTACACGCAGATGGAAGTTGCGGAAAAGATATCAAAGGCAGTTCAGAAAAAGACCATGGCACGCTCGTTCGTACAACAGCAGTCTTCTTTCGGCGGACGCCGGGGAAGTATGCCTGTTCAATACGTACTTCAGGCTACCAATCTTGAAAAACTGCAGGAGGTATTACCGCAGTTCATGGCCAAAGTATATGAGAATCCGGTTTTCCAGATGGCAGACGTAGACTTGAAGTTCAGCAAACCGGAAGCCCGTATCAAGATCAACCGTGACAAAGCAAGTGTAATGGGAGTCAGTACCAAAAACATCGCCCAAACGCTGCAATACGGATTGAGCGGCCAGCGTATGGGATATTTCTATATGAACGGAAAGCAGTATGAAATTTTGGGTGAAATCAACCGCCAGCAACGAAACAAGCCTGCCGACCTGAAAGCTATCTACATCCGCAGCAGCAATGGAGATATGATACAGCTGGATAATCTGATTGAGCTGGAAAACGGTATCGCTCCACCCAAACTGTACCGCTACAACCGATTTGTATCAGCCACAATTTCCGCCGGACTGGCTGACGGAAAGACCATCGGACAAGGACTGGATGAAATGGACAAGATTGCCAAAGAAACATTGGATGATACTTTCCGTACCGCATTATCCGGAGACTCCAAGGAATACCGTGAAAGTTCTTCGAGCCTGATGTTTGCCTTTATTTTGGCTATCCTTCTGATTTATCTGATCCTGGCAGCACAGTTTGAAAGTTTCAAGGACCCGTTAATAATCATGTTAACAGTGCCTTTGGCTATCGCCGGAGCCTTGGTATTCATGTATTTCGGAGATATCACAATGAATATTTTCAGCCAGATCGGTATTATCATGCTGATTGGTCTCGTGGCTAAAAACGGTATCCTGATCGTGGAATTCGCCAATCAGAAACAAGAAGCAGGCGAGGATAAAATGAGCGCCATCAAAGATGCCGCATTACAGCGTCTGCGCCCGATTCTAATGACAAGTGCTTCTACTGTACTGGGACTTATTCCATTGGCATTTGCCAGCGGAGAAGGCGCCAATCAGCGTATCGCCATGGGTACGGCTGTAGTAGGTGGTATGGTTGTTTCCACACTGCTTACTATGTATATCGTGCCGGCCATCTACAGTTATATTTCGACTAACCGAATCAAAATAACAAAAGAATGAAACAGAAAAGTATTTGCATGAAACAAATCATATACATAGTTACCGCATGTGTCTTCGTATTAGTTTCTCCAGTGAAGGCACAGCGAATCTATTCCTTAAAAGACTGCCTGGAAGAAGGGCTGCAAAACAATTATTCTCTGCGCATCGTCCATAACGAAGAACAGATCAGCAAGAATAACGCGACACTCGGAAATGCAGGTTATCTGCCTACTTTGGACTTTTCTGCCGGATATACCGGAAACCTGGACAACATCGAGACGAAAGCCCGTGCCACCGGAGAGGTCACCAAAAATAATGGAGTCTACGACCAGACAGTTAACGTCGGCCTCAACCTCAACTGGACCATCTTCGACGGATTCAATATCAGCACTACGTACAAGCAACTAAAGGAACTGGAACGGCAGGGCGAAATCAATACCCGCATTGCCATTGAAGACTTCATCGCCGATCTTGCCTCGGAATACTACAACTTCATCCAGCAAAAGATCCGTTTGAAGAACTTTCATTATGCGATGTCACTTTCCAAAGAACGCTTGCGTATAGCAGAAGCGAGCCATCTTGTCGGTAAATTCTCAGGTTTGGATTATCAGCAAGCCAAAGTGGACTTCAATGCGGACAGTGCCCAATACATCAAGCAACAGGAATTGCTGCACTCCTCACGCATCCAACTTAATGAATTGATGGCCAACAATAATGTAAATCAGATTATCGTCATCAAAGATTCTACCATTGACGTACACAGTGACTTACTGTTCGACGATTTATGGAATGCTACCTTATCCACCAATGCTTCTTTGCTGAAAGCCGACCAGAACACCGTACTGGCACAGCTGGATTACAAAAAGATCAACTCCCGCAACTATCCATACCTCAAACTGAATACCGGCTATGGATATACCTTTAATAAGTATGATATCAATGCAAATAGCAGAAGAGGCAACTTAGGCTTTAATGCCGGAGTTACTGTCGGTTTTAATATCTTCGACGGCAACCGCCGCCGTGAAAAGCGCAACGCAACCCTTGCCTTCAAGAATCGTCGTTTGGAACGACAGGAACTGGAGTTAGCCCTTCGTTCCGATCTCAGCAACTTGTGGCAAGCATACCGTAATAATCTTCAGCTGCTGAATCTGGAACGGCAGAATCTTGTGACTGCCAAAGACAATCATGATATCGCCATGGACCGTTATATACAGGGAGACCTTTCCGGTTTTGAAGTACGCGAGGCACAAAAGAGTCTGCTGGATGCCGAAGAACGTATTCTCTCGGCAGAATACAACACCAAACTTTGCGAAATTTCACTACTGCAAATCAGCGGAAAAATCACCAAATATCTGGAGCAATAAAACATTGATTCTCCTGTTTTCATTGGGCTAATCATCTGATAAAAGCGATTAGCCCAATTTTTATGCCATTAAGAACAGATATTACCCTTCATTCCCGACCTTTTCTTCTACATTTGCACACACCATAACATTCACTTAACAATAGAAGTCATGAGACAAACAGCCTTTTTCTTTCTGTTACTTTTCATTCAGACCGGAGTTTCAGCCCAAACAACAGATTACAGGAAACAACAGAATTACAAAGAATGGGTACACCTCGCTCCCAAGTTCAATGATGCCTTTTTCCGGACAGAAGAAGCACAACGCATCGGAGACAATGTATTATTGTATCAGCAAGTCACGGGAGGCTGGCCCAAAAACATTTACATGCCGGCAGAACTGACAGAGCAGGAATACACCAAAGCATGGAATGCGAAAGGAGACGTCAACCAAAGTACCATTGACAACAACGCCACGACAACCGAAATTCAATATCTGGCCCGTCTTTATCAAGCTACACAAAAAGAGAAATACAAAGAAGGAGTACTGAAAGGTATCCAATATCTGCTCAAAGCACAATATGACAATGGCGGATGGCCTCAGTTTTATCCGCGTCCTACAGGATACTATATCCAAATCACCTACAATGATAACGCAATGGTCAGAGTCATGCAGCAGTTACGGGAAATCTACGAAAAGCAGTCCCCTTATACTTTCATCCCCGATGAAACCTGCCAGCAAGCACGTAAAGCCTTTGACAAAGGAATAGAATGTATCCTCCGGACACAGGTTCGCCAAAACGGGGAACTGACAGTATGGTGCGCGCAGCATGACCGCATCACACTGGAGCCCTGCAAGGCACGTGCATATGAGTTGCCTTCATTGAGCGGACAAGAATCTGACAATATCGTGCTTTTGCTCATGTCTCTCCCCCATCCATCGGAAAAAGTAATTGAATCGATAGAATCAGCCGTCAAATGGTTCAAGAAGTCCGAAATAAAAGGAATACAAAAAGAATACTTCACCAACAGTGACGGAAAAAGAGATTACCAGATGATCCCTTGCGAAGATTGTCCCGTACTATGGGCACGTTTTTATGAACTGGACACCAATCGTCCTTTCTTCTCCGACCGCGACGGAATTAAAAAATACGATATCTCAGAAATCGGACATGAACGCCGGAACGGATATAGCTGGTACAATAAAGACGGCAGCAAAGTACTGGCAAAATATGAGAAATGGAAAAAGCAATTAAATAGGAAATAATACCGGAGGATGCGATAAGAGGGGCTTTCAAAAGTCAATAGTAACTAAACTCTCCTCCTTCAGGAAGGAGGAGTACCCGTAGGGGGAGGTGGTAGGTGAATACATAAGCTATTGATATTCAGCGATGCAATTAACCTACCACCCCGGCTTTCAGCCACCCCTCCTTCTTGAAGGAGGGGAATTTAGTTACTATTGACTTTTGAAAGCCTCTTTCCTATTTCTATTTTCTATGACTATCCTACTATATATTTAGCAACCTTTCCTGCACGATAGATCAGCCATACCAATCCCCAGGAAACAGCGAAAGCAAGAATAGCGGCTACAGGTATCTGCAAACCAATCGGCATATCAATAGCTCTCATCAGCACGACCGACGGCCCTGTAAAGAAATAATGTATCATATAAATACCGAATCCGCATACAGTGAGATTCGCCAATGCCTTTTTCATCCTTTCCGAGTTCACTTTCACTTTCTTTGCCAACATAAACACAGGTATCGTCATCATTACAACATTAAGAGAACAATACGTAAAGAAGAGTTCCAGCATCTCATCCGTATATTCCGGCAATGCAGTTATATGTCTGAAACCTAAGAATGTCACCGCATAACCGGCTGCAAACATCGGAATGCCAATCGCCAACGTTTTTTTCAAGCTCCATTCCAGATTCTTCAGATAATGTCCCAACAACAGATAGCCATTGAAACCGGCAAAAGCATACAGCATTCCAAAAGAGTTCCATGAACAGGTTCCCCATAAATAATTAGAAACAAACTGGTAATAATAAGGAAGCAGCAAAGTTACCCCCCAAGCCAGCAGAAACATTAGTTTGGCACGTTCCGAAGCCTTCTCTACCCAAGCTGAGAAAACCGGCAAATACAGATACAGCCCGATTAGCAGATAAATATACCACATATGCACAGCTAAGATGGAGAAGTTGAACGGAATCATCAAAATATATTCCAAAGATACAGAGAATGATTGCTGCATCACTTCCTCTCCCGCATACGGGAAGAAATCAAGAATAATCTGAGGATTCAGTCCCAACAGACCTGTAATCCAAGGGAACAGATTATAGAGCACCGACCATATCAGGAACGGATAAAAGACACGGGGAATACGTTTCTTGTAAAAAGTAGAAGCATCACCTCTTACAGGCAGAAGCAATGCACCGGTAATCATCACAAACAGAGGCACACACGGACGCAGTACAGATCCGTAGATAGCACCCCAAAGTTTTATTTCTCCGATATTCGGAGCCGTGCCGGGATAAAAATTAAACGGATCGGTGCAATGACAGCAGACAACTGTAAACATCGCAATAAAACGAACGACATCCAGCCAGACAATATGCTGGTTCTTTTGATTGGATAAATTCATCACAGGTGGTTTCATGGTGTTTTAATTATTAGATAAGCAAGTTTATAAAAAAAGGGATACCCATACGAAAACTGACAGGTATCCCAAATGAATGTTTATGTAATCAACCGCAAGAATTACTTGCCATTACTTATTACTTGTTACTTATTACTTGTTATTTGTTATTTGGCACAACGTGGTTTAATCTGTTTGAAGAAGTCATTTCCTTTGTCATCTACCAGAATAAATGCCGGGAAATCTTCCACTTCAATCTTCCAGATTGCTTCCATGCCCAGTTCCGGATACTCTACGCATTCAATGCTCTTGATGTTGTTCTGAGCAAGGATTGCAGCCGGTCCGCCGATAGAACCCAGATAGAAGCCGCCATATTTCTGACAAGCATCTGTAACCTGCTGGCTACGGTTACCTTTCGCCAACATAACCATGCTGCCACCGTGGCTCTGGAACAGCTCAACATACGAGTCCATACGTCCGGCAGTTGTCGGGCCCATTGAACCGCAAGCCATACCAGCCGGAGTCTTGGCCGGACCAGCATAGTAAATAGGATGATCCTTGATATACTGAGGCAAATCTTCTCCACGATCCAAGCGTTCTTTCAGTTTAGCGTGAGCGATATCACGGCCAACGATGATAGTACCGTTCAGTGACAGACGAGTAGATACAGGATATTTGGTCAGTTCTTTCAGAATCTCAGCCATCGGACGGTTCAGATCAATCTTCACGACATCACCTTCACCAGCCTGACGCAATTCTGCCGGAATCAGACTACCCGGATTTGAATCCAGTTTCTCAATCCAGATACCATCTTTATTGATTTTACATTTGATGTTACGGTCGGCAGAACAAGACACGCCCAGACCTACCGGACAAGAAGCACCGTGACGAGGCAGACGAATGATACGAACATCATGTGCCAGATATTTACCGCCGAATTGTGCACCCAGACCGATCTTGTGAGCTTCTTCCAGTACTTGTTTTTCCAGTTCGATATCACGGAAAGCACGGCCAAATTCATTTCCCGTAGTCGGCAGATTATCGTAGAAGTGAGTAGACGCCAGTTTCACTGTCAGCAGGTTCTTCTCAGCAGAAGTACCGCCGATCACAAAAGCGATATGATAAGGAGGACAAGCGGCAGTTCCCAGAGTCTTCATTTTTTCCACCAGGAACGGAACCAGTGTACCGGGGTTCAAAATTGCTTTTGTTTCCTGATACAGATATGTTTTGTTGGCAGAACCACCACCTTTCGTTACGCAGAGGAATTCGTATTCCATGCCTTCGGTAGCTTCGATGTCAATCTGTGCAGGCAGGTTACATTTTGTATTTACCTCATCATACATATTCAGAGGCGCATTCTGAGAGTAACGCAAGTTTTCTTCAGTATATGTCTTGTAAACACCCAGTGACAGAGCTTCCTCATCGGTATAGCCGGTCCATACCTGCTGTCCCTTTTCACCGTGGATAATAGCAGTACCGGTATCCTGACAGAATGGAAGTACCCCTTTGGCAGCCACTTCCGCATTACGCAGGAAAGTCAGTGCTACGTACTTATCGTTCTCGCTGGCTTCCGGATCGCTCAGAATCTTAGCAACCTGTTCGTTGTGCGAACGGCGAAGCATGAATGACACATCACGAAAAGCTGCATTTGCCATCGCAGTCAAGCCTTCTTTTTCAATTTTCAGGATAGGATTTCCTTCAAACTCGCTTACCGATACATAGTCTTTTGTAAGCAGATAATACTCAGTGGTATCTTTTCCCTTTTCAAACATGGGCTGATACTTAAACGGAGGTGTTGCCATAATCTCTTATTTTATTACGTAATGTTAGTTAGTGAGGCAAAGGTAGTAATTAAAAATAAAGAATGATAACGGAAGAATGAAGAATTAAGAATGAATAACGCAGAAAGGAACTATGCCCACCGCAACAAGAATTTATTCTCATTGCAGTGAGAACTTTTTCTCATACCTATGAGTATTTTTTCTCACTGCGATGAGAAAATTTTCTCATTGTGGTGAGAATTTTTTCTCATCGATATGAGAATGGTCTGAGAACTTTATATCACAATAACTACTGTTAATGAGGCAACTAGCCAATAAGCCGGCTTTAGATTTTACTCTTGAATGGACCCGATTCTTTTGATCAATTCATTGCCAAGCGCAGTTTTGTCCTCAATATGCTTCAAGACAGCCGTCACAAACGTGTTACTTTCAAAATCACCACGTACTTGTTCAAAGTCCTGCTTCATTTCATCGTGAGAACCGTCGGCTCCGAATCCTGTCATCGAAGACAGCGAGAACTCTTTGCGGGCATCATCATATACCATTTTATCAAGGCCGACTACCGCCTCTTTCCACGCTTTTACGATACGGATTATGTCTTGTGCCGTTATTTCGTCCGGATTCAAGCCGTAAAACTCCTGAATCTTGTTGTAAGCCCAGGTCCACTCATACGTATAATAATTCTCATGCATTTCCGCAAAGCTGGCGTTGATGGACTTTAACCGGTTGACAGAACCATTTTCGATGCCATCGAGCAGACGGTCTATTTCACTCTTAGGAGCGATCAGTCCGGACATATCCACCCATTCGCCGGTTCCGATTTCCGTGTCCGGTTTCAGACGCTGGCGTATTTCTTCGTTACTCTGGAAATTAATGCCTTCCAGGCGTTTTATGATGGAGTTACCCAAAAACTTATGAATAGCGATCTCATAAAAACGGATACCATTATTTAAAGAGGAGTTCTTGATCTTTGCGCTCTGATAGGAATAGATTTCAGATGTTTCGCCGGATACCCGCTTAAGCTCTTTCAGAATAGAACGTCCCTTGAACATTTTCTGAATGGTGTATGGACTCAGAAGATTATAATTGATATAATCCAATCGGTTCGGGTCTTTCCGCTTGTCACGTTTCGGCCACTTCTGAGCATCGCGAATGGTACCCACACTTCTCAGATTCACTCCCGGAACCAGATAAGTCGTGTTCCGTTGCTCGATCAGATAAGAGAAAGGAAGATTGGAGGTATCGGCATGATTAACGTGGCGTCCCATTACCAGAGAAAAGGCTCCGACACGTGCCGGCCATAAGATATAGGAGTCGGAGGTCGTTTTGGCTCCTCTTTCCATGGTTCCCTGATGGATAGGCCCCAGTTTATACATATGGTTGCTCTGATTCGATCCCGATCCCGCATTCATAAACGAGAACATACCGGCAATCAATAAAGTCGATTTGTGGTGAGTCACCGTGAAAGGTCCCGCAAAGATGGCGCATGCCTCCCCGTTCTCTCCCTGGCAGTTACTGAAAAACAAGGAATCGGAGGCTGAATAGTTATGTCCCAGTTTGCAAGACTGACCGACAAAACAACGGGTCAGCATCGTTCCGTCATCTACTTCGGAACCGGAAGAGATAATGAAATCATCACATATCACTCCATGTCCGATATGTACAGGCGCTGTCACATTACTGTTGACGCTACCGTTTGTCAAACGGCAAGTACCGCAGATATGGCAATAATCACCGATCCGTACATTCTTGATAGACCCTGTGTTCAGAATCATCACATGATCACCTATACTACCTACCGCAGAAGCATGCTTGTTGGAATAATAATCGGCAATCGCCTTCATGCGATTAATCAGTTCCGGGCGGTGACGATACAATGCAAGTATGTATGCCTGGTGTGCCGACAATTTATCATTGATCAGCACTTCACGTCCGCCCGTTTCATTGAGCACTGTCGCTTCCACCCCATTACCAAAGGTGCTTAGCCCGTCTACCAAAATGATATCCACATTTTCAATGAAGGTATCATTTCCGATTTCATAATTAGCAATGTAGTTTTGAATGTTTTCAATGCAGCAGTTATCCCCCACTACCACATTGTGCAGAGTTACATGACGGAGTCCCGAATGTTTTCTGATCCCTCCGGGCAGTGTAAATTCGGCATCAAATACGCCTAATTTCACTTCACCCGAAAAGCGGGTATGGTGAACATACTCACAGTTAAACCCCTCGGCAACCAAAACATTTCCCCAATCATCAGCCAGACACGACTGGCTCTTCAACTGAAGCACTTCGTCCTCAGTCAATTTACGATAGTCTTTCATATAGATAAAAATAGATATGTACCGCCTCCCCCAATCAGTAAGCGGTACATTGATTATTATTCTTCCTCTTCGTAAATCTGATAAAGAAAATCGTTATAGGGGTACTTTTGAACATGCAATTCTTTCACTCGCTGATAAACTACATCTTTCAGTTCGTCTATATTGATTCGTTCGCGGGCGGAAATAAAGAGGCAGTTGTCTTCCATCTTTGCCATCCACGTCTTCATCAGTTCTTCGAGTGTTAAGTTTTCCTTTGTTCGGGGGGTAAGGTCGTCCGGCGCTTTCTCCACGTAGGTGTAGGCGTCTATTTTATTGAATATAAGTATCATGGGTTTGCCACCGCCGCCAATGTCGGCAAGTGTCTTGTTCACCACTTCGATCTGTTCTTCAAATCCGGGGTGAGAGATGTCTACTACATGCACCAGTAAATCGGCTTCACGCACCTCATCCAAAGTCGATTTGAATGAGTCTACCAGGTCAGTGGGCAACTTACGGATAAATCCGACCGTGTCCGACAGAAGAAACGGCAAGTTATCGATGATCACTTTGCGTACCGTTGTATCGAGTGTAGCAAACAGCTTGTTTTCGGCAAACACTTCGCTCTTTGACAGCAAGTTCATGATGGTCGATTTTCCAACATTTGTATAGCCGACCAATGCAACACGGATCATGCGTCCGCGGTTCTTACGCTGAGTAGCTTTCTGTTTGTCTATTTCCACCAGACGTTCTTTCAATAGTGACATACGGTTGAGGATGATACGGCGGTCCATTTCGAGCTGCGTTTCACCCGGTCCGCGAAGTCCCACAGAACCTCCTTTACCGCTTCCGCTACCGGAGCCACCACCCTGACGTTCCAAGTGGGTCCAGAGTCGTTGCAAACGCGGTAACATGTATTTGTACTGAGCCAGTTCCACCTGCGTTTTCGCATTGGCAGTCTGTGCACGCATCGCAAATATATCGAGGATCAATGAAGTACGGTCTAGTATCTTTACTTTCAGTTCGGCTTCAATGTTACGTATTTGTTTCGCGGAAAGTTCATCGTCAAAGATGACCATTCCCACTTCACGTTCTTCTTCCTCTTCTGTCCGTATATATTGTCTGATCTCTTCCAGTTTTCCTTTTCCGACATAAGTAACCGAATTGGCTGTCGGTAATTTCTGTGTAAATCGTTTCACTACCTCCGCCCCAGCCGTCTCAGCAAGGAAAGCCAATTCATCCAGATACTCGTTCGTTTTCCGCTCATCCTGCATCTGGGTAATGAGTCCGACAAGTACTGCGGTTTCTACTTTGGCTTCGGATATTATAAATTCTTTCATTCTTTAACTTCTACTATATAAATCTAAATATGGTCGCAAATATAACAAAAAAAAAGAGGACAATGTTGTATTGTCCTCTTTTTCGTAACCATTTATAGTAATTCAATTATAAATCAAACCATAACTTTTCCCAAATCTTCGGAGATTCTTTCGGTGCATTGATATTAGCAGTCATCTCTTCCGGGCTATACTCCCATCTTCTGATCAGTTCTTTTGAAGTTGCATCTTCCGGCACTTGTAAGGTCGGGACTTCATTTCCAGCAGTACCAGAACGTCTCCACTGTACAAACTCCTCAAACGGACGATCCATTAAATCAATCCACTGCTGCATATGAATCTCATACAGTGCTTTCTCCTGAGTCAGCGCTGTCAATTCCGGCAAACCTGTAACATATGTATCAATATCCGCTTCCGCTACTCCATAAAATGCACATGCTTCCCGAATGCCTTTCTTATACAATTCATTAGCCTTCGACAAATTCTGAGCAACTCCCAAACCGCGCGCATAAGCTTCCGCTTCCAGAAGCAACTGCTCCTGGCAAGAGTATATTAACTCCGGTGCATCTTTTCTGAAAAGATAACTGCTCACAACAGATGATAACATATTATCTTTGTCATCAGTAACAGCAGGTTCACGGTTACCTAAGCCTCTATATACACCGTCGGCACCCGGTTCAAAATAACAAGGAATACGGGGGTCATTACGTTCCTGCATCGGCTTCAGCATATAGTTGCTGGCAAAAAACAATATCTGTGTACCGCCAACCAATTCTATAAGTTCATACTTAGGATTCTGGTTACCCGGTTCTGCAGAATAAGGGAACACCAAATTATCTGATGCTGATGATACCATGCCTCCAGCCTGTAACAACGTACCAATGGCAGTAGCTTTAGAAGGATCTTTGTCCACCATAACCATCAGTGTTCTGAACTTTAAAGATTTGGCCAAAGTCATCCATTTATTCATATCACCTTTATAATAGATATCGTATTCATCAATCGCATTGGCATCATTCAAATCCATGATCTGCAGTGCTTCATCAAGCAATGACAACACCCCATTCAATACACTTTCCTGAGAATCAAATTTCGGATACTTAATTGTTCCGTTCCAAGATTCAGTGAAAGGGATATCCCCCCATAGCATCGTCGCTTCATACATATGTTCAGCCAACAGAATCTTACACTGTGCAATAGCATTGTGATTCACCGGATCTGCTTCTTCCGCATTTTTAATAGCCAGCATCAAGTTATTACCACCGACAGAGTAGTAATGTTTCCACGTATTTCCTGTACTATAAGGGGAAATGGTATATACCGATTCATCCCAGCCACCATAATCAAGTCCACCATCAACCTGACACTGTGAACTCATTGATAACGGAATATAGAAGTCACCACCGGTACGTGTTCCGGCCCAGTTTACGGCTACATAGTTAAACAAATATCCGGGATCAACTTTCTCGGCAGTATTGGGGTCATGGTTGATATCAAGCCAGTCGCTGCATGAAGTAAATAACCCACATGTCAAAGCGCTCAATGCATATGCTAATATTTTCTTTTTCATAATCATGTTCGTTTAATTCTTACAATGTTAGTCTGAGATTAAATCCGAAACTTCTGGTAGAAGGGATACTGTTAAACTCTACACCGCCTCCGATCTGAGAAGGACCGAAGAAGTTAGCTTCCGGATCAATATGCGGCACATGATCTTTGATGATCCATAAGTTACGTGCCTCGAAGCCTAAATCCAATGATTTAACAAAGAAACTCTTAAACCATTTACGCGGAAAACTATAGGACAATTGCACTTCTCTAAGTTTCACAAATGATGCATTATAGATATTTCCTTCATTATTACTGGAGTTCGCCACATGCTGCCAGTAGTCCTGCATACTCTTCACCGGAACATCATTAGGTCTGTAAGTTCCGTCATCCTGAAGAATAACACCCGGTTCAATAAAAGAGGCATCTTCACGGTGAGCCACTGTTTCTGCAGCCAAACCACTGCTTCTCAAATTAGCTACTGTTTCCGAATATAAGGAACCTCCATGACGGATATCAATCAAGAAACTAAAAGTCAGCCCTTTATAAGTAAGTGTATTGTTGATACCCATTGTAAAGTCAGGATAAACGTCTCCCAAACGTACGTTATTGACTGTTTCTCTCAAACCTGTCTTAGAGTTAATTACATAATTACCTTGATCATCACGCTTCCAGGCAGTACCGTACAAACCGAACGAATCACCTTTGGCAGCCTTAATCTGCAAACCACTCAATCCGCTAGTCAATGTATATTCATCAAGTCCTTCAGCCAACTCTTCTACAGTCTGCTTATTAGAAGCAAACGTTGCATCCAAGTCCCATTTAAAGTTACGTGTTTCTACAGGAGTCAAGCCCAAAGTTACTTCGACACCCTTATTGGCAATCTTTCCGGCATTGATATTATTAGCAAAGTAACCTGTTGATAACGGGACATCAATACTTACAATCTGATTCTTTGTGATATTGCTATAATAAGTCATATCCAAACGAATCTTTCCACCAAAAAAACGTAAATCAGCTCCGACTTCGAATGAACTTTGGTTCTGAGGTTTCAAGTTTTCATTCGGCAGAACACGAGGCCCGGTAAAACCAACCAGTCCCATGTGTGGGAAAGTATTGACATTACCCAGATATTGCAAAAAGTAAGTACTAGCTGGAGTATATTTAAATGCCAAATTGTACGGATCTTCGTCACTACCCACATTCGCATAACTTAAACGAATCTTACCGTAATTCAGGATGTCTTTATTCTCCATCAATTCTGTGAAAATAAAGCTACCGCTGATAGATGGATAGAAATAAGAACGGTTATTAATAGGCAGAGTAGACGACCAGTCATTACGTCCTGTTACATTAATAAAAAGCATATCTTTGTATCCCAAGCTAATATCTCCGTATAAACCGACAAGACGTTTCTTTTCATAATAATTCACCGGAGTAGTAGATTTCGCATTAGTATATGTATACAATCCGTCAACTACCAGGTTCTGAGCTTGTACATTTTCATTCTTCCATTCTTCCTGATAGAGATTATGACCTACCATCGCCTTAAAATGATAATCATTGGCAAAAGTCTTCTCATAGGAAACCATTAAGTCATTATTTATAATTCTTTTATACAAATTCCAAGTCTGAAACTTACCATTTAAGGCTCCTACAGTACCCTTTGCGTAAAGTTTACGTCTTCCTTCTGTATAGAAGTCAGTTCCGGCATTGTTAGTGATAGTCAATCCTTCAATCGGCTTATAAGTCAATGTGATATTACCGATCATACGATCCAGATTATTGGTAAATTTATTCTTATTAATAATCCAGTACGGATTATTACTTTTGCCTTCCGGATCCAACGTAACCTGTTTGCCATTTTCATCAATCCAGTTCTGCTTAATATCATGAATATCAATCGTTCTTGGCAATCCATTGATTAAAGGAATCAGCAAGTTGCTATCATTTGCCCCCTGTGCCGGACGACCTTCAGAATCTGAACGTATATATTGGGCAGAGATGCGTCCTGTGAAGTTGCTAGTAAAGTTCATACCTGCATTCACAGAGAATGCATATTTGTTATAGTCAGAACCTGGCACAACACCGGTCTGATTAGTAGAAGTAAAGCTCAAACGGAAATCAGCCTTTTCACCACCTCCGGCTACTGACACATTATTAATATAGCTCATTCCGGTTTCATAGAAATCCTTCACATTATCAGGATTTGCTTTCAAGGTCACTTTATCTCCTTTATAATCTGTAAATTGCTGATCTTGTACCGATGAAATCTTCGGTCCCCATCCATTCAGCATTTTTACATTATATACTCCGTAGCTACCTTGTGCATACTCATTCTGGAAATCAGGCAATTTAAGTACATTCTCAAATCGTGTTGAAGAGTTTACCGTAACAAATACCGGTGAATTCTTCTTCCCTTTCTTAGTAGTAATAACAATTGCACCGTCTTTTGCACGTGCTCCATACAATGCAGTTGCAGCTGCACCCTTCAATACGTTAATAGATTCAATATCGTCAGAGTTGATATCTCCTGCACGGTTACCTACATCGACTATACCATTGGTTCTGTCAGGATTGTAAGAACCATTGTCAATAGGAAGTCCGTCAATAATAAATAAAGGGGAAGAAACTGTGCCAATAGAGGAAGCACCACGAATCTGTATACTTGAACTACCACCTACCGTTCCAGACGACTGTGCAATTTGCAAACCTGCAATCTTACCGGACAATGAATTAAGCACATTACTTTCACGCGCTTTAGTTATCTCATCTCCTTTTACACTGGATACTGCATAACCTAAAGATTTTTCAGATCGCTTAATACCCATAGCTGTTACCACTACCTCTTCAAGATTCTGAGAATCAGACTTTAACAAAACTTTCAAAGTAGGTTTGATTACGACTTCTTGTGTTTGCATACCAATATACGAAATCTGCAAAGTCTTTGCAGAACTAATGGATTTATATATAACTGATAATCAGTTAGGTATATAGGGGATAAATCAGTAACACCAGTCGATATTTTATCAAGCAGAAATAGCTTATATATCTATTTGACAGTTAATTACCCTAATTCAGCTAATGTTTTACTCTCTTTTATGTAATACCACTTCTCTACCGAAATGAAAACTATTTATCTTATAATCAATATTATATCTATAAAACAAGGAGCTATTATAAACAAAAAATAGTATCATGCTATAAGAGGCGCTTTTATTTGTATACAATTAATCAGGTAATGGATGTTGCTAATTAAAAACATTGTCCCATTCATTTTTCTTTTAAAGGCAAGGAAATATTGTAAATATTGGAGACTGCTTATATATTGATCTGTCTTAGTTGAGATTAGATTGCAAAAAGGCTGCTCCGATCATTGGAACAGCCCTCTCTGTATTTAAACTCTTCTGTTAAAAATCGTCAGCAGGGAAACCTGTTCGACGGAAGCCTGAAACTTTATAAGTTAATCCATCTTCATCGTCGTCGAATTGTACCATATATACGATACTGTCAGCAGGCATCCCACTAGGAGTTGTGGCAGCTTTTTCCAGTACCTTGCCATCAGTTATTTTCACTTTGGATTCATATGTTACATTATCCACAAAGCCTGTTGTCGAGAAAGTCCTCGCTGCATAATTCACGTTTACTTTCAGTTTATATTCCCAGAAGTTTCCTAAATCATCCAACCACATTTCAGTTTCACTGTTGCTGGCTGTATTGTAAGTACTCATTTGCAGATGTCCTGCTCCGAAAGGATCTTCTACTTCTTTCCCGTCAATAAATGCATTCACTGTCACCCACCAGTCTCCTGCCATTTTTTCAACAGCAGTACCACCTGGTTCTGTATCGTTGTCGCATGCCACGAATGTAAAAGCCAGTGAAGCTAAAAGTAATATCATATATTTCTTCATAATCGTATTTTTATTGTTTTACTATAATGTCAAAAGATAGCTGACCGGCATAAGCAACAGTCCATTTCAGAGTCCCAGTCGCAGGGTCCAATAATGTATTAGTCATTTGATCCATGGAATCTCCCCAACCTGCAACATAACTTTCCAGAGGAGTAATGGTATTATCATCATTCAATTCGAATTTGCCAACCATTGCATAGTCCGGTCCATAGCCAGCACGCTGGTCATACCAGCCTCCTAAGAAATCGCTGATATAAAAAATCCCCGGTTCCATCTGGAAAATCACAATCTCATATCCACTGAAAGCTACCACAGAAGGGGCGGTACGTTTGCTTCCTTCGGCTACGGTATAAATTCCGGATTTCAAAGGAGAAGCAGTATTATCTGCCACATATACTGTTCGTGTAAATGTTTTGGCAAAACCGTCCTCGTTGTATGCCGCATATACTAAATTGTAGATTCCCGGAGTGTTGACATCAACACTACCTTTTATCTGAACAGATTCAGTAATATCTTCTCCGTTCATTTCCGCATAATATCCCGGCTCCACAAAGGGTTGCCCTTTTTCTAAAACGATCTTTTCATCACCCTCTCTTTCCAACGTAACAAAATAGGTGACTTTAGAAGTGTCATCTGTTGATTTGTCGCAAGCTCCAAAGACAAACGGCAAACATACTAATATGCTGTATATTATATTTTTCATACGTAAAACTTACTAAGTTATTGGTTACTATTTGATATCCCACCAAACCGGAGTACTTCCCGGTACCCCTGCAGGAGTATTCACATTTTGCTGACGTGCGCTTAATGGATAAGTCATACGTTTCATCAGTCCACCCGCTTCCAGACCATTAGTCCATGGAGCAACTAACTCTCCCGGAGTGTATACTGACTCACTAGCCTGTATCTGTGCTGCTGAATAAGAAGACAGTTTCGGACAATCTGTACGACGAATCTCACTCCATGCTTCCATATGATCCATGTAGAAAAGAGATACCCATTTCTGCATATATATCAAGTTTAACTTGTCTGCCTGTGTAGAAGCAGCAGACCATGCACACGCTCCTTCCAAAATGGTATTCTCTTGACCTGCAAATCCACGAACGGCAAAGTCTGCAGTTACACCTGCTTCATAAGCACTCTTTGCATTCGCATCATCATTGTGAAAACGAGCATATACCTCAGCTATCAGGAATTGTAATTCAGCCTGAGTAAAGAAATAGACAGGTTTTGTGGCTCCGATAGAGTAATCAATCGCACTTACGTTTTTGTTTTTCCAGTTGTCAGTACCTAGAATGCTTTGCATATGTGTTTTTCCTCCGGGAAGTTGACCGACATACTTTCCATCCGCATCTGTTTTACTAATACCATAAGCGATTCGAGGGTCTCCCGTGCTGCTTAAATAAGATACTAACGGATAGGCAGCACAATGATTACCGGTCAAGCCGACCGCATTCGTATTATACCATGGATTCCGTTTGTCTGTTTCATCCAAGAAACAATCCAATTTCACGTCACCGGTAAAGAATTCGTTGTTTTGTACTAAGGTCTTCACTTTCTCTGTATACGAAGCCGCATCTATGTTGGCATCAATGAAACGCAGATACATACGGAGGCGAAGAGCATTGGCAAAACCTTTCCATTGAGCGATATTTTTGTTGAATATCAAATCCGGCACATCCATACCACTTCCATCCAAAGCAGCTTCTGCCGCATCTATCTCACCTAATATACCTTTATATACTGTTTCACCCGTATCCCACTTAGGTGTGGCATTGGCATTACCTTGCAGAGCTTCCGAATAAGGTGAGTCACTGGTATTATCTACCATTATCTGAAAGGCATATGCTCTCAGTATGGTAGTGGCGAATCGGTCGGCAGGGTTTGTGGTCTTTTCCAGCACCTGCTTTGCATCTTCCAAAGCTCCTGCAAACAGGATTCTATAAGAATAATCCATTTGTTGGGAAGATTCGGTAAATGTATATTCACATAGAGTGTTATACTGATTCGACTCCGGTTTCTGTTCATAGTACTGAGCGAAAAAGCCAGCGTAATTATAAATTTCTCCGCCTACCGCCGAAGCAATGGAAGCACTGATAGAGGGGAATATCAAATCCGCCGTCACCTGATCATTCATCGGGTAGTTCGGGTCGTCATTGATGTTCAGGTCGCAACCTGCAAACAATGCTGTTGTTGCTAATGATGCATATAATAATATTTTTTTCATTTTTATTCCTGTTTAAAATTTAACCATTAAGTTGAAACCGAAACGACGTGAGCTGGGATTAGCCGTGTATTCTCCATAGTTACCTTCAAGGTCGTTACCAAATGAAGTCATTTCGGGATCAATAAATGTATTGCTGGATGGAGTCCAGACAAATAAGTTATTGCCATATGCAGACACTTTTACTGCCTGGAAAGGAGTTTTTGCCAACCATCTTTTGGGCAGGTCCCAACCTAATACAACAGAACGAAGCTTGACGTATGATTTGTCTACCAGGAAGCAGCTTCCCATATCAGAGCCACCGTCGCCCCAGTATTTATAAATGTTAGAGCTTGTAATAGGAGTTGTATTTTCTACATAAGTAACGTTTTCTCCATTCACTATTTTATTTACTGAGTTAGGAACAATCAAAGGATTACGGTCATTGTAGGCAGTCTGTATCGCGTTACCGGTAAAATAGTTTATATCTTTAGTACGTGAATACATCACTCCGCCCTGACGGATATCAAAATCAATGCCTAAGCTTATACCTTTATATTTCAAGTTAGTAGAAACACCCATTTGATATTTGTTATTCATATCTCCGCAGATTCCGAATTCGCTGGCTTCAACCGGAAGACCTGTTGATGAATTTACTACAATACGTCCTTGCGGATCACGTTCGGCTACCTGAGCCTTGAAAACACCAACAGGCATGCCTGTTATAGCGTACATACTGGTACCTCCATTGAGACCATAAATCGTTGTAATGCCACCCAATTCTTCCGGTAAACTGATCACCTTACTCCAGTTCTTTGTGAAGTTCCATGTCAGTTCCCAACTGAAATCTTTTGTTCTTATCGGAGTGCCGCTGATCAGGAGTTCTATACCACGGTTACGAATCTTACCCAGGTTCATATTCTGTGCTGTATAGCCTGAAGCAGGGTCCATAGCCAAAGAGAAAATCTGCTTATCGGTATTCCTATTATAATAAGATACGTCAAAAGAGAGGCGGTTTTTGAAAAAAGCCATATTTAAACCGACTTCAGATTCTGTGGTCATTTCCGGACTTAATGTATTACTTCCGAGTACATTTCCTGCAGAGTAAGCGTTGACACCTCCTAGAGGGAAAGTCAGAGAACCGAAAGGTATTCTATTGGAAGATTGGGCATACACAGGATTAACCATATACACATCAGCATCGTTACCTGTTTTACCCCAGCTGGCGCGTATCTTACCAAAAGTTATCACATCTTGCAGATTGTCATTCAATAATTCGCTGAAAATAAAACTACCGGTAATACCAGGATAGAAGAAACTGCGATTTTCTTTCGGAAGAGTAGAAGACCAGTCATTACGGGCAGTAACCGTTAAATAGAGCATATTCTTCCATGAACCTTCAAACTGTCCGAAAACACCCATCAGACGTCTGAGTTCCATGTGCTGTTCTACTATAGGAGTTTTGCCGGAGTTCTTCAGATTAAACCATGTAGGAATCGTTAAATCATTAACTTCTGAATATTGATAAGAGACTTTACGTTCATTGCCATTGAAACCGACCAGTGCATTGATATTAAAATCGTTAACCGGCATATTGAAATTAACCATAATATCCTGGTTTATCTCGCGACGACGGGTTATCTGCTCAGAATATTGTCCGGTTTCACCAGAGAAAGGACTGCTGGAGCCCTGACCTTCTCCATTAGGAGTACCTTCATAATAAAGAGCGTACAGATTCGGTTTTCCTTTGTCACTTTGTCCTGTTGTAGTATCCAAGCCCATACGATACGTAAACTTGAAGTATTTCAGGAATTCATAATCCAATTGAAATTTTCCGTAGAATCTTTCAGATTCATATTCATTCAAATAGTTATTCAAAATATAATAAGGGTTCATAACTCCGTAGGGGGTATAATAATATCCCGGAGTGTTGAACGGATCATTCTGGTCTTCCAGTCCTATTATGCTGATATCTCTTGGTGTCTGATATAAAGAGTTTAGCATGGACAAACCTTGTCCCGTAGTAGCAAAGTTATTCTTTTGATAAGCGTAATTCAGTGAAGAAGAGAATGTCAACGCTCCTGCCTTATGGCTGCCGCGTGCAGAAAAAGTATATTTATCGTAGCTGTCGGCATCTGTCGGGATCATACCATCATCGCTGATCTGAGAGAATGATACATAATAATCACTTTTATCTGTAGCTCCATTGAATGAAAGGCTGTTGCTATATCTGAATCCCGCATCAAAAAAGTCTTTGATGTTATCAGGCATTGCCACATAAGGTTTCAGTTTCTGAGAGTTGTTGTACACATTACCCCACAACTGCATGGAACCATCGAAACGAGGTCCCCAGGAACCGTTCTCCAATTCTGTATGGTTGCCGTTCCATCCCATACCAAATTCATTTTGAAATTCCGGCAGACGCAGAACAGTTGACCACTGAACTCCACCGTTATACTCGATTCCAACTCCTTTTTCTTTCCGGCCGCTTTTGGTAGTAATCATGACTACACCGTTGGCAGCACGGCTACCATACAAAGCAGTGGCCGCAGCACCTTTCAAAATAGTCATGTTTGCCACATCATCCGGATTGATAGCGTTGGCACCGTTTCCAAAATCATATCCGCTATTCAAGCCATCTGTAGAGTATACGGTAGAGTTATTCAAAGGTACTCCATCCACGACATATAGTGGTTGGTTGGTACCGGAGAGTGAGCTAACTCCACGGATAATGACCGAATTAGAGGCTCCGGGGTCAGATGAAGTGCTGGAAATCTGTACACCTGCAATCTTACCTGCCAAGCTTGACATCACATCAGATGTACGGCTTTCCGCAATTTTTTCTCCACCCACTGAAGTTGCAGCATAACCTAATGCTTTTTCAGATCTTTTAATACCCATTGCTGTAACAACAACTTCATCGATCTGTTGAGCATCCGACCTAAGTACTACCTTTAAATTAGGCTTAATCGCTACTTCTTGAGTTTGCATACCGATGTACGAAATTTGCAAAGTCTTTGCAGAACTAATTCTTTATATAAAGTGTTGATTATTATAATAATGAGAAATATAAACCTAATCGTCATATATGTTATTGTATCCATATATAAACGTGATAATCAATTATTTATCAGCATTATAACTACCCTTTTCTTTAACGAATGATACCCTGTTTCTATCCATTTCAATCATTTAGTTCATTCATTATAAGAAAGTTATGTCTTTATTTTATTTATATGAGGTATTATTATTGGATACTATTTTTATATTTCCCGAATATTTCTCACCACCAATCATAATGAATGATTACTTTTGGGGCGTGATAGTAGAAAAAGATCAAATCTGAAGAAAAGCATATTTAGTTATGGTATAATTCAAAATATGCAGAACCTGCTTGGGAGAATGACAAAAATCGGCAGGATTTTAAAACAGCAGATCTACGGATGAAATACATCTGTCCGTTTTTTGTTTCCTTGTGCTATATGATTACTTATATCAGCTTGCACCTTTGAATATAAAAGAAATATTTAGTTTCGATATGATATATTTCCCTGTGACAGGAAAGTCTATCAGTTAGAACAGAATTAGAAATTAAAACTACTTTTGGCTCTTCCTTTTAAAGCAATTAGATGTTCCTCGGTGAGTAACGATCTGTTCCTTTTAAAGGAACGGATCGTTCCTTTAAAAGGAAAGAGTCCTGACATTGCACTTTTTATGTATATTACAGTCATTTATATGCGACAAATCATTTGTAAATTGCATATTCTTACATTGATTTATGCATTATTTCTGCCATATTGTTAGATTTTGAATCAACTCTGTTGAAACCAATCTTAAAAACAGGACATTTCCAGACAATCACTGCCTAGCTTTTTGGTCTATTAGCTAATTTTGAATAGGCTGCTTTCTCAAGGTCATGCACAATAGTCATGTCCATGATATTTGCATATACCTGAGTTGTCTTCACACTTTTGTGTCCCAGCAGCTTTTGTACAGTCGTTATATTTGCACCACTATATATCAATAAGGTGGCGTTTGTATGTCGGGCTGTATGGAATGATATCCGTTTGTCTATTTCTGCCAGCTTGGCTAATGCATTCAAGTCTTTATTCACATTAGAGTTATCTTTCAGCTTGAAGAATCCGTTTAAATCGTCTTTGTAGTTCTCCAACACCCGCAGTCCTTTACCTTCAAATAATAAATATAATATAAACGGCAAAACAAATTGTTCCCTTTTCTCAAAACATTTTGCGCAAGATTTTGTTTTATTAACACAAAACAAAATGTACATTTTGCTCTTTCCGATAATATGTTTTTCTGATTTTGTATTATCTTTGCTGCTGTTATCATAGGAGAGCGCTCCTAATTTATTAAACTAAAGATGTAAGAGAAATCCGTCAATTCGTGAGAACTGACGGATTCTTTTAAAAGAGATTTGTTGTAACTATACTCACATACATAGTAGTAATTGCCTTCAAGATACATTTTATGTCTTACAAACGTATCTTTGCAACGACCACACAGCAATGGGAGTTTTTCCCAATTCATATCTGTGTTTTATGTCTATCAATCCCGCCCTTCTTGTGAGAGCCGGGCGGTTTTATGCTTGACAGGTCGACTTAGTTTGTCAAACCTGACAATTCCATTGATTTGCTCCTTGCATGGGAGTATTTTCCGATTTTGTATTACTTTTGTTGCCGTTATCATAAGAAGGGTTCCCCTATAATCATCCTATATTTTGTGTTAAAAAATACAATCTTACCCTATGATTCCTTTTGCCATATAATAATTGATACTACCTTTGTATGCCTTAAATGAAGGGGAATTCCCCTTTCGTGTTTGTTTTGTTTGTGTTATAAACCGCTTGCTCGTGATGAGCAGGCGGTTGTTTCTTATCTCTCCTTAACGATACGTATAATTTTCCATCAGGAACCTGTTCAATACCTTTATCCTTTCTTATTTTAAATATTAATACTACCTTTGCAGTTCATTATTATAATCATTAGTTAGAAAGGCAAAAGCGCCTTTATTGCTTGTTTATTTTTGTTATCAAACCGCTTACTCGCGATGAGCAGGCGGTTTTCTTTTTTATAAGGCAGCCATTCCTTCGTTCACCTCCTGCAATATACTTTCAAACATGGTAACATGCGGTGCTATTTCAACATCCTCAGGAAAGTTCATCGACTTGTTACCATTTTCAGATGACATGTATCCGGAATAGGCACGTTCCTCATTACCCTCCAATCCGGTTACTTTGTTGATGTTACACGACAAACTATGTAGAATATTTATAAATGAAAAAAACAAGTTGCATTGACAAAAATAAATCCCAAATTTCTTATATTTGCATCGTTTCAAATGTAATTGTACACCTTTTTTCATGTAAAAGAGATTAACACCACTGCGGCTCTCACGAGCCAGCGGTTTTAAAAGCAATTTAAAACGACCTTAAATTAAACACTAATTTCTCAGGATAACCAACTGTGTAGTCGTATGCTTCGACTTCTTCAACAGTATGCAATACCTTGACAGCAGCGATATGCTGTTGCGTTACATTGTAGCAGTCAAGAGCGTACAGTTCTAGCGAATTAAGCATACCAATAGCTAATGAAACAGGTATCGTAAACTGCATTCCGGAGAACCAAAGGTTTGTCACCTCCCTTCCTGCTTCCTTTTCAATTCCAATCGAGTTCATTAGCCCTACGCGTGTGGATTTATCAAGCCACATCAAGTTCCCTTCCATCATGAAGGAATTGACCGCATCGGATGTGTCATAGTTATTGATCCGAGCTATCTTGGAAGATATCGCCCTTTCAAGTAGTTCCTCCGGTGTCGGGTCAGGGGACACGTATTCTTCATATCCTGCTTCCAGATACTGCTCATGCGTAGGATTGATCACCTGCATGTCACCAATGACGATCCGCCTGCCGGCGAATACTTTCTGTCCATTTTCGATCTTAAAATACTGTTTCATTACTCTATCGATTTAAACCATTCGTCTATTTCTGCATTACTCATTTCTTTATCAAAAAAATCCATATTATGGATTACTCCTTTCCAGTATAATCCTATGGGAGTACCTGTCGTTTTTGTCCGACATGCTCCCAGGATCAACGTGCTGTCGAGATATGGAACACTTGCACCGTAAAAGCTGGAAGAATAGATCGCACCCCCTTTCATACATCTGTATCCGGAAAATCTAACTCCGCTAGCATCTGTAAAAAGCCGAACAGCCAATGAGCATCTGGTATTATAAATATCAGAAACGACTTCAAACTGTCTACTTCCCGAATAAATATAAATTCCGTTTCCCAGGCTGCTGTTATACGCACTATACGGTTGATAAATACCAAAGCCCTCATCCCTGTCAGGTCCAAACGAAAAGATGGCTCTCCATTGACCGAGAGCATTGTCATTATTCGAATGACTGGTTAATGAGAGAAGCACCGTAGAAAAATCATACTCATTCAGGTTGATTCCCGTATCAAAGTAATTAGTCCCGTCAAAAACAAGATTATGAATACCGCCACCCTGCTGTGCCGCCATCAGCCCTCTTCTAATCCCGCTCATTGTACACCTCCTATCACCGCTATATTATTAAGTACTGACACCTGATAGGTCTTATTCGCCTCTATGGTCGGTTCATTGATCCATTTGACCGTAGAGGGCATTACGAGTGTAACGGGAGTACTGCCACATGTAAATTGAAAGATTCCCTCATTACCTTCAGCCAGACCGATATACACACTTAGCCGAGTGCAGTTCGTTACAACATGTAACATATTCATCCTTAAAGCCAATGAAGCATTTCCATTTGAATCGCCTACGACATTGTCTATTTGCCTGTATGAGGAATATATGGCCCCATCACTTGTTGATACTGTCAAAGAAGATGATACGACATACTCTTGAATGACCATCATGGACGTTTCGCCATCCCCTGCGAACATACTAACAATCACATCCCCGTTTGATTGTACGTACATATTCACAGGAACGCCAAAATAACAATTATTATTTATTGCCTCTATAAGGCTGTCATACTGAGCCTGTGTACAACTTCCCGATTCGGCAGCATTCGCGATCCATAGCAGATCGTAAAATTTCACATTTCCCGTACCTGCATCCACTTCGGACCATGCTCCGTTCTTCCTGCCGTATTGCTTATTGTCCGAGGGAGCATCCGGAAAGTTATTCGCGTTAGCCTGAATTCCCGCCAGCTTATTCTTTTCTGCCTGCGAGTAAGCTACATAGCCTTGCAGGGCGACATACAGATTTTGAGCTTCCGTCTTTCCCAGCTTCTGAGAGATTGCATTGTCGATAGCCGTCACTGCTTCCTGGTTGTTCACAATCGCGTCAGCAAGCTCTCCGAGCGTATCAAGTATCTCCGGTGCCGTTCCGATAAGGGCGGCTATCTTCTCATCGGCATACCCTTTAGCCGTCGAAAGGTAATCTGCAATCAGAGAACGGATGTACGGATGGGCTGTTTCCGAGGTATTATGAGCCCCGATTTGCGCCGATACGTCCGGTGTTGGAATCTTGTCGATTTCCTCGTCCACATACGTCTTGCTTGCATAGTTGCTGTCGTTCGTCAGCTGGCTTACCTTTGTCGGGATCGTCGGTTTATTCAGGATGGCACCTTTCCCGCTGGCAGCATTCCAGTCCGGCTGTACCTGTTCGGGAATGGTGGGTGCTGTGTATTCCACGAAGGAGCCTTCCGTACTGTTATTACCGGCAGGAACGAAAAGATACTTCTTCCCCGATACCAGTCCGCTGCCGGATGCGGATACATTGCCTGATCCTTCGCCCGGAAGCCCTTTGTCGCCACGCGGGATGGTCAGTGAGAGCAGGTATTTCGGATTGCCCGATGTCGTCGTTCCATTGGCCGTCAGCGTAGCGGATGCCTGCGTGCCCGGATCGCCGGTGGTAGTACTACCTATTTCCAGCACAGGAGTTTTTCCGGTATCTCCCTTGTCACCTTGGGGAAGGACCAGGTTGATCTTGTATTTCGGATTGCCGGAAGTATCGGTGCCGTCGGCTGTAACGGTAGCGGAGGCGGAAGATCCCTGACTGACCGTACCGATAGCAAAGGAAGGCGTCTTGCCGTCCTCTACGTTTTCAGCAGCTGTATTGGCTTTGCTTGCAGCGTCTGTAGCCGACTTGACCGCAGCGGCCGTATCCGTCTGGCGTTTCTTTTCCGCTTCTACACGCAGGGCTTCGGCCGCCGTTATGCTTGTATTTGTATTTTCCAGTTCTGCGATCATGTCCTGTGCAGGCTGCTGTAACTCCGCTATATCCGCTTCGGTCAGGTCACTGAAATGGAGCTTCAGCGAATCTTTCTGTGCTTCGGTAAGATCGTCAAAGGTCAGGGAGATGGATTCGTAGTTGACCAGCAGCTTCCATGCCGTTTCAGTCGTATACTTCCATTCAATGCCCAGGTCACCCTTGCGGAACTCAGGTGTCTTTCCGGCAGCTACAACTCCGGTGTTTACCGTACCTATCCACCAGACATTGTCTTTAATGGACGGAGTCACATCATTCCTGACAGCCGTCTTAAACAAGGCAACCGTCATCTTACCGCCTATCCCTGAGCTTTGCACAAGCAGAATGTTATCAAGTTCCGATACGGTTGATACACTCTGAAAGTCTTTTATGTCTTTATTCTCCATAATCCTGTTTTTTAAGTTTGCGCCCTCGCTATCTTCACAGACCGCTACGGCTTTTTATTATGATCAAAAAGTGTTTTTAATATTGCCTATAATTAGATATTGTGTACTTATGATTCGATGAATCATACATATACGGACATGTCAGATACCATCTTGTCAGATTATACGTAGTCGGAAGTCCGGTTACCGCGTCTATACCCTGTATCACCACCGGGATGCCTACGGCGCTCAGAAGAACTCCTTTGGGAAGATGAATCGTTGAATAGCCTGATCCACCCATCATTCCCATGAGGAAATCGATGCCATCTGCCGCGTCGGAAGCGTCATTGTATATCCTGACGGTCCGTCCGTTATATTGATCACTGGTCAGGGCAAAAGAAATATCCTCCAAGGCTGCCTTGCTTTTGATAATCCAGCTGAAGGATATCCCATTTCTTAACTCATCAAGTGAGGAGTACGACTCGAACGGCTCACTGATAGAGCCGCGCACCTTTACCTTGTTGAACTCAGCATCTCCTGTATTCCCGTTCATCATTATGTTAGGCACAAAGTCTGAAAATCTGTTTTCCGGAACATCCTTGATATCAATGTCCACCCCATCCAGTCTCCCCTTACGTGAAATCATGGTCAGATCCTTGTACATGAATCCCGCTATGTTGGCTCCGTCAATCAGTGCGGTATCCATCGCAACGAACTTGAACTTGCTGGCCGGTTCCCAGTTCGCGTCACCGGTAGAAGATGTAGGAGGTACGGTGATAGCAGATCCGTGACGTTTGACCTGAAATGTGAATACGCCTCCGTCTATCTCATAATTGACAATGTCACGGGTAGTATTCGTATAGGTGTATTCCGTACCGGCTGAGAAGAATCCGCAATAAACGGGCATGGCACCCGTTGCTCCGGTATCCCCCTTCTCTCCATTTGACAGGACGCTTACGGAAGTGCTCAGCAGGTAATTATCAAACGAGGAGGAAGAGGCTTCGTACGTACGTATCACGAAGTACTTATAGGGATATTGGGCAACATTTACCGACACAGCTGACACCTTTGTTATACTTCCGATCTTCGTCCAGGCACCACCGTCCTGACTTCCGTATACTCCGATATAAGCATCCACCGCATTCCCCTCAGCATCCTTGTGAGATACCGTAAAAGTTTCCGGCTCATAACTTCCTGTCGATGTACGGCCGATCTGGGATACAGACGCGACTAACTGATAAGCCGACTGACCGTCTTTTGCGAGATTCATGAATAAACGGTAATTAGTGTAAGATCCCCAGATTCCGTTACTAACATTGAATCTGCGCACGCAGGTATATTCATAAGGGTACGCTTCCGACACTCCGGAAGGATTATCCGTCCACCATTTCGTATCTTGCCAGTACTGGGTATTGTCCGGTGATATGCCGGAGGCGGATGCCGCTATCAGGACTTTATAGACACCGTTATATTTGACCACGTCGCCTTTCGTATACATTTGAGAAGCATTATAGCCATAAGCGTCTCCTATATAATCGTCCGCAAAAGAGTCCGAACGAGGCATTTCCACCGTCATTTCCGATGCAGAAAGCAGGTATATCTGTTCTTCACCGGGAAAGTCTGTAGGAAATACCACAGGATCACTCCATACGGGAAGGGAATCCGTATTCGGGTCAATGACCGCGCTGCTGAGATAGCAGACCTTCTGCGGAATGATACGGTAATCCATCTGCCCTTCCGCATAGGAGGAGCTTGCGGCCGCATAAGCCAGCTCTATATAATGACTTCCCGCAGACGGAGCTATCACTTCGATAGACGTATATTGATATCCTCCTCCGATCCACAGCGTGTCTTCGCTGTTATACGAGCTGGTATAAGGCGTATCCAGCTTCATGACTACCGCATACCTGAGAGATCTTGAAGTGTAACAGTTTACCTGCAGTTTAAATGACTGTCCCTTTTCGGCAGCGACAAAAGAGATCCTTTGCAGATAGGTTTTGTTCCATACCGTTGACGTACCGGTAGTATAGTACAGGTTAGAGAGATAAAAGTCACCCGAATGGGTGAGATCCGGCTCTTTCACATCAGGATCGAGGGACCATCCTTCGGGAGAAATACCGGAAGGCTTATCGGGCTTTCCGTTGCTGTATTTATACCGGAGCTCGGTGTATTTTCCGTTCTTTCCGTTTAATCCATCCTCACCCTTTGCCTTGATGCCGGTATCTATATACTTTCCCTGATCAGCGTCCCATACCCACCAGGTTCCATTTTCAATCTTTGGAGAATGCCCGTCATCCCCCTTTGCAGAATCACCGGAATCTACGTACTTTCCCTGATCGTCGTCCCACACCATCCATGTACCGCTTTCGGATATGTAGGGACTGTGACCGTCGCTTCCGTCGGTTCCATTCTCACCATCCCTGACAACGTAGATGGTTTCCTGATCTACCATTACGACAGATCCAACCTCGCGATACAGTCTGAACTGGATCTTTCTCGTTATTTCGGAGACGGATATATTGGTGTCGGGGGAATAGCTTCCAACCGATCCCGAATCTATTATATAATCCAGCGAATAACCGAACGGCAGGGAAGAGACGACTGTGGAAGCCCCGTCAGTCTTAAGAACACGGCAGGAGATATTAGCCACGTCGCTGTTACCCGCACTGTCCTTCTTGATAACGTTCACTGACGGCTGAAGGGCATAGATAAGCGCATTCTCGCCATTCGCTCCCGGTCTTATCTTGTTGATTGACAGAATGCCTGAACGTTCGTACTGAATGCCGTTATAAGTTGCTTTCCCGGTTATCTGAATACGGATCGTATCGGCCACGGAAGCGGCAATGGCAGTGACGGTTACCTTGCCGGTATCCTTGTTTGCGGAAGCGGTGACACCCGGTACACCTATGAAGGTTAGGGAATCAAGGGGAAGAAGAGTAGTGCCGTAGTGCATTAAAAAAGAGGCGGCAAGAGGCAGACCGGAGGTTACCGCTCCGGATGCGTCGCAAGCGACCGACTGCATTTCATCGTCCAGATCGGCCGTAATACTTCCTTCGCCGTCAACGCCATTACGGACGACGACTACGGAAAACCGCTTGTCAAAGACGGCATTTCCCTCGCAGTTGATCTTCAGGTCAACGTAGCACTCTTCGCAATTGGTCACTTCCGTAATCGTGAGAATACCGGCGGATATATAAGCCTTGCAGCCTGTAGCGGATATGACGACAACATACCTGTCCTTATCCACCGAAGTCGAGAACAGAAGCTCCGTTTCCCCTTTAAACGCCTGTATGCGGGTGGAAAGGTTATAGATGGATGTGACTACATTCTCGTCACCGGAAATGACGTTCAGATCGCCTGACACGACGTTCAGTTCCTCGTATAATGAAGTCAGGTTACCCTGGTTATCCAGCTTGACTACACGTTCGTAGGAAGACAGGGAAACGCTGTATGCCGACTTGCCCTGCAGTTCCTCTATCTGGGAGGGAGTGAACTGGATGTTAGGCCCTGTAAGGTAGGCATTCTCCTGAAAGGTACCATGTCCGTGCATCACAAAACCGCCGATTGTCAGGCCTTCCAGTAGCCCGTCCTGCATCGAGATGTTCCTTGTAGGATCGATCACCCAGGTATCGACATTTTTCAGACGACGGGTATAGTAACGGGTCTCGTAAGTCATTGCCTGACGGTCCGGGTCGGTGAAGTTGCCGTAGGCGTAGAAGTTCATTCCCGCCATCGGATGGATGGTGGTTCCCGGCTGTAGGGTATAGCGGAATCTCATCGATCCCGACTCGTTCACAAGTATCTCGGATGGTGTAAAATAGCTGGTGGCAAAACCGGCATAGTTCAAAAATCCGTTCGCATCTACACTGTCAGAGGTATTATTCCCGCCGGAAAGACTGTGGAAGACGCCACGACAGATATCATTTACCTTCGAGGTACCCAGCTGGTCTTCCAGCAGATCGAGTTCAATGATCCGGTTAGCTGTATCCACACTTCGTACCGTTCCGAAGGCAAAGGTGTTCGCCTTGTCTCCGGAAATGACGTCAATGCAGTTGAAGGTAATCTTGGGAGTAACCATTTCTTCCCGGAAGATGGCCTTGTCCACTTCAAGTACTGTTTTGCCTGTCTTCTCGTCAACGGTGACCGCACCTCCCGAACCACCGATCATACCGGTGACGAAATGACCGAACCGTACTCCTTTCCGGAAGATGGATACCGCCTCGGATATGATGCCTTTTATAAAGGTGATCAGGCCGGAGGCTGTATCGTCATTCTTTCTGCTAAGAGCACGGGTGGATATCTCCGTCAGGGCACGCAGGGCTGAAAACACGTTGTAGTCGGAAGGCTTTTCCGGATCACCCGTCTTGAGGACACGCAGGTTATCCTGCATCATCTGTTTTTCCAGCACATACTGCAGGTTATCCAGCGAAGAGTTTACGGATGATCTCCAGGAGCTGCTGACAGCTGCCGAGCAGCTAACCGATGCCTCGGAGAGATTCGTGATCTTCCTTTCTACACGCGTGATGCGGGTATCAAGGTATCCTTCCGTAAAATACTGCTCATCCTCCAGTCTTACTCTTTGTCCCAGCAGCAGAGGTACTTTGTTTTTATCTACATAGATATAGTCCGTATCGGAGGAATAGATCGAGATGTCACGGCTGTATTCTTCCAGATAGTCCTCAACGGCCTGCTGCAGCTGCTGCTCGGCTATCGGATAATACTCATCCGGCATGCGGATGTCGGTCAGTATATAGGTATCTCCCGCCTTCGGAATAAGATTACCTCCCGGTATCTGAGTATCCTCGTCCGGATAGGTATTGATGATCTCAAACTCCTTCGTGTCGTTGTGCCAGTTGCATTCGAACTCTCTGCCCTCAAGATCTCCGCTTTCAAAAGTGATAAGTATCACCTTTCCGCTGATCATATAATCGTCCGGATTGAAAGGAAGGGCGTTATCCTTGACGTAGTATACGGTATAGTCTCCCGTCTCATCATTTGTTTTCTCTTCAGAGCGGACAGAGGAGACGGTACCCAGCCGGTGGGGAAAGATATCGCTGAAGGCACTTTCCTCCCTGTGTTCTTTCAGTCCCAGCTGAGTATTAAGATCTATGTACGTCTTGCGTGAAGGCAACTGCAGATGGGTAAATCCGTACTTCGACGGATCGATATTCTTCGTGCTGCCAACGGGTATCAGGCGGGTGAACCATTTGATGGAATCCGAGTTCTCGCTTTGTGTAAGACCGGTCTTGAGACCCTTCATGTAGCCGAGCGTGACACACTCACCCCGCTCACATTTGCTCAAGTTCAGATATTCTCCATCCAGCCACCACTCCGTTTCAAATGCCTGGGCGATTTCAGCGGCGGCATCCCAGCAGTACAGGCCGTTAAAGTTGATCGTCTGCCGGTTGGCGGTAATGGCTTCACCGACTCTCCATGTCACACCGTCGGTATTCCGGTTCATGTTGTCCACCAGCTTCTGGAGATACTCCATCGGTGTCCCGTCATAGGCAAATACGGATTCCAAGTCGTCACTCCCCTGGTTGAGCCGACAGAAGAGCAGGTCCTGCATGTCATGCTCGCGACCATAGAAGCTGATGTTATAGGTATATTTCTGTGTGTTGGTCTTTTTCGGGCGGTACTCCTTTTTAACAGAGAACCGTTTGCCGCCTACTTCGATGTAATCACCCACTGACAGGACAAAGAACTCCCAGGTGGTAAAGTTGACACTCACCACGAATTCGGAAGCCACCTCTTCTGACCATCGGGATGAAGAATCCGGGCTTACCTTCTTTTTAAAGTTTCCTCCTCTATCGTAGATGACAAGTTCCATTTACAGGCAATTTAAATCGTTTTTAATCTTCATTTGAAAAAGGTTTCGGTTCGCGCAGCGTTACCGTAAATCCGGCGATCTGCTGACCGGTATTTTTAAGCAGTGTAAGCTGGCTGTACTTGGTATATTCCTTCATATAGACCTTCATGACCCTGTCAATTTCCGGAAGTCTTATAGTCAGCCATCCCGACTTTAGTAAAGCCATTACGGCATTATAGTATCCGAACCACCCGGTTCTTGTATCTGCCACGATAGCCATCTTCAAGGTAAGATCCCGCGCCTCGTATCGGGGAAGCAATGTTTCGGGCAATTCCTCCCCATCAAGTTCACGATAGCTGACGGAGGTATACTCCTTCATCTTGGGCGGTTTCATCAGGGAGTCATAATTGGTATGATCGCCCGCGTTTTCCTCCCAGAGAAAACAGCCGTATGTGGCCATATCGATATCGTTGATATAAAAGAGTCCTTCTTCTACTTTCATAATCCTATCCTTTCATTTTTACACCACGACGCAGGTCCATGATGCCTTCGTCTATCGTTTCAAGATGCTTGAGATACTCCGAGTTCTCCGCTATCCGGCTGATCGCTGTTGCCATCATCTCAAGAGTAGAGGAGATCAGGTTGTCGATATTGATCACATGATCGAGCATGGCATTACCGATTCCTTCCAGCCTGCCGGCGGTCTCCTCCGTCATCGAGGTAATGGTTCCGGCCCTTCCTTCCTGCGTGGAGGAAGAGGAGGAAGTCCATCCGAATATATCTTTCAGAGCATCACGCTCGCCAAGCGCATCCTCGACAATCTTGTTCCATTCTTCTTGCAGTTCCTTATACTCGTCGGTATTTATCCCACCTTCCTTGTTGTAGTCTGCGAACTTATCGTACCAATCCTGCAGACGCTTGTCGTAGGCATCCGTCAGGTTGGTCATCAGGATCGCCTTCTGCAGGTATGCACTAAAATCATCCGCGAAATCCTGGGAGTCACTCTCCATGTCAAGGAGCGTATCATAAAAGGCATCACGCATGCTGTCAAAGGATACCTGTGTCAGCTGCTCCTGTATCTGCTGCTGGATCTCCTCGATACGTTCCCCGCCTTCGATGATTGCATCCAGGTATTCCGCTACAGACTCATCCGCAGTGAGTTTTGCCCAGAAGTCGGGAGCCATTTCTTTCAGCCGTTCGAGCTGGTCAGCGGTCAGGCTGAAGATTTCATTCATCCGGTAACCGATATCATTCGGATCCCAGCCAATGGAGCGGGCAAATTCATCCCACTGATCCCATTCGTACTGGCTCATACTTTTGCGGATACGTACACCGATAGAATTGGAACCGGTAGATCCTCCCGAGTTCAACCGTTCCTTACCCAGCCGCTTGTAGGATTCAAGGCTTTTCTGGGCAAGATCAAGGGTTTCCTGACCAACCTTTGCCGCTTCCGATCCGTACGACATTTCAATATATTCTTTCTTTTTATCGATCAGCTCATCCCATATTTCGTTCAACTTGTTGTACTTGTCGACCATCTCGTTGTAGTCGGAGTAGTCAGCACCGCCAATATTAAACTTACCCAGGGTCAGCACATTGGCAAGGCCGCCCCATGTTCTCTCAGCCGTATGCCCCAGTGATTTTACAATATCACCGAAGAAACCAACCAGACCTTTTTGTCCAATCTGATCAAAAATAGCCAAGACGCCAGATATGATTGAACCGACAGCTTCTCCGGACTGAGATAATACATCAACCAGAGACCCGACTGCACTACCAAAGGATGTCAGGCTGAGATCCGCATCTCCAAGCTGGTTCATTGCATCAGCGACGGCTGTCAGATTTTTAACAGCCTTATCCTTTGAGGTCTCCAGGTTCCCCTCCGTATTGCGGACCTTGGCTTCCGCCTTGTTCTTATTTGTGCGGGCAGTCTCAGCTTCTGCGCTGTCTATCCCATATTTCTTTACCGCTTCGTCATATGCCTTCTGCGCTTCAGTCAGTTCACCGACCGCTTCGGAGTAGTCGCGTATGGACTCGGTCAGGTTGCCGAACAATCCGCCTTTGTTGATGACTTCCTCGTCGATCTTGCCGATAGCTTCCTCGATAACCTTGATCTGTTCGGGAGTAGCATTCTTTTTGAACTCCGGGCTGTTACGAAAAGAGACGATTTGTTTCTTTACTTTTTGGAGTTCCTGCTTAGTCACACGCTCCAGGTTACCGAAGACAACATCCCAGTTGATGACGTTCTTGAGCTCTGTAAAATCGAGAGCGGACAATGCTTCGTCACGCTGCTTGGCCAGCAGCTTCTTATCATCCTCACTGAGTCCCTCCTGGGAGGACTTCAGGGCATACTCCTTCATGATCGCAGTACGCTTCTGCTGATAGGTGCCGTATTCCTTGTTATATTCAATCCAGGATTTGAGATCCTTATCCTGAAACTCCTTGTCAATCGCGTAAAGATCCTTTGCGTATTGCTGATAGGCAACAAGACGCTGCTGCTGGGCATTGTCTTTTACCGCTTTCTTCTCTTCAGGAGTAGACTTGACACCCCGGTTCTTCTCGGCTTCCTCCATCTTCTTGAGCGTGTCACGTTCCTGCTTGTTGATCCCAGCAAGAGTTTCTTCCAGTTCCTGCTTAGCTAGTTTTTGTCTTTTTTCGATTCCGTCCTTCATCACAGCGATGCGGGCGGCTTCCAGCTTCTGCTGTGCCTTTATACGTGCATCGGCAAGTTCATCCTGGTAGTCGCGGGCGGATTTGCCGGTGTCCTTTTTTTCATAGTCATCGATACCGGCAGCTTTAAGTATTTTTTTTGCAGCTTCTTCGGCTTTTACACCCAATTCTGTGTATACATCTCCGGCTTCCTTGGCCTGATTTATCTGAGCAGTAAAATAATCCTTCTCTTTTTTACCTCCTTTATTGGCGACAACTTCAAACAATCCTCTATACAAAGCCTGAAACACATTGGCTTTCCCCGCATTCTTTTGATCTGCCTGCGCAGAGAGCATACGGGCATATTCCTTTGCCGCCAGTTCCTGTGCTGCGGCAGCTTGGGCTCTGAGTGCCATTGCTTCAATAAATGCCGGAGTATTTTTGACAAGCAGGTTCTCCGCATCATCAACATCCTTGATAGCAACATCCAGCTTCTTGAACTCATCAGCATTATCCTTGATAAATTCTCTCTTTTCCTTAAGGTTGTTTCCCAAATGATTCCATTGCTCCTGAAGGGATCTGATTTTAGCTATCTGATCACCCACCTTGCTCGATCCGCTTGTAAAAGAATCATTTATTTTCTTTTGTGCATCCGCAAGGCTGATGCTTGCCTTGCCGGCAGACATCATCGATTTAATAAAATTCTCGATCTCCTTTCCGTATACGACAGTCAGCGTAATTGCCGCAGCCATTGCCGTCTGCCAGGAGAACAGGGAAGAGAGTACCTGTTTCCATACAGGAGTGGCTTTCTTTCCTGCGGCAGTCAGAGCTTCGTATTCCTTTCGTGCCGATGCCAGTGCATCGGTAAACATGGGGATGTTGTTGGAGATAGCCAGGAAGAACATCTGCGGCCCCATGGCGAGGGCAGGCAGCTCACGGGCAATCTGCTGCATGCTCATCTTCACATTGTTGAGCTTGGGAGCGGGATCATCCTGTATGACAGGAGTCTCGTTCGACCTGTTCTTGGATGCCGTATACTTATCCAGCTCAGCCGTCAGGGAACGGATGCCGACCTCCAGTGTCTTGATCTTTGTCTGGTCCTGCTCGTTGACGACACCTGTGACGGTAGCCTCCAGTGATTTCTGCCGCAAAGCATCCAGATCCTGCTGCATATTGGCGATGATCACCTTCATCTTCTGCTCGGCAGAGGATAGTGCCTGGACCTCCGCAGTGATATATGGAGAGATATCGAGTTTTAGAAGTTTGCCCTTGCCGATTTTCTTCAGTTCCTCGAGTTCCGCTTTCAGCTGCCCGATAACTCCCTGCAGTGCCTGAATATCCGCCATCTGCGCATCGGTATTCACACCTGTGGACATCGCCTGCTTGAACTGTTTCTGCAGACTCTTGAGCTGGGACTCCAGATTAGCAATGACCGCTTCCGTATATTTACCCATACTCCCAAGGTTGCCCTCTACCGAGCGCATTCCTTTGAGCGTCTTGTCATCAAGCAGTATTTCCAGTCTGACGGGTTCCATTTATCCTCCTAATCTTGTTTGAAAATATTCTGTAGTAAAAGTCTCCGGACGACGGCTCTTTTCCCTTTCGATAAGCTCCTCCTTTGAGATATACCGGCTGACATCCATGTTCATTACCAGCAGCTCCGCGTAGCTGATCTTCCAGAGAATATAGTGCTTTGAACATCCGAACCGCTCCATAGACTGAGCGATGATACCGAGAATGCTATGTGGACCTTCATTACGGCCCTTTAACTCATCCTCTCTTTGTGGCTTCCGATTGGTTCGAGCAGCTTTGCCGCCCTCGCTGCCAATGGAATAGTATTGCAAAAAGCCCGTACGTTTATACCCGATAGCAGCTGCATCAGTGCTGCCGTAAGCATGGCAGGATGTACACGCCATCTAAGATACCAGGCAACGGGCTTTACAAACAGCCATCCGGTGATCCATCCCGTGCAGATGGACAGGGCAACAATCTCACTGACCACTTTCCCCTTCTCTGCGATGAACTTAAGACGGGCATCATATTCCATTTCCTTAATCTCTTCCGGTGTAACACCCAGCTTCAGATAGCGAAGGGCAATCCGGATGATAGCTCCTGCCGGCGGACGATGCATAATAAGGGATGACTTACCCTTTCGTTTGCCGAAGATTCTGCAGGGTATCACTGGTATGCGTATGCCAACGTCAAGCAGCATCTCAGCTGCCTGGCGCTGTGTAGCTTTGCTGTTCATTATGCTCCCTGGTTAGGCAGTTCGCTTGCTGGTGGTACCTCACCGGGTGCAAAGATCTTGTAGGCAGGCTTGCCTTCGCCCGCCTCCTGCATTTCCAGTTCGCACGAGATACCCAGTACGTTAGAAAAGTTGATGCCGTTGGCGAAGTTGCAGGTAAGCAGCCCGTTATAGATACGGATAGTATGGCCAGTGGTACATCCGATATCAAACACGCCCTGAACATCCTTGCCCTCGGTCGGCGGGGTATAGTTACCCTGTTCATCAGCCTCTCCACCCATGACCTGTACCATGTTTTTAGCCAGCAGCTCAATCAGGGTAAACGTCCACATCTTGGTTCCGGGAGTACCCTTGATCACAGCAAACGGCGCATTGCGTTTCTGTGCCGCCCAGATACGGTTCTTGGTAGCGGAATCTCCGCCCGGCTGCATGCCGTCCTCGGAAATCAGACCAAGTGCCGATCCGTTATATTTAAGCGAGCTTACTCCATAGATAGCTCCAGTATTCTCCATATCAATCTAATTTAAATTGTTTTTTAATTTGCTTTTAAGCCACCGGGACCCTGTTAAAAGGAGCAGGCATATAAGACACAATCCTATGACCTTTATCTTTGCCCGCTCCCAAAAGGAGGGTGATGGTGTTGTTTCCTCTTTGAGCGTCTCATCCGTTTCACTATTCTCCGTGAACGTCCTCTCTATTATGATCTCCTGCTTCCCTTCAGTCTGTGCCGTGACGTTCACGCCACCTTCTCCGTCAGACTCAATTCTGAGATTCAGACCATTTTCCTGTTTTTGCACACCTATGTTTTTAGGGAGGCTGGCGATCATCCGCAGACGTTCCGGCTCCAGTGTCAGGCTCGCCATCCTCATCGGGTCCTTCGCGGAGGTGATTACCTCGGTTCCGCTCCGCTGAAGAGACCCCGAGCGGACGACTGTCCGGTTCTCCCTGCTTGCTGCGCAGGAAGATAAGAGCAGGACAATGCTCAGCATACCTGCACTGATGGCACCTGCGAAATGCCTGTTCGAAAATGATGATCTTTCCATTGACTTTTCTTATTTGATCACTTAATTTGAGAGTTGTCGCAGAGAGGTCGTCATACAGCTGATGATACACGCCTTCGTTTTCCTTGACCGCACGGACCTTCGTCAGCCTACGGTCACGCCACCAGCCGATGGCCATGACGACTATCCCTGTAGGAGCAAACCAGTCCTGCAGAAGGGTAAGTACGGTACTCCAGTCCATTGCGATTCAGGTAAGAGATGATTACTCAGTTTCTTCTTCCTCGGATGTTTCCTTGATAGCAGAGGCCACACTCGCCTTCGAAGCATTCTCTGAGTCTGTCTTGCCGCTGATACCTACATTTACTACCTCTCCTTCAAACCATGATTTTCCATCAAAGTAAAGAGATGTACTCTTACCTGCAGGTACTTCAACACCCTGTACGGTTGCCGTAAAGGAGGCAGCCTGGTTGGTGACAGCAAGACGTGCCCCTGAAAGTACTTTTGAACCATCAATGGTATAGGTCGTATCTGCTGTAGGAGACAGAAGCACCGCGTCATTCTGTGATGTCATGGTGATGGCAGTTCCGGCAGCTGTAATGCTGTTACCCTCACGTACATCCAGCATAACTACTTCCTCACCGAAGGCAGTATTGGTATCCGCTGTCATGAGCATCTTAAAGAAGTATCTTTCACCGGCATTGGTCAGTTTGTCGATCTGGATCACATCAAAGTCATTCTGCAGGTTGACAGCTCCCCAGAAGTTGGACTGTTCGGTAGGAGTCGCAACGGTTCCGATGATAAGACCGTCAGGCCATGAGGCGATGGTCTTGATGGTAGTTCCCTTGAAGCGCATCGAGTTGGTGTCCGTCCAGTTGGCTCCCTTGCCCATGCGCTGTGTCAGTTCGTCGTCATAACGGTCCGCATCGTCCACGGACATGATATAGACAAAGCTGGGATTATTGCGAAGTACCTGCGGAGTTGCCTTGCGTACACGCATCAGGCGTTCGATCATCGTGTCGTCAGCAGATGCTTGTACACGGATCACCTCCGGATCTTCGAATACACGCATAAGGATTCCGTTGAACAGATGCTCATCATCCTCTTCGTCATTCACATAGATACCATTGACGAAATGATATCCCAACTCGAAGTCCACCTGGTCGGAAAGCGCCTTAAGCATCACATTCTGAATATTGGGCGGAAGATCACGGAATACCAGGTTACCCTTGGGCTGGAACGGACGCCAGATTGCCTCAAAGGAACGTGGATTGAAAGTGGTAAAAGCCATGAAATCCTTTGGTTCCAGCGACTTTTCCGAGTAATTGAAATTCCCCTTGGAATCCTTGTCTTCTGGTTGTTCCACCCGTTTGCGGAGCATCTTGCTTGTCTTCAAGCGAGGAATAGAGTATTTCTTTGATACATTGGGCACCAGGTTGATCAGCCCTTTCTGTACCAGTTCGTTGCCTGTAGCGGCCTTGGTAAGGATTCTGTCGAGTACCTCACCATCATAGTTCGTATTGACAATAGTTACAGCCATATTGCTTTATTTTTTATTTAAAACCGTTTTTTTTCTGGATATCGTTCCATTTTTCGTTCCAGCTGGACTCCTTGTTTTGAGCAGAGGCATCCAGTACGTCTTCTACACTCTTCTTCTCAGGCAGACTTTCGATGATCTTCTTGCCATTCTCGAAGTCCTTCTCCAGTATGGCCTTGTACGCATCACGGCTGACAGGAGCAATACGCCCCTTCTGCATTGCCGACTCGAGCAGGTTCTTGATCTCCAGCTCACGGGCTTCCTTCTCTTTCTGAACATACCCGTCCAGGCTGGCTTTCAAATCGTTACGTTCCTTCACAACAGCGTCATACTGCCCCGCTTTGTTTTCCATCGAGGCAAGCATGCGCACTACATCCTCATCCGTCGCGCACGCGGCGAAGGAGGGTCTTTTTCTCAGTTCTTCATACATGTTATTATGGGTATTAAATGATTGACTGTTCAGGCGGGCCTGGAAAACAGCATAGATATCCTGCGGACTCTGGGCATCCACCTTCTCCTTGATGTCATAGATACCGTCAACAAGCCCCATCTCTTTCGCTTCCTTCGCTGTGATCCAGTGATCCTTTCCGTCGAAATAAGTATCCTTGATCTCCTCACGTGTTTTGCCCAGACGGGAGGCGTACATATCAGCAAGCGTATCCTCCAGGGATGCCAGTTCATCGCTGACAGACCTAAGCTCCTCCTTGTTTCCGTAGCATCCGCCGTAGGGAGCATGCAGCATCAGACGGGCATACTGACTCATATAGACAGGCTTTCCGCACAGGGCAATGACGCTGGCCATACTGGCGGCAATTCCGTCGACATAAATGGTAATGTCAGCCTCGCTGCTACGAAGAGCGTTGAAGATGGACATACCAGCATATACGCTGCCTCCGGGAGAATTGACACGTATATCTATACTCTTGTACATCGAGGCATATTCGTACAGCTCGGCAACAATGTCCTTGTCGCTGATTCCGTCAAAACCGCCTATCTCCCCATACAGGAGAATACAGGCGGTATCAGGGGATGGTATCATATTGAAGTATCGCTTTTTCATGCGGCCAACTTTAAAATTATGCTGCAAATATGAACAGTTTTTTTACCCCTTACAATACCCGTTGCACATGATACAACTTTGTGGTTGCATGGTATATCTGTAAAGTTGTATCATAAGTGCAACGTATTGCTTATTAGATAATTATATGTGAATTTTGCCAAAAAAAATGATCATAAAATGGCAGAATTGACAAGCAGACAGAAGAAAGATTTTGCAAAGAGTATTTATCTTGGAGAAGACCTAACACAGGAGGAGATTGCCGAGCGTGTAGGAGTAAAACGCCAGACTGTCTCCCGGTGGATTAAGGAAGGGAATTGGGAACGTCACAAGGTTTCCATTACCATCACACGTGAGGAGCAGCTCAAGAACCTGTACCTGCAACTCTCGGAACTGAACGCGGCCATTAATAAGAAGCCCGCGGGAGAGAGGTTTGCCAACGCGGCTGAATCGGATACCATCTCCAAGATCTCAAATGCGATCAAGAAAATGGAAACGGATGTCGGACTGGCTGATATCCTTTCTGTATTCAAGAGTTTCGTCAAGTGGCTGCGCACCTACGACATGGCACGCAGCAAGGAGATCGTACCTCTGTTGGATGCCTATATAAAATCAAAACTCTGATGTAGTATGACAAAACTCAAACTTACATCCAAAGACAGGGCGGAACTGGCGGAATGGAATGACCTGGTCGTTTCCATCAAGGAGAGTTCGGACATCAATCCGATGGATACGACAGCAGATATTCAGGCACGCCGTCGTCATCTGGAGAAAGATCCGGAAAGCTGGTTTCGCTATTATTTTGAGATGTACTGCACCTCGGAGGCGGCGGAGTTTCATAAAGCGGCTACACACCGTATTCTCACCCACGAGAGATGGTATGAGGTACGTGCGTGGTCGCGCGAGTTGGCAAAATCGGCACGGGCCATGATGGAAATAAGCTACCTGGCCCTTACCGGCAAGATACGCAACGTGCTGCTGATATCCAACTCACTGGACAATGCGGAGCGTCTGCTGCTACCCTTTATGGCGAACTTCGAAGAAAACCAGCGAATCATCCAGGATTACGGTCCACAGAGAAAACTGGGCGAATGGGAGGCGGGAGAATTTACGCTGAGATCCGGATGTTCCTTCCGCGCCATCGGAGCGGGACAGTCCCCGCGCGGTACCCGTAACAAGAACGTGCGTCCGGACTTTATCCTGATTGATGATATCGACACCGACGAGGAATGCCGCAACAGCGAACGTATCAAAAATAAATGGAAATGGCTGGAGGACGCGCTGATCCCCGCCATGTCTGTATCGGGAAGATACCGCATCCTTTTCAATGGGAACATCATTGCAATGGACTGCTGTATCAAAAGGGCCATCGAAAAGGCGAAGGAACTCCAAAAGCAGCACGGTATCGGACATGTGGACATTATCAACATCAGGGACAAGAACGGACTATCTGTATGGCCGGCAAAAAACTCGGAAGAGGATATCGATATGTTCCTCTCTCTTATCAGCACTTCATCGGCGCAGAAGGAGTTCTTTAACAATCCCGTCAGCGAAGGCAATATATTCAAAAATGTCGTGTTCGGTAAAGTCCCGCCGCTCAGCAAGTTCCGGTATCTGGTCATTTACGGCGACCCCGCTCCGGGAGAAAGCAAGAAGAAGCAGGCTTCCTTCAAATCCGTCTGCCTGCTGGGAAAGCTTAAAGGTACACTATACGTCATCAAGGCAAGGGTCTTTAGGGGAAAGAACGAGGATTTTATCGAAGCGTTCTTCAACCAGTACAGCTACGTACAGGGAAAGGCGACCGTCTACTGCTACGTGGAGAACAACAAGCTGCAGGACCCTTTCTTCCAGCAGGTTTTACGAAAGCATCTGCTCAGATTGCGCAAGAAGCACGGTATTCCGCTCAACATCAAGCCCGACGAGGACAGGAAGACAGATAAGGCGACCCGTATCGAGGCGAACCTCGAACCGCTGGACAGGGAAGGAAACCTCATTTTCAATGAGCAGGAAAAGGATTCCCTGGACATGAAGGAGCTTACCGACCAGTTCAAGCTTTTCGACCTGACGCTTCCGTACCCGGCAGATGGCCCGGACTGCGTGGAAGGCGGCAACAGGGTAATAGATACGAAGGCGGGCAGCATGGAGAAGACAATTACGATCAAAAGGGAGAAACTGCGCTCCCTTAACAAATATAGGAGGTAGAAAATGGCTGAATTTATCAATCCGGATGACTACGATGCAAGCATCCACAGGGAGATCCTGGACAGCATCATAAGACAGGACGAAGCGGTCCTGGAAATCTGCGAGGACCAGGCGATAGCCCAGATGAAATCGTATCTCGGCTCACGCTATGACTGCGAGAAGATATTCTCTGCAAGGGGAAAGGACAGGAACGCGCTCATACTCATGTTCGCCATAGACATCACCCTTTACCATGTCTGCAGCATCCACAATCCTCAAAAGTTCTCTCCTTTCCGCAAGGAACGCTACGAGAGGGCTGTCAAATGGCTTGAGATGGTCAGCAGAATGGAACTCAGCATAGCCGATGCTCCGAGTCTGGATGACGATACGGTCCGGGCCAATATGCCCACACAGATAAGAAGTAATCCCAAACGTGTAACACATCGCTAAAATGGCAAAGAAGAAGGAAATATCAATAAGCGGCAACATGCCGCTGCCGGGCAAGATCGCACCGGGAACCATCATCATTACCGCTCCCAGGCTATTCCACAAGGACATACAGGATTACATGCAGGCTATCCGGGGAGCCATCGACGTGGATTTCTCACAAAGGATAAAACTCTATGACCTGTACGAGGAAATTCTCATGGACGGACATACAAGCAGCGTTATCGAAAAGAGGAAGGCTGCCGTGCAGTGCTCGCAGATCGAGTTCAGACGTAATGGCGAGCCGGATGAAAGGATCAACACACTTCTGCGTTCTCCCTGGTTCTATCGCTTTATAGGTGACCTGATAGACTCGGATTTCTGGGGATTCTCCCTGTTCCAGTTTAAGCTAGACAAGAGCGGATGGCTGGACTATATCCTGATTCCCCGCAAGAACTATGATCCCGTTCGGGAACTGGTCAAACACCGACAGGAGGAGATATTCGGAGAACCGCTGGAGAATTACCATACGATGCTCTTTGTTGGGGACAAACGCAGCCTGGGACGGCTGGCAAGAATCACTCCCTATGTGTTGTACAAGAACAATGACATGGGTGATTGGGCGCAGTTCTGTGAGATATTCGGCATGCCCATACGGGAATATACCTACAGTGCCGGTGATACGGAATCACGTAGTCAGACCGTGGAGGATATGATGGAACAGGGCGGCGCAGGAGTATATCTGCATTCCGACCAGACAAACCTTAAACTGGTTGAGAGCGGCAGCAAGAGCGGCAGTTCCGACCTTTATAAAGGGCTGTATGATACCTGCAACGATGAGATCAGTAAGATTGTGCTGGGCAATACCCTGACCACACAGGCATCGGAGCGGGGAACACAGGCATTAGGAACTGTACAGGAGAAGGGAGAGAAAAAACTAAACGAAGCGGACCGCAATCTGATACTCAATACGCTGAACTACGACATGACCGATATATTCACCGCCTTCGGATACGACACAAGAGGCGGGGAATTCTATTACGTCAAGCCCAAAGAGACCACAGCGAGCGAAGAGATAAATATCATATCGCGTATGCGGCAGATGGGAACACCTGTTTCGGATGACTATATCTATGAGACCACCGGAATACCCAAACCGGACAATTATGATGAGCTCAAGAGGGAAACAACTGACAGTCAGGAGACAATGAAGAATGAACTGCCACCTGGAGGGAAGCAGCCGGAAAAGAAGGAAAAGAAGCAGGAGAAAAAGCAGGAGGACGGAATCGTAGACCGTATCAAGGCTTTTTTCGCGCACGCCCCGAAAAGCGGGGCTTTAAAATGGTAATGGATGATCTGTATGGTCAGCGGTGTTCTCACTGTCACGGGCATCCTATCTTCACCAACCAGGCAGCGGCGGTTGCTTTCGAGTTTACCGAAGACCTGATGACAAGGATTCTGCGGGATATCTTTTATAAGACGTTTAACGTAGAGGAAGAGATAGACGAGGATTTGTTCCTGGCAACAATCAGAACGTTTAACCGGGCAACGGATGAAGGATTCGGGATAAGGGACAGCCGTGATCCCGAACATGACTTCTATGAGCAGATACGCGGCAACAACGAGGTATTCTCCGCCTTCCGTACCCACCGGATGCAGAACGATATTGCCTCGCAGCTGCTTGACGAGAAAGGGAAGCTCAAGCCTTTCTATCGGTTCCAGGAAGATGTACAGGGGATTATCGGTACATACAATACGGCGTGGCTGGATACGGAATATGATACGGCCATCATTCGTGCGCATCAGGCGGCTGACTGGAGAGTGTTCGAAAGGGACGAGGATATTCTGCCCAACCTCAGATGGATGCCCACAACCAGTGCCGATCCCGATCCCCTGCATGCGCAGTTCTGGGGAATCGAACTGACACTACCCAAGGGACATCGCTTCTGGAAGAGTCACCGTCCCGGAGACCGCTGGAATTGCAAATGCTCGCTTGAACAGACGGATGAACCGGCTACATCCGAATACGGTATACCCCTCTCGGACTACAAACCGTCTGCCGGTCTGGACAATAATCCGGGACGGGATGCGAAGATCTTTAGCGACACACATCCCTATATTGCCAATGCCTACCCGACAGCGGACAAGGCAGTAAGGGATTTTCTGGAAAGGAGGAAAGGATGAATGTAAATGAAGCGATCCGGGAACTTCGCAAACGAGAGAAGCAGCTCGAGAAGGCTTTCAAGGACACGCTTCCCCGCAAGATCGGAGCTAAGGCGGTAAACCTTGTAAACCGGAACTTTAGGGAAGGAGGATTCTATGACGACGGACTGCATCCCTGGAAAAGGACAATCAGGCAGGATACAGCCAAAGGCAAAAAGAAGGAGTATACTCCGCTGCTTAGCGGGCGTAACCATCTTTCACGAAGTACCAAATATGAGCATGAATCGTACAAGGCGATCATTCTCAATCCGGTCGAATATGCCGGAATACATAATGAAGGAGGCAGTTTTACCACCCATCCGAAAGTGACACCCAAGATGCGAAAGATGGCCTGGAAGATGTATTTCGAGGCTGCCGGTATCACCAAGCGTATGGGGAAGAAGACGCGGAAGGCGAAAGCTGCTGCCGCTCCGCCCGAGGCGCTGAAATGGAAGGCGATGGCACTGACGAAAAAACAGAGGCTGGACATCAAAGTCAACATGCCACAGAGACGTTTTATCGGACCAAGCCGGGAGCTCCGGGATATGACCAGAGAGGAGGTAACAAAGGAGATTATAAATATATTAACAAAATAATGATAAAGAAAATCTTACTCATTTGTATATCCGTTGCCTTGTCCGTCGGATGTACCGCAGCGAAAATTTATAAAGAAAACCGCTTTACTAAGCAATTTCAGCAAGCGGACTCAATGTTTAACAAAAAAATATGGATTAAAATGGTAACAGTAACCAAAGAAGAAGTGCTTGCTAATATGCAAGATGTGATCGTAAGAACGGTAGTGGAGTTTGATAAGCCATGCACCTATGTGACGGTTCGTATGAAGAACGGTTTTACTTTACGGGAATCAACGACTTGTGTTGATCCTGCTAATTATAGTGAGGAAATCGGGAAAGAGATTTGCTTACGGAAGATAGAGGATAAAGTCTGGTTCCTGCTTGGATATGCTTTGCAAGACCGGTACCCTGTCAATCAGACGTTTATTGATCGCCTGCGCATCGAATACAATGAACTGATGGACAAATATAATAAGCTGGTCCTGTTTCTGGGAAGAAAGGATGCCGTTGAAATTGCGGGCGAGAATCAGATTGCCTTAATGGAAGTTCAAAAGGTACAGATGCACGACTATCTTCTTACTTTAAGAGAACGCATTGATCTGGCAGGTAAGTAAACACTGATTGTCCCTGATATTCGCATCGGGGACAAACTAAAAACTAAAATAGCAATGGAAACACTATTTAATGACATCCAAAAAAGGATAGCCGACAACATAGAATGGCTGCACGGCCAGGTAGACGAGGATTACGGCCAGCTGGATATGCTTTACCGGCAGGATGAGAACTCCGAGACCTATCCGATGGTTTATCCGATGGTGCTGATCGACACTCCCGAAGTACAGTGGCAGACTCTGGGAGGAGTGGGCGGAATCATGCAGAAAGGAACGGTAAACGTCATCGTCAAGCTGGCCATCGACTGCTATGATGACACGCATTACACCAGTGGTACTGCTGAAAAGGCAGCCGAAAGGATGGAGAAAACCAGGCAGGTACACTCTCTTTTGCAGATGTACCGTCCCGAATGCTGCCAAACGCCGATGCAAAGGAAAAGAAGCAGGTACTATACCATGCCCAGGGGGATAAAGATCTATGAGATGCACTATGAGACAACCGTATGGGAGGATGGATCACTCAGTAAAGAGTGAAAGCTGGGAGGCTGTCAGACGTGGCTTCTTGATGACGGGAACGGGACGGACATTCACATCCTTGATCTTGTTGCAGTTTTCACGGATGATGGCCATGATGCGATCTATGCTGATGAAGAACTCTCTTTCGGAAAGAATCTTAAGGGCATCATCAAAACGAAGACGCTGTACCTCAGTCCAATAGTAATAACGACGCAGCAACGCCTCGTTACGTTTTTCGATTAGTTCTGAACTTCTACCTTTTGACATACCCTGAAAACTTCTAAATATAAAAAACTGATACCTATGCAAAAGTAATGATTTCTAGATAAATATGCAATTATAAGGAGGGAATTATAAAAAAGCCCTCAACGCTTCCGTTTAAATCACCACAAATAAACAAGGAAAAGATAGCGCAACTATCCACACGCTGAGGGCTAAAGTCCTTAACATGGATAATTGCGCTATGTTTATTGTGGTGCACAAAAATAAGAATAAAAATTAGAAATTTATGTGTAAGAGCGAAATTTTCTTTAGACTGCTTTCCTTGACAGAGCAAGAAACGGAAGTAACAAGGGATAGAATTCTGGGTGATTATAAGGATATGGAGGCTACCGATGCCAGGTATGTTCTTGTTACCCTTCTGACCGAGAAAGGACTGTATCCCGACCAGATCGCAACATTTCTTCACCGAACAGCCCGAGGCGTCCGGCACCTGATGAGACGAAACATCACCTCACCGATGATCGGTATTTATTTGTCACAGATCAGGAAGCGCATGGGAAGCGATGCGTAGAACAGCCGGCGACAGACTAGTATGTTTGCAGTACGGTCAAGTAGTGACCGGAACCTAATAAAATTATAAAGGCTATGGCTGAAGAAAAGATTATTTGTTGCGGAGATCCTTACCGCGGCAACAATGATGCGCTCATGGGCGCATTGCTCGGCAGACAGGGCAATGGTGCCGAAATGGCCGCCCTGATGAATGGCGGTGCGAACAACTGGATGAACAATCCTTTCGCTTACATGATGATGATGGGCATGATGCGCATGATGTACGGCGAAGGCTGGAATCAGGGAGGAAACCTCCAGAATGCCGAAATCCAGGGACAACTCAATGCGATCCGCACACAGATGTCCGACAACCAGAACAGCAATCTGCTCATGGACGGTATTCATGGAAATACGGGTGCCATCCGCTCGTTGTCAGACAACCTGAACTGTGACTTCAACATGTTGAACCAGTCCATCTGTGCTGTACGTTCCGCTATCCAGGAGGTATCCGGACAAGTGGGATTCTCGGCTGAGCGCGTGATCAATGCAGTCAATATGGGTGATTGTAACGTCATTCAGGCACTGCAAAACTGCTGCTGCCAGACACAACAGGCAATCCTGAAGATGGGATACGAGCAACAGCTTGCGACCTGTCAGCAGACCGGTGAGCTCCGTAACGGACAACGGGATCTGGGCGTGGCTATCGCGCAGGGATTCTCCGCTACCGCCTTCCAGGCACAACAGGACAAGTGCGACATCATCCGCGCGGGTCAAGACAACACGCAACGTATCATCGATACGCTGAACAACCACTGGTCGGCTGAGGACAAGCTGAAGATCCAGGATCTTAAGTTCGAACTCTCCCAGGAAAGACAGAACCGCTACATCGCTTCCGTGATGAACGGAGGATGCGGATGCGCTTCGGGAAATATGTGCGGGGGAGTGTAACTATAAAAAACATGAACTGATATGGTTACATTATCACCCGTAGGATTGGCTGCCGCACCGGTGGCCAATCAGCTGGCAGTTCTGGCGACATTCAAAGAGAGGCTTTGCCGACCCTTCTGTATCGATTCCAGTCTGCAACCGCAGGTTACGGTGAATTACACCGCCGGTACACCGGTGCTTAATGGCACAACGGTGTTTGTACCCGTTACCGCTGTGGTAACTGTAGTTACTCCCGGATGCGGATGCAGGGCTGCCACGCAACTGTTTACCGAACATTTCGTTGTGGCGTTTCAGGGACAGACGGCCGTTCCGACTTCCGTTACCATCACATCGGTGGGACGCAGACAGGGAGGATCGGACGTACAATGCGGAAAGGCACATACCTATACGCTCAACGACTCGCTGACCATCGTAATTGCGTAATTATTCCAGCCGGGAGGACCACAAGAAGGAAACCTCCCGGACTGTTTTTAAAACCTTTAAAATGAATTTAAATTATGCTGATCAAAGATTTAAAGAACGGATATCCCATATACGTGCTGAACCACGAAACGCTGAAAGCTGAGACCGGCAAGGTCGTAAGCATCGGAGATCCCTATTTCCCGGCACAGAAGCCCGGACAGACTCCTCAGAACCTGGGAAGGGTGGTAGACGTTACCCTCCTGCTGGGAGAAAAGACGCAGACCTTCACCATGCCGGAAACGCTTTCCGTATGTTATGCCGGAACGTTAGTGTTCTCGGCCGACAAGGAAGGTATCCTCGCGGAAGTACGTGCCACACGCGCACAGAGTCAGGCAGTCATAGACTCCTACGATAAACACCAGAAGAACGTGCAGACCTGTGATGACATCCTGGAGGAGTGGGATACGGATTACAAGGAAAAGAAGGAGAATGAGAAGCGCATCGGCAATCTGGAAAGTAAGGTCGACAAGCTCTCAGAAGCTATCTCTGAATTTATCAACGAATTCAAAAAGTAAAGGCTATGTACATGATCATTATCGGATGTGACTACAAGAGAGAGTACATCGAAAAATATGGCGAACACTTCAACGAGAAGCTGGCAGAGTTTGCGATCCGGCATCTGAAGAATGTGGATGGCACCAATCATCGATGGAGTATGGAGGATATCATCGAGGCATTCAAGAGAGAGAAACTTTCGCTTCCGGACAAGGAAAGCCTGCATGACCTGCATTATCTGGCCAACATGCTATACAGCGACTGGTATCCGGAGGCAATGATCACGGAACCGGTTATCCTCAAGGCTGCAAGGAAGTACCTGGAAGATCCGGATGGATTCAAGGGAATGATCTTCCTTGTGTGGATCTATAAGATGAAGAAGAAGGGAGTGGAAATTCCCTGGAAGGAAATGATCGATTGACTTTTCTTACATATAAAAACAGGGATCAGTCTTTTATACTGAAGCCCTGTTTTTACTTCGAAGCTAATTTTAAACTTACTCTTTTCCTGCTAATTTATTTAAAAACAATGAAAACGCCAATCACTTATTACGGAGGCAAACAAGGAATGATAAAAGACATCCTTCAATTGATCCCACAACATAATACATATACAGAAACTTTTGCAGGAGGAGCTGCCGTACTATTCGCTAAAGATCCTGCACAAATCAATGTTGTCAACGATCTAAATGGAGAAATTGTCAATTTTTACAGAACGATAATAACCGACTATGATGCTTTGAAAGATGAAATATTAAAAACGTTACACAGCCGAGAGCAGTTGCAAGTCGCAAAATTTATTCATGAACATCCGGACTATTTCTCAAGGGTAAAGCGGGCTTGGGCGGTATGGGCACTAAGCAAACTATCGTTTTCGGGAAACCTCAGCGGGTCATTTTCCTTTGCCAAGAATGGAAACAATAAGAAAACAATAGCACTAAATAATGCAAAGCATGCATTTGGGGAGGATATCAAAGCACTGCTGGAACAGTGTACTATTGAGCAGGATGACGCGCTCAAAGTTATCAAACGATATGACACAAAGGATACATTTCACTTCCTAGATCCACCCTATATAGGTTTTAACATGGGACATTATTCCGGGATGTTTGACCGTGATAATATGCAAGCATTATTAGACTTGTTGTCACAAATTGAGGGCAAATTTATGCTAACGATGTATCCGGACGACATGATACGTAAATACGCAAATGATAACAGCTGGATTATACATAAAATCGAAAGAGTTGTTTCCGCTTCAAATTCTGTGACCACAAAAAGAAGGAAACAAGAGGAATGGATGGTTGTTAACTATCATATAGAAAATGACCATGAAAAGATGGACTGACGTTTTATATACGAATAACGGATGCTGTGGTTGATTTACCGGGCACCCGTTATTGTTTATACGTTAGACTTCAAATTATTTAAAAAACTCTTTTGCTTTATCAAAGGAATTAAATTTCGTAAAATCTATATATTCGTCAGAATTGCAAATAAAATCTCTATAACGAGCTTCTATTTTTTTATATTCTTTATTATAAACATTTATTTCATGCTGATGTTGAGAATAGTCAGTTGCTACTATTTCTTTATATATTTTGAATATATCTATGATAAATTCCTTTTTAAGCAACTCTTTTGCTTTTTCTATATTCCCTATAGCAAATTCTATTTTGGCAGGAGACAGACCATCTGCCCCCGTAAGAAATGACTCTCTGATTTTCTTGACATTGTTAGTCATTCCCCATAATTTAAAGAATAAGATAATCTGTAATATACCAAATACGATAATTACAATTAATACAAATGATGTAATTTCTTCCATAATTGTGTGTTTTATATTATACGACATGACAAATAGCGTACAAATATACAGATTTGTATATAAATTGCTAGTATTTTCTGATTTTTTAGGTGGTTTTACTTGCACATATCTGTTATTGTTTTACGCCAGTTCAACTATCACTCTTTCGAATGTTATATAATCCCGAATTTTTGAAATCGTGCCATCCTTCTTTGCTTTCATCAGAATTGGAACAACCTCTTTACACCGTATTTCGTAGCCAGTTACGTAAGAGTATCTTTTCGCTTCTGGGAATGTAACTTTCTCACGAGTGGATAACACCATTCCTGTATGTGCAGGAGTAGTGATACAAACTTTACTCCCAATAGGGAACTTTTGATTAGAAGATATGTATTCATCTTCCAAGTCTTTTAATTCTTGTTTCCAGCTATCAATCTCTGATTGAATTTCTGTCTTTCTTGTTTCAAAATATGATTTATCCATTTCTATCTTGTTATTAGTCAATTCTAAATTTCTGATTATGCAGATGTAACATAAGCCCTAAATATTCTTCCCACTCATCATGGGGTAAAGTTATATGGCATCTGAATTTGTCACAACAATAAGGGCATTCGTGTAGAACCATCATAGCGCCCTGCACTTCGGCAATTCCTACAATGTTATGTCCATGTTCCGTAGACTTGCATTGACATTTAAGCATTGGTTCATATCTGTATTCTTCCCATTGAGGGATAACAGGGATATTGTATTGTTCATTTCCAAATATTATCTTCATATTTTTATTGTTATTAGTCAATTATCAAAATTTCACGATATGCAATGTCTATCTCATTCGTCTTCTCATTCTCATTGAAACAATAGCAAAGAAACCATTTCAACGCACCTTCATTCTCATATTGTGCTTTCCACATTTTACCATTATAGAGAGCTGACGGTTGAGAACGAGTATAATCCATGAGTATTTCAAAATCAAGTCTACTCATCACTGCATGAGTATCATCAATTAGTATCAAGTAAGTTGGCGGCTGTTGCCAACACATCCCATAAGGATGCGTCATAGGTGGAATAATATTATCTTTATTCATTATTAAATTTATATTAATATTTCCACGGTTGACAAACACCGTTAATTTATCATTTGTCAAATGTTCACAAAGAGGGAAATAAGATAAGGTAGACGTACCAATTTCTTCGCAAAAATCTTTCAACGAACATTTATCACATTTAAAACTTTCCATATCTGATTGTATGGCTTCATGGAAAACTCCATTTATTAATATTCCATCCATTACTATCCTTCTTTTGAATATTATTAAAAGCCGGTCTTTCCCGGCTGTCAGCCTTAGCTATGTGATAACTTCAACGCTGGTGCAGGCAAACACAAGACACCCTCTTAATGCGAGCAATGGTGTCCCTTAACTCGCCCCGTTTCTTCATTCTTATCTTTGTTACTTTTTAATCTATAAATCTCAATTATATCCTGAACATCACTCGTAGGTCTTACTCGAATATTAATATTCTGGATTAATAGATCTATTTCGACATCAGCATCTTTTGCAACCTTTACTGTTGTTGAAATAGCTGTTATAGCGTCACCTGTGGCGGTGGCTGCCAATTTTATATGTATACTCATTATTGGCTAAAATTTTGATTGAGGGTTATTTTGCTTTCACAACAACATTGCGTAAAAAATTAGAGAACTCAGATCGCACGTCAAAGCAGGGACATGCCTTGATAAATTCCGCCGGTTCCACCTCACCTGAGCCATCCAGATCAGGTGAAGTATCCCGATGACCAAGTAACTCGATGATATCATACTCTTTACACAATTTCGCCACAAGTCCACGTAATGCCGCTTTTTGCTCGGGAGTACGAGTATCGGCTGGTCTTCCACTCGCATCTAAACCACCAATGTAGCAGACACCGATTGAGTGCTTATTGTAAGATACACCGGAAAATCCCTTTGTATTACAATGAGCCCCATCAATAGAAAGTGGACGTCCATTCTCTACATGACCATCAAGGTCGACCACGAAATTATAACCGATCTGGTTAAAGCCTCTTTGTTTGTGCATACGATCTATATCCTTTGCACGTAAATCCTGCCCGGCACGTGTTGCTGAGCAGTGAATGATAATTGAGTCAATTGTTTTCATTGTCTTTATTGTTTTAGGTAATATTCGCATCTAAATCCTTTACGTGGCGAGAAATCCTTAAATTCACAAGCCTTAAATATCTGATGTTTGTTAGCCCATTGCGCAAGATCCTTTTCATATAAAGTCGGTTTTCGATCATTATTAAAATCTCGGTAAGGTTGCACAAAAGGAGAAATCCCTAATTCTCTAAGCCTGCTCAACCTATACATGTCCTGCTCAACGGTTGAGTTGTAACCTACCAGAACGTAACAAGACAAATTACGAGGTTTGATATATTTAGTCACTTCTCTGAGCTTATCTGTAAGGTCAATTGAAGGCAAATCCCAGGCAATGTGTATCCTCCTTTTTAATCTCAACTTACCTAGATAGAAGGCTTGCTCTTCATTCATGATTCTAACATCAACGCCATGCAGATTAACCATCTGATTTTGTTTTAACAGGTAACTAATTGCATGCCTCCATTCAGGATTGGCGAAGAAATTATTATCAAGTACTTCGATCCATTTTCCTTCAGGATTCAAGTCAACTGGTTCTACTGCCTGGATATATCCCTCTTTCTCACGAACGAGACAAAATGGACATTTCCGGATACAGCCCCTTGAGAAGAACTGAAGAGAAAAGCTATATTGTGGATAAATGGAATAATCCATAAGTCGGCTGTTTTCTATCTCTTCAGGAAGTCTACCGGTGATATCGTATCCTGTGCCACCCTTCTCAACTATGTCTGCCTGAAGCGTCAGATAGTTAAAATCAGGAGTGAAGGTGAATACTTTACTCGCCATCACCTTATCATACCTGTTAAAAGGAGTTGCCCATTCCACCTGATCGCCTCTTGCCTTGTAATAGGCGGATATCCGCATAAGAGCGAAATTGGGAAAGTTATGACCATCTACGTCGATTAATCCAATGTTCATTATTCTAATGTTTTTAATCTCATTAATAGCATTATTTTATCCCATAATATTAGAAAAGCATTCCAATAATCTTGAAAGCTGAAATAGTACCAACTCATTTGTATATACCATATAAGCAAATACACAAAAAATAGTGTAGTCCACAATGGAATAAATAACCAACGAAGTATTAGTCTTATTTTATTCATAATTGTTCAATTTGAATTGCCATTGCCTTGGCAATAGTTTCCAGATATCTGGATAATTCTAATAACTGTTTCTGATTACACTCCTGATAACAGTCAATGATTACCATGTTAGGACGCTTACCCTCATGTCGTATCCCAACAGGGGACTGGTAAGCCTTTAATGGCCATTCATGTTCGCCTTCCTTTAGTGTCAGCACACATTTCCTTTTCCTTGTATCAGACAATGTCTTCACGGATGCGGATAATTTGTCAATGAACGGGCGAAACGTCTCTTTTCTCAGTACCACATCACAGCATGCCATAGATACACGAGAGTAGGTCAGCCCTATAAAAGATGCGATTTCACGCAAAAGATAACCTTCCTTACGAGCCATATGACAAAACAGCATTCTTGCGTCAGCCACCTCCTGTTTCCTTAGACGGGAGAGTATCAGATCTTTTGATACTCCCGTCACACGGGAAACATCCTTGAGGATAACCTTCATCGGCTTCTTGTCTTTGTTCTCTTTTAAGTTCATAGATTGGATTGTCTTTAAATGGTTATTTAATTGTCTTTAAAAGCATCGGCTCCTGATGCGATGCCAGGTGATCTCTCGTTTGAAATTTTGCGGATGGAAAGGCTTATCACGTGTATGCCAGCCGTAGTGCATTCGTTTATTCTCCTCTTGCCTGAAGGAATCTATCTCATACTCGATGTCCCGCATCTTAATCTGTAGCAGATCATCTTCCATGTCAACCTTGCTCACCATCTCTTCCAGATCGTTATGGGAGTCCTGCCCACATACAATGAGCAGGACTACGACTACCTTTGAACTGTTCATTCTTGATTTTTCTTCTCGTCCGAGGATTCAGGATTAGCTGTATAAGGATATACGTCCATGATAGCTGTTTCCACTACCGAGGCTACCTCATACTCTGCCATTGTGCCTTTCATGCCGGCATCAAGGTTCTCCTTCGCCCGTCCCAGATCCGCAGCCTGTACCAGCACATAGGTGCTTGTCTTTTTCTTAGATCCGCTCTTATCATCTATCGTGATGAAGCACAACCTGCATTTAAACCAGCGGTCGTCGCATTCGGCATCACTGGGGAAAATTTCGCTGTAGTTGGCACGCTTGATATCCGAAACGGTAAACTCTCCGGAGATAAAGGGAGTCATCTCTTCGATTATCCTTGCTTCCGCTTCCGTGAAGCTGAGAGCATCTACCAGATAAGGTTCTGTTACTTTTTTCTGCATTCCGTTTTCAACGACTTTCTCGTAACGGATTTTACATTCAAACCATGTGTGCATTCCCATAATTATTTATCTTTTTCAGGTTCGTCAATATATTTATCCGCAAAACGGTCAAGCACCTTGATACATTTGTCCGGAAGCTGCTTTGCTGTATCATTGGTCCTGATATAGTCAATCGTACCACCGATACCATAGATATAAAGCAGTTCCTTGGTCGTCGGAATAAAAATATTCGCCATCGCCGCTATTACACCACAAACAACAATGCGCTTTAACCATTTGAAGAATATGTGTGCGTCGTCCCTATCCTCGATTACATCACCTTCTGATGCCAACAAAACAAACAGCATGACAACGACAATTATCAAAGCTACAATCCATATGACTGTCAACGCGGTGGACAGGTTACCAATTACGGTCATCCAATAAATTTCATTCATAATGTAAAAATTTAAATTATTAATACTTGAGGTTATTCTTTCTCTTCTCAGGCTCTTCATATTTCCAGCCGTTGAGCCGATAGCATTCTTTGCGCGCTTCTTCACTGGTGGGGAATTCAGCCACCTTGTCTGCCGTGCAGATATCCCCTATCTCCTCCCAGTGATAAACTACCCACCGGCTACCGATGGGAGCATATGAGTATTTAGGACGACTGATCCTCTTTCTTGGGTTCCACATAGAATGTTTCATCTTGTACTACAACCATACCGCATTTAGACAGGTTATCTGCTACCTCTTCCTTATCACGGTCAGCAAGCAGGCGGTCCTTCGCGACTTCTTCCGCTGTGCGGATATAATCCGGGAGAATAGCTTTTACCAAAGCAAGCACAGATTCCTTTGTAAAACCTTTCAGTTGCTTGATCTTGGGAGTTCCTGTGCGGAATCCGAAAATTCCATGAGCACTCTTGTAACTCTTTGTTTTAGAGAAGAGGCTTTCTTTATTTTCCGTAGCGAATACCTGAAGGATCTCCATTGAGTCATCCTTCTTCTTTTGAAGTTCTGCCAGCTCCTCCGCATGCTTGTCACGGATGGCAGTAATCTTCAGTTCCATCTCAGCAGTGATCTTCTGAATTCTTGAGTCAGCCTGCGAGAATTCGCTCAATGCCGCTTCTACCTGTTCACTTGTCACACCGGTAATAATCGTCTTTTTAACTCTTGTCTTTACCATAAAAATTGATTTTAATAATTAATACTATGTTGATTTCTCTTGTTTCTGTCGTTGTCGTTATTATTCCTGGAAGCGATCAGTACCCAGAACAGGCAACTGAAAGCCCAGCACCTTATTATCTGATCGTCCGTGATGATGATTTCGATAACACAGGAGACAATCATCAGGCTATAGATCCATTTCATTTTCCCTCCTTTTTCTTAATCGTTTGTAACTGCTTTAAAGTCTCTTTTAATTCCTCCAAATTTTGCCGGCTTACATCCTTTTTGATGCTTCCACGTCTTTTCAGAAAGGAGGAGATCTTTGCCTTGTTCATCTCAATCTCTTCAGGATCATCGCTACGATAATCTTTGTTGAGAATACCGATGTGCATAGATATACCGAATATCTGTCCCACGACTCTCGCCTGTTCCTCCTGGCGTTTCTCGTTCACCCCTTGCGGATCAAGTAAATTTTTGATCAACTGTGTAGCTTCATACTTATATAGCTGTCTGGATGAGTCAGTGCGACCGTTACTGGCATCATAGATCATTGCGCGATAATCATCCTCACTCATCCCTGTCTGCCGCTTAAGGCGATGAAGCAAGGTTTTCTGAGGATTAGTGGCATAAAGTATCAGGGTGGAAGGTTTGTTATTGTTCATAATCAATGTCATTTAGTGGTTCGTCACTGTCTTTCAGCCATTGTCTCTCGTAGCCCTCCTTCCAGATTACGTAGAATCCTTTTGGACCGGGAGCACCACGACTGATATATTTAGCGCGGAAGCCATTTACTTCAATACGGGAGAAACAGTCTCTCTTTATCCGGTAAGCCATCGTTCCCTGCACTTCTCTTCCCTCCACGTGAGAGATATAGATGAAAATCTTCTTATTATACTTCTTTCTGAGTTCTATCAGCTGCTTGGCCGTTACATCCATCTCTCCTTCAAGACTCTGCAAAGAGTCGATTATGATCACGTCCGGAGATCTTTGTTTACCCAGATATTCGTCAAATTCATCATAAGTGGGCATCTCGTCCCAAAAGATCATTCCACTTCTGGATGAGTTCATAAATCCGAGAAGGGAATCTTTAAAGTCAGCCTCCGTTCCCATCTCAAGGGAGGCAAAGAGTACCTTGTAACCAATACGGTCAAATTCTCTTGCCAGCTGGAACGTGAATGAAGTCTTTCCCTGTCCGGATTTCCCGTAGACGATCCATGCCCCTGACTTCTGACGCTTGCCGAACGCATCCATGAAGTCCTTAGAGAAGGGAATGTACTCGTACTTCTTGTTCAGGATATTGTCAAAAGAAAGGGAACGAATCATACCTGCAGCCCTCCATTGCTGAATTCTTCTCTGATGACAACATCGTCTATCATTCCAATGAGTTCGCGCAGGTCTGCGGCAAACAGTACTTCACGAGGGTCATCCTTACGTGGCTGTTTCTTTATCTTAGGGAGTCTTCCCCATATTGATTCCGCCATCTCCTTATCTATGCCATTAGCAAGGCAGATATTGATGACATCCTTCTTTGTCGCTCCAAACAAGTCTATATAGTTCCGTCCGAAACGACCGTCTATCTCGTCATATCCTTCAATACGTCCCACATAGCGTTTGATATTGCGTTCCAATGTTTCTGTGCCGGCTACCAAGCATCCCATGCGGCCAAGCGTGTCGTCATATAAAGGAATAAGCGTGCACATAGCCGAATGAGTAAGTTTTCCGGCATCATCAATCAACAGGATAGGCTTACGACCTGATATGCCGTTCATGTGTCTGACGCACAAGTCGAGCAAGTCATCATTGTCCATATTTCCCTTCACGGTTTCTCCCATAGCTTGTGCCAAACGGGTGAGGAACTTGCGGCTGCTCCATTTGCGACATTTGATATAGACTACACCTTTGTCGCTGTACAGGTTGTACAGGTCGATGAGTGACTGTGTTTTTCCACTTCCACTACGGCTGCTGATACATATCCATTTACTCTTTTTCTTCGCTGCAGTAAAGGCCGTCATAACTTGTTTGTATGAGGTTACGCTGTCAACTACGTTACGTGAGTTTTCGTAGAAATAAAGCCCTGATGCTATCTTGGCTGCCAGGTTGTCGTCATTCGCTCCATATTTTCCAGAACGGAACTGCGACATGGCGGTGTCGGATACGCCACAGCGACGTGCCAGTTCTGCAGGTGAGGAACCGCGGTTTATCAAATTCTCTATGTACAGTTTTAATGCTTTCTTGTCCATCTTTATATTGTTTTTATGTTATTAATTATCTTGAAAAACTCATATCTGAAGTGCTCCACTCGTAATCGTCGTCCGCGACAGGAGGCAGTATCTTGACCGGTCCGGAGGAGATCTCCTCGTATTCCACATCCTGAACATCTTCCCTTGCCTCATATTTTCTATCCTTGTGCCTTCCTTTACTGTCCAGAATCAATGCCCGGTCAAGCAGGTTGTTACTCTTAAGTAGAGGAATTCTCTCCCGCATAGAATAAATCACTTCGTCTACATGCTCCTGCTTCTCAATATACCTTTGCTCGAACTGTCGATTGAACTCATTCACTTTCTTACGGTGTTCGAAATGTTCCGGCTTCTGATCGACTAAGGCCATCGGAGTCTTGATATCACGATGCATCAGGAAGCGCAGGTCGCCGATTTCTTTCTTTACATAGTGACCCTTGGTTGCCTCCGCATTACAGATGAGTACCTGGGAGAGATCGTCGGGATCGTAATGAACCACCCAGTCTTCATTATAGTGATTACGCAGTTCCATGTTAAAGCTCTCAAAGTTGATCCGTTCACCCGCCAGTTCAATCAGAAGTCCCTTTCCTGTCAGACGGTTGGTACGTCCTGTGGTATCACCCATCAGCATCAGGTATTCCTCGTCGCTGAATGGCAGGCGACGTTCATCGGGAGTACCTTCCCAGGCGGCAAGGTAAGCGTCCAGCTTCTTCGCTCTTTCCTTTCTCATGATTCCATGTATCTGAGCCAGTACGCCGGCTTCATCAGGAATGAGATGACGGTTACGGTTAAGGATCTCCACATTGGGCTGAGACTCTCGTCTGCTGTTGATATTCACACCACTCCAGTTCTTCTCAAGCTGGTAATAGGTCTTGTTCAGATAGTTGAAGTAAGGCTCAATGATCTTGGATTTCGCATTACCGATTGCAGCCGGAGTGTAATACTTGGTCAGTGCCTCATAAAACGGAACCATTACTCCCTTCTGATAATTATCGCTCTGCAACTGTATCGGTTTATAGCGGTTCCCAAACAGCTCCCAGGCATGCTTGATTGCATTGCGCAAGGCTTCACGGATGAGCGCCGGACTTTCATGATCACCGATAGCATAGCCGATAGGATACTTTTTACAAGCATCTAGCACCACTACTATTGTCTTACGGTTGTGGTAAGTAGTCGTCATATAGTTCTTCTTCTCTCCATTCACCGTCTTGGGCTTCACCTGTTTCTTCTGATAAACCAGTTCCACATCCCATCCGTCAAGGGTCCAGTATGTCATGGCGGTTTTCGGTGCCTCGCGCTTATGCTGCATCTCCAGTCGGTTTCTTAAGGCGGCAGCTCCGCGCTGGTGTCCCAGAGTGGTAGCTTCCATCATCTTGCGGTATCTGTCCACAGTAACGGGACTCTTGATCTCCGGTTTACCCAGAAGAACCGCCACCTTGTTATACTGTTTCATGATCTGCATATTGTCCAGATTCATGTGCTGGGAAAGCAGCTTGTGCATGATCGCTTCATCCTCCTCGTCCTTGATCAGGGCAGCGGAAACGTTACCCTTGTTTTTATGTACCAGAGCGATAAATCCCTCAATCTCATACTGATCCACCTTACGCTTGAGCGTTTTGCCTGTAGTAGGCAGCTTATGCGGATAGCGAATGCCACCCTTACTGTCACGCACCTCCGTCAGATCATTGACCATCCCACTGAGCCTGTCCCACACACTAAAACGTTCTCCACTTCTACCGAAAGATCCTTCCGCATTTCCGTTACGAAGACGGATGACAGCATCCAGTACACGTGCCTGGAGTGTGTAAAAGGCAGCCTTTTCGGGACTTAGACGTTTGCCAAAGGCATCCTTGTATTCAGATGTAAAGAAGGTGAAGGCAGCCTCGTTATAGCCCATAGTCCTTTCAAGTAAGCTCATTTTCGGTCGTTCTACATCCTCGTGGGGATCACCGTAGTATTTGATATACAGTCGTTGGATATAATCCTCAAGAGAATCGAACTCCACCAGAGCCTGTCGTCCCAGGCAGGCGTGCAGGACAACATTAATCTGTTTCCTGCGCACCTTTGTATTATATGTCCCAAGCGGAAGGAATCCCTTTTCAGAACCGACTTTTCGTTTGGGATCATATATGATCAGCTCGTTGGCATAGATGCATACTCTGTTATCGTAAATTACAGCCATATAAACTATTGTATTTAACTCTTGTGCAGTTCCCGGCATCGAACCGGGAATGAAGGCCACCCTACCGTCCCTTTTTACCACCTATCGAAAAGGTATATAGTTATGAAAAATGGTTAAGTACGTAATCCTGAAAACTGGGAAACGGGAAGGTTCCTTGACTGCTCCGTTTATTTATCCTCTGGGCATTTGGTGTGCAGCGTCTCGGATAGCTTTGAATAATTCTTCAAAGTCTTTTTCAAACGCTTTCTTCATTCTCTGAGAAAGATAGAGATCGTTAACTTTTCGGATAATTCCAGCTAAATGTGGGTCGTCTTCTATCAGATCATAGATCAGAGCACCCATCATATTATCGGAGATGCGCACAAATTGATGGGCACTAATTTTATCACCCATGTCTTCTCCAACAAGCATAAGAACTTCTAATCCATTTTCTGTACAAGTCTTTTTTACTTCTTTGATCATTTGATCAACAATCTGTTCTTTTTCCATTTTAAATCTAATTTTTAAGGGTTAATAAATCATTTATGGTTATTTTGCTCTAGTATTTCATTACAGCTGTTGTTCTGATAAACTCATCCAGGTTACTGTTGACTTTCATTTCTTCGAGTATCATCGGAACTACTGCTTTGGAATCACCGCGAGCATAAGAGATACTGGTAAGTTCTCTGTTGTCATTCTCGTAACCGGCAACTGCGATGACCTGAATGCCGTTCTGCTTGCAGAACTCCTGCAGCTGCTTGAACATCAGTCCTAATTGTTGTCTCTTTGTCATTTTAATCTATATTAAAGGGTTGATAAATCGTTTTAAATTCTGCCCTTATTCATCACGAACCAGGGCAGTTTTGCTATATTTGTAGCTGAAACCTAAAAAAATATAATCATGAATACCTACTATCAAGTAACTGTTCTCTGTAAGTGCAAGAATAAAATCGTTTTGAATAAGATTCTTAAGACATTGTCCCAATATGGGGATGCTTGGAGACCGAGCCTGTTTTACGAGGTTACAATCTCTGATAAAAATGATTCTTCTAAGTATAAGATAGGAGAAATCGCATTTTTGTTGAACATGAACAGTCATTTGATACATACTTTTGTATTAGCTCTTGAACTCGTTCGGGCAAACTTGCAGTCTTCCACCCCGAACTGTGTTCTCAACCTTTATGAAGTGGGGAATCTTGGAGAATGAAGGTGGGTTTGCTTGAACTCCTTCTATTACCGGAGTAATTGTGCGGACGAGTTCTGCAATGTCTGAAGCATAACTGTAAACGTCATTATCAGAAGGGGAATCTTTTTTAGAGGCTTCCTTAGAAAGTTTGTGTGCCAACTGTTCAATCTTCTTTGCCACATCCGCTACCTCTTTGTATTGAATGGCGAATTTTATAGTTCTTGTTTTCATACGCAATATCTTTTTTATTGTTCTATATTCATTGTTTTAAATTCCGTCCCTATCCTCACGGACTGGGACGGTTTCGCTGCCTCTGCAGCATGGGGTAAATAAACCATATAAATTAAAAGTTTTTATCATGAACTGGTTGTTCTTCCTTTTCTCCGATCATCCGTACTCCTCCGGTCATATGCCAGATCTTATCCGCCATCTCCTCGGCCTTTTCTCCGGTTATCGGACCGATCTTTATCACAATACCTTTACTCTTACTGCCGAAAACTGCAATCGGACAAACCATTTTATATTCACTCCAAATGGAGAATACAAGTTTGATGTACAGAGGGTCGATACGTGATATGTAGGTGATCATTGCATTTCCTCCCATCCGATGGATAACTGTTCGTAGACAGGGATTGGATCAGGGTAATAGTTGCGTTTCTTACAGTTGTCTTTTGCAGAACGATCCAATGCCGATGCAACTCTTTTGCTCATCGTGTTACCAGAATATACTTTACGAACATGAGAATAGGTAAGATTCAGACCATTCGCAACTTCCAGAAGCTCCTTCCGACTTAGCCAGTGGCGAACCTTTTCTTTCCATTCAATAAATTCCGGGCGGAATTTGGGAGAGGGTAATAGCTGACGCTGGGATGACTGGAGAGAATAGCCACCTGTGCGGCGGATCGAGGGAAGAACCTCGCTGGTGATCCATCTACGGAAAGCTCTTGCTTCGGGTTTACGACTAATGAAGACTAAGTGATACAAACCAGATTCATTAACAGCTTTAACTCGTTGATTTCCACCTGGGGTGTAACTAATAGTTACGTCATGTTTTTCGTCCATATCAAGTGACTGTATGGCTTTTCTTGAATTCTTTAAATTTAAGATGTCACAAATGTCTTGAGCGACAAACCACGTTTCACCTCTTTCTACTGTAACACGAATTCTTGCACCAATCTTTGGATTGGCAAAGATTTGAAGACTACTCGTTTGCTGATTGTTGTTCTTTGCTTCCATAATAGTTATAAGATTTTAGTTTCACAATAAGGATTCTCTGCTTCTTCAAACAGTTTTCCACCATTATTCAAAGCCCATGCACGGATAAGCATTGCTAGTGCACTGTCCGTTTGAAACTTCAGTGCTGCATACACAGTTACTGTAGACACTCCTTTTATGTCTGCAATCTCTTTAACCTTGTCTTTGCCTAACTTGATATACCTTTCTTTTTTAGCCATATCTTTTGATTTATAAACTGTTATTTTCTATCTTTGGGACCATCTTAACTCATTAAGATGCTGCAAATATATAGGATAATTGTCACGATTACAAATTAAATCGTGAATATTTTCACAATTAAATTATTTATATGATACAGAGATTGTCTCAATTTATTAAGAATCAAGGTATTAGTGTAAGATCCTTTGAACAGAGTATTTCAGCTAGTGATGGCATGATTAGGCGTGCGATCAATAACAATAGTGATATACAATGTAAATGGCTATCTATTATTGCGGAAAATTATCCGCAGTTAAATTTAACCTGGTTGATTACAGGTAAAGGTGCTATGTTGAATTCGCAAAAAGAATCATCTAATACAATAGAGTATAAGTCTTCCATCGAATTGATCCCTTCTACCGATGAAAATACTGTTACTGTACCAATAGTAGAGATATCTGTTGCAGCTGGTACAGCAGGATATTGCAATCCTGGTTACTTAGAAATTGTAGACGGTATAAAACTACCAGCATCAATGCTGCATCGCAAAGCACAATATTACTGTATTCGAGTAAAAGGAGATAGTATGGCACCTACTATATTGGATAGTTCCTATGTCATAGTTCGTTTATTGGATCGAAGTGAATGGGGAAATATTAGGGATCAACACGTTTATGTAGTAAGTGATCACGAAGGGCGTGCTTATCTTAAACGTATAAAGAATCGTTTCCATGAACATGGCTTTATCACTTGTATGAGTGATAATCCAGACAAAGCAAACTATGGTAATTTCAATCTTATGGAAGATGAGATAAATTCCATCCTATATGCCGAGTTCTATATCAGTGCTAAAATGCCGAATATTCATGAAACGTACTACAAACAAGTAGGAGAATTAAAGGATGATATGGACGTGCTTAAAGAACAGGTAAAACAGGTAATGAAAGCTATCAAAACTATAAATTGAAATAAAATCGAACAATAATTAAAAATCCCGGATTTCTCCGGGATCGCAAGAAACAAACAATCTACAACTTTAAAAAATAGACTAATGCCTATATCCTAATATATAATTAAAATAAAATAGAAAATGAGATCCAGTTAAAATGCTCCCGGCAATATCACCGGGAGCGCAGATGCATCCATGTTTATCTCAATCATAACTGTACATTCACCTTAAAACATAGGCAAATATACACAAAAAGTTTGTAATGTACTAATAATCAAATAATTAAATATAAAACTTATAGAAGTGTAACGTATTAAAGGGTATAACTCAAGCCGTTTTCTTATCATCTCGCTTATTTTTCATGTATTAAAGGTAAAAACTCAGCCTCAAAAAACAGGCAATTTGAATGCCCATTGAATGTCCATCTAGAACATTTTGTTTTTCAATTTGAATGTCCATTGAATGTCCATTTGAATGCCCATTGGATATTTTAACAGTTTTATTAACATTTGAGATAAGGATAAAAACGCTGTGAAAGCAAGGCTGCCGACAGGTGGTTATTGATATAAAATCCGTTTTTGATGATATTCTAGGGCATTTTAGGAGGTTTTTGCCTATTATATGCTTCTTATGGACAGAATAACGAGAAGAATGTCCCCTAAACGCACGGGAATGCACTTTTTGTTTTGTTTTGTCGATCTTGCCTTAATTGCCCCAAACATCCGATGGATAAGGCGTTTCAGCGCAGCCGCTCAGCATCTCATCATGGTACATTTTAATCTGAGCCCCCTAATAAAGGAAGGCGCACATCAATACCTGTTTTAACAGATTTGTAAATCAGCCACGTCTCCTGATGGAGTTCGACAATATTCGCGGCAGTCAGATTTATAAAATCAGAGTACCGCAAACCGGCGTAACAACAAAATAAAAAGGCATCTTTTGACTTTTGTAACTTCGTAAACTTCCCTTCCAGATTCACCTCCTCCATTTTATTCAGCTCTTCCGGCGACAAGTGCGTATGACTTCCTTCTATGCTTTTGATTTTATATTTTCTGAAAGCATACTTCTGAATATCCATATACTCTTTATTTATAGCTACATTCACATATCGTTTTAAATGCTTCATATGCTTGGCAATGGTATTGAGATGATACCCCTTGGACTGCAGATAATTATCAAATGAAGACACAAATTCGAATGTCAAATCAGTGAATACAATGTCCTTTTTATACTCTTGCAGCAATTCTAAAGTGGAAAGATGATTCTGCCTGGTGCTCTCTTTTAAAGAAGAGTTGCTGACTTCCTCTTTAAAAAAGGTCAGAAATGAATTCCCATTATTTTCCGGTTTTTCAATAGAGTCTTTCAACGAATCCAAGGATATCGATCTTCTCTGTTGCCATAATCCCAGTTCTTTCTGCTCAATGTCAGCTATAAAATCATATAGCATTCGATTTAATGCATCTGAATTAGGATGGTTCTTTACCATTCTACGTTTTACGTCCCACTGGTCTGGTTTGAGGTACACCCTGGTTGAGAAGTACATTTTTCTCCTGTTTAAGTAAGCTTCTACTTGTACCAATGCCATTCCTTTTTTGTTCAGCTTCTTTTTTCTGTTAAACACAAGGCTGTAACTAATCTTCTTCATTCTATTGTCTTTTAGTTAATACTAAGAACAAAATAAACTAAGTTCTGTGCTATAATTAAGGTTGAACCTGCATTAATTTCTGCAAAAATTAAAATTCAATAATTAAGTATTTACATAACTTTAATTTAAATGCTATTTTTTTATCGTCATTTCTTCATAATAAATCAAAAAGAAACGTTTGCAGGGTAGTTTTATATCCAAAAACAAGCAAATAGAATGTTAATTACTACACTTTGCATTCACAAAGTGACATTTCATGCTTGATAAATCACAATATTTATAGCAAATAAAGATGTTTATCAGCATATTTTCGATGTTATAAATAACAATATGTTATATATACAACCTTTTTTTATCAAATTAATTGTTAGTTTCATATTTATTAATAATTTTGCAACTTGTTAGAGTATAGAGACAATTAATGTAAAGTTGAACTTTAAGAGAGAATTTATGAAAAGAAAATTAATGCTGTTATTGGCATGCCTTTTTGTGGGCATAAGCCTAGTAACTGCTCAGACTCAGAAAGTCACAGGCGTTGTGATTTCTGAAGAAGATGGGCAACCAGTTGTTGGAGCCTCTGTGTTGGTAAAAGGTACTACTCAAGGTACAATCACAGACATCGATGGTAATTTTAATTTGGCGAACGTACCAAGTTCTGCAAAGACTTTGCAGATTTCGTATATTGGTATGCAAACACAAGAAGTGGCAATCAAGCCAATGGTGAAAGTTACACTGAAATCAGATGCACAAAATCTTGATGAGGTTATTGTTGTGGCTTATGGTACTGCGAAGAAGTCTTCATTCACAGGATCAGCTGCTGTCATTAAGGCAGATAAAATCGTTTCCGGTTCCAAAGAATCTTTTGACAAGGCATTGTCCGGTAAAATGGCAGGTGTGCGCACAGCCTCAGCAACTGGTGACCCAGGATCTATGGCCGAAATCAACATTCGCGGTGTCGGTTCTATCAGTGCTTCTAAAAGCCCGTTGTATGTTATTGACGGTGTTGTAACAAAAGCTGATGACGACATGAACTACTACGGTAAGACTCAAAGCGTATTGAGTACACTGAATCCTGAAGACATTGAGAGCATGACTGTTCTGAAAGATGCCGCTGCTGCTTCATTGTACGGTTCACGTGCCGCAAACGGTGTTATCATCATTACCACAAAGAAAGGTAAAGAAGGAAAAACGAATGTCAGCTATTCAGGTGAAGTAGGCTGGAACAAGATGGCTGTAAATGCTTTCAATATGATGGGATCAGCCGACTTGATTGACTACACTCGCGAATCATTAGCCAACTGTCTGGTTACTTACGGAATAACAGATAGCAAACAAGCAGCATTGAACAACATAGATAACGGAGGTGATATGTTCATTCCTCTGCTCGACTCACCGGCTACTGTTGCTGACTTTATCCATGACCCATCCGGTAAAGTAAATACGAACTGGAAGAAAGAAATCTATCGTACTGCTTTCACTCAAGATCACCAGGTATCTATCAACGGCGGTTCGTCAAAGACTCAGTTCTATGCCGGAGTTGGCTACAATAAGAGCGAGGGTATCGTTCTTGGTAGTGACTTCGAACGTATCTCCGGTCGTCTGAACGTTAATCACAAAGTAAATAACTGGCTGAACGTAGCTCTCAAGCAAATGATAGCCGCTACATCGCAAGATGGTTTCCGCGATCAGGGAGACCAGGCTCAAGGAATGGGTACTTCTTCTCCGATAGGTATTTTATTCGCAATGGACCCGACTGCTCCGGTAAAGAATGAAGATGGTTCATATAATAAAAATGCAGCATGGGGTAAAGTTACCAACCCGCATCTGATGCTAGGTGGTAAAGACAGCGATACAGCTCTGGAGTGGATTCAGACCAAAATGTTCCGTAGCATGACCAATGCAGATGTAACAATCAAATTCTGTGATAAGTTATCACTTAACTCTATCTTTGGTTATGACTATGTAGACAACAAGCACTTTGAATATTGGGATCGCAACAGTGTTAACGGTGGTTCCGTCAGCGGAATGGGTTCTCGTTATACCTTCGAAAGCCGCGTAGCTACCAGCTCTTCTACATTAAACTACACGGATACTTTTAAAGATATGCACAATCTGAACTTGATGGCCGGTTTCGAAGTTGAAAACAGAGACCTGCTGCAGATTGTAACTGTTGCCAAACGTTATTCAAGCCACTATCCCGAATTGGCCAACGGACAACCGGACCAGGCTGCAAGTTCAACCTTGGGAGCCGGCATGATGTCATATTTCGCAAGTGGCAATTATAACTATGATAACAAGTATTATCTTTCTGCCAGTTTCCGTCGTGATGGTTCGTCACGTTTGAGTGAAGACAATCGTTGGGCTAGTTTCTGGTCTGTATCCGGTGCATGGAGAATGAGTAAAGAAGGATTTATGCAAGATATGCCGTTATTTACCGACTTCAAGATCAAAGCATCTTATGGTACAAACGGTAACTTGCCCTCAGATTACTATGGTTACATGGACCTGTATACAGGTTCCGGATACGGAAGTGCTCCTGCTATTTACTGGTCAAGAATGGCAAACGACAAATTAAGCTGGGAAAAATCCAAGAACTTCAATATGGGAATTGAATGGAATATGTACGACCGCGTAAATCTGTCTCTGGAATATTACAATAAGAAGACTACGGATTTGCTGTTCGAAGTACCTACTTCATTAATCACCGGCTTTGACTCCCGTTGGGAAAATCTGGGTGCATTGAAGAACGACGGTTTCGAATTGGAACTCAATTCTAAAAATATCAGCAACAAGAACTTTACATGGACTTCAAACTTCAACCTGACTTACCAACGTGCATTGGTAGACAAACTTCCTGAAGGAAAAGATATCCAGTATGGAGACGGAGAAATGTATCTGCACCGTGAGGGAGAGTCAATGTATACATTCTATCTGCCCGAATGGAAAGGTGTAAATCCTGAAACAGGTTTGGGAGAATTCTGGTTAGATCCTGAAGATCACTCAAAGGGAGTGGTAAATGACTACTCCGAAGCAGGTAAGGGAATTGTAGGAAAAGCATTGCCTGATGTTATCGGTGGATTCAGCAACACTTTCACATACAAAGACTTTGACCTGTCATTCCTGATCACTTATCAGTTTGGTGGTGACATGTTCGATTATCCGGGATATTTCTCTCATCATGATGGCGTAAGAATCGGTTCCATGAACCTGTCAGAAGATGTAGCCGGAAACTACTGGAAAAATCCGGGTGATAAAGTAGACAACCCGATGCCTATCTACGCTAACCCTTATCGTTGGGACAGATTCTCAAGCCGCACAATCAAATCGACTGACAATATTCGTCTGAGAGAAATGACAGTAGGATATACTCTGCCGGTATTGAAGAAGCACATTTCCAACTTCCGCATCTACTTCAGAGCAAACAATCTAGCTATGTTGTGGTCGAAGACTAAAAACATTGACCCGGATGTAGCGATCAATGGTTATCGTCAGGCAGATACACCGGCATTGAGAAGCTGTGTATTCGGCATTAATATCAAATTATAATCTATAAACAGACTGAATAATGAAAAAAATATATTTACCCATTCTATTACTGACGTTGGCAGTATCCTCATGCGATACTTTCGACAAAGTGCCTTCCAGTGAATGGCCTTCAGAAGGTGCTATTAAGACTCTTGAAGATTTACAGTTTGCAGTTAACGGTGTTTATGAGTCTCAGACTTCTTCTATAGACGCGGGAACTAATCCACGTGGCAGCTACGCAGGTGATTTCTTCTTGTACGCCGACCAAAGAGGCAGCGACTTCAAAGCCATCGGTAGCAATAAGCAAACAGTTGATGTATATGCCTACCAGGCTACTAAGAACAGTTCTGATTCATACTATTTCTACAAACGCTTTTATCTTTCTCTGGCAAGAATAAACAAAGTTTTGGAGGGAGTTAAGAAATCCGGTCTGGAAGGAGCTGAAGTTGATGTTCAGGTAGGCGAATTGTATGCTTTGCGGGCACTTTTCCACTTTGACTTGGCCCGCTTGTTCGCTAAACTTCCTTGTAATGCACAGGCCAGCGATCCGGGTATCGTATTGTCTACAGAAGTTTTCGAATCCGGATATACAGCAGAAAGAGCTACTATTGCGAAAACTTACGAAACCATACTGGATGACTTGAAGACTGCATTGGATAATCTCCCAGAAACCAGCAAGGTAGTAACTGCCGGTCATATCGACTATTGGGGAGCCCGTGCACTGAGAGCCCGTGCATATCTCTACATGAATGAGAACAGTAAAGCACTTGAGGACGCCAAATATGTAATCGAAAAATCTCCATACAAGCTGTACACCAGAGATGAATACGAAACAGTATGGACCAAAGTTGGAAGCAGTGAAAGCATTTTCGAGTTCCTGATTACCTCACTCTACAATGCACAACGTAACTCTCTCGGATTCTACACACATGCCGAAGGTTATGCTGAAGCCGGTATCACCGAGGGATTCAAAACTTTCCTTCAAGAACGTCCGGAAGATGTTCGCAGTACTCTGATTGCTGAAGAAAGCGACGGTGGAGATAACGAAGGCTGGTATATCCAGAAGTATCCGGGACGCGACGGAGAAATATATGTAAATAATCCGAAAGTAATCCGCCTGTCCGAAGTATATCTGATCGCCGCAGAAGCTGCATTAAAAGCAGGTGGTGCTGATCCTGCCAGCTATATCAATGACTTGCGTAAGCAAAGAATAGCCGGCTATGAAGACGTTGCTTCTGTTACTATCGATGATATTCTGACAGAACGCAGACTGGAACTTTATGGTGAAGGTCATAACGCCTGGGATACATGGAGAAACAAAAAGGCAGTAACGAATGCCCAGGTTCCGGCCGGTCCGATCAACTATGACGACTATCGTACCGTAATGCCTATTCCGGTTTCCGAGATCAATGTATCTAACGGTAAGCTGAAACAAAACGAAGGCTACTAATACACTGAAACCATTTTAATAACGAGCCCGTTTAACTTTAAGCAGTTAAACGGGCTCGCTTTTTATTTTCCATTTCCGAATTTACACATGAGTGTAATCTTATCCGTTCCTCCCCACAATACAGACTTCTACTTGCAGATACCGCTCAGCCCTTCTCTCACAATATCCGCCAATATCGGCTTCGCTCCACTCACAAAGCATTCCACTGCAATCACCATCAGAATCAATCCCATCAAACGCATCATCACATTATTTCCGGTCTCTCCCAGTACTTTCACCAGTCGGGTGGAAGCACGGAGAATGAAGAACGTCAACAGATAAATCAAAGCGATTGTTCCGATCAATATACCTTTCATGGCGTAAGTATGAGAGTCCTGCATCAAAACGATGGCGTTAGCGATAGCCCCGGGACCACACAACATCGGAATTCCAAGAGGAGTAATGGAGATGTCATCGGCATAGGTTTTAATCTCTTCGTCTTTAAGTTTCATCGGAGTATACCGTGCCTGAAGCATATCAAAACCAATCTTAAAGATAATTACTCCACCGGCAATACGGAAACCATTGGTAGAGATACCGAAGAATTTGAAAAGGAACTGCCCGGCAAAGACAAACACCATCAACGTTATAAACGACACGATGGTGGCACGGCGCACAATAGTCTGTCGCTCCTTATCTGTCATTCCGTGTGTCATGGTCAGAAAGACCGGCATTGTCCCCAAAGGATTGGTCAGCGTAAAGAACGAAGTAAAACAAAGTAAGGCAAATGGCAGAAGCGTACTATCCATGATGTTATCGTATTTTATACATTTATTAGATGCAACAAAAATACGACTTAATCCATAAAACCTACAATAAATTCATTAATTCTTTCAGTGAATGGATATGATAGGTAGGCTGAAAAGGAAAAGCGGTTCGTTCCGTCACATCATAGAAAGCCTGATGCATCCCTACCCCATGCGCTCCGGTAATATCGGCTTCCCAACTGTCACCGATCATTAACGATTCGCGTAACTCGGACTGGGTGGCAGATAAAGCAAAATGAAAGATTTCGGGCCAAGGCTTTAATACGCCAAGGTCCTCCGAAAGAATGATCTTCTTAAAATAACGATCTACTCCTGCCGAACGCATCTTACGCGACTGCAGCTCCCGGAAACCATTGGAAAGGATATACAAATTATATTGCGGCGCAAGATACTCCAACACTTCTTTGGCATGGGGCATCAGACCGCTTTTGGTAGGAATAATGGCAAAGAAATCTTCCGAGAAACGCTCAGCCAAAGCCTCATCCTCCACTCCTACTGCCTGTAAGGGATAAAAGAAACGCTGGCGGTTCAGTTCCTCCTTCGTCACCTTTCCCTCTCCATATTCAAGCCAGAGTTCGGTATTGCGTCGTTGATACAGTGTGTAATAATGATCGAACGAGTCAAAATAGCGGTCAAATGAATATTTCTGATATACTTCTTCAAAGGTGTCGCGTGCATTTCGTGAGAAAGCCCAGATGGTGTCATCCAGGTCAAAAAAGAGATTTTTATATTTCATTGGCTCCGTGATATATATAATATGAGAAATAAAAAAGCCAATGTGCTAATTTCTTGAATTCAGGAATCAGCACATTGGCAATTCTAACCAGGTATGTCTACCTTATTTTACCTGAATAACCAAGTATCTGGATACGCTCCAGAATTCGGCAGGATTAGTAATTTTCAAAGTCAGCTGACCTTTGTCATCTTTCACCAGTTCATAAGAACCTGTCGGATGAGTAGTCAACAACTCAGCACGTTTGGAGTACAACTTGATTTCTTTTGTTGTACGGATATCGATCTGAGTAAAATAATCCTTGTTGAAATCAGCGCTCTTCAGCACGTCACCGCTCTGAAGAATCTTCTGGGCTTTCAACTCTGATTTTGTTCCGAATACGAACCATGCGGCATTCAGACTCTTATCCTGTTCGGCAACGGTTTTAGCTTTCGCTTCGTTCTCGGCAGCCAAAGATTCTTTGGCAGCAGACAGGTCGCTGACAGCTGCATCCAGTTCCTGGATACGAATGTTCTTAGATGCCAGTTCAGTCTGAAGTTCTTCGATACGTTGTTGTTTAGCTTTCAATTCAGCAGTCAGAGCTTCTACAGCTTTCTTCATCTGAGTAGAGTTGTACTTGCTGTTTTTCAGCTGAGCTTCCAGTTTTGCAATCTGAGCTTTGTTTTCTTCCATTTGCTTGGAGATGAATTCAATGTCAGAAGCAATCTGTTGCTTGGCACTGGCTGAATTTTCGGTAATAGTACCACGTTGCAAGTCCACACGGCTTTCGGCAGCATTGATCTTACGGAATCCTTCCTGCACTTCATTGAAAGTTCCCATCATATCATCCAATTCAGCGTTACGCTGTGTCAATTCCATTAAAAGAGAGTCATTTTCAGCCTTAAGGTCTTTGCTTCCACCTTTAAAGTCACACGAAGCCAACATGGCTGCGCACATAAATAAAACTGCTAACTTTTTCATACGTTTACGTTTTACGTTTTTAAATGAAGTTATTTTAATCGTCTATTCCTGCTAATACTATCACAATCTCGCCCCGGGGCTCGGTAGCGGTAAAGTGTTCTATCAATTCCGCCAAACTTCCCCGAACAGTTTCTTCGTGGAGTTTGGATATTTCGCGAGACACGGTTGCCTGACGTTCAGTGCCGAAATATTCGGCAAACTGTGTCAACGTTTTCAACAAGCGGTGAGGCGATTCATAAAACACCATAGTACGATGTTCTTCTGCCAATGCCTTCAGTCGTGTCTGTCGTCCTTTCTTCTGAGGGAGGAACCCTTCGAAACAGAACTTTTCATTCGGCAGTCCCGATGCTACCAATGCCGGAACAAAAGCTGTCGCTCCCGGCAAACATTGCACTTCGATACCGTTGCGCACACATTCGCGGACTACCAAAAATCCCGGATCGGAAATCCCGGGTGTTCCGGCATCCGAAATCAATGCCACAGTTTCACCTGCCTTTATTCTATTAACAACACTTTCCACCGTTTTATGTTCATTAAATTTGTGGTGAGATTGCATTGCATTTTTTATTTCAAAGTGCTTCAGCAAAATACCGGAAGTACGTGTGTCCTCTGCCAAAATCAGATCGACCTCTTTCAGCACCTTGATTGCCCGAAAGGTCATGTCCTCCAGATTTCCTACCGGCGTAGGTACTACATATAACTTTCCCATAAACTTTTATGCTGATTGATTAAAATACTTTTTTAGCAACTCCAGAAAGTCGGCCATCGCCTCATTCTCTTCGTTTACGCTGACTTTCGAGGCAAGAAATGCCACGGCAGTCTTATAAGAACTCATGACTGATATCTGCTCGATAACACGATTCATCAGTTCGGGGTCTCCGCCGAATATCTCACGTGAGAAACGGAAAGAATCATTCAGGCTGATGGAATGACGTAATCCGGCAGCCATCTTTATGCTTTCGCCCAATACGGCAGCTTTCGGCTCCTCTATCAGAAGCGATTCGTCGTCTTCCGACTCATCTTCCGCTTCTTTCTCTTCCATTTCGTCTTCGACAACAGGTTCCTCCATTACTGTTTCTTCCACAGCAGTCTGCAGTTCCTGTACTATCACAGGTTCATCTTCTCCCGGCGTCGTCGCTTCATTCTCTTCCACAACCGGTTCTTCTATCACCGGATATTCGATTTCCTCTATTACAGGGGCTTGTTCTTCAACAATGGGGGCTTCTATTTCCGCTTCCGCTACAGGAGAAGACGAGGCTTCCACCGGCACAGCACTTATCTCTTCCGACAACTGTTCCAAACGCTCCTGCATACGTAGGATGCTCCGCTTCAACAGTTCAGACAAAGTCTGAGTCGGCTCTTTAGAAAACGTATTCATGAGTAGCTTCAGCTCATGAACATCCAGCTCAATATCTGTTAATAGCTTCTGTTTCATTTCCATCCATTGTTATTATGGTGCGAATGTAGGAATAATTTATGCAATAACTTAAAATAATGGATAATTTAACAGTTCTTGTACATCGAATTGTTTACCTTTGTCCACTTATTTATTTAATCAAGAAAGCACAAAAATCACATGGTATTATTTTCAGAAGACCACATACAAGAGACCAGAAGAAGAGGTAGAATAGAGGTAATCTGCGGTTCAATGTTCTCCGGAAAGACGGAGGAATTGATTCGTAGGATGAAGAGAGCCAAGTTCGCACGCCAGCGTGTAGAGATATTCAAACCGGCCATCGACACCCGTTATTCGGAAGAAGACGTGGTATCACACGACAGTCATTCCATCGCGTCCACCCCTATCGATTCATCGGCTAGTATCCTGTTGTTCACTTCTGAAATAGATGTAGTAGGCATCGACGAAGCACAGTTCTTTGATGACGGACTGATTGACGTATGCAGACAGCTTGCCAATAACGGCATCCGTGTCATCATCGCCGGATTGGATATGGACTTCAAAGGGAATCCCTTCGGACCGATGCCTCAATTATGTGCCATTGCCGACGAGGTCTCCAAGGTTCATGCTATCTGCGTGAAGTGCGGTGATCTGGCATCTTTCTCTCATCGTACCGTCAAGAATGACAAGCAGGTACTTTTAGGAGAGACAGCCGAATACGAGCCGCTTTGCAGGGAATGCTACCTCCGTGCACGGGGAGAGGACGGACAGAAGATATAAACTCTATATTAAAATAGATATGGAAAGAAAAAAGATAACATTCGACAGTTTTATACGTGGTTCCATCGGATGTGTACTGGTGGTAGGGATACTAATGCTTGTGGAACGGCTCAGCGGAGTGTTATTACCTTTCTTTATAGCCTGGCTGATCGCCTACATGGTTTATCCGTTAGTCAAGTTTTTCCAGTATAAGCTACGGTTAAAGAGCCGTATTGTTTCTATCTTCTGTGCCCTGTTTCTGATTACTCTTGTCGGAGTATCCTTATTCTATCTGTTGGTGCCTCCCATGGTTTCGGAAATAGGCAGGATGAATGACTTACTGGTAACCTACCTCACCAATGGAGCCGGGAATAATGTACCCAAGAATCTTTCCGAATTCATTCATGAGAATATTGATCTTCAGGCGCTCAACCGTATATTAAGCGAAGAGAATATTCTTGCAGCCATCAAAGATACGGTGCCCAGAGTGTGGGCCCTGCTTGCGGAGTCGCTCAATATCCTGTTCAGCATTCTCGCCTCCTTTATCATATTATTATATGTAATCTTTATATTGCTGGATTATGAAGTCATAGCCGAAGGATGGCTGCATCTGCTGCCCAACAAGTATCGTACCTTCGCATCCAACCTCGTACATGATGTGCAGGACGGCATGAATCGGTATTTCCGTGGTCAGGCACTGGTTGCCTTTTGTGTGGGGATTCTGTTCAGTATAGGCTTCCTTATTATCGATTTTCCGATGGCTATCGCTCTAGGGCTTTTCATTGGAGCGCTTAATATGGTTCCTTACCTGCAAATCATCGGTTTCCTCCCTACGGTCTTATTGGCGATCCTTAAAGCTGCCGATACGGGAGAGAATTTCTGGATTATTATAGCATGCGCACTGGCAGTCTTCGCCATCGTCCAAATTATACAGGATACTTTCCTCGTCCCCAAAATCATGGGAAAGATTACGGGACTGAATCCCGCCATCATCCTTTTATCCCTTTCTATCTGGGGTTCATTAATGGGAATGCTGGGCATGATCATTGCCTTGCCTCTGACCACTTTGATGCTTTCCTACTATCAACGCTTTATTATCAACAAAGAAAGAATAAAATATGATGAAGCAGAAACTACTGATAATCAAGAAACAAGCGACAAAGAGGAAAAATAATTGGAACTTTTTTCTACGAAACACTTGCAGATTAAATAAAAGTAACTACCTTTGCACCCGCAATCAGGAAATAACTGATTCGCAAATAAGGATTGATTCGCTAGCTCAGCAGGTAGAGCACAACACTTTTAATGTTGGGGTCCTGGGTTCGAGCCCCAGCTGGATCACTGAAAATCAAAAGAGTAATTTAAGAAAATCCCTGATAATCAAACATTATCAGGGATTTCTTTTTTTGGCAGATAGCAAGAAACATCTGTTTCAAGCATATTATTACTTTTTCTGAAACTTGAAGGACTACATCCCTTGTATTTCTTAAAGAATTTACTCAAATGGCTTTCATCGGTAAATCCTAGTTCTTCGGCAATCTCACTTATTCTCATTTGACTATGTAACAATCTGCTTTCGACCAATTTTAGTTTATAGCTTAATATGTATTGCTGCATTGTTTCGTTGGTGTGCTTTTTTATATAACGTCCCAAGTAACTTTCAGATATACCAAAATGCTGACTGATTTCTTTTGCTCTAATTTTACCTGTTTGATAGATATTTGCTTGGATATATTGAAGAATATCGAGAGACTTATCATCTGAACATTCATCGACTTGTTGAGGTAAAAACATAGCTATATTTCTTGCCACAACAATAATTATAGTATTTATCAACTGCGTGATAATCTCTTTACTATACAGATTCCTATTTACATATTCCCGAATAATTGCTTCAATCATTGGTTTCACTAATAACTTATCCACCTTATTTCTAAGGATGCAACCCGGTTGATGATTTGCATGTTGCAAAATAAATTCTAATCTCTGGATATTCTCTGAACCAAATATGGCTGAATGTATATAGATGTCATTAAACTTGATGTTAATGAATTTTGTAGTTGTATGAATCTCAAAGGAATGAGAATCATTTGGAGTTATCAAGAACAAGTGTCCATCATGGTATGGAAACATATTATTGTTAATCCATTGAATACCTGTTCCTGTTAAAATATAGACCAGTTCAAAGAAAGTATGCTCATGCTCAGTCAATAACGATTCATTATGCTCGTTAAAGCTGATCTCAAATGGTTGATGCAAATTTTCTTTTTTCATACTCCAAATATAACACATAAAGCAGAATTATACCAATATAACGAAAACATATACCTATATTTGAAATAAAATAGGTATAACTTTGCCACAAATCAAAATTAGATTACTTATGAACTTTTTAGAACCATCAAAACAACGTTATTCAGCAAGAAACAAAAAAGATATAACCGAAATAGTTTCAATCTTATAAACGTAACAATTATGAAAACAGAAATGGAAAAATGTCTGGCTGGTGAATGGTATGATTGTCATAACCAAGTTTTCTTGGATTTAAAGACCCGAACACATAAGTTATTGATGAAATATAATTCATTACCTTATGAGGATAAAGAAGAAAAACACAGCTTGCTAAAAAAGATGCTAGGTAGTATCGGAATGAAAGTTTCGGTTGCCAGTCCATTTATTTGTGATTATGGCTGCAATATACATATAGGGGATAATGTTACTGTAAATACCGGTTGTACCTTTGTGGATTGTAATAAAATCACTATCGAAAGTAATGTTCTTATTGCCCCTAATGTTCAGCTTTATACAGCAACTCACCCTATTGATTTAGATGAACGGCTAGCGCCTGTTGAAACAGAAGATGGAATAAAACGAGTTCGCCGCACTTACGCTTTGCCTATTACAATTGAGGATGGATGCTGGATTGGTGGAGGTGTAATAATCCTTCCCGGAATAACAATTGGGTACGGTAGTGTAATTGGAGCAGGTAGTGTTGTTACAAAAGATATTCCGGCAAATAGTTTAGCTGTTGGAAATCCATGTAAAGTGATACGTCAAATCAATCAAACAAAGAAACTATGATAAAATTGATCGCTTTTGATTTAGATGGTACAATTGCCGATACAATCCCAATGTGTATCGAAGCCTTTAAGCAGGCAGTATCTCCCTATGCATCAAAAATGTTGTCAGAAGATGATATTGTGAAAACATTCGGACTTAATGAAGAGGGAATGATTAAAGAGGTCGTTTCAGAAGATTGGGAAAAAGCTCTGATTGATTTTTATGTGATATACAAAGAAATGCACACAGTCTACATTCAACCATTTGTTGGGATAAGGGAATTGATAACAGAGTTGAAGGAGAACTCAATTATTGTATCTTTAATAACAGGTAAAGGTCAAAGGAGTTGTGATATTACGCTTCGCCATTTTGAAATGGAAGCTCTTTTTGACAGTATTTCAATCGGATCGCCAGATAGAAACACAAAAGCGGAATCAATGGTGAAACTAATGTCAAAATATAATATCCAACCAGCAGAAATGGTATATGTTGGAGATGAATTTTCTGATATTACCGCTTGTAGTAAAGTTGGAATACAATGCTTATCTGCTGCATGGATAGCTTCACTCTCAAAAATGAAGAAATTAGAAAAGGAAAATCAAGGATATGTGTTTAGTTCTATCAAATCACTTCATTCTTTTCTAAAGAAAGAAGCTCATTTAGCTTAGATTCATATTCGTAGATTGATTTTAGTATTTTCTGGCATAATGGATATTTATTGGTAATATAAAAACATGAAATCAGACGTTAAGTCTTTCTATATAATACTTACCATTAAAATTATGCTTATGAATGTATTGTTAAACATGAGGATGTTCGGACTATTCTCTGAAACATCACAAGAAGTAACTAATAATGAAATGCAAAAAGCCTATGGCGAATTTGTTGAACAGATTAGAACTATAAGTAATGGAAATGATTATTCAACTACTTATCGAACTCTTGCAGCTACCCGTATCGAGATAGCTTTACTTGAAACAATACCTCTTTACGGGCAGGGGGAAAAATGCGCTTAAAAAACTGTTCATACAAAAGGTACAGGCTACTATTACCGCAGAAATGGAACTGCTGAATCTAAAAATTCAGTACCCCAGCCAATTTCAAAATAGAATAAACAGCCTTCCACCTTCACCACTCTATTTGACCGACAATACCAACCTAGTTGAAATCATGGAGTTGATTAGTGGACTATTCCTATCGCAAAGAGTAGTAACCCATGCCGGAACAAAATCACCATTAACAGAAATTGGGAGAGCATTTGAACACCTCTCTAATATCAAATTAGGAGATGTTCACACAAACTGCCGTACTTAAAAAGTTAAGTGAGCAGTTTTGTAATCATGCCGATGTTAATAAACAACCAATCCAAACAAATTAATGCTCTCTACCAAATACACCAACGGGGTTATAAAAAGTTGCTTCACCTGATACAACTCTATTCGAAACTTTCTGCTTGCGGTGTGATGGATAGCGAAAGGAAAGAAAACCTGAAAGCTGAAATCAATAATCTGATTAATACATAGGATTATGCACATAGACTTTGCCCCGCCATCAAACGGCACATATAATAATGCCGGGAGTTGCCGACAACTCGCTAATTACATTGAGCATGAAGATTTAGAACGGATAGAAAAGGGAATCTATACCGATGGCCTTTTCGTGAAAACAAAGGACAATATCTATAAATCAAAGGTTATTAAAGATATAGATAGTAATATCGGGCAACTCCTAAAGACGGATGCTAAATTTTATGCTATTCATGTCAGCCCATCAGAAAAGGAACTCCGGGCGATGGGTAACATAAATCAGGAACGAGCCGAAGCCATGAAACGCCACATCCGTGAGATCTTTATTCCAGAATATGCCAATAATTTCAATAAAGAACTATCCGCTTTGGATATAAAGTTTTACGGCAAGATTCATTTTAGCCGTAGTCGATCAGACAATAAATTGAATATGCACTGTCATTTGATTGTGAACCGAAAAGACCAATCCAACAAGAAAAAGCTATCCCCGCTTACTAATCGTAAGAACACCAAGAACGGAATAATTAAAGGGGGCTTTGATCGAGTAAATTTGTTTCAGCAAGCAGAACAAGGATTCGACAAGTTGTTCGGCTATAATCGCCAACAAAAAGAATCATTCCACTATCACAATACTATGAAGAACTGCACCATATCTAAGCAACATAAGCTACAAGAGCAAGAAATTCAATTCAATGAAAGAAAAATTGTAATCAATCAAAATAGCAACCAAGGAAATGTGCTTTCTAGCAATCACGGCAACAAGGAGATTGACAGCCTATCTTTCAACGTAGATAGAAAAAGTACCAAGCAGATTACTACCCCTCAATTCAACAATCAGAAAAGCAATATCTTCGCCCATTCGTTAGCCACTTTTATCACGTCAGCAGCAGACTTTTTGTCTAACTCAAACATTTCTAAAGAACAAATACCAAACAAGCCTACAAAAAGAAAGAAGAAAAGGACGCAAGCTATAGCATAAGAAACTGAAAGCATGATTATTAAATCTGAAATGTCACCACGTAAAACTCAATTATTCGTCCTTCTTCAGTCATATAAAATAAGATCACATTTTATCAACCATTTCATAGAGGAACACTCTCATTCTCCAAAAGAGAAAAACACCTGATAATAAACTGCTTGTATTAAAGCTACTAACAAAGGCTAGAAAGGTATTTTAAGCAAATATTCAAGAAAGAGTAGATTTTGAAGGGCTCAGGTCACAATTTATTTATATATTTGCATATTAAAAAATTAAATGCTATTTTAAGCGTAATTTAATAAGGCTGATATATGTCAAAAAAAATCAACTATATAATTTCAGAACTTAAAGACCAATATTTGATAAATGATAACTTACGACCTTGGATAATTGGGTTTAGTGGAGGAAAAGACTCTACTGCTCTTTTGCAACTCGTTTGGCTAGCTATTTCTGAAGTTCCTTTAGAAGAGCGCAAAAGAGAGGTACATGTTGTTTGCAATGACACACTGGTCGAGAATCCTGTTATACAAGCCTATGTATATGAAGTTCTAAAGAAAATTAAGGAAGCAGCCGCATCAATGGATATGCCTATTAGAGTAGAAACTACTATCCCTCGTTTAGAAGATACATTTTGGGTAAATGTGATTGGAAGAGGATATCCAGTTCCTAATAATGCATTTCGTTGGTGTACTGACAAGATGAAAATTAAACCTACATCTCGTTTTTTGACAGATCAAGTTGCAGAAAATGGAGAAGCAATTATCCTAATTGGAACTCGAAGTTCAGAAAGTACCACAAGAGCCAAGTCTATAAGAAAACATGAAATAAGGGGTAAAAGACTTACTAAACACCCACATAACCCAAATACTTATGTTTATTCTCCAATCAAAGATTTACTGTTAGAAGAAGTTTGGTATATCATCAATGCGATGACATCTCCTTGGGGAGCAAATAATTCTGAATTATTCCAGATATATATGGATGCAAGTGCCGATGACTATGAATGTCCGACCATTGTCACTGACAAGAGTCATCGTTCTTGTGGGCAAAGCCGTTTTGGATGTTGGACTTGTACTGTTGTAAAGGAAGATAAATCGCTAACATCATTAGTAAATAAAGGACTAACATGGTTAGAGCCTCTTCTGAGATTACGTGAAAGTATGGTAGAAGAACGTAATAAATCCCAAAACCGCCTTCCCATACGTCGCAACATGAAGAATGCAGTAAATGAAGATGGAGATAATCTAGGTACTTATGACCCAGAATATCGAATTAAATTATTAGAGCAAGTGCTGAGTTCTCAACGTGCTATTCAGAAAGAAAATTCAAATATTGAGCTAATAACAAACCAAGAGTTAGTTGCAATTCAAGTTATTTGGCATCGAGATGCAGCATATTATAATTTAAAGTTTTCAAAGACTGTATCGAGTATTTACAATAAGATTTATGATAAAGAAATGGAAATGGAAAGACATGCCGAAAAAATACAAAGAGAAATTGATTTACTTAAATCAGTTTGCGAAGACGAACCATCGGATTATGAATTAATCAACGAATTATTAACATTACAGCGAAATAAGGCGTTATTGAATCGTAAAAGAGGTCTTAAAGATGATATAGAACGAGTTATAGAAAAATACTTAAATCGTCCGGCATAATGTATATAAAAGAAATTGAACTAAATAACTTTAGGATATACAAGGGAAGAAATGTTATTTCTTTGTTACCTTCTGATGACAAAAATGTAATAGTCATTAGTGGGAAAAATGGATTTGGTAAAACAACATTCCTAATGTCTCTTGTTTGGTGTCTATATGGCAAACAAATGGAGAAAGTTGATGATTTATATGAGAAGGAAATTAGAGATAAAGGGAATTATACAAAGTACATTTCTGAAAGTTTAAATAGAAAAGCAAGAGAAGAAGGCGACAAAGAATTCTCTGTATCTGTTACATTTTGCGATGTTAAAATACCAGATATAACTTGTTCTGAAATCACGATTAAACGAACATACAATGTTATAACTTCCGCTTCCGACAAGGTAGAAGTCCTTATAGACGGCTATCAAAACGAATTAATAGACGATTTATCGAAGAACAATCAGCAAGGAGAAGAAATATTTATTCGTGATTTTATCTTACCTATTGAAATTGCTAAATTCTTCTTTTTTGATGCGGAAAAGATTGTTTCATTAGCAGAGGTAAACTCAACACAGCAACGACAGCAATTAAGTAAAGCTTATTCCGAAGTATTAGGAATACAAAAATATGAAGACCTTAAAGCAAGTCTTGAAGAAAAACAAGATGATTATCGTCGTCGGTCTGCCAAACCAGAAGAGAAAAAAGAATTAAATCAGCTTCAAACAGATATAACAAACACTCAGATAACAATGAGTGATATCAACTCTCAAATAGATGATATTAAAGAGAAGCGTAACACTCTAGAGAAAGAATCAGAAGAAATCCAACGAAAGCTGATTCGTGAAGGTGATAAGATGTCTCTTGAAGAATTAAATGAGTTAAAAGAAGTACAAGTTAGACTTAGCCAAGACATCATTATAAAACAAGATAGTCTAAAAGAGTTATTTGATATTATACCATTTGCTTTAGCAGGTGAAACAGTGGCTAATGTTTTAGAACAGCTTAATAATGAGAAAATACTTTCTGAACAAAAGTATAAACAGGAAGATGTATCAGAAAAAATAAATCGCATTCAAGCAGATCTCGAAAATGCTAAATCAAAATCTGATTTGTGTTTTGATCCGAACACAGTAAAAATTAAAAATTTCTACGAAGAACAAATAAAGATATTAATAAAAAAATATTTTTATTCAGATATTGTAGAATTACCAAAGTCATTCAGTGTACTTCATGATTTCTCAGGGAATCAAGCCAATGAATTTTCTCAACTTGTAAATACTATAAAACATAGCTTTAAAGATAAATTTGCACAGTTGAATACTGAATATTTATATATAAAAAATCAACTTGATTCAATCAATAGAAAATTAAGAGACGCGGAAAATAACGCAGAAGATGAATATATATCTAGCCTGAGAGAAAAGAAAGATAATATAATTAACAATATTATTAGATATGATAATGAAATTGAAGCTCTAAATCGAAAAATCGGAGAACAATCTAATGAACTGAAAGCATATAGACAAAGACAAGAAATTTTGCGTAGAAAAATAGATGAATCTTCTGTTTATTCACAAAAAGAAAGAAAAACAAAACAGCTGATAATGAGGCTTCAAAATTTCATTGTTCAATTCAAAGATGAAAAGAAAAAGTCTTTAGAAGCCAAAATGCTTCAGTCTCTAAGTATCTTGATGCATAAGAAAAACTTTATTCAGCGTGTTGATGTTGATATTAATGCAACAGGAGATGATATTGACATTGTTCTTTATAGTAAAAGTGATAAAGTTATAGATAAAAGCTCTTTGTCAATGGGAGAACGCCAAATGTATGCATCTGCCCTATTGAGTTCTCTTGTAGATGAATCAGAAATTGAATTTCCTGTTTTCATAGATAGTCCTATGCAAAAATTCGACGAACAACATGCTGAAAACATCATAAGATATTTTTATCCAAATGTATCAAAACAGGTTGTTATATTCCCGCTAATAAATAAGGAATTAACAGAAAAAGAATATTCAATACTCTTGCCTAAGATTTGTCGTGCATATTTAATTGATAATATATCGACTGATAGTTCAGAATTTGTAGAAGCTCCATCGGATAAATTCATCGAAAAATACAATCAAAAATATAATGCAGATTAATATTAAGACTTCCGAGCAGAACCAAATAGTTGTTAAAAGTTTAACAACAAAATTACCATATGGAACAAAAGAAAATGTAATAGCCCGTATTGCTTTGGGATATTCTTTGCAAACAGGAAAAAAGTTCCAAACAACTGATTTCAATTTATATGATTCAAAAGGAAAAGAATATAAAGACCATACTCTTTTTGATGAAAAATATCGTGATTTCTACATAGCTTTAATTTGTCAACATTATGGAATATACAAGACTGATGATGTAAATATTCCTAAGTATATAAAACTACATATTGATCATGGCTTAGAATCATTAGATAAAATATTTCAAGAGAGTTATAACTATACTTTCTTTGATTTTCTTATTGAATATATTGAAAAAGGGACATTACCACTAAATGGTTTAAACGTTGTGTTAGGAAGTGTACCTAATAATCAGCAGCATATTGAAAAATCATATTTTTCCGAACTTATAAAACTGGAAATTGGAACTATTATTGGATCTAATGAACCAATCCATATCGGATTTAATGATTCAAAAATATACAATAATAACCATGTAGCCGTAGCTGGTAATTCTGGAACAGGTAAAACACAATTTGCCTTAGAGTTTGTGACTCAAATTCATGAAAAATCAAATGGTCATGTCAATTTCATATACCTAGACTTTAAAGGTCTAAAAAATGATGACATAAAAAACATGACTCCCTTTTTTAATAGAACAAAAACCGAATTTATTAATGTACCAGATACACGATTTCCCATAAATCCGCTTACATTTATTGATAACGTAAATGAATCTAATAAAAATATGGGAATTGATAAGTTCGTAGATATTGTTTGTAAATATTCAAATTTAGGGGTAAAACAGAAAGGATTGTTAAGAGAAGCTACTCAAAATGCTTTTATTAATCAAAAAGGAGGAGCATATCCAACCTTAAATCAAATCAATGAAATATTATTAGAACTTATTGGAGACAAAAGAGATACACTGACTGAAATCATGGGAGAATTAAGTCGCTATCCAATATTTTTAGATGATCCCAAAAATTCATCTAATTTTTTATCTAAAAATCTCTATTTGTCTTTGTCTGGAGACTTGTCGAATTCCCTCCGATTTACATCTTTATTCCTTATCATAAATTACATATACAATACATTTATGAATATGGAAAATACTCCAGTTGAGAATGGAGTTAGAGCAATGCGATACATTATTTTAATTGATGAAGCACATGTGTTATTTAAAGAAAAAAAGTATCAAGAGATTTTGGAGAAAATATTAAGAGAGATACGTTCTAAAGGTGTTTCTATTGTATTATTATCACAAGGAATTGAAGAATATAACCAATCTGATTTTGATTTTTCTTCAATGTGTGAAATGGCATTTTTACTCGACATTAAGGATAAAAACACAAAGATTATTGAGAAATTTCTTGGGCTGTCAAGTAAATATTCATATGCGATTTCAAAGAGTATGGAAAAAATCGAAAAAGGGCAAGCTATTACAAATATAAAAGAGTTTAAACCAGCCGAAAGATTTAAGGTCAAACAGTATTGGGAAAGAAATTCCAAATAAAACAATCGCATTTTATTTTTACATTATTAGAAATAGTAATTATGAGCTTAGATATAACAAACGAATCGATACTAATAGAAAAAAGCCACAGATGGCAAAAAGTCTGCATTGATATTGACGTATGGAATCAAGAGAAGAAAGTAGATAAAAACAGATTTAACAATTGGACTGAGATTAAGTTTACAGAAACAAACGTAAGCTTCCAAAATTGGCGTATTGACTAGCATGTTTCTTTCCCATACCTTCGTG
>OODL01000004.1_pt1 | contig 368633 bp, 279 predicted proteins | sample 1671181 | NCBI WGS metagenome assembly OODL01 (sample SAMN06348130, study PRJEB24527) | human gut metagenome | biome: human gut; feature: ankylosing spondylitis patient; material: feces | host: Homo sapiens | place: China | collected 2015-10 | reverse complement strand
ACGGGTGCCGACTGGCGCCCGTCTAAAAGGGGCTACCCTAAAATTGGAAGTTTACATTCGAACTTTCATACTTTCGGATAATCTTTCCGGAAGTGATTCTCCTATATTATATAACTTTAGTTTTTATACCCGCATACAATAGCAAAAGCATTGTTGTGCTTTCACGTGTATGCTATATACATTAAGATAATGAGTAACGAAAATAATAATCTGTCATTATATGGTTGGAGTGATAATCTATTCCGGCAAAAACAAATCTCACAATTTAAAGATATGTCTCATGGACGAATCATCGTGACACATAAAACCTGTTATGAAGTAGTTGCAGAGGATGGCGTATATTTGTGTGAGTTAACAGGAAATATGATTTATGGCAGAATGCCTGATGAATACCCTTGTACGGGCGATTGGGTGATTTTTCAGCCATTTGATGCAAATAAAGGGATTATAGTTGATACGTTGCCTCGTGAACGGGCGTTGTATCGCAAGAAGAACGGAACGGTAGCCGACCGGCAGGCCATTGCTTCTTACGTCGATAAAGCATTTATTGTGCAAAGCCTTGATGATAATTTCAATGTTCGCAGAGCGGAACGTTTCATAGCCCAGATAATGGAAGAAAATATCAAACCGGTATTGGTGTTTAATAAAGCCGATTTAGGTTGTGACAGGCAGAAAATAGATGAAGCGATTAAACACATTGCCCGTCAGTTTCCTGTATTTATCACAAGTATTCGTCAACCTCAAACGATTCTCCGGTTGCGGGAATCCATAACAAAAGGCGAAACGGTCGTGTTTGTCGGCTCTTCGGGTGTCGGCAAGAGTTCACTGGTGAATACCCTTTGCGGGAAATCGGTACTGAATACTTCCGATATAAGCCTGTCTACAGGGAAGGGACGGCATACTTCGACTCGTCGGGAAATGGTATTGGTGGATGGCTCAGGTGTTTTAATCGACACTCCGGGTGTTCGGGAATTTGGTTTGGCGATTGACAATCCCGATTCGCTTGCCGAAATGTTTGAAATATCCGACTATGCGGAATCATGCCGTTTCAGCGATTGTAAGCATATCGACGAGCCGGGTTGTGCTGTTTTAGAAGCGGTACATAATGGTACGTTAGATCATAAGGTATATGAGAGTTATCTGAAACTCAAACGAGAAGCATGGCATTTCTCCGCTTCCGAACATGAAAAACGTAAGAAGGAGAAATCCTTTACGAAACTCGTAGAAGAAGTGAAGAAACGCAAGGCTAATTTCTAAAGAACTATTGAAGCAGGGAATGCCGGTACTTTATCAGACAAGGTGATACTGTATGACGGCTTCTCTGCTTCTTATTGTTTGGTAAGAGTTTACGGCAACTATTCTCTTGCTTTTAGAGTAAAGGCATTTCAACTCTTGTGACATGTTCCTCTTCGGGTACATCCGGATTGCTGTAATAATATTCTATTGATGTTCTCGAAGCCTTATATCCATTTGTTTTTATCCATTCGGTCATCTCATTGTACAGCTGTGCCAGTTCATTGTAATTTCCTCTATGCAGACATACGACTATTCTTCTGGCGGGGAGGATGACAGACTGTATTTTTTCGTCACCCTGTAAAGGTTTCGAAGATTTCAGTCCGATAATCATTTCTATACGATCTTCGGTCAGGCTTTCAAAGTCGGGGTACTCTACGAAGGGGATATCCGTGGTTACTTCTCCCTGTTTCTTGAATAAAGAGTCTATTCTTACAAAATTTTCTCCGATAGCCTGTGACATACCTTTCATGTTGGTTTGTACTTCAATAGCCAAAGCAGGCTGTTCCGGCTGCTGTAAAAGCATGATTTCTGATATCTTTGCCATAGATTCTGTTTTAATGGTGATTATTTCCGTATGACCGGTATATATATTTCTGTTAGTAATTCCGACGTTTCCGTGGTGGACGGATGATTCATATACATCTCAAAGCTGAATGTGCTTTGGGGATGGTATTTACTTTTCGGAAACCATTCCTCATAAATGCTCCTGTACACTTTGTGTAAAGAAGAATAGCTCCCCGTATGTCTGAACACGGCATATCGCCCTCCGGGAATTTGCATGATTCCCGGTACCGGTCTCGCTTTAGTATCATCGCGAAGGGTGATGCCCAGATAGAACCGGCACTTCTCCGTAGGCGTAATCGACGGATCGTCCATGCTAAGGCTGATAAACTTGTCATATCGTGGGTCTGCTTCATACTGTTCGGCATGATGCAGTAGTTTATTCCAAAGTAATCTGTATTTTAGTTTGTTTTTATACGCTTCACCCACTTCGATGCAGAATATCTTTATCGGGCTGATCACTTTTATCTCCGGTTTTATGTTTGTTGCCGGATTTTCACCGTTCGGTCTGTGCTTCTCTCTGTATTGAGAAGTTGATATACCAAAATGTTTCTTAAAAGCTTTGGCGATACTGTATTTAGTCTGATAACTCGTTTGCTCTATGATTTGCTTTAGCGTATAGTCCGTAGAGATCAGCAGATGTGCAACGTGTTCCATGCGCAAACGCTGTATGTAACTGCCGATATTCTCTCCGGTAGCGGTGCGGAACACTCTTCTGAAATGAAATTTGGACAGTCCGCTCATCGAACTCAGCGTGTCGGTATCCAGTACCTCCGTCAGATGACCGTTGATGTACACTATTATGTTCTGAATCATCTTATGATGAAGGCTGCTTGTCTCTTGCTTTTGCCGCCATCTGTTCAGTGTGGGAAGGCGTTTGTCCAGTATCTCCCTCAGCTCTTTCGGAGAATAGTCCGTGTCTGCGTATTCATTATATTTATCTGTATATTTTATCCAGATGTCGATCATTTCCCACATGGATATATCGACAATGTATTTCCCATCCTTCAGGCAGTAATAACAAAACTCATCACTCCTCGAACCGTCGGAGTTGGTGCCTAAATATTCCTCCACGTCGAAGCAGAGCGGCATTCCGCAGCTTTGGCAATATCTTTTATTTATTTCTGATTCAACCATTTGACTAATCTTGCATTCTTTGCAAAAATAAGCTATTTTTTCAGTAAACAGTTGTCCGGAATAGCCATCTTTTTATTAACAAATGTTCATTTCCGCTATTTCTTAAAGTTGTATCTTTGCTGCGCTTTTATAATATATAAGGTAAAGATGGAAACAATAACTGGAAAAAGAAGTTTATCATTCTATGAGCCGATTGTTTGGTGTAGGTCTGTTTGTCATCAATTCGATATTGGATATGTTTTGGGCTTTATGTAGAGTCTTATATTTATGTTCTGTGTATATTAATAAAAAAACCTCTGATAATCAATGATTATCAGAGGTTTTTTTACTCCGTGATCCAGCTGGGGCTCGAACCCAGGACCCCAACATTAAAAGTGTTGTGCTCTACCTGCTGAGCTACTGAATCAATCCTTTATGCTTTCTTTCGAATTGCGGGTGCAAAGGTAGAACATTTTTTTAGAACTCCAAAGCATTTCAAACATTTTTCTTATCTTTGTGCCATTATCAACAATATACAATCATTAATATATGGCTGACGATAAAAAAATCATCTTCTCAATGGTGGGAGTGAGCAAAGCTTTCCAACCAAATAAAAATGTACTGAAAGACATTTACCTGTCGTTCTTCTATGGAGCGAAGATTGGTATTATCGGTCTGAACGGTTCCGGTAAATCTACCTTATTGAAGATTATCGCGGGTCTGGAGAAATCCTATCAGGGAGAAGTGGTCTTCTCTCCGGGATATTCTGTGGGCTATTTGGCACAAGAACCTTATCTGGACGACACAAAGACAGTAAAAGAAGTAGTAATGGAAGGTGTGCAACCGATCGTTGACGCACTGGCAGAATACGAAGAAATCAATCAGAAATTCGGTTTGCCCGAGTATTATGAAGATCAGGACAAGATGGATATACTTTTCGCCCGTCAGGGAGAATTGCAAGATATCATCGACGCAACTGATGCATGGAATCTGGACAGTAAACTGGAACGTGCGATGGATGCGCTCCGTTGTCCGCCCGAAGATCAGCCGGTGGTGAATCTCTCCGGAGGTGAACGCCGTCGTGTCGCTCTTTGCCGTTTGTTGTTGCAGAAACCGGACATCCTGTTGCTCGATGAGCCTACCAACCACTTGGATGCTGAATCTATCGACTGGCTGGAACAACATTTGCAGCAATACGAAGGTACAGTTATCGCCGTAACTCACGACCGTTACTTCCTTGATCACGTTGCCGGATGGATTCTCGAACTCGACCGTGGCGAAGGTATCCCTTGGAAGGGAAACTACTCATCCTGGCTGGAACAGAAGACCAAACGGATGGAAATGGAAGAAAAGACCGCCAGCAAGCGTCGTAAAACACTGGAACGTGAGTTGGAATGGGTGCGCATGGCTCCGAAAGCTCGTCAGGCGAAAGGAAAAGCCCGTCTTAATTCATACGACAAGTTGCTGAATGAAGACTTGAAGGAGAAAGAAGAGAAGCTGGAAATCTTTATCCCGAATGGTCCCCGTCTGGGTAATAAGGTAATCGAGGCAAAACACGTAGCGAAGGCATACGGCGACAAACTGCTGTTCGATGATCTGAACTTTATGCTTCCTCCTAACGGTATTGTCGGTGTCATCGGTCCTAACGGTGCAGGAAAAACAACTCTTTTCCGTCTGATTATGGGATTGGAAACGGTAGATAAAGGTGAGTTTGAAGTAGGAGAGACCGTAAAGGTATCCTATGTAGACCAGCAGCATAAAGACATTGACCCGAACAAGAGCGTCTATCAGGTAATCTCCGGTGGTAATGATTTGATCCGTATGGGTGGACGTGATATCAATGCACGTGCGTACCTGTCCCGTTTCAACTTTGCCGGTGCCGATCAGGAAAAACTTTGTGGTGTTCTTTCCGGTGGTGAAAGAAACCGTCTGCATCTGGCGATCGCTCTGAAAGAAGAAGGTAACGTTCTGCTGCTCGATGAGCCGACCAATGACATTGACGTGAACACCCTTCGTGCTTTGGAGGAAGGTTTGGAAGACTTTGCAGGGTGTGCGGTAGTCATCTCTCACGATCGTTGGTTCCTTGATCGTATCTGTACGCATATCCTCGCTTTTGAAGGAGACTCTAATGTATTCTACTTTGAAGGTTCCTATTCAGAATATGAGGAAAACAAATTGAAGCGTCTAGGCAATGAAGAGCCGAAGCGTGTTCGTTATAGAAACCTAATGACTGACTAGTATTTGCTGACAGATTACAAGTTAAATCTCACTTAATATACGAAAGTGAAAGGCTCTGCAAACATTGCAGGGCCTTTATTGTTTTCGAAAGCAATAAAATGTTTATCTCTCTTAAAAGAATGTAGCATAATTGTCATCTAAGTCTAAATAATATTAATTATCTTTGTGCACAGTTTCAATGAAACAAACAATTAGTATTAACTAATAAATTACATTATGTTGAAGAGAATGCGGTCTTTTTTAGTGGTCGTAATGTTACTGATTACTGCTACGATGAGTGCGCAAGTTACCACAGCAAGTATGAGTGGTAAAGTAACAGCACAAGATGAACCTATTATTGGAGCAACGATCGTTGCTATTCACGAGCCCTCCGGTACCCGCTATGGTACAGTGACCAATGTCAGTGGGCAATTCAATCTGCAAGGTATGCGTACAGGCGGTCCTTACAAAGTCGAAATCACCTATGTCGGCTATCAGTCAGCCATTTACAAGGGCATCCAGTTGTCATTAGGAGAAAACTACGTATTGAATGTTTCTTTGAAAGAAAGTTCAGAGTTGTTGGATGAAGTAGTAGTAACAGCACCAAAAACTATCGAAAAAATAGGTACTGTTACTAATGTAAGTGAACGTCAGATGAACACTTTACCTACTATTAACAGAAGTATAACAGATTTCACAAAGCTCTCTCCTTATGCAGGTGGAAGCAGTTCTTTTGCGGGGCGTGATGGACGTTATAACAATATAACGATTGATGGTGCTTCGTTTAATAATAGTTTCGGATTAAGTTCTAATAATTTACCTGGAGGAGATTCTCAACCCATATCTTTAGATGCAATCGATGAGATTACTGTAAATGTCTCTCCTTACGATGTTAAATATTCCAACTTCACAGGTGCTTCTATTAATGCTGTAACAAAAAGTGGAACAAACTCATTTTCGGGTACTGCATATACCTATCATAAACCAAGAGGATTTGCAGGGAGCTCTATTGACGGTGAGGATATTCTTAAAGCAAAAGAATACAACTCTCATTCATATGGTGTAACTTTTGGAGGTCCAATCATTAAGAATAAGCTTTTCTTCTTCTTGAATGCTGAAATTGAAAATAAGGAAACTCCGGGGGTAACTTGGCTTCCTAATCAAGATCAAAATGGAACAGGGGATAGCGGAAAACGTATCTCACGTACTTGGGTGGGTGATATGCGTACTATCAGTGACTTTGTTAAAACTAAATATGATTATGACCCCGGACAGTATGAGAACTTCAATAATTTCCAAAGTGATAATTGGAAGTTAATGGCTCGTATTGATTGGAATATACATCAGAACCATAAGTTGACAGTGCGTTTTAATTCTGTTTCCTCAGAAGATGACAGAGAAGTAAGCGCTAAGTCCACTATTATAACTAGTACTAATTCTAATCGTTATGGTTTGGATGCCTTTTCTTTTGGTAATTCAAACTATAAGATGAAAAACGTAGTAACATCGATAACAGGCGAGTTAAATAGTCGTTTCTCGAATAATGTTCAGAATAAACTGTTAGCCACATATACTCATATTAGTGATACACGCGAGCAGAAAGGCTCTGATTTTCCTTTTGTCGATATATATAAGGACGGAAAGCAATATATAACTTTAGGTACAGAAGTGTTTACTCCTAATAATCAGGTTATCAATAATGTATTTAGTCTTGTTGATAATGTGAGTATATCATTAGGAAAACATGAATTGCTTGCTGGCGTTTCTTTTGAACGCCAATATTTTAAAAACTCTTATTTGAGAGGCCCTTACGGATATTATCGTTATGATTCAATGGATGATTTTATGCAGGGAAAAGTACCTACCATTTATGGTATTACATATGGGTATAATGGTAATGATGCTCCAGGTTCTGAGTTGACATTCGGAATGGCTGGTGTGTATGCCCAAGACGTATGGTCTCTTACTCCTAATTTTCGTTTGACTTATGGCTTACGTCTGGATATGCCAATATATATGAATTCATTGGATTCTAACAAGTCAATAGAGGAATTAGCTTTTGTAAATAATACTCATGTCGATATTTCTAAGTGGCCGAAGACGCAAGTCTTGTTTTCGCCAAGAGTCGGTTTTAATTGGGATGTAAAAGGTGATCGCTCCGTAATTGTATCAGGAGGTACAGGAATCTTTACTGGATTGTTACCTTTTGTATGGTTCACTAATCAACCAAGTAATTCGGGCTTATACCAAAATATGGTAGAGTATAATACACAAAAAAATCCGGGCTCTTTACCTGCTGACTTTGGTTTTAATCCTAATTATAGAGAAACTCTGCAGAAATATCCCAGTTTATTTCCTTCTACACCTTCAGAGCAAGCACCTGATGTTATAGCATATGTAGATCCTAAGTTTAAGATGCCGCAAGTTTGGCGTAGTAATTTGAATGTGGATATTCAACTGCCGTATGATTTTATGTTATCTGTTGGAGCAATGTATACAAGAGATATTTATAATGTTGCGCAGATCAATATGAATGAGGCTAAGCCTACGGGTGTGTATAATGAACAACCGGATCGTATTTATTGGGCTTCAAAAAAATACGAGTATAATGATTATACTAATGGTAAGAATGTAGTAGTAAAACTTTCTAATGGAGAAGATAAAGGATATCAATATTCTTTTAATGCTATTTTGACAAAGAAATACGATTTTGGTTTTACAGGGTCTATCGGCTATACTTATACAATGGCTAAAGATCTGACTGCAAATCCTGGGTCAGCACCTAATTCAGCATGGCAAAATAATGTGGCAGTAAATTCATTGAATGATCCTGGAGTATCTTATTCTTTATTTTCTACGCCCCATCGTATTATTGCTAATGCTTCTTATGAAATTAATTATGCTAAATGCTTAAAGACAACATTCTCGTTATTTTATTCAGGATATCATACAGGACGTTATTCCTATACATATTATAATGATATGAATGGTGATGGCAATTATTCGGATTTAATATACGTGCCTAACTCTCAGGATGAAATGACCTTTGTTGATATTACAGATAAAAGTGGTGCTATTACTTATTCTGCTGTAGATCAAGCTAAAGATTTTTGGGATTTTGTGAACAATGATTCTTATCTTAAAGATCGTAAGGGAAAATATGTGGAACGTAATGGATCTTTAACACCTTGGATTAATCGCTTTGATTTTAAAATTGCTCAGGATTTTTATGCAACTTTAGGTGGGCGTAAATATGGAATACAGGTTAGCCTTGATATGCTGAATGTAGGAAATATGATTAATTCAAAATGGGGAGCATATCAATCTTGTGGTCTCAAGAGTTATGACAATGTACAGTTATTAAAAACTGCTAGCAAAGTTGGTGAACCCTTGACTTACCAGATAAATGCTAATTCACGTGAAGCTTTTAAAGAAAGATCATCATGGCAATATACCAATACCATTGGTAGTGCATGGTCTATGCAATTAGGAGTAAAAGTTACTTTCTAATACAAGTTTTAAAGTTAAAAAGAAGGATTTTATTTTAATGGGAAGCCAGTTAATTCATAATGAGTTAACTGGCTTTTTTGTAGCCTTTCTATATAGTGATATACAGCGTAAGGTTTATAACCTCATTCTCATCACCACCGGATTATGATCACTATACTCCAAATCCGGAGAGAAGTAATCTACCCCTTGAAACTCAGACGAATGGAGGATATAGTCGATTCTCAGCAGATGCTTGAAATATCGGAAAGTGTACATATACCCATGTCCGCAGGTCTGAAAACCATCATTCAGTTTTTCTCCTTTTACCGTTTGATATACATATGAAGAAGGGAGAGAGTTGAAGTCACCACATACCAGGGTGGGATAGGGAGAAGCGGAAATCAATTGATTGATATGTTCAGCTTGTGCGGCACGTTTCTTGAAGTTCTCGTGCAGACCATCGGCAAGGGTGAGAGCGGCACGTTCCGCACGGTCGGTATCATCCGCACGAAGTTCTTTTTCCAGTTTGCGCTTGTTGCGGCTGACTTCCGTAGTCTGCAGATGATTGTTGAACAGACGGATTGTTTGGTCGTTAATGTCGATATCACACCACAGGCTGCAGTTGTTGGAATTTGGGTAGGTGACGAGCTGCTTCTCCTTGATGGGATAACGGCTGAACACAGACAGTTGCAAAAGACTCTCCCCGGCAGGAGAAGAAGGTACATAGTAATACGGCCATTCGGAAAGAACGGTGCGAAGACTGTCAATACCAAATTCATGATTGATCCCAAACTCTTGAAAACAGAAGATATCTACACCGAGCTCCTTCATGTAAGCAGCGATTTGCTTGCATGAGAAACCTGTGTGCTCGTGATTAAAGCTGTTAACGTTATAGGTGGCAATAGTCAGTGCTGATTCGGTGTCCCTTTCGTTTTTCTTCAGAAACGAAGATTCAGTATTCGGTTGGGAAGCCGAATCAAAAAGCGGGAACTGGAGGACACGGGTCAGATACCCCCAATTTCCCAGTATGGCGATTAAAGGAATGAAAACCCAGCATCGCCAGCGAACCGTCCAATAGATGGCAGAGGCGACATTAGCCAGCAAAAGTATCGGCAGAACCAATCCGATAAAGGGCATCAGCTTAAAGCCGTCCGGCGAAGCATCTCCGGCGAAGGCTCCGGCTAATGTGAAACCTGCCAGAATACTCGTCAGCAGGATAGACAGGTAGTAAAGTAATCTATATAAGGCTTTCATTTTATGGTAACCATTTATTAATCATATCCTTGAGCTTCGCTTGCGAGATCGGTTTGGCGATGAAGTCGCTGCATCCGGCATCCGTTGCAGCGATCTGATCCTGTTGATAAGCATAAGCACTTTGTGCGATAATGGGCACAGTAGGAGAGAGCTCACGAATGATCTTCGTAGCCTCCAGACCGTCGAGATTAGGCATTTTGATATCCATCAGAATAAGGTCCGGCTTCGCTTCATCGTATGAGGTAACGGCCTCCATACCGTCCCGTGCACGTATAAGCCTGTACTTTCTTCCAAGAATAGCTTTCAGCAAATCGAAGTTACTGTCCTCATCTTCCGCTATCAGAATAGTCCGCTGGCTTGGAGAGGCATTGGCGGAAATACTATCGGAACTATTATCGTCCGTATTTCCGGAAGTCTTTTCAGAATCCTCCTTGACAGACGTTTCTACTGACGTCTCCGTAGAAGCCATGTCAATCTTTATAGAACCCGTGTCGGTCGATTGTTCCGACTCGTAAGGCAGGGTGAACGTGAAAGTCGTCCCTTGACCTACCACCGAAGAAACGGAGATTTCACCTCCCAATCGTTCGACAATTGTTTTACAGATAGACAGTCCGAGTCCCGTCCCCTGCGCATAGTTGTTCAACTTGGCGAAACGTTCGAACACACGTCCTATCTTCTCCGGTTCGATGCCCGTACCGGTATCAGTCACGTGGAAAACGATCTGATTGCCCACCAGTTTATATCCGTAACTGATGCTGCCTGCCTTCGTGAATTTGAATGCGTTACCTATCAGATTCGAGAACACCTGGAACACCCGGTTCTTGTCAGTCTCTATCACCAGTCCGTTTTCGGATGGCTCATAGATCAGTTGTACCCCTTGCGGCGTGCGGAATACGTGGGCGTCATGCACCTCTTTACACAGACTATGGATATTTACCGGTGCGCTGGTGAACTCGATAATGCCCGATTCGATCTTCGAAAGATCAAGAATTTCGTTGATCAGTTGCAGCAGACGTTCGTTGTTGGCTTCGACGATCTCATAAAATGTTTTACGTTCTTCCTTATTTTCACTTTCGGCTATCAGATGTGAGAAGCCGACGATGGCATTCAGAGGTGTGCGTATTTCATGACTCATGTTGGCGAGGAAAGCAGACTTCAGTTTGTCCGACATTTCGGCTTTCTCTTTGGATGTCTGAAGTTCCCGTTTGATTTTTTCCAGCTCCGTGATGTCCCATTCGATGCTGACGATGATGGGGGAGGAAAGTTCGTCTCCGTCCACCCGTATTTTCCGTTTGTCGAGGATGATCTCGTTTCCGTTTTTGTCTTTCCCTTCGGTTGTCCAGTGCAGTCCCTGTCCGGTGGTGGCAACTAGTGTATCTTCCTCCCTTTTCTTTTCTGCCACTTCGGGAGGATAGTAGTCGAAGTCATTCTTGCCGATAGATTCGCCGATGCACAGATTCCGGTTGTACGATTCCCGGTTGCGGTAGATATATCGGAAATCGTTGTTGATCTCCTTGACGACAATTCCGGCGGGGAGGTTGTCGATGGTAGTATCCATGATCAGGTTGAGTCGTTTGATTTGCGCTTCGTAGTGCAGTCGCTCGGATATGTCGTGGGAGAATGACCAGTAACTTTCTTCACCGGAGTCATTGGTGACGTTGTACATGATTCCCTCGTAAGCCAATATATTCTTGCTGACCTTCGAAGGATGATGGGCGACGAAACTTCTGCTTCCTCCGTGCAGGATATCCTTGCAGCGTTCATGCCAGTCTTCCTGCGTGTTCATATCGCCGGCGATTTCATAGATTTTCAGTTTGCCGATCTCCTCACTTTCCGGGATGCCGTGGTTGTGGAGGAACTGGCGGTTGGCGAAGATCAGCGTACCGTCCTCTTTGGCGGCGAAGATGCTCTCCTTTGCGTTGTTGATGGCGTGCGTCAGCGTGTTGATGTCGTTTCTGCGACGCTGTATGTCGGTGATGTTCTGGATGTAACCTTCGATGTTGCAGCTGCCGTTCGGTAGTTCGTCTCGCAGATAAGCCTGAAGGCGCATATAGTAAATCTCTCCGGCGACACGGACCCGATAGCTGATACTTTCTTCGTTGAGTCCTTCCTCATTCTTCCGGCACCAGCTGGTGAAGCTCAGGCGGTCTTCTTCGACGATAAATTCCTGATATTTCTCCAGAGAGATACTTCTGGAAGATTCCTCGCACAATACTCCGGTGTAGCCCATGTAATAGAAGACATTGTCGCGGGTGTTGTACATCCACTGTCCGATCTGAGCCACTTTCTGTATCTCCCTCAGATTTCGGTTCACCTGTTCCAGCTGGCGTTTCACGTTGCTTCGCTGGGTGATGTCCCGATATTGGCAGAGCACCATGTCATCGTAAGGATACATGATACACTTGAAATAATAGGTATTATCCTCCAGTTCCAGCTTGTAGTTCTTGCTGATGCTTCGCTGTTCCCGAAGCACGGTCTGGAAGGTGCTGTAAACCTTCTCACGGGTGTGTTCGGGCATCCGTTCGAATATATTTTTTCCTAAGAGCCTCTCTTCTTGTAAAAACCATAAATTGCTATGAATATCAATATCAATGCAAATGCCATTTCTATCGACTAATAGCATGGTGTCGGCGGTCAACTTCAGTATTCTTTGCGCATTATCTGCCTCATGTAATGTTCTGTTCATGCTTGTCCGATTAGATTTATAAGATTCTGTTTCATGCAAAGATAGCAAAATATTTGATTCTCTGTTCTTATTTTTCGGCACGTTTTGCTTTTTCCCAGGCGCCGCTTCCTTTTTTTCTTTTCAGATAGCCGATTCCTTTGAGCACATTCACGTTCATGAATAAGAAATAATAGGGAATAAACAGTACTTTATTCTTTATTTGTCTGGTAGAGAGGTAATATCCCCAGTATCCCATTCCGTAGAAAAGAATCTGTAACCCCAGCAGGGTGCCATAAAACAGGGGAGATTCGCCCAATAGCAAAACGACTATATTCAGTGGCAACAGCGCAAACAGCAGGAATGGAGTGACAGACCAGCGCAATACCCGGTGCGACGTGTACTGAAAACTCAGGATTCCGTAATGGAAAGGATTCAGCAACGGGCGCAGACGCCAGATCGACTGTAACCCTCCGGCAGCGATGCGCACTTTTCGTTTTTCCTCTTCACCCATATCTGCCGATCCGCTTTCGATGGCGTAGGCATTGGTGCAGTAGGCGATGGTGTATCCTTTCATGGCGATGCGGAGAGAGAGGATGAAGTCGTCGAGCAACGTATCCGGTTCCATCGGTTCGAAGAGTTCGCGGCGGACGGCAAACAGTTCTCCGGCAGCGCCTACAGCTGAGTAGAGACGGGAGTCGAGCGCTTTCAGTGTCGATTCGTATTTCCAGTAGATGCCTTCGCCTCCGGCGGCTGCTCCGTCCTTCGTCTGTACGGCTATACGTTTTTCTCCTGCCACGCAGCCCACTTTCGGGTTTTGAAAAGCCAGTACGATTTCACGGATTGCCTCGCTGTTGACCATCGTGTTGGCGTCCGTAAAGACGACAAGCGGGGTCCGGACGAGTGTCATTCCTCGTGTCATGGCGGCTGTCTTTCCCTGCCGTTTCGGCTGGAAGTAGACGGTTACTTTTCCGTTCCAGTGGGTTTGGAGACGGTCGTTTGTGCCGTCATCGCTTCCGTCCGTCACCCAGACGATGCGGAGTTTGTCCGCAGGGTAGTCCAGGGCGAGGCTGTTCTCCATCTTTTCGTCCACCACGTCTTCTTCGTTGAAGGCGGTGATGAAGAGGGTTACTTCCGGCAGGTCACTGTCCGGTGGCAGCACCCGTTTCACGGGTTTCACGAAAAGCTCTTTCAGCTTGACGAGGGCGTAGAGGACGATACCGTAGCCCAGATAGGTGTAGAACACCATGAACAGGGCGGACCAGAAGATGATTTCGAGGATGAGGGTTTCGTTCATAGCTATATTCTCGTTTAATAGATGTTTGTTGATTTACTTATTGAAGTCGTTTTTTTAGTGCCTCTTTTTTAGCCGATTCTTTCAGTATGTTTACAAAGTAGAGGGCGTCTGCTTTGTTGGAAGCATCGGAAGGATTGGCCTCATATCGTTTTACGAAATTCTCGGCGTGTTCAAACAGGTATTTCCGACAGTCGATATTGAGCATGATACCGTCTTTGTAGTCAGCATAAGATAGTCCGGTCAATGCATCATTTCCTTCGATAGAAACAATGTCATACATGCTAATTCCCGGCAAATTGATAGTGGTAGAAGGATAGTAGAAGAACTTTTCTCCCGGTAAATTTACTGTTAATTTGAAAGAACTTGCGTCTATTTGTGCTATACTAATATGGCTGTTTAAACGATAATAGTTATATTCATAATATTCTTCCTGGCTTGGAAACCATAACGAATCATCCCCATCTTTACCATAATTACTATTTAACCATAATAAAAAGTCGATCCAATTGTTGTCCGTACCATGAACACCTATGCAGATTGCTTTACGTTCTTCTTTGGGTAATTTTAGCAGGTCAGTAATCTGTTGTTTAAAATATGCTGGTGAATCGTTAAACTCCCGTTCTATCAGAGATTTTTGTAAAGTTTCAGACACTTGATACGGATATAGGGTAATTGCTCCTGCTTGTGCGGTCATCGTTTGAATTTCCGGACATTGAAGAGCAGCAGTTACGTATGTTTTATTTCCATTGGGTTCAGCAAGAAATTTACATCCCCTTCCTGTGAGTTTCTCTACAATAATGTTTTGGGCAATATCAAAATGTTCCAATATTTGTATTGGATCATTAGCATCTTTTGTCATTACATCATGGAGGGCAATGCCTGTTCCATAGTTCAACATCTCTCGTATGTTATCCCATATAAGTCCGGATTTCATATAAAAACGATAATAGTTTGCAGTAAACCCCGGCAGTACGTTTGTTTCAGCATCCATCCATTTTTCTTCAGGGGCAAGAGTGGTAGTAATAGCAAACCGAACTTCATTTCCTGCTCCGTCTGTACATCCCAAAGATTGGTTGGCGGAAATAATAGTAGGGGGAAGATCCCCTTTTTGCAAATGTTTGATGTCAAAATATAATTGATGTTTCATATTCTGATCAGTGGGAGTTGGAGTAGGATAAGGTATTGAACTTGAGATCGGTTTACCGTTTATTGCAGCCCACGTACGGCAAAAAGCAGCCTGCATGCAGTCGTCTTGTGTTAGCATCAACATCCATGTCTTATTGTATTTTAAATGAGGGATTTCGACATTAATATCTTTGGTCTGTATTTCTTTTTTTGTGTGGATAATGATTTCTGCTGTAACGTTTGCTGTTTCTTTGTCGAAAGGATACATATAGACGGGAGTAGAATCTGTATCTTTTTCGTTATTGTCTTGTCCTGTATTTCTATTCTCATCGTATAGATTCATTTTTCTTATACAGGAAGTATAGGTGAAAAGACAAGCTGTTACTAAGATGATATTTACTATATATTTTGCCATATCCATAATGATTTTGATGAGACCTTATTTGATGAGATTAGAGTCTTTATCTTTGTATGCCGTCTTTTTGATAAAGAGTCCGGTGATTTCTTTCAGTGCTTTGATTACCCGTATCCATATATTATCAATCAGTGATCCTTCAGAATTTAGGGTTCCATTACTTGTAAGCACTCGTGCTTTGCGACTTGTAATAAATACGATTTTTCCATACGGTTTCATAGCTAATGCTAACGAACCGTCTTCTCCGCGGATAATATCTGTACGAAATCCAAACCGACGTCCTATTTCCGTATTAAAACTGAAAGCCATACCTCGCACACAGAGTTCAGGACGCTGGATGGCTTGTAAGCGGAGGTATATATCGCGCAGGCCTTCGTAGCACCATAGTCCGAATCGGGAATGTCTTTCGTCAACCATAAAACTCCATAAACTGAATGTACATGCAACCTTCGGATTCATTAGATATTTTACATGCGTTTCAATGTAATGCGGTGGATATAAAGTATCTGCATCAATACAAATATGATATTTTCCTTTTGCATGGTCCAATCCGCATTGGCGGGCGTATCCCGGACCTTTCTTCGTTTCGTTATAATAGGTAACTCCCAATGATTTTAATACTTCTTCCGTTTTATCCGTTGAATTGTTGTTAACGGCTATTATTTCAATGGGGAAATGGCAATGATTCTCGGAGAGTGACCAGATACAACTTATCAGATGACGTTCCTCATTGTGTGCAATGAGTACAACCGATACCAGTGGAGAATCGTTTTGACGTTCTTTGAGTTGTCTTTTGACTTTGCGGATACTATCGTCAGAAATCTCATCAAAAGATTTCCCGTATACTTCCAGATAAGTTTTATACCACTTTACCATATGTTGTTCTGTTATTTAGAAGAATAAGTTAATGATTCGAATAAGTTTTTCCATTGTGGCATCACATTTTCCGGCAGAAAGCGTTTTACGTTTTCCCTGGCTTTGTGTCCCATCTTGATGCGTACATTTTCATTCTCAATCAGATAGCAGATTTTGTCTGCAAGTTCCTTGATATTTTCTTTCTCCACTAGTAGACCGTCTTCATGGTCTTTTATAATATCCGAAGGACCATGCGGACAGTCAAATGAGACACAGGGTATACCACATGACATTGCTTCTGCCAAAACGAGTCCAAAACCTTCGTATCGGCTTGATAAGACAAATATCGAACTCATACAGTATTTTTCGGCTATATTCGATACAGTGTGATGAAGCAGACAATTATTATTTAGTTGTAGTTCATCTATTAGTTTGGTGAACTTCTCTTTCAGGTCGCCTTCTCCATAAATATGTAGTTTCCAGTCCGGATGTCTTTGGGCGACAATGCTCCAGGCGGGGATTAGCATATCAAATCCTTTTTGGGGCGCATATCGCCCTACAGCAATAGCATTATGTGACAGAATATCTGTTTGTTTTCCTTCTACAGGAGTAGAAATAGGATTAGGGATGATGCTGATATTAGTCAGTTCCGGCCAGTCTTTAGCTCCTTCACTTGTAAGTATAATCACTCTGGACAGTTTAGACAGGTTTTTGACAAATCTGTTTGCCCATCTTTTCTTTATCATGTTGACAATCGGGCTTTTACGTTTCAGTGCTTCTGCGCCATAGGCGTAGCGGCTGACGTGAAACTCTCCGATTTTCAGGCTACCGTCTTTCAATTTAGTGATAAAGTTCAGTTCCCGGCGCATGGTTGAGATAGTAATGTCCGGTTTCAGTTCGTTCAATAGATTCGATAGTCGTTGTTTAAACCGATAGTAGCGGAACGGATACTTCAGCACTTTACTTACTATGGATTGAGAGTAGGGCAGGTCGAAAGATACTCCTAAGTCGATATGCTTTACTTTGGGGGATAATGGAAAGTGTGGTGCTTTACCCATTTGTTCGGATGTAATGATGGTGATGTCGTATCCTTCAAAATGTTCTGCAAAATAATTGGCTTTGAATGTAACTATCCGTTCTATTCCGCCAGGTGCCTGTAGTGAGGGCAGGTAATAGGCTATCTTCATGATTTAATAGATTTTAGCAATGATTTGTTTCCGATAAAATTCTCCGGCGTCGGACACTTGTTTTCCGTTGGCGGCTTCGTTTACATATTTTCGTTCCAGCTTTACTTTCCGTTTGGCTCCCATTCGCCACCATTCATATTCTACGTCCACGTGCCCTGCGTCAATTGCCTGATAACCGGACTTGAATAAATCGTAAGCCAGTACAGTAGCCGTAGGTCCTAAAGCAATCAGGAAGAGAGCGGTTTTCTCGAGTTTTTGCGCTTCATTCAGAATTTCTTGGTAGCGGTCAAATGCGTCACGGGGCGGACAAAGAATACGTCTGATGCTTTTTACATTGTCAAAGAGGTCGTTGCCTACTCCCAAACGGCTTTTTTCGCCTTCAATGAATACGACATCCCTGTCTTTCCAGATAGCTTTCATTTGGTGAAACCACCGTGGGCAGTCTTCTTTGGAAGCGAAGTCCATGTAGGGACGGGTGATGAATGTATTGTAGTATAGCCTGTCGGGCAACAGCAAGCGGTCCCACCAGCTGCCATACAGAAAGAAGTGAGTTCTCCAGAATCGGCGTGCTTTGCGGTTATAGCGATAAATGTTTTCGAAAGTATCGGAGATACAAACCAAATGTCCTTCTTCATGGCTTGTCAATACTTCCTTGAGACGCTGAGCCAAGAGTACATTTCCTTTTTGGAATCCTATTTCCTTGTCCGGGTTGGTAAGCAGCATCTCACCATCGCCGAAACGGCTCACGGAACATTGGTCTTCTATGATTATCCGAATGGTCTCATCAATGGAAGCTACCTGCGGAGTTATTTTCTGATGGCATCTGAGAGCCATGTACCAGAAATTGTACCATTCTACAGTAATGCCATAACGCAATTTATAGCGGATAGCATTGATCAGTGGCTGTATATTCATAGTGATATAGTTTTATTCAAAGGTTTCATTAATAACAATTTGCATCTGGGCTTTCCATGAAAGTGATTGCTCTATAGACATCCGTATTTGGAGCGGCGTTGTTTTCAATGATTGATAAAAGCGAATTACTTTTTCGATGTCAAGGGGCGAATCGTCCGGTGCTGCCTTAAGTATGTATGGTTGATGCTCAAAGTCATCATCCGTTTCTGAATAAACAAAAGGAATGCCTCTTGCTGCATATTCACGGTTTTTTAAGGTCTTAATTTTGTCAATACCGCTACGATGGCGAGCCAGACTGCCTATTCCCATGTCCGACTGCTCGAACACGGCATCCAGTTCTTTGCCGTATAAGGCACTATGAAAGATGATATATTTCTCTAACTGATGTTTGGCTACATCTTTTTTATAGCTGTCCACCAGTTCGGGAACCCCGAAGCCTACGATATTGAGATATACTTTATAATCATGAGTGTCGGTATGTGTACGATAGTAATTTGCCATGCCGGCTATAACTCTGTCGAAACCATGCCATGGGTGCATTGTCGCTACGGCAATCAGTTGTAGAGAATGTGCGGTATCATTCTTTGGACCTCTTAAAGGGATTTCGCTGAAATCAATTCCATTTGAGATGCGGATGGTGGGGCGATTCCAAATAATGTCATAGTCCGAAAAAGTGACGATCTTGTCAACATAGCGTGCCAGATGCTGTCGGAAACATTTGTCTATAAATAGGATTCGTTGGTATACGAATGGGAGTCCCTTATATTCTTGGTCGTATGGATATGTCGGGATTTCCATCACTATACGTGCTCCGGTCTTTTTTAGTAGTTTCATCAGCCGTATGCTGAAAGGGCTGGCATTATGGACATAGCGTACATAGATAAAGTCTATGTTTTCTTTCTGTACATAATGTACGATACTGTCAAATTCGATTCTTTTTAGGATTTTTCCTTTGATCCCGAAACCATAGTCGGCGATTATCGATTCATCTACCATACGGCGTTTATGGTTGTCCGTATCGTCTAGCCAACACGTATGCATTTCTAGTCCGCATTCTTTGAGGGCTTTTACTTGATAACGTATCTTTTTACTGATTCCGTTGAATGCTTCGAAACCATGGAATATGAGGAATAATCCTTTCATTGTTTGTTCTTTTGTACCAACTTTCTATTTTCTTACAAGAGTCTTCACTTTGCCTGTGATATCATAGGTGTGTGTTACTTGCATATATGTTCCAAAGATAATAAAACTTACGAAACTTTTTGCAATAAGTGTTACGAAAATATTCATATTTTCCATCATATAATATATAGGCGTGAGGAATGCCGTTATTAGTAGGCTGACAAGGAGTGGAGAAAGAAGTTGTCTGATAAATATCCATGCGTTTCTTTGAAAAGTAACTCGATACATCATCCAATAGCATTGTACGAAATTGATAGTAAAAGTTATCACGATACATATTGCTACAGCTGTCAGTGTGCCGAAATAGAATATCCCTGCCAGCATTCCGGTCACATTAAGTATGGACGAAAAGAGTCCGCAGACAAAAAGGCTCCTTGTATCACCTGCTGCCTGAAAAATAGAGCCTGAAGAGGAGAGTATGATCTGAATACCGACCGAAAGTGACAGTATCCGGAATACAGGAACCGAAGGCAGCCATTGATCACCAAAAATAATCAATGTCACTTCTTCTGCCGTAAAGAAAAGCAGTACGCTGAGTGGCAGACCGATGAATGACAGAAAACGGACAATGCGTTCGTAGGATGTTGCCAGCTTTTCCTTGTCATTCTGGAAATCGCTGAAGATGGGGTGCATTACCGGTGTGATGACTTGCGTAATATTCTGCAGAGGGAGCATCATCAAGCGGTAGGACTTTTCATAGTATCCTAGTGCTGACAAGCTCATATATTTACCAATCAGCAGTTTATCCAGATTGCGGCTGAAGTAGTTAATCACGTTAAACAAGAATTGATAGGCCGAATAGGAGAATATCTTTCGGAGTACTTTCAGTCCTAACGTGAAACGCAGCCGTTGCGGATAGCGTTGATAGGAAATAACGAATATCAGTATGCTGGAAAGTATAGGATTGATGATCAGCGCATATAAACCGGCTCCGCAAAGCGCGGCAGTTATTGCTCCGGCACCTCCGGCTATCTGGATGATAAAGCTTCGGATAGCAATGAACTTGAACTCTTTGTTGCGGTAGAACAAGGCTCCCGGCACGATGTTGGCAGAGGCGAAGAACAGGTTGACGGACAGGAGCTGGCACAACGTCCGTAAGATCCCACTTTCGTAGTAATCGGCGATCAGCCAGGAAGCGGCAAAAAAGAGTATGCTGATTCCGATGCCTGTCCATACGGTGAATGAGAAGATGTCCGATAGTTCTTCTTTAGTCAATGATTTATGTTGTACGATAGCAGGCGATATTCCCATATCCGTAAAGAGATTGAAAAATGCAATAATGACCGTAGCGATTGCCACTACTCCGAAGTCATCCGGAGAGAGCAACCGCGCAAGAATCCCTGCCACGACGAGTGATATAATGATTCCGCTGTATTTGGCTAGTGCCGTGTAGAAAACTCCGGAAAATAACTGATGTTTAATATTGTTTGCCATTGCCTGAATGATTCTTTTCTGGTCTACTTATGAATGATGGATTTTGAATAACAAGACTCCGATGCTTCTTATAGATATGAGTTTTTTGTATCTAAACAGACACCGCCACGCCAGCCGAAGCCGGTACGGGTAAGAGAGCACATGAGCTTGCCAAATGACAGCATTCAGCATTTGCGACAGATATAAATCAATAGTATTCCTGATTTTGTATTCAGAGGTTTGATGCTTGAATTTGACTATCTCTTGAGCAACAGTGAGATATCCTTTTAAATTTTTGAGTGAAAAATCGCATGTCATAATTGAATTTTTACGTATGCGCCGGTGAAAGAACGATCGTTGGATACAGCTTGTTCTTCGGGTTTGCAGATAAAGTAAGGTCGTGAATAGCTGATCTTCGTGTACAATATCCGGATAAAAGAGGAGCTGCCGTTCTTCCAGAAAAGCTGTGCGGATAACGTTCAGGCAGGCGGATGGGGTGTACGTTTTGTGCTGCAATTGTATGTTGATAGCTTCGGGACCTGTATAAACCTTGTCTTCTAACTTATCGGTACGTTGATAATTTAGTACGGGAGCATTGCGAATATTCTCTTCAAAAAAGCTCTGAGCATCAAAGAAAACGAAATCCAGTTCTTTTTCTTCGCATTTGTTATAGCATAACTCCATTGCATCCTTTTCCAACAGATCATCACTATCCATGAAATAGATGTATCTTCCGTGGGCATGCGTGATGCCTGCATTGCGTGCCATTGACAATCCTTGGTTGGTTTGCGAATACACCTGTATCCGACTGTCTGCCGCAGCCAGTTCTTCTACAACTTGCAGACTGTTATCCGTGGAGCCGTCATTGATGATGATGATTTCCAATTCCCGCAGTGTCTGATTCATAATGCTTTCTACTGCCTCCCGAACATATTTTTCGGTGTTATAGACAGGTATGACAACACTGACTTTTATTTTTTTATTTTCCATAAATTCTGTGTATGGCTACTCTATTGTTGTTTGTTTTTGAGATCGTTTAAAGAGAGAGATTGGCTAGGTTTCTGTAAAGCTCCGCATATTCTTTTCCTATTTTTCCGCTGTTCATGTTTTCGATGGCATATGCATAGTTGTCTTCCCCCTTCCTTCGGGCGGACAGTTGGCGGGCTGCCTCCAGTGCTCGTATGATATCAAATTGGTTGTCGGGGTGGAAGACGGGGTTGCCCGTATCTTGGAGGATTTCTCCTATATTCCCGATATTGGGACCTATGACCACTTTGTGAAAAAGGAAGGCGAGAGGTATACTGGCAGAGTTCAGAATATCTTTTCGTTGGATGAATATTACATCCGAAGCGGCCATGTAGTAAGGCAGGTCGCAGTTGTCTATAGGTTCGTCGCTGGCTCCGGCGTGCATTCTGCGCAGGCGGTTGAGCAAGGGTATAAGCAGGTAATATCCTGCCCGGGATGTCCAGCGCTTGAAGAAGTTGCTGCCATACCTGTTGAATCTCGAAAACGGGTACAGCCGTGGAGCAAGCAGGAACTTCTTTGCTTCATCCCATTTTCGGAACGCTCCGGTCACCATCCGCCTCTCTTCACGATTCCGGAACTTTCCGAACGACGTGACGATAAACGCCTCCTGCGGCAGATTAAGATACTGGCGCGCACGTTCCACGCTGATGTCCTCCTTGTATGTGTACTGATAAATAGGATGAGGAATGATGACATTCCGGCTGTCCGCGTGTTTGGCTGCAAATTCGTCGAGACTGTAACGTCCCATGTGCACCACCACATCGCTTTGTTCTTCGATAATGTCATAAGCACGGCCGATCACCTCGTTCGCATCATGCGGACGGACATTGTGGCGCGTATACACGAACCGGGCCCCACGGGACCGGAAAAAAGCGATACACTCCTTCAGGCGGCAAATCCTGTCCGGATCGTCACAATTCCCTTCCATCACCTCTTCGGGCCATTGGAAGTGGATGATGTCGTAAGGTGTATCCGAGTTCCAGAACTCATTCGTGGAACATCGTACGTCAATCCCCGTCGTCCTGATAGCATCGCATAAAATGGGGACAAAAAGATTGTCCGTATCTCCATTCTCTCTGAAAACGATTAATGCTTTTATCGGTGGATTGCCTATTTCATTGTCGTTCATGCTTGATTCTTTGTTTTTGGTGGGCTTTTGCCACATACAAAGGTAATAAAAGATATGATACTTTTCATCTTTTTTGCTTTTTTTCGGTGTTGTGCCTTTATTCCTTGTGCGTCCGTTTTATCTCTCTGTTACTCTATTAGTTGTCAAGCGTGTTCATATCTATGAGAAACAGGCTCCTGTCGAAGGGGATATGCCGCTTATGGAGGTACTTCTGATAGTGGTAGCATATCGTTATGAAACTTTGTACGCTGCATTTGGTCACTTCGTTTTCGTACCGGCTCAGGGTGGAAATACTGAGATTGGTCACATCTGCCGCCTCTTCAAGGTTCAGATTACATAGGTGGCGCAAATGGATGATTCGTTCTATTTGTGCATGACAGTTCGCTTCAATACGCAGCCGGTCGTAAATTTCTTCCTTGGTCGCTCTTTCGTATCCTTTCATAATTTTTTCTTTTTACTAATTATGCCGCAAAGTTCATAGAAAAATGTCAAACATCGTTTGCAGTTCTGCAAGTAGTTTTTCAAAAAAGTATTCGGACCTTTGCAGAACGAATTCGGGACATCCTGAATCACAGTCAATTAATTGTAAGATATGAAGAAAGATCAGTATTTTAATTTAGAGGTAAATTTTTTGAGTAATGACAATATTGTCAGAATGATGATGGAACTTGACGCTGCGCAATCGCTCGGAATCTATATGATGCTTCTTACGCATTTGCGTAAAGCGGACAATTATGAAGCATCCTGTTGTCCGCTTTGTATGGGGGCTTTCGCGCGGATGTATGACTTGGATGCCGATGTGTTGCAAAGGGTTCTCCGTGAGTTCGACCTTTTTGTGCTTGATGAAGAACGGCAAATGTTCCGGTCGCCTTATCTGGACAGGGTGATGGCAAAGCTCGAAGAAAGGCGGATGATTAATGTGGCAAACGGCAAAAAAGGAGGTCGTCCGAAACGCATGGGAAGCACACCGGAAACACCGATGGATAAAGGCGAAAAACCGAATCAAAACCAGAAGAGTAGAGAAGAGGAGAGAAGAGTTACTACTGTTGTCAAAGACAACAACAGTAGTAACGAAGAAAAGACAGAGAAAGAGCACTCTGCCGCCGCCGCTTCTCACGGACTTCAGATTGTTCCTCCACCGGAGGATAGGGGACAGTTGCCCCTACAGCCGGTTCTTCCGTGGGAGATGCTGGTGGATCAGATGGCCGAATCGGAAAGTTACATGGAGTCGATGGCTATGCACTCCTGTATGGGCAAACTTTTCGTGGAACGGCAGGAGGAGGTGATCGCTGCTTTTAAAGAGCATATCCGACGCTTTGGCAGGGAAGATGGCTTGCTGTTTTTGAGGGATGTGAAACTGTATTTCGGCAATTACCTCTCTCCGGGCGGACGTCCGGCTCAGGAGCTGAAGAAAAGGCTGCTCGGCAGTTGCCGGCAAGCAGCTGAGGAAGAACTGTATCGCTTTGAACAACTCATTGGCGGGCAACGGACGTATCTTGGGCATCCGATTCCGAAGGATGCGCCTCCAAGACCGGACAGGTCTGCCGTGTGGGATGAAGTGCATTGGAAGTGGGGAAATTAGCTCCGGATTTCTCCGACATCCGGCTACGTGAGCGTTGCCTTTCAGCTCGGTGCTCGTTCATGCTTGGCTCGCTGCTCGTTCATGCTTGGCTCGCTGCTTATCGGTGTTCAGCTCGCTGCCCATCGGTGTTTAGCTCGGTACCCATTGATGCTTAGCTTTCCGCCTGCATTGGGAACTGATAGAAAAATTATTAACTGAAGTTTCTCAAGTTCTTTATAATATTGACAAACAATAGTATCTCAATTGGGGTTGACTAAAAAGTCGGTTCTACCTTTATTCTCCTCCTTCCTGAAGGAGGGGAATTAAGATAGTTTTGATAACGCAAAGGTAACCTGCGAAACTTGAATTATTAATACAACTTAAAATCTCCTTTTCGAAAGGGAGGAATAGAAATACAGAAATATGAGAAATTTTGCTAATTATCATGTCGATGTCCGCAGACATACCAGCGGTGTCGTTAAAACCATTTGCGAGCAATGCCTCCCGACGAGGCACAACAAGCGTGACCGTTCGCTGCGGGTCAATATCGACACAGGACATTGCCATTGCTACCATTGCGGAGCCGACTTCTACGTCCCCGACGATGCCGAAGAGCGTGCGAAAGCCGAGCGACAGGCTGCCCGTAAACGTCGTGCGGCATCTGCCGTTCCCCAGCATTTCCACCGTCCGGTGTTCGACGCTTCGAAGACGACGCTTTCCGAAGCTACGGAGCGTTGGCTGGTAGAGACGCGTTGCATTCCGCAGTCCGTCATCGCCGGTCTGCGCATCACGGAGCAGGAAGAGTTCATGTCGCAATCCGGCACGAAAGAGCGGTGCGTCTGTTTCAACTATTTTGAGGACGGGAAACTCGTCAACACCAAGTTCCGCAGCGGTGCCAAAAATTTCAAAATGGTGCAGGGAGCCGAACTGATTCCCTACAATATCGATTCCGTGCTGGGACAGGACACCTGCATCATCCACGAAGGCGAACTGGATGCCGCGTCCTCCCTTGCCACCGGATTCAAAAGCGTGATCTCCGTACCTGCCGGAGCTAACGCGAACCTTTCGTGGCTCGACCGCTTCATGGAGTCGCACTTCGAGAATCTGAAAGACATCATCATAGCCGTTGACACCGACTCTGCCGGGCTTAAACTGCGTGACGAACTGGTCAACCGTCTGGGTGCCGAACGCTGCCGTGTGGCCGTCTACGGACCGGGGTGCAAGGATGCCAATGAACATCTTGTCAAATATGGGATCGACAGCCTTCGCATCGCCATCGAGCAGGCGGAAGAAATCCCTCTTGAAGGCATCTTCACCGCCGCCGATCTGCACGAAGACCTGCGGGCATTGTTCGACAACGGCTTCGGTCCCGGAGCGGAGACGGGCTGGGAGGAGATGGATAAGATTTGTACGTACGAACGTAGGCGGCTGGTCATCGTTACGGGCATACCGGGGGCCGGAAAATCGGAATGGCTGGACGAACTGGTGTTGCGCCTCTGTATGCGCCATCAGTGGAAGATTGCGTTTTTCAGTCCGGAGAATAATCCTATCGTCTACCATCTCCGCAAGTTGATCGAGAAACTGACCGGACGCCGTTTTCAAAACGGTTGCGGCATGACGGAAGGACTTCTGCTCCGTTCGGAAGAGTTTCTTGCCGAAAACGTCTGTCACATCGCCCTCAAAGGCAGCGCCACTCCGGAACGGGTGCTTGCCAAAGCCCGTGAGCTTGTCCTGCGTCGGGGATGCCGCATCTTCGTCTTCGACCCGGTCAACCGTTTTGAGCATACCCCCGCACCGGGGCAATCGGAAACGCAGTATCTTTCCAATTTCCTGAATCTGTTTACGGAGTTTGCCACGCAATATAACTGTCTGGTGATTCTTGTGGCGCACCCCCGAAAGATGAACCGCAATCCGGTGACGAACCATACTCCGCGTCCGGAAATGTACGACGTAAACGGGTCTGCCGATTTCTTCAACAAGGCGGATTATGGCTTGGTAGTGGAGCGTGACAAGGAGGTCGGAGTGACACGTGTCTATGTCGAAAAAGTGAAGTTCAAACACCTCGGAGCAGGTGGTGTGGCTACTTTTGTCTACGATCCCGTCAGCGGACGTTACCTCCCCTGCGAAGAGTCCCAAGACCCGTCCGTCCCTCCGGAACAACGGGTCAGAAACACTGTCAATGATAGCTCGTGCTGGTTGCCGGAGAAGGAGCTGTTTGAATAGGTAATAGGTAATAAGTAATAGGTAATAATCGTAGCTGGTGAGGAGGGTGGTGGGTAACAGGTCACGGGGGATGAGTAACGGTGCGGATCACTGGTTGAATGGTGATTCATTTTGATACCGGTTTACTTTATTTTCGCACAGTTTTGAGGTAAATACGGATTCATGAAACGTCATCCGATAGAATGATTATATTTGCATTTCGATTCTAAGAAACAAATAATAAACCATTAATCTGTAAACAATGAGATTTAGTAACGTAAGATTATTAGTAAAGGACTTCGCCGGATGCTTCAAATTCTATACCGAACAACTCGGATTAGAGCCAGCCTGGGGAGATGAGAATAGCGGATACGCCAGTTTTAAAGTAGCCGACGGAATAGAAGGTCTCGCCCTTTTTGTATCCGACTGGATGGCGCCCTCGGCAGGTAATGCAGATAAGCAGCAGCCTGTTGGGATGCGTGAAAAATTAATGATCTCATTCAGTGTGGATAACGTGGACGAAACCTTTGTCGCACTGAAAGCAAAAGGCGTGACATTTATCAGTGAGCCTACGGATATGCCCGATTGGGGGATGCGTACCCTGTACCTGCGCGATCCCGAAGAAAATCTTATAGAACTCTTTACCCCTTTGGCACCGGAGAAATTTAGCCAGGAACTTATCGAAGAAGATCAGAAATTTCATTAAGAGACACGGCTGAAAAGCAACGTGCTCATCCGAGTGAGCCGGAAAATGATATTGAATGGGGCTGTCCGAAAAGAGAACGTCTGCTATCGTTTTGCTCTGTCATCCTAAGTCTGCCGAAGAATCAGCTCTTTATATTAGTCAAAGAAGAGATTCTTCTCCGTGTGCTGAATGATAGGTTGATAGTATTTATCTACTTTTCGGACAGCTTTATACGTTAATCGGGTATCTTGTCCGGAACTATTCTTATTTTGTTTTAACTGCTGATTGGCACCAATACTTAATACTTATCTTCAAGGTTCTTGCAGCACCTCTACGATCAGTCGTACTTGTGCGGGTGTGTAGTGTCTGCTTCGGGGATTCATGCCGGTGGATAGCAGGCGTTCTTTTAGTCCGGGTGCGGCTTCGATCCATTCGTTGAAGCGGTCTACTGCGCTTTGTTGCTGGACGTTGGGGATATATAGCATGGCGAGTTCTCCTTTTCCGTAACTGCGGTATTGGAAGGATTTTTCTTCTTCCTGTTTTTGCAGGGTATCTGTATTTGCTTTCATTTTTGATTTAATTGTAGGGTTTGTAATGGGTATAAAGTTACTGTTTTTTACTGGATTTAGCAAATTTGTTGCTCATGAAAGTGTTGCTTTTATGCTTGTATTATTTAGTTGTTATTCACGTTGTCTGCTTGTCTTTTTGGGGGGTGTTTATTCGGGGTTGGTTGGGAGCTTTTTCAGCTTTTATCTGCTTTATGGTTACTTTGTATTCGCTTTTAGTATGCTTTCAATCTGTTTCTAATTCACTTTATTCTGCTTTATGCTGTCTTAATCCGTCTTTATCCGTTTTATCCCGTCATAGTCCGGTGCAGTCCGTTGTAATCCGGGAAATCGCCGATGCACTGCCGTATCTTTGTTTCACCAACAGAAAGGGAGAATGTCCTTCTTTTCTTTAATACAAATTCAGTATGGCAACAGTGTCTGTGGTGCGCTATCAGCGCAAAAAAAAGATTGGTGATGACAAATCGCCGATGGTGTATGTGCTCAAACCCAAGCCGGGGGAATCGAAACTTTATTCTATCGAGTCGCTGGCGCGTGAGATCGAGTCGATCGGTTCGCTTTCGGTGGAGGATGTGGAGCACGTGATGCAATCCTTTGTCCGTTCGATGAAGAAGGTGCTCGTAGCGGGGAATAAGGTAAAAGTTGATGGCTTGGGGATTTTCTATACCACGCTTACTTGTCCCGGTGTGGAACTGGAAAAGGACTGTACGGTGAGGAATATCACTCGTGTCAACCTTCGTTTCAAGGTCGATAATGCTCTGCGGCTTGCCAACGACAGTACGGCAACCACACGTGGCGGGGACAATAACATGGTCTTCGAACTTGTCTCCAAGAATGCGCCGGCTTCGGGAGGCAACGGTGATGGCGGAGGCTCCGGTAGTGGCGGTGGCAGCGGTTCCGGTGGCGATGGAGGGGAGGAGGAAGCTCCCGATCCTACCGTTTAGTCCGGTAAGTACATCAGCATCATTAATGTGTGATACCTGTAAATGAATAACCTGTAAAAATGAAAAGTTATGATTGACAAGATTTTGGAGATTGCATTGGAAATCCTGTTTTTCTTCCGTAGGAAGAGAAAAGGAAAACGAACGAAAGGGCAGGTCGATGAGGAAGATTGACCTGATTGTGATCCACTGTTCCGCCTCTAGGGCGGACAGGGATTTCACGGAAACAGACCTTGAAGTGTGCCACCGCCGGCGGGGATTTAACGGGATTGGTTACCACTTTTATATCCGGAAAAATGGAGACATCAAGACTACCCGCCCCATTGAACGGATAGGAGCTCATGCGAAAGGCTTTAATCAGACAAGTATCGGTATTTGCTATGAGGGCGGACTTGACTGTCACGGGCGGCCTGCCGATACCCGTACCGAATGGCAGATACACTCGATGCATGTGCTTGTGCTTACGTTGTTGCGTGATTATCCCGGTTGCCGGGTGTGCGGACATCGTGACCTGAGCCCTGATCTGAACGGGAACGGGGAGATCGAGCCGGAGGAATGGGTGAAGGCTTGTCCGTGCTTTGATGCGGAGGAGGAGTGGGCTTGACGAAGGCCTTATTCTTCTCCGTGCTCGGTATGAATAAACTTTTTGTTCGCTCCTTTCAGTCGGAACATATTGGCTATCATTGCCAGTGCCAGTGTCGGAATCTGCAGGATTGCTTTTCCTAATTTCCGGTTCAGCAACTTTCCCGGCACAGGTATGATCATGGCGGCAACTTGAGCGGCTGACAGTATCCACCATTTGATGGCTGTATACCATTCGTATCCTCCGCTTTGCAGACTCATTAGTAAGCCGATTGCGGTAAAGAGTAAAGTGAAACCGAAAACTCCCGCCAGTTGTATCAGACGGGGAGGCAGCATCCATTGAAGAATCTTGTCGCAGTAGTCGATATTTCCTTGAATCAGTGCTTTCGGGAAATCGGGCAAGGAAGCCCGCAATGCACCGTATTGTGCTGCAATCCATCGTTTACGCTGATTTTTGATACCTTCTTTTTTCTGTGTTTTTTCATCGTATACAGGCAGTTGTTCCAGATATTCGATATGAATGCGTTGTTTTAGCAACAGGGCTTCCAGCTCCTTGTCTTCGCCCGATGTTTGCAGATGTCCTACATTTCGGCGGAACCAATGAACGTCGAATGCCATTCCGGAACCGGCTAATCCGGCTGACAATCCTATCGCGTTGTGCCCGCTGCGGAAGAATCCGTTGTTTATTTCTTCGCTGATCGCATCCAGAACAGCGATGTCTGTATTCATGTTTTTTCCTGTGCGGTGGGCTTGTACGGCATGCAGGCCGGACTCAAAAGCACGGTTGATTTCTGCGAGGAAATTGGGAGTCGTTACATTGTCGGCATCCATGATCACTACTACGTCATAAGATTCGTTGGCAGTGACGTTCATTGCCAGCGTAAGGGCTTTGGCTTTGGAACTATTGGTATAGTCGGCTACTTGCAAACAGATGGGGAGTGTTTGTAGGGCAGCATTCGTGTCCGGCTGCATCTGATCGGAGATGACAAGAACGTCGTACATTTCTTTGGGGTATTCCTGTTCGAGGAAATTACGGATAGTGGAGACGATCACCCTGTCTTCCTTGTATGCAGGGAAGAGTACAAGAAAACGACGCAGGATACGTGCTTCGGAAAGTTTTCGCGGACGATAGAATTTGGAAGCAATGGCGTAGAACAGCAGATAACCGACACAAAGTGCCAGGAGAATAAAGAGAATCCAATCAATAAAGGTATACATGGTCTTTCATTTTTAAGGGTTATCGGATAGGAGAGGTGATAGAAAAGCTTCTGACAACACCTTTCCATACTGTGGCAAATAAATCGAAACGACCTTTCAGGGCAAACTGAAGGCTGTTTTTTCCGGCAGCTATGGTAGATTGATAAAGAATGGAGAGCAGCCGCTGAGCACCTTTCCGGTTGCGGCGGGTGTAGAGCAAACGGTTGCGCGTCATGTAGAAGGTACGTAGCTTGCTGAACTGTCCGGTGCTCTGGCTTTCTTTGTGGAAGACGGTGCAGCGAGGCTCATACCATAGTTCGTAACCGGCATTTGTCATCTGTGTACACCAGTCCATTTCTTCATAATACAGGAAGAATATTTCCGGCATTTCTCCTACTTTCTCAATGACTTCACGTTTTACCATGAGTGCCGCCCCATGCAGGTAGGGGGTCGTGTGCGGGGTGTCGAACGTGCCGTCGTCCGGACAGCCGAAACCTGTCATTTCGTTGCGTATAGTGATTGCCGACAGGGGGGTGAATCCGGCAAACTGTATGTTTTGCGGAGGAAAGGCAAAGCGTATCTTCGGAGAGACGGCTCCGATGTTTTTCTGACTTTCCAGTCGCTCTGTCAGGTAGTGGAATCCGTCTGATTCAACATAAGTGTCATTGTTTATCAGAAAGATATAGGCTCCTTTAGCTACTCTGATCCCCAGATTATTTCCGCCAGAGAAGCCTAGGTTAGACTCGCTCCGCAGGGTGACTATATCGGAATATAGCTCCTTGATTTTAGTCGCTTCGTCTTCGCGCGAAGCATTGTCTACGACGATGATTTCATAGCTCACGGAATGTACATGTGTTTGCAGCGATTCTATTAATTCGCAAGTGTCTTTAAAGCCGTTGTAGCAAACTGTGATAAAGGAGACTTGAGGTTCGTTCATCATAATCTATTGTTCGTTTTTCAGTTCTGTTTCTTTACTTTGCTGCATCCGTTTGTCAATGTACGGTCCTGCGAAGCAGAGGGCAAAGGCTGTGTATATGGGGATGGAGTTGGGATATTGCATCACGTCGTTGGCATAGGCTGCCAGATAGAATCCGGCAGCGGTACAGAGCCAGGCAGTAAGTAAGCCTCGCAGGCGTTTGTTCATGATCTTGAACATCAGTATCCATCCGCACCATGCAAAAAGGACTCCGTGAACAGCCAGGTAGAGAACTAGACCGATGATTCCGGTTTCTACCCATACTGAGACTAACCAGGAATCCGGTGGATAGGGCATACGTTCTTTGGGATAGAAACGGTCGCCTTTGGATAACCCTATCCCATATCCAAAAGGCTTGTGAATCATCAATTCTCTCATTTTCTTTCGATTGTCTACACGTAATTGATAGGAAGCGTCTTGGCTAGGACGAAATGCAGAACGCATCTTGCGGATATATTGATTGTCATCTCCTATATTGGTACATACAAAAAACAAGAATAACAAGGCAAGAACTGAAATACCTGTAATACATGCTTTGCGATTGCGTGAAAGAATAATGAAACTCCCTAAAGCACCGATAGGCAGAGCTATCGCAGCCCGTGTTCCAGAAATTCCCATTCCGTAAATGGCGGCAATAATGACAATTATAAAATAGATTTTCAGCCATACACCTTTTATATAAAAAAGTGAAATTCCAAAAAGTGAAACACCCATAGCCATGTGTACGCCGAAGTTCGCTGCATCACTGAAGAATGAGAAATAACGAATACCGGACCAAATAATATGAGTTCTTGCTCCTCCCAAAACGTATAAAAAATACTGCTCACGTTCATTAAAACCACAGTTTTTTTGCCAATATCCTTTGGCTGCTGCCAAGAGGATGAAAAGAGACCATATAATTAGAAGCCACTGAATCCCCTTGATGTTACGGATTGCTAACGGTACGATGACAGCACATACAATAGGATATATGAGATAATGGGTGATGGAGATATTCCATGCTGCCTGAACATTGTTCGGATTAGCTATCTCTAATATGCAATAAACTCCCCATATCAGAAAAAGCATAAGCATACCATTACGACTTTCCGACCAGTCAATTTTTTCATGCATTCCGTACGCAAAAAGCAAAACAACTACAAACAATGTACACATTGATGTTGCTACTCCCAATGGTATGTCTGTCACTGCATAAGCTGCTGCCAGCAGAAATTGGAGAGTGAAAAGTGTATAGAAACTTTGTTTTGAATATTTGATAATCAATAAGAAAATAGCTGTCATTAAAGGCAATGAACTAATCGTCAGAAAGAAAGGAAGGGAGGTACGAAAGAACATTTTGTATAATATATACAATCCTCCTGCCAATAGTAAATGTACCCATCCTTTATTGGCAAAATAGCTACCGGCTACTGTTAGGTATTGACTGTATTTTCCTTTATCATTCGTCATCTTCATCTCTTGCTGTTGCCGGCTGCTTCTTTCTTTTTGTGAACGTAAATATACTTTCTGTCAATGCTAATTGTGACAGTCGGTATACTATTTTCCTCCAAAGTGTATATGGTGGAAGCATACCAGTGTAGTCTTCAACCACATTGCGGGATGCGTGTGTCAAGTAAACATAAAGTGGAGTTTTACCTACTTGTTGACTTAGCTTTTCTGACAAGAGCTTATCGGTCTCTTTCCAACCACGGTCAGCACGGGCTACGAGTATATTTAGATTAGCTTCTTGTAGTAATTCCAGCGATATGCTAGCTTCCCGCAGATTGGGATATTCAACGATGAGAATATCTTCTTCCTCTGATGTGTATAGATCGGTAATGCTTTTGGCCAGGTTGTATTCTCGTGAATCAATTCTGAAGTCTGACTTCCATGTTATTACTTTTGTTTTAAGTCCGATACTGTTCCAGTATTTTTTTAGGGCTTCGATCACATAACTTTTGCCTTCCCCGCCTTCTGTGCTAATAAAATTGATAATGTAGGGCAATCCTTCTTTCTTTTGCTGACAGAAACGAAGGATACTATTGCTTAACTGTTTTGTAGCTATACTTTTTGATTCTTCAACATAATTGTGATACTCTAAAATAGAGTCTTTTGGAAAGGCGCCTAACATCGGAAGTCCAATCAAACGACGTGTACGAATAGAATCGCGTAGAGTACGGTCTAATAATTCAAGAATTAAGAAGAACCCCAAAATAAATATGAAGGTACCGGCACACGCTGCCATCACCATTTTTTTCAAAGGAGTGGGCATGGCACTGATCGGATATGCCGGAGCATTTAATACTTTTAATGCAGCGGAGGTCATTTCCAAATTTTTTCTACGCATGAGGGCATCATTATAGCTTTTCAATACAGACAAGTAATTTTGCTCTATAAAAGTTATGTTACGCTCTTGACGTTTGATAGTGGAACCTACTGGTGCAAACTGTCTGTATTTCTCGTTGAGGTCTATACGGCTTTGCTGTATAATTTGTAAGTCTGATTTGGCTTTTTCGTATTGCATGGTTACTTCAAGCCACTGTTCTATGATGTTCTCTTTAGCTATTCCTTCTTTGGTATATTTGTTCTCTACATATTTATTTGAAAGCTCGGAAAGCTCCTTGCGTGTTTGATTTAAGCGATTCTTATATTCCTGTAATGAGGCTTCTTGATTCTGATGATCACTTGAAATTGTTTCCATTTCTGAGATTTTTCCTGTAAGCGAAGCGGCTTCATTTAGTTTATCCAAGAACTGAAGATTGTTGATTACATGTTTGGCATTGCTGCCCATTTGCTTTTCCAGTTCGTTTAACATTGCTTTGGCGCTGTTGTATGCAATCAATACGTTTTGTTCACGTAACTCAAACTCTTTGTTGATGGCAGCGATTTCTTTGGTCTCATCGTAATAATTAATAACACGTTTTTCTACGTTATATTGCGTTAGTGAGTCTTCTTTAAGCCGAAGTTCCTTTCCGATGCGTTGAAGTTCGCTTTTAAAATATTCGATAACTTTATCTGTTTCACCATAGCGGATTGCACTGTATTCGTTTACAAATTCTTTAGTCAGGATGTCGATGGTATTATAGGCGATACCCGGATCACTTGCCGTATAACTTATTTCAATCAGATCGCTGGCACCTTTACGCGCTACTCTGATTGCTCTGAGATCATTATAAGAGTAATAGGGCAAATTATAATAGAATACTCCATAGAGATAGTTTGCTTGGGTCGGTCTCAAGTAATTGAAAAAGTTGGCTACCGTTTTATCTTCGCTGTTTTTATCTATTAATGACAGTATTTCTTTCCCGTTCGGACTATTCTTTAGGTGTTCATATATTCTGTTGTAATTGCTGGCTTTGATGAATTCATTGTCTTCTTTTGGATTACCTTTGATCAGACTTCGGGCATATAATCGGATAGATACCCGTTTGAGTGTACTTTCAGCCTTGATAATGTTCATTAGGTTATCCATAGCGTTCTGAGTTGTCGCCCAATCCACTTTGTTATTTCCACCTTCTAGATTGTAGCCGGAAGCAGCGCCAGTGTAGAGGGTTGCCTCTACGTTATATGTTTTGCCTATCATGCGTTTCCCAAAATAGTAAACAGCAAATGTTATAATGGCTGTTCCAATAAGTAACCACCAACGGATACGATATAGGAATCTGCTGATATAAAGGATGTATTCCATAAATGTATGTTTATTTGTTTCTTAAAATGGGAGTGTGGGTGACTAACTCAAGTATCATTAAACTCTTGCTTAACTCGAATTTGCTGTTTTCGAATTTCTCTTGTGCGTCAGATTGGCGAGATTTTTCAGATGATAAAGTTCCCGAATCAATAGCTCCATTCGAGAAATCCTTTTCAGCTATACTATATTGTACATTAGCAAGCATGAGGGCTTCGGCATTAAGTTTAAGAATGTTTAATTGGGAGGTCGCAGTTGCGTATAGAAGGATAATTTCCTTTTTCATTTCCTCAAACTTAACTTCTCTTTCAAGTTGGGCGGTACGTACATTCAGTTTTTGGCGTTTTACCCGCGCTGTCAAGTCAAAGAGACCGTCCAAAGGAATGTTGACTCCTGCACCTACTGTATATCCGTTCTGTGCCTGTGTTGCATAGGTCAGGTAAGGTGCAATTGCTACATCTGTATAAGTAGACTCGTTACCGAACATACCATACTGGTAGCTGCCCCGTAAACTGAAAAAGCCTAAGAAGGCACGCTTCTCTTTTGCCAGAAGCTTCCGTTCAATTTGTTCTTTTACTGTAGCTAATTCATAGGTCGGAGCGCTTTTTGCGTTCTCGAAAAGAAGATCCAGCGGTGGAAGTGTAATGCTGGAATAATCACTTGGTTGTAGTTTTGAGTAATCGCTTACCTCTTGCGCAGTTACGCTTCCAGTGGAGGCAAACAAAAATAGTAATCCTCCGAAGAGGTATCTGATTTGTTTCATAAATTAACCCTATTATCTGCTTTTGCTGTGTTATAGCAACGCAAATATAAGGATTAATTTTATTTAATGATGTTCTTATGGAAGCATTTTATCATCTTTCTTGTTAATTATGAGCAAATACTTGTTTAGAATGCCTCCGTCATGTTGAAATAGAATAAATTCTGCTTGTTCACCATGTCTCTGCCGAAGTCAAGACGGACGTTCATACGGGGCTGAACTTCAATGCGTAAACCGAGTCCCAGATTAGGAAGTACACCTTCGATTTTGCCCGGAGTAGGGCCCATGAAGCCGCATCCTCCCCATGCTACGTAGCCTACATGATTCAGCATCTTCTTCACCCAATTGCTTTTGTCCGTATTTATCATCTGACGGTATTCTGCCATCATCACGTGGGATGACTTGTCGCGAAACTGTCCCATATAATAACCACGAAGGTCGAAAGGAGTGCCGCTGAGTGCGTATTTAGTCAATGGAACATTGCCGAATACATTCTTTGTTTGCACTGTCCAAGCCAATACTTTACGTTTGCCTAGGGTCTTGTATTGGCGGTAGTCTATTTCCAAACGGTAGAAATTATTATCGCTTCCGAAGGCTTTGTTGTACATCATCCCACGAAAGTCCAGATACGTTCCCCGATAAGCATTGGCGGGAACGTCACGGGTGTCGTACGTCAGCAGGAAACCGACTCCGGAACTGAGGTTAGAGTAGCCGTGATCCGTACCGCCGGCAGTAATATACGATGGTTGCTCTATCATTCCTGCGGCAGGTTTAGTGATCTTGTCATAATTGAAGTCGATCTGCGGGCCGGCAAAGAAGTTGCTTTTCCCCAGACGGAATAAAAACCACGGATTCACCTGCACACCGCTATAACGGTATTCGCTGGTGTCTTCGCCACGCGGATAGTCCTTGTTGGTGCTGTATCCGATGCCGTAGAAATTTTCCAGTGTATTCTTATATGCGAAGACTCCGAAGATGCGGAATCGGTCGCCTTTGAAGAAAAGCTGCGGTTTGGTGAACAGGTTCAGTCCTCCTTCGAACATCAGGGCGATGGCCATCGGCACCACCGAACGTTGTTGGGTAGTATCACTCGGATTCATCCGAAACGTCATCAATGCACTACCGCCGATCAGTAATCCGAAGTCAGGAGTATAGCTGGGGCCACCTAATATATTATAATGTAGATTACGTTTGGCTACACGCTGGCGTCGCAATTCTTTTTTGGAAAGGGTGGGGGTGGAATCTGTCGGGGCTACCCCGACTTCGTCAACAGAAGTTGTAGTCGTTTGCAGTTCATCGCTTTTTACTGCCGTGTCAGCCGTTTGAGCTAACAAAATATTGATGAATAGAAACATCATCAATACACCTATTATATATCTTTTCATATTCTTTCTTGAAATCCGCTGCAAAGGAAACTATTTTATTTCGATTAGTTTTCATTCTCATAGATAATAAATCTAAAAAAGAATCGTATTTTTGCCAATTAATAATATGTAAAACGAAATTGCCAACGGATTACTATTAGCATACAGGCAAAGTTAATTTATAAACGATCTATAATGAATAAACGAATTTTATCAGTTTTTGTTTGCTGTGCCCTTTACTATTCTGCACAGGCACAGGACGCGAAAGGCGGCATCAGCGCTGACATGATGCAGCAAATCAAACAGAGTTATCAAGGCACTTCTACCGACAAGGCTATCCGGAACGCCATCAGCAACAACGACATCCGCAAGCTTGCCCTGAACCAGGACAACATGAAGGGGATGGATACGCATTTTTCTGTCAAAGTGAACTCCAAGGGGATCACCGACCAGAAATCGTCCGGACGCTGCTGGCTCTTCACCGGCCTGAACGTAATGCGTGCCAAAGCCATCGATAAATACCATCTGGGTTCTTTCGAATTCTCGCAAACCTATCCTTTCTTTTTCGACCAACTGGAAAAGGCCAACCTTTTCCTTCAAGGCGTCATCGACACCAGCGACAAGCCTATGAACGATAAAATGGTGGAATGGCTGTTCCGCAATCCGTTGAGCGACGGCGGTACATTCACCGGAGTAGCGGACATCGTAAGCAAATACGGCCTCGTCCCCAAAGACGTGATGCCCGAAACGAACAGCAGCGAAAACACCGCCCGCATGGCGAATCTGATCGCTCTGAAACTTCGCGAACAGGGGTTACAACTCCGTGACATGGCTTCGAAAAAAGCTAAACCTGCCGCTATAGAGAACGCTAAAGTGGAAATGTTGAGCACCATTTACCGTATGCTTGTTCTGAACTTGGGCGTACCTCCTACAGAATTTACCTGGACGCAATATAATGTCAAAGGCGAGCCTGTAGAAACCGCCACCTACACCCCGCTTTCTTTTCTGAAGAAATACGGTGACGAAAAGCTGATTGACAACTACGTCATGCTCATGAACGACCCCAGTCGCGAATACTACAAATGTTATGAAATAGACTACGACCGCCACCGCTACGACGGCAAGAACTGGACATACGTCAACCTCCCGATCGAGGACATCAAGGAGATGGCCATCGCCTCTCTGAAAGACAGCACCATGATGTATTACTCCTGCGACGTCGGCAAGTTCCTGAACTCTGACCGTGGTCTGCTCGACGTCAAAAACTATGATTACGACTCATTGATGGGCACCACCTTCGGCATGGACAAGAAGCAGCGTATCCAAAGCTTTGCCAGCAGCTCCAGTCACGCCATGACCCTCATGGCAGTCGATCTGGACAAAAACGGAAAACCGACCAAATGGATGGTTGAAAATAGTTGGGGTGCCGGAGCCGGTTATCAAGGTCACCTCATCATGACAGATGAATGGTTCAACGAATATACCTTCCGTCTCGTTGTGGAAACGAAATACGTGACCCCGAAAGCACTCGAAGTCTTGAAACAAAAACCGATCCGCCTGCCGGCATGGGATCCAATGTTTGCCGGCGAAGAATAACCAACCGACAAACACGCTGCATAGACTTGTACGCTGCAAGGTCTTCCGGCCTACTTTATTAAAGAACGTGTGCGAACACAAAAGGAATTACGGATATTTTTCCGTAATTCCTTTCTTTTTTCCTCCCGAATCACATTATTATTTATTACTTTTGCGGCAAATTTTATGAAACCATTATTTTATATAGCATGGCAAATGTAATAAAGTTACGTAAAGGCCTTGACATAAACCTGAAAGGTAAAGCTGCTGAGACGTACACAACAGTGAAAGAGCCGGGATTTTACGCACTCGTACCCGATGATTTTCCTGGAGTGACACCGAAAGTGGTTGTGAAAGAGCAGGAATATGTGATGGCCGGTGGACCCTTGTTTATCGACAAGTATCATCCTGAAGTGAAATTTGTTTCGCCCGTGAGTGGCGTAGTGACGAGCGTTGAACGTGGTGCTCGCCGTAAGGTATTGAACATCGTAGTGGAAGCTGCCGCAGAGCAGGACTACGAAGAATTTGGTAAGAAGAACGTATCCTCGATGGATGCAGATGCTGTGAAGTCCGCGCTTCTTGAAGCAGGTCTGTTTGCGTTTATCAAGCAACGTCCGTATGACATCATTGCAGACCCGACGGTAACACCGAAGGGCATCTTCGTTTCCGCATTCGATACCAATCCGCTGGCTCCCGACTTCGAATTTGCTCTGAAAGGCGAAGAAGCAAACTTCCAGACTGGTCTTGATGCCCTCGCCAAAATGGCAAAAACTTACCTGAGCATCAGCGTGAAACAGAAAGCCGCTGCACTGACACAGGCTAAGAACGTTACAATCACCGCTTTCGACGGACCGAACCCTGCCGGTAACGTAGGTGTTCAGATCAACCACCTCGACCCCGTTTCAAAGGGCGAAACTGTGTGGACAATTGATCCGCAAGCCGTTATCTTCATCGGTCGTCTCTTCAATACAGGCCGTGTGAATTTCACCCGCACAGTAGCCGTGACAGGTTCCGAAGTGTTGAAACCTGCTTACTGCAAACTTCAGGTAGGTGCATTGCTGACTAACGTATTTGCCGGAAACGTAACAACTGACAAAGATTTGCGCTACATCAGTGGTAACGTGCTGAGTGGCAAACAAGTTTCTCCTAACGGATTCCTGGGTGCTTTCCACAGCCAACTGACTGTAATCCCCGAAGGTGATGACGTTCACGAAATGTTCGGATGGATCATGCCGCGCTTCAACCAGTTCAGTGCCAACCACTCATATTTCAGCTGGTTGATGGGCAAAAAGGAATATACGCTGGATGCACGTATCAAAGGCGGCGAACGCCACATGATCATGTCCGGCGAATATGATAAGGTATTCCCCATGGATATCATGCCCGAATATCTGATTAAAGCGATCATCGCCGGTGATATCGACCGCATGGAAGCGCTGGGTATCTACGAAGTGGCTCCCGAAGACTTCGCACTCTGCGAATTCGTCTGCTCTTCGAAGATGGAACTCCAACGCATCGTCCGTGTCGGACTCGACATGCTCCGTGCTGAAATGGCATAATCCGCATGGCAAATTGTAAATTGTAAATCGTAAAATAGTAATATATTAATGAAAGCGTTAAGAAATTATCTCGATAAGATAAAGCCGAACTTTGAAGAGGGCGGTAAATTCCACGCATTCCAGTCGGTGTTCGACGGCTTCGAAACATTCCTGTTCGTGCCCAGCAAGACTGCGAAAACGGGAACGCACATACACGACGCGATCGACAGCAAGCGTATTATGTCGATTGTGGTTATTTCGTTAGTACCGGCGCTGCTGTTCGGTATGTACAACGTAGGTTACCAGCATTTCACCCACACGGGTGCTACTGGCAGCTTCATCGAAATGTTTATCTACGGATTTCTGGCTGTATTGCCTAAAATTATCGTATCATACGTTGTCGGTCTGGGTATTGAGTTCGTCGTAGCTCAATGGAAGAAGGAGGAAATTCAGGAAGGATTCCTTGTTTCCGGTATTCTGATCCCGATGATCGTTCCGGTAGACTGTCCGCTTTGGATTCTTGCCGTAGCAACTGCATTCTCTGTTATCTTTGCAAAAGAAGTATTCGGTGGTACGGGTATGAATGTGTTCAACGTAGCGTTGATCACCCGTGCATTCCTGTTCTTCGCATATCCTACCAAGATGTCCGGTGATGCCGTTTGGGTATCCGGCGATACCATTTTTGGTATGGGACAGGCTGTAGACGGTCTGACTGTGGCTACCCCGCTGGGACAAGCTGCTACATCGGGCACGGTTCCTGCATTCAACATGGATATGATAACAGGTTTTATTCCCGGTTCTATCGGTGAAACAAGTGTGATCGCCATTCTGATCGGTGCCGTTATCCTGTTGTGGACAGGTGTTGCAAGCTGGAAGACGATGCTTTCCGTATTCGTTGGTGGTGCATTCATGGCCTGGGTATTCAATGCTATCGGCATGGAAAACAACACAATGGCTCAGATGCCTTGGTACGAACACCTTGTATTGGGTGGTTTCTGTTTCGGTGCCGTATTCATGGCTACCGACCCTGTGACATCCGCACGTACGGAAAGAGGTAAATACATCTTCGGATTCCTGATCGGTGTGATGGCTATCGTTATCCGCGTACTGAATCCGGGTTATCCCGAAGGTATGATGCTCGCCATCCTGCTGATGAACATCTTCGCTCCGCTGATCGACTACTGTGTAGTACAGAGTAATATCAGCCGTCGCGAGAAACGCGCTGTTAAGTCTAACCAATAATACCGAATGAAAATGAATACAAATAGTAATAGTTATACTATCATTTATGCTTCGGTAATGGTTGTTATCGTTGCATTCCTGCTGGCATTCGTTAGTTCTTCACTGAAAGCTACACAAGACAAGAATGTGCAGTTGGACACTAAAAAGCAGATTCTTGCTGCATTGAACATTAAAAATGTAGAAGATGCTGATGCCGAATATCAGAAATATGTAAAAGGTGATATGCTGATGAACGTAGACGGTACGCTGACTGAAAACACAGGTGAGTTTGCCACTAACTACGAGAAAGAAGTGAAAGAACACCAACGTCTGCACGTATTTGTATGTGATGTAGATGGTCAGACTAAATATGTGGTTCCTGTATACGGTGCCGGTCTTTGGGGCGGTATCTGGGGATACGTTGCTCTGAACGAGGACAAAGACACAGTTTACGGTGTATACTTCTCACACGCAAGTGAAACTCCGGGTCTGGGTGCTGAAATCGCTACTGACTGGTTCCAGCATGAATTCGCAGGCAAGAAGACACTGGAAAACGGTGCCGTTGCTCTGGGTGTTGTTAAGAATGGCAAGGTAGAAAAAGCTGATTACCAAGTGGACGGTATCTCTGGTGGTACGATCACTTCGGTAGGTGTGGATGCTATGCTGAAGGCTTGTCTGAATAATTACATAAGTTTTTTAACTAAATAATAAGGAGGAGGATAAAGAATATGGGACAACTGTTTTCAAAGAAGAATAAAGAAGTATTCTCTGCTCCGTTGGGAATCGATAATCCGGTAACCGTACAGGTGCTTGGTATCTGTTCTGCACTTGCTGTTACTGCCAAGCTGGAACCCGCCATTGTGATGGGACTTTCAGTTACTGTGATTACAGCGTTTGCCAATGTCGTTATTTCACTGTTGCGTAAGACGATTCCAAATCGTATCCGTATCATCGTTCAGTTGGTAGTGGTTGCTGCTTTGGTTACCATCGTTAGTGAAATTCTGAAAGCGTTTGCATACGATGTAAGTGTACAGCTCTCTGTTTATGTAGGTTTGATCATTACCAACTGTATCCTGATGGGACGTCTGGAAGCATTTGCCATGCAGAACGGTCCTTGGGAATCATTCCTTGACGGAGTTGGTAACGGTTTGGGTTATGCCAAGATTCTGGTAATCGTAGCTTTCTTCCGCGAACTGCTCGGTTCGGGAACTTTGCTTGGTTTCAATATCCTGAATTATGAGCCTATCCAGAATATCGGTTATGTAAACAACGGTCTGATGTTGATGCCGCCGATGGCATTGATTATCGTTGCTTGCATCATCTGGTATCAGCGTGCACGTCACAAAGAACTGCAAGAAGAAAGTAATTAATATAAATGAAGGGTGAAGAAGGATGAATGAAGGTAACACTCATAAACTCGAAATTCTTCATTCTTAATTCTTAATTAAAATATATGGAACATTTATTAAGTTTATTCGTCCGCTCCATCTTTGTGGACAACATGATATTCGCGTTCTTCTTGGGTATGTGCTCATATCTGGCTGTATCGAAGAATGTGAAGACTGCCGTAGGACTGGGTATAGCCGTAACATTCGTGTTGCTGGTTACGCTTCCGGTGAACTATTTATTGCAAACCAAGGTGCTGGCTGCCAACGCTATCATTGAAGGTGTTGACCTCAGCTTCCTGAGTTTTATTCTTTTCATTGCCGTTATTGCCGGTATCGTGCAATTGGTGGAGATGGTGGTAGAACGTTTCAGCCCGTCGCTGTATGCTTCACTGGGTATCTTTCTGCCGTTGATCGCCGTTAACTGTGCTATCATGGGTGCTTCTTTGTTTATGCAACAACGCATCAACCTGGGTGCAAGCGATCCGAAATACATCGGTGATGTATGGGATGCGCTGTCTTACGCACTCGGTTCGGGTATCGGCTGGCTGCTGGCTATCGTCGGTCTGGCTGCTATCCGTGAGAAAATGGCTTACTCTGATGTACCTGCTCCGCTGAAAGGTCTGGGTATCACATTTATCACTGTAGGTCTGATGGCAATCGCATTTATGTGTTTCTCTGGTTTGAACATCTAAAAAGAAAGGAATAAGACAATGGATATGAATTTAATATTATCAAGCATTGGGGTATTCCTTGTGGTTATTCTGTTGCTTGTTGTTATCTTGCTGGTTGCCAAGAAATTTCTGGTACCGTCAGGTAACGTGAAACTAACGATCAATGGCGAAACAGGACTGGAAGTAGAGTCCGGTTCCACATTGCTTAATACGCTGGCCGTAAACGGTGTATTCCTGTCATCCGCTTGTGGTGGCAAGGGTTCTTGCGGACAGTGCAAATGTCAGGTACTCGAAGGTGGTGGCGAAATCCTGCCTTCTGAAGTTCCTCACTTCAGTCGTAAACAGCAACAAGACCACTGGCGTCTGGGCTGTCAGGTGAAAGTGAAGAGTGACATGGCTATCAAGATTGACGAGTCTGTACTTGGCGTGAAAGAGTGGGAGTGCGAAGTGATCTCCAACAAGAATGTGGCTACATTTATCAAAGAGTTTATCGTGGCATTGCCTAAAGGCGAACACATGGACTTTATCCCGGGTTCTTACGCACAGATCAAGATACCTAAATTCTCAATGGATTATGATAAGGACATTGATAAGAGCCTGATCGGTGAAGAATATCTGCCTGCATGGGAGAAATTCGGTTTGCTGGGCTTGAAATGTAAGAATGAAGAGGAAACAATCCGTGCTTACTCTATGGCCAACTATCCTGCAGAAGGTGACCGTATCATGCTGACTGTACGTATCGCTACCCCTCCGTTCAAGCCGAAAGAACAAGGTCCCGGATTTATGGATGTAATGCCGGGTATCGCTTCTTCTTATATCTTTACGCTGAAACCGGGTGACAAGGTAATAATGAGTGGTCCTTATGGAGACTTCCATCCGATTTTCGACTCTAACAAGGAAATGATGTGGATCGGTGGTGGTGCCGGTATGGCTCCGTTGCGTGCACAGATCATGCACTTGACGAAAACATTGCATACGACCGACCGCAAGATGTCATACTTCTATGGTGCCCGTGCGCTGAACGAAGTATTCTATCTGGAAGACTTCCTGCAAATTGAAAAGGATTTCCCGAACTTCACATTCCATCTGGCACTCGACCGTCCGGATCCTGCTGCTGATGCTGCCGGTGTGAAATATACTCCGGGCTTCGTACACAACGTAATTTATGAAACTTACTTGAAGAACCACGAAGCTCCTGAAGATATTGAATACTATATGTGTGGTCCTGGTCCGATGTCGAAAGCTGTAGAGAAGATGCTCGACGATCTGGGCGTTCCGGCTCAGAACCTGATGTTCGATAACTTTGGAGGATAATCTTCGGAAGTTGATTTCCGGTCGGAGAGGACCGGAAGAGTAACATAAAGAAACTGGCGGGAAATCTGTAAAAGACAATGGTGCTTTTCAGATTTCCCGCTTTCTTTATGCACTATCTTACCGAATCTTTTCGTCCTTTTTGTATCTTTGTCCCCATGTTAGAGAAAAATGAAATAATACAGTCCGCTCTTCAGAATTTGAAGATTGAATCTTTGAACCCGATGCAGGAAGCTGCGCTCGAACAGGGCACGGGCAGGAAAGATGTTATCCTGTTGTCACCGACAGGATCGGGTAAGACGTTGGCATATCTTTTGCCTCTGTTGCTTATCCTAAAACCGAATGATGACAGCGTGCAGGTGCTGATTCTGGTGCCTTCCCGTGAGTTGGCTTTACAGATAGATACCGTATTCCGGAGCATGGGAACTTCCTGGAAAACGTGTTGCTGCTACGGCGGGCATCCCATTGCCGAAGAAAAGAAAAGCATTGCAGGAAATCATCCTGCCATCATTATCGGTACTCCGGGACGTATCACCGACCATCTGTCCAAAGGGAACTTTGATCCCGAAACAATCGAGACTTTGATTATCGATGAGTTTGATAAATCGCTGGAGTTCGGCTTTCATGATGAGATGGCAGAGATCATTACCCAGCTTCCGGGATTAAAGAAACGTATGCTGCTGTCGGCTACTGATGCCGAAGAAATTCCTCAGTTTACGGGACTGAACCGGACAGTCAAACTGGATTTTCTTCCGGAGGCAACCGAAGAACAGGAAAACCGGTTGAAGCTGATGAAGGTGCTTTCTCCTTCCAAAGATAAGATTGCTACGCTTTACAACTTGCTTTGTACATTGGGAAGCAGTTCCAGCATTGTTTTCTGCAATCATCGGGATGCGGTGGATCGTGTGCATAAGCTGCTCGAAGATAAGAAACTATCAGCCGAACGTTTTCATGGTGGTATGGAACAGCCGGATCGGGAACGGGCATTGTATAAGTTCCGTAACGGAAGCTGTCATGTACTGATCTCTACCGACCTTGCTGCCCGTGGACTTGATATTCCGGAGATAGAGCACATCATTCACTATCATCTGCCTGTGAACGAAGAAGCGTTTACACATCGTAACGGACGTACGGCACGTTGGGATGCAACAGGTACTTCTTATCTGATTCTTCACACAGAAGAGAAACTACCTGAATATATTCCCGAAGATATAGAAACGATGGAACTGCCGGAAAATCCTTCGCGTCCTCCCAAATCAGTCTGGACTACTATATATATAGGTAAAGGAAAGAAGGAGAAACTGAGCCGGATGGACATTGCCGGATTCCTTTATAAGAAAGGTAATCTGACGCGTGAAGATGTAGGTGCGATTGATGTGAAAGAGCATTATGCTTTTGTTGCCGTTCGTCGGGCAAAAGTGAAGCAACTCCTGAATCTTATTCAAGGGGAAAAAATCAAAGGAATGAAGACTATCATTGAGGAAGCTAAATAAAGGGAGCCGAAAAACAACAGGTGTTCTCAAAGCTGAAAGGGGAATTTCAAGAACCAAATAGGTGATTGGGATGCTGCAATGACGAAATGATCGGCTTTGTCATTACAAATAATATCACTTTTCTGAAGTGGGAGATATCTTCCCCGGATGACAGAGTAAAATGATAGTAGAAAAATATTTCTGTGACAGTCTCCATTTCTTTTCTTTTAGGAAGGTATTGGAGACTCCTTTCTTTCTGACTTATTTTTATAATTTTAGTCTCGTCGCTTGTTAGGGTGAGAAATCCTCGTTTTTCTCTGTCTTTCTTAATAAATATTCATTTTATAACCGTTTTCCTTTCACTCTATAACCGATTATTTCCCACAGGTTATATTTTCACCTTTTATCCCTTGCTTGATATGTATGGATAACAATATGGTGTATATATCTTGTATAAACCAATAAAAAGAAAGAGAAATCTGCTTTAGAACAGTATTTTTATAAGGAAAGATTTGTGCACCGGAAATAAATTCGTAAATTCGCAAGGTCAAAAGACATAAACTAACGAAATGTTAAACCAAAAACAAACTTCAAATGAAAAAGCATAATTTCAATGCAGGACCTTCCATTCTTCCGCGTGAGGTGATAGAGGATACAGCGAAGGCTATTTTAGATTTCAACGGCTCTGGTCTCTCTTTGATGGAAATCAGCCACCGTGCCAAAGACTTCCAACCTGTGGTTGACGAAGCAGAGGCATTATTCAAGGAATTACTCAATATCCCCGAAGGTTATTCGGTACTGTTCCTTGGTGGTGGTGCTAGTATGGAGTTCTGCATGGTACCTTTCAACTTCCTTGAAAAAAAGGCTGCTTATCTGAATACAGGTGTGTGGGCAAAGAAAGCGATGAAAGAAGCTAAGGGGTTTGGTGAAGTCGTAGAAGTTGCTTCTTCCGCTGAAGCTACATATACTTACATCCCGAAAGATTACACAATTCCTGCTGACGCAGATTATTTCCACATAACTACCAATAACACGATTTACGGTACAGAATTAAAAGAAGATCTCAACTCTCCGGTTCCGATGGTTGCCGATATGTCTTCTGATATTTTCTCTCGTCCAATCGACGTTTCCAAATATATCTGTATCTATGGTGGTGCGCAGAAAAATCTGGCTCCTGCCGGTGTTACATTCGTTATCGTGAAGAATGATGCGGTAGGTAAAGTTTCTCGTTACATCCCGTCAATGCTGAACTATCAGACTCATATCGATAACGGTTCTATGTTCAACACTCCTCCGGTAGTGCCTATCTATGCTGCACTGTTGAACCTGCGTTGGATTAAGGCACAGGGTGGTGTGAAAGAAATGGAACGTCGTGCTATCGAAAAGGCTGATATGCTGTACGCTGAAATCGACCGTAACAAACTGTTCGTAGGTACTGCTGCCAAAGAAGACCGTTCACGCATGAACATCTGTTTCGTGATGGCTCCCGAATACAAGGATCTGGAAGCTGACTTCATGAAGTTCGCTACAGAAAAAGGTATGGTAGGTATCAAAGGACATCGTTCAGTGGGTGGTTTCCGTGCATCTTGCTACAATGCTCTGCCGAAAGAAAGTGTACAAGCTTTGATCGACTGCATGCAGGAATTTGAAAAACTTCATTAATAATATAAATAGAGTCACCACAGATTGCACGGATTTACACTGAAATCTTATTGAATATAGTGTGTAGGCCGGTGAAGTCTGTGGTGAATCTTTTTTAAAAGATACAGATAAATTATGAAAGTACTTGTAGCTACTGAAAAACCGTTTGCCAAAGTTGCTGTAGACGGTATCCGTAAAGAAATCGAAGCAGCCGGATATGAGCTTGCTTTGCTGGAGAAATATACCGATAAAGCACAGTTGCTGGATGCAGTGAAAGATGCTAATGCTATCATTATCCGTAGTGATATTATTGATGCAGAGGTGCTGGATGCTGCTAAAGAACTGAAGATTGTAGTTCGTGCTGGTGCCGGATACGATAATGTAGACCTGACTGCCGCTACCGCTCACAATGTTTGCGTGATGAATACTCCGGGACAGAACTCCAATGCTGTTGCCGAACTGGCTTTGGGCATGATGGTATACGCCGTTCGTAACTTCTATAACGGTACTTCCGGTACAGAATTGATGGGCAAGAAACTGGGTATCCATGCATACGGAAACGTTGGTCGTAATGTTGCCCGTGTAGCTAAAGGCTTCGGAATGGAAGTGTACGCCTACGACGCTTTCTGTCCGAAAGAAGTGATTGAGAAAGATGGCGTGAAGGCACTTGACTCTGCAGAAGAACTGTACAAGACTTGTCAGGTAGTGTCTCTTCATATCCCGGCAACTGCTGAAACGAAGAACTCTATCAACTACGCTTTGCTGAAAGAGATGCCAAAAGGCGCTATGCTGGTGAACACTGCCCGTAAGGAAGTGATCAACGAAGCCGAGCTGATCAAATTGATGGAAGACCGTGCCGACTTCAAGTATATGACAGATATCATGCCTGCTGCTAATGCGGAATTTGCTGAGAAGTTTGCAGGACGTTATTTCTCTACTCCGAAGAAGATGGGTGCACAGACTGCCGAAGCAAATATCAATGCCGGTATTGCTGCCGCTCAACAGATTGTTGGTTTCCTGAAAGACGGTTGCGAGAAGTTCAGAGTAAACAAATAATGAGATGAATAGTAAGACTGCTTATCGTTGTTCAGTCACTTATTTGATGATAGGTGCTGGTGTACATTAAGTAGTATATTCAGAAATATGTTATCAGATTTCGCCCTCGACTTTTGCGAGGGCGTATCTGTTGTACTAATCTTAAAAACATACCATGACTTATGGCTATTATCAAACCTTTTAAGGGCGTTCGCCCTCCACAAGACCTGGTTGAACAGGTTGCTTCCCGTCCTTACGATGTATTAAACTCAGAAGAAGCGCGTACAGAAGCAGCTGGAAATGAAAAATCCCTTTATCATATCATTAAGCCCGAGATTGACTTTCCTGTTGGTACGGATGAACACGATGAACGTGTTTATGAGAAAGCTGCCGAAAACTTCCGGCTGTTTCAGGATAAAGGCTGGTTAGTGCAGGATGCAAAGGAAAACTATTACATCTATGCCCAGACCATGAACGGGAAAACTCAGTATGGACTGGTAGTAGGCGCTTATGTTCCTGACTATATGAACGGTATCATCAAGAAGCATGAGCTTACCCGTCGTGATAAGGAAGAAGACCGTATGAAGCACGTTCGTGTGAACAATGCGAATATCGAACCTGTATTCTTTGCCTATCCCGATAATGCGAAATTGGATACAATCATTCGGAAATACACAGCCGAAAAGCCTGTTTACGACTTTATCGCTCCGGGTGATGGCTTCGGACATACTTTCTGGATTGTTGACCAGGACGAAGATATCGCTGCAATTACTGCAGAATTTGCTAAAATGCCGGCATTATATATTGCCGACGGGCATCATCGTTCCGCTGCTGCTGCTCTGGTAGGTGCCGAGAAAGCAAAGCAAAACGCGAACCATCGTGGCGATGAAGAGTATAACTATTTCATGGCTGTATGTTTCCCTGCCAATCAATTGACTATCATCGACTATAACCGTGTAGTAAAAGACCTCAACGGGCTGACTCCCGAACAATTTCTTGCTGCATTGGATAAGAATTTTGTTGTAGAAGAAAAGGGTACAGATATCTATAAACCGTCCGGTTTGCACAATTTCTCCCTCTATCTTGGCGACAAGTGGTATAGTCTGACGGCAAAGGCAGGTACATACAATGACAATGATCCTATCGGCGTGCTTGACGTTACTATTTCTTCCAATCTGATTTTAGATGAGATTTTAGGAATCAAAGACCTCCGTTCGGATAAGCGTATTGACTTTGTAGGCGGTATCCGCGGTTTGGGAGAATTGAAGAAGCGTGTTGACAGTGGAGAAATGAAAGTAGCTCTGGCTCTTTATCCCGTATCCATGAAGCAATTGATGGATATTGCCGATACTGGCAACATTATGCCTCCCAAAACGACTTGGTTTGAACCGAAACTTCGTTCAGGACTGGTTATCCATAAGTTGGATTAAGACATATTCTATATAGAAAATAGAGCGGTCAATCTCTCACAATCAACAGGACATTTGTGAGAGATTGACCGCTTGTTTTTGTATAAATGACCGCCCGATTCCGTTAAAACGACCACCCGACTACCTCCAATTGACTGCTTGATTGCACCCCATCGACCGTTTGACTGCATGAAATGAAGCGCTCGTTTCAATGAGAAGCTCTAATATTTTCGAACAGCAGATGGAATTTCGTCAAGAAAGCCGTATCTTTGCGGCATGACTGCTGAAGATACTTATAAAACTATCGTCGAACCTTCCGAAGGTATTTATACAGAAAAGCGAAGCAAGTTTATTGCCATCGCCTTGCCTGTGCGTACCCTTGATGAGATAAAAGCGCATCTTGAAACGTATCAGAAGAAGTATTATGATGCACGGCACGTGTGCTATGCTTATATGTTAGGTGCAGCGCGAAAGGATTTTCGAGCCAATGATAACGGTGAACCTTCGGGAACGGCGGGAAAGCCCATTCTCGGGCAAATTAACTCTAATGAGCTGACTGATATTCTGATTATTGTAGTCCGTTATTTCGGTGGAATCAAGTTAGGAACGAGCGGACTGATTGTAGCTTATAAAGCAGCTGCTGCTGAAGCAATATCTGCCGCTACCATTATAGAAAAAACGGTAGATGAAGAAGTGACCGTAATGTTTGAATATCCTTTTATGAACGATATCATGCGTATTGTAAAGGAGGAAGAACCGGAAATTCTCAGCCAATCGTATGATATGGATTGCAGCATGACGTTGTGTATTCGTAGTTCCATGATGCCCAAACTGCGTGCACGATTGGAGAAAGTGGAGACCGCAAGGATTCTTGATGAAGAGTAAAATAAAGAAAAATAAGAATATATGGCATTTGGAGCAACAAAAAGAGAATGGTGTGAACTGTATACTTTCTTCCGTCTGCTGACAGAAGGAAAAGTAACGTTGGGTACGGCTAAGGCAAAGAAAGGAGAAATCGACTGGCCTATCGCAATGATTCAACGGGAGGAACATGACGGAACGCGCTGCTACTATATAGAAAAAGAGATGGTCCGCATCAAAGGAGAAAATAGTGAGAAATCCGTTCCCCGGGAAGATTTCGGGATTGTGGCAGATTTGATTTTGCAGGCTGTCAAGTCCTCTTCGGAGGATGAAGTCACTTCTCCGGATGGAGTGGAAGAGTTTTTGGATGAAGTCGCAATTTTCGATCTGGAAGCGAAGACGGAAGATCGTACCGATTTTTATATTGCCTTCTGGCATCCGGAGGCACCGTTGAGCGGGTTCAGCGTTCGTTCGCGATTGGGTGCTATGAATCCGCTGTTGGACGGAGGCCGTGCGGCTAACTTGAAACTGGAACAGAGCGGAGTCAAATTTGCAACACCTACGGTGAATAAGATTAATGCGTTGCCGGAAACCCCTAATGAAGTAGCAGAACGAATGTTGCTGATTGAGCGCTTGGGTGGTGTACTCAAATACTCGGACGTGGCAGATCGGGTATTCCGTAGCAATCTTTTAATGATTGACTTACACTTTCCTCGTGTGCTGACAGAAATGGTGCGCATCATGCACTTGGACGACATCACCCGTATCAGTGAACTGACGGAAGTAATCAAACAGATGAACCCGTTGAAAATAAAAGATGAATTGGTAAACAAACATGGTTTCTATGAGTTTAAAGTGAAGCAATTCCTGATGGCATTAGCCTTGGGTATGCGTCCGGCAAAGATATATACTGGACAGGATTCGGCTGTTGAAGGTATCCTGTTGATGGATGGGAGTGGGGAAGTTCTTTGCTATCACAAGTCAGAGAAACCGGTTATGGAGGACTTCCTGTTCTTGAATACCCGTTTGGAGAAAGGTTCTCTGGATAAAGACAAATACGGCTTTTTGGAAAGAGAGAACGGTACGTATTACTTCAAACTGAATGCAAAGATCGGATTGGTAAAACGATAAATGCAAGTGGTGAACGAGTTGTAAGTATAGTAAATATAGTATATGAAAACGAATGAAGTTTTAGAAAATATCAAAGCACGTCGTAGTGTACGGGCTTATACTGACCGGCAAGTTTCGGAAGAAGACTTACAGGCTATTCTGGAAGCTGCCACTTTTGCACCCAGTGGGATGCATTTGGAGACATGGCATTTTACCGCTATTCAGAATGCAGATAAACTGGCAGAATTGAATGAACGGATTAAAGGCGCTTTTGCTAAAAGCGATGAACCGAAATTACAGGAACGTGGTCATAGCAAGGCGTATTGCTGTTATTATCATGCCCCGACTTTGGTGATCGTGTCCAACGAACCCACTCAATGGTGGGCCGGCATGGATTGTGCCTGCGCGATTGAGAATATGTTTTTGGCTGCCCATTCTCTGGGAATCGGATCTTGCTGGATCAATCAGTTGGGTACGACTTGCGATGATCCCGAAGTTCGTGAATTTATAAGCTCTTTGGGTGTACCGGAGAATCATAAAGTATATGGCTGTGTAGCTTTAGGATATGTTGATCCTAAAATCTCACTAAGGGAGAAAATGGTAAAAGCCGGAACAGTGACTGTTGTCAGATAGAACCAGACTATGTTTTCGACAAACATGGAATGGAATGAAGAGCAGCATGATAACCGTAAGGTTTCGGAGTCGCTTCTTATGTTCATTTAGCTCGGTGCTTATTGGAATACGCTCGGTGCTTAACAAAGGTAAGCCCGGAGCTCACATCTGCTGAGCTCCGGGCTTATTTTTTCATGTACGGATTTCCTTTGAAAGCTTCTTCTTATTCGAACGTTCCGTAGCGGGTCGGCAATAATTTCCGGTCTCCCAACGTATTGTCTACGCGAGCCACATTCACCCAGAACTTATTCTCACGCACGCTTTCTATCGGATACGCTGCTTTCTCACGTGTGTAGGAATGTTCCCAGTTATCATTCACAATTTCATATTCCGGATGCGGGGCGTTGACTAATACATTATCATTCTTATCTGCTTCTTCGTTTTTCACTTCCTGGATTTCTTTCCATATATTCAGCATGACGTCTATAAAGTTGTTCAACTCCGCCAGGCTTTCGCTTTCAGTAGGTTCAATCATCAATGTGCCGTGAACAGGGAAGGAGAGAGTTGGTGCATGATAGCCGTAGTCCATCAGACGCTTCGCGATGTCATTTTCTGAGATACCCGTTTCTTCATGTACCTTGCGGCATTCCAGAATCATTTCATGTCCGACGAAACCGGTAGCTCCCCGATAAACAATACCGTAAGTATCTTTTAGACAGGCAGCCAGATAGTTGGCATTGAGAATGGCTATTTTAGTAGCCTGAGTCAAGCCTTCGGTACCCATCATCCGGATGTAGCCGTATGTGATAGGCAAGATACCCGCACTGCCGAACGGAGCTGCGGAAACCTGATTTTGCGTACTGCCGAAGATCGAATGTCCCGGCAAGAATGGAACCAGATGCTCAGCTACACAGATAGGGCCTACACCCGGACCGCCGCCGCCATGTGGTGAAGCAAACGTCTTGTGCAAATTCAAGTGACAAACGTCTGCACCTATAAATCCCGGATTGGTCAATCCTACCTGTGCATTCATGTTGGCACCATCCATATATACTTGTGCGCCACAAGAGTGGATGATTTCACAGATTTCCTTTATTTCCGTCTCGAAGATACCATGCGTTGACGGATAGGTGATCATCAGTGCAGCCAGTGCTTCCTTGTTCTCTTCGGCTTTGGCACGCAGGTCGCCCATATCTACGTTTCCTTGCTCGTCGCAAGCGCAGGTGACGGTTTCAAATCCGGCTTGTATGGCAGATGCAGGATTCGTACCGTGTGCCGAAGCCGGAATCAATATTTTGTTGCGATGTCCTTGACCAATACTTTCAAGATACGCACGGATAACTCGCAGACCGGCATATTCTCCCGCAGCACCCGAGTTCGGCTGCAGGCTGACACCTGCAAATCCGGTAATAACCTTCAAGTCCTCGCTCAAATTGCTGATCAATTCACGATATCCTTCCGCCTGATCTTCCGGCACCAACGGATGCATGCTCATAAACTCCGGACGGCTTAAAGGAAGCATTTCAGCGGCTGCGTTGAGCTTCATCGTGCACGATCCGAGGGAAATCATGGACTGGGCCAATGAAATATCCTTCCGATCCAGACGTTTGATGTAGCGCATCATTTCCGTTTCCGTATGATAGTTGGAGAACACCTCGTGCGTGAGGAAAGGTGTGGTGCGTTTCAGTGCTTTGTCAATATTGCTCTTTTCCGGCACGTCCTCTACCTTCTGATAATCTTTCCCGGCGGCAATGGCGAAAATGGAAAGCAACACGTTCGTAGCTGCTACGTCTGTCGTTTCATCGATGCTGAAACCTACGTCTCCGTTCTCGTAATAGCGCAGGTTCACTTCCTTGCTTAGTGCGATCGTGCGAATCTGCTGCGCCGAAACGTGTTCCGGCAACTCGAAACGTAGCGTATCGAAATATTGTGCATTGACTTGCGTATATCCGAATTTCTTTAATTGCTTGTCGAGGAAGACAGTGATGCTATGAATACGCGAAGCAATCGTTCTGATTCCTTCCTGTCCGTGATATACAGCGTAGAAACCTGCTATCGTAGCGAGTAATGCCTGAGCCGTGCAAATATTGGAAGTGGCTTTTTCGCGTTTGATATGCTGTTCGCGTGTCTGCAAAGCCATTCGGTAGCAGAGTTTGCCGTATTTGTCTTTGGACCATCCGATGATGCGTCCCGGCATGTTCCGCTTGTACTCGTCACGTGTAGCGAAGTAGGCTGCCGAAGGGCCACCGTAAAACATTGGTGTACCCAGACGTTGTGTTGTACCGAATACGATATCCGCTCCCCATTCTCCCGGAGGAGTCAGCAGGGCAAGACTCAGAATGTCAGCGGCAACGGCAACTTTGCAGTCTGCTTCATGTGCCTTTTTTGTGAAGTCGGCATAGTCTTCCACATTACCGCTGGAATTAGGATATTGCAGGATGCAGGCGAAGATTTCCGGTGAGGGTTCAAACTCTTTATATTTGCCTGTGCGCAATTCGATGCCTTGTGGAATGGCACGTGTGGTCATTACTGCCAAGGTCTGCGGGAAGATGTTTTCGTCCACAAAGACTATGTTGGCACCTGCTTTCTGTTGGGCACGCGAACGCAGAGCATACATCATGGTTACGGCTTCGGCGGCGGCAGTCGCTTCATCCAGCAGTGAACAGTTAGCGAGCGGCATAGCGGTGAGGTCACAGACGGCAGTCTGGAAATTCATCAACGCTTCCAGTCTTCCTTGCGACACTTCTGTCTGATAAGGCGTGTAAGAAGTATACCATACGGGATTTTCGAATACATTCCGTTGGATAACGGCAGGAGTAATCGTATTATACCACCCCAATCCGATGTATGTCGTATACAGTTTGTTTTTACTTGCCAGGTCGGCAATGTGTTTTCCAAATTCGTATTCCGTCAACGGCTTGGCTAGTGCCAGCGGTTCCTTCAGTCGGATGTTGGCAGGGATGGTTTTGTTGATCAGTTCATCCAGTGAGTCTACGCCTATTTTGCGGAGCATCACAGCTGTGTCTTCTTCATTGATGCCGATGTGACGGCTAGCTAACAAATCTGTTTTCATAATTTATGGGGGATGTTTTTAAGTAATAGGTAATAAGTAATAAGTAATATCCATGCGGATAAATATACTGGCAGCTACGATTATTACCTGTTACTTATTACCTATTACTTGTATTCTTTTTTTATCTGAAAAATGGATTCTCTGCCTTCTCCATTCCGATAGTCGTTGGCGCACCATGTCCGGGGTATACGACTGTCTCGTTGGGAAGTACGAATAAACGGCTGCAAATGTGATCGATCAGTTCGTCGAAGTTGCCACCCGACAGATCGGCACGACCGATGCTGCCTTGAAACAATACGTCACCGGAAAACATACAGTTTTCTTCTTTGCAATAATATACCAGACTGCCGGGCGAATGTCCGGGGACATGGATCGCTTCCAGTTTGGTATGTCCAAAGGTGATGATATCTCCGTCATGCAGATATTTCCCCAACGGAACCGGTTCTTCCTGCAATTGGAAGCCGAACATACGGCTCTGTTTCGGAGCTTCATCGATCCAGAACTCATCCGCCTTATTGGCTTCTGCCGACAGACCGAACTCTTTCAGCATAAACGGATTGCCGAAGATGTGATCCAGATGTAAGTGAGTATTCAGCAGATGTTTCACTGTTAACTCATTGGTGAGGATGAACTTCTTTAGTGCTTGTTTTTCCTCTTCGTAGAAGCAGCCCGGATCGATGACAACCGCCTCTTTTGTGTCATCCCATAAAACGTAGCAATTTACGGGAAACATATTAAACTCAAATCTCTTTATTTTCATGGTTTTGATAACTCCTGATTCCTATATTTGTGAATATACTACCTTCTTTGTTTCAAAGAACTCTTCCTCGAAGTTTTCGCTCAGGCTGTGGATGACTGTTTTATGCTTGAACGGCATCGTTTCATGCTCCAGTTCGCCTCCTTTGAGACAGATTAGTCCGTTGGGCAAAGCATTCTGCTGTTTGGGGGAAATGTTCTTTTTGATGATCTTGATCAGATCCGCCAAAGGCATTACGGCACGGCTCACGACGAAATCGAACTGTTGTTTTTCCTCTTCGGCACGGGCATGACGGAAAGTGACGTTTTTCAGTCCGATGGCATTGGCCACTTCTGTCGCCACACGTACTTTCTTGCCGATGCTGTCTACCAGATGAAACTTGGTTTCGGGGAACAGGATGGCGAGCGGAATGCCGGGAAATCCTCCTCCTGTACCCAGATCCATGACCTTGGTTCCAGGACGGAATTGAATCACTTTGGCGATGCCTAATGAATGGAGAACATGATGCTCGTACAGATTTTCGATGTCTTTGCGGGAGATAACGTTGATTTTCGCATTCCAGTCGATGTAGAGGTCGTATAGAGCGGCAAACTGTTTACGCTGCTCTTCCGTCAGATCCGGAAAATATTTCAGTATGATTTCCACTTTAAGTATTTTGAATGGTGAATTTTGATTTATAAGTGAAATGAATATCCTTCTGCATCACACGGGGCAATAACAACAGGATATTCATTGGTGTTCAATCTTTTAATAGCTGTTTAATCTTTCAGGTCTCCAAGAATTGGGTTGCTGCCCAGCAGATGTTCCATCATAGAGTATGGAATGGTAACTTTGACAGGTCCCATCGAGTACGGTGTGATGTCGTATATATTATAGTAGAAGGTGATACCTTCTTTACTCAGATAGAAGTTCTCTGTCGGGGCGATGTCTCCGGTCGAAGCATATCCCATGTCTTCCAGCGCTTCGTGAGTAGTTACTTTGTTGTCAGCCATCAGCTGGTTCCAGATCAGATCCGTCAGGGCTTCCTGGAAGTCGCCTACAAAAATATCATCGAGGCGGAGCGGACGCATCAGAGTGAGATCCATGTTCAGGAAAGTCGACATATACATACCGTGTGCGCCTCCGGTATATTCGTTGTAGTCAACGCGATATACTAGCAGGTCTTTCTCATAAAGTTGCACGTGGCTTTCGATGCTCTTGTAATAGGAGTACCATGCGCCTACCACTGCATCGCTTTCTTTATTCTTTTCGTCTTCGGCGTACATCGGCTCTTGGTCGTGGCGATACTCGTCAATGTAATTCTTGGCGTATTGCTTCACTACCGCTTCTGGCTTTTCGCCGATATATTTGTCTCCGAAGCAGACGGAGATGAAGTAAGCGTTCAGACTGTCTTTCAGCATCTCGTCCGACGACTTGACGGGATAGGCGAAGTTGATGATAATATTGCACGCGGGTTTGGCGGTGTCATTAAAGAGGTGTGCCGTCTCGTTAACCTGTATACTATCGAATTGTAATGCTCCCGTGTTTTTGTTCATCTTGTCATGACAAGAAAACAAAAAGCCGCTTACCGAAAGTATAACCGCAAGCAGACTGACATATTGTTTTTTCATACTCGTTTTTTCTATAAATTCAACATTGATCATATCTATCACTATCGACAAATATAAATGAAATTACCGAATACTGCGAATAAAAAAGGAAAAATATTCAGCTACTTTCTCCGGCAATGTATATAGGGGATGCCATTGTTAATGATTCTTTTTTTCTTGCTTCTGTATCATATGTTACAGTTTTAATCTGTACGCCGTACTTATCTTTGCAGAAAAAATAGATTATGGAACAGTTACATGCACACGAAGTCCTTCACATGATGGAGGGAAATAGTTATACTGAGGCATCTCTGAGGGCTGCAATTGTAGAGAAGTTTGGCGAACATCAGCGTTTTTATACTTGTTCGGCAGATAATATGGAAGTGGATGAACTGATCGGATTTCTTAAACGAAAAGGGAAGTTCATGCCTGCCGGTGAGGAATTTACGGTCGATATCAGTAAGGTATGCAGTCATTGATTCTCTGTGGCGGACGGTATGATAGATAAGCCAATAGGATAGTTGAGAGAAGAAATGTTAGTAGTCATAGGTTATACCTGTCGTTTTTCATAGATAGGGAAATCCCTATTAGCAAGTAGGAAGAAGTCTTTGCGAAGGGAATTTTCTCAGACTACATTTGGGGTATTCAAAAAAACTACTAAACTATACCTATTATGAAAAAGAGTCAGATCCTTATGTCTTTGCTGCTGGTGATATTGCTCAGCAGTTGTTATGCAAGCAGAATTACTTATGAGAATTTGAGTATTATCCAACGTGGGATGTCTTCAAAAGAAGTAATAGCTATTATGGGTAAACCGAGCTATCGAAGTTTTGACGAAGAGAGTGAGATGCTGGAATTTCGTACTTCCGAGTCAAGTATTGCAGGAGTCGTTAATATCTGGTTCGTTGATGACCGGGTGACTAAGATGAAAAGTTATCATACCAATGGCTGTATGGACCGGAACAGAGCCATAGAGGATAAGGAAGAGGAGGAATCTGCAAAGAAGGAAAAGAAAGAAAAAGAAGAAACAAGCGCCCGCATACGTGTGAAGACGGACGGAAAGCATATCATACAGACTGGTTCCATCATAGTCACTCCGGATGGAAAGCACGAGACGGTGGTCAGTGATTGTGGTGGAGTAATCATAACAGCTTCGGGGGAGCATATACTTGCTCCTTAACGCCTTCCGTCAATTCACCATACCCTTGTCAATACCAAATTTCTCGTCTGTCTGACATTCGCCGGCAGGTTCCACGTGTACTAAGATATCATAGACATTGTCTATAGAGCTTTTTATGCTTTTCTCCACAGCGTCGGCTATCTGATGGGCCTGTGTGATGGTTATCTGCGGATTTACCTCGATATCGAGGGTAATCATATAAAGATTCCCGATCATTCTTGATCTTACCCGGTGTGGGTTGCTCGCACCGGGAACTGTTTCTACTGCTTCGAATATCTTATTGTACACATTGACATCTTTGACGCCATCCATCAATTCCACATTCGAATCGATGAAAATGCCAATCGAAGATTTTATGATAAAGAGGCTGATGATTAGTCCTGTGATGGAGTCGAGTATAGGCAGTTTGAATATGAACGTGAATATCAGTCCCAGCAGCACACCGGAGGAAATGATAACATCATTGCGCATATTGATGGCATTGGCCGTCAGCATGGAGCTATCTATCTTTTTCCCTTGTTTGTACTGATATAAAGCCAGGAGAAGTTTGCCGATAATCGAAAAGATCGTGACGTATATAGCAATGGCTGACGGAATTTCTTTTGCTTCTTCGGAAAAGATACTTCCGATAGATGATATCAACATTTGCACCCCTGCATAGAATATCACAAGCGAAAGAATTTTAGTCGCAATCCCTTCGGCTTTCTCATAGCCGAATACGTACTTCTTGGAAGGCGGCTGGCTGATAATGCGTGCTGTGAAAATCATGACAATGGAGATGATCACATCCGTTGCCGAATCAATACCGTCGCCTAGCACGGCAAGACTGCCGGCCCATAAACCTACGATGATTTTTGATGTGGAAAGTATGGCATTACCAATAGTACTAATCCAGGAAGTTCTGATTAATATCTGCTCTCTTTTAGCTTTCATGTGATTAAGCCTTTGACATTCCGGTTAGTATATAGCTGCCTTTCAAGTTATTTTCTTTCATATAATTGACTACTTCTATCCGGCAAGCTGACATTAAAGCGTATCCTGTTAAGTTCCCGTTTATAGCTTTAATGAACGAATACTCTGTATCGTTGTGGATGAAAGATATACGATGATATTCCATGACATGATGTATTTAAAAGAACTAATATGTGGTCAAATATACGGATAATATCAGTAGTACGAATAAAAATGGAGAATTATTTAATTTGATATTGTTGCCGGAATACCTTATCTTTGTCTCCCGAAATGAAGAGACTAGCCTACATAACAGCAGTGATCCTTTCTCTCCTGATTATCTATTCAGGGGCGGGAGTATCTATTGTTCATTATTGCTGTTCCCGTTGTGAGACTGTGCAGGGCTGTTGTGCCGATGGCTGTCCCAAATGTAAGAAGTCTCATACTTGCGATTCAAAGAAAGATTGTAGAGAAAAGGGCTGTACGGCAACTATCTATAAGCCCGATTTGATGAAGCATATTTCCGAACTGACAGTTTCCGTTCCGGTGATAACACTTTTCTGTGAACAGTATTGTCAGCTATTTGCTTTCACTTCTATAGACCGGACGGTGGACTTTTCCAGTCTTCCTTCTCCGCCATCTCCCTGTCCGAGGCAGAAGCTGGCGTTACATTCCGTTTTTCTGATTTAGCTGTTATTTCATCTTTTTTGTCCGATTGTACTTTGTTTTCAGCCTTTGCAGGGTATGAAAACAAGGAGAATGAATGCAACTCAGTTGCAAGAGAAATGAATTAATTTTGTATCGCAAAACTAAGTCCAAGAAAGAATGAAATATATAATAATGGGACTGTTCTCATTACTTGCAGTTACGACACAAGCGCAGGTGCGGGGAATAGTCAAAGATAATACCGGAGAGCCTGTTCCGGGTGCTAATGTATTCTGGGTGAATACGGGTCAGGGTGTAACTACCAAGGAAGATGGCAGCTTTTCTATCTCCAAACCTTCGAAGAGTCACATGCTGGTAATCAGTTTTATCGGCTTTCAGAATGACACGGTTCATGTCAGCAAGAAGAATCAGGAACTGGATATTACCCTTCGGGAAGGTGTAGAACTGAACGAAGTGAATGTAGTCAGCCGCAGAATGGGAACGATGAAGTTGCGCAGCAGCGTAATGAACGAAGAGATGATAAGCAGTGCCGAATTGAGCAGGGCTGCCTGCTGTAATCTGGGAGAAAGTTTCGTGACCAACCCTTCGGTGGACGTGAGCTATTCGGATGCGGCAACGGGAGCCAAGCAGATCAAACTGCTCGGATTGTCCGGAACTTATGTACAGATGCTCACGGAGAATATCCCGAACTATCGCGGTGCGGCATCTCCTTATGGTCTGGGATATGTCCCCGGTCCGTGGATGCAAAGCATACAGGTTTCCAAAGGAATCTCATCAGTGAAGAATGGTTACGAAGCCATCACGGGACAGATTAATGTAGAGTTCAAAAAGCCGCAGTTGCTGGAGGCCGATTGGGTATCTGCCAATCTTTTCGCAAGCAGTACCAACCGGTATGAGGCGAATGCGGACGCCACCTTAAAGTTGTCAAAACGTTGGAGTACCTCTTTACTGGCGCATTATGAAAACGAAACCAAAGCGCACGACGGCAATGATGACGGCTTCGTGGATATCCCCCAAGTAGAGCAGTATAACGTGTGGAACCGATGGGCCTATATGGGAGATCATTATGTCTTTCAGGCAGGCTTCAAGGCCCTTTCCGAAAGTCGCACTAGCGGGCAGGCACATCATACGGATATGCAGACGGGTGATCTTTATAAAGTAGGAATCGATACCGAACGTTACGAATTTTTCACCAAGAATGCTTATATATTTAATAAGGAGAAGAATACGAATCTGGCACTGATTCTTTCTGCCAGTTGGCACAATCAGGATGCCATGTACGGACGAAAACTATACAATGTAGACCAGACAAATGTGTATGCCTCTTTGATGTTTGAAACAGAGTTTAATAAGCAGAACAGTTTCTCGGCGGGGCTGAGTTTCAACTATGACGCTTATGACCAGCATTATCGGTTGGAGAATCAAACGGAATTGCCGCTCATCAAGGCTTTTGCCAAAGAAGCGGTTCCCGGAGCCTATGCGCAATACACGCTGAATCTGAATGATCAGTGGATGCTGATGGCAGGTCTGCGTGGTGACTATAGCAATGAGCACGGTTTCTTTGTGACTCCCCGTGCACATCTTAAATACAATCCGAATGAGTACGTACACTTCCGCCTCTCTGCCGGAAAAGGTTACCGTACGAATCATGTACTGGCAGAAAATAACTACCTGCTTTCCAGTAGCCGAAAGGTCGAAATAGCGAAAGGACTGGACATGGAAGAAGCATGGAACTATGGTGCCAGTGTATCCACCTACGTACCTGTATTTGGCAAAACGCTGAATATCAATGCCGAATATTATTACACAGACTTCCTGAAGCAAGTCGTGGTGGATATGGACAGTAATCCTCACGAAGTAGCCTTTTACAATTTGGACGGGCGTTCCTATTCGCATGTATTCCAAGTAGAGGCAAGCTATCCTTTTTTTAAAGGATTTACCTTGACGGGAGCTTACCGTCTGACGGATGCTCAGACCACCTACAAAGGTCAGCGGATGGAGAAACCGTTGACCAGCAAATACAAAGGACTGCTGACCGCTTCGTACCAGACTCCACTCGGAATATGGCAGTTTGATGCTACGCTCCAGCTCAATGGCGGAGGAAGAATGCCTTCCCCTTACGAGTTGGCAGACGGTCAGCTATCTTGGGAGGGCCGCTATGGCAGCTTCGAGCAACTGAGTGCCCAGATTACCCGCTATTTCCGCCGCTGGTCTGTCTACATAGGAGGGGAGAACCTGACAAACTTCAAACAGAAGAATCCGATCATTGACGCAGCAAACCCGTGGGGAGGAAACTTCGACTCAACGATGATATGGGGACCTGTGCACGGGGCAAAAGCCTATATCGGAATACGTTTCAATCTGGCAAGAAATGAATAATAACCATTAAACGAATAAGAAAAATGAGAACAAAAAGATGGATGGCCACTTGCGTGGTGGCTCTTTTGAGCGTAGCAGCCGTGTTGGCAAAGGATATCCGTGTAGTAGTATTCAAAGTCTCTCAGATGCACTGCGAGAACTGCGAGAAGAAAGTGAAAAATAACATGCGCTTCGAGAAAGGCGTGAAGGAACTTTCCACCGAACTGAAGAACAAAACCGTGTCCATCACCTACGATGCCGAAAAGACAGATGTGAAGAAGTTGCAGGCAGGATTCAAGAAGTTCAATTATGAGGCCGAGTTTGTGAAGGAAACCAAGCAGGACGGCAAGAAAGATGGCAAACAAGAATCTAAGAAAGAGGATAAGAAGGCCGATAAGAAGTAATCGAACAAATACCCGTATTTGCTTGTTTTATAAATACTAATTAATTAAAGAGTAAAGGATTATATGGGTAATATAGCAAAAAAAGCGTTTCCCGTGCTTAATATGCATTGTGCGGGATGCGCTAACAATGTAGAAAAGACAGTGAAAAAGTTGCCGGGAGTCGTTGATGCTTCCGTCAACTTTGCTTCAAATACATTGACGATTTCTTATGAGGACGACAAGCTCACCCCCGGAGAAATCCGTGCAGCGGTACTTGCTGCCGGTTATGATCTGATAGTAGAAGAAGCGAATAAAGAAGAACGTCGGGAAGAAGAACAGCATAAGCGCTACCTTCGTCTGAAACGGAAAGTGATCGGTGCGTGGATATTTGTCGTGCCGCTGCTTATCTTTTCGATGTTATTAATGCACATGCCATATTCTAACGAGATACAAATGTTGCTCGCTATTCCGGTAATGGTGCTCTTCGGAGGAAGTTTCTTCACGGGGGCATGGAAACAGGCGAAGATCGGGCGTAGCAATATGGATACGCTGGTCGCGTTGAGTACCTCGATAGCCTTCCTTTTCAGTTTGTTCAACACTTTCTTTCCGCAGTTCTGGACAGATCGCGGACTGGAACCGCACGTCTATTACGAAGCTTCCGCAGTGATCATTGCCTTCGTTCTGACCGGAAAGATGATGGAGGAACGCGCCAAAGGAAATACCTCGGATGCCATTCGCAAACTGATGGGAATGCAGCCCAAAGTGGCACGTGTATTGCGTGGTGGGGTAGAGGAAGAGATACAAATAGACCTGTTGCAGGTAGGCGATATGGTGGTAGTCCGTCCCGGCGAACAGATTCCCGTGGATGGTCAGCTTTCGGAGGGCGATTCGTATGTGGATGAAAGTATGATTAGCGGTGAGCCGATTCCGGTAGAGAAGAAAAAGGGCGATAAGGTCCTTGCCGGAACAATCAATCAGCGCGGTTCCTTCATCATTCGTGCTTCTCAGGTGGGAAGTGATACTGTGCTGGCACGCATCATTCACATGGTGCAGGAAGCACAAGGCAGCAAAGCTCCTGTGCAGCGTATCGTAGACCGTATTACAGGCATCTTCGTTCCTGTCGTGTTGGGAATTGCCATTCTGACGTTTGTGCTGTGGGTAGCTATCGGTGGCAGTGAGTATATTTCTTATGGTATTCTTTCTGCTGTATCCGTTCTGGTCATAGCCTGTCCCTGTGCTCTGGGACTTGCCACACCTACTGCGCTGATGGTGGGAATCGGTAAAGCTGCCGGACAGCATATTCTGATAAAAGACGCCGTCGCTCTGGAGCAGATGCGTAAGGTAGATGTGGTGGTACTGGATAAAACCGGTACTTTGACCGAAGGACATCCTACCGCTACCGGATGGTTGTGGGCACAGCCGCAGGAAGAACACTTCAAAGATGTACTTCTTGCTGCCGAGCTGAAATCGGAACACCCGTTGGCAGGCGCGATTGTCGCCGTACTTCAAGACGAGGAAAAGATAACTCCCGCTCCTTTGAGCAGTTTTGAGAGCATCACAGGCAAAGGTATAAAGGTGTCTTATCAAGGCAAGACTTACTGGGTGGGCAGCCATAAACTTCTGAAAGATTTCAGCGCTACAGTGAGCGATGTCATGGCGGATATGCTGGTACACTACGAATCAGACGGTAACGGAATCATATACTTCGGACGTGAAAATGAGCTTTTGGCTATCATTGCCGTTTCCGATCCGATCAAGGCTACTTCTGCCGAAGCAGTGAAAGAACTGAAACGTCAGGGCATCGATATCTGTATGCTTACCGGTGACGGTCAGCGGACGGCTCTGGCAGTCTCTTCCCGTCTGGGTATCGAGCGATTTGTGGCAGATGCCTTGCCGGATGACAAAGCAGAATTTGTGCGTGAACTGCAAATGCAGGGAAAGAAAGTGGCAATGGTGGGCGATGGTATCAATGACTCGCAGGCACTTGCATTGGCTGACGTCAGCATTGCTATGGGAAAGGGTACGGATATTGCTATGGATGTCGCTATGGTAACGCTGATGACATCCGACTTGCTGTTACTTCCCAAAGCCTTCGAACTGTCCAGACAGACTGTACGACTGATTCATCAGAACCTTTTCTGGGCATTTATCTACAATCTGATCGGTATTCCTATCGCTGCCGGAGTATTGTTCCCTATAAACGGATTGTTGCTGAATCCGATGCTGGCAAGTGCCGCCATGGCATTCTCCAGTGTGAGTGTAGTGCTCAATTCGTTGAGTTTGGGAAGAAGGAAGATTTAACATCGAAAGGGAGCGTGGTAAAGCTCCTTTATAACTTTAAATTAGGCATTGATTACGCGGATTAACACGGATTTTAAACCTTTAGAACTGTGTAATTCGCGTAATTCGTGCCTAAATATAATGAAGATTGGTTATATGTAGCCTCTATCCATGATATAGGTTTTGATTACAAACCTCAACTATTTCTAAATTCCAGCGGTGACATCCCTACGTGCCGTCTGAAGAACTTGCAGAAGAAAGAGGGATTCGGGAAATTCAACGAATAAGCTATCTCCTGAATAGTCATATCCGTACCCTTTAGCTGCGCTTTGGCGTCGATAATGACAATATAAGCAATAGTATCCAATACACTTTTCCCCGTCACTTGTTTTACGGTAGTGCTCAGATGTTGCAGAGAGATTCCCAGCTGATCGGCATAGAACTGTGCACAACGCTGATCTTTGTAGTGCTCAGTGATCAGTTGAATCAGCTTCCGGCAAATCTCCTTCTTGCGGTTCGAATGATTGTTTCCCGAATAATTCCGGTACATCAGCTGGACACTTGTCAGAATAGTCTGGAGTGATAAGTCCGCCAGTTTGGAGTTCATCTTGAAAGACTCGTCACAACTGGCATGAGACAATAAGGCAAAATACTCCTTCAGATACTCGGAAATATTCTCGGAAAGAGGAATGATCGGCTGTTCTATCAGCTTAGGATAGGCGCTTCCGATGGTGGTCAGCAGATTGATATGTCCGATACATTTCGCAGAGAATCCGGCAAAACAAAGACTTACCTTTTCCGCTTTCTCACGGAACTGTATGATTGTTCCGGGAAGTAATGTAATCAGATCATTCGGGTGAACCTCATATTCCAGCAGATTGATGGAGACTTTCATTGTGCCTTCCGTACAGATGGCGAAAATACACGCCTGTAGCCGGCACGATTGCTTGTAGATGTTCAGAATATCTTCAGTTACTTTGGTCCATGCTAACACCTCCAGGGGCAAATCGACTTGTGGAACTTCCATTTTCATAAGAGTGTTTGTTATCTTTGGTTTAGAGTGCTTGTTATATTCGAACTACAAATGTACGATTTTTCTTTTTATTTCTTACTTTTGTCCTCATGAAAACTGTATTAGTAGACTGGAATTTGATTCCGTACGCCGAGGCATGGCAGCGGCAGACGGAATGGTTTGATACCCTTGTCCGCGCAAAAGCGCAGGGAGAAGCGTATGAAAACCGTATTATTATGTGCGAACATCCGCACGTCTATACTTTGGGACGTAGCGGAAAAGAAAATAATATGCTGTTGAATGACGATCAGCTGAAAGCCATTCAGGCTACCCTTTTCCATATAGATCGGGGAGGGGATATCACGTATCACGGTCCCGGACAGCTAGTCTGTTATCCGATCTTGAATCTGGAAGAGTTTCATCTGGGGCTAAAGGAATATGTGCACCTGCTCGAAGAGGCTGTGATATGTGTCTGTGCCTTCTATGGCATTGAAGCAGGACGGCTTGAAAAGGCAACAGGTGTCTGGCTGGAAGGGAGTACGCCCCGTGCCCGTAAGATTTGTGCGATCGGGGTGAGAAGCAGCCACTACGTCACCATGCACGGACTGGCCTTGAATGTGAATACGGATTTACGCTATTTCAGCTATATTCATCCTTGTGGCTTTATAGATAAAGGCGTCACTTCTCTTCGTCAGGAACTGAAGCACGAAGTGCCTATGGACGAAGTGAAGCAACGCCTTGAATGCGAGCTTGGCAGACTGCTGAACGAAAAAACTCAGCAGATTGCTCAATGAAAGAACCCGGCAGACTCTGCTCAATGATAAAACTTAGCGGACTGCCCGAAGGAAAAGCCTAGAAAACGATTCCAATGCCGAGCTGCCATGTCTTATGCATGAAACAGTCTTTATCAGCCAGTGCATAAGAGAAATCCGCGCGAATCGGCCAGAAGTTGATTCCGCAGCCCAGTGTACCGTAGTTGCCTGTTCCTTTGTCGTTATCCCCGAAGTGGTATCCTCCGCGGATAATTCCATATTTCAGGAAATTATATTCCGCTCCGATGCCGGCTTGAAGATGGCGGTACTCGGACGGGAGCAGGTAATTGAAGTCAAGAGCCACCTGCAAGCGGTTGTCCATACTGAACGGCAGGTCGATGGCACCACCCAGTCCCAGTCGGGCAGGCAGTTTCTGTCCGTCCAGCTTGCTGCCCAGGTTGGCAGCTTGAAATCCGATTGTCCATGAAGCCATTTCGTCCAGAATACCCATGCTGCGATGGTAGCTGGCACCGAGGTCCACGGAGACTGACCCTTTGCTGTCCGCATCCTTATAGGCTTTTGCCTGCAGATATCTGAGTGTTAATGAAAGGGACAGGTTCTTGGCTACATTTCTGAAGTATGCGGCTTCCACATTCCATGCGCGGGCATGATCCTCCGCACCGTCCTGCCAATGAAAATCGGCATCCTTGTAGTGACGGAGTCCTACACTAAATCCGTGTTTCCCTTCCCGTCCGATGCGGTAGAAAAGGGATGCGCTATGCATTCCAAAGTCTTTATTTATGTCAGCGTATGAGTAGCTGGCACCCATTACATCCTGCGAGAAAGCGATGGTGGAAGCGTTATGAAAGATAGCCGTGCTTCCATTGTCAGTGATAGCCAGTCCTGTGCCGGCCATACCTGCCGATTGGGCATCCGGAGTAATCTCCAGAAAAGAGGCGCTTGCCACTCCCTGTGCTCCCAGAAAAGTAGGCAACAGACACGACGCGAGAAGGAAATGTTTTACTCGTTTCATAATCATTTGTTTTAAGGGTGAGACATCCGGACGACACGTATGCCGCTCCATGATTTATTATTGTGAAGCATTTGGCTGAGAGGCTCTTCGCTGACAACAACCTTGCCAAGCGTAGAAGAGGCGTGAAGCAAATGCAACTTTCCGTTTATATATTCGGCTATCCCTACATGAGCTACATCCAGTCCCGAAAGATTCGTGGTGATGGCAATGATATCACCGTCCATGATCCACGGAAGTCCTGCGTCGGAGAGTTTGCCTTTAGGCAGCCAGTGTACCTTTTTCCCGGACAATGCCTTCTCATGCTCGGCCATCCGTTTCACGTTTTCCGGCGAATCCGCCAGTTGCCTGTACTGTTTGGGATGGGTGGACATATAGGAGAGAGACAGTTTGGTGGTCTGCGTACTGTTTTGTGCAGTAACGTCTTCCAGAAATCCTTGGCGGACACCGTTCTCAATCCAGTCGGAGGTATAGTGCAACCGCGAAGTGTATCCGTCGATCACACCGTCCCGATAACGTATCTTTTGCAGATTATCGGCAAAAGAAGACCCCATCGCCTGAGCCAGCGTATATTCGACGAAAGTAAGGCAATCTACCGTTTGGGGCAGGATGACTAACTTTTCTTCCGTTCCCTGATCCAGTGTGTTGGCTACATACTTTGTTCCAAGGTACGTCTTTCCGATTCTCAACATCGGTGCTGTCTCCTTCGGAAATACGACACCCTCACGCAACCACTTTTCGAGTTCCTGTGTCCATTGTTGCTTATACTTGAAGTTGTCCCGAAATCCCCAGCCATGTCCGCCGGTAGGGTAGACATGAAGCGATGCGGGAACATTGTTTTTCTGTAAAGCGAGATAATAGTTCACTCCGTTGGAAGGAGGCACGGCACCGTCATCAGAAGACAGGACAATAAAGGCTTGCGGAGTATCGGATGTCACTTGCAGTTCGTTGGAGAAGAGTACCTTTTGTTCTGCGGTCGGATTTCCGCCCAGAAGCTCTTTTCTCGAACCGCCATGAGTACTTTGCGTCATGGTGACCACCGGATAAAGCAGAATCTGAAAGTCGGGACGGGATGCCGCACTGTAATGGGTGGCAAGGGTAGAGGCGAGATGTCCTCCGGCGGATGCTCCCATGATTCCTATTTTGCGGGGATGGATATTCCATTCTCCGGCATGCTCGCGTACGATGCGAATCGCTCTTTCCGCATCCGATAAGGGGACTTCGCAATGACCGTTCGGCATCCGGTACTTTAATACAACGTAAGTGATGCCCTGTCCGCAGAACCAGGGTGCCATATCGTGTCCTTCATGATCCATGGCGAGGCGGCTGTAGCCACCTCCGGGACACATGATGACAGCCATTCCGTTTGGTTGTGGTGCACGATAAACGGTTATGGTGGGGGCGGTGACATTGCTGAGTCTGTGGGGCGACACTTCCTTTTCCCCGCCGGTCAGCCCGTTGGAGTTGGGAGCACCGTCGGGCCACAAAGGTAGCTCGACGGGCTGTTGTGCAAATGTCATTGCAGTCATAAGTGATACTATAACAGATAACAGTTTCCTCATCTTATTTTACTTTCATGGAAGCCTTGATAAAGTAGAGGATCAATAAAGCGTAAGCTCCTAATGCTAACACTTCCGACCAGGTATTGTTCAGCCAGGTTTCGTTGACCAGATTGATACCGCCGAAACGCATTGCCGCGCTCACGACTCCCATCAATGCACCTCCGGCAATGAAACCGGATGCCAGCAACGTACCTTTTTCACCTCTTTCCGTATTGAGTGCCGTATCCTTGCTGCGGCTTGTTACATACCAGTTGACGGCACCGCCTACTACCAGCGGCACATTCAGCTCCAACGGAATAAACATACCCAGCGCAAAGGCCAGTGCGGGAATCTTGAAGAATGTCAGCACGATAGCAAGGATTGCACCGATGCCATACAGCAGCCAGGGGGCACCTACGCCGCTCATCAGCGGTTCGATAACGGCAGCCATCGCATTGGCCTGTGGTGCAGCCAGTGCGCCGCTGGTGAAGCCGTATGTCTTGTTCAGTATAATCATTACACCGCCTACTGTAGCAGCAGAAACGATGGTTCCCAAGAATTTCCATGTTTCCTGTTTGGCAGGCGTACTACCCAGCCAGTAACCGATCTTCAAGTCGGTGATGAAACCGCCCGCCATAGACAGTGCCGTACATACTACACCACCCATCACAAGTGCGGCCACCATGCCCGAAGGACCTTTCAGTCCGACAGCTACCATCACTACGGAAGCCAGAATCAGTGTCATCAATGTCATTCCCGATACCGGATTGGTGCCTACAATGGCAATCGCATTGGCAGCTACCGTCGTGAACAGGAAGGAAATGCCTGCTACCAGCGCAATCGCTACCAGCGTATGGACGATATTTCCCTGCATGATATCGAAGTAGAAGAACAGCACGATCAGAATCAGCGTAAGGATAGAGCCGATAGCGATGATTTTCATCGAAAGGTCACGCTGTGTACGCACGATATTCTTTTCTACATTGCCTTTACCGCCCATTTCTTTGGCAGCCAGTCCGACGGCACTCTTGATGATTCCCCACGAACGGATGATACCGATGACACCCGCCATGGCAATACCGCCGATACCGATGCTCTTGGCGTAATACTTGAAGATTTCTTCGGGGCTCATCATGCCTACCGTAGAAGTGATTTCGGGGTTCCATGCGTTCAGCACGCTGTCTCCCCAGATGGCGGACATTCCCGGAATGATGATCCACCATACTGCCAGTGATCCGGCACAGATGATGGAAGCATATTTCAGTCCGACGATATAGCCCAGACCGAGTACGGCAGCTCCCGTATTTACTTTGAATACCAGTTTCGCTTTCTCAGCCAGCATTTCTCCGGCTCCGCATACGCGGGTGGTGAAGTTCTCGTTCCACCAGCCGAAAGTGGCCACGATGAAGTCATACAATCCACCGATCATTCCCGCCATCAACAGCGGTTTGGCCTGGCTGCCGCTCTTTTCTCCGGACACCAGCACCTGTGTGGTAGCGGTTGCTTCGGGGAAAGGATATTTGCCGTGCATATCGCTGACGAAATATTTGCGGAAAGGAATCAGAAACAGGATACCCAGTACGCCACCTAGCAGCGAGCTGATAAATACCTGCATAAAGCTGACTGTCATCTCAGGATATTTGACTTGAAGGATATAAAGGGCGGGGAGGGTAAAGATGGCTCCGGCAACGATTACACCGGAACACGCTCCGATAGACTGGATAATTACATTTTCTCCTAACGCATTTTTTCTTTTGGCTGCACCGGAGACTCCTACGGCAATGATGGCTATCGGAATAGCGGCTTCGAATACTTGTCCCACTTTCAGCCCCAGATAGGCGGCGGCTGCCGAGAAAAGGATGGCCATGGCGATACCCCATGTTACTGACCAGAAGTTTACTTCCGGATAATTTTTGGAAGGACTCATCAGGGGATTGTACACTTCTCCTGCTTTTAACTCTCTGAACGCGTTCTCGGGTAGTCCGGTGAATTTGTCTTCTTCTTGTTTCATATTATATTTTTAGTAGTTTATGCTTAATGGACTTCAAAGTAAACAAAAAAAAAGGAGAATCGAAAGATTCTCCTTTACGTTATGTCTATTTTTTCTTACTTCTCGTCTTTCGGGGTCATATCGCCTTCGATATAGAGGCGTACCATTTCGGTTTTTGCGTTGGTACGCAGGGTAATCGACTTTTTGAAGTGTCCCGGATATTTACCTGTTCCGTTGTAAGTTACTTTGATTGTACCTTTCTTTCCCGGCTGGATCGGTTCTTTGGTATATTCGGGCACTGTGCATCCGCAAGACGCTACCGCCTGATGAATTACTAAAGGAGCATCACCGATATTAGTGAAAGTGAATACGCAGCTTACTACCGGACTGTTTTCTGAGAATTTTCCAAAGTCGTGTGTTGTTTTGTCAAACTTGATATCAGCGTTAGTCTGGGCAAAAGCGAAACTTACTCCTACCACTAACAAGGTCATTAAAAAAAGTATCTTTTTCATTTTTCCTTCTTTTTATTGATTACAAACGCCAAAGGTAACGCTTTTCCCTGAAATTATCCCGTCGGCAGAGTTAATTTTATCGAAAAAGGGAATAAAATAACTTCTGTTTATCATCGTCCTTGGGCTTGGCAATCCTGACCACCGAGGTGGGGAACACTGAGCGCCGAGCTGAATGAGAGTAAGCAGCGAGGCGAAAAACGCTGAGCACCGAGACGAGCAGAAGTGAGCACCGAGGTGAATACTGCCGATCTCTGTTCGCTAAATTAATTCATTTCAACACGCTAATGAATACTCATATTTTTTGTTTATCGCATAAAAAATTACTATATTTGGAACAAACCCATAAAATCCAGCTATTATGAAAACAAAACTTGATTTCTATCATATGACTCCCTTTTATGAGTTGAATTACTTTATAGCATTTATTGTTAAGTTGTACAAACGCATTCAACAACGTAGAGAACAGAGAGAACATCGAATCAAAGATGAACTGGTCTGATTCATTTCTACACCGAAAGTGAATCGGCGGCGGCGAAATTCTTTCTTCTCTTTCTTAGTAATTCTATTTCTTTAGAATAGAATTATATACTCTACTCTTCTCTACTGGTTAAGGTTCGGTTTCCCTTTCGGTTAGGATTCGGTTTTCGAGCCCTGCCAGAAGGCGTTTCAGAGCTTTTGGTTTTGCAAATAAAACACTATTTCTTCAACCCGAATCCCAGCATCATCCCGTCGTAGTTTTCAGCCAGTGAGCTGACAGTTTTCAGTGCTGTGCTGTTTGTCTTGCTGCCGAGGAATGTCATTAATTTAAGCAGCTTGTCGGAGTTGAACAATAAATCCATAGAGTTGGAAGTGCAGTTCACTTTCGCATGCAGATTCAGCAGTTTCAAGTACTTTAAGTCTACCTGCTTGGTGGAAGCATTGTACGAATAAGTGCCGCTCAGTTTCTTTTTTCCGACGGTGCTGGTGAAAGTACTGTCGGCGTTGAACGTGAAGCTCATTTGTCCTTCTTTGATGCCCACTTTACTCAATTGCTCGTTCAATTTGTTTTCTGCCATCGTGGCGGCTGCGGCTCCTCCTGCTTTCATCAGCAGATTGTCCGATTCAAATTCTACTGCCGAACCGCTGTAAGTCCATGTACCTGTCATGTCTATCGTTTCGGGTGTCCCGGTGATGGCATTTACTACTTTGGAGATGTTGTCTTTGTTGAGCAGATCCTTTAATGATTGTGCCTGACTGTTGCTTGCAAAGAGTGAGAATAATGCAACCCATGCAATAAATAAAATGTTCTTTTTCATTTTCGTTTACTTATTTTTATAGACTTCTTTACTGATGTTTTCTATGTAGTCGAGGATTTCCGTGCGTCCTGTGCGGTTTTCCGATGAAGATATGAAATACGGGGGAAGTTCTTCCCATTCCTTGCTCAGTTCACGCAGGTAGTTGTTGATATTCATTTTCAGACGTCCGCCTTTCAGTTTGTCTGCTTTGGTGAAGATGATGGAGAAAGGGATGCCGTTTTCGCCCAGCCATTCCATAAATTCCAAGTCTATTTTCTGCGGTTCCAGGCGACTGTCTATCAGTACAAACAGGTTGGTCATCTGTTCCCGTTCGAGGATGTAGTCTTCGATGATGGTACGTATCTGGTCTTTTCCTTTTTGTCCGCGTCTGGCGTAGCCGTATCCGGGAAGATCGACCAGGTACCAGCTTTGGTTGATCAGGAAGTGGTTGATAAGCATTGTCTTTCCCGGTGTGGCGGAGGTCATCGCCAGTCCTTTGCGGGCAGTCAGCATATTGATAAGGCTCGACTTTCCTACATTCGACCGCCCGATGAAGGCGTATTCGGGAAATACTCCTGTCGGACATTTCTTCACGTCCGTGTTGCTAATCACAAATTCTGCACTCGTTATTTCCATTTTATTGTCATTTATTTCTTTGTTTTTCTACTTCTAATAAACTCTCTTATCGTTTATAATAAACTATGGTCACGTTTATAATAAACTCCACTACTTTTTATTATAAACTCCGGACGCCTGTTTTCAAGGCGTTTTCGCCATTTTCTCTTTTCCGGACAGCAGCATGAGCCCCGCAAAGGTAAGGCTTCCGTTCAACATTAGCAATTCATAGCCAAATTTATATCCGGTTTCTTTGTTTATCCACCAGTCCAGAGCGTAGCAGAGCACCGGAGAGGCGATGGCGATGAGTGGGACCAGCCGGTCCTTAGTCCGGCGCCGGGTGAACAGTCCGAAGGCGAACATACCCAGCAAGGGCCCATATGTGTAGGAGGCGATGATGTAGATCGCGTCAATCACGCTTTTGTTGTTCAGCATCTCCACCAGGCAGATGAAGAAAGCCAGCAGGATGGAGAGGGACAGGTGTACTTTCTTTCTTTTGCGGCGGGCTGTTTCTTCCGTGTCCTTGTCCGTGTTCAGCAGGTCTATACATACGCTGGTGGTCATGGCGGTCAGCGCGGAGTCTGAGTTGCTGAAAGCTGCGGCGATGATGCCGATGGTGAAAAGAACCAGTACCGACTGTCCCAGATATCCTTGTGTGGCAAACATGGGAAGGATATCATCATTCATGGCCGGTAGTTCCAGTTGCATTTGTCCCGCTAATGCGATCAGCAGAATGCCCAGGCACAGGAACAGGAAATTCAGCGGGATGAACGAGAATCCGTAGCAGTACATATTCTTTTGGGCCTCGTGCAGATTGCGGCAGGAGAGGTTCTTTTGCATCATGTCCTGATCGAGTCCGGTCATGACGATGACGATAAAGATGCCGCTGAAGAACTGTTTGAAGAAGTTCTGACGGGACATCCAGTCGTCGAATACGAAGATGCGGCTGTGTTCGCTGTGGCGGATGGTCTGTACGATGCCGTCGAAGCCTACATCCAGCTTCTGTATGGTGAAGTAGATGATGAATAGCAGGGCTGCGATCAGGCAGAATGTTTGCAGGGTGTCTGTCCATACGATTGTCTTGATGCCGCTTTTGTGGGTGTATATCCACACGAGGGCCACGGAGCCGACGGCAATCACCCAGAAAGGGACGTGCATATCCTGAAATACGTGCGTATGGAGGATCAGACAGACGAGATATAGTTTGGCTGCCGTTCCCAGCATACGGGAGAGCAGGAAGAAGAAAGAGCCGGTGCGGTAGGTATGCACGCCGATGCGTGTGCCGAGGTATCCGTAGATACTCGTCAGATTCAGCCTGTAATAAAGAGGCAGCAATATGTGTGCTACGATCATATAGCCGAAGAAGAATCCGAATACGGTCTGCATATACGTCATGTCCATTCCGCGAACCATGCCCGGCACGGATACGAAGGTCACGCCGGAAATAGACGCGCCAATCATGCCGAAGGAGACTATATACCAGGGTGATTTGTTTTCTCCTTTAAAGAACGCTGCATTTGATCCGCCTTTATGTCCGGTGATGTGGGCTATTAACAACAAGCCCGCAAAATAGCATATAATAATGACTAATATCATCATATCGGCTGCAAAGGTAATACTTTCTTTGTATTAAAAACAATAATCCGTATCTTTGCGCCCGAAACAGATAGAATTTCATTCGTAATCTATGAACCAACAATATCCTTCCGTACTGCTCGAAAAGGCAGTAGGCGAATTTTCCAAACTTCCGGGCATCGGGCGTAAGACGGCTATGCGGCTTGTATTACATCTGCTCCGGCAGGAAACGGCTACTGTGGAGGCATTCGGCAACTCCATCATTACGCTGAAACGTGAAGTAAAGTACTGTAAAGTATGTCATAATATATCTGATACCGAGACTTGTCAGATTTGTGCCAATCCGCAGCGTGACGCCTCTACTGTCTGTGTGGTAGAGAATATCCGCGATGTGATGGCGGTAGAAGCCACCCAGCAGTATCGGGGACTTTACCACGTACTGGGCGGAGTGATCTCGCCAATGGACGGGGTAGGACCGAGCGACCTGCAAATAGAAAGTCTCGTACAGCGGGTATCCGAAGGAGGAATCAAGGAAGTCATCCTCGCTTTGAGCACCACGATGGAAGGAGATACCACCAACTTCTACATCTACCGTAAACTGGAGAAGATGGGGGTCAAACTCAGCGTAATAGCACGGGGCATCTCCGTTGGTGATGAACTGGAGTATGCCGATGAGATCACTCTGGGACGCAGTATTGTCAACCGGACTCTTTTTACCGGAACCGTATAATCTAACTTTATTATTTGAACGAATATCGTAACTAACATGGAAGAACAGATAAAACGCGCAGTGAGAAATTTGAATATCAGTTATGTTTTCTTTTGGGTGCTTCCCGCCTTTTTGCTTGGGGCAGGGGAGTTCGACCTTCTTCCTGTGGGAGCTTTGGTCGATAACCCACAGGCCACCTATTATATGGAGACGGCAGGTATCTTGCTGACCGCCTTGTGTGTGCCGCTTGCTTTGAAACTGTTCAGTCTGGTACTGAAAAAGAAGATAGACCTCCTGACGATTCCTCTTGCGTTGAAGCGTTATGTGCAGTGGAGCATGGTACGCCTCGGATTGCTCGAAGTGGCTATCGTCCTCAACGTATTATGCTATTATCTGACTCTTAGCAACACCGGAAATCTCTGTATGCTGATCGGGCTGACCGCTTCCCTTTTTTGTCTGCCCAGTGAGAAAAGACTTCGTAACGAACTCCATATTAATAAAGAATAAGCCGGTATGAAACAGTCTTTTTTAAGTAATGACCGCATCTATCTTCGTGCGGTAGAGCCGGAAGATATGGATGTGATGTATGAGATGGAGAATGACCCTTCCATGTGGGATATCAGTAATTTTACCGTTCCTTATTCCCGCTACGTGCTCCGGCAATATATAGAGGGTTCCCAGTGTGATGTGTTTGCCGACAAGCAGTTGCGCCTGATGATAATGAGTAAGTCCGATCATCGGATATTGGGGACGATTGATATCACGGATTTTGTTCCTCTCCACTCTCGTGGTGAGGTCGGCATAGCTGTTCATAAAGACTATCGCCGGCAAGGTTACGCATCGGACGCTTTGCAGTTGCTGTGCGAGTATGCTTTCGATTTCTTGTCGCTGACTCAACTTTATGCCCATGTGGCTACGGACAATGAAGTCTGTATGAAACTGTTTACTTCCTGCGGTTTCGTCCAATGCGGACTGTTGAAGGATTGGTTACAGGTCGGTGGATGTTACAAAGATGCTGCTATCTTCCAGTATCTGAATCCGAAGAGACATTAATTGAAAGTCGGCACTTGCGGAAAGCGTGACCAGGTTTCATACTTGCTGCCTAGTTTCTCCAAGGCTTGTTTCCACATATCCTTGGTGTCTCCGTTCATCAGATAGGCATTCTCTTCTTTGGAGACGAGCCATGTGTTCTCTTTGAGTTCGGTGCTCAGTTGTTCGCTTTCCCAGCCGGAGTATCCCAGGAAGAAGCGGATGTAGCGGTCTACTTTGTTTCCTTGCAGTATGTATTTCTTTATCTCATCAAAGTCACCGTTCAGATACAGTCCTTTGCTGATAGGTATGGCACCCGGAATGTCTGCCAGTGTATGAAGGTAGAACAGGGTATCTGTAGCGATAGGTCCGCCTTTGTATAAAGGTATATTTTCGATATACTTGAATTCTTTGATAATGTCGTTGACAAATATCGGCAGTTGTTTGTTGATAATCAGCCCCATGCTGCCTTCTTCGGTATGGTCGATCAACAGAACTACAGATCTGCCGAATGTGGCATCACGAAGGAAAGGTTCGGAGATGAGAATCTTTCCTCGTGATGGCAATACATTATTCGATTGAATTTTAAATATGTCAGAGTCTATATTCATGCCATCAGATTGATATTCGTGCCACTAATATAAGAAAAGAAATGGAATAATAGCCATACTTTCCCATTTTTTTTGTTTTAAGAGCAGCTTTTATGAATATCCGCATCTGACATGAACATCAGTTCCGGCATAAATACGCTATTCGGCTGTCAGGCAATCGGGTGATGTTCGGCAAACAGCTTCATTCTTTCGTCGAGCTGTGCGTACTGGTGGTCTTTAATAAAAGAGGTACACGCGCGTAATCCTTCCTGGTGGCTTCCGGTGGTGACCAGTGAAATGGCGCTCACTCCATAGTACATCAGTTCTTTGGCAAGTTCGCCGCTTGTCATTCCCGGATAGCCGATGGTGAAGTAAAATCCGTCGGCAATCGGATCGCCCAAGTCATTGTCATATACCAGATAGAATCCGTGACGGAGGAAAATCTCTTTTAACTTCTGCGCTCTGTCACCATATACTTTCACTTCGCTGAGGAAGTTGTATTGACCTTCATTGGCAGCTTTCAGCATGGCAGCCATCGCATACTGTGCGGAGTGGCTTGTGCCGGAAGACAGTGCATAGAGTACGCGGTGGATGAAGACCGTGCCGAATGTTCCCCCGCCATAACGCTTCGTCAGTCCGGGATAGCTGCGGTGATACAACTTATCGGAAATGCAGCTCACGCCGATACGTTGTCCGGCATAGCTGAAGGCTTTGGAACCGGAAATCAGCAACACATAATTATCTGTGTAGTGAGCTACCGAAGGCTGGAACGGAGCTTGATAAGGAGTGCTCAGATCCTGACGGAAATCCATTGCAAAGTATGCCAGGTCTTCCAGTACGATTACGTCATATTGGGTGGCAAGTTCGCCGATGATGCGCAACTCTTCGTCTTTCAGGCAAATCCAGCTCGGGTTATTGGGGTTTGAGTAGATAATAGCCGATATATTTCCTTTTCTCAGATAGCTTTCCAGCTTTTTTTTCAGCTTGTCACCGCGGTAGTCGTAGACATCAAATGTCTCATACTTTTGTCCCATCACTACCAACTGCTGTTTCTGTACGGGAAATCCCGGATCGATAAACAGGATCGTGTCTTTCTTTTCATCGCACTGGCTGCAAGTAAGGAACGAAGCGAATGTTCCCTGCATAGAGCCGGTAACGGGTACGCATCCCTCCGGGCTTAAATCTACATTGATGAATGCTTTGATAAAGTCGGACGCTTCTTTTTTGAGTTCCGGCAATCCGTTGATATCGGGATACAGGCTGGCAATTCCGTTTTGCAGCGCTTCGATTTCCGCTTTTACTCCTACGGCAGAGGCCGGAAGTCCCGGAACACCCATTTCCATCTTGATAAATTCAACGCCTGATACTGCTTCCGCCTTTGAAGCTATCGCTTTCACTTCACGGATAGTAGCCTTCGAAAAGTCGACAATTTGAAACTCATTAATCGTTTCGTCAATCACATTTCGTTCGATTGGTGTATTTTTCATTCTATTTTCTATTTATAGTAATGCTTGCAAATGTACGTGATAATTCTTAATAAACACACCTTTTCAGAAAAAAGATACTCTTGCTATTGTAGGTTTCAAAAAAATGTCTACCTTTGCATCCGCAATCGAGAGAGATGCGAATTAAAAAGGAAATTTTGGTGCGTTAGTTCAGTTGGTTAGAATACATGCCTGTCACGCATGGGGTCACGGGTTCGAGTCCCGTACGCACCGCTTCTTTTGATTTTTATAATTAGGAAAAGCTCTGGTTCTTAACGGGATCGGAGCTTTTCTTATTAATCTTACTGAGTGAAAAAGCAATTGATTGGGAATATGAATATTGAGACATGCAGAATTAACTCTGCTGAAATTTAATAATTTAGCCAAAGTTTTAAAGGAGCTATTTTGTCACGGCTGACAATTATCTTATCTTTAAAAGGCGGCTTTACATGTAAGATTGCTTTTCCCAGAAAATATGACTCAACCTTTACGATGGCATTGATGCTAACTACTGTTTGCCGATTGCTTCGGAAAAAAACATCCGGATCGAGTTGTTCCATAAGCTTGTCCAAAGAAAGGTCAATGATAAATTCTCTATTTTGCTTGGTTACGGCAAAGGTTATTTTATTTTCTGAATAAAAATAAGCAATGTCTTCCACTTGTAAGGTAAAAAGTTTGTCATCGCCTGAGATTAGGAAACGGGTACGGTATTTCTTTCCCGGTTGGGTGATGTTTTGTAAAATTTCCATTAAGTCAATTGGCTTTTGCCCCTGATTCAGGTATTTGGTAGTCAGATGTTCGAACTTTACAATTGCTTCTTCCAGTCGGATGTTATCAATCGGCTTAAGTAAATAATCGATACTGTTGACTGTAAATGCCCGAATGGCATATTCATCATACGCAGTGGTGAAAATGATAGTACTTTCTGGTTGTGCCTGTTCGATGAATGTGAATGAAATGCCGTCTGTCAATTGTATGTCGAGAAAAACAAGATCCGGATGGGGATTTTCCGCAAACCATTCTACACTCTTCTTTACACTACCGGGTAATACTGTAATTTGCCATTCGGGGCGTAACTCATTTAATGTATTGTTTAACCGACGGGCGGCCGGAATTTCGTCTTCAATAATGACTGCTGTAATTTTATTCATTCAGTACTGGGATTTTAACGGTAAAATAATTCGTATTGTTTTCTATGGTAATATCCTGATTGCATATCAGGAGGTAACGGGCTGAAAGATTCTTTAATCCCATGCCGGTGCTGACCACATTGGGCTTTATCCTGATTTTGTTGGTTACCAATATTCTTCCATTCTCAGAATCATAATCGATCAAAATATTCATTGGCATATCCATATTAATTATATTATGCTTAATGACATTTTCTACCAATAGCTGCAGGGTTAATGAGGGGAGTTTCAAATCATAATTATCAGCTTCTATTCTATTCTCTATCCGGATGCAGTCTCCTAAACGGACTTTATGAAGAAAAATATAAGAGTCGATGAAAGAGAGTTCGGATTCTATAGTAACCAGACGCTGTTGCTGGCTTTGTAATATATATCGGTATACATCAGACAAACGTTGGGTAAATAGAATTGCGTTTTTGGGAGCATACTCTATTTCGGATATAAGTGTATTGAGACTGTTGAAGAGAAAATGAGGATTCAGCTGATTTTGCAAAGCTGCATACTGTGCCTTAATGGAATTCTCTTCGACTTGTTCCGTTCTTTCGTGCAGAAGAACTAGCTGCCTGTAAAAATTGATAGTCAAAGTAAGGTTGGTTATTACCATTTCTACCAGCCAGACTAAGGCTATCATTCTCAGCCCGGACCCTTTCAGAGTAAATGGTGCAGGAACCTCAAATATGGCTTTGACTATTGACAAGACCAGATAATTCATTAAAAACAGAATAATTGCCGTCAGAATGCAATCGATAATCAATCGCTCTTTTCGTTTGACCAGAAACTGAAAGCTTCGCTTTTGCCAGTTGTGGATCATTAATACTCCGAAACCGACTAGATTAAAGGCGGCAAGTATCAGGATAAATGACTTGAAAGAAATCAGTACTTCCAGATGTTGCGGGGTGAAGTCGGAATAAAGCAAGAGAAACAGATATGAGAAAAATGCTAATCCTGAGAATAGCAAACCAATAAACAGATAATTGAACTTTTGCCGCATATTGAACGTAGACTTTATATATTACAAATTTAACAAAAAAACAAGAGGTCGCCAAAAGTAACTATAACATTTTGTACTTCCTCTTGTCTTTTTGAGAGAATCTAGATCATGTCAGAAACAAACACCTAAGCGGAATCCAATATTATTATTTCCATCCTGACAACCGGTCAGCAACTCGCTTTTGTTGGTGGCATAACTATAATATGCAGCCAGATGGAAACCAAATCGGCTTTGGGAAAACGGATAAATGTTCACTCCAATTTCTGGAGAGACATAGAACCCCCAGGGTTTATCTGTCAGACTTATAGTGTTCAGATATGTTGTATTTTGGGCATACATGGTTCCTATCTTGGTGCCAACATAAGGTTTCAGGCATCCATTGCTGATAAATCGGTATGAAGCGGCAAGCCCGAATGGTAGCTGGAAAGCCGACTCTTGTCGGTCAGTAGTCAACGAAGCAGTACCTTCAGTTATGGTTTGACGCGGAACATATTTATGATTTGTATGGAAATCAAGGAAAGCCCCCAGACTCCAGTGTGGAGTAAGGAAATAACCTCCTTCCAGGTTCATACCCCAACCACTGATTTTATCGGCAAAATTCGTATTGAGAGGAGCATTCATCTGCCAGTCTACATTAAAATGCAATCTATCGCTGATATCCTGTGCATAACTACTGAAATAAAACAGGCCCGATATCATGAATGCCAGAATATACTTTTTCTTCGGAATAAATTTTATTGTTTTCATAATTTTGCTTTTTAGGATTTCTTGATATAAGGAGATTGGTCAAACGCTTGATTGACCGCATCCAACGTTAGTTGCATGTTATATTTGGAATTCTCAAATAATAGTCCGGTTGCGTATGAATGCCAGATTACCGGTAACTTTACTTTCTGACTTGTATCCTCGGGATGGTCTGTCAAATTTACCATTTCCATTATCAATGTTCCTGTATTATAACTATAAGTTACAGGATACGGATAATACCAGTCGTTCCAATATGGTCCCCAATAACCGGGTCCCCACCAGCCGTTATACCATCCGCCTCCATACCATCCGCCGGTTCCTATTATTTGGGTTGTTTGGCGCGTGAAAGAGAGCTGTAACCCAATGTTAGCATTCTTAATCACTTTAACCCTTGTATAACCACGGGTATCCATCTCATCAGCAACCTGCTTAATAATTTCTTGTGCATTCTCATCCTTCCAATACTCCGCCTTCATTCCCTGTCCTATCAGTAGAATACTATCGGGCAAACAATAAGTTTTGAAATCATTGAAATTAGTTTTGCTGTCATAATTGGTGTAAACTGTGAAATTATTGTCAAGCTTACTTAAATCCGGATCTTTTTCACACGAAGTGGCAAGTACTGCCATTAATCCTATAAACAGATACTTTTTCATATTCTTTCTTTTAAGTGTTAAACCATAGTTGTTTTTAATTTAATGCCTATAGTCAGCTAAAATATTTTAACTTGTTTGTTTACTGAATACACATTTTTTACCTTAGAGTGAATTGCCTTTGAATACATTGGCCTTAGCCATTGGGAGTAAACTTCCTGTTAATGAAAAGTTGTTTGAATTGAAGTTCGGACTTATGTCTACCGATGCGTTATTACTTCCTTTATTCAAGCGGATGTTCACCTGTGCTGATATTCCGACTCCCATTACGTTCATCGAAACGGATATATTACCTTTTTTGTCGGTAGTCTGCTTATATCCGGATATATTCCCGTTGACAGTAATGCCGCCTAGACCGTTGGGACCGCTGATCGGAATATTGAAGGCTACCTGAACCACAGCTTTATTACCTTTTACCGCTACAAAATTTGTATTGGGAGAAACGAAAGCTGTGGTACCATATTTAAACATAACATGATCTGCTTCCAAAATGAAGTTTTTCATTTCTATAGCTTGTTTAGCTTCATCGAAAAACATTTGGTCGAGTAATTCTTGTTCAGCTTTTTTTTGTTTGCGGGATTCTTCTTTGACAGTTTGTGCCTGAATGTTTCCCATGCTAATGAATAATAGCAACATTGATAAGATTGATAACTTTTTCATAATTGTACTTTTTGAGTTATACTTTTTCTTTTCTTTGGTTCAAAGATAGTGCGCCGATTTTATTTTCTTCCGGTTTTTTTTACTGAATCGTAAACGGCAATTTCCCAACTGTAGATATGGTGTGCTGAGTCGTGAAAAGTCTGTTTCTGGATACCATTCAGCAGATAATTGATGCTATTCAGGTTTGCCGTTTCGTTAGTTGGATACATACGTACTGCTATATCGTTGAGATCTGTATTGAGGTCGGTACAAGTGATGTAACGAAATTTTCTTGATAGAATCGTGAAGAGAATTACCGATCTGTTACGGCTATACCCAATTGAAAAAAATAGTCTTTGTTTCCGTTTCCGGAAGCAAAAAGGGATTGTTTTTTATAAGTATAATGGAAATAGGTATAATAAAAAGTTTCATGTGGAAAATAATGAAGAGACTTTACTGGAAAGGGAAAGAAGGATTGAGAAAATATTGCAGGGACAAGGAAGAAACCATATTGCTTTGTATAAAGTAATCGGCTGTCGGAACATAAAAATACGATTGGATTAATGCACTCATCAGATGGTAAGAGAATTGGAAATAATTATGAAACAAGAGGGGGAATTGCTAAAAAATAAATTTTTTACGCATGCTTTGTGCTGAAACGAGGAAATTTTACCTATTTTTGTCTGTCTATTTTTGAATGCTATGATACAGGTAATACAATTAAAAGGAAAAGACAAACATTTATATCAGCTTTTGGCGCCTCTAGTAATGGATCCGGATGTAATACGTGCAAATAATAACTATCCGTTCAAGACAAGCGAAGATTTTGTTTGGTACATTGCGATTGATAACAGAGATGTGATAGGCTTTATTCCGGTTGAACAGAAAAGCGGGAAAAAGGCTGTCATTAATAATTATTATGTAGCTGCGGTGGACGAGAAACGAAAAGAGATCTTGTCGCTTCTGCTATCTTCTGTAGTCACGGCATTTATACCTGCGGGTTGGACGCTTAACTCTGTCACGCTGATACAAGATCAGGAAACTTTTGAGAAATTCGAGTTTGCATCTATGGACAAGAAGTGGACACGCTATGTAAAAATGAACAGATGAATTATGGGAAAAAAAACAATCACAGGAACAAAAAATGTATATGAATTAGCACAAGAGCGACTGAAAGTAATATTTAACGAGTTTGATAATATTTATGTATCTTTCTCGGGAGGAAAGGATAGTGGGGTTCTGCTGAATATGTGTATCGACTACATCAGGCGGAATAATCTGAAAATACGTTTGGGAGTGTTTCACATGGACTATGAGATTCAATACAAGATGACCATCGACTATGTGGACAGGATACTGGAGGCGAACAAGGACATCCTGGATGTATACCGTGTGTGCGTGCCTTTCCGGGTATCTACGTGTACATCTATGTACCAGTCCTTCTGGCGGCCCTGGGAGGATAACAAGAAAGATATTTGGGTACGCTCCATGCCTAAGAAGGCCATGAAGAAGGAGGATTTTCCTTTTTACAATACGACCATGTGGGATTATGAATTCCAGATGCGTTTTGCGCAGTGGCTCCATCAGAAAAAGGATGCGGTACGCACCTGCTGTCTGATCGGTATCCGTACGCAGGAAAGTTTTAACCGCTGGCGATGTATCTATATGAGCCGCAAATTCCAGATGTATCATAAGTATAGATGGACTTCAAAGGTCGGAAATGACATCTATAATGCCTATCCCATCTTCGACTGGAAGACGACGGATGTGTGGACGGCAAACGGAAAATTCCAGTGGGACTATAATGTACTGTATGACCTGTATTATCGTGCCGGAGTCAATCTGGAACGTCAACGGGTAGCAAGCCCGTTCATCAATGAAGCGCAAGAGAGTCTGGCGCTCTACCGGGTGCTTGACCCTAACACCTGGGGGAAGATGATAGGACGGGTGAATGGCGTGAACTTCACCGGTATGTATGGCGGTACGCACGCTATGGGATGGCAGATGGTGAAACTTCCGGAAGGGTACACCTGGAGGGAGTTTATGTACTTCCTGCTCTCTACCTTGCCGGAACGGGCCCGAAAGGGGTATTTGCGTAAACTGTCTGTCAGTGTACATTTTTGGCGAACCAAAGGAGGCTGTCTGAGTGATTCCACCATTCAGAAACTGATTGATGCCAAAGTGCCGATTATCGTGATGGACAATAGCAACTATAAGACATACAAGAAGCCGGTGCGCATGGAATATCAGGATGATATCGATATTCCGGAATTTAGGGAAATACCGACTTACAAGCGTATGTGTATCTGTATCCTCAAGAATGACCATGCCTGCAAATACATGGGATTCTCGCCGACCAAAGAGGAGATGAGTAAGAGAAGTCAAGTTATGGAACAATATAGAATCATAGTATCATGAGTGTAGATAAAAGTCCGGTCTACGAGGTGAAAGCAGTGCCCGTAGAAAAAGTATTAGCGAACGATTATAACCCGAATGTCGTAGCTCCTCCCGAAATGAAGTTACTGGAGCTTTCGATCTGGGAAGACGGTTTTACAATGCCTTGTGTATGTTATTACAATAAAGAGGAAGATAATTATATCCTCGTAGATGGTTATCACCGATATACGGTATTGAAGACATCGAAACGGATTTATAAGCGTGAGAACGGATTGCTTCCGATTGTGGTGATCGATAAGGATTTGTCCAATCGTATGAGCTCTACCATCCGGCACAACCGTGCCCGTGGGATGCATAATATTGAGCTGATGTGTAACATTGTAGCAGAATTGGACAGAGCCGGCATGTCCGACCAGTGGATTATGAAAAATATCGGAATGGATCGGGATGAACTGCTGCGTTTGAAGCAGATTTCGGGACTGGCGGATTTGTTTGCCAACCGGGAGTTTAGTATCCCGGATGAGGTGGCACCTACGGAGACAGAACGTAAAACACTCTGATTTTTCACCTGTATCATAGTATATAACATAGCCCTCGGATGAGATTATCCGGGGGCTTGTTTTATTATGGAATTTATTTATATTAATTCACACTAAAAGTTTCGAATGCTGAAACTTTTGTCTTTTTTTTATTCTAATAGTGCAAAATGCCTGTTTTACTACTCCTTATTTTTAGATTTCGCAATATTCCATTCGGACGACCTCTTTATTAGCCATATAAGATAACTTTCATTGTCTGTATGAGAAATGAATGAAATTCGCAGAGTCATGCAATATCCCGACATTTGCATTATGAGATTTTGACTGATTACAGATTAAGGCTTGACTAAGTACCAATGTCAGGTAAATACGAATGTTTAATGAGATTAGAGGGATTTAAAGTGAATATTGGGTTGTTCAACCTTTTATTATTAGTAGCTATATTATCTTGTATGGATGATACTTTCACTAATAATACTACTGCCAAAGGGACGTTTATTTCGATCAGAGGAATAGATGTTCAGAGCTGTACACATCTAGTCAATCCGGAAACGTATGATTTTGTATTTTTTGCCAATGAACCGTATTATATTCCCGTAATAAACCAATTGAATTATATTACTGCTTATGATAATCTGAATGATATTGTGTATTCAGAACGCTATTCCTTGTCCGAACAATTAATTCCGATGATACAGGAGGTTAATTATCAATACGTTGCGTGAAAAGATGAAGAAAATGATGAAATATATAATGAAGATATTTGGTCTGGTGATCATCTTACTGATATCCGCCTGTGAGCATGAAACATTGTTGACGGGAGAGCCGGATGATCCGGGAGATATTTCGGAAGACAAGGTGCGGCTTGAGATTTTTGCACGGGCGAATTCATACCGCCTGCCTTCGACCAGGGCACTAGGGGATGAAAATACGGTCGAAATGACTCCCTGGGTACTCGTGTTCAGAGGGAGTGGCACAGGGGCTATTTTTGTAGAAGCTGTGCAGGCCTTCGAGTTTGCAGGAAAGCGATATGTCCTTTTAACTAAGCGGACTGATGGAAGTAAGTACCAGTTGCTGATATTAGCTAATCCGATGGCTCAGTTTTATTACGGAAATGCTTCTACGGGATATGTTTTCAATGAGTCACAACTTACTGAGAAGTTGATTGAGGGAACAACTACCCTGGCTACTGCATGTACGAACTTGCTGACGGAGCCGGCAAGTACTTCTCCTGCCCGCATCCCGTTCAGCGGTGTGGGTGAGACGATACCGATGAGTTATTTGCTGGAAGTAGATAAGGTGGATAATACAACGAAGATAGAAAAGAGTGACGGGAGTTCGTTGATGCTTCTTCGGGCGGTTGCCAAAATCGTGGTTGTTAATGAAGCATCGAACTTTGAACTGGAAGGAGTGTCTGCTGTGGCAAACGTTCCGCGACAGGGGCAGTTGCATAACCTTATCCCTGCTTCTATTATGGGCAATGCTGGTAATTTGACGAATTATCAATACGATGCTTCATGCTCGTTGCCTTTGGTGTCAGCAGAAACGATAACCAATAAACAAAGTACCGAAAACAGTCCTATTTATATCTATGAAACCAATACCCAGACTTATAGTACATATCTGATCATTCAGGGAATTTATGAAACTAAAAGCTATTATTACAAAATGGCGATAGTAGATAAGGATCTGAACTATATGAATATATATCGGAATCATGCGTATACTTTTACAATAAAGAAAGTGCATGGACGGGGGTATGATACCGTAGCGGATGCAAAGCTTTCTAAACCGTCGAATACGGATCTGGATTTTGAAATTACAGTGGACGACAGTAATTCTTATGAGATTATAGCTAACAATGATTATTATCTGGGTGTGAGTAATTCTGTCTTTATAGCTTATTCTCCGGATGATGCGAGTACTTATGAGGCTTTTAAAGTGATAACGGATTGTGAAAAGGCTTTTCCGGATGCGCGTACAATAACCGACAATATGGCCGAAGCTGATAATTCGTTTGCGCTAAGCAGTCCCGCTGACGGAAAATTGCCTATAGTAGCAAGCACTTCTCCACGTGTCACTCCGGTCAGTGTATTGATACAAAGCTGGCTGATGTATAGTGAAGTGGGGCAGAGTTTTGAGGGAAGAGATAAAGTGAATGCATATATAACATTAAAACTTGGAAATTTGGAAAAACAGGTTCATATCAGACGAAGAGCGGCTATTGATGCCGGCGGTACCATACTTAAATACATGCCTGCCAATAGTTATCCGTTTCCGACGACTGGTGAGGTGGATTATCATTGCCTTACCGGGGAAGTGGAAGATGGTACTGACAATCCTAAGGAATGGATAAAATTACTGCCATCTTCGATGGTGGACAGAAATGATACGGATAAAATCATAGTGGAAGACGGGCATATCTATATTAAAATAATGCCTAATACGGCTTCAACAACGAGAAACGGTATTGTGTATCTGACAACAATTATGCCCGGTAGTTTATATACAGGTGAAAGTACGGTGAAGCGTATCAAAATTGATATCACTCAAAAGGGTAATTAATAAACGTAAGATAAATGAAGAAAGTTAGTATACTCATAGTATTGGTGCTCGGATGTTTTATCGAGAGTAAAGCTCAGAAAATTGCGCTTAAAAGCAACCTTCTATATGACGCTACGACTACCATGAATCTCGGGCTGGAATTCGGACTGGCACGTAAGTGGACGCTGGACGTTCCGGTGAACTATAATCCCTGGAAGCCGGACAACGGAAGACGTCTGCGCCATTGGGGAATACAGCCGGAAGTCCGCTACTGGTTTTGTGAGAAGTTCAGACGTACGTTCATCGGAGTGCATGGACATTATGCGGACTTCAATGTCGGTGGGTTCCCGGACTGGTCGTTTATTAGTGAGAATATGCAGAACAGCCGCTATCAGGGATATCTGTATGGCGGGGGTGTTTCCGTCGGTCATTCATGGATTCTGAAGAAACGCTGGAGCATCGAAGCATCGGTAGGAGTGGGGTATGCACATATTGTATATGACAAATATCCGTGCAGGGCGTGTGGTACCAAACTGAAAGACAGCAGTAAAAACTATTTCGGTCCCACCAAAGCGAGTGTGTCACTTATTTACGTAATTAAATAAAGTAGAATAGAATGATGAACGGAAGTATACAATTCATCGTGTGTGTATTGGCTATCTTATGTCAGAATATAAATTCGGCAGTTGCCCAGACACGCTCTTATGACGGGGTTATCTCTGTAGTACCGGTACAGTTGGAACAGCGCGGTAAATCGGTTTATATAAATATTGACTTCGTTCTGGAGGATGTAAAGGTCAAATCGGCACACGGAGTGGATTTTATTCCGCAACTGGTTGCTCCTGCACATACTTACAATCTTCCGAAAGTATCCATCAAGGGACATAATGAATACCTGGCGTATGAACGCTGGCTTTTATTGATGAGTGCGAAGGAGAAGGATAGCTACGAAAAACCTTATGTGGTGGAAAAGGGTAGCAAGAAAAGAAATGATACGATTCGATACAGATATATATTGCCTTACGAATCGTGGATGGACGATGCCCGGGTGGACGTACAGCGCGACGAATGCGGCTGCGGCGAAATTCAGCTGATGGATGTGGAACCACTTGGGGATATTGAACTGGAACGTATATTAGTACCTTACGTGGTAACACCTTTCTTTGCCTATTTGCAGCCTAAAGCGGAAGAAGTGAAGAGCCGTGATATACAGGCGGAATGTTTCCTCGACTTCGAGGTGAACAAGATTAATATTCGTCCGGAATATATGAATAACCCGAAGGAGCTGGCTAAGATCCGTGCGATGATTGATGAATTGAAGTCTGATCCTAGTATCAAGGTAAACAAATTGGATATTGTAGGCTATGCTTCACCTGAAGGATCACTGGCAAATAACAAACGTCTGTCCGAAGGACGTGCGATGGCGCTACGTGATTATCTGGCATCCAGATACGATTTCTCGAGAAATCAGTATTATATCATCTTTGGTGGTGAAAACTGGGATGGACTGGTGAAGGCGCTGGATACGATTGATTTTGAATATAAAGATGAAGCGCTGAATATTATCAATGATATCCCTGTTGAAAAAGGTAGGGAAGCTAAGTTGATGCAGCTTCGTGGCGGAGTACCTTATCGATATATGTTGAAATATATATTCCCAAGTCTTCGTGTGGCTATTTGTAAGGTGAATTATGAGATTAAGAACTTTAATCTGGACGAAGCGAAAGAGATCATAAAGACACGTCCTCAGAATCTGAGCCTGAATGAAATGTTTATGGTTGCCAACAGCTATCCGAAGGGTTCTCAGGAATTCATCGATGTGTTCGAGACTGCGGTCCGGATGTATCCGAAGGATGAGATCGCCAGTATTAATGCTGCCGCTGCTGCTCTTTCGCGTAATGACTTAGTATCTGCGGAACGCTATCTGAATATGGTAAATGTCAATAAGCAGCTGCCTGAGTATAGCAATGCTATGGGTGTATTAATGTTATTAAAAGGAGAGTATGAACATGCGGAAGAATATTTGAAAGCCGCAGCCAAATCGGGTCTGCAAGCTGCCGGACAGAATTTGGAGGAACTGGCTAAGAAAAAAAAGAATGCAGCTGAAATAGAAAAGAAAAAAAGAAAATAGAGATAAATAAACTAGTTACAAACGCTTTTATTAATTTGTAAAAACAATGAAAAAGAAGAATTTTCTTATGTTAGCGCTTGCTGCTGTGGCTTTTGCTGCTTGTAGTAACGAAGATTTGGTGCCGGTAGATAATCCGGGCAACAATAATGACTTGGTAACAGATCCGAATGCAGACGCATGGGTGGCATTAGCTGTAAAGACTCCGGTACAGACCCGTGGATTACATAATCCGAATCAGGAAGCTGCAACAGAGGACGAATCCAAAATTACTAAAGTACGTGCCATATTCTTTACGGCAAATGCGAATGAGGATGCTGCAACTGTAACTGCTGATATCACATTGACTGATGATGAAGCAGGTCTTGATGCCAATGGCATACCTAGTGGGGCTGCAGGCAAGGCTTTTAAAGTTCCTGCAACTTCTAAGCGGATATTGATTATTGCAAATCCATCTCCAAAATTTGAAGCAAAGACTGCTAGTCTGACAGATCAAAAATGGCCTGTTGGAACGACATATGCAACAGTAAATGCTGCCCTTGACGATACTTCGGCTTCTATGACAACTGCTGGTAAATTTATGATGTCTAACGCCAAAGGTTCGTTGGAACCTTCAGATGAAGATGAAGCTTCAGGAACATTTGGTGAACCTGTCGATTTATCTCTTTATGCAACTGAGACAGCAGCTACTAATAATCCAATATCTATCAGAATTGACCGTGTTGTATCAAAAGTTCGTGTATATGTTACTGCTGATTCTGATGCTAAGGCAACTATTTCGGGTGCGGGATGGGTGTTGAATGCTACTAACAAGACATTCTTCCCTGTATCTAAGAGAACGTTGACTTGGAATGAGACTCCTGCTAAAAAACCTTTAGGTGCTCGTGGTACATGTATTACTCCGTTTGACCAGTATAAGATCGGTTCATACAGAGTTGACCCTAACTATAGTACTCAAGCTTTGGCTAACTATAATGCTTATACCAGTACTTCAGCTCCTTCAATTTGGAATGATCCTACAACTACGGTGAATAAAGTTGCTGAATATTGTCTTGAAAATACGCAGACTGCAACTCATAATGTACATGCTTATACTACACATGTACTGTTGAAGGCTAAATTCATTCCGTCTGAATATGGCAGACCTGCGCCAAATGATGGTACTCCATCTACAGCTCAGGAAACAGATCCGAAACTTGTCGGTGACTGGATGTTAATCAATGGTGGCTTCTATACTTTTGCTACATTAATGGAGTGGATTGAGGTAGAATTGAAAGCTAAATATGCTGATAAAGAGCCTACTACCTTCCCGACTGCTCGTACTACTGCGTATAATAGATATTTAGCTGCTGTTGGTGTAGGTGAAATTAGCCTTCCTGCTACAGCTGATGCTGCAGCTATTACCAGTCTTGTTGACGATTTTAAAGCAACAAAAGCTAATGTAGGAAATGTTGCAGCTAAAGACAGAGCTATAACTGTAACAGGTCTTACTTATTATGTAGGTGCTGTAAGTTACTACAAAATTATGATCAAACATGATGATACCAGTGCTGTAACAAATGAATTAGGTGAATTTGGAGTTGTTCGTAACTCTGTTTACGATATCAATGTTAAGAAGTTTAACAATCCAGGATATCCGGCTATTCCGGATCCGGACGAAGGAACGCCGGATGAGAGTGACGAAGGCTGGTTGTCTATTGAAATTATACCTAATCCTTGGACTTGGTATACTCAAGAGGAAATTATGTAATTCGGAATTAGTAATAGAAATAGATTTTTCAAATAAAAGTTGTGGGAGAAACTCTCCCACAACTTTACTCCCAATATTTTCAAAGTTGCCGAAAACTTTTTAAAATTTCGGGATATTACTTTTGATGGAATCAATAAAGTATTCTATCCTCTGAATTAGGAAATAACGAGAAAAGAGATTATTTCTTTTCCTCTATATATAATTGAAAAAAAGGAAAATATGAATCTAAAAAGCCTTATATGTTACGTTGCCTTAGGTATTCTGTTGATGAGTTCCGGGATAGTAGCTTCATGCGACAGCTTTAATGAAGACCTGCCGGAATGCCGCTTGTCAGTGAAGTTCAAGTATGACTATAACATGGAGTTTGCGGATGCGTTTCATGCTCAGGTAGATAAAGTAGAACTTTATGTATTTGATAAGAATGGGAAATATCTGTTTAAACAAGCTGAAGAGGGAAGTGCATTGTCTACCGGCAATTATCTGATGGAAGTTGAACTTCCTGTCGGACAATATCAGTTTATGGCATGGGCCGGTGCACGTGATTCATATGATATCACTTCATTGACACCTGGTGTCTCTACTCTTACGGATTTAAAATTGAAACTAAAACGTGAAGCCTCTCTCATCATCAATAAAAGGATGGAAACGCTCTGGTATGGTGAAGTCATCAATGTCAACTTCGATGGGACCGTCCACCAGACTGAGACGATAAATCTGATCAGAGATACAAAAATCGTACGATTTGGCTTCCAGTCTTATACAGGCAGCTGGACACTGGATATGAATGACTATGACTATGAGATTATAGAATCTAATGGACATCTGGGACATGATAATTCATTACTGGATGATGATGTGTTGAGTTTCCGACCTTACTATATGGAACAGAAGGATCCTGCGACTGCCTATGTAGACATGAATACAATGAGACTGATGGAAGACCGGAAAACTCGTTTGGTGCTTACTGAAAAAGCATCCGGAAAGAGAGTGTTCGATATAAATCTGATTGATTATCTTGCTATGACCAATGCGGAGGGTAAAAATCTGAGCACACAAGAATATCTGGATCGACAGAGCAACTATCATATAATCTTTTTCTTGTCTGAATCATGGCTTGCTGTACAGATTGTTGTCAATGGATGGGTGCATCGCATTCAGGAAGAGAATCAATAGAATGATCTAAGAATAGTGGGGAACTATTATTAGTGGGACAGGATAAATAGTAATATCCTGAAGGGAGAACAGCCCGGGTCGATAATGATCCGGGCTGTTTGTACTTTAGAGAGTATCAATCACTGTACGTTGCTTTTGCAGGAACTCGATACGCTGGGCTTCTCCACTTTCTGAAATTAGTGTGGAATGTCGTTTCAATGATTGAATCCAGTTCCGCTGTATCTGACAGATTTGCGGACTTTGCGAATCCATCGAATTGATGGAATACACCCGGAGCAAACTGACTTGGTAGTCTTGTTTCTCTATGTAGGTGTAAGTCGCTTCGAAATCAATGTTTGAGAGATAGAAAGAGACTTTTCGCCCCTCACTGAATTCTCCCTTAACAGATAGTGTCTCCATGACTGAAAGCAATTGGTAGAGTTCATCTTTCAGGTGTGCCACGTCGTCTTCCGTAATCAGATTCAGACTTGCGAAATACTTGATCTCTTTGACAAAGGAAAGAAAGATGTTGCTATCCCAGATAAAATAGGTCTTCCGACATTGCTTTACACTTTCACTCAGCTTATTATGCGCTTTCACGATTCTGTCTTCTACCTGCATCTCTGCCAGTGAGTTCGGTGTTTTCATTTGCCCGTTCTGATAAATCCATCGGCAAAGGCGGAACTTAGACATGTATTCGTAAGATGAATAAAGAGTGAAGGGAAGAAGATTGGAAGCTGTATATACTTCCGTCGTATCGTCTCCTTTCACATAATCGAATATCTGCTGATAACGGCTGATAATCTCATAATAACTTTCTAAAGTGTTGGGCGAATGCAGCAGGTTCATATCAAAAGTAACTCTATTGGAAAGGTGGTTACCTATAATCTGATCAATAGAAATCCCCAGTTTTTTAGACAGAAGGGCTACTTCGTCGATAGTAAAAGCTACTTCACCCCGTAGTCTGCGATAGACGGCTTCTTTACCCATATACAAAATGTCTGCCAGAGAATTGGCAAGATTTTGTCCTTTGGGGATCCGTTCTTTCATTGCAGTAATCAACTCGTTTACAATACCATTTTTCATTGTTTGTTCTCTTTTATATACGTTAATACTTTATGTGATACATTCTATGCAAAATTACGGCATGTAAACGAGAGTTTTGTGTGGGAAAACAGTTCTGAAGAGTAAGAGCTTTTTCTCATTTGATAGAATAGAGATAGAAAAAGAACGTATAATGGAAAAAAGTAGGCAATAAGCTTGTCTACTTTCATGATTTGGAATTATAAAATTCAGTTAGTTTCGATTATCGAAATTAGGAAGAACTCTATAGAGCATCAATGATTTCGCGCTGTTGATTAAAGAATTGGATGCGTTGCATCTCACCACTTTCTGAGATGAGTGTAGAGAATTTCTTTAATGACTGAATCCATTCTTTCAGACTTTGAAACATCTGAACGTCCTGTGTAGTGAGTGAATTAATGGAATAAACACGTATCAGACTAAGTTGTAGTGTACTTGTCTCGAGATAACTGTAAGTCGCCTCGAAGTTGATTTGTGACACATAAATATGCACATCATTACCAAAGTCTGTCTTTCCTTTTATAGCAAGCCTTTCCAACTCATCTGTAAGTATCAGCAATTCTTCTTTCAGATTTTGCTTCATTTCGTCTGAAATGAGATGTATGTCGGAAAAATACTGTATATCATTGATAAGATGAAGAAAAACCATGCTGTCCCAAATGTAATCGGTAGAATGAATATGATGCGAAAGTTTCGCAAAATCTTGCTGGACATTGATTATCTTTTGAGGAATCTCCAGTTCTTCGAAATGTTTGCACTTAATATGTTCATTCTGATACATCCACTTGAAGAAACGGAACTTGGCCAGAAGTTCGTGCTTCAGATATAGTGTCTGCGGAATTACATTGGAGGCTGTACCTAATGAGGCATTCGGATCTTCCCGCAGCGTATGGAATAACTTGACGTGCTTGTTGAGGAAATCATAGTAAGTTTCGAAGGGGTTGCCATGATCTACTACATTGATATCGAACATTGCATTGTTGCTGAAGCTAACTCCGGCAATTCTGTCCAGGGATATCCCCAGTTCTTTTGAAATAATGGCTGCTTCCTGAAATGTAAAGGGGACTTCGCCACGCAGCCTCCGGTAGATAGCTTCCTTACCCATATAAAGGGTATCCATTAATATATTTGCCAATTGTCCTTTTGCAGGGAACTTTTCTTTGGCCGCTTCTATCAGGTTTGTATTAAGTTCATTCATTATCATAATCCTATTGAATTAGTGGTTTGTTTCTATTAATAACACTTGACACAGGAAAGTTGTTTCGGAAACTGAAACTATTTTATTTTTGCTTTTCTTAAAAAATATCCACCTTTAAAATTGTATATTATGAGCAAATCGTTTACATTTGCCTCTATAAACAAGACGGGGAAGTTCTCTTCTCTGAAAAACAATAGTTAAAATTAGAAGATGAAAAGAATATTGGTAAGTGGCGGGGCTGGATTTATAGGCTCGCATCTTTGTACTCGACTTGTAAATGAGGGACACGACGTTATATGTTTGGATAACTTCTTTACAGGTTCTAAGGACAATATAAAGCATTTGATGGGAAATCATCATTTTGAAGTTGTAAGACACGACGTTACTTATCCTTATTCTGCCGAAGTGGATGAAATTTACAATCTGGCTTGTCCGGCGTCACCCATTCATTACCAACATGATCCGATTCAAACTGCCAAAACATCTGTGATGGGGGCTATCAATATGCTCGGACTGGCGATGAGACTGGATGCCAAAATACTGCAAGCCTCCACTAGCGAAGTGTATGGTGATCCAATTATTCATCCTCAGCCGGAAAGCTATTGGGGAAATGTGAATCCGGTAGGTTATCGCTCATGTTATGATGAAGGAAAGAGATGTGCTGAAACCTTGTTTATGGATTACTACCGCCAGAATCAGACTCGCATCAAGATCATTCGTATCTTTAATACTTATGGTCCGAGAATGCTTCCTAATGATGGTCGTGTGGTCTCAAACTTTATCATACAGGCGCTGAATAATGAAGATATCACGATATATGGTGATGGGAAACAGACACGCAGTTTTCAGTATATCGATGACCTGATAGAAGGAATGGTGCGGATGATGGATACGGAGGATGACTTTACGGGTCCGATAAATATTGGAAATCCGAATGAGTTTCCGGTTCTTGAATTGGCGGAAAGAGTGATCCGGATGACTGGCTCTACTTCGAAGATAGTTTTTAAACCTCTGCCGACCGATGATCCGAAACAGCGTCAGCCGGATATAAAACTGGCAAAAGAGAAACTGGGATGGCAGCCTACCGTCGAGCTGGAAGATGGGCTGAAGCGTATGATTGAGTATTTTAAAAATGTCTGATGTAACATAAAAAATAGAATGATATGAATGTGGAAATTAATCCTTCCGAATATAAGGTCCTTATTGTGGACGACGTAATTTCAAATGTCCTTCTGCTGAAGGTGCTTCTGACCAATGAGAAGTTCAATATTGTAACAGCAGGCAATGGAACTCAGGCTTTGGAGCAGGTGAAGAAAGAAAAACCTGATCTTGTGTTGCTGGATGTGATGATGCCGGATATCAGCGGTTTCGAAGTAGCCCAGCAAATGAAGGCCGATGAAGAAATGAGCGAAATTCCAGTGATCTTTCTTACTGCTTTGAATAGTACGGCGGATATCGTGAAAGGATTTCAGGTGGGCGGTAACGATTTTATTTCCAAACCGTTTAATAAAGAGGAACTGATTATTCGTGTAACGCATCAGATCTCGTTGGTGGCAGCCAAACGAATTATCATAGCACAAACAGAAGAGTTGCGCAAGACTATCATAGGACGTGATAAACTCTACTCTGTGATTGCACACGACCTGCGTTCGCCTATGGGCTCTATTAAGATGGTGCTCAATATGCTGATTCTGAACTTACCGAGTGAAACTATCGGCTCTGAAATGTATGAACTGCTGACAATGGCCAATCAGACAACAGAGGATGTATTTTCCTTACTCGACAACTTATTGAAGTGGACGAAGAGTCAGATTGGTAAGCTGAAAGTTGTTTACCAGAATATCGATATGGTAGAAGTAGTGGAAGGAGTGAGCGAGATCTTTACAATGGTAGCCGGGCTGAAGAATATCCACATTGCTGTGGAAATACCTGAAGATCGTATGGAAGTACGTGCGGATATTGATATGATTAAGACGGTTATCCGTAACTTGATAAGTAATGCAATCAAGTTCAGTAATGAGGGATCGGAAGTCTTGGTATCACTGAGAGAAGAAGATAGCATGGCGATAGTTAGCGTGAAGGATAGCGGGTGTGGTATTGATGAAGAAAATCAGAAGAAATTGTTGCATACCGATACGCATTTCAGTACTTTCGGTACAAATAATGAAGAAGGTTCGGGACTCGGACTGCTGCTCTGTAAGGACTTTGTTACTAAGAACGGAGGTGAGCTCTGGTTCACTTCGAAGAAAGGAGAAGGTTCTACGTTCAGTTTCTCGATTCCGTTGTTGGAAAGCTAATATAAGTTCGATATAAGATAAAAACCTGTCCTGTTTTCTAAGCACATTACTTTAGAGAAGTAGTGACAGCTCAGAATAACAGGACAGGTTTTGTTTGATAGTTATAAATTTCTTTCAGCATTTTATCGTTTACAAATGGCTTTAAAATCACAATAAGCACATTTCTTTGTATCTTCTGTCTGTGTGAAAGGCTCATTCTCATCGAATATTTCTTTTAATAGTCTTTGCAGACGTTCTCGGAATTCATCTTCAAAAAAGGCAAAGTTGTTGACCGGAATCTTCGGTTGGCGTGGCTCTCCCATTTCAATGACGGGCGAATAGCTTTCAGAGGCTGCCCGATGGATGTAGAGAAGAGAAGGAGCTACTTTCAGAGACTGCTGCCGGCTCATAATGGCAGCATACAGGAAAGTCTGGAAGATATAGTTGGGACGCGTTTCCGACGGAGTAAACAGTTGCTCGATGTTGGCAGGCGTCTTGGGGCTTCCTCCGGTTTTATAGTCTACAATACGCAGGGTGGTGTCTTTGGCATCCATACGATCGATGGTTCCTCCCAATCGGAGGGTGATCGGACCTTGACCGGTCTGAATCGTTATCTTTTCGGCAACAGGTTTTTCCATGGCGACCATTTCGAAGGGGGCGTATTGCAGGTCATTCCTCAGCAGTTGTTTCAGATAGGAGACGATTACTTTGGAGTTGATGAGTTGTACGCCATTATATTCGGGCTTTTCGTCTGCCGGAACCTTGAAAAGCTCTTGCTTGAAAGCGAGGTCAACATAGTTTTGTAGTTTGACTTCGTTGCGCAGCAAGCGTTCCAAATCTTCTTTTGGTATTATTTTCCTGTTAGCGGTCAGGTCTGTATAAGCTAATTGGGCAGAGAGGTGGAAGATGGTTCCGAACAATGCGGAGTCGATTTCCGCACTGACTTCGTCCGGTGCTTTTAGTCTGGCTACATAACGGTAATAGAATTTCAGTCGGCAATCGAGATAGGCGTTGAGGGCTGAAGGAGAAAGTATATACGATTGGGCATTCGAACAATCATAAGAGCAGCGAAGTCGTTCGAATACTTCCGGAGTTTTCTCTATGCTGATATCTGTTGTACCTTGAGGAGATTGTCCGGCTTCAAGATATTCGCGGGTAATCTTGTGAGGCCCTTCTACAAGCAATTGTAACATGAAACGGGATTCTTCTCCACGGTTCAGCCCATTGGAGGAAGTGTTGTAAAGCAAGGTGATGTTTTCCGCCCGTTGTATCAGTCGGTAGAAATAATAGGCATAGACCGCATTTTTGTGTTCGATGGTGGTCATACCGAAAGCTTTCCGGAGGTTATAGGGAATAAAGGAAGAATCACCTCCTGATTTAGGCAATTGTCCTTCGTTGAGAGAGAGAAGGATGATATTGCGAAAGTCAAGGTTACGGGTTTCCAGTACTCCCATGACTTGCATACCAATGGCAGGTTCACCGTGGAAAGGAATGTTGGAGGCGGTCAGCACTTTGCTGACCAGGCGTCTTAGTGTGTCGGTGCGTACATTCAACTCTCCGGTTTCTATCAGGCTATAGAGACGGTTGATGGTGGTATAGCTCTTGAAGAGGGATTCCCGGTAAAGTTGGTTGAAGATATCGTTGTACTCGCTTTCTTCCCGATAGAGAAGGGAGATGTCTTTGATTAATTCGGTCAGGTAGTCGCATAGTTCCTTGATGCCGCTTCGGGGAGTGAAAAGTTTGATCAGGAAATCATCCATTTTCAGTTCCGAAGGGAGCGGGTAGAAGCGGTTAGTCTTGGTCAGTTTCCGTTCCAGAGGTTCAGCGTTGATGGATAGCTGACGGGTATATGGGTGCTTCAGTATAGCGGATACGGTTTCGTAGGTGAAACGTCCGGTAGCGGTACGGTAGCCGTTCGTTTGTAATTCCATAGCGGCATTAATAAAGCTGTATACCGGAGTTTGTGCAAGCGGGAAACCCATCGTGATGTTGACGTTCTTCACTTCTTGCGGGATGGAGTGGAGTACGGGAAGCAGCAGGGCTTCGTTGCAGAGGACTATGGCGTTCTCTTTTTCTTCGTTGGCAGTGGAAAGAGTACTTTGTACCCATTCCGGAAGAAAGCGGGCTTGCGCGTTCTCGGTAGAAGCGGAGATATAGCGTATGTTCTTCGGCTTCCGCAGAGTGTCGAAACAACTTTCGGGCAATTCATTCGGGAATAGTTTCAGATTACGGTTGATGAATTCTCCGGCTTCGTGTTTGACTATTTGCTTGGTATAAAAGAGATCGTAATCCCAGTAGAACATGGCTTTATCCGCATCTTGTAATAGCTGAAAGAACTTGGTCTCTACTTTGTTGAGCACGTTGAAGCCGACAAAAATATATTTGTCGTATTTCAGTCGGGTGGTATCGAGTTGCTCGATTACATTGCGATATAGCATTCCTTCATAGGCTATTCCGAGTTCCGCTAAGTTCTCACGGTAGCGGTGGTAGATAGTACCCAGTTTGTCCCAAAGGGAGATAAACTTCTCTTTGAGTACGGTACGACGCTCGATAGAGAAGTTTTGGAAGAACTGTTGAATCGCTTCTTCCTGCTCTTTATCAAGGAATTCATAATCGTCCATCAGATTCTTCAGGTCCTGCAAGTTACTGAAGAGCTTATCCGCATCTACCAGGTTTTTATCTACATCGTCGAAATCGCTGATCAGCAGCTCGCCCCAAAAATAGAAGTCGTCCAGTGTTTCCTGGCTTTCTGTTTCTTCACGGAATACTTTATATAGTTCGCAGACCAACCGGATAGGGTCACCCGCTTTCTGTACAGATAACTTCCTGAACAGGTCGCTGATACTCATTGCGGCAGGAGACCAGATCGGTTGGTCGGATTCTCCTGCCAGATATTCGTTGAAGAATAAGTTGGCACGTTTGTTAGGGAAGACGAGTACTGTACGGGACAGATCGTTTCCTATCTTGGCATATAAATCATGAGCGACTAGTTGGAGAAATGATTGCATATCAGTTATAAGTTTTTTCTATCTTAGATATTTGTTTATTGTTGCCTGAACATTACAGGGATTGTGAAACGGACGGCAACTTTCGTTCCGTCATCCAGTTCTCCCGGTTTCCATTTAGGCATAAGACCGACGACACGTAATGCTTCTTTATCCAGATAAGGATCTACACCACGTACAACTTTGGGTTGAACTATATTTCCTTCTTTATCTACGATAAATTGTACAATGGCGCGGCCTTGACATACACCTCCCTGGGACATTGAGGGGTATCTTATGTTTGCACTAATGAATTTCATTAGTTCTCGTGCTCCTCCCGGAAATTCAGGCATGACAGCAGCCACTTCTAATACATCGGTAAGCGAATCTTTTTCAGAAAGCGAGTCTTTTACCGTTATTATATCGCCTGATATAGGAGTAATCTCAATTAATCCCATCTCTTGGGGTAGTTCAGGTAATTCTTGTTTGTTTACTGTATCTTTCTCTACCATAGGTATAGTATCTTCTACAGGAGTCGGGCATATTTCTCCAAACATTACACTAGCATTGGTAGAGTCACTGATAGTTTCCTGGTTAGTTCCTTTATTAGGAGAACTACTACATGAAGTCATCGGTGCCATTGCTACCAGTCCGGCAGATATCCCCAATATAGTTATGGCTTTTCCAGCCATCCGTTTACGTTCCAACTGTTGTTCCAGATAACGTACTTCGGCTTCGCACTTGGGACAAGTGCCCAGACAATCACCCTGATATTGACACTCGGAAGTAATGAACTCAATATCATTAGCTTCTGCTATTTGTCTGCGGATATCCTTTAATATCTTGCAGGTTTGTTTTCCTCGTTTCATGGCTGACAATTGTTAGGTGTTTTATAAGTAAACCGATCGAATTGGATGATTCCCATTTCTTTCAGTAAACGGATGCTATTATCGACGTCGTTCTCTGTATTGTATGCGGGAATGACGGGGGTACGGACAATGATTTGTTCGTTTTTTCCGTGCTCAATCAAATATTGAAGATTATGCAGGACTTTTTCATTATTTTTTCCGGTGTACTTCTGGTATATGGTATTATTAATGTCTTTGATATCGATGATATAAGAATCGACAACAGGTACTAGTTTCTCTATATTCTCTTGCGTTACATTGAGTGACGTTTCTACGGAAAGCTGCCATTCCTGTCCACAGAGTTGACGGAATTCATAAATGAAATCGCTCTGTAAACAAGGTTCTCCGCCTCCGAATGTAATGCCTCCGTTAGTGGCTAGAAAGTATAATTCATCCTGTCGGACTTCCTCATAAAGCTGCTCGCAGTCATAGTTCTTCCATATACCTTCTGAGTGCAGAGATTGCGGATTGAGGCAATATTTGCGGCGCAGCGGGCAGCCATGGAAAGCCACCAGAGTAGTGACTCCCTCTCCATCAGTACTGAGCCGATGGCGGCTAATTCCTATGAGCGGTGCGGCTTTCATTATTTCACTTTTACAATTAGCTCTTCATCTACGTACCACAGGTAGCCGGTGATATTTTTATATCCCATCTTAGTAAGCAGTTGCATATATCCTTTTACCTGTTTGTTATATTGGAGGTTCTCTTTACCGAATTTGAAGTCAACTACAACTACTTGACCGTCTTTCATCATTACACGGTCGGGACGTCGGGTTTGCAACACCCCTTTTTCTTTGTAAATGATGGCACATTCGTTAAACAGAGTCCATTCACCCGAATACCAGTTCTGAATCTCCGGGGAGGAGAATGCTTTTCGGGCTACTTCCCGTATTTCTTCGGCCTTTTCGCTGCTGGCGATGACCCCTTCGAAAATGAGGCGCTCAATAGCCGGATCAATATCTTCTGCTGTTTCTATGGCAGAAAATAGCGTGTGCAACATACGTCCGCGATGAATGAAACGGTCATCCGATTCTTCTTCCTCGATCCCCTGAATGAAATCGGCGGAGCGGTTGGATTGACGGAATTCAATCTCATGACGCATGGACTCCATGTGGACAGGCAACTTATCTGGCTTCTGAGTCAGTTTATTAGTCGAAGTTTTTGCTTTTTCTTCTTCCGAAGGACAGAGTTCTCCTTGCTCATAGCAGTCCTCCTCCCAGTCGAGGCCTTCTTTGAGGGCAACTACAGGCAGTGTATTGGCCAACAGTTCGGACATGGTTCCTTTTTGTCCTTTCTTGCTCCAGATGATCAGATTCTTTCCGGCACGGGTGAAGGCTACATAAAGCAGGTTGAGATTGTCTACCCACAGTTGAAGACGTTCCAGCAGATAATCGTTCCCATAGATAGATTCGGCCATTTGTGTCGAGTAATTGATGGGAAGGATATCCATGGCATTGAACGGAGCTTCCTGAGGGGCACACCATACCAGTTGGTTATTCGTTTCATTCTCCAGTTTCCAGTCGCAGAAGGGAAGGAGTACTGTATGAAATTCCAATCCTTTGGATTTGTGGATGGAGAAGATTCGGATACCTTCCACTTCACCGCTGGGAATGGTTTTGCTGCACAGCGTCTCATCCCAGTAGCGGATAAAACCGTCGAGCTCCGAGGAGTTACTTTGCAAATAATCCGTTACGGCATCGAAGAAGGCAAACAGATAGGCATCCTGTTCTTCAATGTGACTCATTTCGAAGATGCTGAATAGTTCTTCCAGCAATTCGTAGAGAGGCATAAGACGGAGTTCTTTCTGCTTTTCAAGAAATGCGGGCGGCAGATAGTTTTCTATCGGAAGGAGCAGAAGGGTGTTCCAGTCCAGATTCTTTTGCAGAACTTCGTTCTGATAGGCTATTGCCAGTTGGGCCCGTGCAATTTTATTGCTCTCGTCGGATAGAAATCGCAGTGCGTCTATCATCATGCAGATGGCAAGAGAGGCATCGAGGCGGAAGGCTTCGTCTGATACAATTTTATAATGTAACTCTTTGTCGAAGTAGTCCGCGATGCGGGGAATACTTTTGTTCTTGCGTACAAGGATAGCTATGTCATTCAGCCGTACACCGGAAGAAAGCAGATGCTCTACTTCTTCACCGAGACTTATCAGCGTCTGGTCTGTATAGTCATGCGCTTCGTCCGGTTCCAGAAAAGTGGCTTTGACATATCCTTTCTGTACACTTCGCGGAGATTCCTGTACCACATCGGCATAGGCTTTCTGAAGATCATCGCAATCTTTGCCCAACTGTTTTTTGTATACTTCGTTCAGGTAATTTACAGCAGCAGTGAATATTTGGTTGTTGAACCGGATGACATTGGTCTCACTTCTCCGGTTGGTGGCTAAGGTCTTTACCTTGATGGGGAAATGCTCGATGCGGTCGTTCAGACCGTTAAGGATTCCCCAGTCACCATTTCGCCAGCGGTAGATGGACTGTTTGACGTCTCCTACTATCAGGCTGTCTGCTCCTTGTGAAAGCCCTTCGAGCAGGAGCAGTTTGAAATTTCCCCATTGCATCCGGCTGGTGTCTTGAAACTCGTCGATCATGACATTGCGGATGTTGGTTCCTATCTTTTCGAACACGAAAGAGGAATCTCCGTCCTTAACCAGTTGATGGAGCAGGGCATTGGTATCTGATAAAAGGAACCGGTTGTTGTCATGGTTCAGCTGTCGCACTTCTTCGTCGATATTGGCGAGAAGCTGTACCTTGTTGAGATGCTGCAGGGAAAGCCGGCAACTATTTAGCAGGAGATTGTTTTTAGAACGCAGCTTCTCCGCATCCTCCAGTATCTGCATCAGGCTGGATTTCGCAAGATCAATAATATCGGCAAACCGTGGAGATGTTTTAGTAGCCCAGTGTTTGGCATCTTCCAGGCATTTCTCTACAGTGGCATTGCGGATGTCATTACTTAGAATGCCATTGTTCAGCTTACGGAAATAGCTGCCGATTCCTCGTGAACCGTTTTTTAGTTCATCTGCGGTAAGGGCGTGTCCTTCCAGTTCTCCTTCAAACTGGTCATAGAATCCTTTCATTTGCTCCAGGATTTCTGTTTCCAAAGCTTTCAGCTGCTTGCGGTATTCTTTGATGGTATCCGGATTGCGGAGGCGCTGGCGGAGACCTTCACCTTTTTCTATATATCCTTCGTCGAAGATGTTGCGCCCGAAATTTTTGACTTCATCCGATACATTCCAGCGTTTGTCATCAGCTATTCGTTCGTTGATGTAGTCTAACAGCCATGCGAGGACAGGAGAGGTGGGACCCAGTTTCTCAATCATGCTGTCCACCGCATCACTGAGTACTTCCGCATTGTTCAGTTCGATATTCAGATTCGGACTGAGTTCCAGCTCACGAGCCAGATTGCGCATGACGGACTGGAAAAAAGAATCGATGGTTTCTACACGGAAACGACTGTAGTCGTGCAGCATATATCCGAGGGCGATTCCTGCGGCTTCCCGTATTTCCTGTTCTGTCCTCTTTGTTTCTTCTTTGATGCGGTTCAGGTAGGCCTCGGAATCTTTGTCACCGATCTGAATGCCGTATAGCTGACTGAGAATACGTTCCTTCATTTCTGCTGTTGCCTTATTGGTAAAGGTAACAGCGAGAATCTGTCGGTAGGCACGTGGATTCAGTATCAGCAACTTTATGTATTCCACTGCAAGGGTAAAGGTTTTGCCTGAACCTGCTGAGGCTTTATAGACTAGGAGTTCACTCATGCTTTTGATATGAATTGTTTCATGATTGTTTGAATATGTCAAGCCCGAAATAAAGAATAAATAAAGGTAAATAGTCTTTTAGGGCAATGCGTAATAGCTTTAAAGCCTGTCCGATACGATAGTTGACGGTTTGGGGAGAGACGTTCAGCTTTTCTGCAATTTCTTTATGAGTCATCCGGTGATTACGATTCATCTCATATGCTTCCCGATAATCTTTGGGAAGCTGTTTCAGAGCATTCTCATAGAGGCGGAACAACTCATTTTCCAGATAAAAGTCAGGATTGTCGAATTCTTTCTCGAATTTTTCTGTAATCTCCTGATGTACTTTTCGTCTGATCTCGAAATGGGAAATACGGTTCAGAGCTTTGTTTTTGACAATAGTAAAGAGAAGCGTTTTCAATGTAAGCTCTTCCATAAGACTACAGCGGTTTTCCCATAACCACATCATCGTGTCCTGTACAATCTCCTCAATCTCCTCCTGCTCGCTGACATATTGCGAACAAAAGGCGCACAATCTACGGAAATAATACCTGTAGACAGCGTCGAATACATATTCTTCGCCTGCTTTCAAGGCATTGATGATAGATTTATTATTGTTAATATCTAGGTATATAGGAGGTTGTTGCATTCTTCATTATTTTTTATGCAGAGCAAAAATAATGAAAGCAATGAAAGAAACGAAATAAAACGGGAGAAAATATTTTTTTCTTTTTTAGTTTAGTATATTTGCGCTGCCAACTGTATTAATAACAGAGGTATTATATTTTTTTATAGTAAAAGGATGATTGAACATGGATGAATCTATCTTGATGAACTACCTGAGGGGAGGATGCAATGACGAAGAATGTCAGCAGGTAGAACTATGGTGTGAAGAAGCACCGGAAAACCGACAAATACTAGAGCAGCTATATTATACCCTTTTTGTAGGCGACCGTATGGCAGTGATGGATGCTGTAGATACAGAAGTGTCACTGACGAAGTTTAAGTCGCTCGTACGTGAAAAGGAGAAAAAAGCCAAGCGAAGAAGTATATCGGTTCGATGGGGACGTTATGCGTCCGCGACAGCCGCTTTTCTGGCAGGTCTTGTTTTCGCAGGCGGAATTGCGTGGGGATTGCTTTCCAATAAACTTTCTGATTATACAGTGATGACTACCGGTGGACAGAGAGCGCAAACAGTGCTTCCGGACGGTAGTAAGGTTTGGCTGAATGCATCTACGAAGCTTATTTACCGTAACTCTTTCTGGAGTACGGATCGTCAGATTGATTTGTCGGGCGAGGCTTACTTTGAAGTGGCTCGTGACAAGCATGCTCCATTCATTGTAAATACGAAGCATATTAAGACTTGTGTATTGGGTACAAAGTTTAATGTACGGGCACGTGGAGAAGAGGACAGGGTAGTGACCACTCTGTTACAAGGTTCTGTACGAATGGAATCTCCGCGAACCGTCAATAATGGCTATCTGCTGAAACCGGGACAAACGTTGAACATTAATACAACGACCTATCAGGCTGAATTAATAGAATATGCCGAGCCGACCGAAGTTCTTCTGTGGATTAACGGAAAACTGAAATTCAAGCAACATTCATTGCTGGAGATTACAAATATTATGGAGAAACTATATGACTTGAAGTTTGTGTATGATGACGAAAGTCTGAAGACCGAACGGTTTACCGGTGAATTCTCTACTGATAATCTTCCGGACGAAATATTGAATGTATTGATGCATACAAATCACTTCAGCTATAAGAAGGAAGGACGGATTATTCGATTGTCTAAAAAATAAAGAGGATAAAGAGAATGTTAAAAAAAGGTATGTCGCCCAGCGACATACCTTTTTAAGTTTTATTCCAGCCCTATTTCATCTACGAATATAAATGCCGGTCTTCCTTTACCCCAATGCCATGCCGGTATGTTATATTCCGGACGGGCTGTTATTTTTACATAACGTGCCTGCACTGTATCGAAAGAAAGTTCATGGGTATAGATGCCATTCTTATCTTCCTTACTGACGGCGGGGTAAACTTCGGATTTTACTTCTTTATACTCTTTCCCATCGTTTGATACAGCTACGGAAAGTTCGCGTAAATCAAGAATTTCTTCTCCTATTTCTACGTAGGTGCGTACCCATGCTTTGCTTATCGGAGTCTCCTGTTGCAGGTCAATCACTGCTTCAAGGTCGTTCTGATAGAAGGCAATCCATCGTCCGGTACGGTAATTTCTGCTTCCTGCCAGTCCGTCAATGAGTGTATTCTTTCCTTCGAATTTATACTTTTCATTAATGGGCTGCTGCATGGTGATCGGCTTCATGGTGGCTTTGTTGAATTTGATATCCTCTTTCAACACTGCACTACTGCCGTTGGGACGGATAGTGATTGCTTTCAGTGTGCAGCTTTGGCCGATTTTCAGTGTGTCCGTGTATATATTGGAACTGGCTGTAGGTTCACTGCCATCAAGTGTATAGTAGACCGGAGTATTATCAATAGTAGATAAAACAACATTCAATACGTTGGCTTCGGTATCAGGTATATATTGGGACTTTACCTGGAAGATATGTTTGGCATAGTTATATTGATTGATGTCATAGACAGCGATCAGTCCGGGCAATCGTTTCAGGAAATCCGCATATTCTTTTTTCTTCGGCATAGTCCACTGTATTTCTGATAATGCGGCCATACGGGGTAGTTCCATATATTCTACCTGACTATAAGTAGGGATATATTCCGTCCATAAGTTGGCTTGTACGCCCACGATATGCTTAGCTTCTTCAGGAGTGAGTATCTGAGGAACCGGTTCGTAGCTATATACCTTTTCTAAAGGTACATACCCTCCGATAGCAGGCGGTTCATTGTCTGTATCCATGGTCTGATAGTAATCGAAGTACAGGAATGAACTGGGTGTCATGATTGCGTCGTGTTTATGCTTCACTGCTTCAATTCCTCCTTCTATGCCCCTCCATGACATGACAGTGGCATTGGGTGCCAGTCCTCCTTCCAGTATTTCTTCCCAGCCAATGATCTGACGTCCTTTGCCGTTAAGAAACTGTTCCGCATAATTTATGATATAACTCTGAAGTCTTTGTTCGGCTGTGTGACCTTTATCGGCTTTTAGCCCCAGTTCCTTGATACGTGCCTGACATTTCGGGCATTTCTTCCAACGTACCTTCGGGCATTCATCACCACCGACATGAATATATTCGGATGGGAAAATATCTACAATTTCATTCAGGACATCTTCTATAAATGTCAGTGTCTTGTCATTTCCTGCACAGAGCACATCTTCTGATACTCCCCACATTTTCCATACTTCATAGAGGCCGCCCGTGCAACCCAATTCGGGGTAAGCAGCAAGCGCAGCCTGCATATGTCCCGGAAGGTCAATTTCCGGTATTACTGTGATATGGCGTTCCTTTGCATATTTTACAATCTCCCTAGCTTCATCCTGTGTATAAAAACCACTATAGGGAATGCCGTCATATTCTCCGGAATTATGTCCGATGACTGTCTCCGAGCGTTTGGAACCGATAGTGGTCAACTCCGGACGTTTTTTGATTTCAATTCTCCATCCCTGATCATCGGTCAGATGCCAATGAAGACGGTTGATATTGTGTAAAGCCATCATATCAATAAAGTGTTTGACAGAGTCGGCCGGGAAGAAATGGCGTGAAACATCTAAATGTACTCCGCGATAGGAGAAACGTGGATAGTCGTTAATTTCGGCAGCAGGAAGGCTTATGTCTCCTTTGTTTGTAATTGGGAGTGACTTCCGTAAAGTCTGTATGCCATAAAAAGTTCCTGCTTCTGAAGTACCTGTGATGGTTACGTTGTCTTGGGTTACTTTTAGTTGATATGCTTCGGCATTGTCTGCATTCAGACCTGTTGCTAAGATTATTGCGTTTGAAGTGACTGGCTCGTCAGTGACTTTCAGCTTTTTGCCGGACATCTGATGAATGTATTCCGCCAACAGATTTGCATTTTGCTGCATTTCCTTGTTATCTTTCGGATAGACGATGGAAGTACGGTCATTTAGTACAAAGTTTCCGGTCGTAATTTTGATTTCCTGAGGCAGAGGAATAACTTCGTAGTTTGCCTGCTGAATAACTCCTGAAGAACAGGAAAATAGTCCACTGCATAAAAGAATGACTCCTAATAGATGATGTTTTTTCATTTTATCTAATTTATGTTTGCTAAAGGTGGATTGTAGCTCTATATAAAAACAAGAGCAAACTTATACATTTTTCTTGTAAGTCTGCTCTTGTCCGGTATTTTATTGATGGAAAACTTATTCCATACACTTATTCCCAAGAATATATATAGAATCTTGTAATATCTACACGACCGGGAACAGTGATCATCTGATACTTCAGATAGCGTGTTTTGACACTTTCTTCAAATGTGATAGTCTGAGTTCCTCCCTTTGTAGTCCATTGACCGATGGATACCCATTTTTCGCCATCTTCAGATGTGAATATCTCGACTTTCGTAGGAGCATATCCAGCTCCCCAATGTCTGGTTTGAATGCCTGTCAGAGTTTTCACTGTTTTTAGGTCAACAGTCAACCAGAAAGGTATTCCGTTGGTCGCAACATCACTGCTTCCTGTTCCTGCGACCGAGTTTGATTCAGGATTTTCTACTCCTTCCATAAAGGTGAAGATCCTGTCTTTAGCATTGGTGAGCAGTACATTCTCCTTTTTCCTTTCAGCGCTTTTAGAGATTTTCAGCACTATCTCCTGATAGTATGCTGCATTGGCAACATCTGTTGCTGTTGATTCTATACCTGTTATTTTTATTCTCAGAGTATAGTTTGCCTCTCCTTTGATACTTTCCAACTCATCCCAGTCCGTAATACTTAAGGTAATAGGTTCTGAAGCTGTAGCATTTGCCTTTATTACGGCTGTTTTGGAAGTTAAGTTGATCTTATCTGCTGAGATTCCATCACAGGTAGCGTCAATATTTACATTTATATCCTGGGCAACAGCTTTTTGTGTTGTAGCCATAAACTGAAACTCAACACTGCCTTCAATACCTTCTTCTTCCACATGCTTTAGTGTAAACGAAGGAGTCGGTCTCAAATAATCTGCCGGCAATAAAGAAACATAGCTCATATCCCATTCGTTGACCGAATCATCATCGCTGCAAGATGAGAAGAAAGGGATCATTGCACTCATGAGTGTAATGATTATTGATTGAAATACTTTATTCATAGTAACTATATTAAAATTGTACCATCATTTTATTTCCATGGAGTAGCTTCATCTGTAGACAGAATCTTATCTATCCACACAGGAGTGACTGTTGTGGTAATAGTATGCCCTTTACCGGTAGCATCTTCAAATACATTACCTTTACCTTCATTGAATCTCCAATAAGCTTCTAATCCCGGAGATTTTGGACTTGTGATAGTCATGTTGTTCTGAATCTGAATTTCCGACCGGCATACAGACCAGATACGGGCTTCACTTACCAAGATTTTACATCCGCTCCACCAGCTACCGCCACTGAACCAACTCATATTACCAAATATACAAGGCCCGCCGGCAACGTCTTTTGAACCTCCGTCTTTACCGTTAATATAGATACGATATTTAGAACCGTTGTATGTCACAGCAAGATGTTGCCACTTATTAGGTTCGAAAGAGTAGGTCGGATTCAGATAGGTTTCATGAGTCTGAATCTGAACTAATGAGTGAGCTTTGTGGTCACTATTGTCGCTTTGCGGATCTTCGAAACGCAATAACAAGCTCTTGCCGTCGCTGCCGGATGTGCTGAATACTGCACGGTTACGATTGGCAGTATTGCTTACCTGGAAACGAACTTCGACAGTAAACTCGTTGTAGGTTTCAGGAGCTTCAGAGAATTTCTGGGCTACGAGTTCTGTACTTCCAACAAATTGCGGGGCGGAAAATTCCATGATACTATTGGCAAGAATCACCAAGCTACCGGTAACAGGCATTACATCAATACTACCTTGTTTGGCTACCAGGCGTACGGGTAAAGCATATGATTCACCGGATGCATTCATTTCCTCGGAGAATGCTTTGATATGTATGGAAATAGGATCTGCATTATAAGCACCTGCCTTAATCGTAATATTGTCCGGAAGGGTGTAATGGGTTTCCGGTAATGCGATGTAGTTTGTACCATTAGCCTTGTTGTATGCGTCAAGAGCAGCCTGATCTATTGCCAGACTATAGCTGTTGTCTTTCTGTTGTGTATTGCTGATATGCGCGTTCAGTGTGACATTGGTTTCACCGCTGCCCATAACAGTCACTTTGGTGCTTATTGCAGTTAAAGCTTCTTTGAAGAAGACGTGCGTGTCCAATGTACTATAATTCGCATCGTCACAGCCGATCCATGTACCGCCTGCGATAAGCGATATCAACAAGAAGTTTCTTATGTTTTTAATCTGTTTCATAGTGAATTAATATTTAATTAACGGTTTGGTAGAAGGATTCATAATCTGGATAGCTTTGCGTAGATTTTTGTATTCCGGATTTGTCGGATACTCTGCTTCCATATGATAGCTTCCTACTCCGCCTTTACGGAAACCATTTTTCGGTTGCCAGCGTGCCATTCCTTCCAAAGATTTCATGCTGTTGCCATAACGGTCGGTATAAGGATATCCGCCATCCATAGCAGCATCTACAGCCTCAAAGTTTTCGGTCATGATGGTCATCTTTGTGATTTGCTCTTCGGACATTACGCTACCGTAAGTCTGAACGAGTCCCGGACCTGCTACACCACCGTCTATCAGACGTTTGTCCAGATTGTTGTCATTACCGGGTTTATAGGCCTGAATGATAAAGTAATCAAAGTAAGGGCCTACATCGGGTCTGTTCTTTATACTTTGCGGTTCGCCATCAATGATCAATAACTTGCCGGTTCCCGATTTAGGACCGAAGTGTTTGCCAAGTTCGTCTACGAATATGAACATTCTGTCATCGTCGTCCACAATGTTACCTTTATTACCATAGTTTGGTTCGTAGTCGATATCGAATCCGTCATAGCCGTATTTGTTGATCGTATCAGCGATAGCATTTGCATATTTGCGGATAGATGCTTCGACGGCTTCTTTATCAGACTCGTCCGAAGGCCAGCCCCAGAAATCATTAACAGCTTCCTGTTGGCTTGCGAATCCCATTGACTCCCAATTGTCATATATATGTTGTGGAGTGATCTGTGTACCTACCGAAGTGATGATAAAGCACATGGTGAAGCGAGTTCCTTTTACTTCTTGACAGAACTTGAGATCCTTCTTTTGCGCTTCTGTAATATTCGACCAATTCCCCCAGATGGAAACGACATCCACGCTATCCGGGATTCCTGCCATGCTGTTTACTAATGAAGCGCCTTCGCCTGTCCAGTTGCCGAACCATCCGAAAGCTTTGGGATGATCAGACTTTTTATATGCGCGCAGGGCTGCATAGTATTCTTCTGAAGGACCTTCGAAGTAATCTTTTGCTTCTGATTCTGTCCAGTCATTACAGCTCACCCATATTGGGGTGCTCAACGCTAACAATAAAAAATATAGTAAATAATTCTTTTTCATATTAATTCTAGTTAGGAGGTTATATTAATTAGTTTTTCCCCACGACAAATCTGTGGCTTCATTATCCGGACCACCATTTTTCAGATACGAAACACCTTGCTGATAATTGGAATGGTTGTTCTGTACTTCCGTGTAAGGGAATCTCAGACGACGCATACCACGCTTGCTGTCTACTCCTGATGGAGACAGATTGTCGATGCAAGGATAGAGTTCCGGATAACCGGTACGGCGATATTCAGCCCATGCTTCCAGTCCCAACGGATAGTTGGCTATCCATTTCTGAGTAATGATACGCTGAAGATTTTCTTCTTCATTGTTGTCATTCCATGCAACGGCAACGGTGTTGGAGATGGTATATGCATGGCCTCTGGGATCATTATTATGTGATACTGTCGGTTTTTCGGTATTTGTCAGATAATTGTCAGGCATTGTTGTGCCGTACTGTTCCATGGAGAGTTTGATTCCTTCTTCATAGTACTCTTTAGCCGATTTATTGCCGACAGACCAGTTCTTCAGTTTGCCTTCCGCACGGAGGAATGCTGTTTCAGCAGCGCAGAATACCAATAGCTTTGAAGTTCCTGTGATGGCCGGTATGGAATAACCTGCAACGTCACTTTTGGCAAAACCATCTTCTCCGGAGCGCATGCCTACATATTCCTGAGTGTGACCAGTGAATGTTGAATGGTTGAAGTATTTAGACATACGCGGATCACCGTATCCGTTCATATAATCAACGATATTGGCATTGACACGCAAATCACCCCAGCTTACAGCTGCCAATTGGTAAGGGTTTGTCTGCGAGCCGCAATCCATCATGGCATTGTCATTATTTGCTTCGATCAGTCCGGCTTCATGAGATGCGGCAGCTTCCGCATTTTCTTTTGCCATCTCCGGATATGCTGTACTGATGCGGATAGCCACCCTCAGTCGCATGGAATTTGCGAGTCTTGCCCAGTTGGCATAATTGCCGCTGAATACAGGGTCGTTGCTGGCGAGCGGTGCGTTACCATTGGTATCTTTGTAATAGTTATAGAGTACGTTGGCAGCGCTTGCAAAATCTTCCATTATATTCTTATAGACTTGTTCTTCTGTGTCATAAGCTACATAGAAGTTACCTTTTTTCACTTGACTGTAGGGCATCGGACCGTAACAATCGGCAACACGCAGCATGGTTATGGCCCGTATCATACGTGCAAAAGCATAATAGTGCCCGCTTTCATTAGTTGCTTCCTGTATCTGGAAGAAATTACCGTATATTTTCTCGAAATTAGTATTCCAGGGACCTGCATTCCAGGCATCACTTTGATTGAATGTGCCGAAGTTAGTGCCGCTCCATACATTCGCACATGTCAGATAGCCTCCTAACTGACCGACCATCTGATCCATCATCTGCGAGTCATTCTGTTGAATGTTTACAATCGTCTCAATCATTGACTTCATCAAAGTAGAAGGGTCAGCTTCATGAATCTGGAATTGATTGGTGTTGTATTCTTCAAAATTACCAGTACAACTCCCGGCAACTAATACCAAAGCAGTACCGACTGTTATATTTCTTAGATATTTCTTCATAATAATTTTCTCATTAATTTAGAATTGTACTTTTACATTAAATCCTATATTGCGCATGCTCGGTTGCATGAAGTAGTCCACATTCATATAGTAATTACTGGATGTAGAAGCAGACAATTCAGGGTCAAACGGTGCTTTGCAATAGATCATCCACAGGTTGCGTCCTACAAGCCCGAAGGTTACATTGGCTACATTGTTCAGCCATTTCTTGGGAAGTGTATAGCTAAGACTGAGTTCCTGAAGACGGACATTGGTGGCACTGTATAAATAGTATCTTCCGTAACCGCCTTCACCGGTACCGATGGTCTGATAGTATTTCTGTGTATCCACTTTTCCGTTATTCATTGGTACACCTTTATTGTCACGTGCATTTGCCGTGATACTTGATACACCATAGTAGTCCAGAACACCTTGCGTGGCTGAGTATGCCAGACCACCTACACGTGCGGAAAGTACGACTCCCAGATTGATTCCTTTGTAAGTGAAATTGTTGGTCCAGCCTAAATTATAGTTAGCGTTCAAATTTCCGACTTTGGTAGGAGTCTCTGCCGTATGCATACTAAGTCCTCCGGTTTGAGCATCCACTTTTATATTTCCGTTATTATCTTTGGTTAATTCATTGTACACGTATATGTCGGTCATTGTACCTCCTTCTGTCAAGATTACTCGGGGAGCTACATTCTCTTTACCAAGCCATCCTACAGGCATGTTTGGCATATCAATCAGTTCGCCCGTTACAGGGTTGGTGCTACCGCCTGCCAGACGTTTTACCTTGTTGCGGTTCAGAGTGAAAGTAGCATTTGATGCCCATCTGAATCCTGCCCATTCGTCGGTGAAGCCGAGCGCCAGTTCGATTCCCTGGTTTTGTACATTACCAGTCTGAACGATTGCCTTATTATATCCGGAGGAAGAGGGAATATCTACTTTAAATGTCTGGTTTAAAGTATTGGAACGATAATAGGTTGCGTCCAGATTGAAGCGGTTTTCCCAGAACTTCAAGTTCAGACCGATTTCCCATGATTTGGTTTTCTCCGGTTTCAGATTGTCCATCGGGTAAACTGTCGGGTTTGCCCAGTTGTGAGTCTGGCTGTTATATTCGTATCCCGGGTTAGTCAGGTAGCGGTCGAAAGAAGAGGCTACAACTGTGTAAGAACCACGTACTTTTGCATAAGATATGATTTTAGGCAGAGCGAACATTTCCGTCAGTACAGCCGATAAGCCGACAGAAGGGTAGAAATATGAAGACTGATTGGAGAAAGCCAGTTTGGAATCCCAGTCATTACGTCCGGTCAACGTGAGGTAAAGTTGACTTCTCCATCCTAATTCGACATTAGCGAATATACTTTGTACTTCGTCATCGTATCCGTCCGGTAGTGGTTTATAGTTTGCAGCGTAATTAATATTATTCAGTGCAAAGAAGTTAGGTATAATCAGGTCACCAGCAAAGCCGATTGTCTGCATGGAAGTGTGATAAAGTGACATACCTATATTGGTATTCAGACGGAAATCTCCGAATGTTTTATCAACAGTAGCCATTAAATCGGTATATAAAGAACGTTCCTGACGCATAGCATCTTCAAAACCACCATTGACAGAGCAGAAAGTGGCAAGTGTTGAAGCGTATTTTTCTGTTTTGTTACGATAATCCGAGTTGTCCAAATTGACACGTCCGGTGATATTTAACCAGTCTGTAACTTTCCATTTCAGAGAGGCATTCAGCATATAGCGTTTTTTGTCAGAGGTACGTCTGATGCGGTTTTGAGTCCAGTAAGGATTCTGCAAAGACAGTCCGCCGTCGCCATAAGGCCAGTATTGTTTCATAAATCCGTAATTTGTATCGTAACGTTCGTACAGGCGGATTTCATCAAAATTATCTCCGCGTGGAAACAGATACAAAGCGGGTAGGGGATTGTAATATTGTCCCTGAGATACCATATTGGTATTATTCTGTATGATATATTGCGCACCGATATCCAGTGTCAGCTTATCATTCAGGAAGTTAGTTGTATTGCGTGCGGTAAAGTTATAGCGGTTGTAGCTGTTATTTGGTAAAATACCATCTGAATTTGTCGTGGAAGCTGAGAAGTAAGTCTGATTTTTATCGCTTCCTGTCGATAATGTAATGGAGTTTATGATATTACTACCGGTATTGAAGAAGTCTTTCGGATCATATCTTTTATCTGTCAGATCTCCCCAGCTGAACAAGCCTGAACTTGTTCCGTATCTGTTCTGCATCTCAGGCATAATATATGCCTTGGAGAAGGTCGTACTATTGGAAACAGTAAGTGATATCTTTTCTTTTTTCCCTTTCTTTGTGTTAACCAGGACTACTCCATTGGCTGCGGCAGAGCCATAAAGGGCAGCAGCTGACGGTCCGGTCATCATACTTATACTTTCTATATCGTCCGGGTTTAAGTCTGCTACTGCATCAGAACCACCCATTGATCCGTACTGACCGTCACCACCACTTGAACCTGTGTTAAACATAGGTACACCGTCAATCACATATAAAGCATTGTTATTCTTGGTCAATGACTTCATACCACGCATTACAACACGTGTAGCACCACCGGCACCTGTAGCACCGCTGCTTATCTGCACACCGGCTACTTTACCTGCAAGCGAATTGATAAAGTTGGCATCTTTCACCGCTGTTAAAGCTTCTCCCTTTACTTGCTGTACATTATAACTCAACGCTTTTTGTTCACGTTTGATACCCAACGCAGTAACTACTACTTCGTCCAAGGTTTGCGTGTCTTCACCCATTGTGACTTTTAGGGGTTGGGCGTTGGCAAGCGTGATTGATTGGGAGGCATAACCGATATAGGAGATTTCTAACACATCACCTTTGGCAGCTTGTATTTTGAAATTTCCATCCATATCAGTAATCGCACCAGTAGCTGTTCCTTTCACCAGAATGCTAACTCCAATTAAAGGTTCACCTTGTGCATCTGTTACTGTTCCCGTTGCAACGATTGGTGTTTTTTTCTGTTGTTCTACTTCTTTCTTAGTAGAAAGTACAATATGCTTATCGACTATTGAATAACTGATATTTGTTCCTTTAAACAGCTGACCCATAACGTTAGTCAGCGACTCTTTAGAAACTTTAATAGATATGACACGATTAATATCGACGTCATTTGTGTTGTATACTACTGACATTGAAGTTTGTTTCTCTATCTCTTTCAATGCAGTATTTAGAGGTACCTTCGATAGATTAAGGGTAATCATTCGTTCCTGCCCATAAGCTGAGGCAAAACTCGAAAACAATAAAAGGAAAAATAACAAGTATGGAAACTTGTGTTTTATAATTTCTTTCATCTTATTCTTTTTAATTAGAAATAGTTTTTAGGTAGTTAACAAACATGTGCGGGTAATAAATATAACCGCCACTCATACAAAGGATCTATGTATCTCTGTTTCTCATATTTATAAATTTAAAGGTTACACTAAAAATGATTTTTCATAAGCGCTTATTCATCAGTAATACATTTGATACTGCAACCATACTAAACGAAAATAAGATTTTTTTTCGTAAAAAATGGTTAGACTAAGCATTTTTTTGAAAAATAAATACATAATCATTTGATAAATAGAGCATTAAGTAGTTCTGAAAAACTATTCAATTTATTACATTTGCATGCAATTTGCATATATTCAAATAACAGATAGATATAAAGAATCATTTTATGTTCAAATATTCAAAAGATGGAGTTTCTGTATTGACCATATTAGACACCAGAAGGGCTAAAATTAATGGATTATTTCCAGTTAAAGTTCAAGTCGTATTTAGGAGAAAGCAGAAATATTATTCTACGGGGAAAGAATTGTCAAAAGAAGACTGGGATAGATTGTTAAAGGCAAAAAGTCAGTTATTAATGGAGGTAAGGACTGATATCGAAAGTAGTTTTTCTATTATAAAACAACAAGTTAGCGAACTTATCCAAAAAGGAGAATTTAGTTTTGAAATATTGAGTATCAGACTTGGAAGGCATACGAAAGAAATCAATCTGCGTACAGCTTTCGAATTAAAGATGAAGGAATTAGAGGATAATGAGCAGGCAAGTACATATTTAAATTATCGAAGTGCTTTGAAGAGTTTAGAATGTTTTGGTGGTACCAATATTCCATTAGACAGAATTACTGTGGAGTGGCTGAAGCACTGTGAGCGGTTTTGGATTTCTAACGGTAAGAGCTATTCAAGTGTGAGTATTTATTTTCGAACCTTAAAGTGCATATTAAACCGTGCAGTACGAGATGGAATACTGAAAGAATCATCATTTCCTTTTGGAAAGAATAAATATGAAATACCAGAAGGACATGGTCGAAAGCTGGCTCTCACTCTTCCTGAGATAAAAAGAGTCATGTCTTTCCAGGATTCTACCAATGAATTAGAGGAATTTCGTGATTTATGGTTCTTCTCTTATTTATGTAATGGAATTAATTTTATGGATCTGTTATTTCTCCAGTACTCAAATATTGTAGATGGAGAAATCTGTTTTATACGTTCCAAAACATCCAGGACTACTAAACATAGTAAAGAAATACGTGCTACTATAACTCCTGAGATGTGGGATATCATTCATAAGTGGGGAAACCCTAATATAAGCCCACAAACCTATATTTTTAAATATGCCAAAGGGAATGAAGATGCTTTTGAAAAGATCAAATTAGTGCGTCGTATCGTTACTAAATGTAATAGAAAATTAAAAAAAATAGCCCAAGGTACAGGTATTGCTCAACTGACTACTTATACAGCAAGACATTCATTTGCGACAGTACTAAAACGTGGTGGAGCCAAAACGTCTTATATTTCAGAAAGTCTTGGTCACTCTAATTTAACTGTTACTGAGAATTATTTAGCATGTTTTGAAAAGGAAGAGAGGATTAGAAATGCTCGACTACTGACTAATTTCGATAATAAAATGTAAATTTGAATGGTGCATGCAAATTGTATGCACAACGCTACTTTTTGTGTTTATTGCATAGGCATAAAATAAATGAGTATACGATAATATGATGAATTATAGAAAAATCTCATTGTGTCTAATATCATTACAAGATATGATTAACCATATGGTTAATCATATCTTGTAATGTCGCATTTTATAAATAATAGAAAACATGAAATCAGTAAAATCAGCACATTCTTAAAAAAATGCATATTTAATGTGTCTAGAATGTAATATATTACACTAAACTATATAAGAATTAGAAATAAAACCTTTATTCTTGATTTGTATTCAACGGCTTGATTTAAATAAACGTTATTAATAATTATATGGTTATTAAATCGTTTAAAATACAGGCGTTTTAATATAAATAACAATATATAGAATCATATTGTCATTTCAGAATCAAGCGAAAAATTAAATCAAATAGAGAAAAAGTTCTTTCAAAGTGCCCATATTTATCTTGGTTTTAAAGGAACTGGTGTTTCCTTTAAAACCAAAATGCCGTTCCTTTTAAACCAACGACTGCTCCGTTCGTATATTTTAAAGCTCTTTCATAGAATTGAAGATGGCATTTTTATGCACTAAGCAATTGTTTTATGCAAACACATCGCATAATCTTGCAATAAATTATACATTTTTTTGCTATTTATTAGATTTCATAGACTTTGACTACCTGGCTATTCTTAAAAATAGAACATAAAGAAGTATGAAAACAGCTATAAATTCATTACTCCCAAGCAATCACGTTGACCAATGCCCAGCCATTGAAAATAACAATGGGGGAAGATACACAAAAATTGGATGAAGTTGTTGTTACTGCTTTGGGTATCAAACGTTCTGAAAAAGCACTTAGCTATAATGTGCAGAAAGTTAACAATGATGCTTTAACTTCCGTAAAGGATGCTAACTTCGTCAATAGTCTAAACGGAAAAGTGGCTGGTGTGAATATACAACGCAGTGCTTCCGGTGTAGGAGGTAGTACTCGTGTTACAATGCGTGGTAACAAATCTATTAGCGGAGATAACAATGTTCTATATGTAGTTGATGGTGTACCAATTGGTAATCAAGCTGACAGAACTGGCGACGGAACAGGATTCGGAAGCGGCAGAACTTCAGGTGAAGGTATCGCCAATTTCAATCCGGATGATATTGAAAGTGTGTCAGTATTGACTGGACCGTCTGCTGCAGCATTGTATGGAGCAAGTGCAGCAAATGGAGTAATCTTAATCAATACGAAGAAAGGCGAAGCTGGAAAAATGCGTATAGATGTATCTTCTTCAGTAGAGTTTATGACACCGCTCACAATGCCTAAATTCCAAAATAGATATGGAATATCAGGAAACTATTATTCGTGGGGAGATAAACTGGAAAATCAATCATCGTATGATCCTAAAGACTTCTTTGAATTAGGGGCAACCTTTAATAATTCATTTAATCTTTCAACCGGAAACGATAAGAATCAGACTTATTTTTCGATTGCTGCTGTAAATTCTGATGGTATTGTCCCCAATAACAAGTACCACCGTTACAATGTGACATTGAGAAATACTGCTAAATTCTTGAATGATAAGTTGACATTAGATGCATCTGCAAGTTATATACGTGAGTATTATAACAATATGATTTCTTATGGAACTTATTTTAATCCAATTGTTGGCGCATACTTATATCCGCGCGGTGAAGATTTTGAGAAAGAGAAGTATTTTGAACGCTATAATAGTGAACTCGGATATTCTCAACAGCAATGGGGTCCCGGAGATTTTGGCATGGATATACAAAATCCATATTGGATTGCCTATCGTAACATTCGTCCGGAAGTAAAAGACCGTTATATGTTATATGCCTCTTTAAAGTACGATATTACCAACTATTTGAATGTGGCAGGTCGTGTACGTTTAGATAATACATATACTGAAAAGGAAGATAAACGTTATGCATCTACCATAAACACATATGCTAGTACAAACGGACGCTATACATACTCTAACGAGACGTTTCGACAGAAATATGCAGATATAATGGTAAACTTCGATAAACAGTTTGCTGAAATCTATCATGCTACGATCAATGCAGGAACTTCTTTCGAAGAATATGATACAAAAGGACGTGGATATGGAGGGCAGTTGCTATTAGTACCGAATAAATTTGTATATAGCAATATAGACCCGACGCAGAGCACCGCAAGTCAAACCGGTGGAGACAGCCGCAGGAGAAATTTTGCTGTATTTGCTTCTGCTGAGTTATCATGGAATTCGGCCTTATACCTAACCTTGACAGGGAGAGCCGATAAGCCTTCTCAATTGGTAAACAGTGATGATCCGTGGATTTTCTATCCTTCAGTTGGTTTGTCTGCCATCGTTACTGAACTGTTACCCAATAATATTAAAGAAAAATTAGAGCCAACTTTAGGTTTCCTGAAAGTCAGAGCTTCCTATACAGAGGTAGGTTCGCCGATCCCTTATACAGGATTAACTCCCGGAACTCTCACTCACGAACTTGAAGGAGGAACCTTTAAACCTTTTAAATATTATCCGATTTCCAATCTGAAAGCTGAAAGAACTCGTTCTTATGAAGTAGGTCTTGATTCCAAATGGTTTAATAATACAATAACTTTCGGAGTTACGTATTATCATTCAAATACATATAATCAGTTACTGAAAGCTACATTGGGTAGTAATTTTGAATATATGTTTGTACAAGCTGGTAATGTCCAAAATAGAGGACTTGAATTAAGTTTAGGATTTGACAAGAAATTTGGTAATTTTAATTATAGTACAACGTTCACTGCAACGACAAATAAAAATAAAATTATCCAATTGGCACGCGATGTCTTGAATCCGGTAACAAATACCTTGATAGATTTAACGGATATTCAGGTTGGGCGTTTCCGTTTGAGAGAAGGAGGAGAAATTGGTACTGTATATGCAAATGAATGGCTAAAAAGAGATGGTGATAATTATATAGACTATCAGCCAGGTCAGGCATTAACTACAGAAACCACCTCACCCTACAAGCTAGGTAGCGTGAACCCTAAATGGAATTTGGGATGGCAGCATGGATTTAGTTACAAAGGATTTAATCTTAACTTGTTGTTCACAGCTCGTATTGGAGGAATCGTAATATCTAAAACACAAGCTATGTTAGACAGATATGGAGTATCTGAAGCATCAGCAGATGCACGTGATGCAGGTGGTGTATCATTAGGATATTTCAAAGTTGATCCAAAAACTTATTATGATGCAGTTTCTAATTTGGATGCCTACTATACATACTCAGCAACTAATGTGAGATTGCAGGAAGCCAGACTAACTTATACTTTCCCCAATAAATGGTTTAAAGGAACTGTTAATAATTTGAGCTTGTCAGTATACGGTACTAATTTATGGATGATATACAATAAGGCCCCTTATGATCCTGAACTAACAGCTTCCACTGGTACTTTTGGTCAAGGATACGATTACTTTATGTTACCCAGCCAGTCTACTTATGGATTGAGTTTGAAATTTGGATTCTAAAATAAATAAAGGAATTGAATATGAAAAAATATATAATTCTGCTTTTGGCACTTTGTTCTATGTCAGCTTGTGATTATGAAGCTGTCAATACCAATCCTTACGGTGTCTCCGATGGGGAATTAGGTCCTCTTAAATATGGTGCCCGTTTCATGAATATGCAGCAAAGAGTGATCCCTATAGGTTCACCTAGTTTGACAACTGGACCTGGAAATGATTTACAAAATACTGATTTGATATCTTCCGGTAACTATATTGGTTATTTTGGCAATAATAATAATTGGGGATTTAATAATGAGGCTAATTGGAATTTTACAGATAGTAGAATGAATTATGCATATCAGAACTTTTACTCGCAAATCTTTTTGCCCTGGAATGAAATATATGAAATCGCTAAAGATTCGGATTCCCCATCAGAACAAGCTATATTGGAGATTGCTAATATTGTCAGAAATATAGCATGGTTGCGAGCTACAGACGTTTTCGGTCCTATTGCTTATAACTCAGCAGGTGATGGAAGTATTGCGCCAAAATTCGACAGCCAGGAAGTTGTTTACAGAAGCATGCTGGCTGATCTGTCAAAATCAGTAGAATTGCTGAATACAATATCTTATAGTGTGATGGCTCAGTACGATTTGATATACAATGGCAATGTTCAAAACTGGGTAAAACTGGCTAACTCATTAATGTTGAGAATAGCTGTCAGAGTACATTTTATAGATGAGACTTTGGCTAAAGAATATATTACGAAAGCATTAGATCCTAAAAATGGCGGTGTTATTGAAGATATTTCAAGTGAAGCAAAGATCAAAAGTTCTGATAAAATGCCATTGCTGAATTCAATGTTAGCATCTGTCAATGAATATAACGAAACAAGAATGGGCGCCACTATTTGGGGATATTTGGATGGATATAAAGACCCTAGGTTAAGTGCATATTTTACTGAAGGAACATATGGTTCTGGCAGTTGGGCGCAAACAGGTTATTTTCCGGTTGCACCGACGAATAGTAAATCTAAATCGGAAACCTCATATTCTGCAAAATTTGCATCGCGTCCGAAAGTAGATTCCAATTCTCCTTTATATTGGTTCAGAGCATCCGAAACTTATTTTCTGAAAGCAGAAGCTGCTCTATACAATTTGATAGGTGGTGACCCCAAAACGTTCTATGAACAAGGAATAAATATTTCATTTCAAGAGCAAGGAGTCAGTGGAGTTGCCACATACCTGTCAGGAACAGGTAAACCAACCGGACTCACTGGTAGTAATTACAAATATGGCACTTATAACCATGATTTAAGCATTGGAAATACTTCACCCAAATGGGATGATTACACAGGAAATTTGAGTAAGCAAGAAGAACAGTTACAGAAAATTATTACGCAAAAATATCTGGCACTATATCCGAACGCTGTGGAAGCCTGGACCGAATATCGCAGAACCGGTTTCCCATATTTAATGAAACCTATGGATGAAGCTGCTCCTGGAAGAATTGGCGCCTCAATAGAAGATTGCAGAGTTCCTGAACGCTTTAGATTTGCTCCTACAGCCTATAATTCCAATCCTAATATGGCTGAAATTCCAACATTGCTGGGAGGTGGAGATATAGGAGCTACTAAATTATGGTGGGTACGTTCAAACAGGCCCAAACAACCTAATCAGTAATAATGATATTCATTTTTAAGAAAAGAAAATTATGAAATTATTAAAGTATTTGTGTATAGGTATATCTGCCTTAAGTATACTAAGCTGTTCTGACTGGACATCTGAAGAAAGAGAGGTTTTTGAGAATCAAGAAGGAATGCACCGTCTGATTCCCCTAATAGAAGCCCAAACCGAAGAAGATCTTACACCGACCATGCGTGAATATTTCGCTCAAATAAGAGAATATAGAAAAACTCCTCATGTGAAAGGCTTTGGTTGGTTTGGTAACTGGACTGGAAAAGGAAACAACGCTCAAAATTATTTGAAGATGTTACCCGATAGTGTAGATTTTGTATCTCTCTGGGGAACAAGAGGTTACCTTTCTGATGAACAGAAAGCAGATTTGAAATTCTTCCAGGAAGTGAAAGGAGGAAAGGCATTATTATGTTGGATTATTCAAGATTTGGGAGATCAGCTGACTCCTAAAGGATTGAATGCAACGCAATATTGGGTAGAAGAAAAGGGACAAGGAAACTTCATTGAAGGAGTAAAAGCATATGCAAATGCTATTTGTGATAGTATTGAAAAGTACAATCTTGATGGTTTTGATATTGACTACGAACCTGGATATGGACATTCCGGAACTTTAGCAAACTACCAGACAATCAGTCCTAGCGGTAATAATAAGATGCAGGTTTTCATTGAAACTTTAAGTGCCCGCCTACGTCCTGCTGGAAGAATGTTAGTTATGGATGGTCAGCCGGATCTCTTATCTACAGAAACTTCAAAATTGGTTGATCATTACATCTATCAGGCATACTGGGAATCAAGTACTAGTTCTGTAATTTATAAAATAAATAAACCGAATCTGGACGACTGGGAGCGTAAAACAATTATTACCGTTGAATTTGAACAAGGGTGGAAAACTGGTGGCATAACTTATTACACAAGTGTGCGTCCTGAATTGAACAGTATGGAAGGGAATCAGATTCTTGACTATGCAACACTCGATTTGCCCAGTGGTAAGAGAATAGGTGGTATAGGTACTTATCATATGGAGTATGACTACCCGAATGACCCTCCTTACAAATGGTTGAGAAAAGCCTTGTATTTTGGTAATCAGGTATATCCTGGTAAGTTCGATTAATATTAAAGAATGACTATTATGAAAAAGAATATTTATTTAGCTGTTCTGTTATTCTTAACAGGTTGTCAAAATGAGTTATATAAAAATCCTTTGGATGATTTTCAAAGTGAGCAAGGAGTATATATAGCTAATAACGGCGTATTACAAAGCTTTGTGGAAGAAGGCAAAGATGTGGAAATTAAAGGGCTGCAAGTAGCTTTAGCTGTTCAAGATACTAAAGAAATAAAAGTTACATTGGAGGCTGGTAATCAAGCTCAGTTAGATGCTTATAATGCTAAAAATGGAACTAACTATATAGTACTTCCTAAAGAGATGTATGAGATCTCACAGAAAATAACATTTATGCCTCTTTATGCAATGATGGATGTTCCTATTTCTTTGAAGAATGTAAAATTCTCACTAGAAGGTAACTATGCTTTGCCTATACGTATTACAGGAGGTGACGTGAATATTATCAGAGGGCAAGAAGAGACTTTACTTGTACTTGAGCAAAGAGTGAATACAAAAGCGCTCCGGATAAGTACAAGTGGAAGTGGTTCGGGGAGCGAGGATGATAAAATGTTCCCTAACGATTTCAAAGTTGATCAATGGACAATGGAAGTTATGGTCAATAGGGCTAGTTACAAAAGTAACAATCGTTCTATTTGTGGAACTAAATTGGTTGCCAATGCTGGTCCTATGGATGAGATTTATACTCGTTTCGGTGATGTAACTATTAACCCTAATCAATTACAAATTAAGACGGGAAGCTCTCAGATTGATGTTCCCGCTGACAAATTCTCTGCACAGCCTGACACTTGGTATATGTTAGCTTTCGTATATGATGGTCAAAAGAATTATGTATACGTGAACGGAGTGCTGGTTGCTGACCGGGAAATCAGAACAGGTCCTTATGGATTGATTGGCTTTTGGATTGGTGGTTCAAACGAGCTGATTCGTGAGGTTCGTTTTTGGAAAACGGCCAGAACTTCGCAAGAGATAGCTTCGAATATATGGAAGATGGTAAATCCTGACGATGACAATTTACTGCTTTATTATCCATTGAATGGGAAGAAGAGGGATAGTGCTACCGGAGAAATTACAGAGGATGAGACTCTGCTTTGGGACTGGAGTAAGAATGGTAAGAATTTACCCAAGCCATCAAGTTATTCTTTTGATGATAACAAAGGGAACGGGTTTATATTCCCACCGCAAGAATAGCAACAAACTACAATAAATTGTACATATAGAAAAGGCTGCCTTTGGAATGAGGCAGCCTTTGTTTTTACTATACATTGTAAATAATAACAACATAAATAAAGAGACAGAACTATCCACTCAACAATTCATATATTTACACAAATATACAAATTATCAAATACAAATATCAATGGTTATATTTAGTATGAGATGTTCTTCTCTCATACTACTCCGCATATCTCCCAATCAATCACATTAGCTAATACACAACCACTAAAAATAGTGATGGGAGAAGATACTCAAACATTAGAAGAAGTAGTTGTAACCGCATTGGGTATTAAGCGTGAACAGAAGGCATTAAGTTACAATGTGCAGCAAGTTAAAGGTGATGAGTTGACAACTGTGAAAGATGCCAATTTCATGAATTCATTAGCTGGAAAAGTTGCCGGTGTCCAGATTAACAGTGGTGCAACAGGTGCTGGCGGTGCTGCACGTGTTGTTATGCGTGGTTCTAAATCCATCACAAAAGACAACAATGCCTTATATGTAATTGATGGTATTCCAATGTTTAACGTAAGCTTTGGTGAAAGCGAAGGTCAGTTTGCAACTCAGGCAGGATCCGATGGTGTAGCTGATATCAATCCTGATGATATTGAAAGTATAAACATGTTGACCGGACCGTCAGCAGCTGCTCTTTATGGAAATGCAGCAGCAAATGGTGTTGTACTTATTAATACGAAAAAAGGAAAAGCAGAACGTACTACATTAACCGTAAGTAATAACACTATATTTTCTAATGCATATATTATGCCTGAGATGCAAAATACCTATGGTAATAAGTCTGGTGAATTTGCAAGCTGGGGTGATAAAACATCTTTGAGGTATGATCCGAAAAAGTTCTTTAATACAGGTGCAAACGTTATTAATGCAATAACTTTTTCTACCGGTACAGATAAAAACCAAACTTACGCTTCAGCCTCTACTACAAACTCTACTGGTATCCTACCCAATAACTCATATAGTCGTTATAATTTCTCTATTCGGAATACGGCTAGTTTCTTGAATAATAAATTAACATTAGACGTTGGTGCTAGTTACATTGTTCAAAATGATAAAAATATGATATCTCAGGGGCAATATTTTAATCCGCTCCCTGCTCTTTATCTATTCCCTCGTGGTGATAGCTTTGAAGAAGTGCAAATGTTCGAACGTTATAATGAAGCATTAGGTGTTAAGACCCAATACTGGCCATATAGCCACCAAGGTATGAGTTTACAGAACCCTTATTGGATTATGAAACGTATGAATCGCGAAACTGAAAAGCAACGTTATATGATTAATGGAAATCTGACTTATAAAATTGCAGATTGGATTGACATTTCCGGTCGTGTGAAAATAGATAATTCACATTATAGACTAACTCAGAAACGTTTTGCTTCAACATTGGGCAACTTCTCTGGAACTAATGGTTTTTATTCAGACCAAACCCGTACTGACCGGAATATTTACGCAGATGCTATGTTGAATATAAACAAACGTATTGATGATTTTAGTATTAATGCTAACATCGGTGCATCTATTAAGGACTTAAAGTATGAACAAGCTGGTGGCGAAGGTAATTTAGCTGGTATACCGAACTTCTTTACTTTAAATAATTTAGATTATACCTCTAATTATAAACCTAAGCAATATGGTTATCACGATCAATCTCAAGGTATTTTTGCCAATTTGGAAATTGGTTGGAAGAGTATGTTATATTTAACTTTGACAGGACGTAATGACTGGGAATCTCAATTAGCATTTACGGATCATTCTTCATTCTTCTATCCTTCTGTAGGTTTGTCTGCAGTATTGACTGAGATGATTAAATTGCCAGAATTTATATCTTATGCCAAAATCCGTGGTTCATATACTTCTGTTGCATCTTCATTTGATCGTTTCTTATCCAATCCGGGATTTGAGTTTTTAGAACAATCACATCAATGGAGTACTTCTTCTACCCGTCCGGCTGTCAATTTGAAGCCAGAAAGAACGAAATCATGGGAAATCGGTTTAAATACTAAATTTTGGAATGACTTAAGCTTTGATTTCACATTCTATAAGTCAAATACATATAATCAAACATTCCAAATTAGCCAATCTTCAGCCAGTGGATTCTCTACCGCTGTAGTACAAAGTGGTAATGTACAAAACTATGGTATTGAAATGGGTATAGGATACAGGCATAAGTTTGGCGATGTTGAGTGGAATAGCAACTTTACTTTCACCATGAATCGTAACAAGATCAAAGAATTGATGGAAGGTGCTAAAGATCCTGAAACAGGTGAATTGATTGCTGATGAAGAACGTCGTGTCGCTACATTAGGGGCTGCTGGATATGCACCTGTGATTATTCTACGAAAAGACGGAGGTATGGGAGATATTTATGTAGAGAAACATTTGGCAACTGATGGTAATGGAAATATAAAAGTCGATTCCCAAACGGGTAAAGTTAGTATTGCAGAATATCCGGAACCACGTAAAGTAGGTAGTTTATATGCTAAATGTAATTTAGGATTCAGCAACAACTTTACTTATAAGGGCATAAACTTAGGTTTTACTTTAACTGCTCGTGTAGGAGGTTTAGTTGTATCCAATACTCAGGGGATTCTTGATTACTATGGCGTCTCTCAAACTACTGCTGATGCCCGTGATGCAGGTGGTGTATGGATTAATAATGGTTATGTAGATGCACAGAGCTATTATCAGACAATCGGTAGTTCTTCCGGTGGTGTTGGCGAATATTATCTGTATAGTGCTACGAACGTTCGTTTGCAAGAATTAAGTTTAAGTTATACACTTCCTAAAAAGTGGTTTAATGACAAAGTAGGAATTACAGCCGGTATTGTTGGAAAAAACTTATGGATGATTTATTGTAAAGCTCCTTTCGATCCGGAATTGACTCCTTCTACAACTAGTAACTTCTACCAAGGTGTAGACTACTTCATGCAGCCAAGTACTCGTAACATTGGTTTTAACTTAAAATTCCAGTTCTAATACAAGTTGAATTATGAAAAGAATAATAATAAAAACGATTGCAGCTGCAGCATTAGCTCCTATATTCTGTGGATGCACTTCTAATTTTGAGGATTACAACACAAATCCTTATCAGCCTCATGATCTGAATCCGCCGATGCTTTACACTACAATGATTACATCAGGAGTAAATGTACAGCAAAATGATAATCAGATGATTGATCAGATGGTAGGGGGACCATTCGGAGGATATCTCTCAATGTCACAGGACTGGGGCAGAGTAAATAACTTCTACACCTACAATGCCGATGATAATTGGAATCAAATTCCATTTAATACTCCATTTGAAAAGTTTTATGCGAACTATTATAGAATTCAGGAAGCCACTGGAGAAAAAGGACACTTCTGGGCAATGGCTAAATTACTTCGCGTGAACACCATGCATCGTGTAACCGACGCATACGGTCCAATTCCCTACAGTCAAGTATCTAAAGGGGTTGCTGCTACTCCGTATGATTCTCAAGAAGACGTGTATAAACATATGTTTGAAGATCTTGATTATGCAATCAATATACTAAAAGAATATGTTACAGAAACCGGTGGTATGAAACCGCTTGAAGGATATGACCCTGTATTTAATGGTGATTATAGTAAATGGGTACGTTTTGCTAACTCCATGAAGTTAAGATTGGCATTGCGTATAAGTTCTGCTGATCCCGTTTTGGCCCAGAAAAAGGCTGAAGAGGCTGTTGCAGATAATGGAGGACTGATTGAAACTCCTTCAGATAATGCAATGTGTAGTGTCGGTGCCGAACCTAACCCATATCAACTAGTTGCTAACGATTGGGGCGAAATTCGCGTAAATGCTACGATCGCAAGCTATATGAATGGTTATAATGATCCGCGTCGTTCTGCTTATTTTACTGCATCTACCGTTGGTGGAAATTATGGTACGTATGTGGGTATGCGTTCAGGCATACAAGGAGCAAAGCCTGCTACGTATGCCAATTTCTCAAAACCTAAATATGAAAAGACAGACCCTATCACTATTTTCTATTGTTCTGAAACTGCTTTTTTACGTGCAGAAGGTGCATTAAAAGGTTGGAATATGGGTGGCACTGCACAACACTTCTATGAAGAAGGTATTAAGTTGTCTTTTAGTGAAAGAGGGATTTCTTCTAATGAAGCTAAAATCTATATAAAAGACACTGAAAGTACTCCTGCAGCATTCAACTCTCCTGTAGAACCGGGTAAGTGCAGTTATGTTCCTAAAACGACTATAACTGTTAGCTGGAATGAGGGGGCATCTGATGCAGAAAAATTAGAACGTATCATCACACAAAAATGGATTGCCAATTTCCCATTAGGATTTGAAGGATGGGCTGACTACAGAAGAACAGGATATCCGGAGATCTTCCCTGCTGTAGATAATTTAAGTGATTGCGTTGATTCAAAACGTCAGCAACGTCGTTTAAGATTCCCAAAGTCAGAGAAGGATAACAACAAAGCTAATGTAGAAACAGCAATACGTTTATTAGGTGGTTCCGATAATGAAGCTACTGACTTGTGGTGGGCTAAGAAAAACTAATGTTTTAATTTAATAGTAAAAGAATATGAAAGTAAGATACATTTATATAGCACTTGTAGCATTGCTTGGAGGTATATTCTGGGGATGTAGCGATTGGACGGAAGTCGAATCAAAAGACTTTTTCAATCCACCCACAGATAGTTATTATGAAGCTTTGCGTGAGTATAAAAAAAGTGATCATGAAATCTCTTTCGGCTGGTTTGGTAACTGGACAGGAGTAGGTGCTTCACTGGTAAATAGTATGAGAGGGATTCCGGATAGTGTCGATCTGGTTTCTATTTGGGGAAATTGGAAGAATATCACTCCTGATCAGGATGCAGACTTGAGATTTTGCCAAAAGGTAAAAGGTACGAAGTTCCTACTTTGCTTTATCGTACATAACTTGGGCGACCAATTAACTCCTGAAGGACAAACTATTCAAGAATATTGGGGATGGGAAGGAGAATTGATACCGGACAGACCTTACCAAAGATGGGAAATGATTGATACAGAGGTAACTCCTGATCAAGAAACCATTATCCGTAAATATGCAAAACAAATCATAGATACGATCGCTAAATATAACTATGACGGTTTTGATATTGACTATGAGCCTAACTATCAAGGAAAATGGGGCAGCTTAGCTAACTACCCTAAAAGAATGTCTGTTTTCATTGACGAATTAAGTAAATATCTTGGTCCGAAATCAGGAGGTGAAAAAATATTAGTAATAGATGGTGAACCTCAATCAATGCCTTCTGAAAGAGGAGAATGCATGAATTACTTTATAGTACAGGCTTATGAATGCTCGGGAGATGCAAATTTAGATTCCAGGCTAAAATCAACAATTGATAATTTTGATGGCTATTTATCACCTCAAGAAGTTGCAAAGAAATATATTGTAACAGAAAACTTTGAATCTTTTGCACAAGATGGTGGTGTTGCTTTTACTGATCGCTATGGAAATAAAATGCAGTCACTTGAAGGTATGGCTCGGTGGACACCAATAATAGATGATCAAAAGGTTAGTAAAGGGGGAGTCGGTACATATCACATGGAATATGATTATCCATTTACTCCGGAGTATAAATGGCTTCGTGCAGCTATACAAATCATGAATCCTTCTGTTAAATAACTTAATATACTGGAAAAATGAAAAGAAATAATATAAAGAACTATTTTATAGCATGTGCGGCTCTAGTTTCTTTCTTGACTGGATGCGATAATGCCGACTATAAAATATTAGACAACGCAATCTATTTCTCAGAGGCGGAAAGTGGAAGCTTTGAGAAGATTACGGCCGATCCGGAGAATGTCACAACCACATCTCTCAATATTCGTTTGGCAGAAGCATTGGCAGAAGATGTAGAAGCAACTTTGGTAATTGATCCTTCTATTTTGGAAGAGTATAATGCAGCAAACTCTACATCGTATGAAGTATTACCGGAGAATTATTACACTTTTAACAAAGATGTAAAAATCAAAGCTGGCGATGTAAGTGCAGAAGCAACAAACTTTTCCATTAAACCTTATGCGACTCCTAATGGGGAATCATACGCTATACCAATTGCTATTAATGTTACCAAAGGTAATGTTTCAACAATTGGTACTTCCGGCAAATATTTAATTTTGCTGAATCAGCCATTAATTCAAGCGGTGCCAGTGATGAACTGGAAAAATCATCCAAGTACTGATAAAGAGAAAAAGTGGAATGAAAGTGTTACAGAATATTCCCTTGAATTCTGGGTGCAGATGGATGGATTCCGCATCAATAATCAAGCCATATTTAATTCTGAAGATATTTATATTCGTTTTGGAGATGCTATGATTGATTATGACTTGTTACAGATAAAAACGCTTGGATCACAAGTCAATACTGTTACTCATTTCTTACCCAATAAATGGTACCATGTGGCATTTGTTCATGATGCTTCCGGATTACTCACAATTTACATAAATGGAGTAAAAGATGTGACTTTACAGACCAAAGGTGGGCCTTTGACATTTACATTCCTTGAAATGGTATGCAGTGGTTCTACCTATTTTAAAAATAATTGTAAATTGGCACAAGTACGTTTATGGAGAAAAGCTATTACTCCTACTCAAATAATTTCTAATATGTATTATGCTGTAAAATCTACAGATCCGAATCTGATGGGATATTGGAAGCTAGATGAGGGACAGGGAAATATGTTTGAAGATTGTACCGGGCAAGGATGAGACATGACAGTTGAAGATGAACTAAAATGGGAGAAAGATGTCCGTTTCGATAAATAAGATGAAAATCATTAAAGCTAATTGATTATGAAGAATTTCTATAAACTAATACTTATGGCAGCTCTATCCTTGGGAGCTGCTCCCTTCGTCACTTCTTGTAGTGATGATGAAGAAGCTGATGAGTGGAATGCTACCTATGTATATCTACAAAGAGAGGACTACTTAGTAAGCAATGTAAAAACATTCAATCTAACTCATGATGCAGAAGGGATTGGAGGAGATGAGATAAGCATGACTTTTGCAGCCAAGACTCAAAAACCTGTATCAAAAGATATTATTGTTTCATTGGATGTTAAAAGTGATGCAGAAGGGCTTGATGTAAGTAAAATATCTTTGAGTTCATCTCAGGTTACAATTAAAGCAGGGCAACAAGTATCAGAAGAGGTTACAGCAAAAGTGGATCGAACAATATTTGGTACTACTGATGATAAAGTCAGTTACTCGTTTAGTATCTCGATCAAAAATATAAGTACAAGCAATGGAAATACGACTATTAGTAGTAACTTAAAAACTTTACCTGCTGTTATTAATAAATCAGCTTTCTGTAATCTAAGAAGTGGTACTCCGGCAGATAGTAAGCTTTGGACAGCCAAAACCGAATGGAGCTTTACTTTCCAAGACGGAGTAGAAAATCAAAATTCAAATTCTGTTATTGGAAATGGTGGAAGCGATGTCGCAACTAATGGAATCCCATTTTGGTTGACAGTAGACCTTAAAACAGTTAAAACAATAAAAGGGATACAGACTAAACACTGGGCTTCTGCTTATGCACCTACTCAAATTGAGATATTTTCTTCCGATAATGGAAGTGTATGGAAGTCTATGGGTGTTCTTGATATTAAAGGCGGCACGCAAAATGTCATTTTCATAGCTCCAGTCACAGCACGGTATTTAAAATACCAAATGATAAAAGTGCCTTCTCGTGTAGATATAACAGCATTTTATGTTTATATTCCGAATGAATGACAAGTTTAAAGTTTGATAAATAATACGGATAAGAAAGCTGACGCAGTAAAATGAGTCAGCTTTCTTTTTGTAAATATCTAACTAAAAAACATGTACATTAAAAAAAATCTTTAATTTGTATTTTTGAAGACATTATAATGCTGTTCAAATCCTAATAGTAGGATGCCTATAGTATTTTGAAAGTTTCTTTTTATTTCCTTTCTCCAGTTTCTCCCAATCAATCACGCTTGCCAACGCCCAACCCCTAAAAGTCACAATGGGTGAAGACACGCAAACCTTGGACGAAGTAGTAGTTACTGCGTTGGGTATCAAACGTGAACAAAAAGCGTTGAGTTATAATGTACAGCAAGTAAAGGGAGATGAATTGACTAATATAAAGGATGCTAACTTTATTAATGCTTTATCAGGAAAAGTAGCTGGCGTAACAATAAATGCTTCTTCAGCCGGTGCTGGGGCTGCGGCTCGTGTAGTTATGCGTGGTACAAAGTCTTTGGAGAAAAATGATAATGCACTTTATGTTATTGATGGTATTCCAATGTTTAATGTAAATTCAGGAGATAATGCTGGAGGTACGATGAACAAACAGCCAGGATCTAATAGCGTAGCTGATATTAATCCTGAAGATATTGAGAGCATGACAATTTTAACAGGACCTTCCGCTGCAGCCTTGTATGGTTCGGATGCTTCTAATGGAGTTATTCTTATCACTACTAAAAAAGGTACTGTAGGAAAAGTGCAAATTTCTTATAGTAATAGTACAAGTTTTTCATCTCCGATGATGATGCCGAAGTTTCAGAATATTTATGGTAATCGTGAAGGAGAGTTAGGCAGTTGGGGGAGCTTGATGGATACTCCTAGCAACTTTGATCCATCTGACTTCTTCAATACGGGAATGACGGAGATGAATGGTTTCACGTTGACCACTGGTACTGAACAAAATCAAACTTACGCATCTGTCTCTACTACAAACTCTACAGGTATCTTACCTAATAATGCTTATAACCGCTATAATTTCTCTATTCGTAATACCGCTAAATTCTGTGATAATAAGTTGAGTCTTGATTTGGGAGCTCAATATATTATTCAAAATAATAAGAATATGGTAGGTAGTGGACAATATTTTAATCCCTTGGTATCTCTTTATCTTTTTCCACGAGGTGAAAACTTTCAGGAAGTACAGATGTATGAACGCTATAGTGAGGCTCGAAACCTTATGGTACAATATTGGCCGGAATCTATATTTGGTACTGATTTGGATATGCAAAACCCATATTGGATTATGAATCGAATGCAGAATGAGCTTTCTAAACGTCGTTATATGTTTAATGCTAGTCTGAAATGGGATATAACAGATTGGGTGAATGTAACAGGGCGAGTACGTGTGGATAATTCAGATAGCGATAGTTATGAAAAGTATTATGCTAGTACACGAGGTACTTTTACAGAAAGTAGTTCTAAAGGTTATTATGGACATACTAAACAAAATGATCGGTCTGTTTATGCTGATGTAATGGCTAGCATAAATAAGAATTTCTTTGATGACAAACTTTCATTGAATGCAACTGTTGGTGCTTCTATTAATGATATTCAGGAAGATGCTATGTATCTAAAGGGAGGATTGGAGCAAATTCCTAATTTCTTCCATTATGGCAATATTAATGTCAATACTTCCAAGCGTAATGAATCAAAATGGCATGATCAAGTACAAAGTGTTTTTGCAAGTGCAGAATTAGGATGGAATCATCAATTGTATTTGACTGTCACTGGGCGTAATGACTGGGCATCTCAATTAGCTTTTACCAGCAAAGGTTCCTACTTTTATCCGTCTGTTGGTCTGTCATGGCTTGTTAGTGAATCTGTAAAGCTACCAAAAGCTATTTCTTATTTGAAAGTTCGTGGTTCGTGGGCGGAGGTCGCTTCTTCCCCTAATCGATACCTTACCCAAATGCAATATACTTATAATGAGCAAACAAATACATATGAATATCCTGCAAGTCATTATAATACTAATCTGAAACCAGAAAATACAAAATCATGGGAACTAGGCGTCAATGCTAAATTCCTTGGCAACCGTATTAATTTAGATATGACCTTCTATCGTTCTAATACCTTCAATCAGACATTCTATGTTGATGCATCGGCTTCATCTGGATATAAGAATAATATTGTGCAGACTGGTAATATTCAGAATCAGGGTATTGAGCTGGCTTTAGGATATTCTGATACATTTGATAAAGTGAAGGTATCTACAAATTTCACTTACACTCTTAATCAAAACAAGATCGTTAGTTTAGCGAATGGTGCCATCAATCCGGAAACCGGCGAAGCTATCGAAATGGAGTATTACTCAAAAGGAACATTGGGAACTAGTGGTGGTCCGACTTTAAGACTCTATGAAAACGGATCAATGGGAGATATTTATATCAATCAGCGTTTGCGTCAGTCTCCTAATGGATATATTTGGAAAGACCCCTCTAATGGAAGTTTGGCTATTGAAAATACGGAATACCGCAAGGTTGGCTCTATTCTTCCTAAATATTATTTGGGATGGAATGGTAGTGTTGCTTGGAAGGGATGGAATCTTGGATTTGCATTCACCGGGCGTTTTGGAGGATTAGTTGTATCGGATACACAAGCCATGATTGATAAATATGGTGTATCTGAAAGTTCTGCAGTTGCTCGTCAGGCAGGCGGTGTATGGGTTGGAGACAGTAAAGTGGATGCTGAGGAATATTATAGTAAAGTAACTACTGCTGTTGGTACTTATTATACATATAGTGCAACGAATATTCGCCTTTCTGAACTGAGCTTGAGCTACCAACTTCCTAAAACATGGTTCAAAAATCATGTAAATATGACACTGGGGCTTACAGGAAAGAATTTATGGATGATTTATTGTAAAGCACCTTATGATCCGGAAAGTACATCTTCTGTCACTAGTAATTTCTATCAGGGGGGTGACTATTTTCAACAACCTAGTTTGAGAAGTCTCGGATTTAATGTCAAACTAACATTCTAGTTTAGATTATGAAAAAGAATAAGATAATAAAGAAGTTTGCAAAACTGTCTGTGTATACTTTGTTAGTAGCACTAGGAACAGGTTGTACCGATAAATTTGAAGAGTATAATACAAATCCCTTTGGACCTAAACCTGACCAAATGCTGGGTGATAATGCAATCACCGGATCATTGATTAAAAGCATGATTCCTGCATTAGTACAAGGACAACAGAACAATTCACAGATGTTGGATCAGATGATTGGATCTGAATATGGTGGAGAAATTACTTGTATCGCCCAATGGGGTAATGGAGGTAATTATTATACTTACAATCCAAGAGTTGGGTGGTATGGAAATATGTTTGATACTACTATGCCACAGATTTATACCGGATATTTCCAGATACGTGATCTTTCTGATGGCAAAGGATTGGCTTATCAATGGGCACAGATTCTTCGTGTGGCAGCTTCACTTAAAATTAGTGATTGTTATGGACCGATTCCTTATTCTCAAATTACAGGAACTGCTTTTACTGTAGAATATGACAATATGGAGGATCTTTATAAACACATGTTTGATGATTTGGATGAAGCGATTTCCGCTTTTAAAGTAGCAGTGTTAGGTAATGAAGATATGAGTTCTTTATCAGAATACGATCTTGTATTTAATGGAGATTTTAACAAATGGGTGAAATTTGCCAATTCTTTAAAGCTTCGTATGGCAATGCGCATTTCTAGTGTTTCTCCAGCACTTGCCAAGGAGAAAGCAGAAGAAGCTGTTTCTGATGTAATTGGTGTGATGACATCTGCATCAGATGCTGCATATAGTAAATATAATGACGGTATGAATCCATATTATCGTGTTACTTCTTCATGGAATGAAATTCGTATCAGTGCTAATATCACTTCATATTTAAGCGGTTATAATGATCCTCGTTTGGCTAAATATGCATCAGAAGCAGATGCTTCTATCGGTGGAGGACAAATAGGAGTGCGAAATGGTATTTACCAAAGTGCTACAACTCAGGCAAATTATACAAAATTCTCCCGCCTGAATATTGGTATAGATGATGAATTGCTCATTATGTCTGCATCTGAAGCTTATTTTTTACGTGCAGAAGCTGCATTGATGTATAAATGGAATATGGGAGGAACTCCCAAAGAACTTTATGACGCAGGAGTGACAGTGTCTATGGAAGAACGTAAAGCTACTATTGGCGATTATTTGAAAAGTGAAAAGGTTCCTGCTGCTTACAGTGATCCTTCGGATTCAGGTAAGGATATAGCAGCAGTGTCAACTGTAACTCCGAAATATAATGAATCAGCAAGTGTTACAGAGAATTTGGAGCGTATTTTGATTCAGAAGTGGATTGCCAATTTTCCGAATGGTTGGGAAACGTGGGCTGACATTCGTCGTACAGGTTATCCTAAACTATTCCCTATCGTGAATAATCTGAATACAGATGGGGTGACAGTGCAGCGTGGTATGCGTCGTTTGCCTTTCCCTCAGTCAGAATATAATACGAATAATGCAAATGTGAAAGCAGCTGTATCAATGTTAGGTGGTGCAGATAACTCTGCCACAGATCTTTGGTGGGCTAAGAAAAATTAAATCAGAACGTTAAAATAATTTTTATTATGAAAACGAGCAAATTGAAAAAAATAATATACGGAATAGGAATTTCTCTCTTTTTTTCGCAGGGATTCTTAAATATCGCATGTAGTGATTGGACCGACATAGAGGCGAAAGATTATTATGAACCTCCTACGCAAGGTTATGAAAATAATTTGAAGGATTATTTTAACTCTCCACATAAGATTATGTTTGGCTGGTTTGGTAACTGGGCAGGTAAGGGAGGTTCTTCCATGCAATATGCTTTATGTGGATTACCGGACAGTACGGATTTTGTGAGCCTTTGGCTCTGTTGGGGAAATCTGACGGTTGAGCAACAGGCTGATTTAAAAGACTTTCAGGCTAAGGGTTCCAGAGCAGTGCTTTGTTGGCGCGCAGGAGATATTGGTGATAATCTCACACCGGGGGGTAACGATGATGCAGTGAAGGAAGCGTTTTGGGGCTTTGATCCTAAAGATGAGCAATCTTGCATTGAGGCTGCTAAGAAATATGCACTTGCTATTGTAGATACATGTAACAAATATAATATCGATGGATTTGATTATGATATTGAGGATTGGGGGACTTTAATGAACTCCAGTATGCCATCAGTACCCAATGCGTTTATGAAGACTTTACGTGAGGAGTTTGATAAGACGGGGAAAATGTTGGTTGCTGATATCCCTGGTGGTGCAGGTTGGTTGAGCTTTTATGAAGTGCTTTCAGAGGAAACAGTTCTAAGTCTTGATTATATAGCTTGGCAGACCTATGAACTAGGACATTCTGGATTGGATTCTTTCTTTGAAGCTGTACGTAGAAGTCACCCTAATGTCTTTAAAGAAGCTATGGGGAAATCTATTGTGACTGCAACTTTTGAAAGAGCAGTGGATAAGCATTACTTTACCGAGCAACAGAGCTATCATCCGGCTTGTGGAATAGAACATGCAGGTATGGGGGCTTATCATATTGAGTATGATTATCCTGGAAATCCTGATTATCCCACAGTGCGTGCAGCTATTGCTGCACAGAATCCTCCTATTAATAACTAAAAGAAAGGGTTAAACAATGAAGAGAATATCTTTACTTAAAATAATGGCATTTGGGGTACTGGCACTGGTCCATACTGCATGTGAAAATGCTAAGTATGATGTTATAGATAATTTAGTCTATATAAATGAAGCGTCTACATCCAAAACTAAAGAATTGACATTGACAGAGGGTACGACGCGTACTTCGTTAACTGTACGTTTGGTGAATATTATTAATCAAACAATAAAAGCTAATTTATTTATTGACGAATCTGTATTAGATGCTTATAATAAGAAGAATGAAACTAATTATAAAATGCCTCCTAAAGAATATATATCATTTCCTGAATCAGTGACAATTGAAGCAGGTTCTGTAAGTGCAGATCCTGTGAATGTTGATATTAAAAGTTTTGAAGCTGAAGGCGGTGCTCAATATGCAATTCCCATCAGTATTAAGAATGTGGAAGGAGGTATTGAGAAGTCGGAATCCTCTTCCAGTTTTTTATTGGTTCTTGTGAAGCCTTTGAAACAAGCTGTTCCTAAATTAACATGGTATAATGGTATGCATGCAGCCCCGGAAGGAGCTTGGGGGTTAGCTTTGCCAAATTATACATTGGAATGGTGGAGTAAAGTCACCTCTAAATCAGGGAACGGTGGATATACTAAGAATAATCAGGCTATAATAAACTCAGGAGGTTTAGGGACAGAACTATATATACGGTTTGGTGACTTAATCTATTCCGAGAATGGTAGCTATAAAAATAATTTCCTACAAGTAAAAACGATGGGGTCTCAATTTGATACAGGTGATCCAACTAAGGGAAAAGGTTTAGAAGCACAAAAATGGTATCATTTTGCAGTGAGTTATGATGCAGCATCCGGTACTACTTTATTGTACCAAAATGGTACTGTAGTTGCCTCATTATCTTCTTCAATAGGACAACCGATGAATATTGATCAATTTCAGATGATTTCTTCAGGAGAAGAATATTTTCCGGATTTCTGTGAAATGTGTCAGGTTCGTTTTTGGAAAGTTACACGCACAGTTAATCAGATAAAGAAATCTATGTATACCGAAGTTGATTATACAGACAAGAATTTGTTGTTGTATCTGCCAATGAATGAAGGTGAAGGAGCTACAATACTACACGATGTAACCGGTAATGGTCATGATGTGGAAATTGGCAATTCTAACCTAGGTAACGAAAACCGTCAAAAGGTGACATGGGAAACATATTCATTTGCTCAATAATTTAAAACAGTATGATATGAAAGCATTATTTAAATATATATTATACAGTACATTTTTTGCTATGTCATTGCCATTAGTCACAGCATGTGACGATGACGAAGCAACAGATCCGTATGATATCAATTATGTCTATATTTATAAACCAAGTGAAACAAATGCTACTTTAGAGTATAAAGGAGACGGAACTTTTTTGAAAGAAATCGCCACCGAACATATTTTGTCTCCTGTCAGGTGTACTAAACCTGCACCACAAGATTTGACCATCCAATTAGCTATTGACAGGTCATTGGTAGATGCATACAACAGTGAATATGGAACGAGCTATGTAGCTTTACAAAATGCAGAACTGGAAAATGCAACTTTGTATATAAAACAAGGGGAATATATCTCTGTAGATACTTTAAAAGTGCATTATACTAATATGGAAGAATTTAAGAACGGATCGGAAAATTATATTCTCCCGATTGCTATAACTTCTATTAATGGAACAGGAGTATCAGCGAGTGAAAGTAATAGTAAGATATTCTTGACATTTGAATCGACTTACAAACCAAATCATGTCACACTGACTTCAAGTAAAGAATATCTGTTAGAGTATCAGTATAGTCAAGGATTTACAAATTTAAGCAGTGAATGGAAGCTTGACGGTATCTTAAAATCGGCATGGGCCGCAGATGGTGACACCAAAGTTACTCTTGCTATTAATCCGGCATTAGTTGGAACGTATAATGCATTGCATGGCACAGATTATTCTTTACTGACTAGTGCAAGTTTGAAGCAATCGACAATAATGATTAAACAAGGAAAAACAACTCCGGAAGAGAGTGTTGCCTTGAGTTTTTCGGATGATATGGCTTCTGTGCAGCTGGGTACTAACTATGTTATTCCAGTGACAATCACGAATGTTGATGGAGTAGGAGCAGATATAGGCGAGAATAAAGTTATATATATTGTTTATAAAACAGCACTTGTCGGATTTTTATCTTGTGTAGACAAACCGGTAGGTTCTGTAATAAATGACCATTCGGGTTGGAGTTTTACTTTGAATGGACAATCTAGCGACTTGTATGATTATGTTCCGGATGGCAGCATACTTGATATCGATTTGGGAAAACAAGAGAATATAAAAACTATTGCTTTACATTTCTATGAATGGTTTTATTCTTCGGAAAGTGCAAGTATAGCGATAAGTAATGATGGAGAGAAATATGAGGATCTTGGTGTAGCTTCAGGATTTGCAAATAAGACAAGTTACATTCTTCTTCTTGTGGCTAAACAAGCGCAATATATAAGAGTAACTTTCCATGGAGCTCTTTATTATTCTCCTTATATTAATACTGTAGGTATTTATACTGAAACTGAATAAAAAATGGCCCAAGTTTATTACTGAATGAGCTTGGGCTATTTGCTGTTTATATCATGTTGTGATCAGTTCTAAGTTTTCTTTGTTAATAAAACTTAGAACTGATTTTTTTCTTGAGTATCTTATATTTTTGGATTGTATTATCTAAAAACTAATTAAAGGAAATGCTATGAGAATCATTCGCCGTATTATTTTTCAGCTGCTTTGTTTGTTGGGAGCATGTTGTTATATTCCTGCAACAGCACAAGTCGTTTTAGTTGATAATGGAAAAACTAAATCCAGGATTATTCTATCAGAAAATGACCAGATTAATCAAATATCAGCAAATTTATTTCAATTGTTCCTTCAGAGAATTTCAGGTTGTACATTTCCCATTGTAAAAGGGCAGAATGCAAAAAAAGGAGATATTATAATCAGTAGCAAAACCCCAGCTGGAGTGACAGAAGACGGTTTCAGCCTATCTACGAAAGATGGAATCTTACGTATTTCAGGCAGTGGGAATGGGACAGTCTACGGAGTTGTAACTTTACTCGAACAATATCTTGGAGTGGATTACTGGGGAGAAAACGAATACTCTTTTAACCCTGCGAAGACAATCGAACTGCCGCTTATCGATAAAATAGATAATCCGGCTTTCCGTTACCGCCAGACACAATGTTATGCTATTCGTACAGACTCCATATATAAATGGTGGAACAGGCTGGAAGAGCCAAACGAAGTGTTTGCTGCCGGTTATTGGGTGCATACTTTTGATAAGTTGCTTCCTGCTTCCGTATATGGAAAAGACCATCCGGAATATTATTCTTATTTTAAAGGCAAACGCCATCCCGGGAAAGCAAGCCAATGGTGTCTGAGTAACCCGGAAGTTTTTGAAATCGTGGCTCAGCGGATTGATTCTATTTTTAAGGCAAATCCGGATAAGCATATTATGTCTGTGAGTCAGAATGATGGTAATTATACCAATTGTACATGTGATGCCTGCAAAGCGATAGATGATTATGAAGGAGCACTCTCAGGAAGTATCATTACTTTTTTGAATAAGCTGGCTGCCCGTTTTCCCGATAAGGAATTTTCCACGCTTGCCTATCTGTATACGATGAATCCTCCGAAACATGTGAAGCCATTGCCGAATGTGAATATCATGCTTTGTGATATAGATTGTGACCGTGAAGTGACTTTGACGGAAAATGCCTCAGGTAAAGAGTTTGTGAAAGCAATGGAAGGCTGGGCTGCCATCACTAATAATATTTTCGTGTGGGATTATGGTATTAATTTTGATAATTATCTGGCTCCGTTCCCTAATTTTCATATCTTGCAGGATAATATCCGTCTGTTCAAAAAGAATCATGCCACTATGCATTTCTCACAGATTGCAGGAAGCAGGGGAGGAGACTTCGCTGAGTTACGTGCCTATCTGGTATCTAAGTTAATGTGGAACCCCGAAGCGAATGTTGATTCTTTGATGCAGCATTTCCTGCATGGATACTATGGAGAGGCTGCGCCATACCTTTATCAGTATATCAAGGTGATGGAGGGAGCGTTGATAGGCAGCGGACAAAGATTGTGGATTTATGATTCTCCTGTTTCCCATAAATACGGAATGCTGAAACCACAACTGATGCGACGTTATAATCAACTGTTTGATGATGCAGAGAAAGCGGTGGCTGAAGATAATAAATTCCTGAAGCGTGTGCAGCGTGCCCGCTTGCCCATTCAGTATTCGGAATTGGAAATTGCCCGTACTGAGACTGGTACAGATATGAATGAGATCAGTCCGAAATTGGCACTTTTTGAAGAACGGGTGAAAGAATTTAATGTACCGACATTGAATGAACGTTCCAATTCTCCTGTGGAATATTGCCAGTTGTATCGGGAGAGATATATGCCCCGTGCAGAAAAAAGTGTTGCGATAGGAGCGAAGGTTACTTATCTTATTCCTCCTACCGGTAAATATGCAGAAATCGGAAAAACGGCATTAGTGGACGGACTATTCGGAGGATCTACTTTCGTTGAAAGCTGGATTGGCTGGGAAGGAACAGACGGTGCTTTTGTTATAGATTTGGGTAAAGAGAAAGAAATACATAGTATAGATACGGATTTCCTGCATCAGATCGGAGCCTGGATTCTTTTCCCTCTGAAGGTGGTTTATTCCTATTCTGAAGATGGAGAGAATTATACACATTGGGGAGCACATGATATGCCGGAAAACCGTTCGGGGAAAGTGGAGTTCCGCGGAGTGAAGACTGAATCGGAAATGCCAGTGCATGCCCGTTATGTGAAAGTTGAGGTCACCGGTACGAAAGAATGTCCCGAATGGCATTATGGTGTAGGGCATCCTTCGTGGTTCTTTATCGACGAAGTAACAATAAAATAAAAAAAAGTAGGGGCAAGCGTTAGTAGTTTGCCCTTCTTAGTTGTATTATATATAGATGGGTCAGAAAAATGACCCTTTCATCTATATACTATTGAACTATGCAACAGAATAAAACTGCTTCTCAAGGAAAAACTATCAACCCGATTTATTGGGTACCTACCGCTTATTTTGCAATGGGACTTCCCTTTATTGCCATCAATTTGGTTTCCGTATTCATGTTTAAGGATTTGGGTATTTCTGATACTCAGATAACGTTTTGGACTTCTCTTATCATGATGCCCTGGACACTCAAATTCTTATGGAGCCCTTTTCTTGAAATGTATCGGACCAAAAAGTTTTTTGTACTGGTAACCGAACTGTTGAGTGGTATATTGTTTGGAGTAGTAGCTTTTTCGTTATTCTTTGATTATTTCTTTGCTATCAGTATTTCCACTATGGCGGTGATTGCGTTCAGTGGAGCCACACATGATATCGCTTGCGATGGTGTATATATGGCAGAACTGAATAAAGAGGATCAGGCTAAATATATTGGAGTACAGGGAGCTTTCTATAATGTGGCAAAATTGGTTGCCAACGGTGGATTAGTTGCTTTGGCAGGTATGCTGGCCGAATATTTCGGAGCGATAGAAGGAGCTTCGATAGATGCCAATAAGGGTGCGTATTCATCTGCATGGATGATTATTTTTGCCGTAATTGCTGCAGTAATGGTATTGCTCGGTCTTTATCATATAAAGATGTTGCCTTCTACACAAGTTCCCGCTACCGGCAAGAAGTCTACCTCAGAAATCATGCAGGATTTGGTAAATGTGATTGGGAACTTTTTTACTAAAAAACATATAGTATATTATATCTTCTTCATTATTCTCTACCGATTGGCGGAAGGATTTATAATGAAGGTTGCTCCTTTGTTTCTGCGTGCCTCCAGAGAGGTCGGAGGTCTGGGGCTGTCATTGACAGAAATCGGAACATTGAATGGCGTCTTTGGTTCTGCCGCCTTTGTTATCGGTTCATTGCTGGGTGGAATATTTGTTGCCAGATATGGATTGAAGAAAACTTTATTCATGCTTTGTTGCGTGTTCAACCTTCCTTTCCTTGCTTATACTTTCCTTGCTGTAGTCCAGCCGACCAGTCTTTATCTGATCGGAACATGTATCACAATGGAGTATTTCGGCTATGGTTTCGGATTTGTCGGACTGACCTTGTTCATGATGCAGCAGATTGCTCCTGGCAAACATCAGATGTCACATTATGCATTTGCTTCGGGAATCATGAATCTGGGAGTTATGCTTCCGGGAATGATCAGCGGCTATTTTAGTGATTTACTGGGATACCGTAGTTTCTTTATCTATGTACTGATCGCAACAATTCCTGCTTTTTTGATGACCTATTTTATACCTTTTACGTATGATGATTCAAAAAAGAAAAAATAAATTGCTATTTTTGAGTGATAATAGATAACCAATTACTAAATAAATAATTATTATGAATAAGATTCAAATTCCCTGGGAAGAACGTCCTGTCGGATGTACAGATGTAATGTGGCGTTACTCGCAAAATCCGGTCATCGGACGCTATCATATTCCTTCATCCAATAGTATTTTCAACAGTGCTGTCGTACCTTTCAAAGATGGATTCGCCGGCGTATTCCGTTGTGACAACAAAGCTGTACAGATGAACATCTTCACAGGATTCAGTAAAGATGGTATTCATTGGGATATTAGTCATGAACCGATTCAGTTCAAAGCCGGTAACACGGAAATGATTGAATCCGAATATAAATATGACCCGCGTGTTACGTGGATTGAAGACCGTTATTGGGTAACTTGGTGCAACGGCTATCATGGACCTACTATCGGTATTGCCTATACATTTGATTTTGTAGATTTCTTCCAATGCGAGAATGCTTTCCTGCCTTTCAATCGTAATGGAGTACTTTTCCCGCAAAAGATAGATGGCAAATATGCTATGTTAAGTCGCCCCAGCGACAATGGACATACACCGTTCGGTGATATTTATATCAGCTACAGTCCGGATATGAAATACTGGGGTGAACACCGTTGTGTCATGAAAGTAACTCCTTTCCCTGAAAGTGCCTGGCAGTGTACCAAGATTGGTGCAGGTTCGGTACCTTTCCTTACTGATGAAGGCTGGTTGCTTTTCTATCATGGTGTTATCACTACTTGCAACGGTTTCCGTTATGCAATGGGTTCGGCGATACTCGATAAGGATCATCCCGAAAAGGTACTTTATCGTACCCGTGAATATCTGATAGGTCCGGCTGCACCTTATGAACTTCAAGGGGATGTGCCCAATGTGGTATTCCCATGTGCGGCATTGCAGGATGGTGAGCGTGTAGCTGTTTATTATGGAGCTGCAGATACCGTTGTAGGAATGGCTTTCGGCTATATCCAGGAAATAATTGATTTTACAAAACGAACGAGCATTATCTAAGAAGGATATGAGACGTATATTATTAACTTGCACACTGGCTTTCACCCTTCTCCCCGTATTTGGGGGAGAGGGTAAGGCCCCCCCTATGGATAAGGAAAAGAGTCTGTTGATAGACTATGTAGATCCTTTTATTGGAACGACAAACTTCGGCACCACCAATCCCGGAGCTGTTTGCCCGAATGGAATGATGTCCGTAGTACCTTTTAATGTGATGGGTTCTGCCGATAATACATACGATAAAGATGCACGTTGGTGGTCGACGCCTTATGAACATACCAATTGTTTCTTTACAGGATATTCTCATGTGAATCTGAGTGGTGTCGGTTGTCCTGAACTGGGTTCTTTATTGCTGATGCCTACTACCGGAGAACTGAATGTAGACTATAAGGAATATGGGAGCAAATATAAGGATGAACAGGCTTCTCCCGGCTATTATTCCAATTATTTGACGAAGTATAATATAAAGACAGAAGTCTCTGCTACTCCGCGTACAGGTATTGCCCGTTTCACTTTTCCTAAAGGAGAGAGTCATATACTTCTGAATTTGGGCGAAGGCCTGACCAATGAGAGTGGAGCCATGCTTCGTCGTGTAAGTGACAGCGAAATAGAGGGAATGAAACTATTGGGTACTTTCTGTTATAATCCCCAAGCTGTATTTCCCATCTATTTTGTGATGAGAGTGAACAAAGTTCCCGCCACAACCGGATATTGGAAAAAGCAACGTCCGATGACAGGTGTGGAAGCAGAATGGGATCGCGACCAAGGCAAATATAAATTGTATACCCGCTATGGAAAAGAAATAGCAGGTGACGATGTGGGCGCTTACTTCACTTTTGAAACAGAAGAAGGAGAACAGGTCGAAGTACAGATGGGAGTTTCCTTTGTAAGCATAGAGAATGCCCGTTTGAATCTGGATAAAGAACAGTCGGGAAAAAACTTTGAACAGGTGCTTTCCGATGCCCGTGCACAGTGGAACGATGACTTGTCACGTATCACTGTAGAAGGAGGAACGGATGCACAGAAAACAGTTTTTTATACGGCACTTTATCATTTGTTGATTCATCCGAACGTTCTGCAGGATGTAAATGGTGAATATCCGGCTATGGAGAGCGATCAGATTCTGACAACGAAAGGTACCCGATATACTGTATTCTCTTTGTGGGATACATATCGTAACGTACATCAGCTTTTGACTTTGGTTTATCCCGAACGTCAGATGGAAATGGTACGTACCATGCTCGATATGTATCGTGAACATGGTTGGTTCCCTAAATGGGAATTGTATGGAAGAGAGACTCTTACGATGGAAGGTGATCCAAGTATCCCAGTGATTGTGGATACATGGATGAAAGGATTGCGTGACTTTGACGTAGATCTGGCTTATGAAGCTATGTACAAGTCGGCTACATTACCCGGGGCGGAAAATCTGATGCGTCCGGACAATGATGACTATATGTCAAAAGGATACGTGCCGCTTCGTGAACAATATGATAACTCCGTATCTCATGCACTGGAATATTATATCGCAGACTTTGCCCTTTCCCGTTTTGCGGATGCTTTAGGAAAGAAGAAAGATGCGGAAATGTTCTATAAACGCTCTTTGGGATATAAGCATTATTATAGTAAGGAGTTCGGTACATTCCGACCTATTCTTCCGGACGGAACTTTCTACAGTCCGTTCAATCCGAGGCAGGGAGAGAACTTTGAACCGAATCCCGGTTTCCACGAAGGTAATTCTTGGAATTATACTTTCTATGTACCACATGATGTATATGGATTGGCTAAACTGATGGGTGGAAAGAAACCTTTTGTCAATAAGCTGCAAATGGTGTTTGATGAAGGACTATATGATCCGGCTAACGAACCGGATATTGCTTACGCTCATCTGTTCTCTTACTTTAAAGGTGAAGAATGGCGTACACAGAAAGAGACACAGCGACTGCTGGATAAGTACTTTACGACCAAACCGGACGGTATCCCTGGAAATGATGACACAGGTACGATGTCTGCATGGGCTATTTTCAATATGATAGGTTTTTATCCCGACTGTCCGGGATTGCCGGAATATGCATTGACTACTCCGGTATTTAATAAAGTAACGATCCGCTTGGATCCTAAATGGTATAAGGAAAATGAGCTGGTAATTGAGAGTAATCGTACCGGATCGGAAACTCTTTATATAAATAAGGTGTTATTGGATGGTAAGAAGTTCAATAAATACCGCATTACCCACGATGAACTTGTTCATGGTAAACGCTTGATATTTGATTTGAAATAACACACAGTGTTTCATAGGTATCGTTTTTGGGTTGACAAGGCTGTCGGACTTTTCAGGGTTCGGCAGCCTATTTTTTTTACATCTTACCTGAATAATCCTTTCAAAAAGATAGTGTCACTATATGTCTGCGATAATGACACTATATCAGTGGTATAGTGACACCATTTACCTAGGATAGTGTCATTATCTTATTTTTATAAATATCCCCTTTTCCGTTTTAGTATTAAATATTTGGAATGTAGCCGATTACAAAGTTTCCTTTCATCCGTCTTTTATACGATCAGCGTATAATTAAGATGATGAATAGAAAGAAATTATTTCAACATATCCTTTGGATATTAATCGTAGCAGAATGTTTTCCAATGCTGGCTGTTGCTGCATCGAAACAAAAAAAACAACGTTACAAGATCGCCGTATGTGACTGGATGATATTGAAACGTCAGAAGATTGGTTCGTTCCAATTGGTGCATGAGTTGAAAGGAGATGGAGTCGAGTTGGATATGGGTAGTCTCGGTAAAAGAGAAATGTTCGATAACAAATTGCGTGAGCCCCATTTCCAGCAGCTATTTCGTGAAACAGCTCAGAACTATAATTTAGAGGTTCCTTCTATTGCTATGTCCGGTTTTTATGGACAGTCTTTTTTAGATCGTGCTAATTATAAAGAATTAGTTCGGGATTGTCTGGATGCAATGAAAGTAATGGGTGCCAAGGTCGCTTTTCTCCCTTTGGGTGGAGTGGAAGCAGGCTGGCAGGAAACTCCGGAACTTCGGACAGCTTTAATAAAACGGCTGAAGGAAGTAGGGGATATGGCTGCTTCGGAAAGAGTTGTAATTGGCATTGAAACTCAATTGGATGCAAGAGAAGAAGTGAAACTATTGAAAGAGATTAATTCTCCCGGTATCAAGATCTATTTTAAATTTCAGAATGCATTAGAAAATGGAAGAGATCTATGTAAGGAACTCAAGATTCTTGGAAAAAATAGAATTTGCCAGATTCACTGTACAGATACGGATGGAGTGACTCTTCCTTTCAATGAGCGGCTGGATATGAATAAGGTAAAAAAGACGCTTGACAAAATGGGCTGGAGGGGCTGGTTGGTTGTAGAACGCTCACGAGACAAGGATGATGTGAGGAACGTGAAGAAGAATTATGGAACGAATATTGAATATCTGAAAAAGGTGTTTCAATAGAGTAGGTTCTATTATAGAAGTTTGAAAATCTTTAAGGAAAGTGATTACATTGCTTGAGGTTATCCGTCTTTCTTAAAAGATCTTTAAGGTTTAAAGTATAATATATTATTTTTGTTTAATTAAAATTTAATCTATGGAGAGTAAGATGAAGATTAAAACTAAGGTTATCGAAGACATATGTTGTTTGTCGATGATTCTTTTTGCTGCCTCATGCGCAAAAGGTTTCGATGATAACGAGCGGTTTTCGGGGGGAGTGACAAATGCCCAGTTAGAATCACCGGAAAGTATAACGATTACGACTTTGACAAATTCTGATGGCTCAGAAAGCTTAAAATTGTCATGGCCTGTAGTTATGGGAGCAGGTGGCTATAAGGTAAATGCTTATAATGTGAATGATCCGTCAAATCCGGTAGCTCAAGTAACTGACAGTGTCGTGGATGGCTGTACAATGGCATTTGTGAAGCAAGAAGATACTAACTACTTGGTGACTGTTCAGACTGTAGGTAATGAGAAACTGAATAATACTGATTCTAAAGATTTAACAGAAAAAGACTATAAGGCATTTGTTGCAGTTGCAACTTTACATGAAGGTGAAGATATTGCCACTTATGTTAATAATTCAATGCAGCACTTCAGTCAAGATCAAGAACAGAGTATTAATTTAGAAGCAGGAAAGACTTATTATTTAAATAGTATAGCTGATTTTGGATTAAATACAGTGACATTCCGTGGAAATCAAGACAATCCTCCAACTGTCATTATTGGAACTGAAGGCGGATTTGTTACTGAAGGAGGTCTGAAAATTAAGTATGTAAATTTTGATTGTTCTGCAATGGAAACTCAGACTGGTGTATTGACTTTGGGTAATGCACCTGCAAGTGGAGCTCCAGGTACTGAAAAAGGAAATGCATATCTTATTGATTATTCTATTGTTTTTCAGGGATGTAGTTTTAAGGAAATTAATAATAGTCTTGTCTATGCAGGTAAGGATAATGGACCATGGGCACTGAAGGATTTTCGTATTCTTGATTGTATTGTTGAAATGAATAATGGAAGTACAAGTAGTCCTATTATTAATTTTCAAGATAATGGTGGTAGAGCTATAAAGAGTATCTCCATTCAAAATAGTACATTCTATAATCTTCAAACTAATAGTAAGGCTTATTTTATTCGTATGAATAACGCAAGTAATGCCCGACCTGATAAAACTTGGAATGATACTTCCGGAAGTGTTACTATTACAAATAATACATTTTATCAGACAATGTCTAACAAAGACTTTGCTAACAATATGGCGAGTGTAAATGCAGTGACTACTACTATTAAGAATAATATCTTTTATAATACCTATCGGGTGCAGAAAATAGCCGGTAACACTACAAAGGCAATTAGTGATAATTATCTTTATTCTGACGGAGGGGAAAATGTCGGTAGTTTGGATAATACTGACAAGACTTACGGAACTGAAGAAAATCCACAGTTTGTCGGTCCTGTAAATCAAGATCCGGATAAGGTTAATTTTGTTCCGGCTAGTAGCACAAAGGCTTATGCGAATAGAGCTGGTGATCCCCGTTGGTTTGAATAAAAGTGAGAAATTATAATTCTATAAAAATGAAACATAAGAGAATATTCAATTTGTGTTTATGCACACTTCTGGCTTTTGTAACGGCTTTTCCTACTTTTGCTCAGAATGCTCAAACATATAAAGGAGTGATTGTTGATGAAGCTGAAGAACCTATTATTGGCGCTTCTGTAAAGGTGGTAGGAACGACTACAGGAACAATTACAGATTTGAATGGAAAGTTTGTTGTGAACGTACCTGCTGGAAAACAGGTTGAAATATCATATATTGGCTATATTCCACAGGTAATATCCAATTTGAAGCAAACTAAAATTATACTAAAAGAGGATACAAAGCAACTTGATGAGGTTGTAGTTGTAGGATATGGTACACAGAAAAAAGCGCATTTGACAGGTGCTATTGCTACTGTACCTGTAGATGAAATTCAAGACATTTCATCAGGTAGCCTAGCTAATACATTAAGTGGTTTGGTTAATGGTGTTAGTGTAAGTGGTGGTGATACCCGTCCAGGTGAAACGGCTAGAATTAGTATCCGTCAAAATAATGTATTAACGGAAATGAAAGCGACAAATGTGGAGCCATTATACGTTATTGATGGATATATCTATCCGACAGAAGTTAAGGTGGGCAATGTTACAGAAAATTTAGGTGCTACGGCATTTAATAATTTGGCCCCATCAGTGATAGAAAGTATTTCTGTTCTGAAAGATGCCGCTGCTGCTGTATATGGTGCTCGTGCTGCAAATGGTGTTGTATTGGTTACAACAAAAAAAGGAAACTTAGGTGCACCGAAGATTTCTTATAGTGGAACCTTTGGTATTACTGATGAAGTCTCACGTGCTAAGATGTTGAATGCATATCAATATGGTAAATTATGGAATGCTGTACGTGCAGCAGATCCTACAGATACCTCTATTAATCCGCTGACAGATTTATTTCAGGCAGATGAACTGAGTACTATGAGAGGGTTAAACTATGACCTGTTGGATAAATATTGGAAAGCAGCATTTACGCAGCAACATAGTGTCAACCTAAGCGGTGCTACGGAAAGAGCTAGTTACTTTGCAGGTATTTCATTCTTTGATCAGGATGGTAATCTTGGTAAGTTGGATTATAATCGATGGAATTATCGTGCCGGAGTTGATGTGAAAATTAGTAAATGGTTAAAAGCTAATCTGCAAGTTTCAGGTGATTACGGTAAGCAGAATAAACCAAATGTTAAAGTAGGAGGCACTAATTCTGAAACAGATTATAATCTTTTATTGATGCATCCACGTTATATACCTGAAACAGTGGATGGTAATCCTCTTGCTACTTATGGTATTAGCAATAAACAGGTCAGTAACTCTCAGAATTACTCATTCTCCGTCCTTCAGAATCTAGGTGATTATAATAAGACAATGACATCGAATATGAATATAAACGCAGGTTTGGAGTATGATTTCGGTTGGAATAAATGGTTGAAAGGCTTAAGACTAAAGTTTACTTATTCTAAGAGTATTAATACGTCGAAAAATAATCAGTATGGTTCTTCTTATGAACTTTACTATATGGCTGATCGTGCAGGTAGTGGAAGTCACTTGTATACGCCAGTTTCAGGCCAAGAATCCCTTTATGAAGCATTGTTGAATGAGAATAATTTTTTGTTAGCTAATGGAGGGGCAACTATTTATAATGGTGATAAATCCTATTTATCCCGTGATATGAACCGTACAGATAATTATCAGATGAACTTTATGGCAACTTATAACCGTGACTTTGGTGATCATCATGTAGGTGCTTTATTTTCTATCGAAAGATCTGAAGCTGAAAGTGAGTACTTGAATGGTAGTGTTACATATCCATATGAATTTACTACAGGACAGTCTAATTCTGTAGGCGCAGGTAGTGAGCCTGGCACGGTATTCACACGTTCAGAATCTGGTACGCTATCTTATATTGGTCGTATTAATTATGCCTATGCTGATAAATATTTGTTCGAATTTTTGTTACGTTCGGATGCGTCCACCAAGTTTGCTCCTGAAAACTATTGGGGGGTGTTCCCTTCTGTCTCTGGAGGTTGGGTGATTTCGCAAGAAAACTGGTTTAAGAATAAGGTGAAATGGGTTGATTATCTGAAGGTACGCGGTTCATTCGGTTTAACAGGCCGTGATAATACGGTAGCATGGCAATGGATGCAGAACTATGGAACGGATAAAGATAAAGGTCCGGTATTTGGAACAGGAACTTCAGAAAATGCAGGTAGCCATATAACATTGAACAAAAATAATTCAGCTGTTAATCGTGACGCACATTGGGATAAATCATATAAAGCGAACTTTGGTATTGATTTTAATGTATTGAATAATCGTTTATCATTCAATCTTGATGGTTATTATGAATGGAACCGTGAAATGTTACTTCCGTATATAGCTTCAATTCCTGGTACAGTGGGTTCACAATCTGCCAATATTAATTATGGTAAGTTAGATACATATGGAGTGGAATTGTCTATGACATGGAGAGACAAAATTGGTAAGGATTTTAAATATAGGATTTCTGTAAATACAGGTTATTCAGATAATAAAGTATTAGAAAGAGACTGGGATAATCCAATGACTTTCAAGAGTATTGCTAAAGGTGACAGATTGGATATAGGTACATGGGGTATGCAATGTATTGGCATGTTCCGTAATTATCAGGATATCGATGAGTATTTTGCGAAGTATAATATTACTTCATATATGGGTATGACCAAGGAAAATGTAAAACCAGGTATGCTGATATATAAAGATGTTCGTGGAGCTTTACAAACAGATGGTACATATGCTGCTCCAGATGGTATTGTAGACAAAGACAATGACCAGGTGCGTTTGTCAAACCGGAGCAATCCTTATGGATTAACTACTAATCTGAGTGCAGAATGGAAGGGAATCTCTGTGTCCGCACAGATAAGTGCAAGTTGGGGTGGATATAGCTTTGTACCTTCATCAGCTCTTAAAATTGGTAATATGGTTGGTTCAGGATCAAATAGCTACACAGATTTGGAATATACCAGTATGCCTTCTTTTTGGAATACTGATAATATGTATGTTTACAATGATATAGTTGACGCAGCAGGTAATGTTGTGGTAAAAGCAAATCGTAATGCCGAATATCCAAATTTGAGATGGAGCAGTGTAAATAGTGTAACATCTACTTTCTGGAGAATAAGTGGTACCCGGGTTAAACTAAACCGTTTGACATTAGCATATCGCATACCATCGAGGATTACTAAATTGGTAGGTATTGAAAGTTGTCGCTTTAATGTAACAGGACAAAACTTATTAAGTTTCTACAATCCTTATCCTGATAATTTTATTGATCCGATGACTTCTTATGGTAGTTACCCGACTTTGCGCAAGTTTACCATTGGTGTTAATGTTACATTCTAAAAGAAAACCATAATGAAAAGAAAAAATATATTAATCATAAGCGTAGCCTTTATGGCATCAACAGTTTTTACATCATGTAGTGATCAATTTCTGCAAGATAAGAAAAACTATGATAGTGCCAGTGCTGACTCATATAACTATTTCAGTGGAGCGTTAGGTCGTGTAGCTGATATATATGCATGGTGTTTACCGGATGTTAGATCAAATCCAAGCTGGAAATATAACAGTACGGGTGCAGCTGATCTTCAGTCTCAATCAACGGAAGAATATAGTGGCTTTGGCTCTTTTGTAGATCCAGATGCAGAGATGACTTATCAATCAGGCAATAATCCTGTACCTGATTATTTTCATGGAAGTTCGGGTAATATCCAGCAAATGGCATGGGGACGTATCCGTAATTGTAATGATGTTATTAAAGGAATTGAAGGCAGCACATTGTCACAAGACGAAAAGAATCAGCTATTAGGGCAGGTTTATTTCTTCCGTGCATGGTGTTATTATAGTTTGGTAAAATGGTATGGTGGTGTGCCTATTATTAAAGAAGTTCAGGATATTGTTGCAGAATCTGTTGTTCCTCGTGCGACTACTAAAGAATGTATAGAATTTATCTGTGAAGATTTGGAATTATCTGCTGAATTACTAAAGCCTTTCACTACAAATGGTGGATGGTCAACGAGTGATTTTGGTCGTGTAACTTCCGGTACAGCACTAGCATTAAAAGGACGTGTTCTTCTTCTTTATGCAAGTCCATTATTTAATCGTAAAAATGATGTAGCTCGATGGGAACAGGCTTATAATGATATTAGTGAATCTATGGCTATAATAAATGCTTGTGGATACGGTCTAGCTCATGAAAGTGATCCAGGTGTCAATGCTTCAGGATGGGCAAGCATGTTCTCTGAAGTTCAGGGGAATACAGAAGCGGTATTTGTAACACTTTATAATACAAATACTTCTAGTAGTGCAGCCGATTTTAGTAAAAATAATCCATGGGAACATGGTATCCGTCCATCTAATACTGCTGGTGGTGGAGGTAAAACTCCTTCTGCGATGTTGGTAGATATGTTCCCTATGGCTGATGGTAAAAGACCAAACAGCTGTGATACGTATACTAAATTAGATGCGTCTGAAATATCCTATGATGCAAATGTTCCATTTATGAATCGTGATCCACGTTTTTATCGGACATTTGCTTTTCCGGGTGTGCGTTGGGCATTTAATGGTGATCCAAGAGGAGATAAAAACAATAATCCATATAATGGTACTGAATATGAATTATGGAATTATGTTTGGTATACTTCAACTGCAGATAGGGATGATGCGGAAAGCAATAATGCATATGGATCAGATAACTTACTATCTAGTGCCAAAGGTTTTTATATACGTAAACGTACGGATGACCGCGATGTGAATTCGAATCCGAGATATTTATTTGATGCATCAAATGGTTTCAAGTATTGTGCAAGTCCATATATGGAGATTCGTTATGCTGAGGTTTTGTTGAACTATGCAGAAGCAGCATGTGGTGCTAATCATTTGGATATAGCTGTTGAGCAATTGAAGAAAATTCGTGCACGTGTAGGGTATACTGCAGCTAATAATTATGGTTTACCCGCGAATATAGGAAGTGATCAGGCAGCATGTTTTGCAGCTATCTTATATGAGCGTCAGATTGAATTTGCATACGAAGGCAAACGCTTTGATGATTTGCGTCGTTGGATGCTGTTTGACGGAGGTACAGAAAGAGTTGACGGAGCACCCGATTCATGGACATTAACTGGCTGGAATGGGAATACCTGCACATATTTAGGCTTTAAACAGTTGAATGGACAACGCCGTGATAATTTGGAGTTCCGTGTAAGTAATAACTATAATAACGGAATTGGTGGTAATAGCTGGCCTGTAAATGATGAGACAAAAAATCCTGATCCATTGAAGGACGTGGATCGTCCGGCAGCATTAGATTTGAAGGAGAGTCTTTCTACTCAGCAAGAAAATTTGAAGAATTTCTACTATACCTATCTGACTCGTAAGAAAAAGAAAGGTGATGCTTATACTCCAGACAAGGGAGAAAAGTATATGAAATTCTATCCTAAATATTATTTTTTGGGTTTATATCAGAGTGCACAAAGTGCTAACTCTACTTTAAAACAAACTATTGGTTGGGGAGATTATATGAATGGTGGTTCTAATGGAACTTTTGACCCATTAGCAGAATAAAAGATTCGGTATATTAATCTATTTTTTGTATATAGCGTTTCAGACAATTCCTCTCTTATAGAGGAATGTTTGAAACGCTATGTCATTTTATTATATTTTCTCCTAATTTTTTTTCAAATAATTTTGTTTTTCCTGATTACAAAATCTTTCCTCTCTCGTCTTATTATTGTATTTTTGAATTAACAATCTCACAAAACCCAATAAAAATGAAGAAGAAACATGTACTTTTAGTAGCTTTTGCAGCTGCAATGTTGACTCCGACCGTTGTATGGGCACAATACCCGCAGATAACTGACGAAGCCAAAGCGAATTATACAAAGATGATGACCGAGGAACGGAAACGTTCTGATGAAGCATGGGAGAAAGCGTTACCTATAGTACTGAAAGAAGCAAAAGAAGGACGTCCTTATATCTCATGGGCTGGTCGTCCCTATGATTTGCCACAAGCTAGAATTCCCTCGTTTCCGGGTGCTGAAGGAGGCGGAATGTATAGTTTCGGTGGCCGTGGTGGTAAGGTAATTACGGTTACTAATTTGAATGATCGTGGTCCGGGTTCATTCCGCGAAGCTTGTGAGACAGGTGGTGCACGTATTATTGTATTCAATGTGGCTGGTATCATTCGTTTGGAATCTCCGATTATTGTTCGAGCACCTTACGTTACTATTGCCGGACAGACAGCACCGGGTGATGGTGTCTGCATTGCCGGAGAATCATTTTGGGTGGATACACACGACGTAGTTGTACGTCATATGAGATTCCGTCGTGGAGAAACAAAAGTATGGCATCGTGACGACTCTTTCGGTGGTAATCCGATTGGTAATATCATGATAGACCACTGTTCATGTACATGGGGACTGGACGAAAATATATCTTTCTACCGTCATATGTACGATCCGAGTGAAGGTCAATATGAAAGCAAGGATTTGAAGCTTCCGACAGTCAATGTAACTATTCAGAATACAATTTCTGCGAAAGCGCTGGATACCTATAATCATGCATTCGGCAGTACGCTGGGAGGTGAGAACTGTGCATTTATGCGTAACCTTTGGGCCAGCAATTCTGGTCGCAATCCGTCTGTAGGCTGGAATGGAGTATTCAACTTCGTTAATAATGTAGTATTTAATTGGGTGCATCGTTCTTCTGATGGTGGCGATTATACCGCCATGTTCAATATGATCAATAACTATTATAAACCCGGTCCTGCTACTCCAAAGAATAATACGGTAGGCTGCCGTATTCTGAAACCGGAAGCCGGACGCAGTAAACTGAATTATAAGGTATACGGTCGCGTGTATGCTGATGGTAACGTTATGGAAGGCTATCCGGAAATCACGAAAGATAACTGGAATGGTGGTATCCAAATCGAGAGTCAGCCAAATACAGAGGGATATACTGAGAATATGCGGAGCTATGAGCCGTTTGCAATGCCTTATATCAAAATTACATCAGCTAATGATGCTTATGATTATGTGACAAAACATGTTGGTGCCAATATACCCTGCCGTGATATCGTGGACGAACGCATCATAGAAGAAGTAAAAACAGGTATTCCTTATTATGACAAGAAACTTGCGAAGGATGCTAATGGTGATCTTACAGGCTTGTCTCCTAAGTCAATGGGAGAAGACGGTCAGTTTAAATATCGTCGTTTACCTAAAGATTCTTATAAGATAGGTATCATTACTGATATTCGTCAGATGGGTGGTTTCCCCGAATATAAAGGAACTCCGTATGTGGATACGGATGGTGACGGTATGCCGGATGAATGGGAAATTGCTAATGGATTGAATCCGAATGATCCAAGTGATGCTAATAAAGATTGTACAGGTGACGGATATACGAATATTGAAAAGTATATCAATGGAATCAGTACAAAACACAAAGTAGACTGGAGAGATTTAAAAAATAACTACGATACATTGGCTGAGAAAGGAAAATTAATGTAATCTGCAACTGGTATCGGTATAAGATGCCGGAACTGGGTTTCCTTTTGGCATATGGTATAAAAAATAAGATGAAATGAAAAAGATAGTTTTAATGTCTCTGTTGTTGCTTTGCGGTTGGATATCTGCCGGAGCAGTCGATTTGAACAAAGAGAATCGTGATCCGAAATATGTAGAGTCTATAGTCAATCGTTCGCAGAAAATTGTAGATAAACTAGGACTTACGGATGTGAAAGCAGCCGAAGACGTTTGTAATATTATTGCCAATCGCTATTTCGAACTGAATGATATTTATGAAATACGTGATGCAAAAGTAAAAACCGTTAAGGAATCAGGTTTGACCGGTGATGCGAAAAATGAAGCGTTGAAGGCTGCTGAAAACGAAAAAGATGCAGCTTTGTACCGTTCTCACTTTGCTTTTCCTGCCAGTTTATATCTCTTTTTGAATGAGGAACAGATAGAAGCCGTAAAAGATGGAATGACTTATGGCGTGGTGAAAGTGACTTATGAAGCTACGCTTGATATGATTCCTTCTTTGAAAGAAGAAGAAAAGGTACAAATCTATGCTTGGTTGGTGGAAGCGCGTGAGTTTGCCATGGATGCGGAAAATTCAAATAAGAAACATGCGGCTTTCGGCAAGTACAAAGGACGTATCAACAATTATCTGGCTAAGCGGGGATATAATTTGACGAAAGAACGTGAAGAGTGGGCCAAACGTGTGAAAGCACGGGGAGGAACGCTGTAAAAGTATAGAATCTGGTAAGAAAGGATTGGTAACCAATGAGATACTATAAAAAGAAGTGGAATTCTTTCCCATTATTAAATGGTTAGTTTGTTTGATGGAGGAAAGGGTGGCTCGGAGAGTCGCCCTTTTTATCGTCTCTAAATTTTGATTCTGACGAATCTTCCAATCTATTTGAGTACAAATCCGGCTTTTCATCGTCTCTGTATAAAGGATATTAGTATAGTGTAAAAGAATCAATCATAGAAATGGGAAAGTTAAGAAATACATTAGCTGCAATAAGCATCCTGCTTTTAGCTTCTTGTGGAGGGAATAAAGATTATTATATGTTCACTTCATTTCATGAGCCGGCTGATGAAGGTTTGAGATATCTGTATAGTGAAGACGGAATGCACTGGGACAGTATTCCCGGTGTCTGGCTGAAGCCGGAATTGGGACAACATCGCCTGATGCGTGACCCTTCCATGGTGCGTACACCGGATGGTACTTATCATTTGGTATGGACTACCAGCTGGAAAGGGGATTTAGGCTTTGGTTATGCAAATTCCAAAGACTTGATTCACTGGTCGGAGCAACAAATGATTCCTGTAATGGCAGACGAACCGACCACTGTCAATGTATGGGCTCCGGAGATTTTTTATGATGACGAGAGCGAACAGTTTATGGTAGTATGGGCTTCATGTGTACCAGGTCGTTTTGAAAAGGGAATCGAAGAAGAAGAGAATAATCATCGTTTATACTACATCACTACAAGGGATTTTAAGACAGTATCCAAGACGAAAGTATTATATGATCCCGGTTTCAGCTCAATCGACGCTGTCATTGTAAAGCGTGCGAAAAATGATTATGTAATGGTACTCAAAGATAATACACGTCCCGAACGTAATCTGAAAATTGCTTTTTCAGACTCTCTGACAGGACCTTATTCGCCGTCATCACAACCATTTACCGAATCGTTTGTAGAGGGACCGTCTGTCGAGAAATTAGGTGATGATTATCTGATCTATTTTGATGTTTATAAAAAGAAAATATACGGTGCCATGTGTACCCGTGATTTTAAGAACTTCACGGATATCACAGAAAGTGTGAGTGTGCCTGTCGGGCATAAACACGGAACCATCTTTAAAGCTTCAGAATCAGATGTTAAAACATTGCTGGAAGAAAGCAAGAAGAAATAAACTTAAACCGGATAAGTTGAATCCGGAATAAACTAAAACCTGAAATAAATCATGAACAACTCAACGAAGATTCTTCTTGTATTGGCTGCCGGATGGATGGCGACTACCATTCAGGCGCAGACTCCGCAGGATAGAATCCATTACACAGGAAAAGAATTATCGAATCCCACCTATCACGACGGACAATTATCTCCGGTAGTGGGAGTGCATAATATTCAACTGGTGCGTGCCAATCGCGAGCATCCGGAAGCGTCGAACGGCAATGGATGGACTTACAATCATCAGCCTATGCTGGCTTACTGGAACGGTCAGTTTTATTATCAGTATTTGGCAGATCCGTCAGATGAACATGTACCACCTTCCCAAACGTTCCTCATGACCTCGAAAGACGGTTATCAATGGACAAATCCGGAAATAGTATTCCCTCCTTACAAAGTGCCGGACGGATATACCAAAGAATCCCGTCCGGGTATGCAGGCAAAAGACTTGATTGCTATCATGCACCAGCGTGTAGGCTTTTATGTATCTAAGTCGGGCAGATTGATTACGATGGGAAATTACGGAGTAGCTTTGGATAAGAAAGATGATCCGAACGACGGAAACGGTATCGGTCGGGTAGTACGTGAGATTAAGAAGGACGGTTCGTTCGGACCGATTTATTTCATTTATTACAATCATGGATTCAACGAAAAGAATACCGATTATCCCTATTTTAAAAAGAGCAAAGACCGGGAGTTCGTAAAGGCTTGTCAGGAAATACTGGATAATCCGCTTTATATGATGCAATGGGTAGAAGAAGCTGACCGTGAAGATCCGATCATTCCACTGAAAAAAGGATATAAAGCATTCAACTGCTATACATTGCCCGATGGACGCATTGCGAGTCTTTGGAAACACGCTTTGACTTCGATCAGTGAAGATGGGGGACATACCTGGGCAGAACCGGTGCTTCGTGCAAAAGGATTTGTCAACAGTAATGCGAAAATCTGGGGACAACGTCTGAGCGATGGAGCCTACGCTACGGTTTATAATCCGTCGGAATTCCGCTGGCCGTTGGCTATCTCATTGAGTAAGGACGGATTGGAGTATACTACATTAAACTTAGTACATGGTGAAATTACTCCGATGCGCTATGGAGGAAATTACAAATCATATGGTCCTCAATATCCCCGTGGCATTCAGGAAGGAAACGGAGTGCCTGCAGATGGTGATTTATGGGTTTCATATAGTGTGAATAAAGAAGATATGTGGATTTCCCGCATTCCTGTTCCGGTAGAGATTAATGCTTCTGCACATGCGGATGATGATTTTTCGAAATTTGGATCAATAGCTGAGTTGACCAACTGGAATATTTACTCTCCGGTTTGGGCACCGGTTTCTTTAGAAGGAGCTTGGCTGAAGCTACAGGATAAAGATCCCTTCGACTATGCGAAGGTAGAACGTAAGATTCCGGCTTCGAAAGAATTGAAAGTCTCATTTGATTTGTTGGCAGAACAGAATGATAAAGGTAGACTTCAAATTGACTTCCTGGATGGGAACAGCATTGCCTGTTCGCGATTGGAACTCACTCCGGACGGTATTTTCCGTATGAAAGGTGGGTCACGTTTTGCAAATATGATGAACTATGAAGCAGGAAAGACTTATCATGTAGAAGCTGTTCTTTCGACTGCCGATCGTAATATTCAAGTGTATGTAGATGGTAAGAGGGTAGGGCTGCGTATGTTCTATGCTCCGGTAGCAACGATTGAACGGATTGTTTTCCGTACCGGAGAAATGCGTACATTCCCGACTGTGGATACTCCTGCCGACCAAACCTATGATTTGCCCGATGCAGGCGGACAGGAACCATTGGCAGAATATCGTATAGCCAATGTGAAGACTTCGTCCACCGATAAGGACGCTTCTTCCGCTTTTTTGAAATATGCAGACTTTAGTCATTATGCAGAATCTTTCAATGGCATGGAAGATGAAAATATTGTTCAGGCTATTCCCAATGCCAAGGCTTCGGAATGGATGGAAGAAAATATCCCTTTGTTTGAATGCCCACAGCGTAATTTTGAAGAAATGTATTATTATCGTTGGTGGTCATTGCGTAAGCATATCAAGGAGACTCCCGTCGGATATGGTATGACCGAGTTTTTGGTTCAGCGTTCTTATTCGGATAAGTATAACCTGATTGCCTGTGCTATCGGACATCATATTTATGAAAGTCGTTGGCTGCGTGATCCGAAATATCTGGATCAGATTATCCATACATGGTATCGTGGCAATGATGGAGGACCGATGAAGAAGATGGATAAGTTCAGTTCATGGAATGCAGATGCTGTACTGGCACGCTATATGGTAGATGGCGATAAAGATTTCATGCTGGATATGACGAAGGATCTGGAAACGGAATATCAGCGTTGGGAACGTACCAACCGCTTGAAGAACGGACTGTATTGGCAGGGTGATGTACAGGATGGCATGGAGGAATCCATCAGTGGCGGCCGAAAAAAGAAATATGCCCGTCCGACGATTAACAGCTATATGTATGGTAATGCAAAAGCCCTTTCGATAATGGGAATCCTTTCCGGTGATGAAGGAATGGCTATGAGGTATGGTATGAGAGCGGCTACATTAAAGAGTCTCGTAGAAAACGATTTATGGAATACACGCCATCAGTTCTTTGAAACGATGCGTAGTGACTCTTCCGCCAATGTGCGCGAGGCAATCGGATATATTCCGTGGTATTTCAATTTACCGGATACAACAAAGAAATATGAAGTTGCCTGGAAAGAAATTATGGATGAGAAAGGATTTTCTGCTCCTTATGGATTGACTACGGCAGAACGCCGTCATCCGGAATTCCGCACACGCGGAGTCGGTAAATGTGAATGGGACGGGGCTATCTGGCCGTTTGCTTCTGCACAGACGTTAACTGCAATGGCTAATTTCATGAATAATTATCCTCAGACCGTTTTGTCTGACAGCGTATATTTCCGTCAGATGGAATTGTATGTAGAGTCGCAGTATCATCGTGGACGTCCATATATTGGCGAGTATCTGGACGAAGTAACCGGATATTGGCTGAAAGGCGATCAGGAGCGTAGTCGCTATTACAATCATTCTACTTTCAATGATTTGATGATTACCGGATTGATCGGACTTCGTCCGCGTCTGGATGATACGATAGAGATTAATCCGCTGATTCCGGCAGATAAATGGGATTGGTTCTGTCTGGATAATGTTTTATATCATGGTCATAATCTGACGATTCTTTGGGATAAGAATGGCGATCGTTATCATTGTGGAAAGGGATTGCGTATCTTTGTGAATGGAAAAGAAGCAGGACATGCAGATACGTTGACAAGACTTGTTTGCGAGAATGCATTAAAGTGATATATTTATAACAGATAAGAGACAGAGCAATAATGACTTTTAAGAAATATCTTCTTCTTCTACTTTGTCTGCCATGCTTCGTACAGGCAAAGAATATAACGATCAGCCGCCTTACCTGCGAAATGCAGGAAGGGCTGGTGGTCGTTGAAAGCTGTCCCCGTTTGGGATGGGCAATGGAATCACCGGAGAATGGCACGAGACAGACTGCTTATGAAATAGAGATTAGGGAGGCTTTTACCGGACGTTCCGTCTGGAATAGTGGAAAGGTTACTTCTTCACAGAGTCAGCTGGTTCCGACTGAAGGAGCGGATATATGTCTGAATAATCCATTTAATTATAGTTGGCGTGTGCGTGTCTGGGATGAGACGGATACTCCTTCCGAATGGAGTCAGGAAGCAAAATTCCGTTTGGCATCCGATGACCTTTCTTCAGGGAAATGGATCGGCGCCATCACTCGTAAGGATTCTCACCTTCCCGAAGGGCGAAAGTTTCATGGTGGCGAATTGAAGAAACCGGAGGTGAAAGCTGCTTGGGAAGCGGTAGATACTTTGGCAAAGAAAAGTATTTGCTTGCGAAGAACGTTTCAGACAGGAGAGGCAAAAGGGAAGAATGCGAATCGGAAATCCGGAAAGAAAATCGTGGAAGCTACTGCGTATGTTTGTGGCCTGGGATTCTATGAGTTTTCTCTGAATGGCAAAAAAATAGGAGATAGTGAATTTGCTCCGCTTTGGAGCGATTATGATAAGAGTGTTTATTATAATACATACGATGTAACGGAGCAGTTACGGCATGGTGAGAATGTTGTAGGAATCTTATTGGGGAATGGATTCTACAATGTACAGGGAGGGCGCTATCGCAAATTGCAGATTAGTTTTGGTCCTCCCACACTTTTATTTGAATTAGTAATCAATTATGAGGATGGGACACGCGAGACGATCCGTTCGGATCAGGAGTGGAAATATGATCTGACTCCGATAATCTTTAATTGTATTTATGGAGGGGAAGATTATGACGCCCGTCGCGAACAGAAAGGATGGAATCAAGTTGGTTTCAATGATAGCCATTGGCGTCCGGTAGTGGTTCAGGAAGCGCCGAAAGGAGTGATCCGTCCGCAGATGGCACCTCCGGTGAAGATTATGGAACGGTATGATATTCAGAAAGTAACCAAGTTGAATTCAGAACAGGTGATGGCTGCTTCCAAATCTACCAAACGAACAGTAGACCCTTCTGCTGTTGTGTTGGATATGGGACAGAATCTGGCCGGTTTTCCGGAGATAACCGTACGTGGTAAACGAGGACAGAAAGTCACCTTGATAGTAGCGGAAGCATTGACGGATGAAGGAGCTTGTAATCAGCGTCAGACAGGGCGTCAGCATTATTATGAATATACACTGAAAGGTGAAGGTGATGAAATCTGGCATCCTCGTTTTTCATATTATGGTTTTCGGTACATTCAGGTAGAAGGTGCTGTCTTGAAAGAACAGAAAAATCCTCAGGAACTGCCTGTCCTTAAAAACATTCAATCCTGTTTTGTCTATAATTCGGCAAAGAAAGTCTCTACATTCGAATCTTCCAACCGAATATTCAATGCAGTTCATCGATTGATTGAGAAGGCGGTTCGCAGTAATATGCAATCCGTATTTACCGATTGTCCGCATCGGGAGAAACTCGGATGGCTGGAACAGGTGCACCTCAATGGACCGGGACTACTCTATAATTATGATCTGACGGCCTATGCTCCACAGATTATGCAGAATATGGCAGACGCCCAGCATCCGAATGGAGCAATGCCCACAACGGCTCCGGAGTATGTAGTCTTTGAAGGCCCCGGAATGGATGCTTTTGCCGAATCCCCGGAGTGGGGAGGTTCACTAGTTATTTTCCCGTTTATGTACTATGAAACTTATGGAGATGATTCTTTGATAAAGAAATATTATCAGCATATGCGTCGTTACACTGACTATCTTAAGACTCGGGCAGATAACGGTATTCTTTCTTTCGGATTGGGTGACTGGTATGATTATGGAGATTTCCGCGCCGGATTCTCCCGTAATACACCTGTTCCGTTGGTGGCTACGGCACATTATTATATGACTGTCATGTATCTGATAAAGGCTGCCCGAATGGTAGGCAATGAATTTGACGTTCGTTATTACAGTTCATTAGCACATGATATAATGGTAGCGTTTAACAAACGGTTTCTGGATAGTAATACAGCACAATATGGTACAGGGAGTCAAGCTAGTAATGCGCTTCCCATTTTCCTTCAGATGACTCAAAGTACAGGAGATAAAGGAGATTACACACCGGATGCAAGTCTGACTGCCAAAGTGTTGACGAATCTGATTAAAGATGTTGAATCACACGGCAATCGTTTGACTACCGGAGATGTGGGAAACCGCTATCTGATTCAGACATTGGCACGTAATGGACAGCATGAGCTTATTTATAAGATGTTCAATCATGAAGAAGCTCCCGGATACGGCTTCCAGCTGAAGTTTGGTGCAACTACATTGACGGAGCAGTGGGACCCGCGTCAAGGTTCTTCATGGAATCATTTCATGATGGGACAGATTGATGAATGGTTCTTTAATTCATTGATTGGTATTCGTCCGTCTACAACATTATCAGCTTCTGTAAATGAAAAGGATGAGCCAATGCAAGGTTATCAGAAGTTTGTCATTGCTCCGAAGCTGGTAGGAGACTTGAAATACGTTAAATCAACTTATGAGACTCTTTACGGTACGATTCTGGTAGACTGGACTCGTCAGAACGGAACTTTTACTCTGAATGTATCTGTACCGGTGAATACCACTGCTATCGTTTATCTTCCAGGTGAAAAAGAACCGAAAGAAGTACAAAGTGGGACATATAAGTTTGTTGCTGCCGAATAAGATATAAAAAAGAAGAACTATTTAATAATATAGAATATGAATTTACGAATTACTCTTTTGGCTTTTCTTTGCCTTTGCGCAACGGCGATCCTCCGTGCCGAACGCGTCGATATGTTGAAAGCGGGTGCAAAAGCAAATGGGAAAGCTCTCAATACAAAGCTGATAAATTCAACGATTGACCGTTTGAATCGTGGAGGTGGAGGTACGCTCTTTTTTCCTGCCGGAACGTATCTGACGGGAAGTATCCATCTGAAAAGTAACATTACACTGGAACTGGAAGCCGGAGCTACCCTGCTTTTTTCAGACAACTTTGATGATTATCTCCCTTTTGTAGAAGTACGTCACGAAGGAGTCATGATGAAAAGTTTCCAGCCGTTAATCTATGCGGTTGATGCGGAAAATATTACTATTAAGGGAGAAGGTACACTGGATGGTCAAGGTAAGAAGTGGTGGATGGAGTTCTTTCGTGTAATGATTGACCTAAAAGATAATGGTATGCGTGATATTAATAAATATCAGCCGATGTGGGATGCTCAGAATGATACGACTGCCATCTATGCAGAGACGAATAAAGATTATGTCAGCACTTTGCAGCGTCGTTTTTTCCGCCCTCCGTTCATTCAGCCTGTTCGTTGCAAGAAGGTGAAGATTGAAGGAGTGAAAATTGTCAATTCTCCTTTCTGGACTGTTAATCCGGAGTTTTGTGATAATGTGACCATCAAAGGGATCACAATAAATAATGTCCCTTCTCCCAACACGGATGGAATCAATCCTGAATCCTGCCGGAATGTACATATCAGTGATTGCCATATTTCTGTAGGCGATGACTGCATTACGATTAAATCCGGAAGAGACGCACAAGCCCGCCGCTTGGGAGTGCCGTGTGAGAATATTACTATTACCAATTGTACGATGCTTGCCGGTCATGGTGGTGTAGTGATCGGCAGTGAAATGAGTGGCAGTGTACGTAAGGTCACAATCTCTAACTGTGTATTTGACGGAACCGACCGTGGTATCCGCATCAAGTCAACCCGTGGAAGGGGAGGAGTCGTAGAGGATATCCGTGTCAGCAATATCGTAATGAGTAACATCAAGCAGGAGGCTGTCGTCTTGAATCTGAAATACAGCCAAATGCCTGCAGAAGCAAAGAGTGAGCGTACTCCGATATTTCGTAATGTTCATATCAGCGGTATGACTGTGACGGATGTAAAGACTCCGATTAAAATAGTAGGACTGGAAGAAGCTCCGATTTTTGACATTGTATTGCGTGACATCCATATTCAGGGAGCCAGACAGAAGTGTATCTTTGAAGATTGTGAACGTATCACTATGGATAACGTAATCATTAACGGTGAAGAAATAAAACTGAAATAAACCTCTTGGGAGGTTACATATTTATAAATATAAGAAAATGAAACGAATCCTTTTCTCATTGCTTCTCGCTGCATCTCTTTCGGCAGAAGCACAGACGCAGACATACGAGACGGAATTTGCCCGTCCCTTGAATGAAGTATTGGCAGATATTCAAAATCGTTTCGGAATCCGTCTGAAATATGATATTGATACGGTAGGAAAGATTTTACCTTATGCTGATTTCCGTATCCGCCCTTATTCTGTAGAAGAATCTTTGACGAATGTGTTGTCACCATTCGATTATAAATTTGTCAGACAGAGCGGTAATCTATATAAGTTGAAGGCTTATGAATATCCTCGTCGTACAGATGCTGACGGAGAAAAAATGCTGGCTTATCTCAATACGCTTTATGCGGATAAGCAGGCTTTTGAACTTCGTGCCGATTCACTGAGAAAAGAGGTCCGTCAACGTTTGGGGATCGATACTTTATTGGCCCAATGTGTAAACTCAACCCCCATTCTATCGAAAATACGGAAGTTTGATGGCTATACTGTGCAGAATTTCGCACTTGAAACTCTACCGGGACTGTATGTTTGCGGGGCTGTTTATACGCCTCAATCGAAAGGGAAACACGCTCTGATTATTTGTCCGAACGGACATTTTGGTGGCGGTCGTTATCGGGAAGATCAGCAGCAGCGTATGGGCACATTAGCTCGTATGGGAGCTGTTTGTGTCGATTATGATTTGTTTGGCTGGGGAGAATCAATTCTCCAGGTGGGAAGTGCGGCGCATCGTAGTAGTGCGGCACATACTATTCAGGCAATGAATGGATTGTTGATTCTCGATTATATGCTTGCTTCCCGTAAAGATATCGATACCAAGCGTATTGGTGCCAACGGTGGTTCCGGTGGTGGAACGCATACTGTACTACTGACAACGTTGGATGACCGTTTTACTGCTTCTGCCCCGGTGGTTAGTCTGGCTTCTCATTTCGATGGTGGTTGTCCTTGTGAAAGCGGTATGCCTATTCAGCTATCGGCAGGAGGTACTTGTAATGCCGAACTGGCTGCAACATTCGCTCCCCGTCCGCAATTAGTGGTTTCTGATGGCGGGGACTGGACAGCAAGTGTTCCTGCACTTGAATTTCCGTATTTGCAGCGTATCTATGGATTCTATGATGCGAAAGACAACGTGACGAACGTTCATCTTCCCAAAGAAAAACATGATTTCGGTCCGAATAAAAGAAATGCAGTCTATGATTTCTTTGCCGAAGTCTTCGATTTAGATAAAAAGATGTTGGATGAGAGTAAAGTAACTATCGAACCGGAGTCTGCCATGTACAGTTTTGGAGAGAAAGGGGAGTTACTACCGGAAAATGCAATTCGTTCGTTCGACAAGGTGGCTGCTTATTTTGATAAGAAGGCTTTTGCCAAATTGAAATCGGATGCTTCTCTTGAAAAGAAAGCAATGGAATGGGTAGCTTCACTCAATCTGGATGATGAAAAGAAATCAGGTTTTGCGGTGACGACTATTTATAATCATCTTCGCCAGGTTCGAGACTGGCATAATGATCATCCATATACGACAATACCTGCGGGTATCAATCCTACAACGGGCAAACCGTTAACTCAGCTCGAACGTGAGATAATAGCAGACTCAGCTATGCCCAAGGAGGTTCATGAAAGACTGATGAAAGGGTTGCGCAGAGTACTGACGGAAGAACAAGTTGAGCAGATTTTAGATAAATATACAGTTGGCAAGGTAGCATTTACCATGAAAGGGTATCAGGAGATTGTTCCTGATATGACGGAGGAAGAAACAGCCTTTATACTTGAACAGCTGAAACTGGCTCGCGAACAAGCTGTTGATTACAAAAGCATGAAACAGATATCTGCTATCTTTAAAGCTTATAAAACGAAGATCGAACTGTATTTCTATGAGCATGGCCGTAACTGGCGCCAAATGTATAAAGACTATGCAGAAAAGCGAAAGGCGGAAAAAGCAAAGGAAGGGAAATAGAGCCTCAAAGATACTTTTTTATTAATGCATACTATAAGCAGCAATATCTCTGACATAGAGAGGATTGCTGCTTTTTGCTTCATTTGCTTCTAGAATAATAGAGCTGGTCGGACATCTTTTATTGCGGAAAATGTGTTATATTGTGGACAGCTAATAAAAACGTATATTATATGGATAAGCAAAAAGTAGCATTAGTCCTTTCTATGGGTGGCGCACGTGGTATTGCGCATATTGGAGTTATTGAAGAATTGTTACGTCATAATTTCGAGATAACTTCTATTGCCGGAAGCTCGATGGGAGCGATGGTAGGCGCAATGTATGCTTCGGGAAAGCTGGAGGAATGTAAAGAATGGCTCTATAGCTGGGATAAACGTAAGATGTGGGAACTGGCGGATCTGACATTAAGTCGGGACGGCTTGGTGAAGGGGGATCGTTTTATCAAAGAACTGAAGCAGATTATTCCCGTTATGAATATTGAAGAATTGCCTATACCGTACGTAGCAATGGCTACTGATATTGTTTGCGATCAGGAAGTGAGGTTCGATAGTGGTAATTTGTATGATGCTATCCGTGCTACTATTTCTATACCGATGCTCTTCCGGCCTTTACGGAAAGATGGTATGGTTCTGATTGACGGAGGAATACTGAATCCCCTTCCGCTGAATCAGGTGCATCGTACGGAAGAGGATATTCTGATAGCAGTCGATGTCAATGCTCCGATTGATTGCAGTAAGAAAAAGAAAATGAGTCCTTATAACTTGTTGACAGAATCTTCAAGAATGATGATGCAGCAAATTACCCGTTATCAGATAGAACGTTGTCAGCCGGATATCTTAATTCAGATGTCCGGCAATGCTTATGATATGCTGGAGTTCCATCATGCAGCTTCTATTGTGGAGACGGGAATAGAGATTACACGGGATGTGTTGAAAGAACATACAAAAAATATCGGTTGTATAATTAACTAATCTTCATCTCTTTGTTTTTTAAGTTATTATGTTTGATATTCGGTTGGAAGCAATGGTTATCGTACATCATTACAACGTCCCCTATATGAGTATATTGCATGGTTAGTATAGGATATTGAATCTTTTAAAAGTCTTTTTCTAATCGTTTTTTGTCGTTTTTAAGCAGGACATTTTGATGTATCTTTACATATATAATTTGTTAAAAAGAAACATGTTACTGCATCTGTTTTTTAAATAATATTCTATTTTTAATTTTTACAAGAAAAATAGTGAACAAATTATCTCATGAAGCAATTATTAGTTGTATATTTGCAGTCTAAAAGAAATTTTTAAGATAATAATTATGCGACAAACAGACGAATTAAGCGATTTCAGAGAATTTAACGATCAAAATATAAATAATAAAGATGAGAATGGCAATGGAGTTATTCAAAAACTCTTTAAAAATGCTCCTTGTAATATAAGTGATTATTTAGTACTTTTTTTACAGTATGGATATCAAATAACCTGTAAAGATAGAGAAACTATAAGGGATAAATGTGAATATGAAGTTTATAAAAAATATGCAACTCTCTCAAGACTATCTTTTACTCTATATAAACAGGGACGTCCAGATTTGATAATGGAATTGTTCAATTCAGTTGATTCTTTTATAAAATCAATCTATACTATTGAATCTTTACTAACTGGTAACTCAGCATATTTTAATTATAAGATTAATGTATGGCTTTGTATAGTCAACAATGCAATTACTAACTATAGAAATTATTGGATATTTTGTGAAGCTGCACTGAAAGAATGTGGTCGGTGGGAAGAATTATATCGAATAGACTCATTTAAGGAAAAATACGATACAGTTGATAGGAAAGAAGTATTAGAGTGGGAGAATCTGAAGCAATATGAGATTCTTAGGCTGCTGTATCCAAAATTAGAAGTACCGAATATATGTATTAAAGATAAAGTCGTTAGCCTTTATGAGGAGGCTAATTCATATTTTAAAAGAACTGAGTTATCAGATACTCTAAGTATTCTCAGTTATGCTATAAAAAAACAACGTCCGGTGTGGGGACATAATGATATAAAGGGTAAAACTGCTGAAGAAAAAGTTAACTCATTGTGGAATACTTTTCCACATGATTCTTTTTTAGAAGCATTATTTTATCTATCTGATTCCGGAGACTCATATATTATACTTAATCAGTTAAAAAAATATGGTAAGAGTGATATTTTAGTTCTCTTATACAATTCAGAGATATGCCCTAAATTACGAATAGGATTAGAAGCAGGAAAAGTGCGTAATTTAGATTTTCTTTTATTATTATGGGAGCTAGGGTATAGATTTCACACATTTCAGGAGTGGCAAGAGAACAATAAACTAACTAGTATTGAACAAATGAAACTTTACTGTTTGGATAGATTTTATGGCAATAATTTAGATATTGATTTAAAAGAAATTATGGATAGTATTGTTCTTCGTACGATCTGTATGGTTGAGGCTATTAAAAGTAATAACTTGTTTTGTACTGATACTCCTAATTGGAAATCTTATATAAATGGAGTACGTAGTTCAACTTTACAGCATCCTTTAAATAAATATTGGGGATATATTGATATGGCTTTGGATGCTTTTCATTTTACAGATGGTCGAAGCATGAGGAGCTATCTATCTCAGAATGAACCGGGTATAAAACTAGAAAAAGGTTGCGAGAATATTGACATAAATTCGAACATTTACAAAGCTCTATCTATTTTGTATCCGAAAGTTTATAAATAATATCAATTTGTAAGACATAGTATTGGGGATCGGATCATAGAGAAAGATAAATCATTTTTTTCGTCATACCTCCGTCAATGGTTATATTCTCACCATTGATAAAATCATTCTCATCCCGGCAGAGAAATAAACACATACGGGCAATATCTTCCGGTTTGCCCACTCGTCGGGAAGGGTGCTGAGAATGGTCTTCCGGTCGGAGTTGATCATAATCTTGTGTTTGTATCCATCCTGGAGCAATGGAGTTTACTGTGATATTCCATTCGGATAATGATAAAGCTAATGCATGAGTCAGAGAATAGATACCACCTTTGGAAGCTGCATAACCTTCACTTCCCGGTTCACTCATCAAATAACGTGTTGAGCAGATATTAATGATTCTTCCATAAGGATTAGAATCAGACTGTGCCTTACGATGAATGGCAAGTAACCGTGAAGTAATAAATACAGGACGAAGATTGACGGAAAGAATCTTGTCGAAATCTTCGACACTTGTTTCTGTAATGGAAGAAAATTTGCTGATACCGACATTGTTGATGAGGATGTCAATGTCCTTCCATTCATCCAATATCTGTTGCATACAGCTTTCAAGTGCTTCTTTATCACTAACGTCAACAGGGTGAAATATGGCTCCGGTATCTCTTGCCGTTTGTTGACCGGACACAGCATTAATGTCACAGAAGGCTACTTGATGTCCGTCTTTACAGAATGCTTCTACTATTGCTCTCCCTATGCCTTCCGCTCCGCCTGTCACGAATACTCTTTTTTTCAGGCTGTCCGGTTTTGAAACTATTTCACCTGCTACCTCCGTTTTGACTTGACTGCTGGTAGTCGTTTTCTTTTTCCCATATTTCTGTGCCTGTTTCCAAGCTGCTTTTCTGGCCTCGTATTGCTCTTGTTGTCTTTCTATATAATTATCTGCCATGAATTCTTCATTTTTAAATCTGAGGAACAAAAATACTATATTTATTCGAAAAGGCAAAATTAGTCAGAAGCCATTATGATGACTATTGAAAATCAGTATTTTGTTTGAAACCCCAGCAGTTTTAACCCTAAAAACTAACTATAATAATATCCTTGCTTAGGGGGTATATTTTGAATAAGTAATCTCCAAATAATCTATAAGATTAATATCATCATTATCATTGGTCATGAGTTTGATGATTTTATAACGCCGGATTTCTGAGGAAATACACCTTATAATAATCTGTTCCTTTTATAAATATTATCCAAAGATTTCTATTGACAAGTGATTAAAATATAAGTCTTTGGGCTTTTACTTGTATATAGTGTTGAAAAATGTTAAACCATTAGTGGCTATGAATAATGGTAAACGTCTTAAAAACAGTTCTAGCTTTTTAGTATCGAGAGGAATTTCATATTAGTAGGAAATGCTCTTTATAATGACCATGCAAAGAGCGTATCGGATAAGAATTCTATCCGTATCATCTTGACTTTTTAATAATATATAGAAAAATGAGTATGAAAAAGAATTTGAAGTATTTGTTGTTGCTCTCGTTATTATCCTTCATGGCTTGCAATGGTGATGAAAAAATAGATTCGGGTATGGTGCAGCAAGACGGTGAAGTATTGCAACTGAACGTTCGTGTTGGTGACTTTGCTATCAACGATGTTTCCAGTATTCGTGCTACGGATAGCAGAAGTACGGGTACTTTCGAAAATGGTGATCGTATCGGCATCATTGTGCTGGATGCAGATAATAATGTACTATCCGACAACATACCTTATCGATATGATGGTAACATTTGGAGCTTCGACAGCAATAACGATGAAGGAAAAACAACCATTTACTACGACAATAAAGCCACCGTTTACCTTGCCTACTTTCCGTATAGTAAGGAAGCGGATAACGTGATTAACATAGATGATCTAAAAGGTAAATTCTTACCGCAGGGTGACCAACGCAGCAAGGATGCCTACCGTGCTTCCGATTTGTTGGTATGGAGTGACACGAGTGGTAGACCGTTAAAGAAATTGGATATAGTATTTGAACATGCTTATTCCTTACTTTCGTTGTCTCCTTCCATAAAATGCAAAATTAATGGAAGGAGAGACTTTACTTATGTTCCTTCTTCGATTAGTGATGTGAGTTTCAATGTCGGAACAGAGCCTCTTTTCCCTTACCAAATGAATGATGGCAGTTACCAAATAATTATTTCTCCGAAAAGGGTAAAGGTTCGTTGGCTTTATGAATATAACAAAGAGATGTATAGTGGTGCGATGCCTGATACAGATTTATCTGCTAATACCTGTTATACATTCACTCCGGTTTTAAAAGATATAGGTGATTATACATTGGATAAAGCTCAAATGGGCGATTTTTATTGCAAGGATGAAAGTAATAACGGCTATTTGATTCCCGGCGATGTTACTGCTCTTTCCGCAGATATGAACTGCTTGGGTATCGTTTTGAAGTCAGGTAAAGACAGTGAAGGCGAATGGGTAGACTACTGTAAATATAAACAGAAAGATGGCATGACAGAGATGCATACCGTACATGGTTACGTTCTTACGCTTTATGATGCCAATAGAGGAAATGCTTGTACATGGGGGCTTTGGAGCCTAACTGATATAAACAGAGGTGAGCCGAGCACCGGTTTCTATGGCTATAAGAATACACAGGGGATCATCTCGTTTGCGGAAAATGAGAATCGAACTTTAAAGAATGGATTTCCCCCTGTCTATTGGGTAACGGATTATGAGTATAGCCATCCCGCTCCTGCAAACAGCAGTGGTTGGTTTTTACCCTCGCTAGGTCAATGTTGGTATTGGATGTACAATAAAGCTTATCTTTTATCCGCTGTCAATAAAGCTACCGGGGATAATGACTATGGGTGGAAATTGGGGTATTGGTCGAGTTCGGAGGACGACTACGATCCGTCGCTCAACGCATACTATGCCGACACCTACGTCGGCGCCATGGATTGGGATTATAAGAACAGTAAACATTGCGTCCGTGCGTGTCTTGCTTTTTGATTGAAATACCGCACTGATACGATAATTGTCAGTGCGGTATAATGATAACAGAGAATCTGTTTTTCTTTTATTCAGCTACTACTTAAGCTTTGAGAGATCTATCTCTGTATACTTGATTCGTTGGCGACGCCAGGTATAGATTGCATGTAACTTTCCATCTTTCCCTTGGATAATGCTTGGATAAGAATATTGGCTGATAGGGCTGTCCTCTAATGTCAGAATCGGTTTCCAGTTGATTCCATCTTCTGATATGGCTACGCAGAGAGGAGTACGGGGACCTTTCGGTGTACCTGGCAATGTGGAGAAATGATTGTAAATGAGAATGTGACGTCCGTCACTCATTGTCACGGCATCTGTTCCAGAATTGTTGTTCGGAACATTGCTTAATATCACTTTACTCCATGTTTCACCATTGTCGCTGCTCCATGATGTTGCAATCTTTGCATTGCGTGTACGGCAAAGTACCTGCAATCTTCCATCCTTATGCTTTAGGATACTGGGTTGGATAGCAAAAATCGGTTGTGCCCCTTTTCCCTGAATAGCTTCTCCCGCTTCCTGATCATCTACGTTAATACCATCTTTCTTACGGTTCTGAGTCGGGACAGACAGTTCGGCAGGTACCGACTCTGTCGTTTTCCAGGTTTTGCCTTTATCATCCGAATATTCAAAATGAATGCGCCATCCCCCTTTGCCCTCTCTGCTTGACGGGCAGATGATGCGACCGTTGATGTATTCCGGTTTGTTCTTGATAGGACCTAGAAATCCTTCCGGCAAGGCTTCACGTTTGCTCCAAGTTTTCCCACCGTCTTTTGAACGAACCAGCCAGCCGGTCCAGTCGCCTACATTTAGTCCTATTTTGTAGAACAGAATTAAATCTCCTCCCGGTATCTGAAAAAGTACAGGATTCCAGCAAGCTTTCCGGCGGGCAGTCAGTTTTCCTTTGGCATCCACTACAGGAGTGCAGGTCGAATCTATGCCGGCTAAAGCAGCCTGCGAATCTTTGAGTGAAAAAACTCCGTCGGCAGCCAGCTTGGGAGCCGTCCATTCTTTGGCACCTTTGGGCTTGCGGCAAACCCAGATGCAGCAATCCGGATTACGTTCTTTGGTTCCACCGAAGAAAGAAGCAACGAGGTCACCGTTTTTCAGTTCTACAATGGTTGCCCCGTGGCATTCCGGGAAAGAAGCTTTCTCATATAGAAATTCATCGCTGATGATGGCAGCATTCCGTGTCGGTATATCTACGCTGAAATGATATTTTCCGGAACCTATTTTTTCTTTTCGTCCATCCGGCAGATGCACTTCTCCTGTAGTATTGGCAGGAAGTTCGATATCCCATTCCAGATGCATAGGAGTCTTTCTCCATCGACTGGTAATCTTTCCGTAGATACTCATATAAGAAGCATCCACGTTACTCAATTCCTGAATTTCGAAAGCAGGTTGGAAAACAATATGTTTGTAACCGGATTTCCAACGGTCGGCACGGATACCTGCCAGATTGTTGAAACACCAGGGAAGTAAGTCTCCTAATAACATAACATGGTTTCCGCTGTTCATTCCGGGATTTGCCGTGTCACCGTTCCAAAGTTCCCAAATAGTGGTGGCACCTTGTGCCGCCATATACCCCCACGAAGGATATGTATCATTGGTAGCCAACAGATAAGCTATATCTGCATGGCCCCGACGACTCAATTCACGCATCAGCCATTGCGTACCGATTACTCCGGTACTGATATGCCCTTTGTTCGTTGTAATAATGGTGGTTACTGCATTTTTTGCTACTTCTTTGATATGTGCTTTGGGCACGAGACCGAAGGCAAGTGGCAGAATATTAGCTGTTACAGTATTATTCCCGTAGAAAACACTATCCGGATATAAAGTATGACCGGGTACAAGTGAAGTACCTTCCTTTATATGCAAGAAATGTGCATTGAATGCATCCTTCATTATATGTTCCAGGTCTTCCCAATCTTTTGCATCTGCAGTCAATCCCTGAAGACTGGCGAAGCGATGCATCAGTTGCAACACTTTCAGGTAATAGGCGGTAGCGATCAAGGCACCATCTGTTTTGCGGACAGGATCTTGACTGTGAATCATTTCCAACGATTCGGGTGGAACGCACCAGTCTCTATATTTATCTTTGGTGATGATGTAGTCCTTTGTCATATAATACTCACGGATGTGCGATACCCATTTCTTGATAGCCGGATAATTATCTTCTATCGGACGCATGTCTCCATAATTGGTGAAGAGCATATCACAGATTAGGGGCAGGGTAGCAGGCCATGTGACATTATCCGAATAATAGTTCCAGTAAGCCGGAGCTACATCAGGAATACAGCCGTCTTCGCGCTGTGCTTCGCGGATATCACGTGCCCATTTGTTGTACATGGCATGATTGTCGAAAAACATACTTTCCCCCCAACAGCCCATTGCATGATCTCCCAGCCAGGGCTGACGTTCGTTACGTTGGGGACAGTCTACCGGCATACCTTTATAGTTACTCCGAATCCCCCAGAATGCATTACGTATAACTTGGTTCAATGTTTCGTCCGAACAGGAAAAAGAGCCTGTATGATCCATCTCATCTTCTACGACTTCCACTACGAAATCCTCGGTCTTGGCATCCGGATATCCGCTGATTTCCACATAACGGAAACCATGATATACAAAACGGGGAGCCCAGGTGGCACCTTGCGGTTCACGTCCGCTAACTACATATATATCCGTGCAATGTGCGTCGCGCAGGTTTTTCGTGAAGATTTCTCCATCTGATTCCAGACGTTCTGCAAAATGAAGACGAATGCTGTCGCCTGCTTGACCTTTGATGCGGAAACGTACCCATCCTGCCAGATTCTGACCGGTATCCATAATGTATTTGTCACCCATTTTTTGGATAGAAACAGGTTTCAGTGTTTCCGTTACTTTCATCCCCGGCATCATTTGGGCACGAAGTGTACCCGAAGGAATACTGACGCGTTCTGCCGGCATCCATTTTGTATCGTCATAATCTGTCTGCGTCCAGTTTCCCAGTTCTTTGCGGGCGTCATATTCTTCGCCGTCATATTCGTTATTGCTGCGGACAGGACCTTCGGTTGTCAGTTTCCATGAAGTATTCGTCGCGATTGTCTCCTTACTGCCATCAGCATATTCAACGATCAGATTCAGGCGTAGTTTGGGATATCCGAAGGTCGGAATCTTGTATGGTTTGTAATTCTGACGCATGGTATAAAAACGACCATTGCCTAAAGTAACACCGATGGCGTTCTCTTGCTGAAGTTGGGAAGTGACATCGTATGTGTTATACAAGATTGTCTTCCGGTAATCGGTAGGAGCGGGGGCCAGTACCTGATCACCTATGCGTTGTCCGTTGATGAACAGTTCGTACAATCCCATTCCGGCGATGTGCACTGTGGCACGCTTTATTTCTTTCTTCAAGGCAAATTCCTTGCGAAGATAACGGGCTGCCAGGCGGCTCCATTGAGTTTCACTGTCCCCCGGAGCTGCACGGTCCAGACCGATCCACTGACCTTGCCAGTCTGCTTCATTGAATAGTCCCATGCTCCAGAAAGCCGGACTACTCCAATCACTTTCACCTTTATTGGTGTAAACCTTCACCTTCCAGAAGTAGGGAGCATTGCGTTTCAAATTTTCTCCCTGGTAGGTTATCCATTGGGAAGCATCTGTTTCTACTTTTCCGGAATCCCACATATCTCCTTTCCCTTGTGCCAATAGATCGGGGGAAGATGCAACAAGAATGTGATACGCGGTTTGCATCACATTCTGTTCGTTCGACTCGATACGCCAACCCAGACGGGGTTGGTGCGTATCGATACCCGACGGATTCTTTAGCTGCTCTGTCCGCAGATTGGTTACACCTATGGCTGCACGTATCGGACCTGCTGCAAGAAACAGAACAGATAAGAATGATAATATAAGTATCTTTTTATTCATGAGTGTCAATTTGATAGAGTGAATGGAAACTAGGCTCCGGCACCTTGCTGGTCCGGCAGTTCTGTCCAGTCTTTCTTCACATAATCCTTACTACTGTCTACTACAATCAGGATATGATCGTTTCCGCTGCTGTAGCCGCTATCGTGCTGGAACTTGTGCACACCGTTGTCAAATTCACCGATATATTCCAGTTTACCATCCTTGGTAGTGTACCACCATGCGTTCTTCTTGGCACCGCTGATTTTGCTGAAATCAACTTCCATCGGACGTCCGGTATAGTTATATACCATCAGATAGTCATTGCCGCGTGTTGCGATGGCACGGTCATAACGTTCGCCATTCTGTCCGGCGATGACAGACTGATCCGGTACTCGTTCGAAAAATGGGAAAGTCAGCATCAAGTTCTTCAGATATTTCATTTGATTGTATCCGGGATCATTCAGAGCATCATACCAAGGCTTTTTAGCACCATAAGCACCGCCTACGCCCGGTTTGATAAACTGCATGATGGAGTTATGACCATATGTATGTCCGAAAGAACCGGCAAATACAGACCAGTAAGCGTACCGGCGTACATCATAATCTTTCCAAAGTAATTCGTTCTCATCGTGCAGACCGTGCGGTATTTCTTCGTAGATGGGTTCACCGTCTATAACGGGCTTCATCGGTTTCATAGCCATACTGCGTTCTACAAAACGCCAGTTGTCTTCTTCCGTATTTTCTTCGATGGGATAATCTCCGTCACCGAAACGTTGTCCATAACGGCGGTGTCCGCTCTGGAACATATTGAAATCCAGCCATGGTGCATTGTTGAACCAAGTGGCAGAAGTCGTTCTGCCACGCGGGTGGAATGTCATCAGATGGTTCTTGTCGATTGCTTTGATGGAGGTTGCCAATGCTTCCCATTCGGCAGTCTTCACATCACCACGGATATCCCCACCGATAAACCAGATAATGTTAGGTTCGTCTTTATAGCGTTCTGCCAGGAACTTGCCGTATGCTTTTGCCTGATCTACATTCATTTCGCCATGACTTACCGGACTTCCCCAGATGCAGACCATGCCGATATAAAGACCTTTCTTTGCTGCGGTACGGATAATGTAATCCATATGATCCCAATAACCATATACACCTTTCTGATTGATATTCTTGAAGTTGTAGCCGTCAGTCATTGAATACTGTCCGTAGATATTCATAGACGGGACATTATTCAATGTCTGAATCTGAATCACGTTATATCCGCGGCGTTTGCATTGTTCCAGATAATATTCGGCTTCGTCACGATTCAGACGTTCAGGCAGCAGCCAGCCGGTTTCTCCCAGCCAGAAGAAAGGAGTGCCGTTTTCGTGTTTCAGATAACGTCCTTCTTCAGAAACGACGAGTTTGCCGTTGCTCCATGGGATATACGTCTTTTGTGTTTTCTTTTGTGCTGCGGCAGAGGTTGCCAATGTCAACAGCAGCAATAAGAGAGGAAGAATCTTAAATTTTCTCATTGTACTTTATCGTTTTTGGAGTTCATATCTTTACATTTATTTGTCTGTCATTTTCTCATATTCGATGGCTGCCAGAATAAATGATCCTACTGATTTCGGGTCATTCTCTATAACCGGTTCGCTGATATAATATTCGAATGAACCGTCACGGTATCTTTTGGAGTCTCCGCCCAGTCCGGCTACCGCACAACAATTCGTAATGGTATAGCTGCCGTCTTCTTCAAGATGGGTAAATGTCTTGACCATTCCATCAAAAGCTTTGCGGGTAGGTTGGATGTAGTCCTTGCCGATATATCCCTTATTGACAGCTTTGGCAAGTGTATAGATAAATAAGGCGGTTGCCGAAGATTCCAGGTAATTTCCTTCACGCGCTCCCTGATCAGTTACCTGATACCAGGTGCCGGACTGAGGATCCTGATATTTCACTAAAGTCTTTGCCAATCCCTGAAGAATCTGCATTACGCTGTCTCGTCCGGTCGTTTCCTGGGGGAGATAATCCAGTACGTCTACCAAGGCTGCTCCATACCATCCGATACTGCGGCTCCAGAAATTAGGAGAACAACCGGTTTCGGGATTTGCCCATTTCTGTTCGCGGCTTTCATCCCACCCGTGATAGTAAAGTCCTGTGGTGGGGTCGTAAGTTTTGCGTGCTATCAGAAGAATCTGTTTCACAGCTTCATCGTATAGTGCCGGTTCCTGGAAAGTACTGCCATACTGTACCAAGTAAGGAGAAGCCATGAAGATGCCATCCAGCCACATCTGATGAGGATATCTTAGCTTATGCCAGAATCCTCCTTCACTTGTGCGGGGTTGTTCTGACATCTGTTTACGTAGGGTATCCATAGCTATTTTATAGCGTTCATCTCCTGATTGTGCATAAAGATCAAAAAGAATCTTGCCGCCATTGACGTTATCAATGTTGAATGAAAGATATTTCATCGTTTTAATATGGCCGTCCGTATCGATCAGACTGTCTGCATAGATTTTGGCATATTCATAGTAAGTGCTGTCTCCGGTATGTTTCCATTCTTCCAGCATAGACTTTACAACAAGTCCGTGGGTATATCCCCAACGGGGTACTTTTGCTTTTTCAATCATCCAGGGTTCGGGAAAACGTTTCATCTCAGAGCGTGCCATACGTTCGCTCCATTTTTCTGTTTCTGCTTTCTGAGGTGCTGTGCAGGCGATGAAGCAGACAGCTCCGCAAGCAACAATCAGTTTTAACAAGTTTCTGTTCATATAGGTAGAGTTATTATTTTCCAATCAATATATATTCTTGCCCTGCTTTGGTAGGCAGGTCATACAAGTAAGTCCTTGCAATTTCCACTTTATTCAGGCTGGCTTTTTCATTCACCAATGGCTGGGGAATCGTGGGGACTGCATAGAGAGGGTTCGGGTTCTCTCCTTTGGCACGTTTCAAGCCCTTTCCGGTCAGCGGGTTGAGTGAACGTAGACGGCAGTTACCACCTTTATGAGATTTCACGACCAGGCGATTTACTTTTCCATTCTTCCAGCTTAAATCAAGTTCGAAACCTCCACGGGCAATGATACCTGTGACAGAACCGTCCTTCCAGAGAGTCGGAAGTGCCGGAAGCAGGTAAATAAAGCCATCGTAACTTTGCATCAGCATTTCGGCTATACCTGCAGCACAACCGAAGTTTCCGTCGATTTGGAAAGGTGGGTGAGCATCGAATAGGTTAGGGTAGGTGCCTCCTTTTTTCTTTTCGTTACGTACCAAAGTCAATTGGTCGGTTATCAGTTTGTAGGCATGGTCACCATCAAGGAGGCGTGCCCACAGGCAAACCTTCCATCCCATGCTCCATCCGGTGGACGGATCTCCACGGTGAATCAGAGAAGTGCGTGCAGCGTCAAATAGTTCCGGAGTACGGTAAGGAGAAATCTGGTTGCTGGGGAATAATCCATATAGATGGGATACATGGCGGTGTACATCGTTCGGATCATCCCAGTCGAACATCCATTCCTGCAATTGTCCCCAATGTCCTACCTGCATAGGAGCCATTTCCTTGAGGCGTTGTTCCAGATGAGCGGCAAATTCTTTGTCCGTATCCAAAATTCGGGAGGCTGAAATAATAGCTGTCCAAAGGTCGAATATCAACTGATTGTCCATCGTGCATCCGGCGGCTGTAGTTGCCTTGCCGTCGCTGCCGGAATGTACATTTTCGGGTGAGTTGCTCGGGCAGACTACCAGCCAGTTGTGTACAGGTTCTTTTACCATAATCTCGTCAAAGAACAGTCCGGATCCTTTCAATATCGGATAAACGGAACGCAGGAACTCTGTGTCTCCGGTGTACAGATATCGTTCCCATAGATGACGGCACAACCATGCACCGCCGCTCGGCCACATACCCGAAGGGGCTTTGTCCAGTGCTCCTGTGATACGCCATATATCCGTGTTATGATGTAATACCCATCCGTTGGCTCCATACATGATTCTTGCCGTTTCCTTTCCGCTTTCGCTCACCTCTTTTATCAGCCGGAAAAGTGGCTCGTTCAAGTCGCTTAAATTAGTCACTTCCGATGGCCAGTAATTCATTTCCAGATTGATATTACAGGTATATTTGCTATCCCAGGAAGGGAAAAGTTTGTCATTCCAGATACCCTGTAAGTTAGCGGGTTGTCCACCCGGTTGTGACGAACAGATTAACAGATAACGGCCAAACTGGAAGTAAGTGGCAACCAGATGTGCGTCATGTGTGTCCTTAAAATTCTCTACACGCTTGTCGGTTGTCACATTTTTATATTGGTCTTCCCCTAAATCCAGAGATACTCTGGTCAGATATTGACGATAAAATTCTACGTGATTCTTTTTGGCTTCTGCGAATGGATGAACCAGCGCTTCCGACAAATAGCTCTTTGCACGTTCTGTCTGATTGCCTGTGATGTCCAGATAATTATTGAAGTTGGTGGCTATAGACACATAGATTGTGGCTTCGTCAGCTCCTTCTACAGAGAGGACGCCATCGGTACAAGCTATTTTCCCTCCTTGGTTGCGGGCGGTCAGCCTTCCCTGAAATTCTACTTTTCCCTTCAGTCCTTCATGCAAGGAAGACACCCCTGAAAGGGTTACGCAGTTTCCTTCTTCAGAGTTAATCATTGCATCCTGATGAGGGGAGGTGAGCTGTGCGTTGAAGGTAATTTGTCCCGGACGGTTGGCAGTCAGTCGTACCATAACTACCTGATCGGTAAATGAGGTGATCGTTTCACGTTGATATTGCACTCCGTCTACTTCATAACGGACGATGGCACGTGCCGAGTCCAGACTCAGTTCCCGATAATAATCGGAATAGCGGGTATGTCCGGGGAAGGCAATTCTCAGGTCGCCGAAACTCTGATAAGGCATTCCCGAATTTGTTTTTGCCATCACTTTCTCCGTAGCGAGCGTTTGTGCTTCCAGATATTTTCCGGCAAAAACAAGTTCACGTACCTTCGGAATATACTCCAGTGCGTTCGGGTTTGCGTTGTTGTTGGGGCGTCCTGCCCAAATGGTTTCTTCGTTTAGTTGTATTTGTTCTATTCCCGGCGTTCCATATACCATTGCCCCCAGACGCCCGTTTCCCAAGGGTAAAGCTTCGGTCCATACCTGTGCGGGACGGTCATACCATAGCTTATATTCCTGTGCAGATACTTTTTTCTCCTGCGCATGAATACATCCTGCAGAGACCATTACAAACAGATATCCGATTAATCTCTTTTTATTCATTTTCATCTAATCGCTTTTATACTTTTATAGGAGGACGATTAAAAAGGAATTTTGTACCCAATATACAGACAATAAGAAGCAGGGATAATCAAAAGTTATCGGGTATAAAAAAAATGAACTTCAATATCTGCTCAAAAAGGTCTTACTTTGCATACGTAAGAGCACTAGGAAGAAGTTATTTCCTGAGTGTGGATTTATTTCTTTAATCTAAAAAACAGATAATTGAAAATGTATAATTTAATCGTTAGACCGTTATTATTTCTCATTGATCCTGAAAAAGTACATCGAATGCTCTTGAACTGGTTAAAAATCTATCGTTATCTGCTTCCGGTTCGTGCCTGCGTAAGAGGACACTATCAAGTGGACGAACCTTTTTCATACGGAAGCCTGCGATTCAAAAACCGGATAGGCTTGTCTGCCGGATTCGATAAAAATGCGGAAACATTTGATGAGTTGGCAGATTTTGGTTTCGGATTTCTGGAAGTGGGGACTGTAACTCCTGATTATCAGCCGGGAAATCCTTCTCCCCGTATCTTCAGACTGGTAGAAGACGAATCACTGATCTCACGTACAGGGTTCAATAATTGCGGTGTCGATGTAGCTCTGGAGCATATCAGAAAATACAGAAAACATTCTTACAGACTCGGAGTAAATATCAATAAGAATCCGCTTTCTGCCGGTGAGCAAATCATCAAAGATTTTGAGTTGGTTTTCACTCGCTTATATGAAAGTGTAGATTATTTTACGCTGAACTGGGGTAGTATAGATAAAGAATCATTTGCTAAAGTTTTAGAAAACCTCACAACATTTCGTCAGGCAGTGAACAAACGGTGCAGTATTTTCATTAAGCTCCCGGCGGATATCGATGAGAAGGCATTGGATCTGGTCATTTCCCTTGCATATAAATATTCCATAGAAGGCTTTATAGCTACGGGGCCGACGATGGACCGCTCAGAATTGCATCATACAAAAACAAAACGGTTGGAAAAGATCGGTAACGGTGGCGTCAGTGGTCGGGGTATCGGAAAGAAATCGCAGAAGGTAGTGCGTTATCTGTCCGGGCACACCGACCACCACTTTCTGATTATCGGGGCAGGAGGAATAATGACAGCAGAGGATGCAGCTAATATGATTTCCCAAGGGGCCGATATGATACAGATTTATTCGGCATTTGTCTATTCCGGTCCGTCTGTTGTTCATAAAATAGGGAAGAAACTTAAACATTAATCGATATGAAGAAATTAATTTGTATTAGCTTGTATGAGGACTTATCCATGACGACTTATGATTTGTCGGAAGTGGACAATGTCGAACTGATTGGAATCGTAGAAAATGCTTCCGAAGGAACTTTATTTGTTTTTACTTGTGACAGGCCCAATGGAAGCAGTGTTATTATGTGTCCCGGAGGTGGATTTCTGAAGACTAATCTGGAGAATGAAGGCATTGATTTTGCCGAATGGTTTACGAAGCTGGGAATTACATATATCGTCTTTAAATATAGAATGCCTCATGGTAATCCTGATGTTCCCGAACAAGATATCCGGTTGGCATTGAAGGTTGTGCGAGAAAAGTTTCCGGAGTTTTGTGATAAGCTGGGAGTGATGGGGGCTTCTATCGGAGGATATCTGGCAACTTTTTCAGCTACGCTTTTGCCTGATGATGAGAAGCCGGATTTTCAGATATTGATGTATCCGGTAGTCAGTGTCGATGATCGTTTGACACATCTTCCTTGTCGTGAACGAATGTTTGGTCATTCCTATTCACCGGATAAAATGGAGCAGTATTCACCGATTGAGCATATTACTTCCGGCACACCTGCCGCTTTCATTGTAGCAGCTGCAGATGATGCTGTGGTAAGCCCTCTGAATGGTATTATGTATGCTGCCAGACTACAGAAAGCAGATATCCCCATTTCTCTGCACATCTATCCTGCGGGAGGACATGGATTCGGTTATAATGATAGTTTTGTGTATAAGCAAGAGTGGCTTCAGGAGCTTGGAGAATGGTTGGCAAAATTGTAATTCTTTTCTTGTAATTCGAAATATACTTTCTATATTTGTCATTAGAATATTTAATGAAAAGAAATTATGAGAAATTCAAAGGTTACATCTATGTTGGTAGTGCTGATGTTTCTGTTGGTCACAGGAATACAGGCGCAGACCGTTACTCCCAGTAAGAAATATATCACAAAAGAACTGAATAACGTAAGCAACTTCAGCTCAATCAGAGTATTAGGCAGTCCTGATGTTGAGTATCGTCAGAGTAATGGTTCTAAAACGACAGTTTCTATATACGGTTCGGATAATTTGGTAGACTTGTTGGAAGTTTCTACAGTAAATGGAGTATTGCAGGTGAATATCAAAAAAGGTGTCAAGATTCTTAGTGGAGAGCGTCGTTTGAAAGTGATAGCTTCTTCCCCTTCATTGAATCAGGTAGATATTAAAGGTTCGGCAGATGTATATCTGAAAGGTACAATCAAAGGGAATGACTTGAATTTGAATATAGCCGGTTCCGGAGATATCGAAGCGGAGAATCTGCAATATGCTAATATATTTGCTTTGGTAAAAGGAAGCGGGGACATTGATTTGAAAAATGTGAAAGCGACTACTGTGATGTCAGAAGTTAATGGTTCCGGTGATATCAATATGAAAGGTTCTGCACAGAAGGCGACACTGACAGTAAATGGTTCCGGAGATATTAGTGCTGAAAAACTGGCTGCAACTAATGTCGTTGCTACAGTTGCCGGTTCGGGTGATATAGTATGCTACGCTTCCAGACAGTTGGATGCAAGAGTTAGTGGTAGCGGTGATATTGAATATAAAGGAAGTCCTTCAGTTGTAAATAAGCAGGGGAAGAAAAATTCAATTACCGGTAAGTAAGATACGAATCTTATTTTTTATAGAAAGCGGGCAAATATGTTATTTATCACATATTTGCCCGCTTTTATTTAGACATTCATAGATCTCTTATCGAAATATATGCAATGACCATATGTTAAAAACATAGTTAGCCAAGATACAATTAACTTGCAGAACTGTTTTATTTATATGGGCTTATCTGTATTTTCTGATATTGCACATTATGAAATATTATTCAATTAAGTCAAGTAGTATATGAATTTAGATGAAGTTTTAAATTATCGTCGCTCTGTACGGGTATATGATAAAGAAAAGGAAATAGATACAGAGAAAGTAAAGCATTGCCTGGAATTGGCAACTTTGGCTCCCAATAGTTCTGATATGCAACTATGGGAGTTTTATCACATCACACAGCCTGAATTGATGGCAAAGGTATCAAGAGCTTGTCTTTATCAAAAAGCAACTTCCACGGCTTCGCAGATTGTTGTTTTCGTCACACGTCGTGACTTGTATCGGAAGCGGGCGAAATTTGTTCTTGATTTCGAGACAGGAAATATACGGCGGAATAGTCCTATAGACAGGCAGGAGAAACGTATTAAAGACAGAAAACTGTACTATGGGATATTGATGCCGTTTGTTTATGCCCGTTTCTGCGGTATCTTAGGACTTTTCAGAGTACTACTTGCTAATATTATCAGCATTTTCCGCCCTATGATGCTCGAAGTATCTGAAGGTGATGTGCGTGTGGTGGTACATAAATCCTGTGCACTTGCTGCTCAGACATTTATGATTGCTATGGCGAACGAAGGATATGATACCTGCCCCTTGGAAGGCTTGGATAGCCGACGGCTCAAAAGGTTGCTTAAGTTGCCTCATGGTGCTGAAATAAATATGGTAGTTTCTTGTGGAATCCGGAATGGAAATAAAGGAATTTGGGGAGAACGGTGCAGGGTACCGTTTGAGGAAGTTTATCGTAAGATTTGATGGCACGGACGCAGTAGTAAAAACGCCTAAATATATATATGTATTCGAATTCAAACTGAATGGGACTGCCGAGCAGGCTTTGCAGCAGATTGATGAAAAAGGCTATCTGATTCCTTATCAGACAGACGGACGTGAAGTCGTGAAAGTAGGAGTGGAGTTCAGCGCGGAGAAAAGGAATATTGGACGATGGTTGCTTTAACCAGATAACAATTAATATTAAAGTGAATCCTATTAGATGATCAGATGTGCGGAGATATGCTTGGCATATCTCCGTTTTAATTGACATAATCCGCCGGAGTAAAGGGATGAATGATGCTTACCGACGTGATTTAATCGTTTTTTAATAAATGAAATTTATTTTTTCCTGATTATACAAATAGTACAAAAGAATCTTCTTGTCTGGCCTTGTTTTTTATATTCCGCAACATTTCATCCTTTGTGTCATAGTATTAGTCACCTTCGAAACATTTATTGTTTGTATCCGACATGGATGGAGTTTGGCTAGTCCCCAAATATACGGATATTTGTGAAGTGAGATTTCACTATCAAAAGTATTGGTCCTTTCGGACCGGCCGCCTGTGAAGGTAGCTCTATTGTTTGTTTTGTTTGTGTTTGGTGCATCTTTTTTCAAGCGAGAAAGAAGATGCACTATTTATATCTATCTGCCCTGACTATCGGATATTGAATAAAAATTTGCCTATGAAACAGATAAAGCATACATTTGAAGAAAAAAAGAAGATGGGCGGGAAAGCATCAATGTGGAACTTATGGCACGGCTGTCACAAATGGAGTGAAGGCTGCCGCCACTGCTATGTATATCGTACGGATGGCAAATACGGAAAAGACAGTTCGGTGGTGACAAAGACGGAAAAGTTCGGTTTGCCTTTGCAGAAGAAAAAGAATGGAGAATATAAGATACCCTCGGGAAACTTGGTATATACCTGTTTTACCTCTGATTTTCTGATTGAAGATGCGGATGAATGGCGTGCCGAAGCATGGGAAATGATGCGGATACGACAGGACCTTCATTTTATGTTTATTACGAAGCGGATAGACAGACTGCAACAGTGCCTGCCACCGGATTGGGGAGATGGATACGACAATGTGACAATTTGTTGTACAATGGAGAATCAGGACAGAGTCGATTATCGCTTACCTATTTATAAAGAAAGTCCTATTAAACATAAAATTATTATCTGTGAACCCCTTCTTAGTCAGATTGATTTCAGGGGAGAACTGGAAGGATGGGTAGAGCAGGTAGTGGCAGGAGGAGAGTCTGGTAAGGAAGCCCGCGTTTGCAATTATGACTGGGTGTTGGACATTCGCCGTCAATGTGTGGAAGCTCATGTCGGTTTCTGGTTCAAGCAGACAGGAAGTTATCTGTTGAAAGATGGGCATGAGTATAAAGTCGCCCGACAGTTCCAGCACTCACAGGCAAGGAAAGCGGAACTGAATTATATTCCCGAAAAATAACGAAAGAACAAATAGGAATAAAGGAATGCGAAGGCTGTCGGACAGCTTTCACATCCCTTTATTGAGTACAAAATATGGATAATCACGTTTCTCCTTAAAGAGATAGTGTGTAAATTTTAAAATTATCCATATTAAATGAAACAGATAAAGCTGTTATTTCTTTTAGCTTCCGCCTCCGTCACGGGAGCATTTGCGCAAAGCAATGGGCTGACGGATATGAGTCAGAGCCGTTATGCAAAAATGGCAAATACCGGAATAGATGCCGTACACTGGACGAATGGATTCTGGGGAGAGCGTTTTAATGTATTTAGCGGAACTTCCTTGCAGAGTATGTGGAATACATGGAACACGCCGGAAGTTTCTCATGGTTTCCGTAATTTTGAGATTGCTGCCGGTGTATGCAAGGGAGAACATTGGGGACCTCCGTTCCACGATGGAGATATGTACAAGTGGATGGAAGGAGTCGCTTCTGTGTATGCTGTCAATAAAGATCCGGAATTGGACAAGTTAATGGACAACTTTATTGCTTGTGTCGTAAAAGCCCAGCGTGCAGATGGTTATATACATACGCCGGTTGTTATAGAAGAGCTGAATAAGGGAATAGACAGCCATACACTGGCTGATTCCCAACAACAGACAGTGATTGGTACGAAAGTAGGCTCTGAGGACGAAAAAGGTGCATTTGCCAATCGGTTGAATTTTGAAACGTATAACTTGGGACACCTGATGATGGCAGGTATCGTTCACCACCGTGCTACCGGAAAAACAACTCTTTTGGATGCTGCCGTGAAAGCTACGGATTTCCTTTGTCACTTCTATGAGACGGCTTCCGCCGAGTTGGCACGCAATGCAATTTGCCCTTCACACTATATGGGAGTGGTGGAGATGTATCGTGCTACAGGAAATCCCCGTTATCTGGAACTTTCAAAAAACCTGATTGACATTCGCGGTATGGTAGAAAGCGGCACGGACGATAATCAGGACCGTATCCCTTTCCGTGACCAATATCGTGCAATGGGACATGCCGTACGTGCCAATTACCTGTATGCAGGTGTGGCAGATGTGTATGCGGAGACAGGGGAACAACAACTGATGAAGAACCTGACTAGTATCTGGAACGATATTGTCACCCGAAAGATGTACGTGACCGGAGCTTGCGGTGCTTTGTATGACGGCACCTCACCGGATGGAACGTGCTATGAACCGGATAGCATTCAGAAAGTGCATCAGAGCTACGGTCGTCCGTATCAGTTGCCGAACAGTACGGCACATAACGAAACTTGTGCCAACATTGGTAATATGCTGTTCAACTGGCGCATGCTGGAAGTGACGGGAGATGCCAAGTATGCGGAGCTTGTGGAAACTTGCCTTTATAATAGTGTATTGAGTGGCATAAGCCTGGATGGAAAGAAGTATTTCTATACGAATCCTCTTCGTATCAGTGCCGATCTGCCTTATACACTCCGTTGGCCGAAAGAACGGACGGAATATATCAGTTGTTTCTGTTGTCCGCCCAATACATTGCGTACGCTTTGTCAGGCGCAGAATTATGCTTATACATTGAGTCCGGAAGGGATTTATTGCAACCTGTACGGTGCAAATACATTGACTACAAACTGGAAAGATAAGGGGGAACTTGCTTTGGTGCAGGAAACGGACTATCCTTGGGAAGGTAATATACGTGTAACGCTGGACAAAGTGCCCCGTAAAGCAGGTGCTTTCTCCCTCTTCTTCCGTATTCCCGAATGGTGTGGGAAAGCTGCGTTGATAGTGAACGGTCAACCGGTGTCCATGAATGCCAAGGCAAATACCTATGCGGAAGTGAACCGTACATGGAAGAAAGGAGATGTGGTAGAACTGGTCATGGATATGCCTGTTTGTCTGCTCGAAGCCCATCCGTTGGCAGAAGAAATCCGTAACCAGGTGGTAGTGAAACGTGGCCCGTTGGTTTACTGTCTAGAGAGTATGGACATTGCAAATGGAGAAAAGATCGATAACATCTTGATTCCTGCCGACATAAAGCTGACTCCGAAGAAAACGACGATTGAAGGCAGTTCGATAGTAGCCCTGGAAGGGAAAGCACGTCTGGCATCGTCTGAGTCTTGGGAAGGCGTGCTTTATCGTCCGGTTGCCCAAGCAGAGAAAACAGTGGATATTCGTCTGATTCCTTATTATGCATGGGGAAACAGAGGTAAAGGAGAGATGACAGTCTGGATGCCGCTTGCAAGATAACCCATTGTACAAAAGAAAAATGAAAAAGTTATTAGTAACAACTATATGCCTGTTGGGTGCACATCTGCTGTCAGCAGGCGAAATTTGGATTTCGCCGCAGGGGAATGATTTCAATGACGGCACACGTCCATCTCCGAAAGCGACGTTGACTTCTGCTTTGCGTCAGGCACGCGAATGGCGCCGGACAGATGATGAACGGGGGCGGGGAGGAATTACGATCTGCATGGAAGGCGGTACATATGCACTCTATGAACCGGTGTTTATTCGTCCGGAAGACAGCGGGACGGAGGATTCTCCCACGGTGATCCGTCCGGTAGCTGATGAAAAAGTGGTATTGAGTGGCGGCATCCGGATCGGTGGATGGAAGAAGCAGGGAAAACTTTGGGTAGCGGATGTGCCCATGTTCAACGGGCGGCCATTGGATTTCCGTCAGTTATGGGTGAATGGGAAGAAAGCTGTCCGTGCCCGTGATGTAGAGGATTTTGAGAAGATGAACTGCATTTGCAGTGTGGACGAAAAGAATGAGATTCTTTATGTTCCTGCGGTTGCCATACGCAGACTGGTAGACGGAAAAGGGGCTTTGAAGGCCAAATATGCAGAGATGGTATTGCATCAAATGTGGTGTGTGGCCAATCTTCGTATTCGTTCTGTCGAACTGGCTGGAGACAGTGCCGCAATACGTTTTCATCAGCCGGAGAGTCGGATTCAGTTTGAGCATCTCTGGCCGCGTCCGATGGTAACGACAGATGGGCATAATTCTGCTTTTTATCTGACGAATGCCCGTGAACTATTGGATGTAGCGGGAGAATGGTATCACGACATAGATGCCCGTAAGGTCTATTATTATCCTCGGGAAGGAGAGAAGATGCAGGATGCCGGCACGGAAGTGATAGTGCCGGCCATAGAGACATTGGTACAAGTAAAAGGGACCATCGACCGTCCTGTTTCACATATCCGTTTTGAGAAAATCACGTTCTCTCATACGACTTGGATGCGTCCGTCTGAGAAAGGCCATGTTCCTCTTCAGGCAGGAATGTATCTGACAGACGGTTATCGTATTGACCCGAAAATGGAACGGGACTATCTGAATCATCCCTTGGATAATCAAGGATGGCTGGGGCGTCCTGCCACGGCTGTAAGCGTGGCTGCTGCCAATCAGATCGACTTTGAGCGCTGCCGGTTCGAGCATTTAGGCTCAACCGGACTGGATTATGAAGAAGCCGTGCAGGGCGGTGTCGTTCGTGGCTGTCTTTTCCGTGATATTGCAGGGAACGGACTGGTGGTCGGCAGTTTCTCTCCGGCTGCCCATGAAACACATTTGCCTTATGACCCTGCTGACCTTCGGGAAGTATGCGCGCATCAACAAATCAGTAATTGCTACTTTACCGAAGTGGGTAATGAAGATTGGGGATGTCTAGCCATCACTGCGGGGTATGTGAAAGATATTAATATAGAACACAATGAAATCTGCGAAGTTCCTTATAGCGGCATCAGCCTTGGCTGGGGCTGGACGCAGACAGTGAACTGTATGCGTAACAACAGAGTGCACGCGAATCTGATTCATCACTATGCAAAGCATATGTACGACGTAGCCGGAATTTATACACTGGGCTCGCAGCCGAAAAGTTATGTAACTGAGAATTGCGTACATAGCATTTATAAGCCAGGTTATGTACACGATCCCAATCATTGGTTTTATCTCTATACGGATGAAGGCTCTTCTTTTATCACTGTACGCGATAACTGGACGGAAGGGGAGAAGTATCTGCAAAATGCGAACGGTCCCGGAAATGTATGGGAGAACAATGGTCCGCAGGTAGATACAGTCATTCGTGAACGTGCAGGGTTGGAAGCCGAATATAGGGACTTGAAGAAATAAGAAAAAATGAAAAAGAAATGCATGATACTTCTGGGTGCCTTGTCATTGGCAAGCAGCACCTTTGCCCAAACTTGGATATGGTATCCGGGGGACTATGAAATCTGGCTGGGCAACCAGATGAACAACCGACGTACGGAACGTGGTGCTTTTTTTCCTCCTTTTTGGAAAACGGACAGTCATTATGTAGTCGTAGAGTTCAGCAAGCAACTGAATCTTTCCGAACCGGAAGAAGTGTTTATTGCTGCCGAGGGAACATATAATGTGAAGCTGGACGGGAAACTTCAGTTCGGAATGCCTGAAACCTTGCTGCTTCCGGCAGGAAAACATAGTCTGAATATTAAAGTATGGAATCAGGCAACGCCTCCCACTATCTATGTGAAAGGAAAGACGGTAAACTCTGATTCGTCCTGGCGGGTAACTTATGAAGATAAGGAATGGATCGATGAAAGCGGTAAGGCTAGTGACACATCTGCCACCATCTATATGGATGCCGGATGCTGGAACTTTGACGGTGCCACTCAACGTCCTTCCCAATTCAGCCTGATGCGTGAACCTCAGCAACCTGTCGCTAAAACAGAACAATCGGAAGGAGGCATACTGTATGATTTTGGAAAAGAAACGTTCGGATTTATCACATTAAAGAATCTTTCGGGCAAGGGAAAGATTGACCTCTATTATGGTGAAAGTCCGGAAGAAGCGAAAGACAAAGCATATTGCGAAACATTGGATAAACTCCTGCTGGAGCCGGGACAGATCACTGATCTCGCTATCCGCAGCACATCTCCTTTGCATCATTCTGATAATGAATATACGCTAGAGAACAGCAAAGCATTCCGCTATGTATACATCACTCACGAACCGGAAGTACAAATTGGTGAAGTATCCATGCAATATGAATATCTTCCCGAAGAATATCGTGGTAACTTCCGTTGTAATGACGAGGAACTGAATCGTATCTGGGAAGTGGGAGCATACACGATGCATCTTACTACACGTGAGTTTTTTATAGACGGTATCAAGCGCGACCGTTGGGTATGGAGTGGCGATGCCATCCAGAGTTATCTGATGAATTACTATCTGTTCTTTGACAGTGAGTCCGTGAAGCGTACCATCTGGCTACTTCGTGGAAAAGATCCGGTGACTAGCCATAGCAACACCATTATGGATTACACTTTCTACTGGTTCTTAAGCGTATATGACTATTATATGTATAGCGGTGACCGGCATTTCGTCAACCAGCTATATCCACGTATGCAAACAATGATGGATTATGTATTGGGACGTACGAATAAGAATGGTATGGTGGAAGGAATGTCCGGCGACTGGGTATTTGTGGACTGGGCGGATGGCTATTTAGACAAAAAGGGAGAACTTTCTTTCGAACAGGTTTTGTTTTGCCGGAGTCTGGAGACGATGGCACTTTGCGCAGATTTAGTCGGAGATAAGGACGGACAACAAAAATATGAGAAGTTAGCTTCTGCATTGAAAGCTAAATTAGAACCGGCTTTCTGGAATAATCAGAAACAGGCATTTGTGCACAACTGTGTGGACGGACGTCAGAGTGATGCCGTAACCCGATACGCTAATATGTTCTCTGTTTTCTTTGATTATCTGAATGCGGATAAGCAGCAGGCCATTAAACAGTCCGTTCTCCTGAATGATGAGATTCTGAAAATAACGACGCCTTATATGCGTTTTTACGAACTGGAGGCCCTTTGTGCTCTTGGTGAGCAGGAGACTGTAATGAAAGAAATGAAAGCTTACTGGGGTGGAATGCTGAAAGAAGGAGCAACCTCTTTTTGGGAGAAATATAATCCGGAGGAAAGCGGAACACAGCATCTTGCCATGTATGGTCGCCCATACGGGAAGAGCTTGTGCCACGCTTGGGGAGCAAGCCCTATTTATCTGCTGGGTAAATACTATCTGGGAGTCAAACCAACGAAAGAGGGCTATAAAGAGTTTGCTGTCAGTCCAGTATTGGGAGGCTTGAAATGGATGGAAGGCACCGTACCTACCCCGAACGGAGACATTCATGTCTACATGGATAATAAAACCATTAAAGTGAAGGCCACGGAAGGAAAAGGTTATCTGACCATTCAGAGTCGCCGTCAGCCAAAAGCCAATATGGGAACAGTGGAGAAGGTTTCGGAAGGTGTATGGCGCCTTTGGATTGATTCTCCGGAAGAAAGGATTGTTACCTATCGTTTGTAGTCAGAGATTCAGATTGAAATAAGGCCTCCGGTCGTATTGCTATAGCGGCAATAGACCGGAGTTCTTTCTATCTGTGCATTACCGCACTCTTTTTGTGCGTATATGCACAAAAAGAATATATTCTGATAAATCCAAATCGCTAGTATATAACGCTTTATGTTTTGGCACAGGATTTGAAGTATTCTTCTGCAAACAACAGAATATAATGAAAACACTAAAGTATGCATGGCGTTTCCTTGTGCGCTCCAAATCATATACAGTCATTAATATTGTCGGCTTGTCATTAAGTCTGGCGTGTACGATCATACTGGTACGTTATATTCATCAGGAGACACAAGTAAATACTCATTGCATAGATGCTGAAAGTGTATATATACCGCTTCGGGATATTGATGGGAATGTTTTTGTGGGCAGTGTGTCAGATGGATATAGTGGAGCAGATACAGTTTTCTATTCTTCGGAAGCTGTGAAGGAAAAGGCCCGTTTTGTAACTTTCAGCAATGATAATGTTGCCATAAATGGTAAGCCGTATACCGTACAATTATTAGCGGCAGATACCGCTTTCTTTCATTTCTTCACGTATCCCCTCAGTGGTACACCAATGAAAGCTCCCAATGATGTACTTGTTACCCGCCAGTTTGCCGAGCGTGTATTTGGAAAGGAAAATCCAATTGGAGAGAAACTAAGTTATTCCGGTGGTCATCTTCTCACTGTCTGTGGTGTATTGGATGAACCGGCATGTAAATCCTCGTTGACATTTGACATCGTTTTAAACCTCGAACTCAAGAATGGAGAAAGAGGATGGGGAAAGATGCTGGTTGAACTTATCCGTTTTATGTCGGGAGTGGATGTCGATGCCATTAACGCTATTAGTAATATTTACCGTCAAGCTGAGGGCGGTTACCGTATACGTTATGATTTTATTCCTGTTAGTGAGCTTTATTGGAATAAGATATTAGCAGCAAAAGCCGATGCACCGGAAATGTGGCATTACAGTAGCCGTTTCCATTTGTGGGTACTGTCCGGTGTATGCCTATTGCTCCTTTTGGCAGGTATTCTCAATTTCGTCAATATCTATTTGGTGTTTATGCTAAAGCGTTCCAAGGAGTATGGCATCAGGAAAGTATTTGGCATGAGAGGGCGTACACTTTTTCTTCAGTTATGGACAGAGAATGTCCTAATGGTTATCGTCGCCTTATTTTTCGCCTGGTTTTTGATAGAGATGTTTTCAGGATATGCCAATCGTTTGCTGGAAAGCAACATTATGTATACAGCTTTCGATTGGCAGCTCTCTTTGGCAATATTTATATTGTTGCCACTGCTGACAACGATTTATCCTTATCTTAAATACAATTATTTGCCTCCGGTCGTGTCTATAAGTACGATTGGTACTTCACGCCAGTCAGTGAAAACACGCACCCTTTTCTTATTTGTGCAATATAGTATCACTCTTTTACTGATCATCTTATCGTTGTATTTTAGTAATCATCTTCATTTCCTGCTGAATACGCCTCCGGGGTTCAGAACCGAAGGAATCTTATATGCTGACCTGATGCCAAAGCTTCCTAACCAATGGTGGGAGGATAGTCAGGAAATACAAAATAAGCGGTGGCATGACAGAGAAGTTATGGAACAGAAGCTGAATGAATGCCCATATATTGAACACTGGTTTGCCGGAGATATTGGCCGCGAAGGCATTTTATCGGCTGGTAGCATGTCAAGTATGATAAATGATAAGGGAGGAAAGTTAAATATGGCAATGATGTGGGTAACAGTGGATTTCTTTAAGTTATATGGATTACATATAGTTGATGGTTCATTGCCCAATGAAGTAAGTGGACATGCCGATTATCTGGTAGCTATGAACAAAGCGGCATTAAAAGCTTTTGGTTATACCCGTCGGGAAGATGCGTTCGTCAAAGGAGAAAGTTCACTTTGGAGTTCTATATCTAATGGTAAAATAGTAGAAGGTGGATTGTCGTTGATGCCTGTACAGGCTATTATTGAAGATTATTACTCCGGACATTTGACTGCTGGTAAAAAGCCGATTATATATATGATATCCAGTGCAGGAATCAATGCCCAGTGTCAAATATCCTGTGTGCCGGGAAAAGAAAAACAATTAGTTGATTATCTTAAGAAATGCAGGGAAGAAATATACAATACGAATGAGTTCGATTATCATTGGCTGAAAGATGATATAAAAGCGTTGTATCGGGACGACCGCCGCATTGCAACCGTCTTCACCCTTTTTGCCACTATCTCTATATTTGTTTCCGCTTTGGGATTATTTGGTCTTTCGTTATTTGATATCCGCCAGCGTTATCGGGAAGTAGCCATCCGCAAGGTGAATGGTGCCCGGCTCAGGAATCTTTATTCCATCCTGTTCCGCAAATATATATGGATTATAGGCGGTGCAACGTTACTCACGATGCCATTATCATACTATCTGATATACATATATACATCAGATTTTGTGGTCAAAACTCCGGTAAGCATTTCTATCTTTGTGATAGCTTTGGTGGTTGTCGTAGCTATTTCCGCAGGCACATTGTTCTGGCAAGTGAATAAGGCGGCACGAATTAATCCAGCGGAGATTATAAAGACGGAATAAGTCTGAATGGATGTATGAAAGAAGCATGGAGGACTTGACAAACCGCTTTTAATGTTGTATCTTTGTAAGTGAAAACCGGAAGTAAATTCGATAACATTGATAATATAGACGAAAAATGAGCAATAATAAGTATAATATAATAACAGTTTGCAGGCATTCCTACTCCGGGTAATGCTTGTTAGATAGTCTGACACAAGCTAAGGGCTGCGATTCTTTATGGGAATTGCGGCCCTTTTTGTTGCTTAAAATGGATGTTTATTGCTGTAAGATCGAAATTCGAGTTTATAATAAACTTGGAGGACGTTTATAATAAACAATGAAAGAATTTATTAATAAATGACTGGAAGTTACTGTATCATTAGTCAATGTATTTCGTACAGATGTTGGTGCTGATTTTGAAAAGTTCTGTATCTTCTAAGTAAATTGATAAATTATTGCTACACTACTCTCTTTCTCTTTTTGTGTCATTGAACTGAATACCTTACGATGAATGCTTTCTTAAATCTATGTGATACAACACGTGTCTATGTAATGGATGCTCAGCAGGAACAAGCGGATGATCAAATTCTCTAACCCGTTCCATCCCTATTTTCTGCATCACCCTTTCCGAACGTTGGTTGGGGAGAGAAGTAAACGAGAACAATTCTTTGATATCCAAACTCTCACGAGCATACTCCAAACAAGCGGTTGCTGCTTCCGGAGCATAACCATGTCCCCAATATTCGTGCGCCAATCGCCAGCCGATTTCTATACCCGGAGCAAAATCAACGTCAAATGTGATCTGATGCAGTCCGGTATATCCCATAAAAGCATGATCCTCTTTACGCTCTACAGCATACAAGCCAAAGCCACAGGTCTGAAACTCATTTTGGATACGGTGATAAAAAGCAAGTGATTCTTCCGGAGTCAGCGGATGGAGAAAAAACTCCATAACATGAGGGTCGGCGTTCATGCGGGCAAAAGCCGGAATATCTTCTTCTTTCCAATCGCGGAGAATTAAACGGGATGTTTCTATGTAAGTCTGCATAATAATGGTAATAAATGAGGTGCAAAGATACACCTTTTTTATTCATTTGTATGGTAAGGAAGTGTAAACCAAAAGCAGGAGCCTGCTCCTTCAGTTGAATCTACCCCGATTTCTCCTTCCATCTGTGTTATGATGCTTTTACAGATAGAAAGTCCCAGTCCTGTTCCCTGGGCAAAATTGTTCAGTTTTACAAAACGTTCGAATACGCTGTTTATCTTATTGGCAGGGATACCAACGCCTGTATCGCGCACATAGAACTTTATTTTCTGAGAAGATATCTGTTCGTATCCCAAAGCGATAGTCCCCTCATGGGTGAACTTTAGCGCATTATTTATAAAGTTAGTGATCACCTGCATAAACCGGTTCTTATCTGTATAGATATGGCATTCGGGGATTTGCTTTTCAAAAAGGAGCTTGATATCTCCTTTCACTTTCATACCAGTGGACTTGATAATTTCAGAGCAGACCTCATTTACATCCAAGTCCGCATATACAAAGTTGAATGTTCCTGCCTCTATCTTCGCAAGATCGAGAATATCAGATATCAGTCGCAAGAGAAGGTCATTATTATCCTGTATAATCTTGATATAGTCCTGACATTCCTCCTTGCTTTCAGTTTCTGCCAACAGGCTGGAAAAGCCGACAATCGCATTCAGCGGAGTACGGATTTCGTGACTCATATTGGCTAGGAAAGCAGATTTCAGACGGTCCAATTCTTCCGCTTTATCACGGGCGATAATTAATTTCTGCTCAGTCTCTTTCAGAGTGGTAATATCATAATTGATACACAGCATTTCGATAATACCTTCCTCCGGACGATAATCTCTGACCATAACATTAATACTGGTCCATGTATATTTCCCGTTTTCCCTGCAGATACGGACTTCTTTCCGCAAACTGGTAGCTTTCCCTTCTCTGACTCCGCGAACAAAAATCTTCAGAACCGCCTGATCTTCAGGATGTACATGTGAGTATACTCCAATTACTTCAGTCATGGGAGTCCCTTCTTTTTCACCTAAGTTCCGATACCATGTATCTTGCGCATATCCATCCCTGGTCAGTACATTGAAGTGTGCAAACCCCACATTGGCATAATCGCCGATCAGGAGAAACAGATTCTCAAATTCTTGTATCTTGGTGTATGCATTGGTGGTTTCCGTCGTATCTATATTGATAAAGAGATAGTTGATAAACTGATTTTGAGAGTCATAAAGCGTGGTTACTTTAGTAGTAAGGTTAATGATTCCTTTCCGGTGGGTTTTTATATATTTATTTACTTTGGAGAAGTCATAACTTATGGAGAAGTTTACATCCTCCTGAGCCCTCAGCTTCTCTTTGATTTCCTGCGGAATATTAGGATTGTCGAACAGACTAACCCCTAAGACCTCACCTTTATCAGCCAAACCGAATATTTCCAGTTCTTTATCATTGATATCTACCAGATAGCCATCTTTATCGTAAAGTTCGATGCCGGCCGGCAGATTCTTATAAATGTTACGGAGAATCTTTTCGCTATGATCCAGTGCCAGGCGATCCTCTTTCGCCTGAAGTTCTGACTTACGCAGTTCTATGCAGATGCTGATAATGTTTGCCAATGAAGAAAACCATTGAAGGTCTACATTGGTCCAACTACGATAATCTTTCACCATATCGATGCCCATATACCCCCATACTCTATCTTTGGATACAAGCGGAACCGCCATTAGTGACTTAATGTTCTGTGATTCGAGCAGATTGCGATATTCCTGCGCCTCTTGGGGCATATCGTCCAAAGTATTCAGAATGATGGATTTCCTGTTTGAAAGCTGTCTGTTCCACCAAAAAGACTCATCCCAAAGTATATTCTGCAGATTATTCCGCTCTTCGGATACACCTTCTGCAGTTGCCTCATACGTGCAATTCTGAACCTTTTTCTTTCTGTCTATCTCGACGATATAGGTACGGTCTCCTCCGAACTGCCGGAGAAGATCATCTAAAATTTGATTGATAATCTCTGCTATATTGTCCGATTGCAGAAAGGCGAGCAACGAATAGGAAATGCTGTTTTGCTGATAAAGCAGGCTGTTTACATGAAAGAAGTCGATGTTTCCGCATATACTCTCCGCAGGTTTGTCCACATATTGCAGGTAGCCGAATATGTCTCTGTATCCTGCCTTATCAGGTTTTCTGAAACTGATCTTGGAATATACCCATATTTCTCCGTTTTTAGCCCGGATAGGGAACATTTGCTCATAAGTTTCAAGATTTGAATGAGAGATAAATTCGTTTCTGAGACGCGTGCGGTGATCTTCGCGTATCCTGTGGTGAAACTCTTTAAAGCTGATCCGATGGCTTTCAAGCCCTAGTAGATCAACGATAAAATCAGAGCAAATATACTGTTGATTTTTTACATCTGATTCCCACCATCCCATTTTTGCCATTTGAGTAATTTGTTGAAATCGTTCACAGTCCAAATTCAATTGCCCTTCCATATTGTTTGCTCCTGTTTTCTTTTTTAATTATAGAATACTGTCCGGCAAATATAGATATTATTTTAAAGAATAAGGGGGATTGCAGATGTTTTGAAAGGACGATGTGGTAATCCGGTATCAAAAAGTGGAAGAGTGAGCAAATGAGTACAAACAAGGACTTACTTCGTCTTTCTTTTATAAAAGAATGAAACTATACATTTTATAATATACATATCAGAAGAATGAAAAATACCAAATTGTTCATGTTTGCGGCATGCACCCTTTTCTTAGCTGCGTGTGGTAAGCAAACCGTGAAAATAATGACTCCGCCGGATGCGTCAAACCGCGTTCTGTTCAGTGCGGAACAGTTACAGACTACCTTGGATAAAGCCGGTTATCAGGTAATGATGCAACAAGGGGATACCACATTCTCCGATCCTGAAATAAAGACGATTCTGCTGACGGAAGTGAATGATACGACACTTAAGAAAGAAGGCTTTCATATTACGACTACCGGCAATCTGACAAGAGTAAGCGGCAGAGACGGAAGCGGAGTAATCTACGGGTGTCGCGAACTGATAGACCGTGTGAACGACTCAGAGGGCAAACTAAACTTTCCGGAAGAGTTGAAAGATGGTCCGGAAATGGTGCTCCGCGGCGCTTGTGTCGGTCTGCAGAAGATGACTTACCTGCCGGGACACGGTGTGTATGAGTATCCGTATACTCCGGAAAGTTTCCCTTGGTTTTATGATAAGGAACAATGGATTAAATACCTCGATATGCTGGTAGCCAACCGCATGAATTCCTTGTATCTCTGGAATGGTCATCCGTTTGCATCGTTAGTCAAACTGGAAGATTATCCGTTTGCGCTGGAAGTAGACGAAGAGACGTTCAAGAAGAATGAAGAGATGTTTTCTTTCCTTACGGAAGAAGCGGACAAACGTGGTATCTTCGTGATACAGATGTTCTACAATATCATCCTTTCCAAACCATTTGCAGAGCATTATGGACTGAAAACGCAGGACCGTAACCGTCCCATTACTCCTCTGATTGCAGACTATACCCGTAAAAGTATTGCTGCATTTATAGAGAAATATCCGAATGTGGGACTGCTGGTTTGTTTGGGTGAAGCCATGTGTACGGTAGAAGATGATGTGGAATGGTTCACAAAGACCATCATTCCGGGTGTAAAAGACGGATTACAGGCATTGGGACGTACCGACGAACCGCCTCTTTTGCTGCGCGCACACGATACAGACTGCAAACTGGTAATGGATGCGGCATTGCCGATATATAAGAATCTTTATACGATGCATAAGTATAATGGCGAATCACTGACAACTTACGAGCCTCGTGGCCCCTGGTCGAAGATTCATACGGATTTGAGCTCTTTAGGATCTATTCATATCAGTAATGTACATATCCTGGCAAATCTGGAACCGTTCCGTTGGGGCTCTCCGGACTTCGTACAGAAGGCGGTACAAGCGATGCACAACGTGCACGGTGCCAATGCACTGCATCTTTATCCGCAGGCTTCGTACTGGGATTGGCCGTATACAGCCGACAAACTGCCAAATGGCGAACGGGAATTTCAACTGGACCGCGACTGGATCTGGTATCAGACCTGGGGACGTTATGCATGGAACAGCCATCGGGATCGTGCCGATGAGATCGGTTACTGGAATCATCAACTGGGACAGTTCTACGGAACATCCGACGAGAATGCAGGCAATATTCGCATTGCTTATGAAGAAAGCGGAGAAATTGCTCCGAAGTTATTACGCCGTTTTGGTATCACGGAAGGAAACCGTCAGACGTTATTGTTGGGGATGTTTATGAGCCAGCTTGTCAATCCGTACAAATATACCATCTATCCGGGATTCTATGAAAGCTGCGGACCGGAAGGCGAAAAGCTGATCGAATTTGTAGAGAAAGAATGGAAGAATCAGCCTCATGTAGGTGAGATGCCGCTGGATATTGTCGCTCAGGTGATTGAACACGGTGATAAGGCAATAGCAGCGATTGACAAGGCAGCCGGTTCCATCTCCTCCAACAAAGAAGAATTCGCACGTTTGCAGAATGATATGCATTGTTACCGTGAGTTTGCCTATGCGTTTAATCTGAAAGTGAAAGCTGCGAAACTGGTATTGGACTATCAGTGGGGAAAAGACATGAAGAATCTGGAAGAAGCCATCCCTCTGATGGAACAAAGTCTGGAACATTACCGCAAACTGGTGGAACTGACAGACGAGCATTATTTATATGCCAACAGTATGCAGACTGCCCAACGCCGTATTCCTATCGGCGGAGACGATGGTCATAATAAGACATGGAAAGAACTGCTGGTACACTACGAAAAAGAATTGGAGAACTTCAAGGCGAACCTTGCCATGCTGAAAGAAAAGCAAAATGGCAATGCCGTGACTGAAACGGTAGAGATCGCTGCCTGGGCTCCTGCGGATGTGAACTTAATATCGAATTATCCGACAGTAAAACTGAATGAAGGAACTTCCTTGTTCACAGATCTTCCGGGCAAAATAGAAGCAATAGCTCCTGAACTGAAGGGAATGAAGGCATTCCGCTTTAATGGAAATGAACAACGTGAAAAAGGAACAAGCATTATCTTTGAGACAAATGCTCCGGTCAAACTGTTGGTAGCTTATTTTAAAGACGACCAGAAGAAGTATGCCAAAGCCCCGAAGCTGGAGATTGATGCATCTGCCAATGATTACGGTCAGGCGGAACCTGTACTGACTAATGCAATCCATATCAATGGAATGCCATTAGCAAATATACACGCATATAGCTTTCCGGCAGGAAAACATACGTTGATGTTGCCCAAAGGCTACCTTCAGGTCCTTGGATTTACGGCTGCAGATGTGAAAACTCGTAATGCCGGACTTGCCGGAGACGAAGAAACGATGGACTGGATGTTTTACTAATGAACAATTGCTGTAAAGGGCTGACTAAAAAGTCAATAAATAGATGATAGATAAAAGTATAATGAAGAAGTTATTACTGACATTTTTAAGTATAGCTGCCGCATACTGCTCATTGTATGCCCAACGTGCAGTCACGCAGGAACGGATGGAGCAGATTTATGAAGAGGTAAAGACGCCCTATAAGTACGGACTTGCTGTTGCCCCGACCGACAATTATCATAAGATCGATTGTCCTACTGTCTTTCGTCAGGGAGACAAGTGGCTGATGACTTATGTCGTTTATAATGGCAAAACCGGCACGGATGGTCGTGGATACGAAACCTGGATTGCAGAAAGTGATAATCTGCTTGATTGGCGTACCTTAGGACGTGTGCTTTCTTATCGGGACGGTAAATGGGATTGTAATCAGCGTGGAGGATTTCCCGCGCTGCCGGATATGGAGTGGGGTGGAAGCTACGAACTTCAGACCTACAAAGGCCGCCACTGGATGACTTACATCGGTGGAGAAGGTACAGGTTATGAAGCTGTAAAAGCACCACTCTTTGTCGGACTGGCATCTACCAAAGGAGATATTTCCACCGCTCATGAATGGGAGTCTCTGGACAAACCGATTCTGAGCATCCATGATAAAGATGCGCAGTGGTGGGAAAAGTTGACTCAATATAAAAGTACCGTTTACTGGGATAAAGACAAAACACTGGGTGCTCCGTTTGTGATGTTTTACAATGCGGGAGGACGTCATCCGAAAACTGATTTAAAAGGTGAACGGGTGGGAATCGCACTTTCCAAGGATATGAAAACTTGGAAACGTTATCCCGGCAATCCGGTCTTTGCACACGAAGCGGATGGAACAATCACCGGTGATGCTCATATTCAGAAGATGGGTGACGTATACGTGATGTTTTATTTCTCTGCCTTTGAGCCGTCACGCAAGTATAAAGCCTTTAATACGTTTGCTGCTAGTTATGATCTCGTCAACTGGACAGACTGGCATGGAACTGATTTGATTATTCCTTCCAAGAATTACGACGAATTATTTGCACATAAAAGCTATGTGATCAAACACGACGGAGTGGTTTATCATTTCTATTGTGCGGTGAACAATGCCGAACAGCGTGGTATCGCTGTTGCTACAAGTAAGCCGATGGGACGCTCTGCCGTTCGCTTCCCGAAGCCGGAAACGAAGAATCGCCGGATGATCACTGAACTGAATGAAGGCTGGAAAACTTGGTTAATTGACAATTCACAATTGACAATTGACAATTCAAAAAGCAATCATCAATCCCCGATTATTAATTGTCAAATACCTCATAATTGGGATGACTATTACGGTTATCGCCAACTGACTCATGGCAACCTGCACGGAACAGCCATGTATGTGAAAGACTTCTCCCTCGATAATTGTCCATTGTCAACTGTCAATTCTCAATTAAAAAAACGTTATTTCCTCCGTTTTGAGGGGGTAGGTACGTATGCTACTATTAAAGTGAACGAACATGATTTCGGACGTTATCCGGTAGGACGTACCACGTTGACACTGGATGTGACCGATGCATTGAAACAAGGAGCGAACCGTCTGGAAGTAAAAGCGGAGCATCCGGAAATGATAGCCGATATGCCGTGGGTATGTGGTGGCTGTTCGTCGGAGTGGGGATTCAGTGAGGGATCTCAGCCGTTAGGTATATTCCGTCCGGTGGTGCTGGAGGCCACAGATGAGATCCGTATTGAACCTTTCGGAGTACACATCTGGAATGACGAAAAGGCGGCTAATGTCTTTGTCGAGACAGAAGTAAAGAACTATGGTAAGACCACAGAGACAATAGAAGTAGTCAATAAGTTGAGTAATGCGGACGGTAAACAAGTGTTCCGTCTAGTAGAGAAAGTAACATTGGCACCGGGAGAGATGAAGGTGATTCGTCAACAGTCTCCTGTAGAGAATCCTGTTTTATGGGATACGGAGAATCCCTATCTTTATAAATTGGCAAGTATGATTAAACGTGATACCAAAACAACAGACGAGATCTCTACGCCTTTCGGTATCCGTACAATCAGTTGGCCGGTAAAGAGAAATGACGAAGATGGGCGTTTCTATCTGAATGGAAAGCCTGTCTTTATCAATGGTGTATGCGAGTATGAGCATCAGTTCGGGCAAAGTCATGCCTTCAGTCGGGAGCAGGTAGCTGCGAGAGTGAAACAAATACGTGCGGCAGGCTTCAACGCTTTCCGTGATGCCCATCAGCCCCATCATCTCGATTATCAGAAATATTGGGATGAAGAAGGCGTCTTGTTCTGGACACAACTTTCTGCCCATGTATGGTATGACACACCGGAGTTTCGAGAGAACTTTAAAAAGCTGCTTCGTCAATGGGTGAAGGAACGACGTAATTCTCCGTCAGTAGTGATATGGGGATTGCAGAATGAAAGTACATTGCCTCGTGAATTTGCACAGGAATGCAGTGAAATCATTCGCGAAATGGACCCGACAGCACGTACGATGCGTATCATCACCACCTGTAACGGCGGTGAAGGAACCGACTGGAATGTAATTCAGAATTGGAGCGGCACGTATGGAGGAGACGTTACGAAATACGGAAAGGAACTTTCGCAGAAGAACCAGTTGCTGAATGGAGAATATGGTGCATGGAGAAGTATTGATCTGCATACGGAACCCGGCGAATTTGAAGTGAATGGAGTATGGAGCGAAAGTCGTATGTGCCAGTTGATGGAAACAAAGATTCGTCTGGCAGAACAGGCCAAAGACAGTGTTTGCGGACAGTTCCAATGGATTTTCAGCAGCCACGACAATCCCGGACGTCGCCAGCCGGATGAAGCATTCCGGAAAATAGATAAAGTAGGTCCGTTCAACTATAAAGGACTGGTGACTCCGTGGGAAGAACCACTGGATGTATATTATATGTATCGTGCCAACTATGTGCCGGCGGCAAAGGACCCGATGGTATATCTGGTATCACATACTTGGACGGATCGTTTCGAGAAAGGACGTCGTCGGGCTACTATCGAGGCTTACAGCAATTGTGATTCCGTATTGCTTTATAACGACATGGTCAATGACAAAGTGGCTTATCTGGGACGCAAAAAGAATAATGGAACAGGCACCCACTTCATGTGGGAGAATCGGGATATTCGTTATAATGTACTTCGTGCTGTAGGATATTATAAAGGGAAACCGGTCGCCGAGGACATAATTGTACTCAACGGACTGGAGCAAGCTCCCCACTTTGACGTATTATATCAGAATACGAAACCTGTATTGAAAGGGAAAGACGGATATAATTACTTGTACCGTATTAACTGTGGAGGAGACGACTATACAGATAGTTTCGGTCAGTTATGGATGCAGGATAATACCCATTATTCCCGTTCATGGGCAGCGAACTTTAAAGAATTGAATCCATACCTTGCCAGTCAGCGTACGACGAATGATCCGATTCGGGGAAGCCGTGACTGGAAGTTGTTCCAGCATTTCCGTTTTGGACGTCATCAATTGGAGTACAATTTCCCGGTAGCTGACGGAACATATCGGATTGAACTCTATTTCACAGAGCCTTGGCATGGGACGGGAGGCAGTGCTTCCACCGACTGTGAGGGGTTGCGCATCTTCGATGTGGCGGTAAATGACTCGGTAGTATTGGATGATCTTGATATTTGGGCAGAGAGTGGTCACGACGGAGTATGTAAGAAGGTGGTTTACGCTACAGTAAAAGGTGGAGTATTGAAGATTCATTTCCCGGAAGTGAAAGCAGGACAGGCTCTGATTTCAGGTATTGCCATTGCTTCTGTTGAAGCAAATCTGCAACCGATTTTATTCCCCGCATCCGACTGGAATTGGGAGAAGGCCGGCAAAGAAGTCATGGAAAAAACTCCGAAAGAGTTGCTTCCCGAAGACAAGAATGCCCGTATCAGTGTAGCGTATGAAGCTGAAGCGGCAACCCTGAAAGGCAAATTCCGTAAAAAAGAACATCGTAAGCAAACGGGAGTATTCTTTGAGAAAGGAAAAGGTAACAGTATTGAATGGAATGTCTCTACCGGACTGGCACAGGTTTATGCCCTTCGCTTTAAATATATGAATACTACTGGAAAACCAATGCCTGTTTTAATGAAGTTCATCGATTCAAAGGGAGTAGTGCTCAAAGAAGACATTCTGACCTTCCCGAAGACACCGGACAAATGGAAAATGATGAGTACCACCACCGGAACTTTTATCAACGCCGGACATTATAAAGTATTACTCTCAGCAGAAAATATGGAAGGTCTGGCTTTTGATGCCTTGGATATTCAATAATTCTGTTAGCAGACTGAACTTTTGCAATAGTAGTAAAAAAGCGGGACGCAAAGAAGCTTGTATAGCTTTCTGCATCCCGTTTCTTATTTTGAAACCTTTTTCCTATAAATAGAATATATATGTTATTTTTTTATGATTCGATAGTCGGATTTTAATTATTTCGAGCGTAGATTTTAAATAATCTCTATATTTGAAATAAAAAACAAAATAACGATGGAAAGCGATATACCGAGGTACGATTTAACAGTTGATTATATAGTGGGAGAAGGATTTGGGATAAATTTACTGAATGGGTATAAGAATTTTCATTGTAAAATAGAGGCAGGATTCTTCATACTTTGTGTGAAAGGGGCAATACAGGCAACAATTAATGGAGAACGATATAATATTGTCGAAAATGATTTAATCACTCTGCCACCTAATTATTTCATGGAAATTCATGAGTTTTCATCTGATATTCATATTTATTATGCAGGCTTTTCATCTCAGTTCATAGAAAATATAAATCTGATGAAGTCCACCCAGCATCTGCTTCCGATAATAGTAGAAAATCCGGTTATCAATTTGTCTCCATTGCAAGCCTGTAGCTATAAGATGTTTTATGAGTCATTGATTCTTGCGTATGCTTCTGCCAAGACATTGGCCAATAAAGAGATCGTAAAGGCTGTACTCACTATGTTTATTCAGGGAGCAACAGAGATTTATAAGCTACAGAGCAATCGGTATTTATCTACTCAATCAAGAAAATATGAGATATACCAGGAGTTCCTGCAACTGGTCATGAAGAATTATACAGTTCATCATGGTGCCTCCTTTTATGCTGATCATTTGGGACTTAGTCTGCCTCATTTTTGTTCAACAATTAAAAAGGCAGCGGGGAATACCCCGCTGGAAGTCATTGCTTCCGTCATTCTGATGGATGCTAAGTCTCGTTTAAAGTCAAGTAATGAACCGGTGAAGAATATCGCTTTGTCTTTGGGATTCTACAATATCTCTTTCTTCAATAAATTTTTTAAGCAGCATACCGGTGTCACTCCGCAGGAATACAGAGGACATTAATCTTCTGTCTGCCTTTCAAATGGAAGAGTAACGATAAACCGACTGCCTTTTCCCATTTCAGACTCTACAGAGATGTCTCCTTGCAAATGTTCCACAATCGTTTTGCAGATAGAAAGTCCCAGGCCAGTTCCTTGTTTAAAAGTATCTACTTTATAAAAACGGTCGAATATTTCTTTTTGGCATTCTTGAGGAATCCCCGACCCAGTATCTTCCACAAAGATATTCACAAAGTCTGCATTGACTGGGTCAACTGCATAACCAAAATGAATATACCCTTTTTCGGTAAATTTACGGGCATTGTTAATAAAGTTACATACGACTTGTTTCAGACGTGTAGCATCTGTGTTAATATAGACATCTTCATTGGGAAATGATGCTCTGATCTCTATTTCGGATATAGGTTTCATAGCTTGTTCTTTCTCTATATCCATCATGAGAGATTGAAGAGAACAGTCAGTAAAAGTAAATTTAATGGTATTTGATTCAATCTTGGATAAATCAAGTACATCATCAATCAGTCTTACTAGATGTTCGCTGTTGATACTGATTAATCTCACAAAATCGGCACGTTCTTCCTCGCTTAATTCATCATAAGTGGAACCGATTACATCAGAGAAGCCGACTATTGCATTTAGTGGTGTGCGAATCTCGTGGCTCATATTTGCCAGAAAAGCCATTTTGAGACGGTCACTTTCTTCAGCTTTCTTACGTGCTTCGATTAAGGTATTCTCTATGTCTTTATATTCTTGAATACTCATGCAGATACCGACCAACCGATAGGGATGCCCTGAGATATTGGCAATATAAGTAGACTGGCCTTCAAACCATTCCCAAGTTCCGTCTCCACGATGCAAGCGGAAGGGGACAGATTTATCGAACGTTTCCATGCCGCTAAGTTGCACAATAAAGGCGTCGGCCATAGCTTGCCGGTCGTCAGGATGAATCATATTTACGTATTCTTCCATAGTCAGAGTGTTGTTTTCTCCGGCCGAAATACCTAAATGTTCGAAATAACGGTTGTCGAGGGTAAACTCACTTCGGTTTATATCATAATACCACGGATATATCCTGGTTCTTTGTAAGGCTGTATTCAGAATATACTCCTGTGTCAGTTCTACAGTGATATTACGAAAAAAGAATAAGATTTTTTTCAGATGACCATCTTCCTTGATCGTTGCAAAATCACCTCTGATCGGGAATTGTGTATAATCAATCTGTTCTTGCATGAATGTGTGCTCCGGAAGCGAATATGTTTGTTCACCCTGACGAATCTTCTCTAAAATGACAGAAAGAATATCTTCTTTATTATTTAATAACTTGAATAGGTCATTGGTTGAAAGAGGCATCATCTCATTGGCTGATGAATGGACATGAAGTTCGGTTTGAGCCTGGCGATTAAGCTGGATAACCTCTCCATTTATATTAAATATAATAACTCCGTCAGGCAGGATATCTAGTAACTCATCATTGTAAAGTGTTTGTTTATTCTCTTCCATTTCTTTTGTTTTTTAATGCAGAACATGAGATAAATGACATGAATGTATAACAAAGAAAAACATTTCCCGGAAGATAATGCGATATTCATATATGTTTTTACCCCTGTCTGAAGGAGTATTTTAATTCGCAAGACCTTAATTATTAAAACGATGTTCATATTTTAATAATTGATATTCTTATTTTAATTATAACTTTAGAATCGATTAATGAAATAAAAAAGAAGACTTCGAAATATGCAGCTATTTCGAAGCCTTCAGTGGAATCTTTAGTGAAGGAGAAAGAAGGATAGGATAGGTTTAGTTTCTTCCTTATTCTCTACTTAGTAAGTTTTATCTCATTTATTTGCCAGTCTTTTTTGGCGGTTCCTTCCGTGAAGTTAAACAATTTTGTATCGGAAGGTAATAGTTCGAATGTGAGTGAGAACTCGGCTTCTCCGCTTTCGGGCAAAAAGAAATGTTCGCCGGGAGTAATGCCTTCCGCCTTCTTTAAGGCATATGATACGCCTTTTGCGTCTGTTAACTTGGCATCTGTACTCACTTGTATCCAATAGTTGGGTATGTAGTATGCATAGAAATGAACGACTGTTGCCGTATCCTTCAATTCTACCTGCTTCACTTCAAGAATGTCGGTATTGGTTGATTTGTAATTTGGATGGTTAACGATCTTGGTGTTGGCTTTCCGAACGATACTCATTTCACGCTTAAGTGTATCCAGGTATCTGCGCATTTTAAATTTCAGGCTACCCTTGCCATACCCTGACCACATTTTCATGATTTTGCCTTCCGGGGAGATGAGGACATAGTTGGGAATACCATTGACATCATATACTGCAGACAACCCTGCATTTTGTTTCAGGTCACTCAGGTTTTGCCAGGTCATCTCATGTTGGGCAGAAGCAGCCTTCCATCTGTTTTTGGTATCCGAACTCAAACTGACAATCGTAAGCCGGTCTTTATATTGTTCCTGGATTTCTTTCATCTCGGGGAGTGCCATAATACAAGGTCCGCAACCGCTGCTCCAAAAGTCAAGAAGCATATATTTTCCCTTAAAGTCAGCCAGATGGTGAATATTTCCGTCGAGGTCGAAAAGATCGGTGTCTGCCATATCATCTCCTTCTTTCACTGTTTTGGGAGGGAAAAGATTGACAGTAATTTCTTGTCCTTTGATGGAAGCTTTCTGTTCTTCACTCAGCCTGTTATACAAAGCCAATGTTTCTTCTTTATTGGTAAACATGGGATTGTACTTCACAGACATACTTAAACCGAACAGTTTATCCATCCAAATACTGGAGACAGGGAGCTCCTGCATTAACTTAAGTTCGCGTTTATCGATAATAGCTGATATACTGTCTGATTTTGCACGCATCGCTTTTTGTTCGGCTTCCGGAGCTGAACGCATACTTCTGCTTTTGATAGCCAGGCGTTGGTATTCATCCCACAGGTCACGGGAGTTTTCAATAAATCGGTTATATTCCTGTTGCTCTTTTACCGGACTGTCTACCTTCCATGTATAAATCAGAGTATTAGTACCTGTCACTTTTATTTGGGCGTCGGGAGTTGCATAAATCTCCAAAGACATCGGAGGGAAGTCCGCTTCGCGGTTACACATAAGGGATAATTGATCCATACCGCTTTCTCCTACATTTCGTTTGAAGAAGAACTTGCCATTACGTATCATATCCGAAGCAACTACGCTTCCTACACGTCCGTCCGTTAAAAACAGGGAAACAAGAGTGCCGTCTTTCACTCCTTTTACATCACCTTCAATCGTATACTCATGCTGTGCGTGTGAAGCGAGACAACTTAATAAAAAGAGGCTGCTGAATAGTAGTTTTTTCATAATAAAAATATTAGAAGTAATTATAGGTCACAAGGTAGAGCTTTTCTTCATAGAGTGTTTCTCCTTTTATTATTCTTTAATATTAATGTAAAAGAAAGGGGTACAAAATGCCCCTTCGTCCGTCTTCTTGGTATGAAGAAAAAAGAACGAATGAAAATATATACATTACTGCTTGGCGCATTGGTCGCTTGCCCGATGCAGGCACAAACAATGCATGACTGGGAGAATCATCATGTTCTCCAGATTAATTGTGAACCGGCACGGGCTGCTTTTACTCCTTTCTCCGTACAGAAAGGAGACCGTTCGATGTCTTTGGACGGAACATGGAAGTTCCGATGGACTCCTGTTCCGGGCGAAAGAATCATAGATTTCTATCAGACTGATTTTAATGATAAAGACTGGAAGGACTTTCCTGTTCCTGCCAATTGGGAAGTCAACGGATATGGCACGCCTATTTATGTATCTGCAGGTTATCCGTTTAAGATAGATCCTCCGCGAGTAATGGGAGAGCCGAAAGCTGACTATACGACCTATAAAGAACGAAACCCAGTCGGACAGTATCGGCGCACATTCGTTTTGCCTGTGGGATGGGAAGCGGACGGACAGACTTTTTTGCGCTTTGAAGGAGTGATGAGTGCTTTCTATGTCTGGATAAATGGCGAACGGGTAGGGTATAGCCAAGGTAGTATGGAGCCAAGTGAATTTAACATCACCGACTATCTGAAGACTGGTGAGAATCAGATAGCATTGGAAGTGTACCGTTATAGTGACGGGTCTTATCTCGAAGATCAGGACTTCTGGCGTTTTGGCGGCATTCATCGTAGTATTCATCTGATACATACACCTGATGTTCGTATGCGTGATTATACAATACGTACTCTTCCTGCATCTGCCGGCAATTATAAGGACTTTATTTTGCAGATCGATCCGCAATTTAGTGTACACAGAGGTATGACCGGAAAAGGATATACCCTGCAAGGTGTGTTGAAAGACGCAAGTGGAAAGGAGATAGTAAAGTTACAGGGAGAGGTGGAAGAAATACTGGATCTGGAGCATAAAGCAAGCCGGATGAATGAGTGGTATCCGCAGCGTGGGCCGCGTAAAACGGGACGTTTGTCAGCCATGATAAAATCACCGGAAAGATGGACAGCGGAGACACCTTATCTTTATAAATTACACCTGACTTTGCAGAATGCGGAAGGAAAAGTGATAGAACAGGCGGAGCAGTCGGTCGGTTTCCGTACTGTAGAAATCAATAAAGGACAATTACTGATTAATGGTAATCCGGTTCGCTTCAGAGGTGTGAATCGTCATGAACACGATCCACGGACGGCACGCGTAATGAGTGAAGAAAGAATGCTTCAGGATATACTGCTGATAAAACAGGCAAATATCAATGCCGTTCGTACCAGCCATTATCCCAATGTGAGCCGTTGGTATGAACTCTGTGATAGTTTAGGGCTTTATGTGATGGATGAAGCGGATATCGAAGAGCATGGTCTGCGCGGGACACTGGCAAGTACTCCCGATTGGTATGCTGCATTCATGGACCGTGCAGTCCGCATGGCAGAACGTGACAAGAACTATCCAAGTATCGTGATGTGGAGTATGGGGAATGAAAGCGGCTACGGACCGAACTTTGCAGCTATTTCTGCATGGTTACACGATTTTGATCCTACACGCCCCGTTCATTATGAAGGTGCGCAGGGAGTAGATGGCAATCCTGATCCGAAGACGGTCGATGTGATCAGCCGTTTTTATACCCGTGTGAAACAAGAATATCTGAATCCGGGCATTGCAGAAGGAGAAGACAAAGAACGTGCGGAAAATGCACGTTGGGAACGACTGTTGGAAATAGCGGAACGTACCAATGATGACCGTCCGGTAATGACAAGCGAATATGCCCATTCGATGGGAAATGCGTTGGGCAACTTTAAAGAATATTGGGATGAAATATATAGCAATCCCCGTATGCTGGGCGGTTTCATATGGGACTGGGTAGATCAGGGAATTTATAAAGAATTGCCTGATGGCCGCATTATGGTGGCGTATGGCGGAGACTTCGGTGATAAGCCGAATCTGAAAGCTTTCTGCTTTAATGGTCTATTGATGAGTGATCGTGAGACGACTCCGAAGTATTGGGAAGTAAAGAAAGTATATGCACCGGTTCAGTTGGCCGTCAACAATGGACAATTGATCGTTACAAACAGGAATCATCATATAGACTTATCTCAGTATCGCTGCTTATGGACATTGACAATAGATGGTAAACAGAAAGAACAGGGAGAAATCACATTACCGAAAGTCGCTCCGGGTGAGAGTGAAACAATTACTTTACCAGCTTTCCGTTCCTTATCGGACAAGAAGGCTTTAAACAGAAAAGGCAACAACAGCAACTCAACGAATACGCTTTCTGATTGTCAGCTAAAAGTAAGCATCGTATTGAAATCTGATGTTCTTTGGGCAAAAGCCGGTCATGAAGTTACTTGGGAACAATTCTGCTTACAGCAAGGAGAATTGTTGTCTGCCGATCTGATCAATAAAGGAGCACTGCAAGTAAAAGAGGATGATAAATCTTTATCAGTTAGCGGACGCGGTTTCTCGGTTCAGTGGGAAAAGAAAGCAGTCGGAAGTATAACTTCCCTTATGTACAATGGCAAAGAAATATTGACTCAGAATCATTTTCCGGTTCAGCCTGTCACGCAAGCATTCCGTGCACCGACAGACAATGACAAGAGTTTCGGAAACTGGCTGGCAAAAGACTGGCAACTGCATGGCATGGACCATCCTCTGATTAGTCTGGAGTCTTTCGATCATGAAGTACGTGCAGATGGGGCAGTCATAGTACGTATCCGGACGACTAATTTATATAAAGAAGGCAACGTGACAACGACATCCGTCTATACCCTTTCTTCCGATGGAGTCATTGATCTGAAAACAACTTTCTTACCACAAGGAGTATTTCCGGAATTGCCTCGTCTGGGACTTGCATTCTGTCTGGCTCCTGCCTATAATACCTTTACATGGTATGGCAGAGGACCACAGGATAATTATCCCGATCGTAAGACATCTGCCGCAACAGGACTCTGGAAGGGAACGGTAGCAGAACAGTATGTACATTATCCTCGTCCGCAGGATAGTGGAAATAAGGAAGAAGTACAATTTCTTACGCTGACAGACAAACGGAATAAAGGTATCCGTGTAGATGCGGTAGAGGATGTATTTTCTGCCTCTGCTTTGCATTATACTGCACAGGATTTATATAAAGAAACTCATGACTGCAATCTGAAGCCACGTCCCGAAATTATTCTCAGTATGGACGCAGCCGTGCTCGGATTAGGGAATAGCAGCTGCGGACCGGGCGTACTGAAGAAGTATGCTATTGAGAAAAAAGAACATACGCTGCATATACGCATCAGCAAGCAGTAAAATAAGAATTGATACAAATAAATAGTAACTAACACAATAATAAAAGTAACAATGAGAAAAGTAACCACTTTATTATCAACCTTGGCGTTGGCAACTACTCTGGCTGCTCAAACCCTTCCGCAAACGGAACGGCAATACCTTTCCGGTCACGGATGTGATGATATGGTAGAATGGGACTTCTTCTGTACTGACGGACGCAATTCCGGCAAATGGACGAAGATCGGTGTACCGTCATGCTGGGAGTTGCAGGGCTTTGGCACCTATCAGTATGGAATCACCTTTTATGGTAAAGCCTTCCCCGAAGGTATCGCCGATGAAAAAGGAATGTATAAGTACGAGTTTGAGGTCCCCGAGAAGTTCCGCGGACAGCAGGTAAATCTGGTATTCGAAGCTTCGATGACAGATACCGAAGTTAAAGTAAACGGGCGTAAAGTCGGCTCGAAACATCAGGGAGCTTTCTATCGTTTTTCATACAATGTCACAGATTTCCTTAAGTATGGAAAAAAGAACCTGCTGGAAGTAACCGTTTCAAAGGAAAGCGAAAATGCCAGTGTGAATCTTGCCGAGCGACGTGCCGATTATTGGAACTTCGGAGGTATTTTCCGTCCGGTATTTCTGGAAGTAAAACCTGCGATTAATTTACGTCATATCGCCATCGATGCGCAAATGGATGGTTCCTTCCGTGCCAATTGCTATACCAATCTGTCTAATGACGGAATGAGTATCCGGGCACAGATTTTGGACAATAAAGGCAAAAAACTAACTGAAACGACCGTCCCTGTAAAAGCGGGAGGAGACTGGACTTCTTTACAGCTCAAGGTCTCTGATCCGGCTCTGTGGACAGCCGAAACGCCGAATCTTTATAAAGCTCAGTTTTCTTTGCTGGACAAAGACGGAAAAGTGCTGCACAACGAGACAGAAACATTCGGTTTTCGTACCATCGAAGTACGCGAAAGTGACGGATTATACGTAAACGGTGTACGCATTATGGTACGTGGTGTCAATCGCCATAGCTTCCGTCCGGAAAGTGGCCGTACATTAAGTAAAGCGAAAAATATCGAAGATGTTCTTCTGATGAAAGACATGAATATGAACTCCGTCCGTCTGAGTCACTATCCGGCTGATCCGGAGTTTCTGGAAGCTTGTGATTCTTTGGGACTTTATGTGATGGATGAATTAGGAGGCTGGCATGGTAAATACGATACTCCGACCGGAGTACGCCTGATCGAAGGAATGATAGAGCGTGACGTTAACCACCCGTCTATTATCTGGTGGAGTAATGGTAATGAAAAAGGATGGAATACCGAACTCGATGGAGAATTTCACAAGTACGATCCGCAGAAACGTCCGGTGATTCATCCGCAAGGCAATTTCTCTGGTTTTGAAACCATGCATTACCGTTCTTACGGAGAAAGTCAGAACTATATGCGCTTGCCGGAAATCTTTATGCCGACAGAATTTCTCCACGGTTTGTATGATGGCGGTCATGGTGCCGGATTATACGACTATTGGGAAATGATGCGTAAACACCCCCGCTGTATCGGTGGTTTCCTTTGGGTACTGGCGGACGAAGGAGTGAAGCGTGTCGATATGGACGGATTCATTGATAATCAAGGAAATTTCGGCGCTGACGGTATTGTAGGACCACATCATGAAAAGGAAGGCAGTTTCTACACAATCAAGCAGTTATGGAGTCCGGTACAAATCATGAATACTTCTGTCGACAAACAGTTTGACGGTAAGTTCTCTGTAGAAAACCGTTATGATTTTCTGAATCTGAACACTTGCCGTTTCCTTTGGAAACAGGTGAAGTTCCCTACCGCAACAGATGCTTCTAATACAACTGCTCAAGTTCTGAAACAAGGGGAAGTACAAGGAAGTGATGTTGCAGCCCATTCGGCAGGTGTGCTGGATATTAAAACAACGATCCTTCCGGATGCCGATGCCCTTTTCCTCACAGCCATCGACCGATACGGTCATGAACTTTGGCGCTGGACTTTCCCTGTGAACAAACTGAATCAGGCTAATGAAGTGCTCTCTCCCTTATCTAATAAGGTAACCTCTACAGAAACAGAAAATGAACTTACCGTAAAAGCGAAGAACCATACTTTCATTTTCTCAAAGAAAGACGGTCAGCTGAAAGGTGTATCCGTAAACAATCGCAAGATCAGCTTTGCCAACGGACCTCGCTTCATCGGTGCCCGTCGTGCCGACCGCTCATTGGATCAGTTTTATAATCACGATGACGAAAAAGCGAAAGAAAAGGATCGTACCTACAGCGAATTCCCTGATGCTACTGTATTCACAAAACTGGATGTAAAAGAAGACGGAGGCAATCTGATTGTTACTGCCAATTATAAACTGGGTAATCTGGATAAAGTGCAATGGACAATCAATCCAAATGGAGAAGCGGTGCTGGATTATACCTACAATTTTTCCGGCGTGGTAGATTTAATGGGAATCTGCTTCGACTATCCCGAAGATCAGGTGATCAGTAAACGCTGGCTGGGAGCGGGGCCCTATCGTGTATGGCAGAACCGTATTCATGGCACGCAATATGATGTCTGGGAAAATGACTATAACGATCCTATTCCGGGTGAAACTTTCACATATCCCGAATTCAAAGGATATTTTGGCAGTGTTTCCTGGATGAACATCCGCACGAAAGAGGGTACTATCAGCCTGACCAATGAAACTCCGGATGCTTATATCGGAGTATATCAGCCGCGTGACGGTCGTGACCGTTTACTTTATACGCTTCCTGAAAGTGGAATTTCTGTCTTGAATGTGATTCCTCCTGTACGTAATAAAGTAAATTCTACAGATCTATGTGGCCCGTCATCGCAGCCTAAATGGGTGAATGGTCCGCAGAGCGGACGAATCATTTTCCGGTTTATGGAATAAATAAATGAAATAAAAAGGTACTCACATTGCGTTGGGTACCTTTTTTTAATGTAAATATAGCAAATATAAAATGGTTTAAAAGAGTCATAAGTGAGGAATAATCATTATTTTTGTTTCGTTTTATAGATTCAGATTAACGAGTTCTTTCTTATGTACACAATACTAATTATAGAAGACGAACCCAGGGTGGCAAGTTTGCTGATGAACGGGCTGGAAGAAAATGGTTATCAGACCATGGTAGCTTATGACGGATTAATGGGGCTGCGGCTTTTTCAGGCACATACGTTCGATCTGGTTATATCTGATATTGTTCTGCCTAAGATGGACGGATTCGAGCTGACGAAAGAAATCCGTAAGTCCAATCCCCGTATTCCTATATTAATGTTGACGGCATTAGGATCAACGAACGATAAGCTGGACGGTTTCGATGCTGGTGCAGACGACTATATGGTGAAGCCCTTTGATTTCAGAGAGCTGAATGCCAGAATCAAAGTTCTATTAAAACGTGTCTCAGGAAATGTACCGGAGTTACCGCAGGAACTTGTTTATGCAGATCTGCGCATTGATCTTCAGCGGAAAGACGTAGAACGAAATAACGTTCCCATTAAACTTTCTCCGAAAGAATATAACCTGTTGCTATATATGGTCGAAAATGCCGAAAGAGTATTGAGCCGGGTAGAGATAGCGGAGAAAGTCTGGAACACGCATTTTGATACGGGAACCAACTTTATTGATGTATATATCAACTACCTTCGCAAAAAGATAGACCGTAACTTTGAACCGAAACTTATTCATACCAAAGCAGGGATGGGTTTCATACTGACTGACAAATTATGAAAATCCGGACAACGCTGACTCTGCAATATGCGGGCATTACAGCTGCGGTATTCTTCGCATTTGTTGTAGCTGTCTATTACGTAAGCGAGCATTCGCGCAGCAATGCCTTCTTTCGTAACCTGCAAAGTGAAGCTATAACCAAAGCTCACTTATTTCTTAATAATCAAGTAGATGCAAAAACGATGCAGTCTATTTACCTGAACAATCAGAAGTTTATTAATGAAGTAGAGGTAGCCGTCTATACCACAGATTTTAAAATACTGTATCATGATGCCCTTCAAAACGACATAGTCAAGGAAACACCCGAGATGGTAAAACGTATTCTGAAACGAAAGAATATCAGTTTCTATGTAGACGAATATCAGGCAATAGGACTTGTGTATCCGTTTGAAGGGCAAGACTACATAGTCACTGCCGCTGCCTATGATGGCTATGGATACGCTAACCGGGATGCACTGAGAAATATGCTCATTCTGTTATTTATCGGAGGATTGACCGTGTTGGCGGTTGTCGGATATATCCTCTCCCGAAGCACCTTAAAGCCTATACGCAATATCGTGAGAGAAGCGGAGAAAATCACCGCCTCACATATCGACAAAAGACTGCCAGTGAAAAATGAACAGGACGAACTGGGAGAACTGAGTATTACATTCAATGCACTGCTGGAACGTCTGGAGAAGTCCTTCAACTCGCAAAAGATGTTTGTCAGCAATGTATCTCATGAATTACGTACACCTATGGCAGCCCTTACAGCCGAACTGGATCTGGCCCTGTTGAAAGAACGAACCTCCGGACAATATCAGGCAGCCATCAGCAATGCACTGCAAGATTCCCGACGGATCATAAACCTGATCGACGGATTGCTGAATCTTGCAAAAGCCGACTATCAGTCGGAACAGATTACAATGGAAGAGGTCCGGTTGGATGAACTGTTGCTGGATGCCAGAGAACTAGTCCTAAAAGCCCATCCGGATTATCATATCGAATTAGTATTTGAGCAGGAAGCCGAGGAAGATAACGTGCTGACCGTAATCGGAAACAGCTATCTGTTGACTACTGCCTTTGTGAATCTGGTAGAGAACAACTGCAAGTACTCTTCCAACCGGACTTCATCCGTCCTGATAGCTTATTGGGAACAATGGGCTATTATCCGCTTGTCTGATAATGGCGTAGGAATGTCCGATGCAGACAAAGAAAACCTGTTTAAACTGTTTTATCGGGGAGAAAACAAGAATATAGCTCCCGGAAATGGTATAGGTATGGTTTTGACACAGAAAATCATCCACCTTCACAAAGGCGAACTTACCGTAGCTTCTCATAAGGACGAGGGAACTACCTTTGTGGTAAAACTTCCGCATATCTAAAAAATTCTAATAGTTTTCTAATACCACTCTAATCATTCTCTAACGGCTTCCTCCCGAAGTCCTCTTTACTTTTGCATCGAATTAATAAATGCAGTTAGTAACTTAAAAAAAATTAGAGAGTATGGTATGGAAGAAAAAACTGCGTTCATCACAGTACACATTCAATTCAGAGAGAGTATTTTTGGTTGCCACGCAACCCGGTAAGTCAATTTATTCCTGTTTGCAGACTACAAAGCTTGGATTAACACTGAGAGAAGTACAGGAGCGGCAATCCATTTATGGAAGAAACGAAGTCATCCATGAACAGAAAAAGAATCCGTTTATACTGTTTGTCAGAACGTTTATCAATCCTTTCATAGGCGTTCTGACAGGACTTGCCATCATATCCTTGTTTCTGGATGTATTGATGGCTGAACCCGGAGAGCAAGAATGGGCAGGGGTAATCATTATTTCGTCCATGGTATTATTCAGTGCTATCCTTCGTTTCTGGCAGGAATGGAGAGCAAGTGAAGCTACAAATTCTTTAATGAAGATGGTAAAAAACACTTGTCTGGCAAAACGTGCCGGAGAACAGGAAGAAGAGATCGATATAACAGAACTCGTTCCGGGAGATATTGTGTACCTGGCAGCCGGTGATATGGTTCCTGCCGATATACGTATCATCGATTCAAAAGACTTGTTTATCAGTCAGGCTTCACTGACGGGTGAGTCCGAACCGATAGAAAAGTTTCCGGAAGTACAGGGACAACAGTTTCGTAAAGGAAGTGTCATAGAGTTGGACAATATCTGCTACATGGGTTCCAATGTGATTAGCGGTGCGGCAAAAGGAATTGTTTTTGAGACGGGAAATAAAACCTATCTAGGTACAATAGCCAAAAGTCTGGTCGGACATCGTGCCACTACAGCCTTTGATAAAGGTATCAGCAAAGTCAGCTTTTTATTGATTCGTTTTATGCTGGTTATGGTTCCATTCGTGTTTTTCGTGAATGGTTTTACGAAAGGTGACTGGTTCGAAGCCTTCATTTTTGCCGTATCTGTGGCGGTCGGTCTTACTCCCGAAATGTTACCTATGATTGTGACGGCTAACCTGTCTAAAGGAGCAATCGCCATGTCCAAAAAGAAAACAATCGTAAAGAACCTCAATGCCATTCAGAATTTTGGAGCAATGGATATACTTTGTACTGATAAAACCGGTACATTGACTTGCGATAAAATTGTGTTGGAGAAGTATATCAATGCAGACGGCAGTGATGACAACAGTAAACGTATTCTTCGTCACGCGTACTTCAACAGTTATTTTCAGACCGGCTTGAGAAACCTGATGGATAAGGCAATCCTCTCTCATGTAAGAGAGTTGAATCTGGAACATTTGAAGAATGCCTATACCAAAGTCGATGAAATTCCTTTCGATTTTACACGCAGAAGGATGTCTGTCGTTATAGAAGACAGGCAAGGGAAGCGGCAAATTATTACCAAAGGAGCGGTAGAAGAGATTCTCGATGTCTGTTCGTATGCCGAGTTCGACGGAGAGATACATCCTTTGACTGACTCCTTGAAAATAAAAGCGCAAAAGATCAGTGAAGAAATGAATCGGCAAGGTATGAGAGTATTGGCGGTTTCCCAGAAAAGTTTCATCGAAAAGGACTGTAATTTTGCCATCGAAGATGAAAAAGAAATGGTGTTGATCGGATATCTTGCTTTTCTTGATCCTCCCAAACCTTCTGCCACCGAAGCCATCGAACAATTATATATGCATGGAGTAGCAGTCAAAATATTGTCGGGAGACAATGATACCGTAGTGAAAGCTATTGCCCGTCAGGTGGGGATTGATACCGGGCACTCCCATACCGGAATAGAAATGGAGGAAATGGATGAAACAACATTGAAAGAAGCGGTAAAAGACACTACGTTATTCTCTAAACTCACTCCATTGCAGAAAACGCAAATAATCTCTCTGTTGCAGGAGCAAGGTAATACAGTTGGTTTTCTGGGAGATGGCATCAATGATGCAGGCGCCTTGCGTCAGTCAGATATTGGCATATCTGTCGATTCGGCGGTAGATATAGCAAAAGAAAGTGCGGATATCATCTTGCTGGAGAAGGATTTGATGGTATTGGAAGACGGTGTACTCGAAGGTAGAAAGACATTTGGTAATATCAATAAGTATATAAAGATGACTGCCAGTTCCAATTTTGGCAATATGTTCAGCGTGATGTTTGCAAGCGCCTTTCTGCCGTTCCTGCCCATGATGCCGATACATTTGCTGATTCAGAACCTATTATATGATATATCACAGACAACCATTCCATTTGACCGTATGGACCCGGAATTTCTGAAGAAACCGCGCAAATGGGATGCATCCGACCTGAGTCGCTTTATGATTTATATAGGGCCTATCAGTTCTATCTTTGATATTGCTACCTATCTGGTCATGTGGTATGTGTTCAGCTGTAACAGTCCCGAACATCAGACTTTGTTTCAGACCGGATGGTTTGTAGAAGGTTTGTTATCCCAGACATTGATTGTCCACATGATACGTACCCGTAAAATACCATTTATACAAAGCCGGGCTACGTGGCCTGTTATGGGGCTGACCTTCTTTATTATGGCAGTAGGCATTCTTATTCCTTTTACAGCTTTCGGACGTTCCATCGGCCTGACGGCTCTTCCTTGGGGTTATTTCCCCTGGCTGATTGGCATTTTGCTTTCCTATTGTATCCTGACGCAATTGGTAAAGAACTGGTATATCAGGAAGTTTGTACGTTGGCTATAGCATTCGGCCTGTTTTATCCCATAAATTAATTATATATAATGTGAAATATCTAAAATTGAGACAGATAACCTGTCAAAAGTTCTTGCCTCTAAAAATAATTTCATACATTTAGAGGCAAGAACTCTTAAATGTTAGATTTACGAACATACTAATATTCAAACACAATGAAACACAGTTTATCCTTTCTGATAATAATTACCTTGTTGTTTGCCGGATGCCGTCAAAAAGCCCAGAGTAATTTCCAGTCTGAATCTTCTGTACAAACAGAGGAGAGTAATCCCTCGTTGGAAGAGTATGCTGAAGAAGCAGTCATCACAGGCAAAGTTCTAAACCGGGATTTCTATCCTCAGGAAAAGGAACTGACTCTCATTATCCCATTTTTCAGAGATATGGGAAATCAGTATCGTTCACCCATACAAAAAGATGGTTCATTCTCTTTCCGTTTTCCGGTTTATGCCCAATTAAGGGAGGTTTCTATCCGCAACTATGCAGAACATCTTTATATCCACCCGGGAGACAGCATACATGTAGAAATAGACTTCAAGGATCTCTTTCATCCAAAAGTGACAGGTGATGCCGAAAAACTTAATCAGGAGATATTAGCGTTCACTGAAAGTGCATATTACTATATACAGAATTACAATATGAAACCGGAATCAGACGTTAAGGATTTTGAGGCTGAATTAAAAAAGGATTATAATTTTCGTTTGGAACGTAGGAATGAGTATCTGGTGAAGTACAAGCCAATGGAAGATGTAGTACTGTTTACTGAAGAATTGCTGAAGCAGGATTATTATTATGCACTGTTATTCAATGGTATGTCATACTTGTTTAAAACGAGAAAAGAGATGGACCATTATCATACACTTTTACCTGAAATCAATAAACTATATACTAAAGGCATACTCTCGGCACGATTATACGATGTTGCTGATGAAGCAGAAATATATATTGCTTATGGGATCGCTTTCAGAGATAAAAAGAATCCTTCGATAGAAGAGATCATGGCTACAATGGGGGAGAGTGAGATGAATCAGTATTTATATACTAAGTTGATAGCCGGTTCTTTGTGTACTAATGACACACTTGCTTTTCACGAAAAACGTACACAGTTTGACTCAATCGTTAAAATGTCGCATCTACGTGCACAGGTGATGCAGATCTATAATCAGACCAAATCATATCTAAAAAATCCACAGCCTGTTTCCGACAATTTATTATATGGCGAATTCCATGAGAACTCAAAGCATACAACACGTATGCCATACATGAAACCTGTCTATGATGTGCTCGAAAAGAATCGTGGAAAAGTGATTTATTTCGATTTTTGGGCCAGATGGTGTCCTCCTTGTCTGGCTGAAATGGAACCTTTAAAACAATTGCGCAGCAAATTCTCTACAGATGATTTGATTATATATTCCATTTGTGTGAGTGAACCCAAAGAACAATGGGAGGAATGCCTGAATGAGTATTCATTGAAAAACCGGGGAATTGAATGTGTTCATGTGACTGATTATTTGGGAATAGATAACTATCAGAAAATTCGTAAGCAATGGAAAATAGACAGGATGCCTTACTATGTATTAATAAATAGAAAGGGGCAGATTATTGATTTCGGAACTGCGGCACGTCCCAGTAATCCGCAGTTAGTATCCCGAATAGAAGAAGCGGTGAAATGAGACTTATTTTGTAGAAAGCAATACTGCCTAAAAAATTAAATAGTTTAATTTGAGCAAGGAGAATACTGTGAGTACAAAACAGTCCGTTTTTCGTCTTATCTATAAGTAAAAATATAGATAAGAATGAAAAGCCGACTGAAACAACAAATATTTGCAATCTCATTACTGGCATGTACTGCTATATCTCCTGCCAATGCTCTGCAAACACATTCACTTCGCGAACAATTCCAAAATCCGTCTGACGAAGCAAAGCCTTGGACTTTTTGGTATTGGATGTTTGGCGCCGTATCCAAAGAAGGGATTACGGCTGATTTGGAAGCAATGAAACATGCCGGACTGGGAGGCACTTATCTGATGCCTATCAAAGGTATCAAAGAAGGGCCACAATACGATGGAAAGGCGCAACAACTAACACCCGAATGGTGGGAAATGGTTCGTTTCAGCATGGAAGAAGCCGACCGCCTGGGATTAAAGTTAGGAATGCATATTTGTGATGGTTTTGCATTGGCTGGTGGTCCGTGGATGACTCCGAAAGAATCGATGCAAAAAGTAGTCTGGAGTGACACAATTGTGGACGGTGGCAGAATCAAAGGACTATACTTGCCGCAACCGGAGGCATACGAAGGTTTTTATGAAGATATTTCTTTATTTGCCCTGCCTGTAAAAGAGGAAGCGGCAGACGTTATGCCGGCTAAAATAACCTGTGCCAATATAGGCACAGGAAATCATATCGACATCAAGAAGACTGTGAACATGGATGATGCCGGAGTAATCCGTTCATTATATCCCTGCTATATCCAATATGAATACGAACAGCCTTTCACCTGCCGCAATATTGAAATCATTCTGAGTGGCAATAATTATCAGGCACACCGCTTGAAAGTGATGGCAAGTGATGATGGAGTTAATTACCGTTTGGTGAAACAGCTCGTCCCTGCACGTCAGGGATGGCAGAATACAGATGAAAATTCCACGCATGCAATTCCTGCTACAACTGCCCGCTATTTCCGCTTCTACTGGACCCCCGAAGGCAGTGAACCGGGAAGTGAAGATATGGATGCCGCAAAATGGAAACCTAATCTGAAAATAAAAGAATTGCGCCTGCACCGGGAAGTCCGACTGGATCAGTGGGAAGGCAAAGCCGGACTGGTATGGCGTGTAGCTTCCTCCACGAAGAAAGAGGAAATAGGGGAGCAAGATTGCTATACCCTTTCACAGATTATCAACCTGACAGATCCCTTTAAAAATAGTTCGAACGACCATTTTAAAGAAAGAACACTGACAACTACTCTCCCCAAAGGAAAGTGGAAACTACTCCGCATGGGACATACCGCCACCGGACATACGAACGCAACTGCCGGAGGAGGAAAAGGACTGGAATGCGATAAGTTTAATCCAAGAGCTGTCCGCAAGCAGTTCGACAACTGGTTTGCGCAGGCTTTTGTAAAGACAAATCCAAACGTTGCACGCCGCGTATTAAAATATATGCACGTGGATAGTTGGGAATGCGGAAGCCAAAACTGGAGCGATACTTTTGCCGCAGAATTCCAGAAACGCCGTGGATACGACCTGGTACCTTATTTACCATTGTTGGCGGGTATTCCGATGGAGAACGCCGAACGAAGTGAAAAGATTCTGCGTGATGTCCGCACAACGATAGGTGAACTGGTCGTTGATGTTTTCTATCAGGTATTGGCTGATTGTGCCAAAGAATATGATTGTCAGTTCTCAGCCGAATGCGTAGCACCTACCATGGTAAGTGACGGATTACTGCATTACCAGAAAGTAGACCTTCCCATGGGAGAATTCTGGCTGAACAGCCCGACTCATGACAAACCGAATGATATGCTGGATGCCATCAGCGGAGCGCATATCTACGGCAAGAATATCATCCAGGCAGAAGGTTTCACAGAAGTACGCGGAACATGGGACGAACATCCGGGAATGTTGAAAGCCTTACTGGACCGCAACTATGCTTTAGGCATCAACCGCCTTTTCTTCCATGTATATGTCCATAATCCTTGGCTGGACCGCAAACCGGGAATGACTTTGGATGGTATCGGCCTTTTCTTCCAGCGTGACCAGACGTGGTGGAATAAGGGTGCAAAGGCTTTCTGTGAATACATCACCCGTTGTCAGTCATTGCTGCAATACGGGCATCCGGTGGCGGATATTGCAGTATTTACAGGAGAAGAGATGCCAAGACGTTCGATATTGCCGGAACGTTTAGTTCCTTCTTTACCGGGCATCTTCGGTACAGAGCGGGTGGAAAGCGAACGAATCCGTTTGGCAAACGAAGGACAACCCTTGCGTGTGCGTCCTGTAGGCGTAACACATTCCGCAAATATGGCCGATCCTGAAAAGTGGGTAAATCCACTTCGAGGATATGCTTATGACAGCTTTAACAAAGATGCGTTACTCCGTTTAGCGAAAGCTGAAAATGGTAGGATGACATTACCGGGTGGAGCCAGTTACAAAGTATTAGTATTGCCACTTCCACGTCCGATGAATCCAGACCCCACAGAACTATCTCCGGAAGTAAAACAAAAGATAAATGAACTGAAAGAAGCAGGCATACTGATTCCTTCTCTTCCATATAATGAAGATGATTTCTCCTCATACGGTCTGGAACGTGATCTGATCGTACCGGAAGACATTGCATGGACACACCGGCAAGGAGAACAGGGGGATATTTATTTTATCGCCAACCAACAGGAGGAAACACGTACATTTACCGCCAGTATGCGCATCGACGGCAGAAAGCCGGAATGCTGGAATCCGGTGACGGGTGAGATTACCGCCGACATTCCTTACGAACAAAAAAGCCATCGTACGGAAATCACTTTAACGTTAGCTCCGAATGAGTCTGTCTTCATCGTATACCCTGCAGAAGAAGATTATAAAGAAACTTCGGAAAAAGAGCGCAAGGAAAAGAAGGATTCGGTAAAAGAACCTTCGGAGACAGGCTTGGAAGCAACAGAATATACCGTGACTTTTACAGCAAACGGTAAGACTATCCAAAGACAGGAACTCTTTGACTGGAGCAAAGAAGAAGATGAGCAAATACGCTATTACTCCGGAACAGCAGTGTATAAAACAACATTCCGCTGGAAAAGTAAAGTGAAAGAAGATCGACGAGTATATCTGAATCTGGGAAAAGTATGTGATCTGGCTACTGTCCGTGTAAACGGCATAGATTGCGGAACGATATGGACAGTTCCTTATCGGGCTGATATTACGGCAGCCTTAAAGAAAGGTATGAATGAACTGGAAATCGAAGTGACCAATACTTGGGCGAATGCACTCAAAGGAGCCGATGAAGGAAAAGCCCCTTTCGATGGAATATGGACGAATGCCAAATACCGGAAAGCAGAAAACACCCTGCTTCCTGCAGGATTGCTCGGACCTTTGAATTTTGATGTAGCGAATAAAAACAAATAAGAATGAAAAGTTCAGGAATTAAAACAAGCACAGTATTAGCAAGCTTTCTGCTCGCTGCCTGTCTGTCAATGCATGCGGAAGTGAAACTGCCTGCTATTTTCTCTGACGGCATGGTGATGCAGCAACAAACCAATGCCAACCTTTGGGGAATGGCAACTCCGAACAAAAAAGTAACAGTCACTACCGGCTGGAACGGAAAACAATATGCAGTAACAGCAGACAAAAACGGCTCATGGAAACTTTCAGTCTCCACTCCGGAAGCCGGCGGACCGTATACCATCACTTTCGACGATGGAACCCCAAAGACACTGAATAATATTCTGATAGGCGAATTATGGCTGTGCTCCGGTCAGAGCAACATGGAAATGCCGATGAAAGGATTCAAGAACCAACCTGTAGAGAATGCCAATATGGATATTCTTCGCAGCAAAAATCCTCATATCCGCCTGTTTACGGTAAAACGTACTTCTACCATTACCCCACAGAACGACGTAGTCGGTTCATGGAAAGAAGCGGCTCCGGTTAGTGTCCGTGATTTCAGTGCGACAGCCTATTATTTCGGAAGACTGGTCAATGAAATATTAGAAGTTCCGGTAGGACTCGTAGTAGCGGCATGGGGCGGTTCTGCCTGCGAGGCATGGATGACTGCTGATTGGCTGAAAGCATTTCCGGATGCAAAGATACCTCAATCGGAAGCTGATATCAAATCGAAAAACCGTACTCCAACCGTACTCTATAATGGTATGTTGCATCCATTGATCGGCATGACCATGAAAGGAGTGATCTGGTATCAGGGAGAAGATAACTGGAATCGTGCCCATACCTATGCGGATATGTTTGCCACATTGATTAACGGCTGGCGTGCCGAATGGAAACAAGGTGATTTTCCTTTCTACTATTGCCAGATAGCTCCCTATGACTATGGTATTATCACTGAAAAAGGTAAAGAAGTGATTAATTCAGCCTATCTGCGGGAAGCACAGGCAAAGGTAGAACATCGTGTGTCTAACAGCGGCATGGCTGTACTGCTGGATGCAGGAATGGAAAAGGGTATTCATCCTGCAAAGAAACAGGCTGCCGGAGAGCGTCTGGCACTCCTTGCACTGACAAAGACGTACGGAGTAGAGGGGGTGAACGGAGAAAGTCCCTATTACAAAAGTATTGAAATCAAGAATGATACTGTCGTCGTCAGCTTTGAACGTGCGAATATGTGGATCAGCGGTAAAAACTGTTTCGAATCGAAAAACTTTCAGGTGGCAGGTGAAGACAAAGTGTTCTATCCGGCGAAAGCATGGATCGAACGCAGCAAAATGCTAGTAAAAAGTGATAAAGTTCCGCATCCGGTAGCTGTCCGCTATGGATTTGAGAATTATGTGGAAGGAGATGTATATTGTAATGGTCTGCCGTTGGGGTCTTTCCGTTCGGACAACTGGTAATTTGAGAATATGAAGAGATTTTATCTGGCTATAGCAATGATATTCGTTGGCGTGTCGGTTCTTTGGAGCCAGCATGCCAATGTCGTCTGGGATACTCCCAGCCGGAATTCCTCCGAATCAATGCCCTGCGGCGGTGGAGATGTCGGCATGAATATATGGGTAGAAGAGGGGGATATACTGTTTTATCTGAGCAGGAGCGGTACGTTCGATGAAAACAACTGCCAGTTGAAACAGGGACGTTTTCGCCTCCGGTTATCTCCCAATCCTTTTGAAGACGCAAAGGATTTCCGGCAGGAATTAAAGCTGAACGACGGCTATGTTGAAATCTCCGCAGGGGGAACACGAGTACAACTCTGGGCGGATGTTTTTCATCCGGTAGTACACATCGAAGTGCTCAATGACCGGCCTTTGCAGACGGAAATATTTTATGAAAACTGGAGATACCAGGATCGGCTGATTAGAAAAGGAGAGGGGCAGCAATGTTCCTATAAGTGGGCTCCTCCAAAAGGAACGGTGACGCATGCCGACTTCATTTCATTGGAGAATTCATCCGAAAAGGACAGCAAACGCCTTTTGTTTTATCATCGTAATGCGGAAGAGACAGTATTTGATGTAGCAGTTGCCCAGCAAGGGATGAATGAAGTGAAGTCGCAGATGATGAATCCTCTTAAAAATCTGACTTTCGGAGGGTATCTGTCAGGAGAGAATCTGGAATATACAGGCACTTCAGACAGTGTATATGCCGGAACTGATTACCGCGCCTGGGGATTTCGTTCTCTGAAAGCTTCTAAAAAGCATCATTTCTCTGTTGTGTTGCACACAGAGCAGACGGAAAATGTTGCCCAATGGGAGCAAGGCCTGAAAACAGCCTGGCAACGAATTGCTCCGCAAGGAAAAATATCATCTAAAGTGGTATCACAGGATAAAAAACAAACCCGCCTGTGGTGGAATGCTTTTTGGCAACGGAGTTTTATCGAAACGATCGGTGAAACCGAAAATAAAGAAAAGAGCGACGCGAAAGATGCAGTGAAAGAAATCACCCGAAACTACACTCTTTTCCGCTATATGCTGGGCTGCAATGCTTACGGCAGTGTCCCCACCAAGTTCAACGGTGGTTTATTCACCTTCGATCCCTGTCACATAGACGAGAAGCAGGCATTCACCCCTGATTACCGGAAGTGGGGAGGAGGGACGATGACTGCACAGAATCAGCGTCTTGTCTACTGGCCGATGCTGAAAAGCGGTGACTTCGACATGATGCCCTCCCAATTCAATTTCTATAACCGGATGTTGAAGAATGCGGAACTCCGCAGCCGTGTATATTGGCAACACGAGGGAGCCTGTTTCTCCGAACAGATAGAAAACTTCGGCTTACCCAATCCCGCAGAATATGGTTTCAAACGTCCGGATTGGTTTGACAAAGGACTGGAATACAATGCGTGGCTGGAATATGAATGGGACACTATTCTTGAATTTTGCCAGATGATTCTGGAAACGAAGAATTATGCCGGTGCCGACATAACCCCGTATTTGCCTTTGATTGAAAGTTCGCTGACCTTTTTCGACGAACATTATCGACTACTCGCTTCCCGTCGAGGGCGCAAAGCACTGGATGGCGACGGACACCTGATACTGTTCCCCGGCTCTGCCTGCGAAACTTACAAGATGACCAACAACGCCAGCAGCACTATCGCCGCACTGCGAACCGTATTGGAGACTTACATCAAAGTTTGCAACAATGAAAAGTGGCAAAAGATGCTGGAAACAATTCCTCCGGTCCCATTACGCTATATCGAAGTCAAGGATTCTCTTAATCTTCAGACTTCTACCATGACTCCGGCATGGAAACAGACGATTTCTCCCGCCAAAAGCTGGGAACGAATCAACAATATAGAGACACCACAACTCTACCCGGTATTTCCTTGGCGCATCTACGGAGTAGGCAAGGAAAATTTGGAAATAGCACGTGATACCTATTTCTATGATCCTGACGCACTCAAATTCCGCTCCCACACCGGATGGAAGCAAGACAACATTTGGGCAGCCTGTCTGGGACTGACCGAAGAAGCCAAAAGCCTTTCTCTGGCAAAGCTATCGGATGGTCCCCACCGTTTTCCTGCCTTCTGGGGACCGGGATATGACTGGACACCCGACCACAACTGGGGAGGTAGCGGCATGATAGGACTTCAGGAGATGCTCTTACAAACGAATGGAGCACAAATACTTCTGTTCCCCGCCTGGCCCAAAGAATGGAACGTCCATTTCAAACTCCATGCTCCGGGCAATACAACGGTAGAAGCAACTTTAAAAGACAGAAAAGTGACAGACCTAAAAGTATCACCGGAAAGCAGAAAGAAAGACATTATTATAATGATAGAAAAATAGAAAAAATAAGCACGGATTACATAAATGAAAAAACCATGAATAAAAGACCGTTTTTAATTTTGTCCCTATTTCTGCTGCTATTCTCCTTCGGTGGGCAGGCAGCAGATACTTACCGTCCCGAAACATCGGTTGCCGGATTTATTCCGCTTCCCGATTGCGGGCGACAAGTATATAACTTCAATCCGGGATGGCGATTCTTCAAAGGCGATATCCGGGGAGCGGAAGCTGTAAATTTTGCCGATCGTTCCTGGGAGGTCGTTTCTACTCCTCACACAGTGGAGCTGATGCCCGCTGAAGGCAGTGGTTGTCGCAATTATCAAGGCCCTGCGTGGTATCGCAAGCATTTTGTGGTTCCCACCGCGACGAAAGGACAGCGTGTACTTCTTCATTTTGAAGCGGCAATGGGAAAGCAAGTACTTTACCTGAACGGCAAACGTGTCCAGGAACATCTCGGAGGTTATCTGCCTTTCACACTGGACTTGACGGCAAACGGCGTACAAGCCGGAGACTCCTGCCTCCTTGCCGTCTATACCGACAACAGCAACGATAAATCATACCCTCCCGGAAAGCCCCAATATACACTGGATTTTGCTTATCATGGAGGTATCTATCGTGATGTATGGATGATTGCCAAATCTCCGGTTGCCATTACCGATGCCATCGACTCCCGCACAGTTGGCGGTGGCGGCGTATTCGTTCACTTTGACAAGATCAGCGAAAAGAGCGCACAAGTATATGTAGAAACGGAGATTCAAAACGATAATACCCGTTCGGAATCCGTCACTGTAGAGACTACCTTCACAGATGCCGAAGGCAACGTTATCAAACGTACGTCCGGCAAACTCTCTCTGAACTCCGGAGAAAAGAAATCAATCCGCCAGCAGATGGAAGTGAAGAATCCGAAACTCTGGTCGCCGGACACACCTTATCTATATAGAGTGCAATCCCGTATAAAGAAAGGAAACCGTTCCATTGATGGAGGAACTACCCGTATCGGTATCCGCCTGGCGGAATTTCGTGGCAAGGAGGGTTTCTGGCTGAATGGAAAACCTTTCGGACAATTAGTTGGAGCCAATCGTCATCAGGACTTCGCATACGTAGGTAATGCTCTTCCCAATTCACAGCAATGGCGTGATGCAAAGCGTCTGCGTGATGCAGGATGTACCATCATCCGTGTAGCGCATTACCCGCAGGACCCATCCTTTATGGATGCCTGTGACGAACTCGGTATGTTTGTCATCGTCGCTACTCCGGGCTGGCAATACTGGAACAAAGACCCGAAATTCGGAGAACTGGTTCATCAGAATACCCGTGAGATGATTCGTCGTGACCGCAATCATCCTTCTGTGCTGATGTGGGAGCCCATTCTGAATGAGACTCGCTATCCGCTCGACTTTGCACTGAAGGCACTTGAAATTACAAAGGAAGAATATCCGTATACGGGGCGTCCGATAGCCGCTGCCGATGTACATTCTGCCGGCGTAAAGGAACATTACGAGGTAGTCTACGGCTGGCCGGGTGATGACGAAAAAGAGGACAAACCGGAACAATGCATCTTCACCCGTGAATTCGGAGAAAACGTGGATGACTGGTATGCCCACAACAACAATAACCGTGCAAGCCGCAGTTGGGGTGAACGTCCGTTGCTGATACAGGCACTTTCTCTGGCTAAAAGTTATGATGAGATGTACCGCACTACCGGTCAGTTTATCGGTGGCACACAGTGGCATCCATTCGATCACCAGCGTGGTTATCACCCCGATCCATACTGGGGAGGCATTTATGACGCTTTCCGTCAGAAAAAGTATGCGTATGAAATGTTCCGCAGCCAATCTCCGGCAAGCCTCCAACATCCGTTGGCAGAATGCGGACCGATGATATTCCTTGCTCATGAAATGTCACAATTCTCCGATAAGGATGTAGTGGTATTCAGTAACTGTGACTCCATCCGCCTTTCTATCTACGATGGAACAAAAACATGGACCAAACCTGTGGTACATGCCAAAGGGCATATGCCGAACGCACCTGTCATCTTCGAAAATGTATGGGATTTCTGGGAAGCGCGCGGATACAGTTATACTCAAAAGAACTGGCAGAAAGTAAATATGGTTGCCGAAGGTATTATCGACGGGAAAGTAGTATGTACCCAAAAGAAAATGCCTTCCCGCCGGTCTACCAAACTTCGCTTGTATGCAGATACTCAAAAAGTAAACTTGGTAGCGGACGGTTCGGATTTTATAGTAGTAGTTGCCGAAGTGACGGACGATAGCGGAAACGTTCGTCGTCTGGCAAAGGAAAATATCGTATTCACGGTAGAAGGGGAAGGAGAAATCATTGGTGACGCAAGGATCGGTGCCAACCCTCGTGCCGTAGAATTCGGTTCGGCTCCTCTGCTGATCCGTTCCACACGAAAAGCCGGGAAGATTAAAGTGAAAGCTCATGTACAATTTGAAGGGACTCAGGCTCCGACTGCCGCTGAAATGGAATTTGAAAGTGTTCCTGCGGAGCTTCCTTTCTGTTATGACGAGAAGTACTGTATTAGTCAGGACACACCCTCATTAACTGTAAAAGCTACTTTATCCGAGAATGCAACCGACGGCAAAGTGCAACTGACAGAAGAAGAACGACAACGGGTGTTGGATGAAGTGGAACGGCAACAAACTGAATTTGGAATAGAAAAGTGAGCTTGGTCGAAACTGAATGACAGATCAATATGCTTCATTCTTTCAGACCTGAGTTATATCGAACACAGGCTATTAGCAAAAATGAATAAGCTAATAGCTAATCTGGTTTTGCTAATAGCTAATTTTTGGCTTGCTGACAGCTTAATTTCGGAACTTCAAAATCCAGTAAAGTCTAAAAGTCCATATTAGGTTCTTCAAAAATGCATAAATGAAGAAAATAAGTTCTCACGGAAAGGGAATAATGGTGATATATATATACATAAACCTTAAATAGGCTCTGTTTTTATATCCTATCATGAAATATTTCCCGAACATATTGGGAACCGGTAGCAAGAATCGTGTTTCTAAAAAAGCAAATAGGCGTTACAAAGCTTATAGATGTGTTTTTATAGGTTTATTTACCCCTTTTGTTCTTTTTGAAAAGCCTAATACTGGATTTTTAGACTTTACTGGAATTTGAGAATGAAAAATGAGGTAGTTTAGATCGAAATACAGCATTTAATGTAAGTACTTAAATATGACATTCGCTTTTGTTGAATCTTTGCTTCGGATCATTGCTTTGGGGCTGTTTCCAGTTCAGCTTTAGCACTGAAATTCTCGCGAAATTTCAATGAATATCTTCGATGATAAAAAAGATAAGTTATAAAATTCAGTTTCTTTTTTAAAGATAAAATAGTATCTTTGATGCAAGATTCATTTCCACTAATATAATATACAATGAAGAAACACTTCTTTTTTATATTTATGTTTCTCTTGATGACGAGAATCTGTGCTTTTGCCTACCCTAACATGATTGTTGAACATTATACGGCCGAACGAGGCTTATCCAATAATATCGTCAATTGTACACTGAAAGGGCAGGACGGATTTGTATGGTTCGGCACCTGGTACGGACTATGCAGTTTCGACGGTACCAAATTCCGTTCCTATGATAATCATGACGGATTTTACTCCGCAGATATTCCTCCCCGTAAGATTCAGCGTATTGTAGAAGACAGGAACGGATACCTTTGGATCAAGACTATCGACCGCAAACTCTATCTGTTTGATAAGAAACATGAAAGTTTCCACGCAGTGTATGACGATGTAAAAGAGTACTCTGAAAATATTCAGATTATCAAGATACAGACGACAGATGACGGAGACGTACTGCTGCTGACCAAAGATAAAAGCCTGCTGCGTGCAAATACAGACCAGAACGGTAAAATCACCATGAAGCAGTTGCACGATTCGCGTCCCAATGTCAACGTCTACGACTTACGCCTCAAGCATAATGTGTTTTGCGAAACTGCCGAGTTTATCAATTGGATCGGTATGGACTATCAGATTCTTTCATTAAGAAAAGGAGAGGCTTTGAAAGATAAACCTGTCGATTTCATTCAAAAGAAGGTTTCTGCCGATCCGGACCAGTTCACTTGTGCTTCCTACAGTTCCAAATTTTTATGGCTGGGAGATAAGAACGGACATATTTATAGCGTCGATCCGCAAAATGGAGTAGTTAACCGTTACGAAATACCGGAAATTGATCAACCGATTTCCAATATACTGGTCACTGAATCAGGATTAATGTATATCACCACCGTTGATGGTGCGTATGAATATAACATCGGCTACAAACAACTGACCAAACTACCGTTCTCCATCGCAGGGAAAAAAGTAGGAATGATATTCAATGACAAGTATGATAAAATATGGTTTCAGGAAGGTAACGAGGCATTGACTTACTATGATCCTCTGAACAAAAGCAATCATCGCTTTCCTTTCCCCAAACAAAATGCCATCGGTAACTTTGAAAAGCAGGATGCCGGTGAACAGGGTATGTTTTTCCTCACCCCCGGTGGAGAAATTTTGCTCTTCGATAGGGAGAAACTGGAAATGACGCGTATCAATCAACTGAAACCTTTTTCCGACGACCTTCCCGATCAGCTCTTCTTTCATCTGTTGCTGGATAAAGACGGTATTCTTTGGCTGGCATCTACAGGCAGCGGAGTATACAAGGTTAACTTTCCCAAGAAGCAATTTCAACTGCTGACAGAAGTTTCTCCTGTCCCTGTAGACACAGAAAGAGCGACCTCTTGGAATCAGGGGATACGTGCACTGTATCAGGCTAAAAATGGAGACATCTGGGTCGGTACCCGTTGGCAGGCACTTTATCGTCTGGATAGCAACGGGCAGATAAAACAGGTTTTTACGGATCAGAATTATCTGATAGGCGCCGTATATCATATCATGGAAGATAAAGAAGGAAACTTGTGGTTTTCCACTAAGGGAAACGGACTTGTCAAAGCCGAACCGGATATGAACTCACCACATGGTCTGCGTTTTACCCGCTATAAGAATGATCCCAAGAATCCGAATTCTATCAGTAACAATGATGTGTATTTCACTTATCAGGATAGTCAGGAGCGTATCTGGGTCGGTCTGTTGGGCGGAGGGCTGAACTTGATTTCCGAAGAAAACGGGACACTTGTATTCAAACATAAATACAACGGACTGAAACAATATCCTGCTTATGGTCTGTATATGGAAGTCCGTACAATGACAGAAGATGAAGACGGGCGTATCTGGGTAGGTACGATGGATGGTCTGATGTCTTTTGACGGACATTTTACGACTCCCGAACAGATTCAGTTTGAGACGTACCGACAGATCAGCGATCGTTCCAATGTGGCAGACAATGACATTTATGTACTATATAAAGACAGTGATTCGCAAATTTGGGTGAGTGTATTCGGCGGAGGTCTGAATAAGCTGGTCCGCTATGACAAAGAAAAACGTGAACCGATATTCAAGTCATATGGCATACGTGAAGGAATGAATAACGATGTGGTCAAGTCCATCGTGGAAGATAAAAACGGAAATTTGTGGTTTACTACCGAGATTGGTCTGTCCTGCTTTAATAAGGCGACAGAGCAGTTCCGTAACTACGACAAATACGATGGTTTCCTGAATGTTGAACTGGAAGAAGGCAGTGCGTTGCGTGCATTGAACGGAGACTTATGGCTTGGTTCGCGACAGGGGATTCTGACATTCTCTCCTGATAAACTGGAGACACAACATACCAACTATGACACCCGTATCGTAGACTTTAAAGTATCCAATCGTAATCTTCGAAGTTTGAACGACTGTCCGATTCAGGAGTCTATCACATATACCGATGCACTTCAATTGAAGTATAATCAGTCTATGTTCACAATCGAATTTGCCGCATTAAATTTCTACAATCAGAATCGCGTATCTTATCGTTACATACTCGAAGGGTATGAGAAAGAATGGCACTATAACGGCAAAAACCGTATTGCTTCTTATACCAATGTTCCTCCCGGAGACTACGTATTCCGTGTAGAAACGATGGATGAAGCCAATCCGGAACTTGTATCCACATGTACATTGGCTGTCACCATTCTCCCGCCGTGGTGGCTGAGTTGGTGGGCAACTCTTATCTATGTAATCCTTGGCATCGCGGCCCTCTATTTCGGTCTGCGCTTGGCCTTCTTCATGATTAAGATGAAGAACGACATTTATATCGAGCAGAAAGTCTCGGAAATGAAAATCAAGTTCTTCACCAATATTTCTCATGAGCTTCGTACTCCTCTGACACTGATAAAAGGACCGATACAAGAACTGAAGGAGCGGGAAGAACTGTCTCCGAAAGGACTGCAATATGTGGACCTGATGGAAAAAAATACAAATCAAATGTTACAACTGGTCAATCAGATTCTTGATTTCCGAAAGATTCAGAATGGCAAGATGCGCCTGCATGTATCATTGATCGATTTCAATGAAATGATAGCCTCCTTCCAAAAAGAATTCCGTGTACTTTCGGAGGAAAATGAAATCAGTTTCACCTTCCAACTGCCGGACGAACCGATTATGGTATGGGCAGATAAGGACAAACTGAGTATTGTTATCCGCAACGTCATATCGAACGCGTTCAAATTTACTCCTTCCGGTGGAAGTATTTATGTAACTACCGGATTGACAGATGATGGAAAATCCTGCTATGTACGAGTAGAAGACAACGGTGTCGGCATTCCGCAAAATAAGCTGAGTGAAATTTTCGAGCGTTTCTCACAAGGAGAGAATGCGAATAATCCACATTATCAGGGTACGGGCATCGGGCTGGCACTTTCCAAAGAAATAGTAAACCTGCATCACGGTATCATCCGTGCCGAAAGTCCGGAAGGGCAGGGGGCCGTGTTTATTGTAGAGCTATTGCTGGACAAGGACCATTATCGTCCGTCGGAAGTAGACTTCTATGTCAGTGATACGGAAACTGCTCCTGCCGCTACAGACAAGAAGATGGTTATCGATTCAGAAAAGGAGCTGGAGGAGGAACTGGAAATTGACGCTTCATTACCGACTCTTCTGCTGGTAGAGGATAATAAAGACTTATGCCAGCTGATAAAACTGCAATTGGAAGATAAATTCAATATCCATATAGCCAATAACGGCGTAGAAGGTCTGAAGAAAGTGCATCTGTATCACCCGGACATCGTAGTGACCGATCAGATGATGCCGGAAATGGATGGACTGGAAATGCTGCAATCTATCCGGAAGGATTTTCAGATCAGCCATATCCCTGTCATTATTCTGACAGCCAAGAACGACGAAGGTGCCAAGACCAAAGCGATCACTCTGGGGGCGAATGCATATATAACCAAGCCATTCAGCAAAGAGTATCTGTTGGCACGAATCGATCAGTTGCTTGGCGAACGGAAACTGTTCCGCGAACGTATCCGCCAGCAGATGGAGAACCAGACGACAACGGAAGAAGACAGCTACGAACAATATCTGGTAAAGAAAGATGTGCAGTTTCTTGAAAAGATACATCAGGTGATCGAGGAAAACATGGACGACAGTGATTTCAATATTGATACGATCGCATCCGGCATCGGACTGAGCCGTTCGGCATTCTTCAAAAAGCTGAAAAGCCTTACCGGACTAGCACCTGTCGATCTGGTAAAGGAGATTCGCCTGAATAAATCGATCGAACTGATTAAAAATACGGATTTGAGTGTTTCGGAAGTGGCGTTTGCTGTCGGATTCAAAGATTCGGGCTACTATAGCAAGTGTTTCCGCAAGAAATATAATCAGACTCCCCGTGAATATATGAATGAATGGCGGAAAGGATAGAAAGACCGATTACAAAATACTTTCTTAATCGTCTTTTTAAAAAACCTATTAAGATTCGGAAGAATGAACAAGATTAAGAAAGTATTATCAGCATGGATGTTGGTTGCCTGTGTACTACCTGTGGCAGCCCAATATCCGGTGATCCCCGACTCGGTAAAAGAAAGAGGAGCAAAACAAGAAGCAGAGTTCGAACAGAAATCCAATGCGGCATGGGAAAAAGCCTTGCCAACAGTTTTGGAAGAAGCAAAGTTAGGAAGACCTTACAAACCTTGGGCTTCCAAACCGGAGGATTTGATCAAAAGTAATATTCCGGCCTTCCCCGGTGCGGAAGGCGGTGGTATGTACACTCCCGGTGGTCGTGGAGGCAAAGTGATTGTGGTTACTTCCCTGGAAGATTCCGGTCCCGGCACATTCCGCGAAGCCTGTGAAACCGGTGGCGCACGTGTTATTGTATTTAATGTGTCAGGTATTATTCGCCTGAAAAGCCCGATCAGTGTACGTGCCCCTTATGTAACGATTGCGGGACAGACAGCACCGGGAGACGGTATCTGCGTGACCGGGCATTCTTTTCTGATCGATACTCATGATGTAGTGATTCGTCATATGCGTTTCCGTCGGGGGGCACAGGATGTTGCTTTCCGGGATGATGCAGTGGGAGGAAATGCAGTCGGCAATATTATAATAGACCACTGTTCGGCAAGCTGGGGACTGGATGAAAATATGTCTATCTATCGCCACGTCTACAACAGGGATGAAACCGGGCACGGACTGAAGTTGCCTACTGTGAACATTACCATTCAGAATTCGATATTCTCGGAAGCATTGGATACTTATAATCATGCATTTGGCGCCACTATCGGAGGACATAATAGTATGTTCTGCCGTAATCTTTTCGCTTCCAATATCAGTCGTAACAGTTCGGTGGGTATGGACGGAGACTTTAACTTCGTAAACAATGTTGTTTTCAACTGGTGGAACCGTTCTATCGATGGAGGAGACAATAAGAGTTTTTATAATATAATCAATAACTATTTTAAGCCCGGTCCTATCACCCCGCTGGATAAACCTATTTCCTATCGTATATTGAAACCGGAAGCCGGACGCGATAAAAGCAAACCGATGTCCTTCGGAAAGGCTTATGTAAACGGTAACATCGTTCACGGAAATGCTAAAGTGACAAAAGATAACTGGAATGGCGGAGTTCAGCTTGCCAGTGAAGTGGATGAGGGAAAGTTCTTACCGCAAATCAGAGTGGACAAAGCATTCAAAATGTCGCCTGTAACGATTATGGATACCCAAAAAGCTTATAACTTTGTATTGGATAATGTAGGTGCTACTCTCCCGAAACGGGATGCGGTAGACGCTCGCGTCATCAAGACTGTACAAACAGGAAAAGCGATTTATGCGAAAGACGCTCCGGAATTTGTCTCTCCTTACGTGAAAAGACGCTTGCCGGCAGACTCCTACAAACAAGGTATCATCACCGATATCCGTCAGGTGGGCGGACTTCCTGAATACAAAGGAGAAGCATATCTTGATTCGGATGGTGACGGTATGCCGGACGCATGGGAAATTGCCAACGGACTGAATCCGAACGATCCGACTGATGCAAAGGAGGACTGTAATGGAGATGGCTATACCAATATCGAGAAATATATCAATGGGCTGGATACAAAGAAGAAAGTAGACTGGACAGATCTGAAGAACAACTACGATACCTTGTCCAAACGGAAAAGTCTGTTTTAATCGTATGATTTGCTTATGGTCAAATGATCTTTCAGGATTGAATAATTAGAAAACAACGTTTATTGTAATGAATATACAATTAAGAACTATCCTTTTAGGATTATTGAGCATAGGGTTTGCGCAGGGATATGCGCAAACCTTTGCTTTACAGGTTAAGGATGACCGGATCACTTACTTGAATGACGAACAGGGAAACCGGATTCTTGATTTCTCGTACTGTGGCTACAAGGGCTCCGAACAGGATATTCCTTCTGTCCGCAATGCCGTGTTTGTACCTTGGACAGCAGGAGATAATACATCACGTATTCAACGCGCCATTGACTATGTCGCCTCATTAGTACCTGATGCTTCCGGTTTCAGGGGAGCCGTGTTATTGGATCAGGGAGAATTTTCTTTATCCGGAAGCCTTCGTATAAATGCCTCCGGCATCGTACTGCGCGGAGTGGATAAAGAGAAAACGATACTTCTAAAAAAAGGAGTAGACAGAGGTGCCCTTATCTACATGGAAGGGACAGACGATCTGAAGATACAGGATACATTGCAGGTACTCTCGAAATATGTTCCGGTAAATGCGAGGACATTGGAAGTTGCTTCAGGTACTTCGTTGAGAAAGGGAGATCGGATACTGGTGAACCGTCCGTCCGGCAAAGAATGGATTGCTTCGTTAGGATGTGATATCTTTGGAGGAGGAATTAGTGCACTGGGCTGGAAAGAAGGAGATATGGATCTTACCTGGGATAGAACCGTGACAGAAGTAAACGGTAATCAGATAACGTTGGACGCTCCGCTGACAGTGGCGCTGGATGCCAAATACGGTACTTCTTCCGTGATTACTTATCAGTGGAACGGGCGCATCCGGGAGTGCGGAGTAGAAAATATGACTCTGATTTCCGACTATGACAAACGATACCCTAAAGATGAAGATCATTGCTGGACAGGTATTTCTATCGAAGATGCGGAAGATTGCTGGGTACGCAGGGTGAGCTTTAAACACTTTGCAGGAAGTGCAATCCTTGTTCAGCGTACCGGTTCCCAAATCACAGTTGAGGACTGTATCTCACGGGAACCTGTTTCTGAAATCGGAGGAATGCGCCGCTGTACTTTCTATACCTTAGGACAACAGACACTTTTCCAGCGCTGCTATTCGGAACAGGGTATTCATGACTTTGCAGCCGGATATTGTGCTGCCGGACCGAATGCTTTCGTACAATGTGATTCGTATGAATCTTTAGGTTTCAGCGGATCTATTGATGCATGGGCATGTGGCCTATTGTTTGACGTGGTTAATATAGACGGGCATAATCTGAGTTTCAAGAATCTGGGACAGGACAAGAACGGAGCGGGATGGAATACGGCAAATAGTCTGTTCTGGCAATGTACCGCTGCCGAAATAGAGTGTTATGCTCCGGCAAAGGATGCCATGAACCGTGCGTACGGATGCTGGGCACAGTTCTCCGGTGACGGCGAATGGGCACAATCAAACAATCATGTGCAGCCCCGAAGCATTTTCTATGCTCAATTAGAAGATCGTTTGCAGAAGAAATGTGCAGAACGTGCCCGTATCCTGCCAAGAAATACAAGCGCCACCAGCAGTCCGACCGTTGAAGTTGCTATGGAACTGGCCAAAGAGGCTTACAATCCCCGCCTGACATTGGAACACTGGATTGAACAAGGAGCCTTTGCTCCTTCAATAGCTATGTCCGGAGTAAAATCAATCGATGATATTAAAGAAAAGAAGATAACTCCGAACAAGACATCGGCAAAACCGGAAGTAACTATTGCAAACGGACGTATCCAGATGAACAGTACTTTGTTGGTAGGAAGTAGCCATACCACCCCTTGGTGGAATGGAAAACTTAAAACCAACTTTCTGAAAAAAGCAAGCCCTGCCATCACCCGCTTTGTTCCCGGACGTGAAGGATTGGGACTGACAGATCGCATCGATTCCGTAATCGGCTATATGAAACAAAAGAACATATTGGTATTTGACCAAAACTACGGACTTTGGTATGATCGCCGCCGGGATGATCATGAACGAGTGCGCCGTCGTGACGGAGATGTATGGGGGCCTTTCTACGAACAACCTTTCGGACGTAGCGGTCAGGGTACTGCCTGGGAAGGACTGAGCAAATATGATCTGAATCGCCCTAATGCATGGTATTGGTCGCGATTGAAAGAGTTTGCCGAAAAAGGAAATAAAGACGGACTATTGCTATTCCATGAGAACTATTTCCAGCACAATATCCTGGAAGCAGGTGCGCACTGGGTAGATTGTCCGTGGAGAAGCACCAACAATATCAACCAGACCGGATTTCCGGAACCTGCTCCGTTTGCAGGAGACAAACGAATCTTTGTTGCAGATATGTTTTATGATATCACTCATCCGGTTCGCCGTGAGTTACACAGACAATACATCCGCCAGTGTCTGAACAACTTTGCAGATAACCCGAATGTCATTCAGCTGACAAGTGCCGAATTTACAGGTCCACTACATTTTGTACAGTTTTGGCTGGATGTGATTGCCGAATGGGAAACTGAAACCGGAAAGAAGGCCAAAGTAGCATTAAGTACCACAAAAGATGTACAGGACGCCATCCTTGCCGATCCGAAACGTGCAGCTGTGGTGGATATTATTGATATCCGCTACTGGCACTATAAAACAGATGGAGTCTTTGCACCGGAAGGAGGGAAGAATATGGCTCCCCGCCAACACATGCGTAAGATGAAAGTCGGAAAGGTTACTTTCACCGAAGCCTACAAGGCTGTCCACGAATATCGTCAGAAGTTCCCGGAGAAAGCCGTAACCTTCTACGCACAGAATTATCCGGCTATGGGATGGGCTGTATTCATGGCCGGCGGTTCATGTCCTGTAATTCCGTGCACAGATAAAGCATTCCTGAAGGATGCAGCGGCTATGGAAGTGGAAGAAACCGATACCGACAACTATAAGAAAATGGTAAAATCTGATATCGGCAGTATCATTTATTCCAAGTCCGGAACAGAAATTCCTGTTCAATTATCGCCCGGAAAGTATATCTTAAAGTACATCCATCCTGGTTCAGGGAAGATGGTCATTATGGATAAATCATTGAAAATTAATGGAGTATATAAATTAAAGGTACCGGATAAGAAAGAAGGTATTTATTGGTTCCATAAACTCTGAAACAAAAAATCCCGCTGATGACTGGTCAGCGGGATTTTTCCATTTTATAGGTAATTTCTAACAAAAGAGTGTTATAAAACATGATACTTGTTTTTTCAACCTACAAACCAGATTTTACCTGTGGTTGAGGTCAGTTCTGCTTAGCTTTGCAACATCAAATCAATCGAATTAATGCTATGATGGAACAGACTAATAATTCAACCGACACTTTACTCGCTTCTTTTCAAGCGGGAAATATGGCAGCTTTTTCGCAGCTATATGATTTGCACATCAACATTCTTTTTAATTACGGATTGAAGTTGACCATTGATAAAGAGTTACTGAAAGATTGCATCCACGATATTTTCGTTAAGCTCTATACTAAAAAGGAAGAATTAGGAACTATTGATAATTTGAAGTCTTATTTGTTCATCTCATTGAAGAACAAACTCTGCGATGAACTCCGCAAACGTATGTATATGTCTGATACAGCCATAGAAGATGTAAATGCAGTAGCTCCCACAGACGTAGAAGATGACTATATGGAAGAAGAGCAACGCAAAAATGAGTTCTCACTGGTGAAGCGTCTACTGGACCAGCTTTCTCCCCGGCAGCGTGAAGCACTTACATTATATTATATAGAAGAAAAGAAATACGAGGATATTTGTGAGATTATGAACATGAACTATCAGTCTGTACGCAACCTGATGCACCGTGGTTTGACAAAATTGCGCAGTCTGGCAAGTTAATTTTAGTAAAAAGGATATTTAGTTGAGTACATACACAGAGTAACAGCGTCCTATCTATGTAAACGCTTAAAAAGGATGCGATATGTGCTCTAAGGTAAAGGATTTTTTGACGGATGATGATTTCATCAATTATGCACTGGGTGTAACTCCGGAAGCAGCTTCCCAATGGGAAACTTATTTCAGAGAGCACCCGGAACAGATAGCAGATGCAGAAGAAGCTAAGGCCGTATTATTGGCTCCGGCAGATGCTACCTGCGACTTTTCACTGGTTGAGAAGCAGAATTTAAAGGATAGAATTGTTAGTAGTATAAAAGATTTTTCGAACATTTTGTAGTTAGATTAGATAGAAGTTAGGTTAGTTAAGGTTAGTAAAAAGATTGATGCAGTCTTTCACAGACACTTGAATGATCAAGTACTGTGAGAGACTGCGTTTTATATATCTACAATTTGTTTTCTTCCTGAATATCGAATGCTTTGCAGAAACTGACGATAAGTACGATACAACCTCCCAATATACCTGTAATCATGTAAGCAATACGAATATCAAATGCCTGTGTAATAGCGCCTATTAGCAAAGGAGCGATCAGCGAACCAATAAAACTGATACTCGACAGGATAGTGAGCGCAATGCTGACGGGCGTCTTTGACTTGGCCCCTACAAAGCTATATAAAGTAGGTACGATACATGAGATACCTAGTCCGACCAGCATAAAGCCTAAGGAATTGATGATCACTTTCATTCCCAGTGAGTCAAACGCATTGCCCAACAATGCGGAAATGAAGAAGCCGATACAAATAAGGCTGCCTGCCAGTTGCAGTACTTTTTTCTTTCCCCAAAGCTGGTATGCATAATTCGTCAGGAATCGTCCCGTAGCCATCATGACCATAAATACAAGGAAGCCGATTTGCAATGATTTAGGCACATGGACAACCGATTCAAAATAAACAGCACTCCAGTCGAACATAGCACTCTCTACGATGAGCGCGAATAATCCGACTAAACCTAATTGTAAAAGGAGTATTTCCGGCTTTTGAAATAACAGACGGAATCCATTCGGAGCTTTATCAGCCGCTTTGTCTGTTGTCTCAAGGCTCGGCTTCGGATGTTCGCATATAGGAAGCGTTGTTTCTTGCAGATATTTTCGTCCTGCCAATACTATGATAAGGATAATAGCGGCTATTAGCATATAATGCCAGACAGGAGAGGTGCCCGTCAGAATCATCACGAAGCCGATAAGTGCTCCGGTACAGGCTCCCAAGCTCCATCCTCCATGAAAAGTTGCCATGATTGTCTTACCATACAAACGCTCCACTTCGATCCCTTGCGTATTGAACGATATATCGCACAAGTTCCAGAACACTCCGAAACAAAAAAGCAGGAATCCCAGCAAATAGACTTCATGAGCCAATCCGACACAAAGTAAGGACATGGCATATCCCAAAATGCTGACCTGTACCATTGTGCGACTCCCTAATTTAGATACAAGATAACCCGCCAAAGGAATTGCTACAAACTTGCCGACTGGTATCATAAATAAAATCAGACCCCAATAAAATGCATAATTGGCAGCAAATACATCTTTGAAATCTGGGATACGGCTTGCCCAGCTTGCCATACAGAGTCCTTGGGCAAAGAAGAAAGTCAGGATGGCAAAACGTATTTTCTCTTTCGGATATGTAAATTGGTTGTTCATGAGTCATTCTTTTTATGCAGGCAAAGGTATTTATTTTTTGTGTTTTACCTTTCCTGCTATTACTCTTTTTTGTACTTTTGCAGCCGATTTAAAAATATCACATACATGAAGACAAGCGAATCTTTATTATCTATAGGTAAATTCATAGCCGAATATTCAGCCCATCTAATGGGAGCGGGGGTACATACCTCTCGTGTTGTACGCAATTCCAAACGTATCGGAGAAGCTTTTGGCTTAGATGTCAAACTGGGCGTATTTCATAAAAACATCATTCTTACTATCATCGATAAGGAGACAAACGAAGCCTGCAACGAGGTTATAGATATTCCTGCACATCCCATCAGTTTTGAGCATAACTCCGAACTAAGCGCTTTGAGTTGGGAAGCAGTAGACAAACAGTTATCGTTGGAAGAACTGAAAGAGAAATACAAAAAGATAGTCTCTGCTCCGATGATACATCCTCTGTTCGTTTTGATATTGGTAGGCTTTGCCAATGCGTCATTCTGCAAACTGTTTGGCGGTGACTTAATCTCAATGGGAATCGTTTTCTCCGCCACTATTACAGGATTATACCTGAAACAGCAGATGCAAAAGAAGAAAATGAATCATTATATTATATTCATTGTTTCGGCCTTCGTTGCGTCGCTCTGTGCTTCTACCGCCTTGATTTTCGACACAACTTCCGAAATCGCACTGGCAACCAGCGTTCTATATCTTGTACCCGGTGTTCCTTTGATTAATGGAGTGATTGATGTTGTCGAAGGATACGTTTTGACAGGATTTGCCCGTTTGACGGAAGCCTCTTTGTTGATTGTCAGCATTGCCATCGGCCTTTCCTTTACATTATTAATGGTAAAAAACAGTTTAATTTGATATGGTAGCACTTGACATTCTTTCTGATGGTTTCTTTGCAGCGATAGCAGGTATCGGATTTGGCGCAATTTCCGATCCTCCGTTGCGTGCATTTAAAATGATTGCAATATTGGCGGCATTGGGACATGCGTGCCGTTTCTGTCTGATGACTTACTTGGGTGTAGATATTGCTACGGCTTCTTTATTCGGTGGATTAGTAATCGGGTTCGGCAGTTTATGGCTTGGAAAGCGGGTATATTGCCCGATGACGGTGCTGTATATTCCTGCGTTGCTCCCGATGATTCCGGGAAAGTTTGCGTACAACATGGTATTCTCTCTTATTATGTGTTTGCAGACAGCGAATAAACCGGAACTGCATGATAAGTATATAAAGATGCAGGAGATGTTCTTCTCCAACACTTTGGTGGCAAGTACAGTAATTTTCATGCTTGCAGTCGGAGCTACATTCCCGATGTTCCTGTTCCCGCACAGAGCCTTTTCTTTAACAAGACATTAATTAAACTACTTTTATGGAGATTTTTTGGAGAACAATTGCGTATTATAATTCAGCCACCTGGCTTTTGCAGATTATTGTCGTTCTGATCGGTATTGTGCTGACCGCATTGCTGATCAGCAAACCACGTCCGTGGGTGAAGATGGGAATGAAGATTTATATGATAGGTCTTTATTCGTGGATTTCCATTGTCTATTACTTTATCTACTGCGAAGAACGCAGCTATAACGGGGTGATGGCGATGTTTTGGGGAGTGATGGCTATTATCTGGATATGGGATGCGATTACCGGATATACGACTTTCGAACGTACACACAAATATGATCTGCTATCTTATGTGTTGCTGGCCATGCCTTTCATTTATCCTATGGTGTCGTTGGCACGCGGGCTATCTTTCCCGGAAATGACTTCTCCAGTGATGCCTTGTTCTGTAGTGGTATTTACCATCGGACTGCTGTTGCTGTTTGCACACAAGGTAAATATGTTTCTGGTATTGTTCCTTTGCCACTGGTCATTGATCGGATTATCCAAGACTTACTTCTTTCAGATTCCGGAAGACTTCCTTTTGGCAAGTGCGACTATTCCGGGACTTTATCTCTTCTTCAGAGAATACTTCCTGAATAATCTGCACGCAGATACCAAGCCCAAAGCTAAATATATCAACTGGTTATTAATAACAGTCTGCATCGGGCTGGCTATATTATTGACGACTACTATGTTTCTGGAATTAGTTCCGAAGAACTGATTGCCGTACTATTACACGCTATTAGTTTCACGCCTTGAAACGATTAGTTTCATTGCTTGAAACAAAAAGTTTCAACCGTTGAAACCAACAGTTTCAAGGCATGAAACTTTTTTTTATCTGATAGCATAAAATATTCGGAGAGCATATTGCATCATATTATCCGGCAGCCAGCTCTTGCTTTTAGCAAACAGAACTTGCACCAACGGACCTACTTTAGTCCGGAAAGGAGGATTTTTACGCGCTACTATTTTACAGATTGCAGCACCCAGCTTGCGGGGATGGCATCCGTTACGCTCTTCTTTTTCAATAATCTTTAATGATCTCAGAAAACTGTCTGCATAATCTTCATTTTGTCCGGTCAGTTCAGAGATATTCCGGTTGTCGGTAAACCCGGTATTAAAATCTCCCGGCTGCACCAGGCAGACTTTAATATGAAACGGATGAACTTCCAGCGCCAAGGCCTCGCTATATCCTTCTACTGCAAACTTGGATGCTGAATAAAATCCCTGATAGGGGATGCCCATCACTCCACCAATAGAGCTGATATTGATAATCTTTCCCCGACGTGCCTTGCGCATATAAGGGAGCACTGCTTTGCACATATTGACCACGCCAAAGAAATTTGTATTCATCTGCATGCTCACTTCTTCTTCGGTAGCCAGCTCCAATGCTCCGCCAATTCCCATACCGGCATTATTAATCAATACATCCATCCGTCCCTGCTCGGATATTATTTGTTCTACAGCCTGACGAACAGAAATACTATTCGTTACATCAACGACAAGCATTCGAACCTTACCTATATTCTCCGAAGGTTTCCGGCTCGTACCGTAAACGATATGACCTTGTTCTGATAACATTTGCGCAGTGATCTTTCCAAATCCGGAAGAAGCTCCGGTAATGAGTATGATTTGTGGTTGCATATTCTTTTATTTGCAGCAAAGATAAAGAGAATATCCGAAAATTCTGTTTTTGCCGAATAGTATTCTGATTAGACGGTTTCAGAAGCTTCCTCCTGCAAAACTTGGTTTTCTGCAAAAGATATCCTATCTTCGGGAAAAATAACGATATGAAAAGAATACTTATATTCAGCATAGTATGTCTGACTTCAATTATAGTGTCGCTGGGACAGTCAGTGGAAAGCACCATTCTTCCTCCTACGGGCTACACTCGTGAAGTATGCGATGAACATTCATTTGCCGCCTATCTGCGTCAACTCCCATTATTGCCCAAAGGGAGTAAGGTTTTACTTTACAACGGACAGGAGAAAAGGAATCAGGCAGCCGCATTCGCCGTAGTAGATATGGAAATAGGCAATCGCGATTTACAGCAATGTGCGGATGCAGTCATGCGCTTGCGGGCAGAATACCTATGGGCACAGAAAAGATACGGAGAAATCAAATTTAACTTTACCAATGGCTTTCCGGCAGAATATAAAAAATGGGCGGAAGGAAACCGTATCAAAGTAACTGGAAATAAGGTAGAATGGTATGCTGCAGGAGGCAAAGACTATTCATATAAGACTTTTCGTAAATACTTGAATATGGTATTTATGTATGCCGGCACTGCTTCTCTTTCAAAAGAGCTTCGTACGGTTCCTTATACTTCACTGCAAGCAGGAGATGTGTTTATCAAAGGAGGTTCACCGGGCCATGCCGTGATAGTAGTAGATGTGGCAATTCACCCGAAAACAAAAAAGAAAGTTTTTTTATTGGCGCAAAGTTATATGCCCGCCCAGCAAATACATATCCTCGTCAATCCTGCCAACCGAAATCTGTCACCTTGGTATGAACTGACAGATACAGACAGTGGCAGATTGTATACACCGGAGTGGACATTTGAAAAGAAAGAGCTGAAAAGGTTTTAGAAATTGCTTACCTGGCACCTTTCCTTCCGGGGTCCCCTCCTGTAGGTGGGAGGAGCATAAAGATACCTCTTCTCAACTATTTAGTATAACGGTCAACTCTTGCCGCCAATCAGCACCGTTTTCTGGTTGGAAGGTTTCGAAGCCAAGTTCTTTGCCTATGTGGATATTCGAACTTCCATCGTCAACGAAGAGCGTTTCGGAAGGTATGACATGACTGTCTTTTATCATAAAGTCGAATATTTCGGGAGCCGGTTTGGTATGTCCCAACTGGTAAGATAAATATAGTTTGTCGCAATAATCGTTCAGCGGTTTCCCTTCGGATGAAAACTCCGGACTGCATGCCCATGACATAACAAAAGGATTGGTATTACTCAAGAGATACACATGATATGATTTACGAAGTCCCAATATATAATCGAGCTTTCGCAAGTCCACTTCATTGAAAAAGCCTAACCACGCCTGTTTGGTTTCTTCCATCGTCAGTTCGCGACCGCACAGATCTCCCAATTGCTTCCGAAATTCATCGGCACTCAACTTTCCTTCTTCCAGTTCTTGGAAGATTCCGGTCTGATGGTATTTGTCCAAACGAGTATCGGCATCCGCCAATCCCAGTTTGATAAACGCCTGAACAGCTTTATCGCGATCAATGTCTACAATCACTCCGCCAAAATCAAATACAATGTTTTTAATCATGATATATACAATTTTTATTTGTTACAAAGATACGGCTAATCTTCTTAATAAACAGCCCGTCATCGCTTGATCTTTGTCAAAAAAAACATGAGGGCAATCTGCGATATGCATAATAATAGGAGCATAAATAATATAGTGACACTATCCTGCCGTGATGGTGTAACTATGATCACAGTATAGTGTCACTATGAGAGGAGGATAGTGACACCATTTTTTGTATGGTTTATAGAGGTGTATGTATCATATTATTTTTTATATTTGCAAATCCAATCGTTTGTATACAAAGATAAAAGCAGAGTTATGAATAATCTTCGAATCTTATTATACGTGGTTGTCCTTTCACTGGCTGCATGCCATCCGGAAGGGACTAATGTAAAACAGGGATTAGACAAAGCCGCACAGCTAATGGGGCAGGACCCGGATACAGCATCTATTATTCTCGAAAATATCCAGATCAACCAGATGAACGAAGCACAGCTGGCAGAATATAATCTGTTGTGTACCCAGCTGAATGAAGATAAAAATATCGCCCATACGTCTGATAAGCAAATCCGTCAGGCAGTTTCATACTTTGACCAACACGGCAATGAACTTCAGAAATCAAAGGCTTATTTTTATCTGGCATGCGTAGAGAGTGATCTTGACCAGAAAAAGGAAGCGGAGACCCACTTCAAGGAAGCAATAAAGCTTGCTGCTCTTACAGAGAAGTACGATTATGTAGCCAAGGTGTGCAGACGTTGCAGCCTTTATTATCAGAAATATGGTCATTTCGACGAAGCATTGGAAATGGAAAGAAAAGCCTATGCCAGCCAGCTAATGCTGAACGATCAGACAGGCGATACGAAGATTATTCTTTCTTCTGCATTGGGAGTCTTTGGTGTGATGTCCTTATTACTCGGGCTGCTCTGGAAGAAGAATAAGTTTGTATATTCTCAACTGACTACTTTTAAAGATGAAATGTTGCGAAAAGAGGCAGAGTCGGATAAACTGATGTTGCAATGTAACTATCTGGAAGAAAAATATCAGTCGCTTCAACAGCATATTTATGAAAGTTCTCCGGTAGTATCGAAAGTCCGGCAAATAAAAGAACGGTCTGTTTCCCCTTCCAAGGTTGTTTCTTTTTCAGAGAAAGACTGGAGTGAATTATTAAGACTACAGGAAGGAGTATATGGACTTGTTTCCAAATTGAAAGAGATAAGTCCTAAACTTACAGAAGAAGATTTGAGAGTATGTGCTTTCCTGCGCGAAGGTATCCAGCCTGCTTGCTTTGCAGATCTAATGAAACTGACTGTAGAAACTCTTACCCGAAGAATATCCAGAATAAAAACGGAGAAACTTATGCTTGTAAGTTCCAAAGAATCACTGGAAGACTACATCAAATCATTGTAGTCCGCATTTGTCCGGAATTACCTGACAAAAAGCTTTGTTTTTCAACACCTTATAGAAATGGGATGTCCGTATCCGTCCGGCTAAAAATGCCTGTTTTATATCACTGTTCTATAACTTTGCAAACAAAAAAGTTACAGAACTATGAACTACTTATTATTTAAAAGATGGAATGATTTCAGTGGTTGGCTTGTCTTCCTGATAGCAGCTTTCGTATACGGAATGACAATCGAACCTACTGCCAGTTTTTGGGATTGTCCTGAGTTTATTTCATGCGCCGAAAAGTTACAGGTCGGACATCCGCCTGGTGCACCTTTTTATATGATGGTAGGTAATCTGTTTACACAGTTTGCCTCCGATCCCTCCCAGGTCTCACGTACAGTCAACTTTCTGAATGCACTGCTAAGTGCAGGATGTATCCTCTTTCTTTTTTGGAGTATCACTCGCCTGGTCAGATCTCTTCTGAAAGAAGAAAAAGAGAATCTGTCAGTAACCGACGTGATTATCATTCTCGGTTCCGGGTTGGTAGGAGCTTTGGCATATACTTTTAGTGATACTTTCTGGTTCAGCGCAGTAGAGGGAGAAGTATATGCTTTCTCTTCTTTTCTTACTGCCTTGGTTTTTTGGATGATTCTGCGCTGGCAGGATGAGTCGGACACCGTTTATGGTGACCGATGGATTATTCTGATTGCCTATATAATCGGACTCTCCATCGGAGTACATCTGCTCAATCTGCTTTGCATTCCGGCGATTGTACTGGTTTTCTATTATCAGAAATATCGAACGATTTCGCTTAAAGGAGCAATTGCGGCGATTGCTTTATCCGGTCTGCTTATTGTATTGATACTTTTTGTCTACATTCCCGGAATGGCGGATATTGGAGGATGGTTCGAACTACTCTTTGTCAACGCCTTGGGATTTCCTTTCCAAACAGGACTGATTGTCTTTCTGGCTATCACATTTTTCCTGCTCATAGCTGGTATCTATCGTTTCAAAAAACGATTAATCAATACAGCTTTATGGTGCATACTTATGCTTACCGTAGGTTATACCACCTATGCAGTGATATTGATTCGTGCCAATGCCAATACACCGCTCAATGAAAATGCTCCGGATAATATTTTCGCACTCAAAAGCTATTTGAACCGGGAGCAATACGAAAGCGCCCCTTTACTTTACGGCAAAACGTATGCCTCCGAACCGGAGTATGTGCCCGAAGGAGATTATTACAAGGTAAAAATGAAAACGGGTGGTGCTGTCTACAGACCGAATAGGGAAGAAGGGAAATATAAAGTGATTCGAAATAAAGAGGAAGTATGTTATACTCAAAATATGCTGTTTTCACGAATGTGGAATGATCGCATGGCTTCCTCCTACAAAAGCTGGTCGGGAGGAACGGACGGAGCTCCCACTCAAAAAGAGAATCTTACCTATTTCTTCACTTATCAGCTCAACTATATGTATTGGCGCTATTTTCTCTGGAATTTTGTCGGGCGTCAAAATGATATCCAGGGACATGGCGAACCGGAGCATGGAAACTGGATCACGGGGATTCCTCTGTTAGATAATCTAAGACTTGGTGACCAGCAACTTTTGCCCGAATCTTTGCGTCAGAATAAAGGGCATAACGTATTTTACGCTTTGCCGCTATTATTAGGATTAATCGGGATTTACTGGCAGTGGATGCGGGGAAAGAAGGGAATGCAGCAGTTTAGCGTCGTGTTTTTCCTTTTCTTCATGACAGGTCTGGCTATTGTGCTATATTTGAACCAGACTCCCGGTCAGCCCCGTGAACGGGATTATGCATACGCAGGTTCATTCTATGCTTTTGCTATTTGGATAGGAATGGGAGCTGCCGGATTGTGTGACGCACTTCGAAAAAAGAAGTCATCAGTACTTCATGTCGGCCTGTTAATGTTTCTCTGCCTGCTGATTCCGGTTCAGATGGCTAGTCAGACATGGGATGATCATGACCGGAGTAACCGTTTCACCTGCCGTGATTTTGGAGCCAATTATCTGATGACACTCCCCGACAAAGGAAATCCTATCATTTTCAGTAATGGAGATAATGATACTTTTCCCTTGTGGTATAATCAAGACACGGAAGGAGTACGCAGGGATGCCCGCATCTGCAATTTGAGTTATGCGCAAACAGATTGGTATATTTATCAGCAGCAATGCCCGTTGTATGATGCACCCGGATTACCCATTACCTGGAGTAAAGACCAATATCAGGAAGGAAAAAACGAATATGTAGCCATCCGACCGGAACTGAAAAAACAGATAGAAGAGCTTTATCAGAAACATCCGGAAGAAGCCCGTGATAGTTTCGGCAATGATCCGTTTGAGGTAAAAAACATCTTGAAGTACTGGGCATTATCGGAGAAACAGGACTTCCACGTAATCCCTACCGATACGATCAGTATCAGCATTGATAAAGATGCAGTACTCCGATCAGGCATTATGCTTCCCGACTCCATCCGTCATCTGAAAGGTGAAGATCTGAAAAATGCGATACCGGATAAGATCTATATTTCTCTGAAAGATATGCGTATTCTAACCAAGGTAGATATGCTGATGCTGGAAATGCTTGCCAACTGCAATTGGGAACGCCCATTGTACATGGCAATATCCGTCGGTGAGGTCAGCAAGCTGAAGTTTGATCATTATTTCGTTCAGGAAGGATTAGCTTTCCGTTTCACGCCTTTTGATTATAAAAAATGGGGAAATGTCAAAGGAGATAATAACTATGCGATAGATGTAGAGAGATTGTATGAAAATGTAATGAACAGATATAAGTATGGCGGACTGGACACTCCCGGACTCTATCTGGATGAAACCACCCTGCGAACCTGCTATTATCATCGAAGGCTTTTCGCCCAACTGGCAAAGGAACTGATCAGGCAGGGCGACAATACCCGAGCCAGAAAGGTACTTGCCTATGCAGAACAAGCTGTTCCGGCGTACAATGTCCCCGAGATCTATGAAAGCGGGTCATTCGACATAGCCAAAACCTATGCTGCCCTAGGAGAAAAGACGAAAGCAATGCCTCTGTTAAAGTACCTGACAGCCGAATCGGAAGATTACATCAACTGGGCATTCTCATTAGGAGACAACAGGATCAATATGGTTCAGAGAGATTGCCTGTATAAGTTCTGGCAATGGAATCAGTATAATGAACTTGTAAAAGAGATTGATGAAGAGGAATACAGGCTAAGTAATCAGCGCTTTGAGGAGAAATATGCTTTATTCTCTCAAATCGTGGGACTTAGAAACTAAAATCCGGAAATATAAACTTGAAAACAATAAAACTATCAGAAGTATGAGAAATGCATTGAGTAAAATAAATTATATTATTCTATCGATTGGTTCGATATTGATTATTACAGGATATGTATTAATGAGCGGCGAGGGGAGTACCCCTGCCGCATATAATCCTGATATCTTCAGCAGACTTCGTATATGTTTTGCACCCATTATTTGTTTACTCGGTTATTTGCTGAATGTGGTTGGCATTATTTATATTACAAAAAAGAATAATTAGCAGGGATACATCTTAAATATTTTCAAAAGAATGCGTTTTTAAGCCAAATAATTACTTCTTTTGTCCTCACTAATAAAAATGAAAGTCGGACAACATGAGTAATAACATTGACATAAAAACGCTTGAAGCCTTCCAGGATGGAAATCACAAGGCTTTTGAAACAGTTTTTATAGCCTATTACAATAAAACAAAGACTTTCATCGACGGATATATAAAATCGGAATCGGATGCCGAAGAATTGACAGAAGACCTTTTTGTCAACCTTTGGATCAATCATGATTCAATTGATGCATCCAAGTCTTTTAGTTCTTATCTGCATACAATTGCCCGTAATTCGGCCATAAATTTCTTGAAACATAAGTATGTACATGACACTTATCTAAATAGTAGTCAGGAGATCGAATATAGTTCTACCTCCGAAGAAGATCTTATTGCTAAAGAGTTAGGCTTATTAATAGATGACATTGTCGGAAAAATGCCGGAACAGCGGAAAATGATCTATACATTAAGCCGTCAGGAAGGGTTGAGCAATGCTGAGATAGCAATACAGCTCAACACCACTAAAAGAAATGTCGAAAGTCAGTTAAGCCTCGCATTAAAGGAGATACGGAAAGCTATCTCGTGCTTTTTATTATCTTTTTTATAAAAACATCCACTTTTTCATTGAGCTTTTTGCCATCAGACTGTATATATAGTAAATACAGCAAAAATGGAAAAGAGTAATATTATCACCAGAATCATCAAAAAGTTCCTTTCCGGACGTTTTTCTGTTGAAACGGAGGAAAAGGTACAGCGATGGATTATGAAGGAAGAAAACGCGGAGGAGAAAGAAAAAGCCTCATTAGAGTATTGGAACGAACTGGATACGGAAGCCGATTCAAAAACATACAGTGCTTTAGAGCGGGTCAATTTAAGAACCGGATACAACAAAGAACATCTTGAAAATATTGTTTTATATCATAAGTTTGTCCGCATTGTAGCCGTCGTTATTCCCATATGCTTATTGGCAGGAGGATTGCTTTATTATATCCCTTCCGAAAACGAGCAGATAGAAATATCCACAGCCTATGGCGAACAAAAGCGCTTGGTTCTGCCGGATAGTTCCGAAGTATGGCTGAACGCTGGAAGTACAATTACCTATCCGAAAACTTTTACCAAAGAAAATCGTGTCGTAACCCTTGATGGTGAAGCCTATTTCTCAGTCAGAAAAGATGATGCAAAACCTTTCATAGTAGAAACATCGCAACTATCCGTCAAGGTACTTGGAACGAAGTTCAATGTAAAGGCATATGCTAATGATGCGAATATTACCACAACGTTGACTAGTGGAAAAGTGGAAGTGAGTACGCAATCCCGTCCTCCTCAAACTCTCAAGCCCAACGAACAACTCACCTATGATAAATCGACATCAGATATTGAGATATCGACAGTAGACACTGTTGACACGAACAGTTGGGTAAAAGGGAAAATAATCTTCACCAATGCTACTGCCGAAGAAATATTCAGAACGCTGGAACGACGTTATGATACTGTTATCGATCATTCTACCGATTTTTCTGCCTCTAGACGGTACACTGTCAAATTCCTGAAAGATGAGAATCTGGATGAAATGCTGAATATATTAGGAGATATAATCGGCTTTAGCTATCGGCAGAGTGGAAACAAAATAATAATAACCAAATAAAAAAAATAGCCTATGAACAAAAAGAACCGGGAAGCAGCTTGAGACCCTCTTCCCAGTTCTGAAATGTCTATCCTCATTTAAACCGCGAAGTAAAAACGAAGTATCAACGTACAAATATAAAATAATGAATCGAATTAATGCGAATAAAAAGCCAGATAAGATGATCATTCTTTTGTTTTTTTCTATTCTGTCATTGACGGCAATTTCCCAAAATGCAGAAAAGAAAATTACAATTCAAAATAAAAATATCTCTTTAAAAGAAGCCTTTGAGCAAATAGAACTACAAACAGACTATAGCATAGCTTACGAACAGTCAAACCTGAACCTGAAAAAGAGGCAAGTATTGTCGCTAAAGTCCGCAAGCATTGAGAAGGCACTAACACAAATATTGAAAGGTACCGGATACATATACAAAATAAAGAGATATCATATTATTATCTCTCTGCCGACACCAAAAACAGAAACAATCGGCGAAAAGACACAAAAACTAACGCAAACCATAAGAGGAATTGTAGTTGATTCCAAAACTAATGCTCCAATAGAGTATGCCTCTGTCTATGTCTTAGAGGAACCTTCCTTGAATAGCTCCACAGATAGTCTGGGAAACTTCAGAATCAGCAATGTTCCTATTGGACGCTACAATATTCAAGCGTCTTTTACGGGATATCACATAAGCATAATCAGTGAGGTATCCGTAACTTCATCCAAAGAAGTATATGTAGAAATTCCGATGGACGAGAATATCCAATATCTGGCAGAAGTCCTCGTGAAGCCGGAAATAAAGAAAAACCGGACGATCAATCCTATGGCTATCACAGGCGGCCGTATGATCAGCATGGAAGAAGCCGGCAGATTTGCCAACGGCTTCGATGACCCTGCACGATTAAGCGCCGCTTTCGCAGGAGTAGCGGGAGACATCGGCACCAATGCCATAGCCATTCGCGGAAACTCCCCGCAATTCACGCAATGGAGGCTGGAAGGAATTGAGATACCCAATCCGACTCATTTTGCCGATTTGTCGGGATTGGGCGGAGGTTTCCTGTCAGCTCTGAGTACACAGGTGATCGGAAATTCGGATTTTTACAACGGAGCTTTTCCCGCAGAATATAACAATGTATTATCGGGTGTTTTCGATATGCACCTGCGCAATGGAAATAATCAAAAGTACGAACACGCTTTTCAAGTCGGACTAATGGGTATCGATCTGTCATCAGAGGGCCCAATCAGTAAAAAGCGAGGAAGTTCTTATCTCGTTAACTATCGTTTTTCGACTACATCACTGGCTACCGGCAATGACCTGAATCTTAAATATCAGGATTTAGCATTCAAGCTAAACTTTCCGACCTCCAAAGTCGGCACCTTTTCTATTTGGGGATTAGGATTGATTGACAGAAACAAAGCTCCAATAGAAGAGCGTTCCAAATGGGAAACTCTGGGAGACCGACAAGCGGGAGAAAACAGACTCGAAAAAATGGTGGGAGGACTTGCACACAAGTATGTGATGAATGAAAACACGTATATCCGCTCTTCCCTGTCTGCTACTTATTCCAAAGATCATACAGTGGTAGATCAACTAGCAGATGACAAACTTATCAGAGTAGGAGATATCCGGAACAGCAGGTGGGACTTCGTTTTTAATTCTTATCTGAATACGAAGTTCAGTCCGAGACATACTAACAGAACGGGGGTTACGATTACAAACCTTCACTATGATCTTGATTATCAGGTCAGCCGTTATTTCGGATTAAACAGACCTATGGAACAGATTTCAAAAGGTGATGGTGAAAGCACAGTCTTTTCGGCCTATAGCAGTTCGGTTATCAATCTGAATAATAACTGGGACACTAGCTTAGGAGTAACAGCCCAATATTTTACTTTGAACAATAACTTATCCATCGAACCGCGGGTTGCCCTAAAATGGAAAATAAATCCGAAACATTCTTTGGCGTTGGCCTATGGATTACATAGTCGCAGGGAAAAGCTGGATTATTATTTTGTAGAAAAGGTCGTCAACGGCAAGAACCAGTCAAATCGATATCTGGATTTTTCCCGGGCACATCATGTCGGGATGACATACGACTGGAATATCAATCAAAACCTGCATTTAAAGATAGAGCCTTATTTCCAATATTTATTTCGTATACCGGTTGAAAAGAACTCCTCCTTCTCGGTCATTAACCATGAGGAATTTTATTTGGACAGAATCTTGACCAACACCGGTCAAGGCAGAAATTATGGAATAGACATCACGCTGGAACAATATATGAAAAATGGCTTCTACTATATGATTACAGGTTCTTTGTTTAAATCGAAATATAGGGGAGGAGATAACGTTTGGCGTAATACAAGACTGGATAAGAACTATCTGCTGAACTTACTTGCCGGAAAAGAATGGATGGTCGGCAAACTTAAACAAAACGTACTGAGTCTCAACGGACGTTTATTCTTTCAGGGAGGGGAACGCTACACCCCCGTAAACGAAGAAAGAAGTCAGACAGAGCATGACATCGTTTTTGATGAAACGAAAGCATACAGCAAAAGATTCAATCCTTCCATAAACGGTGATGTTTCTGTCAGCTTCCGGATAAATAAGAAAAGAGTATCTCATGAGTTCTCATTGAAGATTCTGAATGTAGGTATGCGCACCGGAATGCACTTTTACCAATACAATGAAAAGACCTTTGAAATTGAAGAAAAAGAAGGAACAGGGTTAATTCCCAATATAAGTTATAAGATTTATTTCTAGACAAACTAAAATCCTAAATGTCTTAAAGTAATCATTATGCTCTGTCATTCAGACCTCCCGTTACCAAGGGAAATGTTCTGAATGACAGAAACTCTTATGTACAATGACTTTCGGTAATTATGATATAACAATCCAGAATTAAAAAAAATCCTAATCAGTAATATTGGTATAACTTTCTGTAATTTATATACTGCAAAAATCAATCACTCTGCTTAAATTTGCATCGGTTAAAAAGCATAAGATTCGATTCTGATGAAATTGAAAATAATTAAGATATAACTACTATAAATTGAAAATCTAATAAATTTATGTTGCGTACTATCAGACTTACAGCCGCAATCGTGTGTTTCACACTTATTACTCTGCTGTTCCTTGATTTCACAGGGACATTGCACACATGGTTCGGATGGCTGGCGAAAATTCAGTTTCTGCCGGCAGTATTAGCCTTGAACATAGGTGTCGTGCTATTCCTTATTGTGCTCACATTACTATTCGGGCGTATTTATTGTTCGGTCATTTGCCCGTTAGGAGTATTTCAGGATGCTGTTTCATGGTTCTCCGGCAAACAGAAAAAGAACCGCTTCCGTTATTCTCCGGCTTTAAAATGGCTGAGATATGGTGTATTGGCTGTATTCATCCTTGCCTTGGTTGCCGGACTGAATGCTTTTGTCGTTCTACTGGCACCTTACAGTGCATACGGCCGGATGGTTTCCAGTCTGCTGGCTCCGGTATGGCAATGGGGAAATAATCTCTTGGCATATTTTGCCGAACGGGCAGAAAGCTATGCTTTCTATGAAGTGGATGTCTGGATGAAAAGTCTTTCAACACTGATCATTGCTGTGATTACCCTTATTGTGCTTTTTGTTTTGGCATGGCGTAACGGACGTACTTATTGCAATACCATTTGTCCTGTTGGCACCGTATTGGGATTCATATCACGATACTCCATCTTCAAGCCTGTGATCGATACTTCCAAATGTAATAGCTGCGGATTGTGCGCACGTAATTGTAAAGCATCCTGTATTAATGCCAAAGCCCATGAAATTGATTATAGCCGTTGTGTCGCTTGTATGGATTGCCTGGGAAAATGTAAGCAAGGAGCTATTAAATATACCAGACGTATTCAAAAGAAAGAAGGGGGTAATACGGAAACGGTTAAAATAAAATCCGTGACCTCGGAACAGATTGACAATGCCCGTCGTAGTTTTCTTTCGGCATCGACTATTTTCGCTACTTCTACCATACTGAAAGCACAGGAGAAAAAGGTAGACGGAGGATTGGCAGCCATTGAAGACAAGAAGATTCCCAACCGGGAGAATCCGATTTATCCTCCCGGATCATTAAATGCACGCAACTTTGCCCAACATTGTACTGCCTGTCAGCTATGTGTCTCTGTTTGTCCTACTCAGGTATTACGTCCATCCGGTAATCTCGCAACTCTCATGCAGCCGGAAATGTCCTACGAGCGTGGTTATTGCCGTCCGGAGTGTGCCAAATGTGCGGAAGTATGCCCTACAGATGCCATTCATCTGACCAGCCTGGCAGAGAAATCCGCTATCCAAATCGGGCATGCTGTATGGATCAAGGAGAACTGCGTACCGCTGACTGATGGAATGGAATGCGGCAACTGTGCCCGCCATTGTCCGGCAGCCGCTATTCAGATGGTAGCTTCCGATCCCGAAATAGCGGACTCACCGAAGATTCCGGCAATCAATGTCGAACGGTGTATTGGTTGCGGTGCTTGCGAGAATCTTTGTCCATCCCGTCCTTTCAGTGCCATTTACGTGACCGGACATCAGATGCACAGAATTGTATGATTTAAATCAGAACAAGATTATGGAAGAAAAAAATAAGAAAGACATAAACAGAAGAGATTTTATCAAAATCGTAGGTATCAGTGCGGCTACATCGACAGCAATACTATACGGATGCTCGTCAAAAGGCACTTCTTCATCAAGCAGTGCATCGGCAGAAGGGGAAATTCCTACCGATAAAATGACTTACCGCACGTCTCCAACAACAGGCGACCGCGTGTCACTTTTAGGATACGGCTGTATGCGCTGGCCTCTCAAACCGGCTCCCGACGGTAAGGGTGAAGTGATCGATCAGGATGCAGTGAACGGATTAATCGATTACGCCATCGCTCATGGAGTAAACTATTTCGATACATCTCCGGCCTACGTACAAGGTTTTTCTGAGAAATCCACAGGAATTGCGCTAAGCCGTTATCCACGTGATAAATACTTCATTGCTACCAAACTATCCAACTTCTCTCCGGATACATGGTCACGCGAAGCTTCCCTCAAAATGTATCATAAATCTTTTGCAGACCTTCAGGTGGACTATATCGATTATATGCTGCTTCATGGCATCGGTATGGGTGGAATGGACGCCCTTAAAGGACGATATCTGGATAATGGAATGCTTGACTTTTTGATAAAAGAACGTGAAGCAGGTCGCATCCGCAATCTCGGATTCTCCTATCATGGCGACATCGAAGTATATGATTATCTGCTTTCCCGACACGATGAGATAAAGTGGGATTTCGTACAAATACAGCTTAACTATGTGGACTGGAAGCATGCGAAAGAGACAAATGCCCGGAATACCGATGCCGAATATCTGTATGGTGAGCTACATAAAAGGGGGATTCCATCCATTATCATGGAACCGCTTTTGGGAGGTCGCTTGTCTAAACTGAATGACAATCTGGTGGCACGCCTCAAACAACGCTGTCCGGAAAGTAGCGTAGCTTCATGGGCTTTCCGCTTTGCCGGAACGTTCCCCGATATATTGACTGTATTAAGCGGTATGACATATATGGAACATTTGCAGGATAACCTGCGTACTTATTCTCCATTGGAACCGCTGACTGACGAAGAAATGGATTTTCTGGAAGACACGGCACAGTTAATGCTGAAGTATCCTACCATCCCTTGCAATGACTGCAAATATTGTATGCCATGTCCGTATGGTCTGGATATTCCGGCTGTCTTATTACATTATAACCGTTGTGTCAATGAAGGCAATGTTCCTAAAAACGGACAGGATGAGAATTATGTCAAAGCCCGCCGGGCATTTCTTGTAGGATATGACCGCAGTGTACCTAAGCTCCGTCAGGCTAGTCATTGCATCGGATGTAATCAATGCGTACCTCACTGTCCTCAAAACATAGATATACCCAAAGAACTGCACCGGATAGACCAATTTGTAGAACAACTGAAACAAGGAACCTTATAATGGAAGAATTAATCAACTTATTACACTCGGGAGGATATTCCTGTGTGATTGCCAATGGAGACAACATACGCACCTTTACTCAACGTGGCGTAGCGGATTTATATGATTTGCTGACACAGGAACCGGATTTCCTGAAAGGAGCTTCGATAGCCGACAAAGTAGTAGGGAAGGGGGCTGCCGCCCTCATGATTTTGGGAGGTATCCGGGAACTTCATACAGACATCATCAGTTCGAAAGCGTTGGATTTATTACGAAGCTCGGATATAAAAGTCCATTTCGTACAAGAAGTACCTTTTATATGGAATCGTGATCACACAGGCTGGTGTCCGGTAGAAACGATGTGTAGCGAAGAAGAATCAGCAGAAGCCATATTGCCGCTGATTCGTGATTTCCTCGAAAAAATAAGAAGTGGTAAAAAGTTGCAGGAGAAATAAAAGCGCGAAACAGAATATGAAAACAAATACAGTTTGTTTGTTTTTGTTCGGCAGCCTGCTTTCCATTTCAGGAATGGCACAACCCGGAAAAGACAGCACACAAGTCAAAAGAAACTATACTATTGACGAAGTCGTAGTTACCGGAACACGGAACGAGACGGATATTTGTCACCTTCCCATGACTATTTCAGTAGTAGGAAGGCAACAAATAGAGAAAAGATATGAACCTTCACTTTTGCCGCTATTGACGGAACAGGTTCCCGGATTCTTTACTACCAGCCGTGGTATCATGGGATATGGTGTGTCCACAGGTGCGGCAGGTGGCATGAGTCTGCGTGGTATCGGAGGCAGCCCGACAGCAGGTTTATTGGTTTTGATCGATGGACATCCGCAATATATGGGATTGATGGGACATCCGATTGCGGATGCATATCAGTCTATGTTGACAGAGAAAGTGGAAGTCTTGCGCGGCCCTGCCTCTGTACTCTATGGCTCGAATGCAATGGGCGGAGTAATCAATATAGTCACCCGCAAACAGCAAGATGAGGGAGTAAGAACGAATATGCAGGTAGGGTATGGCTCATACAACACTTTGCAGACGGAATTTTCCAACCGTGTAAAGAAAGGACGTTTCAGCAGTATCGTTACCGGTTCTTACAATCGTACGGACGGACACCGCCCCGATATGGAGTTTGAACAATATGGAGGATACGCAAAATTAGGATATGATTTCAGCTCTTCCTGGAAATTCTGGGGAGATGTAAATGTAACCCATTTCAATGCTTCCAATCCGGGAACGATACAAGTTCCACTTATCGACAATGATTCGCGTATTACACGTGGTATGACCTCGCTTGCCTTGGAAAACCATTATGAGAAGACATCAGGAGCTTTGAGCTTTTTCTATAATTGGGGACGGCATAAAATCAATGACGGATATAAAACAGGAGAACAGCCGCAAACATCACACTTTAATTCTAAAGACAAGATGTTCGGCATTTCCTGGTATCAGAGCGCTACGTTCTTCACAGGCAATCGTTTGACGATAGGATTTGACTATCAGCACTTCGGAGGCAAATCATGGAACAAAGTCTTGGCTACCGGAGAGCGGAAACTGGGAGTAGACAAGCAAATGGATGAATTTGCAGGATATGTCGATTTCCGCCAAGATATAAATAGCTGGTTGTCATTGGATGCGGGTGTTCGTGTAGATCATCACTCTCATGTAGGTACTGAATGGATTCCACAGGGAGGACTGGCTTTTCATCTTCCCAAAAGCGCAGAACTCAAAGCGATGATGAGCAAAGGATATCGCAACCCTACCATTCGGGAGATGTATATGTTTGCTCCTGCCAATCCGGAACTGAACCCGGAGAAACTGGTCAGTTATGAACTTTCCTATTCTCAACGATTATTGGAAGGAGCCTTATATTACGGACTGAACCTGTATTATATTAACGGTGACAATATTATTATGAGCAATGGCTTGATACCTCCGCTGAACGTCAATTCCGGAGAAATAGAAAACTGGGGAATTGAAGCGAATATCGGTTATCGGTTTAATTCTCATTGGAATGTGAATGCCAACTATAGTTGGTTGCACATGGAAAACCCGGTTCTCGCCGCTCCTGAACACAAATTGTATGTCGGAGCAGACTATACCGCAGGTCGCTGGACTGTATCAACAGGAATTCAATATATTAAAGGACTTTACACTTCTGTAATCGTTAATAATAAAGGCACCAAGCAACAGGATAGTTTTGTTTTATGGAATCTGCGAGGAAGTTATCGTATTTGTAATTTTGCCAACATCTTTGTGAAAGGTGAAAACCTGTTGGCACAACGTTACGAAATAAATATAGGGTATCCCATGCCCAAGGCAACATTTATGGGTGGTATTAATTTGAATTTCTAAAAGAATAAAGATATGGAAACAACAGTAAAACTCTATTCACTGAATTACAGTAATGTGAAGACCTATTTAGCAACCTCGTTATTCATCGTTGGCAATATCCTTTTTCCCAGACTCTTTCATCTCATTCCACTAGGTGGATTAACCTGGCTGCCTATTTATTTCTTCACTCTGATCGGTGCTTACAAATATGGCTGGAAGGTCGGTTTGCTAACTGCTATCCTGTCTCCAGTCATAAATTCTTTGCTCTTTGGTATGCCAGTGCCCGCAGTATTGCCTGCCATTCTATTGAAATCCGTATTATTAGCTATCGCCGCCGGATGGGCTGCGCAACGCTTCGGACGCATTTCTATCCCTGTATTAGCAGGAGTAGTCTTGTTTTATCAGATCATCGGCACATTGGGAGAGTGGATGTATATAGGAAATTTCTACAAAGCTGTTCAGGATTTCCGTATTGGGATTCCAGGAATGTGCCTGCAAGTATTAGGAGGTTATTTGTTTATTAAATACTTGATACGCAAATAATATTCCTATTTATTGAATAGATAAGAGGTAGCTTCTTCTACAAGGGAAAAGCTACCTCTTATCTATACTTATTTTATTTATCCGAATCGTCCTGAGAGGTATCATCTTCAATAATAGCGGAAGAAGTACCATATTCCTTAGCATACTGGCTTGGACTCATTTTATATTCTTTCTTGAATACTTGTCGGAAATATTTGGACTCTGAAAATCCACATAGTTCTGAAACTTCAGTAATATTATGCTTGCCTTCTTTTAGCAACTGTACAGCACGTTTCAAACGGACTGATTTTATAAGCTCTTGGGGAGAGAGATCTGTCAGTGCTTTCAGTTTACAATAAAAACTGGTGCGACTCATACCATGCAAATCATTGAGCACTTCAACGGAAAAAGCGGCATTATCAATATTATCCTCAATACTCTTCTTCACATCCGATATAAATTTCCAATCAAGGCTATTCATTCCATTCGCCAATGGTGTCATGACTTTGGTATCTTCTATTTCCAGATTGGCATATCTGCTACGCAACAGTGCACGGTTTGCCAATAAATTAGCAACACTTGCTTTCAGAATTCTTACGCTGAATGGTTTTACAATATATTCATCAGCGCCAATATGAAGCCCATCCAATATATTCTGCTCTTCTCCTAAAGCAGTGAGTAACAATACCGGAATATGAGATGTTTCTATATCATTTTTAATGGCAATACACAGTTCATCACCCCGCATTTCCGGCATCATAATGTCGGAAAGAATAAGCTCTGGCCAAAATTCTTTTGCAATGATCAATGCTTCCTTACCATTACCGCAAGCCTGCACATTATACATTGGTGATAATGAATTGACCAGATAAGCGCGTAGTTCATCATTATCCTCAACAATAAGAATACGTTGCAGATTCTCATCGTTTGTCTTTACAGCCGCTTCGGATATAATTGGAGCATCCAATACTGCTTCCTGTCTGCCGGGTTTCTCCGGATCTATCAGATTCGAATGACGGAAATGCTTATTACCCTTCGGGAAAACAATAGTGATAGTGGTACCTTGTTGTTCAATGCTCTCTATATTTATCTTACCACTATGAAGACTCACTAATTTTCCAACTAGTTTTAGTCCGATTCCACTACCGGTTATCTTTGCGTTAATAGCATTCGTACCCCGAAAGTGCATCTTAAGTAATTTGTTCTGTTCGTTTGCCGGAATGCCTATTCCCGTATCTTTGACTTCCAGCCTCCAGGATTCTTTAGTCTCAGAAACAAATATGCTGACCATTCCATTTTCAGGTGTATATTTCAACGCGTTGGATACCAGATTCTTTAAGATAGAATCCATCTTATCTTTATCGAACCATACATTCAGATAATTAAAGTCACTTTTGTATGTAAAGTCAATATGCTTGATGTTAGCATACGAACAAAAACTATTATAGATTTCATTCATATACGTATTCAGTTCATATTCGGAAATATGCAATTCAGAAGAATAAACATCAGCCTGCTCGAAATTAATTAAGTTAGTACTCAGCCGTAAAAGGGCATTTACATTTCTCAATGCCGTGTTTATACGCTGCGAACCGATCTCTGTCAATGTTTCCTCTTCAACAAATTCTTCTAAAGGAGCCTTTATCAAAGTAAGAGGAGTACGGATATCATGAGCAGTGTTTATAAAGAAATGTGTCTTTTCATCTGATATCTTTTTCTGCTTTTTCAGAATCATAATCCGGAAAGCAATACCGAATAGAAACGCAATCACAAGTATATAAATGAATATAGCCCATCCGCTAAACCATACAGGCTGCGCTATTATTATTTCGACCTGCCGTTCTTCGAAAACAATACTAGGCTCTTCTTTAGATATAGCACGCACATAAAGTTTATAGTTGCCAGGGCTTAAATTGGTGAAACGAATCAGACTATTACTGTTCAATTGCACCCATTCATTATATGAAGAACCTTCCAGTCTCCAATAATATACAGAATGGGAAGGAAAATCATAATTGATAGAAGAAACCCGGAATGAAAAGGTATTCTGACCGTATTTCAGCTTCAATACATCTGTTTTATCAATATCTTTCTCCAGAGGAGAGTCCTTATCCCCCGGATAAATAGGCTGATAAGAAATATGAAAATCGCTGAATATCATTTTTGAGTATTCATAATCCGGTAACTTGATGCCTGCGGGAAATTCAACAGCACCATCAACGCTTCCGAAAACAAAACTTTTATTTTTGCGTAAAACGCCGGAAGTAGCGTTGAAACAGGCCGACATCATTCCTTGCTCTCGGCTCCAGTTGTGGAATGATCTTTTCTCCGTAGAAAAGCTGGTGATTCCGCTTTCCGTACTCATCATTATCTGTCCATCCATTTCCGGAAGAATAGTATAGATATTATTGGAAACAAGTGCCGAATTATCGGCATAATAGTGTTCGAAACTCCTATTTTTAGGATTATATATAAGTACTCCCGAACCATTTGTACCGATGTACAGTGATCCATCATTTGCCTGATAAAGCGTATTGATATAAGTCGACTCCACAGGCATTAAAATATACTGATACTCACCAGAGTTTCGATCAAGCAGAAATAGTCCTGTGGCAGTTCCCACCCACATAGAATTGATATCCTTTTCCTCAATAGCTGTAACAGTATTTACTCCAGGATACAGACGGACAGTATTCTTTCTCGGATCAATACACTTTAGATTGTAATATCCTCCCGACCATATATACCCTTTTGAATCTTTAATCATATCCCGTATATATTTATCTGGTCGTATGTTGACAGAACTAAGCAGGAAAGGCGAGAAATACTCTACAGCCAATGTCTTCTTATTAATCTTATAAATGCCCGACGTATATCCTCCTGCCCAGATAATGCCCGGCGAAACTTCACACAAGGTGATGAAAATATGATTTTTGTCTTTCAGTTGCTTATCAAAAGAACTTAAGAAAGAATGCCATTGACCTGTTTTGGAATCATGGAAACTGATCCCATTGCTTGTTCCAAACCATAAGTCACCTTCACTATCTTCAATGACCGCATGAACCTGATCATTGACAATAGACTGTTTATTACCGATAGAATGTTTTATCCAATGATAATTCTTATAACGGGGATCGACTACCGTAATCCCTGCCGGATAATTGGCAAGCCAGATTCGTTTTTCTTTATCAATATAAATATCCGTAATGTTATTTCCATTCATTTCATTATAACTTTCATAGTTTGCTACAATGTATGGAGAAGTTTTACAGGTATTTACATCTATTTTGTGTACTCCCATTCCCTCTGTGGCAACTAAAAGTTCCTTTTCATTCAGCGGTCTGATATGAGTGATACTTACATCACCCAAAGCAGTATCTGGCTTGATAATTTGTTGAGTTGACATATCATAAGCAAAAGTACCATCACTGAAAGTACCAATAAAGAGCCTTTGAAGTTGTCGGTGATAATAAAGCCCGTTTATTTGCGTATAGACATTATCAAGCGTTTCAAAAGGAATAATATGCAAAGCTCCTTTATTTAACTGAGTATACCGGACCCCCATTTCTGTTGCCACAAAGAAATGAGTATCATCCGCCTGTTCTACTACTGTGATATTCTCATCCAATACATTAGGAAACTGTAAAGTCTGTGCTGTTTCCGTATTATACAACAAGATAGAATCATTGCTGCACAACCAAATATTACTGTTACGATCCAAATAACCGTAGCTGATAACATCAGTGGCTTCCGGCAATTTGTAAATCATCTTAAAACGGTCATATTTCTCTTCATACTGAAAGATACGTCCTTTTCTTCCAATCACCCATATTCCCCCTTTTTTATCTGCATACAGCCATCCGAGATCTATGTCCGAATTTAGCTCCCTGTTTGCTTCAATTAATTTATAGTGTTTTATATCCTGACCGTTGTATCGGTCCATACCTTCGTTGGTGAGAAACCACATATATCCCTGACGATCTTTCTGAATATTGTATATTCTCCGGTTACTTAAACCATCCTCTACTCCAATATATTTGTATGTTTGTCCATATGCCATCAACGGCAACAAAAATAAAAATAGTATAATATTCCTCATATAGATGTTTACATTTAAAGTAGTACTATAGCCTATCTCCAAATAATAGTTAACAAAATAAATAAAAAAGGACGAGATAATCAAGTAAAATGTTCAACAAAAAACATTTTATTTCCATAGTTAATTATTCGTTGGCTGAAATATTATAGTTTTGAGTAATTATTGTTTAAAATCTGCAACTAAAAGTATATCTGTCAACTGAGTTTTCGTTTATAAACCCATATACTTAATGCAAAATAAACAATCACCTGAATCCATAAAGTAATGTATTCAAGTTGGATATCAGCCATACTTGCCCCCATTGAGTTCAACTTCACAAAGGCAAGTGTAGCAGGTGCTGCCGGAAAAATATAATGAGCAGCTTTCCAATACCAAGGCATTAGCTCCATCGGATAGGAAACACCGGAAAGAAAAATCAGTCCTACCGAGAAAAATGCAATCATAAGCAATGGTGCTTCCGAATCAGTGAAATATCGGGAGGCTGCCAGCCCCAGAAAAGAAGTCGCCAGCAAGTAGGGGATCATCATCAATACAATATACAATCCGTTTCCAATATTGGGAATACTAAAGAAATGAGGAAGCAACCCTAATAGAAAGAATGAAAAAACAGCATACAAACTACAGTAGACAAACGTTTTCCCTGCTACAATACGTATAGCGACTGCCCAGCTTTTTCCGAAAGGAGTATAGGCAAGGATACCTTTTGTCATATGTTCTTCTCCGGTCAGCATACCTATGACCATCAGTAATGTCTGAAAAATAATAATGACCATAACGGCCGGAATCAGATAAGACCCATATCCTTCCGTATAGTTATAGAGTGCAGTTCCCGCTACATTTACAGGCTTTGCCATAGCTACCGCCAATAATCCCTGAGGAGGCAGAAAGACTGCTCCGTCCGGACGATATTTGTCATTGATAGCCAGCATCACACGTGAAGAAGCTCCTTGTAAGGCTTCAAAATAGAGAAAAGCATCGGTAGTGGCATACAGAGAAAACACAGCTTCATCTCCACGAAATACCCGTTCCTCAAAATCATGAGGGAGATATAAAATACCTTGTACTTTTCCAGCTTTCATCCATTCCTTAGCTTCGTGATAATCCATAGCCTGATCATAAATTTCCGCTTGAGGCGTAGCATCCAGCCAGCGGATGAAATTACGGCTCAACTCGCTATGTGAGTTATCGACTACGGCAACCGGGACATCCGTTACAATATTGGGGGCATACATATAATTATAGAGTAATCCGTACACGAAGATTCCACCCATCAGTACCAGTAATACAGCATAGCTGGTACTGATAGCCCAATATTCACGTCGGATGATGAACGATAACTGTTGTAACTTATTTAATTTTTTCATATTTATGACTTTCTATGGCACGTTTCAGATGAGGAAGCAACACAAAAGCCAGCAACGGAAAGATACATAGTATCACAACCGATGGCCAAAGGTAGATAAAACCACTCCCTCCGTAGAGCATATTTTGCATCATTTCTGTAAAATGCCGGACAGGAAAAAGATAGGAGGCATCTCGTACCAAAGGATACATATTGGTCACCGGAAAAGTGACACCGGATAAAGTAGCTCCCAAAGAGCCGACCATGGAAACAATACTTATGATGAGAGAGATAGCCGGAAATAGCGAAAACAGGAATAATCCCAAGGCCTGCGTTGCCACGACAAAAAGCGCTGTCAGCATATTCATCAATAACCAGCTTCCTTGAAAAGGAATATGCAGAATGCCAAACATCACATAATTTGCCAGCCATCCTATCAGAATAAAGATAATAGTGTAGGGGAGTAGTTTTCCCAAAACAGCCGTTACCATATTTCCTTTGGCAACAAACAGCCATTCATCGGCAGTGCGAAATTTAATCTCAATTCCGACTGCATATACAGTAATGAGTAAAATCAATACCTGAAACAAGACGAAGAAAAACGGTTGGCTCAGATAAACCGAATAATCCAGACTTGGATTGTATATAGGGTGATTGCTGGCTTGTACGGGCAACAGGAATGTAGTGATCTTGTCTTGTTCCACTCCGAGAGCGACAGCTTGCATCACAATGGGAGAGAGCGACACAGGAGCCAGCGACGTTTCGAAAGCAGCCATCAATTCGCCGCCTACCGAAAGCAACGCATAATGATAATAATAGGAGAGAGTCGCATTCTTTCCCGAAATAGCATCTTGCTCAAATTTTGGAGGAATGGAGAGATAGCCATAAATTTCCTTCTTCTGTACGGCCTTTCGGGCAGCTTCCTCATTCACAAAATGCCTTGTCACTTTAAATGTTGGCACAGCAGATATATTTCGGGCGATTGCTCGTGAAGAGGCAGTATTGTCCTGATCGACAATACCGATGGGAATGTTTTCCATCTGCCCGTTGCCGAAGATAGTTGCCATGAAGAAAAGGGTAAATAGCGGCAGGATGATACACACACCAAAATAAAGGCATCGTGAAGTCATCCGTCGCCACTCCCTGAGCAGCACGGAACGAAAAGGAGAATATGTTTGTGATGAACTCATTCTATCATTCATTTAATGTCAGTAATACGGACATACCGGGGCGCAGGTCATCAACTTTCTGAGTGGGACGGGCATGAATCTCGAAGGTTCGTAAGTCATAACTTCCGGTCTGCTTCGTTGATTTCCAAGTAGCAAAACTTCCTAACGGACTGATATAATAGATTTTAAACTCAATACCTTTTTTATTAATAGCAGGCACATCCGCAACAAAGGTGCCCTCCATCTTAAATTGTGGCATCAAATCCTCACGTACATTGAGTACTACATGAATATCGTCCATGACAACCAGGTTCATAATAGGAGTTCCCGGCGCAACCAATTCCCCACGTTTAGGAAAGATGGTAGCTATCTGACCGTTTTCAGGTGCTGTCAGCCGGGCGTCGACCAATAGTGCCGAAACTTCTTCCACCGTACTTCTGGCAGCATTCACCATACTGGCGGCAGATTCTTTATCTTCTTTCTGTGCACCGTCTACCGCCATCTGATATTGTTCATAGGCTGCCCGTTCGGCTGCAACAGCAGCTTTATACATAGCTTCCACTTCATCTTTCCGCTGAGAAGTGACAACACTGTCTTTATATAAGGTAAGAATACGGTTATAAGTTGTTTTAGCCAGTGTAAGATCACTTTTTGTTTTGTTCCATAGTTGCAACGCGGTAGCAACAATCTGTCGACGGGTACCGGCATCTATTTTCTTATTCTGCTGTACGGCTACTTGCTCCAATGCATTCACCTGCTGATACTTGGCATGTATTTCGGGGCTGTTGATTACAACGAGAGTATCTCCTTGGCGTACCCAGTCACCTTCCTGAACCAAAAAGGTATCGATACGTCCGGGAAGTTTCCCGCTAATACGGATTTCTGTCGCTTCTGCCTGCCCTTGCAGGACGAGCGGTTGTTTGTGCATCAATATTATTCCCAGAGCAGTAAAAATACCGACTGCCAGCATAATAATGACGAATGCCCAAGAAAGGGTTCTACTAGTTGGTTTCATTGTTTGTTAGGGTTTAGGTTGATAGTTTACAAATTGTTCCGGTGTGCCACAGAGTGAAAGAAGATTCATCAATGCCACATCATATTCATAATATGCTGCCAGACGAGCCACTTTTACATTGGCAAGCATGGTTTCAGCATCAATCACTTCGGTAGAGGTTGCCATCCCTTCAGTAAAGGATTTCTTTCGGATACGTACCAGTTCTTCACTCAGTTCGATGGTCGCATTCAGTGCTTTTACATTATCCTGAGCTTTCTCCAGTTGTGTATAGAGTTTATCCACTCCGACAGCAAGGTCATCGCGTGCTTTCATCTTCCCTAATGCCAGTGTTTGCTGGGTTAGTTTTGATTGCCGGATCTTCTTCTCCCGATCCAGTCCGTCAAAGAGATTCCATGTAAAGCCGATTCCCACCATGGTACGCGGCAGTAAATTGCTTTGAATGCCATGCGAATAGAGGGTCTGTTTTCCAAAAAGGGCTATATTCGGCAAGTATCCACTTTGGGCAATCCGTACTTCCTGTTTGGCGATATGTTCTTGCAGCTGCAGTTGATTAAGCATATAGTTTCCACTGTTGACCGACATATCAAAAAGCATTTTGGGTGGTAACGAATCATTCATGAAAAGGGGAGAAGTAGGAACGATATTCTCATCCGTATCTTTTTTATTCAACAAAACTTTCAAGGCACTCTGCACCACTGTTTCTTCCTTTCGTGCAGCTTCCAATGCCCGTTTTGCTTCATCCATATTCACTTGGGCAAACAGTCGTCCTGCTTTGTCTATCATTCCGGCAGCTTCCAGTTTCAAAGCATTTTCATAATGCTTCTGCAGACCTTTATATGTTTCTTCACGTACCGCTATGACCTGTTGTGCCAACCGCAGACCATAATAACTTTCTGCCAACAGGTTTTGCTGGCTTGCAGCAGTCTGTGCACGATTCTCTCGCGCCAGATCCACCATTGTCCGACCAATATTTGTTGCACGAAATCTTTTTCCTCCGGAAAAGAGCACCCATTCTGCCGACAGATCAACAGTCGTCAAGTTTCTCGGAGTTAGTGGAAAGACAAGAGTATTGGCTCCTATTTTATCCAGAACAGCTGAGATTATCTGGTCATCCGGAATAATTGAATGTACAAAGTCTTTTGCCGGATCAGTAAACTGAGACAATGGCTGCTTCACTTCTATCTTCTCGGACATATGCACAAATGCACCTGTAGACTGCAAGGTAGGATACCAAAAAGCATTGAGCTTATCACGTTCTGCCTTGGCAATCTCTATCCCCTTATCAGCTATCTTCAAGCTCTGATTTCCCTGATTAAGCAGGTGCAACGATTCTTCGAAACTTAACGGTGTCTGTGCATTTGTCTGAATGACGAAAAAACACAAAGCCCATAGTACAAAAAGTATCTTATTTTTTTTCATGCTGGTTAGGTTAAATCTAAAATTGAGACTTTCTAACAGATGAGAGGACGGGTTTGTTCACTTTGGCAAACAGAGAAAGAATCTTAAAAAAATGTTCTATATTTAAGATTACACAAAGAATAGCCCCATACATATTTCATCAAACAGCAGAAATTATGCATAAAAACGCGTAATAATATAAAGAATTTCAATATGTTTTTGCATATATATTATCGGATTATACAGAAAAAGAACGTTATTTGAGCTATTTCCTTTTTAAAGGAACGATTACTTGGTTTTAAACCAACGGGACGTTGGTCGGTGAGGAACGTTCTGCTCCTTTAAAAGGAACGAATAAAACACAAGTAAAACAGGTCATTTGTTTTGGATACGACTAATATCTCAATCATTTTAATCTTTCAGATTGAATCAGTTAGCAGCCATTCTATTAACTTATTGTTAGTATAGGCAGATAAAATCACGCATATTGATAAGAATTAAATCCAATAATATTAAGTTTTGAAAATATCTGATTAGAAATCCAGAGAATTTTATCGAATCATTTTATTTCTATCTGTATATTTTAAATTGTACAGCAATCGAATATACGATTTTTCATATCCGATTCTTTTTTTCATCTGGAATAGAAATTATATTATAGATTTTCCTCTGCTAAAATTTGAAGAAATTTATTTGAGATATAAAAATTATGTTTACCTTTGCATCAACATTTCATAAGGCTTTTATGAAAGATACAAGTTGCGGTAGTAGCTCAGTTGGTAGAGCATTAGCTTCCCAAGCTAAGGGTCACGAGTTCGAGTCTCGCTTACCGCTCCACTGAAAATCAAGCACTTACAATAAAAGTAAGTGCTTTTTTCATGCCCTTTCATAAATTAAAATCCCGTTTTAGAGGCATTTTTGAGGTTATTTACTATATTTGCATTGCAAATTAATTGCAAATTTCTATAGGCTTTTGCAATCAATTTAATTTGCCTCATCAAAAAACACAAGCAATCATATGGCAACAATTAAATTTTATTTAGACACACGTAGAGAAAAGAAGGACGGTCTATTTCCGCTAAAACTAAACGTCCATAACAAAGGAACCTTCTTTCTCTCTACAGGCTATTCTGCTACACAAGAAAAATGGAATGGGACTGAATTCACCAATAAAGAAGCTAATTATAAAACAAAGAATGCAGCATTGCGCAGAATGCTAAACGATATGGAGAATGCTATCTTTCGTCTTGAAATGGATGGAAAGTCAAAAGAAACATCCGACAAATCTCTTAAGGCTATTCTCGAAAAATATCTGCCAGGATACGTACAAGAAAAAACTAAATTCTTCACGGACTACATGACTGATTTTATAAACCTGAAAGATAAACCGGGAACGAAGACAGTATATACAAGCACCCTCAATAAAATCATTGAATTCGATAGAACTTGTACATTTGATACAATGGATATCGATTGGATGAGGCGTTTTGAAAAACACATGAAAGACTCCGGCATGAAAGTTAATGCCTATGCCTTACATTTACGTAATATACGAGCAGTTTTTAACTATGCCATTGACGAAGAGATAACAACGCTCTATCCGTTCCGTAAATTCAAAATAAAGAAGGAGGAGACTGCTAAACGATCATTAACAGCGGAGCAGGTGGCACTGCTGCGTGACTATAAGTGCGAAGAATATCAGGAACGATACCGAGACATATTTATGTTAATGCTGTATCTAATTGGTATTAACGCAGTTGACCTATTTAATTTAAAGCAAATAATTAACGGAAGAATAGAATATCATAGAGCCAAAACATCTAAGTTATATTCAATAAAAGTAGAACCGGAGGCTATGAAGATCATTGAAAAATACAGAGGTAAAGACTGGCTGATCAATATTCTGGATGAGTATGGAAATTACAAAGACTTTCTTCATCGCATGGGAATTGGACTTAAACAAATAGGTCCCGTTATCCGTACCGGTTTAGGCGGGAAGAAAAACCGGGAGCTGATATTCCCGGAAATATCCAGCTATTGGGCCCGCCACACTTGGGCGACCATCGCTGCCGAACTAGATATACCCAAAGAAACGATTTCTGCTGCATTAGGGCATGAAATAGGATCAGAGGTAACATCAATCTATATTAATTTTGATCGAAAAAAGATAGATGATGCTAATCGAAAGGTTATTAATCGCCTAAACAATGCAAAAAGAAATTAAGATGAAAGGCAAGTATTAAACAGATACTTACCTTTCATCTTAATTTCTTATATCGTAAACTTTTCTACATAATCCTTTAAGTATACTCTAGTTTTCAGTATCTCAAATTTTCATTATATTTTATTTCGCAAATGATATTCTACTTTAGCTTTTACTTTTATTATATCGTTAGAAAAATTTCTTTCGCATAAAACATGCGAGCTTTCCATAAGAATCTCCCTCTATACTATATGGCGATTCATGAGCAATATCATTACTTTTTCCCAACTTACTAGTCCAATTCCCATCTCTTTTCTGCCTTGCAGCATGTGTACAATTATTATAAGAATCAACGTATAATGCTATTTTTGTATAGTCTTCTTCAAAATCTCCTGATTCACACAATTTATACCCTTTCAATTCAAAAGCTTTTATGTAAGCATCAAGAAGCGGACTTTGTTCAACTCCGTCAGGCCACCAATACCAAACTCCATCAAGCTTCTTTCCAGTAGCATCATATTGCATCCATCTATCATCGTAATGGTATGCCCACGCTATACAATTATAGTTTGGGGTTGAATAACTAGTTATGCGAAAGCCAGAATCGTGTACTAATGAAGGAAATAGTTCTATTATTTCTTCTCTTGTTAACTCAAACTTTCCACCCATAATTTACAAGCTTGTTCAATTGTCGTATTAGGATTGTTAGATATTTTTTTATTGTATATTAGGTTTAATGCCCAAACCAAAGGAGAAGGTTCCTCCTTTAACTTTTCTATTATAAATGGAGTTGCTTTCTTGCCCATTGCTATAATTTTCTTAAAATTCTCTTCTTCTATGATTTGATTTGAAAAAGAGTAAATTCGAGTTTTTCTTTCCCACTTCTGATAATAATCTTCAAAAATTTGTTTTAATGCAATATTTGAATAAATATCGCTGTTGGCATTTGAAAAATAATTTGAGGTATTAGGATTTGAAATCTCTGAATTGACATGAGATGACATATCTATATCATTATATGCAAAATTAAAAGCTGTTCCTGCTACAAAAGCAGAAAGAACTAAAGGTTTTAATCCTGTTATCGTGCTGAATTGCATAATTCTATAGTTTTGGTTGTAATATTTTCAAAAAATATAGTGTTTTTAATTTCTCTAAGTTTCTCCAAGCAAGCTTCTAGCAGACTCTCATCATAAATGAAATCGACAGAATCTAGCACATCTATATCTAACATATAAATCAATAGATCATCTGTCGGTTCTGTTGCATGATTTATTATGGCATATGTTCTTGTTTTGGGGACATCTATAATATATTTGAAAGAGTATTTCGCTATAGGAAAAGATAATTGTGATCTTGAAGAAATAGTCAAATTGAAATAGTCTAAAATCTGTTCTGCTGATGCTATCTCAAATCTATTAACAAATCGCATAGAAACTCTCTCAATGCTTATACCACAAAGCGTTGAAGAGAAATATTTTAAGACTTTTATCGATTTCTCTTTGAAAGTATTCCATCACTGTACTCTTCTTCGTTAGAATAAGTGATACTCTCTGAATTAATCGTGATGTTCTCTTTCTTGTTTTCTGAAAAGTAAGTTATTATATTTACTTTTGTATCTGCCTTGGCTTTAATCATTGATATGCCAGGGGCTGGAGTTCCACCTTCCAATCCTAAAATATTCGCATTATAGTTTATATTCCTATGCGGAAAATGTTTTTTTAATCCACCTTTTTTCTCAGCTTCATAAAATTTTGTAATGTCGAACTTCTCCAAAGCGTTGTATCTTATTTGAAAAACAGCAAGTACAACAGGTGAGTTCTTTAATGTTGGCCACATATCTGTTCCGTTATATTGGTTTATATCCATTGCTTTTGGTGTGCAAAATTAATAATAATAATTATAATCTAATATTTTCAATGTATTATTTTACATTATTGAGGTTAAGATTTCATATATAACACCCTATAGCCTTATACAGTTCTGTCTTTTTATTGTATTAACATTCAACGTTTATCCAAAGTATTGTTATAAATCCATTGTTTTCCATGACTTGTTCTATTTAATGCTCAGAGAATATCATTTGATACTTTTTTTCAGCATTGACAAATCAACAGAATCTATCCCTAATGCTTTTAACTCACATTTATAAATGGTATTTATTTCATTCTGGGCCTTAGATATGTTATATTCCGTATGATAACAGGCGGAGCTTATGAAATATTCATTTTTTGAAATAACTTCAAATAGTAATTCTTTTGCTTTCTCTTTATTTCCAGATAACAAAAAAGAGTAAAATCTAGATTTGAACTCTTCCCCTGATGGGGCGATTCGTTTCTTTATTACTGAAATATTATGAGCCATAACAAAGAAAACTATCATCATTATTAATTGCACAATACCTATTATGATGATGAAAGTAGCGAAAGTTGATTCTGCCATGATATTATATTTTAAGTTTAACAAAAACGATCAATCCTAGTATTACGCATAACATTAATTATATGCATTCATTAATGCTTCTGCTTCTGCCGCCAATGCTTCTACTGCAGCAATACTATCCGCTTTTCGTATTTCATCTGCTACTTCTATAGTGATGTTATTTTTATGCACTAACCCCATTCTTTCTAAATCTGAATTTAAATCATTTGTAAATATATTATCTGAAATTAGAAGTGACTTATACATAGAAGGCTCAACTATAAAAGAAGCTGGTTGATCTACGTTTGTTTTTTTATAGTTTAAATGAAAATTTTCCAACTTAATTGAATCATTATCATCTATGTAGATTCTATAGATATAGTAACCTTTCAGTTCAGCATCAGCACTGTCTACTTGGCTATACTCTATTCGTCTTCCATTTACTGGATAGTCTTTCTCAATCAAAGAGATAGCTACCTCCTTTACTGATAGTTGTTTATTGTTTGTGCAAGAAAATAGAATACTAACTCCTAAAAAAAATGATGCTACAAATAATAGTTGTTTCATGTGTGTGTATTTTACAAGTTAAACAATTACATTTCCATTATACTAACCACCCCGACGACTAAACTCATTGATAGAATATCTTCTTTGGGAATAGAAAAATCTGCATATTCCGGATTATATGATACGCAACGAATCTTATTCCCGTCTTCATATACTCTCTTTATGACAAATCCCTGCGTTGTGTCCAAGACATGCACCTTTCCCCATTGAATAAAGCGAGATTGGTCAATATGCCGACAGGCGATTTCATCTCCTGATTCGAAACGAGGAGACATGCTATCACCTTTAATAAACATCGTGAAGTCATAAGCAGGTATCTGATGTATTAATGGCATCTGTTCACATTGTTCCAATGTAACCCCAATAGATTCACCTGAAAGAGAACCTGCTGCTGCTGTAAGTGGAACTCTAGGACGAGTATTTGCATTTAGGGTCAAATCAGGGTTCAATTCCTCACCCTCTATGGCATCATCTAAATTTACTAGCATATTTCCTTTGCCTGTAAGAAGCCATTCTGCATTAAGTATAGGATATGCAATGAGCGTTTTTTCAATAACATCAGATGATATAGACGCTCCTTTTGACGATACATAACCATTTGCTAATCCGAGTTGAGCCTCGAATTTATTTCTTCCTATTTTCAGTGTCGAGAGAAATTCTTTTAATCTATCCTTTGTTGCCATAGTGAATATATTCGGTGGTATTGTTTATTACAGTATTTACAAGTGTGTTAATAATAGTTTAATCAGTGAATAAAATCGGTGTTTATTTTGATTTACCGAAAATAATCACTGATATTTGCATTCGTAATTCAGTTCACAATAAAACAAACGGATACAAAAAAGGGCTGTTAGAGAAGCGTCCCTAATCCTATCTCTGTTTATTTCGTCGTTTGCAAAGATAGGCAGTCCTTTTCAATTATCCAATGATATGTGAATGTTTTACGACACACAAAACGGTTTCGTGGCTGTTACCGGAAAAACGATATTTGAAAAAGCTCTATTCGAGTAGTTATCTAACAGCCACATTAAGATAATGAAAGAATAGGGCTTTCTTCTTTTAGGAGGAAGAAAAGGATATGGAAGAAGTTAACAAACAAGTAGAAAAAGATCCAATCAGACCTATCATCAGAAATCTGAAAGTAGATGAATCCCACACTTATCCTGCATCAAGGATGTGTGTTGTAAAGTCAGTATGTTCCCAGGTATCGGTAATGGAGAACAAAGTCTTTAAGACTAAGCTAGAGAAACCGATGTTTCATGTAACACGAGTAAAGTAAAAGAATAGCAATAAATGGTACGAAGTGAAATTTTTGAAAATAAGAACGGAGATAGGTATAAAATTGAAATTCAACTTCATACAGAATATTCTTCTATTATGTACCAGTGGGTCGTTTTTGTATACATTGCATCAAAAGGAAGACGCAAATGGATAAGACTGGACTGCCAAGGTGATCGTGAATACATAAAACTAGATTTGGATGGACAAATAAAATTCTATCAGATGTTTATTCTTCGTTTTGTTCCGATGGAATGGATATCTCATGTTCAGGAGCTTATGTTAGCAGAATTAAGTAAGCCAGCGTTTGATAGCTATAATAGTCCAAATAATACCATTAATTGCGTGATACATCAAATAAGGGAGTATGTTAATGGCTAAAGGAATTAGCGAGAAAAAGGCAACTAGAATGAGAATCTTGAATTATACGTGTAGACACTTAATAGCAACTATTATTCTCTGTGTAACCTACACCGTAATGCATCAATTAATAGGATTTGAATCTACTATACTTGTTGGCATAAGCGTAATTATCGCCAAGCAATATTCAGATTAAAAAAATAATTAAATAAAGGAGAACCAACAATGAAAACATTTGAAGAACTAAAACAACTGCTCCTTGATAGAGCGAAAGAAGCCGGAGCATGTCATCAAGGTAGAGCTGATTCATCGGTTAGAGAGTTTTGTTTAGGGCAAACTCCGCTTAATCAAAGCGTAGAATATCGCATTAAAACAGCTGAACTCATGTACAAATACATAACTACAGGAAAAATACCCAATAAGGAGGAATAACTATGGATGCACTAATTAGATTTTATCTAAATTACATTCCCGCTTAAAATGTTTTTTGCAGGTTATTGACCGCTGATAAATGTAATTTTATAATACATTGAAATTCAGTCTCTTACAATGCAAAATAATAAAATAAATTTGTATGAAAAATAAAGAAAAAACAGAGAATACAGTTATAAGCAATAACTCATTCTCAGCAATTGAAAAGGTCGTTGAAGTTCAGCTTTTGAAATTTGCAACGGGTAAGGAATTATGGATTCATTCAGAAGAAGATGGAGAAATAACCTTGAATATGGATGAAGCTCAAAAATTACGTAATTATTTAAATAGTCTTGATTTAAAATAGAAACTATGGGACGCACTAAATTACAAGCAAAAGTAGAACCAGCTCCCAAACGCTGGTTAAATAAGCAGGAAGCAATGGCTTATCTAGGAGTAGGAGAGGACTACCTTTCAAAGCTAAGGAATGAGGCTAAAGTATCTTTCTCACAAGAAGGAAGAATGATATGGTATGAACTTGCAAGTCTTGATCGATTCGTACTTAGGAATAAAGTCATATAACGGTAAAGTAATGAAAGTTCTACCCCTAACATTTATATGGTGCATATCCTTCGTAACAATGGGATTCACCTGTCTAAAACTGGAAGCCTTATTTTGGATTTCCCTGTTTATCCTTTCTCTATGCTCCATATATATGAGTAAACATAGGAAAAGGCTTGAACGAGAAATCGATGAACTGTTCGGAGATAATTAACGATGAAAGGCAACTCTTTAGAATCCGAACTGGAAGAATGCGGGAAACGTGCTGAGGCTATATTAAATCGATTGACCTCTCCACAACTCTCTGCATCAGAATACGATCAGCTACTCGCTGAATACAACAGCGAATTACTGAGATACAATAAGATTGAAACTGAGCTACTACTCGTAGGCATTCCGCCAAGTAAGCGCACAATGCAACAAGAAAAGATACTACGGGAAAGAATGAGAAACTAAAATCATGAAACCAAAAAAAAGTTTAGTGGATGCTGCCGTTAAAGATGGTAGCATGGACAGATTGAATATGCTGTTATCTGCTGCTCATTTATTGAACTGCGAAGCAAACAGCTTAATAGAAGAGGCCGCCGACGTAATGAGAGCAAAAGGCTTGTTACTTGGAGACCTGAAGAAATTACATAATGACTTCCTTAAATGCGCAGACCGGTACCTCAAAGAGTTCTCTACCCTTGTAGTCAATGATCAATCCAAGATGGACATGTTTGAAGACCTGCAGAGTTTTGATACAGCATTTAGAACCTGGGCAAAGGTCCCTGTCGAGTGGGAGCCTAAAGTATTAACTGAGGATAAAGCCTCATAATTAAGTACACATGGATACAGTTTTTGAACAAGTAATAAAATCTCATCTGGACGAAAGATCACACACAGATGAGCTGTTTGCCACGAAATACTCCAATCCGAAGAAGAGTATAAAAGAATGCTGCGACTATATCGATAGCCAGGCTCGTAAAGCTGCCGGCAAAGAAAATAGAGTGAGAATCCCCGATTCTGTTGTCTTTGGATGGGCCATCCATTACTACGACGAAGAAAACATCAAAGTAAGCAGCCACCCCATCTGCCGGGCATCCTCTCCTGTACAGCAGCAAAAGAAGAAACCAACCTCTCCCAAAGAACCTTCTTTGGTACCGGTACATGAATCATCTGCCTCTCCCAAAAAGGAACGCAGCAAACGTAACAAGGTAATTGAGAAAGAATCACCATTTGTCCAACTGTCATTATTCGAAGAATCATGAAGCCGAAAACAGAGTTACAAAAGCAGATAGTCAAACTCAGCGGAAAACTCCCCGCATTGACTGAAAAACAAAGAAGATGGGGAATTATGAATGCGATGGACCATGTAGGGCTGCGCCTAAAAAAAGGTCTGATAACCTGCACCCACTGTGGAAATATCTTCTATGACCTCATGAAGTTGGAAGATGGAGAAATGGATATCTGTCCGAATTGTGGCACCCATCTGAAGATTGAGACCACCACCCGTAAATCATGCCGGGATAATGAATACTTTAATATCATCACCACCTGTCATGGTTTTCAGGTCTTTAGGTATTTCTATATCAGAAAAGAGTTCCATTCCGGAAAGGAGGCATCGTATTGTATAAGGGAAGTCGTCCAGAACTGGATGTCTGCCGACGGGAAATTCAAAACAATGGCCCTGCTTGCAAACATGCACTCGTATTATCGCGATGCATGGTGTCTTGGCACCGACCTTGAAATAAGAGCGAACGACAAAGAGGCTTATCACATCGGCTGTGATGCTTGTTATCCTGTATGTCGTTATCTGCCGGCATGGAAAAAATACGGATTCAAAGGAAAGGTGCATAGTATATACGCTTTTGACTTCTTCCGTCTGATCAGCACGGACAGTACTGCTGAAACCCTCCTGAAAGCCGGACAGTATGATTTGCTTAGAATGTTTTGTGCAGGCAAGGGATATGAAATAAAAAGGACATGGCCTACAATCAAAATCTGTATGCGTAACAACTATGTGGTAAAGGATGCCTCCATGTGGTTTGACTACCTTGATCTCCTGGGAGATGAAGGCAAGGATCTCCGTAACGCTCACTATGTCTGTCCTGATAATCTGAATTCCGCTCATGACTTTTATATGGAAAGGAAACGCAGAAAAGAAGAAAAGGAACGTCGTCAGCGTGATATGAAACAAATGGAGGCACTGAAAAAATACGAGAAGGAGTATGAGAAGCTCAAATCGAGATTCTTTGATCTAAATATTTCTGATGGTAGCATCATCATTGTCCCTTTAAAAAGTCTCGATGAGTTCAGGCAGGAAGGTCAAATCATGCATCACTGCGTATTCACGAACAACTATTTCAGAAAAAAGGACTCTTTAATCCTCTCTGCCCGCATCGGTGAAAAGCATATCGAAACCATCGAGATAGATCTGAGTAAGTTTCAAGTGATCCAATCCCGTGGTGTCTGCAACAGCAATACGGACTATCATGACCGTATCATCAAACTTATTAATAAGAATATGAACTTGATCCGTAATAAACTGACGGCTTGAGCATAAAAACAATAGAGAAATGAATAATAAATGGAAAAACATATTCAGCGCATTTATAGCTTGTATGATTGCTTATTTGTGTGGAGTGTCAGAAACTGATTCGTGGTATATAATCAAGAATACCCCTTCGGAGGACGTGAATGTAATTGGCACTATGCTCTTCGTTTTTGTTGTCTCCTTTGTGGTTTGTGGATTTTTTATTTCAATGTTAGACTGTGATTAACTAATAATGAATTAGAAGATTATGATTAAATGGATTAAGAAAGTATTTGGTATTGCCGAATTGATAGATGAACGAAAGAAAACCAACGAATTGCTTAAAATGATATTGGATGAAAATAAAAGAGTGGCAAATGCGGTAGAAGCATATAATCGCAGATATCATATAAACTATTAATATATAGAGAGAATGAACATGAAAAGAATTTATAAAATACCAGAACACAGCCGGTACATAACAGTTGAGGCAACCGAAGAAGGAATAACAACAATATTTGAGCCGGATGACACGGGAGCCTTTATATGCGAGATAACAGAGGAACTGGAGTATATTCCATCTAAGAATGAACTATCAATCTTTTGGGGAAATAGTAATTCAAAAATAGCCGTCATAGGAAAGCTGAGAGATATTCAACTTGATGAAGATGGATGCGTATTTGAAGCTAATACAGGCTTATGGTATGACCACGCTATCCGCTTCAGAAACTCTGAGCAATACGATAAAATCCTTGAAAGCAATGCCTTGTAAATCTACGAAGTCAAAGCTCAAAGACACGCTAGATAAGGTCTTTAGCGAATACATCCGCTTAAGAGACGTGAGAGAGAACGGAACATTTATATGTATCTCCTGCAATAATGGATTCCCCTACGAAGTAAGCGATTGTGGGCATTATATAAGCCGGGAACACATGTCTACCAGGTTCAGTGAAGAGAATTGTAATGCTCAATGTATTACCTGTAATCGTCACAATAGCGGAAACATTGAAGGATACAGACGAGGACTTATAAGAAAATATGGAGAGTCAACAGTACTCTCTCTGGAATCTGCTAAATATCAGATCAACAAAATGTCCGAAGCTGACTATAGGGAAAAAATCTCCCATTATCGACAAGAGGTCAGACGATTGAAACTAGAGAAGGGATGGATCAATATAAAGGATTCCAAATAAACAACATATGGAACTATTAAAATTATGAATGTCATATATGTGTATTTAATCTTCCGAAAGAAAGGTTACGCATTCGGTTCATTGAGTGCTGTATTCGACTATCTGACTGAAGATGATGTAGGTATCAAGAAAACTACCCTGCTTCACCGGTCAGGCAAACTGCCATTAATCACCCGGAGAGCTATCATTAACAAGTTACCAATACTAAGAAAAAAGAGAAATGACAAAAAGGACTGATTCGAAAATAAAATGCGATTGCCGGTACTGTAAGCATGCCGGCCCCGTAGTGAATTTCATGGTTTCATGTTCAATTCATAATTGCAAGCGATCTGTAGGAATAAGGGTGTGCCCATACTTTGAAAAAGGATGTTCGACAAAATAACAATGAAGGCAACCATAGACATAGCCGACATTGATACGATTGTTCTCCGGAATTATCTGGAACAATGCACGGAAGGTGATGAAGTTTACTATAAATCGACATCATATGCCAACTTTGATGGTTGTTTTATTGAAATTCGGGGAAACCGTTTAAAATGCGCATGTTCAATATGCAAGCTCTACAGCAAGGGAAAGACCGGTAAACTTGACAATAGCCGTCCAATCACCTTCGCGATGTCTGTAAGGACCATAAAGGAACTTCTCCTGCGTCTATGCGTAAAGATCGAAAACGCAGTAGTGACTTACTATGAGATCGGAACAACAATGAAAATGATGCATTCGGCAGACTGCTATATCAAACAGATGGAAGAGATATTTGATCGGACCCTTTGGAATGATGCCAATTTTGATGACTATCGGCAGGCTACGACAAATAAAAGCAAGTATGTCCGCAAAGTTCTGAAGGTTTACGATAAAACATTCGAAGCCGGAGAGAAAGGCCGGAGAGTCGGAGACAACATCTTACGTATTGAAACGATGTACAGGCATCAATCCGTACCAATGCTTGAATTTATAGATTACTACTTCTTATCCAAAATAGGTCGAATATTCTATAAAGATTGGTCAGAGATACGCTTTGTAAGGGAATTATCTGCGTTGAAAGGCATAAAAATCTCCCAGCTTGACAAAGCCAGGGAGATTCACCGGATCGGAGTAACACGATACAAGGAGCATTATAAGCAGATGTATATAGACGAGAAGCTGACAAAAAAGCAATGGGAGACAATTCGAAATTTCGCTAACAACTGGTCGAAAGAATGCGATAAATACGTAGAAGAAACCGGTGAATTGGAGAAAGAATTTAAAGACAAGCTCCTGGCTAATTATCAGATAGGGATTTTTACGCCCATTCGTAAGAAAATATAAACCATTGATAATCAGACAATTATCCAATCATAAAGAAAGCACCATATGGTGCATGAATAATTAACTGGAAATCAATATATTACATTTAAAAAGATTCAAATTTAACAATTTACGGCAACTTGTCCTATACTGCCCGCAGGGCTGTTTGGTAACAAACATAAGAGGGCAGTTTAACTATAACTTAAAAATAAAATATGGATAAAATACATCAAGTATGCAGTGAATGCAAGCTATTCACCAACGAGGACTCATTCGGAGACGGGTGGTGTGAATTTCATCAGAAGGAAACATTCTGTGAAAACGGAGCTTGCGAGGATGGAATAGAAATAACCAATGAAAACACTTTTAAGAATGGGAAAGAAAAAGAAGATTTTGACTAAAAAAGTATATTCCCGGATCACACCGGAGAATTATAAACGATTGGAAACCATAGCCTCAAAATACGGATTCAAAAGCGTATATGAAATTGTACAAAGTTTGATACATTGTTTTCTCCGTGCATCGGACCCTGAGAATGATCCTCAAACAGAAGTCCTTCCTTACGATATAGAATGTATGTTTAATGAACTTTCTGAAGCTGAAAAGCATGTAGAATTTAACAAGCCAAAGCGTAGATGTTCTTGTAAATCAGTAAGCAATGAGTAGAAACAAAACATACATCAAATATATCAATTCCAAAGAATGGAAATCTTTGCGGATTAAAAAGCTCATTAATACCCCTATATGTGAATGCTGCGAAAAAGATGGGAGGATTACAGTAGCTACAGAAGTACATCATATAACACCTGTAGAATCAGTTGCATCAGCAACTCAGATGAAGCAGCTAATGTTTAATTATTCCAATCTAATGAGCGTATGCCATGCTTGCCATTCCGATATTCATCGAAAAATGTTTAGCCACTCCAAAGCCGCAATTAAAGCCAATAACAAAAGGATAACAGAGTCGTTTGTAGACAAGTTTCTAAAATAACAAAGAAAAGGGAATAGTTATTTGCTATTCCCTTAATTGCCTTTGCACGGTTCACAGGCAAAGGCGGTGTCAGATAACAGCTGTATTAACCAACTGAAAGTGAACCGATTTTATTTCCAATATCCTTTAAGGCACGATTAAAGATTTCAAGTTCTTTCTCATTCAGAGTATATACTTGACCTCGGACTTTATACCCGTTAATACGTTGATATAACCATGCTCGGCTCTTGCCAAAGTAGTTCTTTGCAATATACGACACAGGTATTAAGTCTACAATATCATTTATTTGTTCCCGTATTGTGAGCTTTCGTTCTATTGCTTTGACATTATTAGTGATAGTATCAAGAGCCTTATCTAAGTGCTTTCTAATGGCTTCTTTCTCTTCCGGCTTGGTGTATAAAGCCTTCATCTCGTACAAGTGTGCATCAAGTTCATCTCCATGCAAACTATCCATCTTTAACAAGTCTTCTTCTAATGTTCTCATATCATTATTTGAGTTATGCTCCTCCGAAGAGGAGCGATTACTACTTCTTTAATTTCTCTTTTCTTTCAAGGAGTTCTGATATTCTTTCGAGTATCGCATTAGTACGCTCTTCATCATCTTCTTTTCCAATCTCCAGTATAAGTACCTTGCGTTTCCATTCTCTAAGGTTTTGCTTCTCCTTCTCTATTTCGAACTCAATCTGTTCCAGTTCATTCAGTTCTCTCATGACTTTGTTTTAAAAGGTTAATACTTTGTTTATCTGACACTACAAAGATACATAATCATTTGTATATGTACAATAGAATGAGATATTATTAAATAGCTTGATCAAACAAATAGGGATTTCCCTATCATTACCCCGATCGTGAATATTAATTAAAATTAACCATTAATTCATACGAGGGGGTATCATTTTTTTACAGGCCCGTGCTACCCATTGAAACCCACGCCTTCCCTTCCGTGCACACGCGGTACAAATTATACCCGTGGGGGGTAATACGAAAGTGTCACCCATATACGTCAGAAAGCGCGTACATATAAAAAGACGCATGGAAATCTACGAAGATATAGAGAAAAAAATACGAAAAGCAATGAGAGAACAAGGGACTTATTCTAAGGCAATGGAAATTTCCATCTCTCTTGCTGCCGGCTCATATATGGCTTATCTGAAGGCCCGGGACGAAGTCTCCAAATTGGATAAGGTATGCATGACAAGAATCAGCCGCGAAAATAATGAGTATAAAGTGGTCAATCCCGAATTTTCCGTAATGCAGGATGCGGCCGAACAAACCCGCAAGGCATTGCGAGAGTTGCGTTTAACCCGTGCTACCATAGAAGCGGATGATGAAAACGATGAAGTAGACGAACTGATTAAAAAAGTCGAAAATGCTGGAAAAGAATGATCTCATACAGCTAAAGGCCCGGACACTTGAAAGATTACAGGAAGTCAATGTCGAGGATTATACGCTTGACCAAACGGATATCAGGTTGAAGGATTATGTGAAATCAGCGATAAGTCATCCTGACGATCATAATTTGTATGAGCTGTTATCTATCCTTCGCTTCTTTCGTTTGCTGGATGCGTATATTTTCAAACCAACAGAGGTCAAGAAGTTTATCGTATTCTACGAGAATCTAAAATTTTCGGGATTGAAAGGACGCGTAAAGTATCGTCTTACCCCAATTCAGGTATTTCAGTTTGCCAATATCCTTGGTTTTTACCGTACGCCCGAAAAAAGGCTTTGCAGGGACGCCCTATTATTCGTACCACGTAAGTATAGCAAAACGACATCGGTTGCTTCACTGGCAATATATGATTTACTGTTCGGTGATGCTAATGCGCAGGCATATGTAGCTGCAAATAGCTATGATCAGGCTCAGATATGTTTCGGAGAAATAAAGAATATTTTGAAGAGTCTTGATAAGCGGTTTAAAAACTTCAAAATAAACCGGGAACAGGTATTTAGCAAAAGGCGGGGAAGAACGTCTTTCGCCAGATGCCTTGCGTCGAATCCCGACAAGCTGGACGGACTCAATGCGTCCACCGTTATTCTTGATGAATTCAGCCAGGCGGATAGTGCCGAGCTGAAGAATGTCCTTACATCGTCTATGGGTGCCCGTGTCAATCCTATGACTATTGTTATCACAACAGCCAGCGATAAATTGGAAAGTCCGTTTGTGAATATGCTCAATTCATATAAGGCGGTACTCCGTGGAGAAGTAGAGAACGACTCCATCTTTGCGCATATCTTTGAACCGGATGTTAATGATGCCGAAGATGATCCGCACACTTGGGCAAAGGTACAGCCTCACCTGGGAATCACAGTACAGGCGGATTACTATGAGAATGAGTACAGGAAAGCCCAGATGACCGCAGAGGACATGCTTACTTTCAGAACCAAGCTGTTGAACCTGTTTGTGCAGGATGAGGCTAAAGTGTGGTTTACTTCCGGAGAAATAGAGGCTATGTGCAAAGACGACAATGATTTGAAAACACTGAAAAATCGTCCGGACGCGATGGTCGCAGTCGATTTGTCCGTTTGTGATGACTTTAGTTCTGTAAGCTATAACATTTACTTGCCTGAGATCAAGATGTTTCATATTCACAATGATTATTACTTCCCGCGTAAAATGCTGATATCTCATCCGAATCGTGAATTATACGAAAGATGGGCGGCAGACGGATATCTTCGATTATGTGACGGAAATGTGATAGATTACCGGATGATAGTAAATGACATCAATGCCCGCAACAGGGAAAGCGTACGGATACTTAATATAGGATATGACCCTTACAAAAGTATGGAATTCGTGAATATGATGGGTGCCAGTGGTGCAAAGAAAGTGCTCCAGCCAATAAAACAAACCTACGGGACATTTACCAGCCCGGTTGAAAGTTTCGAAATAGCAGCAAGGACCGGACGTGTTACCTTTAACTACAATCCGATCAACTGGTATTGCTTCGGTAATGCTGTCATTGACGAAGACAGGCTGGAGAATAGGAAGCCCATTAAAAAATCTCAGAATGCTAAAATAGACGGTGCTGTGACATCGGTAATGACCTTTTACTTATATAATAATTTCAGAAAATGAATAACAGCTTAAAGTTTTGGAAAAGAAAAACGGATACAGCACCCGTTGAAGAGCCTGTCAAGGAGAGAGGATACTTCGAATCTGTAGCTTCACCAGATGTAACAGTACGCAATATAGCTGCAAAAGCTCAGACAGTTGAAGGACCGGAAATGGCGATGAAGCTGGCGACCGTATATCGGTGCGTATCCATACTTAGCGGTAGTATTGCCTCCCTGCCTCTGCAGGTGAAAAGAAAGAAAAACGGCGTCTTCATGGTGGATGAGGCCAGTGAACTCAACTACCTGTTATCTGTTGCACCAAACAGCAGGCAGACTGCATATGAGATGATAAGAAACGCCATCATACAGACAGTAAATCTAGGGAACGCCTATATCTATCCGGACTGGTCGGAAGGAGAGCCGAAAAGTCTGACATTACTGAGTCCTGGCAGCGTTACTTATGATAAGTTTTTGAACTTCTATATCGTAAACGACCCCATTAACGGTATATATAAATCTCTTGAATGCGATGAAATTATTCATCTTCGCAATATAAGCCTGGATGGCGGATATACAGGAGAGAGTACAATCCGATATGCCTCCCGGATTATGAGTGTGGCGTACAGCGCAGACGAGAAGAGTCTTGATATGTTTCAGCCCGGCAGCACATATTCGGGATTTATCAGTGGTAACGACGATGATCAGACAACCGGATACGAACAATACAACGAAACCCAGCTGAAGGATGTTTCCGACCGTTTCCGGAAAGAATTGAGATCCGGTGAAAGAATCACATATCTTCCCGGACAATTAAGATTCAACCAGCTTTCCATGTCCCCTGCTGATATACAGCTGTTGGAGAAGCAAAAATTCTCTGTTTTAGACCTTTGTCGCTTTTATGGTGTCCACCCTGACAAAGCATTTGCCGGACAAAGTCAAAATTATAAAGCCAGCGAGATGAGTCAGGTGCAATATATGACTGATACCATCCAGCCTTATTTGCGGCAAATTGCAAATGAGTTCTTTGTGAAATTAATCCCCAGGAGTGTTGCCGCGAAATATCGCATTGAATTTGATCTGGAAGCATTCTATCAGACTGACTTGGAAACGATGGCATTAAACATGGAGAAGTGTATCCAGTATGGAATCTATACAGTGAATGAATACCGCCAAAAAAAAGGAATGCCGCCTGTGGATGGAGGAGATGTCGCAATGATTAGCTGCAACGTAGCTCCCATCAACAGTCCGAAAATAAACGGTGAAGTGTTAAATAATAGCAATAACGGAGATAAAAATGAGGAAAAACCGCAAGAAGTGCCACCCAAGAATAAGGAAACGTCAGCAGTATAAAAGGAACAAGCATGGAAAATTTGGAAATCAGAAGTTTTGGCGGTGAGGCATCTCCCAAATTGGTATCGGAAAGAACAATTGAGGGATATGCGGTAGTAGTTGGTCAAGAGAGCAAATATATGTATGATCCTGTATTGCGTAAATGCTTTATTGAAATCATAGAGGCAGGAGCTGTTGACGAGGAACTGATCAAACGCAGTGATATCAGAGCGCTTCTGGAACATAACAGAGAAAGACTCCTCGCTCGGAGTGGCATGGGAAGCGGATCGCTGAGACTCCACTTGGATAATTACGGTTTGGGGTATGCTTTGGACGCTCCTGATACTCCTGATGGAAAATTTGCCGTTGAAATGGTGAAAAGAGGAGATTTGTTCGGATCATCTTTCGGATATCGGACCGATGAGCGGAAAAACGTCGAATGGATAAAACGGTCTGACGGAATTTTGCTTAGAAAAGTGCATAAAATTGATATGATCAGTGAAATAAGCATCGTGGCAAGCCCGGCTTACATCGGAACACAAGTGAATGTACGAAGCATAGAAGACACCTTCGAACATCCGGACGAGAGTTATAAAAAAGAAATAGAAGAATTACGTAAACTATCAAAATTTTAATCATGAAAAAAGAAATCAGAAGAAACAGAGCGAGAATCGCTGAAATCAATGCTCGGTTAGGCGAAATGGCCGACTTATTGGACACCAATAAAAGAAGCCTGACACCGGATGAAATTACAGAAAAAGAGGCTTTAGTACAAGAAAAAGAAATTCTCCAATTGCGTACGGCCCGTATGGTAAATGATGAAGAACGTGTATCCGAACAGGAGATGCGCTCGGAAGTCGCTTTTGCCGGAGCGGTTGCCTCATTTGTGCACAACCGTTCTCTTCCGGAAGGATGTGACGGAATCATGAATGGAAATTCCATCGATATTCCTTTGACCCGTGCCGCTACAATTCAAGACACCACCACCGTGGCGCCTCTCATTCCGATGACCATCGGGGAAATCATCCAGCCTTTGGAAAAAGGCTTAATCTTGGGTAAGGTGGGGTGCAAAATGCAGTACGGTCTTGTAGGTGACTGGGTATTGCCTGTTGTTGCCGGCATTGAAGCTACTATCGAGGATGAAAATGCGGAGGTAGCAGACACCACAATTGACATCTCTAAAATTAAGCCGTCTCCCAAACGGGTATCATTGGCTATCCCCGTAAGTAATCGTGCGATAGATCAGAGCAATAGTGCATTGCTTGAAATCGTACGTACCCAAATGACAATGGGATTAGAGCGATTGCTGAACAAATGGATGTTCCAGACAACCAAGATTACCTCAAAGGCGTCTGATGGTTGCTTTGTAGCTGCTACAGCTGCCCCGGCAGTTACTACCGAAGCGGGTGCTGACTTTACATGGAAGAATGTGGTGGCTTTGAAGGGAGCTGTATTAAAAACAGGCGTCGTCTTTGACGGAACAGCAGCCTATGTCTGTTCGGCAACGACTTACGCTGAACTGGAAGCTACCCCGAAAGATGCCGGCAGTGGTTTGATGATTCTTGAAAACGGGAAAATCAACGGATATCCGGTATTCATGACAGAATACATTGGAGACGGTGTTCTTGGATTCGGTATATTCAACTACGAACTTGTGGGGCAGTTTGGGAAAATGCACATGATAGTAGATCCGTATACAGGTGCAAAGAAAAACCTTATCTATTTCGTACTGAATACGGATTTCGATATGCTGACTGTACGTACGGAGGCTTTTGCCATAGCAAAGAAAACTCCGAAAGCTTAAAAACATAGGGACGGCAGCCCCGTCCCTTTACTTCAACAAGGCATGAAACAGTATATTACCCTAGAGGAAGCTAAAATGCAAATTCCCGGATTTGTGGATTATGGAGAGCAGGACGAGTATATAACGGGATGCATCCTGGATGCCCAGGCCGCACTTGAAACCCGCCTGCAATCTCCTCTATCAGAATATGAGGATGAGCAGGGATGTATTCCCAGAGATTTGAGACGGTCTATCCTGATAACTATCAGTGATTTCTATGATAACCGTTCCGATATTGTGTTTTCTAAGCCTTACAGCATAGGAAGAGCTGCCGCATTGTCGGCTCCATTTATAAAATTCAGAGGAGCAGAAGAGGATGGTACCACGTGAAAGAATAACGTTCGAAAAAGAAACGAAGGGGAAGAATCCCAACGGATCACCTCGGAAGTCTTACGATCCAATCCCGGGATTATCAAACGTACCAGCGGAAAGACGGAAAGCGCAGCCGAATATAGGGGATGGATTAAATGCGAAGGAGGAATTCATTGATATGAAAATTGTGCTATGGTGCAGATTTCATCAAAAGATGATGGAGGCTTTCCGCATCGCGTATAACAATCAATTTTATCGGATAATTGACATAAACAGGAAATATCAGGATAACAGTTGCCTGATAACTTGTATAAAAAGCGATACGTAATGGCTATACTCACAGTCAAGCAACTTGATACGAACAAGGTTAAAGACCTTGTGTACGGTCTTGAAAACTTCGAAAAGGATAAGACTGTACGTGCCGGTTTATACGCCGGAGGCTCTATTCTGCAACGAGGTGGAGTGATGAGGCTGAAATCACGCATGAAATCTCCTTATGGACATAAAGGAAATCTTATCAAAGCTTTTCGTGTACGAGTGAAGAGAAAAAAACTAGGGGTATTGTCTGGATTTGGTTATCCGATAGGAAATCATAGCTGGCTTTTGGACCAGGGAACAGGAATTCGCCGCACCAAGAATTACGCCCGTAGAGGACACGGACCGGCTTTGCGTTATTGGGAAGACACTCGGGCAGAAGATGGAAGTAAAGCCATGAATGCGGTGATGGACGGGATAGTACGGGCAGTTGAACGAATGGAAAATGGTAAATCATGAAAATTAGTCATTACGAGGCATCGAAGGAAATCAGAGGCGTATTATTGGATGATGCGTCTATTATGGAAGCGGTCGGTGATAATGTTTTTCCGCTTGTAGCGGACGAAGGAACGGAAGGAGACTATATCACCCTGCAACGAGACGGATTCATACAGGATACGACCAAGATGGGAGTTGCCAGAAGAGATCCGTATGTATATGTCTGCGTAGTGAGTGCCGACAGCCAACGGTCGCAGGATATAGCCGGACTGGTGGTTAAGGCTCTTGAAGGAAGATATACGGATCCGGAGATGGAGATACGCCTGGAAGATGACACAGAGGAATATGAGGCAGGAAAATATATACAAGTCATGAAGTTTTTAGTGAGACTGTAACGAGAGTGATTAATATAGAATTTTAAAATAAGAAATTGAAAATTATGGCAAAAAAGTATGATTCAAGTAGTGATATGATCGTTGGTGACAGACTGATGGTCTATATAGAAAGTACTCCGGCGGAGGGTGAGAATCCGGCAGTTATGACACCAATTGCGTTCGGCACGTCATGCGGTATTGATATTTCGGCGGACACTATTGATACGTCAAACAAGATGTCGGGTAATTGGAAGGACTTTCTAGTAGGGCAATTAGGGTACACGGTATCTTGTGAAAGCATGTTGTCCTTAAAGACCGGACACGCCTCTTTTACCACACTTAAAAAGATGATGGTAGAGCGTAAGCCTATCCCGTTCGTTCTTGCAAAAACGGAAGAAACTGACGGGGATTTCCCAAAGGGAGAAGAATACGTTAAAGGGAAAGCAATTATTACTTCCCTGTCTCTGAAAGCGGATAATGGTGCTATTTGTACAAGCTCCATATCCCTACAGGGTACAGGACCTTTGGAAGATGGAGTTGCATAAGGAAGAAATTAAAGAAATATCAGTAAGGCGGTCCCATGATGGCCGCCTTTTTTAATAGCGGTACAATGAAAATTGGATTAACAATAAAATCAATCGTTCGCTGGGAGCAACTTCGGAAGAAATCATTCTCCCTGATGGATTATTCAGACCGGGAAGACGTAGATGCCCTACTGTACACGACAACGATCTGTAACGGCGAAGGGGTGATGTATACTCTCGATGTCTTCCGGAAGACCCTTTCAAATGAAAAATTGGTGCGAGAGATGGTATCAAAGTTAGAACGGGAAATAGCAGTATTAAGCCAGTTTCAAAAGAAACAGGAAAGTACGGGAAAGGGTAGTAATGAGGGCACCCCGGAAATGATAGGCAGTATTGTTTCTACACTTGTTATGTCCGGATTAGATGCGTATTACGCATTCAACGAAATGGAATTATGCGATCTTCCGCTCTACATAGAAGCGTATGAAAAAAAACGTAAAGAAGACATGGAAAGTGCAAGGATGTGGACATACCTCACCATTCTCCCGCATATCGATGCCCGAAAGATGAAAAATGGGGCAAGAGATCTGATTATATTTCCATGGGAGGAAGAAGAAGTGAAGAAAGCCGCGGAGCGCGTAATGAGAGAGAATGAGGATAATTTAAAGAAATTCCTTGCTGGGGAATTATTTGATATAAATAAAGTAAACTGGTCAAAAAGAGAAGAATAATGGCAGGACGTTTAAGTTTCAGTATAGCGATAAATCTCTTAACAGAGAATTTCAAAAGAGGAACGAATCAGGTAAAAGCAGCCTTTCGTTCTATGCAGATGCAAATCCTTACCTTCGCAGCAGCACTTGGTGCAGGCGGACTCGGACTAAGTAACCTTGTTTCTCGTTTCATTGATGTAGCCCGAGAAACAAACCGTGTTACCACCGCATTGAAGAATGTCTCCGGCACGATGTCCCAATATGCGGATAATCAGAAATATCTGCTCGATCTGGCTAAAAAATACGGATTAGAGATTAATGCTCTGACAGCTAACTACGCAAAATTCACGGCGGCTGCTTCCATATCCGGTATGTCCATGATCGATCAACGAAAAGTATTCGAATCCGTCTCTCGGGCATGTACGGCCTTCGGTATGAGTGCGGACGACAGTAATGGAGTTATGCTTGCATTATCCCAGATGATGAGTAAAGGCAAGATCAGTTCCGAGGAATTGCGTCTACAGATGGGAGAACGTCTTCCTGTTGCTCTTCAGGCTATGGCAAAAGCTGCGGGTGTTTCTGTTGCTGGTCTGGACAAGTTGCTCAAACAGGGTAAACTGATGAGTAAGGATGTGCTTCCTAAATTTGCAGAGGCACTTAATGAGATGATTCCTAACGTTGATACTGATAACTTGGAGACATCTGTAAATCGCCTGAAAAACGTCTTTACAGAGTTAGTGAACGGCACGGATATACAAAGTAAATATAAAGCTCTGATAGACTGGCTGACCAATATTGTTAAATCGGCTGCTGACAATATAAAAAGCATTGTTACCTATCTTGTTGCAGCTGTTTTAGTCATGGTTACAAGTCGGCTGGTCAATAAAATTATTTCCTCTATTGCCAAAGCCGAGTTAGCCGCCAAGTCAGCAGCACGTCGGGCGGCCAAGGATGCAGGACAGAAGTTTGATGAAGTTGCATGGAAAGCGCAAAAGGCCGGTGCTTCTATCAGAATGGCTTTCAGCAAAGCGATGTTATCAATTAAGGCAACTCTCATTTCTATGGCTCCAACAGCAATACTTGCGGTCATAGGGGCTATCGTTGCTAAATTTTATAATGCTTATAAAGAGTCACAACGAATAAAGGGCTTGTTTGACAATTATCTGAATCGAATGAATCATGCGGCAGAGTCGAACTCAGAAATTGTAAAAGTTAAAGCCTTGTTATCAGAGTACAATAAAGTTAATTCATCATTAGATTACAAAAAACAAATATTAGGGAAAATCAATGGTATTCTCGGTACTGAGCTAAAAACCAACCAAGATGTAAACAAAGAAATATCTAAACGCATAGAATTGCTTGAAAGTGCAGCAAGAGCCGAACTAGCAGCAAAAGAAGTAGCAGAAAGCGAAAATGAATTACGCAAAATAGGCTCAAAATCCTACAACGGGAAGACAGTACAGGAATTGGCTCCTGATTGGGAAATAGCTTGCGGAGATTTGGTTAAAGAAGAGAGGTTTAAAGCAAAGCATAAAGTGTCAATGGTTGACGCTATAGGATTTGAAAATGGCTTAAAGGATGATTTGAACACTTATATTGAATTCTCAAAAATACTCAGTGATGCGAAATTGAGATTAGGAAATGAGATTTCTAGAAGCACAACAATTACAACACCAACAACTGATCCGGACGATGACAAAAAGAAAAAAACTCATCTTCAGAAACAGCAAGAATCTTATGATAAACAATTTGAGGAGCTAGGCGCTGAGTTAGAGATCGGAAAGATCACTCAGGCAGAGTATAATAAAGCCCTGGGAGAACTGAACATCAAGATGTACGCCCAAGCCAAAGGAACAGGTGATAAAGAAGTACTTGAGAGTCAATATTTTCAGAATCTTAAGACCGCTGCTGAGAAAGCGATAAGAAATCAAGATAAGAATGCCGCTCTTGTTGAGTTTGAGAAGGTGCAGAAGGATTACAATACAAAGGTCAGGGAAGCCCAAGCACAGCAAGCCAAAGGTCTTATCTCTCAGAAAGAATTGAATTCCAATATAGTTTCACTTTCCGTTGAAGCGGCTAAATCTGCTGCTGGCATTAAAGGCATTGGAGATGAGGCAGATGTATTTATTTCAGTTATGCAGCTGAATGCAAAATTACTTGCTACTGCAGTTAAAATAAAGCCTCGCGATACAACCTTTGACTACAAGAAAACCAAAGCTGATATCGCCTCTGAAAATCTAGACAAGGCAAAAGAATTAGCAGATAAATACAAAGAGGAAGCAAGAATCATCGGAGAAACGCTGTCAGATGAAATCGCCAATGCTATGGCCAACGTTCCATCAATGGAAGAAGCATTAAAGTTAGCGCAAGTCCAGGAAGACATTAAGAACTTCGGCAAGGAGTTAGATGAGTCATTGTATTCAGGTGTGAAAGATATTGCAAGCGGTTCCGATCGGATAGTTAATGCTTTCAGTAATCTTCGGGATGTAATGAATGATGTTGATGCAACTGAATGGGAAAGGATTATGGCCATTTGGAATACGCTTACTAATGTGATTGATTCGTTTATGTCAATCTGTAAAATGATTGAAAACATTACAGAGCTGACTAATAAACTAACTAAAGCAAAAGAGATAGAAGGGGTTATCGAGAAACAAGCGTCAGACAAAAAAATTATAGGAGCCGTTAAGGAAATGGCTGTAGACACAGCGTCTGCGGAAACGAAAAAAGCAAATTCACGCGGAGTAGTTGCAGCTAATACAGCGGAGGCTGCAACAGCGGCTGGAAAAAGCGTAGCGGGTATACCGATCGTTGGTATAGCATTAGCAGCTGCTGCTGTTGCCGGTATCGTTGCTCTATTCGCCACCCTTCCTAAATTTGCAAGGGGTGGTATTATTGGTGGCGGCCCTACTTCGGGTGATAAAATGCTAGCCCGTGTCAATGCCGGTGAAATGATACTCAATCAGGGACAGCAATCCCATTTATTCGAAGCGATTAATTCTGGAAGATTGGGCGGAGGTGGAAATATATCCTCATCGGTAACAACCAGGGTCCGGGCAAAGGATCTGATTCTGACTATCAACAATGAACTTAAATCACAAGGGAAAAAGCCTATATCATGAGCTATAGATTAATATATACAGTACCATTCGCTTCGTTAGAAAATATACCTTGCGTAGTTGAAATAGAAAAAGAAAACTACTTCGGTGAGATCACTGAACTCCAAGGTGGTTCTTCTCCATTTACAGTTGATATAGCGGACGAAGATTTTCTATATATTCCTACTCGGTTCAGCACAGCTAAAATATCCATTGTAGGGAGTGATTATCTACAAAGCCTGTTCTCTACCGCCTATCAGCAATACCGAGTAACGTTTAAAAAGAATGGGGTGGTTACCTGGTGCGGATTTATCAAACCGGAGCTTTACACTCAGGATTATAGCTCCAAAACATTTGAATTAGAATTAGAATGCATGAGCGCCATGTCTTCACTGGAATTTATAGACTATGAGCAAGCGAAAGATACTAGAGAATTTATATCTTTTTGGGATATACTAAAAAAATGCATCTCTGCGGCATCTGGACAATATACCGCCGTGTACATTCCTCATGTTTATGCGAAAAATAAAGCCGATTACGATATGCAATTAAACATATTAGAACATCTAACGGTTAGCGAACAGGACTTCTTTGACGAAGATGATAAACCTATGAAGTTAAAAGAAGTGTTAGAAGAAGTCTGTAAGTTTCTTAACTGGACCTGTGTTGACTGGAAAGGTGAATTGTATTTCGTTGACATAGATCATAGTGGAGAATTTTATAAATATAGTTCTGATCTTTACAATAAAACAGGAAATGTTTCACCTGCCTTCATTAACATTCAGAAAAAAGACTATACAGGAAAGGATAATACGTTAGACATTCTCCCTGGATGTAATAAAGTTACGATAAGATGTAGCAATTACCCAGTTGGCGAACTGGTATTGGATGAGGATTTTGAGAGTCTAAAGCAATTAAGTACTATTGATAATTCAACGGGGGCACGATCTTCTCGAAGAATTTTCCTCTCTCCTAACCGGTGGAATATGTATTTATATGATGGAGATGAAGTCATTGGAAATGACGAAATTGAAAACTATAAAGATAGAGCTAGATCATTAGAAGGTGCAATACTAATGAAATGCTGTGCATATAATCAACATCAGAACGCAGGCGGCGAATGGATTCCTGATATTACCGATTATTCATTTAGCAATGCTATTCAAATAAGGTATCCTGAAAAAGCGCATAATCCAATAACGCGCGATTTAACCAAGGTGATGTCGTTTAAAGGTCCATCAGCTATTTATGCTGACTCTGCAATATCTATCTCGTACTTATTGAAATCTTCCGCAGATTCAGATTTAGGAATTTTAGATAACAGCCGCGCCACTCCTAATGGTTTAATTTATTTTCAGGTAAGAATAGGTGACAGCTATTTTGGTTCAATATATGGAACCGATCCAGAGTGGCAAAAAAAGCCTAATTACGTGTTTGCTGTAAATTTAGATAGTAAGAATAATGATAGATCGCAAGATTACATAAGCGTAAAGAATCAGAAAACTCTTTCTATGCCTTATTCTGGAATAAACGGTTTTATAATACCAATAGACCAGCCATTATACGGAGAGTTCGAATTTACAATGTTTTGCCCTAAAGTAGATTATGACAGTCACGTATACCCAGAACCGTTTAGAGGAATTATATTAAAAGACTTCAAAGTTAACAGTAAAAAGAAAGATGGAATAGAAGAAGACAATAGCAATTCTGACCGTATTTATGAAAATATAATCAACGAAAATTATATTAATGAACTTGATGAAATAGAATTTAAGATTTCATCATATAATAAAGATGGAGCTTGCTATAGCAAGGTAATGATTAGCGAGGACTACTTGACCGACAATCTTTATTCAGTCATAGAAGAAACTACAGTCCGTCCAGAAGAGCAACTTATTCGACGTATTATCAAACGTTATAATGCCCCCCGTATCAAATTAACGCAAGTAATAAAAGCGTCATCCGATATAACTCCTTTATCCCGCTTGTATGACAATTATATGGTTAATAAGAAATTCATCAACGCAGGAGGCACTATCGACTATAAGATGAATCAATTTCAATGTATAATGATAGAAGTATGAGTAGTAACATCGTCATAAAATCAAGAGCAATTCCTGCCAGTTCCAGGTCGAAGAATTATCGTAATGGTACTGTTGTACATACCGGTGGTGGCGGTAGTAGCTCATCTTCCTCCGGCATTGGTTCTGCTGATACAGGATTGAGCAAGGATATTCACGTAAACGCACCAAAGACCGGTCATGTAAATCCGGGAGAAATCCTGCGTAAAGGTATGGGATACGAACAGATATTCCGGAAAATGCTTTATGCGCCTACTCCTGCGACACTAATAGGTAAATTGTCAACCGCTAATGATGTTGAGTTCGGATCAACCAAAGGCTTCATTACATATACCGCCACCCGCAACGATAATGGCGCAATGATCAAAGCATTCTACGACGACAAGGAAGAAAACGTATTGGAATTCACTGGTGATCCTGCCGGTGTTCAAACTGCAACAAGGCAGTTACAAGGGAACTACACTAAAGGAGAATCCTATACTGCTACAGTCATATATGCCGCTTCTGAAGACGGAGATATAAAAGAAACGATTTTGACCAGCAAGATCAGCGTGAATGTACATAGAAAATGGTTTGCAGGCGTATGTTCCTCTATTCCTCAGTCATCTGCTGATGTGCGGGCACTAGGATCTAACGGTCTGTATAGTGGCCCCGGTACATTCAGGTTCTCCGCATCTAACTGGAAGATAGTATCCGTGTGTATTCCTGCTGATAGCATTAAAGAAATCTCTATAGCATCATCATACGGCAATTTTATAGAGAACGAGAAAATATGTAAAGGTCCGATTTCTATTTCTGTAGAAGGAGCTAACAGGAGCGAAGCGATAGATTATAAAATGTGGGTTATTCAGACACAGGGCTTGAACGACCCGGATTCATTTACTTTTAAAACGATTTGATATGGTAAAAATAAACGGAAGTTCTTTCCCGCACCAGTACAGACGCACAAATTCTTTTCCTATTGATTCAACGGAAACGTGGACTACCATAGAGGACGCGACTGCTTACGCACGCAATACGGACACAGAGTCATATTTGCCTTATTCCGGTCAAGTAATATCTATAGAGGGCGAACAGAGTATATATGTATTGGTAGAGGACGATTCTATCTCTAAAGAAGATGGTAGGGAACATTTTAAACTGCACAAAATTTCTACGGAAGAGATAGCAGACGGAAAATATTTAAGTAAGATCGTAGAGGATACAGCAGAAAAGCTTATTCACTTTAAAGGCGGGATAGATGTAATAGGTGTTTTAGCGGCGGCTATCGCTAAATTTTCCGGCGACATTTCTTCTACTAACTACGTATCAAAGTTGCTAGGATGGATTATCAAGGCTTCCGGTGATGCGGAGTTTAAATCGCTTCGTGTTAATGAGTTTTTGGAAGCTGACGAACTGCGCTATAACCGCGTGTCTGTTATATCTGGCGAAGAATGGAACGCGCCGGGTGGAGGTATAATCGAGTCGGTCGATACGGCTAATAAAATCATTACTCTTAAATTAGAAGCGGGTGAATTAGCTAGTTTGGCAGTAGATGATATTTGCAAAGGTATATTCAACAACCAAACAGGCTTTCAGACAGCTTATTTTCGTATAACCGAAAAACTAAGCGATTCGACTTTTAGATATGTACTTCGGAGTGGCTTCTCTTATCATCCTACTAAGTTGATGCACTTCGTTGCATATGGTAACTTCACGAATGCGGATCGTCAAAGGTCTAGCTATTCAACTCAAAGTTATTCCCGTTACTTAATAGGCGTAAATAATTGGGAGATCACAAAGGATATGATCGCGATGCAATTAGGCGACTTGTCTAATTTGAAACTATTCGGCATTGATATGACCGGACATTCTGCATACCTTCGTAATATTTATATGACCGGAACTATCAAACAACTGTCTAATGATGGCGTTACAGAAGTCCCAGTACCCGCCTTTAAGGGTGCGTGGGTATCTGGCGCATATTGGTATTATGACGAAGTTATTCACAATGGTAGCACATGGATATGTATTGCGGATAAAACAGTTCAAGAACCGAGTGAAACCTCTACAGATTGGCTGAAATATGCCTCTAAGGGAGAAACGGGCGACAAGGGTGATAAAGGGGATAAGGGTGCAACAGGTGCGACAGGTCCTAAAGGTGAAACAGGTCCTACCGGATCGCAAGGCATTCCCGGTACATCACAGTTCTTTCATGTGAAGTACTCCGCCAACTCAAACGGTAATCCGATGTCTGATACTCCGAATACTTATATCGGTACTGCGGTGACAACTAGCTCAACCGCTCCAACCGGATACGCCTCATACAAGTGGGTGCAGTTGAAAGGATCGCAGGGACCCAAAGGAGATCAAGGAATCAAGGGACCGACGGGAGCGGACGGTAAGACTACCTATCTGCATATCAAATACTCGGATAATGGTACGACGTTCACGGCTAACAATGGTGAGACTCCGGGCGCGTACATCGGACAATACACCGACTTCACGGCGGCAGACAGCACGACATTCTCCGCTTATACTTGGACGAAGGTGAAGGGTGACAAGGGCGACAAAGGAGATAAAGGCGATAAGGGTGCAACAGGTGCGACAGGTCCTAAAGGTGAAACAGGTCCTACCGGATCGCAAGGCATTCCCGGTACATCACAGTTCTTTCATGTGAAGTACTCCGCCAACTCAAACGGTAATCCGATGTCTGATACTCCGAATACTTATATCGGTACTGCGGTGACAACTAGCTCAACCGCTCCAACCGGATACGCCTCATACAAGTGGGTGCAGTTGAAAGGATCGCAGGGACCCAAAGGAGATCAAGGAATCAAGGGACCGACGGGAGCGGACGGTAAGACTACCTATCTGCATATCAAATACTCGGATAATGGTACGACGTTCACGGCTAACAATGGTGAGACTCCGGGCGCGTACATCGGACAATACACCGACTTCACGGCGGCAGACAGCACGACATTCTCCGCTTATACTTGGACGAAGGTGAAGGGCGACAAAGGGGATAAGGGAGAACAAGGAACACAAGGAGCAACAGGATTGCCCGGTGCTCTTATTCGTCCGCGTGGTGAATGGAAAGCGAGTACGGCATACGTGAATAATTCCCAATACCGGGATACGGTCATTTATAATGGAAATACTTATTCCTGTAAAACGAGTCATACATCTTCCAGTTCCTTCGACTCAACAAAATGGACTCTATTTAATGAGTTTATTAATGTCGCTACGCAGTTACTAGTAGCCCAAAACGCTACGATTGACATACTAGGTACATCCGGCTTGTTTGTTGGTAATCTGTCAAAGACGCAAGGATGGTTAATGAAAGGTGGATCGATTAAGCACAATGTTACGGGAGTAGAACTGACAGCAGAAGGAAAGTTCTCACTTCCTGCAACGGGTGCGATGTTGGTTGGTGGTAAAACGTTTATTACTAGTGGTAAAATCGTGACTGATTTTATTGACGTAGATAATTTAAAAGTTAAGAAGTTAGACGGAGCCACAGGTACATTTAAAGAATTACAAGCGATTGACAATAACGGGAAAATACAGGGAAAAATAGCTTTTAATATTTCCGGCTCTGGGGACAATGTTTCATCTTCATTTAATATTAATTTTTCAAAAACATGGATTTCGGGTGACTTATATCATCAAGGATATAATTCTACAGAAAAGCGATCATTTCGTTTTTATACATCAGATTTATGGTGTAGAGGTGAATTTGGACACAGTAAAATGACAAAGATGGAGTATTATGGTTATGATACAGGTGAAATATACTTCCATGTATACGGAGTTGGAAATGCAGGAGTCAGACATGTATATCCGGTAGATAATGGACAACCTGTAGACTGTATCATATTATCCGGAAATACTAATTATATCGCTTGTGTCTGCGATGCTAGTACACAAAAAATGATAGTATTAATCAATAACTCAAGTTACACAAAAAGAATAAGTCTCAATTATGCTAGTCAAGCTAAAACTGAAATTTCTCCTTGGTCTTTTAAGATCTTTGTAACAGGAGCTATGCAAAGCGGAGTAAATAATTTATTTGGTATGGGTTAATAACAAAATATTATGAAAATAGACTTTAGAAAAATCGAAGTAACAGATATCGAAGGGAATAAGAGTACTTTCGATATAAGCAAGGAGTTAGGTAATACTATCTATCAGAAAACCGCCGATCTGGGTGAATTGGAGTTAGCACAGAGAATCTATAAAAATGGTGAAGTCGAATTATCAACAGACGAAGCGGAACGCATCAAGGAATACGTGAGAACTAACTTTGTCGCAGTCGTACAATTAGCGGTTAATGAAGCGCTTGCGAAAGAATGATTTAGCACAAAAACATATTATAGAACTATATATTATTAATCACTTTAAAAACAGAATTTATGAAAACAAAGTATTTAACAGAGAATTTGAGAACTACACAGGTCGAATCTACTGCAAAAGGTGGTGAGTATGAGTATCATGTTTCTTACGTGTATAATGGTAAGAATCTGCTTCGCTTGTCATGTAACATCTATAAGGGTAATGCCGAGAATCAATCCTATTCAGGTTGTATGTCATTCGAAAGCGGCAATAAATCGATGAACTTCCCTGCGGATGTTGAAATAGCACCGCATATTCCCATGTTTGAAAGTATCTTGCAGGAGGTAAACGAAGGGTTAGCTGCCTTATAAAAAAAGAAAACCGCCTGCTCATCACGAGTTAGCGGCTTAATAACACAAACAAAACAAATAGCGAAAGGCACCACCCCTTCGCTTGTTAATCGATACAAAGGTAGTATTAATAATTAGATAGAGAAAAGGAATATGGGATTAAATGAATGGCTGGCGCTGATCGGGGCTTTGGGAGGCTTCGAAGCAATCAAATGGATAGTTAACTTCTACGTGAATCGTCGAACGAATGCAAGGAAGGAAGATGCGACAGCGGATAGTATGGAGGATGAAAATGAACGCAAGCAAGTCGCATGGTTGGAAGAACGTATCGCTCAACGTGACGCCAAGATTGACGCTATTTATGTTGAACTCCGTCAGGAACAGTCCGCTCATCTGGAAGATATTCATAAGAAGCATGAACTGGAGCTTAGATTGAAAGAAGCTGAGATAAAGAAATGTGATGTACACGGATGCACTAACCGGCAGCCGCCAAGTGACTATTAACTATAAGGAGGAGAAGAAATGAAGGAAATTGATGCTATTATCATCCATTGCTCAGCAACACGTGCCGGACAGGATTTGAGAGCTAAAGACATTGATCGGATGCACAAGCAAAGAGGCTTTAGTCAGATCGGTTATAACTTCGTCATTGACCTTGATGGAATGGTAGAGAATGGGCGCCCGCTTTCCATTGACGGTGCGCATTGTAATACCAAAGGATTTTCAGAGTCTTCGTATAATAAGCATAGTGTTGGCATCTGTTATATCGGAGGCCTGGACGCATCTGGAAAGCCGGCAGATACACGTACTTCTGCTCAAAGGGCTACACTGCGCGAATTGGTAGCGAAGCTCTGTCAAGAGTATCCTATTATTGAAGTGCTTGGGCATCGTGATACTTCGCCGGATTTGGATAGCAGCGGCGAAGTAGAGCCGGCAGAATATATCAAAGCGTGCCCCTGTTTTGATGTACGTTCTGAGTTTACCAACTTCTTGCGCAATACAATCATTCGACCATGAGACGCCTAATCTACATTCTAACCATCTTCCTTATGTCGGGAATATGGTTGTCATCCTGCCGGAGTCCTCAGTATGTTCCAGTAGAAACCAAAATTCAACTAAAAGATTCGGTAATAACGAGAGATTCGGTTGTAATCAAGGAACAAACGGTTCGGAAAGACTCAGTTGTAATAAAGGACTCTACGGTAATCGTAGTCGATGAATCCGGAAACGTTATCCGGACCGAATTATATAGGTACCGTGACTGGTACAAGGAACTGTCACGTGATTACTCTGTGTTGCAGGCAAAATATGATTCTCTTTTTAGTGAGAAGCAGAAGGAAGTGCAGGTGCCATTCCCAGTCGAGCGTGAACTTTCCTGGTGGCAATCTGTTAAGCTACAAGTCAGAGAAATAGCTATAGGCGTAATTATAGGCTTGATCATTATAATTGTCTGGCTAATCCGTCGGAAGAAATAACTACTAAAAATAACACTAAGATTCATAATAAAAAAACTTTTGGATACCTCGGCTTGGGAAAGTCGGGGTGTTTTTATTGCTGAAATGTTAAATATTACAATTCGGCATAGTTTCTTTGGAGCACTTTGATTATTTCAGAAAATATTTTTTATATATCAAAATAGTGATTATATTTGAAAACTGGCAATATTATTCTTTATTGAACTATTGGATTTTGATTTATGGTGAAAATAAAAAGATATGTAAAAGATTGGCTTGTTTGGGTAGCTGTTATTTCTGTATTGCTCATAATAGTCATTGTCTTTTGTTATTTTAATCAAACAGGAGGTGACTTTGCAGATAAAAAGACCGACTGGGGTGAGTTTGGAAGTTTATTAGGGGCGATTGCTGGATTAATAGCATTCGTCGGAGTTCTTTTTACACTAAAACAAAATAAACAGCAATTCTTGAATAGTGAGGATAGGTCTGTTTTTTTTGAGTTGCTTAAGATTTTCATTTCATATCGGGATGCCTTGCAAGTGAAAAGAACAGATTGGGTATATGATGAAAAACAATGTGAATGGAAAATAACTCTTTACAATGAGTATTGTACACCCGAAAAAACTTATCGACAGATTTATGTAGAGTTATACCATATTTTCTATCTAGAAATAAGAAGAAGCATCCCAAATAATTTTTCTAAAGAGGAGTTCACTGAATATATTATTCCAAAAAACTTTTCAAGAGAGCAATGGATGTTAACGTTTAGTCATTTGAATACTGCTATCAACAACATTTATTCAGAACACAATTGGAGAATGCACGGTGGGATGAGTACTACGTTTCCAGTACATATAAATGCCTATGATTATTTGTGTCTAAATGCGATTAAGATCTATTTTGAACAGAATAATTTCAAACCTATAGCTGAAGCTTGCAGCAAAGCCGCTGACCATTGTTTTACCCCATATCAAAATCAACTTGGTACTTATTTTAGAAACGCTTATTATATTTTGGAAATGGCTTCGGAATTCAATTCGCCACAAAAATATTCGAAAATATTCCGGGCGCAATTGTCTAAATATGAACTTGCACTCCTGTTCTTCAACTCATTTAGTTCACTATCAACTTCCAAGACACGAGAATTATACCTGAATGCCGACTTATTTAATAATCTTGAGTTAAGGGATGTACGTTTGAAAGAGGGAGCATATGACGAATCTGTATCTCGTATAGAATATATAAACTTCCCACCCATTATATCCCAAACAGTAGTTAAAAACGAATATATTTCTCGCAACCTTTTAATAAAAATGTACGATTCAGTTCAAATTAAAAAATAAATAGTATATTTGTGTACAGACGTGGATGTCTGTTATATCATCTCTCTACGGAAAAGTTGCTAGTTTTCAAGATCGGGAGATAATACGTTATTTACTCCAAAAAGAATGAGCCTCGACTAAACGTAGTCGGGGCTTTTTATGTTTACAAACATCAAAGAATAAATAACAACCAATCATTCAATAACCTACTTTTGTGTAGAATGTCTAATTAAAAACAATAGAACTATGGCAGAAGATAGTAAGCAAGAACACTCTTTGGATAAAAATAGTAGCAAGAAAATAGAGAAGCATGAGATAAGTACTCCTTTTCTAGGCTTGGTCCCGATTCCCTCTCTTTTAATTGATCGTGTTGATATAGATTTTCAGATGGAGGCCACTGAATCTAGTTCAGCATCGGATAAGGACTATGATGAAAATAAAGAAGTGTCTGAATAGTCGTTTTTTATTAGGATACTCTTTCTAAAACCAATATTGTATCAGAACGAAAATAGAATCAAAAAAAGAATAGATTATGAGTAATGTAGAAGAACACGCCCACGAACAGAAAGCTGGGATGAAATGCCCGCAATGCGGTGCATTCATTGAGACATCTATCTTTGAACTGCTCACTTCGAGCACTCTGTCGTGCCCGTCATGTCACCTGCGCCTTTCGATTGACCGAATGAAATCAAAACCAGCATTCGATGCGTTGCGCAAAGTACAGCAAGCTCAGCAAAATTTAGAAGAGAAAAGTAAGCATGATCGAGAAAAGAGGTAGCCGAATAAGCTACCTCTTTAAATAATAGCAAGGGCATTGCAAATATTAGATTTTGCAAATAAATTGCAAATCCAACCAACCAAGCAAATAACCACCTACATATCAGTAAATTACAAATACCAAAGGTAGCTTCCCAAGCTAAGGGTCACGAGTTCGAGTCTCGCTTACCGCTCCATTATAAAACAGGTAGTCAGACAATGACTATCTGTTTTTATATTTTTACAAGAGTTCTTTTAACTCATTTTCTTGATATTTTATGTATCAGATAAATACGATAAAGTCCTAGAAAAGTGACTATAATAGTAACTATAAATAGGTAAATCAGTCACATAAGGCGGTATAAAGAAAATAATGCAAGAAGAATAGGGCAGTTCGTTCCTTTTTCGTATTTTTGCACCCTGTTTTAACATCCAAGAAAACTTAAATAGAAAAATATAATGGCAAAAGAACTGAAAGACCTTACCAAACGTAGCGAAAACTACTCACAGTGGTATAACGATTTGGTGGTAAAAGCTGATTTGGCAGAACAGTCTGCCGTACGCGGATGTATGGTGATTAAGCCTTACGGATACGCAATTTGGGAAAAGATGCAACGTCAACTGGACGATATGTTCAAGGAAACAGGGCACGTGAATGCTTATTTCCCGTTATTAATTCCAAAATCATTCCTGAGCCGCGAAGCAGAACACGTAGAAGGTTTCGCTAAAGAATGTGCCGTAGTGACTCATTACCGTTTGAAAAATGCAGAAGACGGCTCTGGCGTAGTAGTAGACCCTGCTGCCAAATTGGAAGAGGAACTGATTATTCGCCCTACATCAGAAACAATCATCTGGAATACATATAAAAACTGGATTCAGTCTTATCGTGACCTGCCTATTCTTTGTAATCAGTGGGCAAACGTTTTCCGTTGGGAAATGCGTACCCGTCTTTTCCTGCGTACTGCCGAATTCCTGTGGCAGGAAGGACATACCGCTCATGCTACACGCGAAGAGGCAGAGGAAGAAGCGATCAGAATGCTGAATGTATACAGCGAATTTGCTGAGAAATACATGGCTGTTCCGGTAGTGAAAGGTGTAAAATCCGCTAACGAACGTTTTGCCGGTGCACTTGATACTTATACCATCGAAGCTATGATGCAGGATGGAAAAGCATTGCAAAGCGGTACATCTCATTTCCTCGGACAGAACTTTGCCAAGGCATTTGATGTTCAGTTTGTAAATAAGGAAAATAAGATGGAATATGTATGGGCAACTTCATGGGGTGTTTCTACCCGTTTGATGGGTGCTCTGATTATGACTCACTCCGATGATAACGGTCTGGTATTACCTCCACATCTAGCTCCGATTCAGGTAGTAATCGTTCCTATCTATAAGAACGACGAGCAACTGAAACAAATCGACGCGAAAGTGGAAGGCATTGTTGCCAAACTGAAAGCACTGGGCATTTCTGTGAAATATGACAATGCGGACAACAAACGTCCGGGCTTCAAATTCGCAGATTATGAATTGAAAGGTGTCCCTGTTCGTCTGGTGATGGGAGGACGTGACCTCGAAAACAATACAATGGAAGTAATGCGCCGTGATACACTGGAAAAAGAAACTGTGACTTGCGATGGCATCGAAACATACGTTCAAAAACTGCTCGAAGAAATTCAGGCAAATATCTACAAAAAAGCATTGGATTACCGCAATTCTAAAATCACGACAGTAGATACTTACGAAGAATTTAAAGAGAAAATCGAAGAAGGCGGCTTTATCCTGGCTCATTGGGACGGAACAACCGAGACTGAAGAAAAGATTAAAGAGGATACAAAAGCAACGATTCGTTGTATCCCATTCGATTCGTACGTTGAAGGTGATAAAGAACCGGGAAAATGTATGGTAACGGGCAAACCTTCTGCTTGCCGTGTCGTTTTTGCACGTTCTTATTAAAAACACATATCTATTTCAATAGTAAAAGAGTCAGATTTTCAAAATTGAGAATCTGACTCTTTTTTTATCCATTTCAGTTTTATTTCAGAAATATCCCTTTTCTTTGTAGACAGTAATAAAGAAAGGAGAAGATTTTATGAAGATATTAATTGTAGAAGATGAACCCTCTTTAAGAGAATTGATCCAACGTTCGTTGGAAAAAGAACGTTATGTCGTAGAAACGGCTGGAGACTTCAACAGTGCATTATACAAAATAGAAGATTACGACTATGATTGTGTCTTACTGGATATTATGCTGCCGGACGGGAGCGGTCTTGACCTTCTCGAACGTTTGAAAGCTCTCCACAAACGGGAAAATGTGATTATTATCTCTGCCAAAGATTCGCTGGAAGACAAAGTACTGGGACTGGAATTAGGAGCTGACGATTATTTGCCGAAACCATTTCATCTGGCAGAATTAAATGCACGGATCAAAAGTGTGATCCGTCGGAATCAACATGATGGAGAAATCTATATCCGTCAGGGAAATGTAAGGATAGAACCCGACAAATACCGGGTGTTTGTCAACGAACAGGAGCTGGAACTGAACAGAAAAGAATATGATATCCTGCTTTATTTCATAAATCGTCCCGGCCGTCTGGTCAATAAAAACACACTGGCAGAATCGGTATGGGGAGACCACATCGATCAAGTGGATAACTTTGACTTCATTTATGCACAAATCAAAAATCTTCGCAAAAAATTGAAGGATGCAGAAGCAAATATTGAAATCAAGGCCGTTTATGGATTCGGCTATAAACTGATTGTAGAATAATCGAAACCAGAAAGGATCATCCATGAAACTTATATATTATATCATTTTTCGCATCACCCTCGCCCTGACTCTTATCCTGACTGTCTGGGCAGTCTTTTTCTATGTTACAATGATTGACGAAGTCAACGATGAAGTGGATGATTCACTGGAAGACTATTCGGAAACAATCATTATCCGCGCATTGGCAGGAGAGGAGCTTCCCTCCAAAAATAATGGTTCCAATAATCAATATTATCTGAAAGAAATAACCAAAGAATATGCAAAGAGCCGGGAAGATATCCAATATAAAGACTCCATGGTATACATTGTAGAAAAAGAGGAAACAGAACCGGCACGTATCCTGACCACTATCTTTAAAGATGACGAAGACCGTTATTACGAATTGACCGTATCCACTCCCAGCATCGAAAAAGATGATTTGAAAAGTGCGATTCAAGTCTGGATTATTTTCCTGTATGTAGCTCTGTTACTTTGTATCATCATCATATCCGTATGGGTATTTTATCGTAATATGCGACCACTGTATATACTACTTCATTGGTTGGACAGCTATCAGACCGGAAAGAAAAACAAACCTCTGAAAAACGATACACGGATCACGGAATTCCGCAAACTGAATGATGCGGCCACCCGTTACGTAGAGCGGACAGAACAAATGTTCGAACAGCAGAAGCAGTTCATTGGAAACGCCTCACATGAAATTCAGACACCGCTTGCCATCTGCCGCAATCGGTTGGAAATGCTGATGGAAGACGATTCTTTGTCCGAGAAACAGCTTGAAGAGTTGATGAAAACCCATCAGACACTGGAATATATCACCAAACTAAACAAATCCCTGTTGCTACTATCAAAAATAGATAACGGTCAGTTCACTGACACCAAAGAGGTAGACTTAAACGTACTCCTCAGGCAATATCTGGAAGACTATAAAGAAGTCTACAGCTACAAGAACATAGAAGTAAGTATAACAGAACAGGCTAATTTCCATATAACCATGAACGAATCTCTGGCTATTGCTTTACTAACAAACCTGTTAAAGAACGCGTTTGTACATAACGTAGACGAAGGACATATCCGGATTATCATAACCAAACATAGCATCACCTTCCGAAATTCCGGAGAGAAGCAACCATTGGATGAGACTCACATCTTTGAACGTTTCTATCAAGGGCACAAGAAAGAAGGATCTACCGGATTAGGATTGGCAATAACCGATTCCATCTGTCGTCTGCAACAGCTGAACTTGCGATATTACTTCGAACAAGGAGAACATTGTTTCGAAATCTCCAGTAAGAACCAGAGATAAAACAATTAATAAAACATCTGCCATCCAGAGCAAGACAATGTGCTGGATGGCAGAATTAATAGGGTACTACCTAAGATTACACCTTATGACAGTACCTGATTTGGATTCCGCATATATGATTATCGGGATCGGATTTCCCTTCTCATAAACATAATATACGAGATTGCAAAGCAGATAACAGTCGCTGCAATCAGCCCCGTGAGCTGTGGCCAAACAACAAGCAGACTCTGTCCCAACGGCAGCGGACTCGGAATAGCCCCTTGTACCTGTTCCATCGTAAGCGGTCCGATACTTCTGACAGAAGGCATCAGCAGCGTTGTAGTAGCTTCATTAAACAATTCACTGGGTGCCAGACGCATTAATCCAAGAATAAATTTCTGATAACTGATAATCTGATAAGGAGACGCCATCTGCGACGGACTTAATCCTTTTGCCACCAAATTGACAATCATCGTATAGAATACGCTGAAAAACAGCCAAACGGCTACGGAAGCCAGCGCAGAAGTAGCAGCCTGACGGAAACGGAGTGAGAATAAGATGGCCAGGTTCAACCAAAAGGCTACATAAAAGATACTCGTTATAAGAAAGAAAACGATTCTCCAGAATTCTTCAGCCGTAGGAGGAATGCCAATGGCAATCAATCCGAATCCCATCACCAAAAAGCCCAGTACAAACAGCATAATACCTATCACGATCAAAGCAGCCACAAACTTCGCATTAATGATACAATCACGATGAATGGGCTGAGACAGCATACGGCTCAATGTCCCCTTATTCTGCTCCGAATTGACAGCATCGAATCCCAAAGCAATTCCTAATAAAGGACCTAAAAAGTTAATAAACAGCACAAAGGAGGGGAGAGTCCCATCCGAAGCTGTGAATAACTTCAAGAAGAGGAACGAACTGTCCGGATCATCCGGTTTGATAGCCGCACCGATATTAGTAAGCGCCGTGTATAGCGATCCCATACAAGTAAGTGCTATGATACCGATCAGAATAAGAAAACGCCAGCTTTTGACATGATCGGATATTTCCTTATGTACGATAACCCAAAAAGGATGATTGACTTTACTCATGCCCTTCGCCTCCTTCCTCAAAATAATGGTTATAAATATCAGACAATTCCTGTTTCTTTTCTTTCAGCTCTGCCATATCAATCAGAGCAAGTATTTTGCCGTTACTGAACAATCCTACTCTGTCACATACTTTCTGTGCCTGGTCCAGATGGTGGGAAGAAAACAAAACCGTCAGCCCTTCCTCTTTGCTCAGCCAGCGAATCAGTTCAATAAACTCCTGAACACCCGCAGGGTCAATTCCCGAAGTCGGCTCATCCAGAATAATGATTTCGGGATTCTTAATAAGCACATCGGCCAGACCAAGACGTTGTCTCATACCGCGGGAATACTTTCCGGTTTTCTTTTTCAGCTGATCTTCAAGCCCTACGCGCTTCATCAGCTCCAGTGCTTTTACTTTCGCCTCCTTGTCAGGGATACCGTTCAGCCGTGCCGTATACATCAGATTTTCCAGACCTGTCATGTCATCATAGAATCCCACATCTTCGGGCAGATAGCCGATTTTCCTTTTCACTTCAATAGGATGAGTGGTAGAATTAATTCCACAAATCTCGACAATTCCCGATGTGGGCTCCGTTAATCCCAGCATCATCAAAATAGTAGTTGACTTTCCGGCACCGTTCGGACCCAGCAAACCGAAGATTTCTCCTTTCCGGATACTCAGGCGAATATGATCTACAGCAGTAAATTTACCGTATTGTTTGGTTAATTCGGTAAGTACGATCACTTGTTCGCCCATAATTTACCTCCTTCCATATTTACGGAACAGATAGTAGACAACACCGATAGTAGCCAGAATAATCAGAACACCTACCCATCCCCAAATCATCGGAGTCTTTACGGCAATTCTGAACTGCGCATCTGCATTCACTTCCGGAGTTTTGGCCATCATCGTAGTTACATAATCACCCGGAAGCGCTTTCTTAGATGCTTTCAAGATGGCTACAACAGTAGCCGTTTCTCCGGCTTTCAGCATTTCTATCTTTGACGGTTCGAAAGCTACATCCCAGTCAACCGGCTTGTTGGCAGACAGTTGGATATCTTTCAATAAAGAAGAACCTGTATTTTTAATTTCCAGTTCGATTCGTTTGGTATCACCGGCAGTCACATCAGAACTTAATAATCCTCTCGGGGTGGTCAGTTCCATCTGATAAGAACCGGTGACAACTACTTCCAGTTCCAGTTCGGCCGAAGTATTGCCTGTAGCGGCACGTACGGGAATTTTATAACTGCCAGCTTCCACATTGGCAGGAGGAGTGATGTCTATACTTACATTCTGGCTGCTGTTGGCTTCTACTTGTGCGGAAGTTGCCTGCTTATAATTAGGTTTGAAAATAACATTCCAGCCTCTGGGTGCTTTAGCCATCAACGCATATAGTTGCTGATCGGCAGTCTGATTCTTCAATGTGGCATTAAAAGTGAAAGTTGATTTGGAATTTCCCTGCATATTGGGCTGGTCGGTGGTAAACTCCGTCTGATAAGTACCTTGTTGTGCCACAACGACATTCAAAGGGAGTTGCGTTTCTCCGGCAGACACTACAAAATGGTAGCTGCCTCTGCTTACTTTTAAAGGAACATCTACTTTTAAATTAAAAGTCTTCTTTTCTTTAGGGAGTACGGCCAACTGACTGAGATTCCAACCACCGGATTTCATTTCATGTTTCCAGCTGCTTGATAGGCCACTGACGGAAAGATTGGCATTCACCAACTTGTCTGTGTTGTTAATCAGGTCGATGCTGTAGTCAATAGACGCCCCCGGTGAAACGGAGATTTTAGTGTAAGGTGTGTACAAAATCACGCTTTTAGGTATAGAGTCGTTAGCGTGTGTGTTACTCATGGGGAGTATTCCCAGCAAAACAGTTAATAATAAAAAACAATTTGTTCTCATAGTCATACGAAAGTTCTTATGGTTGATTTAATATGAATATTGTCAAATTTGTGCCTGCAAAAATAAGCGATGAATTTATTAGTTGCTGTTAAAAGAAACAAAAGAATACAATAAGAAAGATTTCCTTTGTTTTTTTCGGATTTTGCCCAAAATTCCCAAATCTTTTCAGATTCTCCTCTCATCTTTGCATTATAAATTAAATGATAACAGTAAAACCAATTAAAAAAACAATGATTATGAAAAAGTTAGTATTCTTATTAGTATGCTTGTTCACTTTACAGACAGTAGCACGTGCAGATGACGATAAACCTATCCAGGTGACTCAAATGCCACAATTAGCACAACAGTTTATCAAACAGCATTTCTCTGACAGCAAAGTGGCACTGGCAAAAATGGAAAGTGACTTCCTTTACAAAAGCTATGAAGTGATTTTTACGAATGGTAACAAAGTGGAATTTGACAAGAAGGGAAACTGGGAGGAAGTAGATTGCAAGCACACCTCCGTACCTGTTGCCATTATTCCTGCCGCCATCCAGAAATATGTAACAACTAATTATCCGGATGCAAAAGTGCTGAAGATAGAACGTGATAAAAAAGATTACGAAGTAAAACTATCCAACCGTACAGAACTGAAATTTGACCTGAAGTTTAATCTGATTGATATTGATAATTAACTTTCTTAAAATCTATGACAACAATGAAACTCAAAATTTATACACTACTGATAGCATTCTGTGCAGCATGGAGCCTGCACAGCTGCGATAACGATGACGATGAATCAATCGCTGTTCCTACCGCATTGCAAGAAGCATTCTCGACCAAGTATCCTAACGTCAAGAACGTAAAGTGGGAAACAAAGGCAGGATATTATGTAGCGGACTTCTATGATGGATATGAGGCATCCGCATGGTTCACAACGGATGGCAACTGGCATATGACTGAAACGGATATCCCGTACACCGCATTGCCCGATCCGGTAAAGAGTGCATTCGAAGCAAGTGACTATAAGACATGGAGAAGAGACGATGTGGATAAACTTGAGCGGCAAGGCATCGAAACAGTCTACGTTATTGAGGTGGAAAACCAGAATCAGGAAGTCGATCTGTATTATTCTGTTGATGGAGTGCTGATTAAAAGCATTGCAGACACAGACGCTCATGAAAACGAGCACCTTCCGACCACTCAACTGCCCGCTGCCATGAAGACTTTCATTGATGGGAAATATGCAGGAGCAAGAATCATGGAAGTAGACGTGGAAGATGACAAAAACGACTGGGATTTTGGATTTACGGAAGTAGATATCATCCATTTCGACAGTGGCCTGAACCGCAACGTTTCAAAAGAAGTACTATTTGATAAAGGCGGAGAGTGGTATTCTACCTCATGGGAGGTACGGAGAAACGAACTGCCCGCCGCAGTGACCAATATCATCAGCGTTGAGTATGCAGAGTATCAGATGGATGATGCCGAATACTTTGAGATGGCAACAGGAACATCCTATTATCAAATTGAACTGGAAGGAAATAATTCTCCGGATATAGATATTAAAGTAACCACAGACGGTACGATTCTCAAATAAAATAAAATAGTGACACTATCGGTTATGGTATAGTGTCACTATTTATTTTTATTCCTGTGCCCGCTTTCTCTTTAGCTCCGACTTAGCTTTATCATCGGCAATGCTGTCTGTCTGCTGCTGTTGCACCTTTTCGGCTTCTTCACGTTTCCGCTTGCTGCGCAGTTTCCATTTATTCCAGAAGAAAAGGTCACTCCATTTATTGAAATCCTTCTTATACATGATACCGACTCCCTGCGTAGTAAGGTTTGTCTTTGTGTAGTAACGGTCATTTGTTTCATTATAAGCCTTCAGACGAATATCTCCCGAACGGTTGATCAGCCATTCAGCTTCGAAGTCGCCTATAAAGTTGGTATTCGCCATCGGATTGTCCCGATAGCCGAAATTACCATTAACCAACAGGCGGTTGTTCAGCAACTGACCGGACAGGATACCTTCTACTTCCATATCCGTCCATCCCTTATCACCCGTGCTCAGATTGGTACCGATATTCCAGTTATTAGTCTCAAAAACCTGAGACAAGGCATTATTCAACTGACCGGACAGGGTAGAAGAGAGTACCGATGACATCACGTTCGAGTTCTGATTGTTCCGTGCAGCATCTTCCGTATAGAACTTACCGATACCCAGCAGATAAAGAATCTGCATATTCATCTGCTCTTCCGTACTGATATAATTGCGCACCAACGTCTGAATTTCATCTCTTTCATTCGGAAGCTCGATACCCAGCTTAATGGTCGGCCGCAGTAAAATCCCGCTCAGATTCATGATACAGTTTACCCGTACATTAGTCTGCTGGGCAATGGAGGAAACATCCGGATTCAAGTCGTTCAATGAAGCGGAATTCACCGTGTATGAAGCCTGAATATCCATATTCGCATCCAAAGGAGCACCGTTGAAAGTAATCGTACTTCCATCTTTGATGATAAAATCTTTGCGAATCACTTCCTGCAAACTGAACTTATATATTCCCTGACTGATCCGGTAATTACCGAACATCTTCACATCCCCTTTATTATAAAACTCCGTGCGTATGTTTCCTGTTCCCTTCGCACTGATGTAGTCTCCGGCTATAGGGTCCATAATAATTTTCATGGTGGCATCGGGTGTAGCATCTACTAGAATATTCAAACGAATATCTGTCTGATGCTCTTCTTCGTCCGCCTGACGCTTCTGTTGCATCTGCTCAAAATAGGAATTTACCCGAATGGAATCCTGAATGTTTCGACGGGGCGTTTTATCTACAAACTTTATAAACTGGGTGCTGGCAGCCGACGCCACATTTCCGTTGATATAGGTGAATACCGTATTCCGGTTGGTCGTCATGGCGAGATTTACGTCCAGTCCCTGTATCGCATTCCCTGCAAGCAACGCATTTCCCGTAGCATATACCGTTCCAAAGAATGGCATATCCGTCGATTCCTTCGTATTCATCAAGAGCATATTATTAGCCTGTATCTCAAAACGGTAATTTATATTCTTGAAATGCTGGAAACGCAGATACCCGTTCAAGGTTCCCGAATGCCCTTCCATATCGGCAATATGCATATTATTGAATTTCAATCCGGTAGGAGCCAAATGAATCGTATCTCTAACGGCAAAGTGGGTATTCAGAATATCAAACTTCATGGAAGCATCCGTCATAACAGCCCCATCCAGATTCAATCCCTTGAACTTTCCGTAAAAATGTACTTTTCCTGTTCCCCGTCCTTTTATATCCTGTGCTATTGATTTCATATAAAATTCGAGGAACTTCAAGTTCAGTTCATGGGCATCGATATTCAGATCGAGTCCGCTTTCCGGTTTCAACGGGTAGATCATACCGATGACTCGCGATGGTGACGGTGATATATCCTGAATGGAAGCATCCAGATAGATTCCTCTTTTCTCATTATCCCAGGCGCCATATACGTTCAAATCACCTAAACGGCCCTGATTGAGCGAGAAGTTCTTGACGAAGAGGCGGGTATTCATCACAGGTTTCTTGAACACGCTGCTGGCATATGCTGTTCCCGTAGCATCTCCTTCAAAGTTTACGTCATCGGATATGTTTGCAATATCAAATACGTATCCCATATTAATGTCTTTCAGGTCCACTTTTACGGTATCTGCCGGATTGTCGGAAAGCCGCCCATTGATACGCACATAACGGTCATGATGGCTGAAATAGAAATTATTCACATCCACCTTGCCCGAGTCCACCACTACCTGCGAAGGATGTATCTGCCAAAGTGTATCATTCAAGATAACGTCTGTCTGTTTCACATCCACCATCGCTTTCAGCAAAGGCTTTTCACCTGCTGTACGCAGGAATTGTGCAACAGCCGCCAACTTTCCGCTATAAGTTGCTATGGCATTATTTCCCCAGTTCAGAGTCGTGCTGACTTTATCTTCTTTGGCCTGTGCTTCCAGAGAAAGATTCACGGCTCCATTCTTTTTCAGACTGGTCAGCCGCACCTTCGCACTGATATGGTCCGAAGGATTCTCGCACAAGATCATACCCGACTCGATAAAGTTGTTTTTATATTGCAGGCGGGGGAAGTAGCCTTCCACACGTAGCCGCTGCAAGGCATCATTAAAATACCCTTTCAACGTAGAATGTGTATATACAGTCAACGGAACATCAAATATCGTAGATAAAATGTCCGTATTATATATATGTACATCAAACGCAAAATTATTGTTCGTCTCTATCGGTTTCTTCGGAGGCAATATCAAGGACGGCACATACCGACGCATGATATTGAAAATACTTGCCGGTAAAGTATGGTACTGGAATTTTCCCGCTATGTTTGCCGTCAGAAATTCAGAAGTCAGTTTAAGCTGATTTTCATTATCCTGCCGGGTAGCCCGTACATTCATGTTCTTCATGAAATATTCCTTGTCCGGTGCCCTGAACTCCAGACTGTCCACATTGATTTCTCCAATCATCTCGTCAATGGAACCTCCGGTAAAATTAGCTTTTACCTTCAGAGAGAACTCCGCATCCTGGTAATCAGGTGTAAGATTTAAATCATTAGGACGGAACTTGTCGACAACGGCAAGGAAATTGAAAGTAGGAACCTTGGATGTCACATTCACATCTCCGTTCAGATAAATAGACCCATTCGGATCATCCAGCGCTATCTTTCCGTTAAATCCGCCTTGCTTGTATTCGCCGTCCAGCGTAATATTCTCATATTTATATCTGCTATATTCCACAGATGCGATCAATCCCTTCAACTCTACAGCAGGAAGCTGTTTTTCGATATGCCGTCCATGTACATCAAGATTAAAGGTGATTTCCCCAAATTTCTCATTATTCAATAACTTGCCCAGTTCAAACTCTTCTGTTTTGACAGCACCGGAATAAGCAAACAGCCCCTTAGCCTTATCGGAACTTAACTTTAAGTCGGTTTTTACATTACCAAGCCCTGTACGAAGCTGTCCGTAAGTAACCAGATCGGTGAAGTATCCGGAAATCTCTCCACGGAAATCAATATCCCCCAAACGTTCCAGAAGGGGAGGTACACCATTGTAATTGCTGCTCAGATTACGCACCAAAAAACCGACACCACGATTGTTGGCGGAAAGTTCGGAAAGCTTCCCGTACACATACGCATCCTGCGGACTCGATAGTTCCTGAAGCGATACATCCCCCGATAGCCGGAACTGGCGGTCGTCGGCCGTAATCTCCAGATGAGAGCAGGTGAGCTGGTCGACCGTTCCCTTCACCTGCATATCCAGCGTTATCGGTTCCTTGAAATGCGCCAATACAGGAACAAAAGGGGAAATATCTTTCAGAGTAATCTGCGAGGGTAACGTACGGAAAGAAAAGTGGACCTTCTCCGAGAACTGATCAAAAGCCTTCAGACTGTCATACACCAAATGAATAGTATCCATCTTCAGTGAAGTTTCGGGCAACTCAATGGCAAAATTCTCTATATTAGTCCGTTTATCATTGGCAACCAATTTCAGACTCATCTTCTTTAAAGAGAATCCGGAAGCCTTTTCATCGAAGCTCAGACGCTTGATACCAAGATTCAAAGAATCCCTGCTCATCGCCTTCAATGAAATATTGGCTATAATATTCTGAAGCTGGACATGCTTGGCATTAAACTTTCCGGGAGTCTTTTCCTCTGACAATACATGATAAGCCATCCTTCCCCGACGAATCAAAACGGAATTGATACGCAAATCCAGCGAACTTTCCTTTTTTACAGTGTCCTTGGAAGCAAAAGCATCCAATACGAACTTAAAATTCGGAGGAGAGTCGGGAGTCTCTTTATTCAGATTGATGGTAAAGCCGAATAACTGGACACTGCTAATGGAAATCTTTCCCTTAAAGAAAGGAAGGATATCAAACTTAGCCGATAAGCGGGTTACTTTGAGCATTTCCTTGCCGCTCTGGTCGTCAAGCAGCACATCATCAATGATAATACGGTTTAATAGACCGATATTTATTTTGCCGATAGTCAGGCGTGTATTCAGCACCTCGGACAATTCCTTGGCGATAAACACACTCATTGCTCGCTGAACATTTGGAATATTCAGCAAAACAATAGTTCCGATATATACTCCCAGTACAATACCAACTACCCAGCGTACAGTCTTTTTCAGCGTTCTGATAAGCGATAACTTTTATTTAGCGAACAAAAATATAAAATAGTTCGTTATGAATCGTAGTTTTATCATTACTTTTGCACCGTTTAATAGTTTAAAAACATATGAGTGCAATAATATTAGGAATTGAATCCTCCTGTGATGATACGTCGGCAGCCGTAATCAAGGATGGTTATCTGCTGTCAAATGTGGTATCAAGTCAAGCCGTACACGAAGCATACGGCGGAGTAGTACCCGAATTAGCTTCACGGGCACATCAACAAAATATCGTTCCGGTGGTACACGAAGCACTGAAACGGGCAGGGGTTACCAAAGAAGAACTGAGTGCGGTAGCTTTCACACGTGGACCGGGATTGATGGGATCTTTACTTGTAGGCGTCTCTTTCGCCAAAGGATTCGCACGTTCACTCGGTATTCCTTTGATAGATGTTAATCATCTGACAGGACATGTCTTAGCTCATTTTATTAAAGCAGAAGGAGAAGATAATATCCAACCGAAATTCCCGTTCCTTTGCCTGTTGGTATCCGGAGGAAACTCACAGATTATATTGGTAAAAGCCTATAATGATATGGAAATTCTCGGTCAGACGATTGATGACGCTGCCGGAGAAGCAATCGATAAATGTTCTAAAGTGATGGGTCTCGGATATCCGGGCGGACCGATCATTGACAAACTGGCACGTCAAGGCAATCCGAAAGCGTTTACTTTCAGCAAACCGCATATTCCGGGGCTGGACTACAGCTTCAGCGGACTGAAAACTTCTTTCCTATACTCCTTGCGTGACTGGATGAAAGACGATCCCGATTTCATCGAGCATCATAAAGTGGATTTGGCCGCCTCTCTGGAAGCAACTGTTGTAGGCATTCTGATGGACAAACTGCGGAAAGCTGCCAAAGAATATAAAATAAAAGAAGTAGCCGTAGCCGGAGGAGTCTCTGCCAATAACGGATTGCGTAACTCTTTCCGAGAACACGCTGAAAAGTATGGCTGGAATATTTTTATTCCTAAATTCAGCTATACGACCGACAATGCAGCCATGATTGCCATTACCGGATACTTCAAGTATCTGGATAAAGACTTCTGCTCCATTGATCTTCCGGCTTATTCCCGTGTCACATTATAAAACAGTTTTTTACCGTCATCGTCACTTTATATAATAAACTATTGTCATAGAATAATTTAAGTAGTGACGATTAAAGTGACGGCAATAACAATAGTGACGGCAAACGCCGAAAAAATGTCACCGACCCAATAGGCGGTGGCATAAAGAAGCCTTGCTGAAAACAAAATGCACCTATATATAATAGGGAGACAAAGGAGGATTAATGATATAAGAAGCCTTCATTAAGAATCTTTGTTTATAGCATTCCTTCGTTCCACGTGCGTAAGCCGTCCAGTTCACATACGTGATCCATTCGGCTCACGCACATGAACCGAATGGATCACGTATATGGAACGAAAAAATGAAGTAAACCTAATGACTTAACATAGCGTATATACCTTATTAATATAGGTAGCATATTCTATTAACTAACGCAGGAAAAAGATGTTTGCTGAAGTTATTACCATTGGTGACGAGCTGCTGATAGGGCAGGTAGTCGATACAAATTCTGCCTGGATGGGGCAGGAATTAAATAAGATAGGTATCGAAGTTCTACGCATTGTTTCGATCCGTGATCGGGAAGAAGAGATCATGGAAGCAGTAAATAATGCGATGAAAAGGGTGAATATCGTTCTGGTAACCGGAGGACTCGGTCCCACAAAAGACGATATCACCAAACAAACTCTCTGTAAATACTTCCATACCGAACTGATATTCAGCGAAGAAGTATTTGAGAACGTAAAGCGGGTGCTTGCCGGGAAAATACCGATGAATGCGCTGAATAAGAGTCAGGCAATGGTTCCCAAAGATTGCACGGTCATCAACAATCCGGTAGGAAGCGCTTCTGCCAGCTGGTTTGAGAAAGACAATAAAGTGCTCGTATCCATGCCGGGTGTTCCGCAGGAAATGACTGCCGTTATGACTGAGTCCGTATTGCCCAAGCTACGTGAGAAGTTTCAAACGGATGTAATCATGCACCGGACCTTTCTAGTACAACATTACCCCGAATCCATACTCGCTGAGAAGCTGGAACCGTGGGAGACAGCCTTGCCGGAAAGCATCAAATTGGCATATCTGCCCAAACTTGGAATCATCCGCCTGCGACTAACCGGACGGGGACAGAACAAGATAGAAGTGGAAAGCGCACTGAACGACGAGCAGGCTAAGCTGGAAGCGATACTGGGCGATGATATTTTCAGCGAAGAAGATATCCCACTGGAGGTAATCGTAGGCGAACTACTGAAAAAGAAGAATTTAACCGTTTCCACCGCAGAAAGTTGCACCGGAGGAAGTATTGCGGCACGTCTGACGTCCATTGCCGGAAGTTCGGAATACTTTAATGGAGGAATAGTGGCATATTCTAACGAAGTGAAGATGAATCTGCTCCATGTTTCACCGGAAACACTGGAAGTGTATGGCGCTGTCAGTGAGCAGACTGTGATCGAAATGGTAAAAGGAGCGATGAAAGCGCTGAAAACCGACTGCGCTGTCGCAACTTCAGGAATTGCCGGTCCCGGAGGTGGAACACCGGAGAAACCGGTAGGCACTGTCTGGATCGCTGCTGGTTATAAAAATGAAATTCGTACTTACAGGCAGGAAACGAACCGCGGAAGAGCCATGAATATTGAAAGAGCGGGCAATAATGCGCTATTAATTCTTCGTGATTTGCTCAAATAAGGAAAAATTGGTGTCTGGAAGTGAATTATTTTAAGAAATCCTTGTTTTATACGGATAAAAGTGCTTACTTTGCGTCCTGTTTGAAATAAGTATAGATATAAAACTATAAAAATAAGATAGAAATGTCGAAGATTTGTCAAATTACCGGAAAGAAAGCCATGATTGGCAACAATGTTTCACACTCAAAGAGAAGAACTAAAAGAACCTTTGATTTGAACTTGTTTAACAAAAAGTTCTATTATGTAGAACAGGATTGTTGGATCAGCCTTAGCCTTTGCGCTAACGGGTTGCGTATTATCAACAAAAAAGGACTGGATGCTGCGCTGACTGAAGCAGTGGCTAAAGGTTATTGTGATTGGAAAAGCATTAAAGTAATCGGCTAAACGTAGAGGAGAAAACTTACAATGGCAAAGAAAGCAAAAGGTAACAGAGTACAGGTGATTCTGGAATGTACAGAACACAAAGAGAGTGGAATGCCGGGAACATCTCGCTATATCACAACTAAGAACAGAAAGAATACAACTGAAAGACTTGAGTTGAAGAAATACAACCCGATTCTGAAGAGAGTAACAGTACATAAGGAAATTAAATAATAATAGTATAACCCATGGCAAAGAAAACAGTAGCAAGTTTGCACGATGGTTCTAAGGAAGGTCGTGCTTATACGAAGGTTATCAAGATGGTTAAGTCTCCGAAGACCGGTGCTTACATCTTCGATGAGCAAATGGTTCCTAACGAAAAAGTACAGGACTTTTTCAAGAAATAAGATAAATGCAGTTGCTGCAAGGCACTGATTACTTATAAAGCTCCTCTCGCCGATATAGCGGCGGGGGGATTTTTTTTGCTATTAAATCGTTTCGGCTTTTATTATTTGTTAATTTTGTTATATCTTTGTGGCATAATGTATTGTACAAAAAAGTAGACTATGGGATTTTTTAGTTTTTTCTCAAAAGAAAAGAAGGAAACATTAGATAAAGGATTATCTAAAACAAAAGAGAGTGTGTTCGGGAAGATTGCCCGTGCTATAGCCGGTAAATCGAAAGTGGATGATGAGGTGCTGGATAATCTGGAAGAGGTGTTGATTACTTCGGATGTGGGCGTAGAAACTACGTTGAAGATTATAGAACGTATCGAGAAGCGTGCCGCAGACGAGAAATATATGAATGCGAAGGAGCTGAATGTGATTCTGCGCGATGAAATCGCTGCTTTGCTCACAGAGAACAACTCGGATGATGTGGACGACTTTGAAACTCCTGTTACGAAGAAGCCATACGTGATTATGGTAGTGGGAGTGAATGGTGTAGGAAAAACCACGACTATAGGCAAACTGGCTTATCAGTTTAAGAAAGCCGGCAAATCCGTTTATCTGGGTGCTGCCGATACTTTCCGTGCAGCGGCGGTGGAGCAGCTGGTTATCTGGGGAGAACGTGTGGGGGTTCCCGTCATTAAACAGAAAATGGGTGCTGACCCTGCTTCTGTGGCATTTGATACTTTGAGTTCAGCAGTAGCCAATAATGCCGATGTGGTGATTATAGATACCGCTGGACGTCTGCATAATAAAGTGGGTCTGATGAACGAGCTGACCAAAATTAAGAATGTAATGAAGAAGGTTGTGTCGGATGCTCCGAATGAGGTATTGCTTGTTTTGGACGGTTCCACCGGACAGAATGCATTTGAGCAGGCCAAGCAGTTTACTTTGGCAACGGAGGTTACGGCAATGGCTGTAACCAAGCTGGACGGAACGGCTAAAGGCGGCGTTGTAATCGGAATCTCCGACCAGTTTAAGATTCCGGTAAAGTACATCGGTCTGGGAGAAGGTATAGAGGACTTGCAGGTGTTCCGTAAAAAAGAGTTTGTCGATTCATTGTTCGGAGGGAATGCATGAAACGGAAAACTATTGATATCATAACATTAGGCTGCTCTAAAAATTTAGTGGACTCGGAGCATTTGATGCGCCAGCTGGAGGAAGCGGGCTTTCATGTGACGCATGATACCGAGCATCCGAAAGGAGAGATTGCCGTAATTAATACCTGTGGTTTCATCGGCGATGCAAAAGAGGAGTCCATCAATATGATTCTTGAATTTGCGCAGGCCAAGGAAGAAGGCGAGTTGGAGAAACTCTATGTTATGGGTTGCCTTTCGGAACGTTATCTGAAGGAACTGGCAATTGAAATTCCTCAGGTGGATAAATTTTATGGTAAGTTCAATTGGAAAGAGTTGCTGCAGGACTTGGGTAAGGCATACCATGATGAACTGCACATAGAGCGTACACTGACCACTCCTCAGCATTATGCCTATCTGAAAATATCGGAAGGATGCGACCGCAAATGTTCTTATTGTGCCATCCCTATTATTACGGGCCGACATGTGTCGCGTCCTATGGAAGAAATCCTGGACGAGGTGAAGTATCTTGTGGCCCGCGGAGTGAAAGAGTTTCAGGTTATTGCGCAGGAATTGACCTATTATGGCGTAGATTTATATAAGAGGCAGATGTTGCCCCAATTAATTGAAAAAATCTCAGAAATTCCAGGTGTGGAATGGATACGTTTGCATTATGCTTATCCGGCTCATTTCCCGATGGATTTATTCCGCGTAATGCGCGAGCGTCCCAATGTATGTAAATATATGGATATTGCCTTGCAGCATATCAGTGATAATATGTTGGAGAAAATGCGCCGTCATGTTACTAAAGAGGATACTTATCGGTTGATAGAAAAGTTTCGGGAAGAAGTGCCGGGAATTCATTTGCGTACTACGCTTATGGTGGGGCATCCAGGAGAAACGGAAGCTGACTTTGAAGAGTTGAAGGAGTTTGTCCGCAAGGTGCGCTTCGATAGAATGGGGGCATTTGCATATTCCGAGGAGGAAGGTACGTATGCCGCTGCCCATTACGAAGACAGCATTCCTCAAGAAGTAAAGCAAGCCCGGTTGGATGAATTGATGTCCATCCAGCAAGGTATTTCTGCCGAACTGAGCGCAGCAAAGGTAGGCAGGCAGATGAGAGTAATAATCGACCGTCTGGAAGGTGATTACTATATCGGACGTACGGAGTTCGATTCTCCCGAAGTAGACCCGGAAGTGCTGATTGAATGTGGTGATGAACCGTTGGAGATTGGTGGCTTTTATCAGGTAGAGATAATAAATTCCGATGATTTCGACCTTTTTGGACGGATTATTTAAATATTTCCTTTCGTACTTCTTGTGTATGTGGGGAAGATTTGCTAATATAGCACAGTAGTTCACAATTTTAAAGCTTGGATTTTGAATAACAAAGAATTTACTTCGGAATTGTCACGCAGGTTAGGGTATACTTTGAAGGATACTTCGGAGTTGGTTACTTCTTTACTGTCGGATATGACGCGGCAACTGGAAGAAGGGAATATGATTTCCATACAAGGTTTTGGAACATTCGAAGTGAAAAAGAAAGCGGAACGTATATCCGTAAATCCAACAACCAAACAGCGTATGCTGGTTCCGCCTAAACTGGTGTTAACTTATAAACCCAGTACTTTGCTAAAGGATAAGTTTAAGTGATCTTTCTTTTAAAATCTTCCATATTATGAATGAAAAACTAAACATACAGGATCTGATTGACTTGCTGGCTGAAAAGCATGGCATGAGCAAGAAGAATGCCGATAGTTTTGTGAAAGAGTTTTTCCAACTGATTGAAGAAGCGTTGGAAAAAGACAAGTATGTGAAGATTAAAGGCTTGGGCGCTTTTAAACTGATTGATGTGGAAAGCCGGGAGAGTGTAAATGTCAATACTGGGGAACGCTTTGAGATACAGGGCCATACCAAAGTCTCATTTACTCCGGAGCCTGCTCTGAAAGATATTATCAATAAGCCGTTTGCACATTTTGAAACAGTAGTGCTCAATGAAGGTACTGTTTTAGAAGATACCCCTGTAGATAGTGGCAGTGAGGAAGATGAAGATACGGAGCAGAAAGTGGAAGATGTTGTGCCGGAAGTGGTTGCCGGTAGTGCGGTTGAGACACCGGAGATTGCGGAGAAAATCGATAGTCCTGTCGAACCGGAACCTGTAGAAGAAGCCGTTGTTCCTGTGGAGACTGTGGCTTCGGAGGAAGTTAATGAAGAGAGGGTGGAGGTTATCAAAACTGCCGGCCCGGCTGAATCTTCCGCAATGAAATACTTCATTGCCATCGTGGCTCTTGTGGTATTGCTATGTGCAGGAACCGTCGCTTATTTGTATTATCCTGATTGGTTTGACGGATTATCGGCTGAATCACCTGTGGAGGAAACCGCTGACAATGAAGCTGGCAATGCGGCAGGTAATACGGTCTTGATGGATAGTGTCGGTGTTAAGGACAGTGTGGTGATTGCCGTAAAAGATACTGTGTCGAAGAAGCTGATTGCTGAGCCTGTAATAAAACAGCAGGAAGCACCGGTTGCCGTCAGACAGCCTGTGGTGGCAGCCGCTACATCTGCTTCCCAGCCGAAAAAAGAGAAGAAAGTTGAGTATGTACCCGATTCTACCAATTATACCATTGCAGGAACGCAGGCGACATACACGATAAAGCCGGGTGAGACATTGACCAGAGTGGCTCTTCGTTTTTATGGAACTAAAGCGTTATATCCATATATAGTAAAGCATAATCCGGACGTTATCAAAAAACCGGATAATGTACCTGCGGGCACAACAATAAAGATACCTAAATTAGTGAAGAAGCAGTAAAAAGATACTGCTTCTTTTTTGTTAAATACTCAGAGCTTGTTTAAATATTCTTGAAGAAGTATTTTCTTCAAGAATATTTGAGTTTCTTCCTGGTCTGTTTTCCTCTTTTTATCCGTTACATAGCCTGCTATGCTCTTAGTAAAAACAGAAAAATATTTTCAAAGAAGAACTCTTGAAAAGAATGCTGAACAAAATTAAACAGGCTCTAAACTCTATGAAAGTAGTTTAATCTAAAGGTTTCACATTGTTTTTTAATAAAAATTAGTTGCTATGGTTAATTTATTCCCGTACTTTTGGAAACGAATTATAATTACCGGTGTATGGCCGGGCGAAAACGAAAAATTAAACATTAAAATACATTGATTTATGGCTGAAACAATTGATATCCGCGAATTGAACGAGCGGATTGAAAGACAAAGTGCTTTCGTTACCAATCTTACTACGGGCATGGACCAGGTTATTGTAGGACAAAAGCACCTGGTAGAGTCGTTGTTAATCGGTTTGTTGTCTGACGGACATGTGTTGTTGGAAGGTGTGCCCGGTTTGGCAAAAACATTGGCTATCAAAACACTGGCTTCATTGATTGATGCACAATATAGCCGTATTCAGTTTACACCTGACTTGTTGCCGGCGGACGTTATCGGTACGATGGTTTACAGCCAGAAAGATGAAGCTTTTCAGGTAAAGAAAGGACCTGTATTTGCCAATTTTGTATTGGCCGATGAAATTAACCGTGCTCCGGCCAAGGTGCAAAGTGCTTTATTGGAAGCTATGCAGGAACGCCAGGTTACCATAGGTAAGGAAACATTCAGACTGCCTGAACCTTTTTTGGTGCTTGCAACTCAGAATCCTATCGAACAAGAGGGTACGTATCCGTTACCTGAAGCGCAGGTAGACCGTTTCATGCTGAAGGTAGTTATCGACTATCCTAAACTGGAAGAAGAAAAATTAATTATACGCCAGAATATAAACGGAGAAAGACTGAATGTAAAGCCTATTCTGAAAGCAGACGAGATTATCGAAGCGCGTAAGGTCGTACGTCAGGTATATTTGGATGAAAAGATTGAAAAATATATTGTCGATATTGTATTTGCAACCCGTTATCCGGAGAAGTATGATTTGAAAGAACTGAAAGATATGATCGGATTCGGCGGTTCCCCTCGTGCATCTATCAATCTGGCATTGGCGGCACGCAGTTATGCTTTCATCAAACGCCGTGGCTATGTTATCCCGGAAGATGTGCGCGCCGTGGCACATGATGTATTGCGCCACCGCATCGGTCTGACTTATGAAGCTGAAGCAAGTAATATGACTTCGGATGAAATCGTCAGCAAAATATTGAATAAGGTTGAAGTGCCCTAATGTAAACAATTTGTTTACTATTTATGTATTACTGAATGGAAACAACTGATTTATTAAAAAAAGTCCGTCAGATTGAGATAAAGACGCGCGGATTGTCCAATAATATTTTTGCGGGCCAGTATCATTCGGCTTTCAAAGGTAGAGGTATGGCTTTTTCCGAAGTGCGTGAATATCAGTTTGGTGACGATATACGCGACATAGACTGGAATGTAACGGCTCGTTTTCATAAACCCTTTGTGAAGGTGTTTGAAGAAGAACGTGAATTGACTGTAATGTTGCTGGTAGATGTTTCCGGTAGTCTGGAGTTCGGTACTGTGAAGCAGATGAAGAAAGATATGGTGACGGAAATAGCTGCTACATTGGCTTTTTCCGCCATTCAAAATAATGATAAAATCGGTGTCATCTTCTTTTCAGACCGGATAGAAAAGTTTATTCCACCCAAGAAGGGACGTAAACATATACTATATATCATTCGCGAATTGCTTGATTTCCGTCCGGAAAGTCGCCGGACCAATATCCGTCTCGGCTTGGAGTATCTTACGAATGTTATTAAGCGTCGTTGTACGGCTTTTGTCTTATCGGACTTCATCGACCAGGAGAGTTTTAAAAATGCCATGACTATTGCCAATCGGAAGCATGATGTTGTGGCTATTCAGGTATACGACCGCCGTGTAGAGGAGTTACCTGCTGTGGGGCTGATGAAAATAAAAGATGCGGAAACGGGTCACGAACAATGGATTGATACTTCTTCGCGTGCCGTACGGCGTGCTCATCGTGATTGGTGGGTGAATAAGCAGACGGAACTGAATGATACATTTACTAAGAGCAATGTAGATAATGTGTCAGTACGTACGGACCAGGATTATGTGAAAGCATTGATGAATTTATTTGCGAAAAGAAACTAATCGGAGAATGAAAAGATATTTATTTCTGATAACGCTGTTGACAGCATTGACGGGTAGGATAATAGCCCAGTCGGTGACAGTGGATGCTACAATTGATTCCTTGCAAATCCTTATCGGGGAGCAGGCCAAGATTAAGCTTCAGGTTTCATTGGACACTGATAAGCGCGCTATTCTTCCTGCCTATACTGATACTTTGGTGCGTGGAGTGGAAATTGTTGATATAGCCAAGCCCGATACACAGATGCTGAATGACGGCAGGCGCTCGTTGATAACTCAGGAGTACACCGTAACTTCCTTTGACTCGGCATTATATTATTTGCCCCCGATGGAGGTGCTTGTTGATAATAAGGCATATCGCTCCAAAGCTTTGGCATTGAAAGTGTATTCCATGCCGGTAGATACGTTGCATCCCGATCAGTTTTTTGGTCCTAAACCCGTAATGAAAGCACCTTTTGCATGGGAAGACTGGTATACGTCTATCGCTTGTGCTGTATTGTTTGTGCCGTTCCTGTTGCTGTTTATCTATCTTGTGAAACGTATTCGCGATAACAAACCGATAATTCGTAAGGTGAAGGTAGAACCGAAACTGCCGCCGCATCAGTTGGCTATGCAGGAAATAGAACGCATCAAAGGTGAGAAAGTATGGCAGAAAGGACAATCGAAGGAGTATTATACAGAATTAACAGATGCTATTCGTACTTATATAAAAGACCGTTTCGGTTTCAATGCATTGGAAATGACTTCCTCTGAAATCATTGATAAACTATTGGAAATGAATGATAAAAATGCAATATCGGATTTGCGTATCCTGTTCCAAACCGCGGATTTAGTGAAGTTTGCCAAACATAATCCACTGATGAATGAGAATGATGCAAATTTGATTAATGCGATTGACTTTATCAATGAAACAAAGGAAAAAGAAGATGAAAATGCCAAGCCGCAGCCTACTGAAATTACTATCATTGAAAAACGTTCCTTGCGTACCAAGATACTGCTTGGTGCAGGTATCGTTGCTTTAACGGCAGCACTTGCCGGTTCACTGATATATATAGGTTTGGAGCTGTATAACTATTTTGCCTGAAAGTAAAAGCAGGGAGATACGCTTCAATCATAAATCATAATTTGTAAAATTGTAAATATCATGGTTTTTGCCAATATTGAATATTTATTTTTGCTGCTGTTGCTTATACCTTATATAGTATGGTATATCATGAGGCGGAAGAATAGTGAAGCCACGCTTCAAATTTCAGACGCTCGTGTATATGCGCATGCTCCTAAGAGCTATAAGAATTACTTGCTGCATGCACCATTTGCATTGAGGATAATAGCTTTAGCTTTGATTATTATCGTTTTAGCCAGGCCGCAAACTACTGATAGCTGGCAGAATAGTGAAATAGAGGGTATTGATATAATGCTTGCCATAGACGTTTCCACCAGTATGTTGGCTGAAGATTTGAAGCCGAATCGCCTGGAAGCGGCCAAGGATGTGGCGGCAGAGTTTATCAATGGTCGTCCGAATGACAATGTCGGCATCACGCTATTCGCCGGAGAAAGTTTTACGCAATGTCCGTTGACGGTAGATCACGCCGTGCTTTTGAATTTGATAAAGGACGTAAAATGTGGTCTTATTGAGGATGGCACGGCAGTGGGTATGGGTATTGCCAATGCGGTTACCCGGCTGAAAGACAGCAAAGCCAAATCGAAAGTGATTATTCTTTTAACAGACGGCACGAATAATAGAGGAGATATTTCTCCGTTGACGGCTGCCGAGATAGCTAAAAGTTTCGGTATCCGTGTTTATACTATCGGTGTAGGTACTAACGGTATGGCTCCATATCCTTATCCGGTAGGTGGAACTGTGCAGTATGTCAATATGCCGGTTGAGATTGATGAAAAGACCCTGACACAAATTGCCGGAACAACGGATGGTAATTATTTTCGCGCTACGAGCAATTCGAAGTTGAAAGAGGTATACGAGGAAATAGATAAGCTGGAGAAAACGAAACTGAACGTAAAAGAATACAGCAAGCGCCAGGAAGAGTATCGCTGGTTTGCACTGGCAGCTTTCTTATGTGTGCTGTTGGAAGTTCTGTTACGTAATTCAATATTGAAGAAGATACCGTAGTATACGCATCCTTTTTCTCAGGATATTGTATTTTGTACAAGTTTAGTAAATAGTAAATCGTAAAAATAATAAATAAAGAAATGTTTCGATTTGAAGAACCTGCATATTTGTACTTGTTGCTGTTGTTGCCCTTGTTAGCAGCCTTCTACTTGTATTCCAATTATCGGCGACGGAAGAATATCCGCAAATTCGGTGATCCGGAACTGATGGCACAGTTGATGCCGGATGTATCCAAGTATCGTCCGGATGTGAAGTTTTGGATGGTATTTGTTGCTATCGGTCTGTTTTCTGTATTGTTGGCGCGTCCACAGTTTGGTTCTAAACTGGAAACAGTGAAGCGTCAGGGAGTTGAAGTGATGATTGCATTGGATATTTCCAATTCGATGCTGGCACAAGACGTACAGCCCAGTCGTTTGCAGAAGGCAAAGAGACTTGTTGCGCAGTTGGTGGATAAAATGGAGAATGATAAAGTAGGTATGATTGTTTTTGCGGGTGATGCATTTACACAGCTTCCTATTACAAGCGATTATATATCAGCCAAGATGTTTTTGGAGTCTATAGATCCTTCATTGATTTCCAAACAAGGTACAGCAATTGGGGCAGCCATTAATTTGGCCTCCCGTAGTTTTACTCCGCAAGAGGGGGTAGGGCGTGCAGTGATTGTCATTACCGATGGTGAAAATCATGAAGGTGGTGCAGTGGAAGCTGCTAAAGATGCCGCAGAAAAAGGTATTCAAGTGAATGTTCTTGGTGTAGGTATGCCTGAGGGAGCTCCCATCCCGGCAGAAGGGACAAATGATTATCGTCGCGACCGTGACGGGAACGTGATTGTAACCCGTTTGAACGAACAGATGTGTCAGGAGATAGCTAAGGCGGGCAATGGTATCTATGTGCGTGTAGATAATACAAATGGCGCTCAAAAGGCGATTAGCCGGGAAATTAATAAAATGGCGAAAGCTGATGTGGAAACACAGGTATACACAGAGTTTAATGAGCAGTTCCAGGCTGTGGCATGGATTATTCTGTTGCTTTTGTTGGCAGAAATGCTGGTATTGGAGCGCAAGAACCCTCTGTTCCGTAATATTCATTTGTTTTCCAATAAGAAATGATGCGTATGTTACAGAAAAAATATATAAGCTTTTTTTTATTGCTGCTAATGGCAGCTACAGTTTCGGCTCAGAAAGCCGAACGTGATTTTATCCGTAAAGGGAACCGTTTTTTTAAAGATAGCGTGTATGTGGATGCGGAGGTAAATTATCGTAAAGCTTTGGAGACGAATCCTCAGTCTACAGTCTCTATGTTTAATTTGGGAAATACATTGGCTCAGCAGAATAAACTGCAAGAGGCTATGGAACAATATGTTGCCGCTACCAAGATAGAAAAGGACAAGAATGATTTAGCGCAAATCTATCATAATATGGGGGTGATTTTTCAATCACAGAAAGATTATGGCAAAGCGGTAGAAGCATATAAGCAGTCATTACGTAATAACCCGAAAGATGATGAAACACGTTATAATTTGGCCTTGGCGCAAAAGATGCTGAAAGACCAGCAGCAGAATCAGCAAAACCAGGACCAGAATAAACAGCAGCAACAGGACCAGCAGGAGGATAAAAAGGACCAAAATAAAGATCAACAGCAGAATAAAGACCAACAACAACCGCCGCAACCACAGAAAAAGGACAGTGAGATGTCTAAAGAGAATGCTGAGCAGCTTTTAAATTCTGTGATGCAAGATGAAAAAGATGTGCAGGATAAAGTAAAGAAACAGCAGGTTATTCAAGGTGGTCGTTTGGAAAAAGATTGGTAATAAATATAACAGGAAGTAATATATGAGAAAAATAATTGTCTTATGGATGGTGCTGATAATAGTCAGTTTGCGTGCTTTTGCAGATAGCAAGGTTTCGTTTACTGCATCTGCACCTGATGTTGTGGCAGTAGGTGATCAATTCAGGCTGTCATATACAGTGACCACACAGAAAGTGAGAGATTTCCGGGCTCCTTCTATAAAAGGTTTTGATGTACTGATGGGTCCCAGTCGTTCACAACAGAAGAATGTGCAAGTTATCAATGGGCAGACAACCTCTACAAGTAGCATAACATTTACTTATATATTGATGGCTACGGCTGAAGGTAGTTTTACTATACCCGGGGCTACTATAACGGCAGAGGGCAATCAGATGGTTTCCAATTCTGTGTACGTAAAAGTACTTCCTGCTGATAGAACAAATGGAGGGGCTTCCGGAAATAGTGGAAGACAAAGTGGCTCTGCAAGTCGTGCTTCATCAGGAACGTCAGTATCGAATAACGATTTGTTTATTACAGCTACTGCCAATAAGACGAACCTGTATGAGCAAGAGGCTCTCTTGTTAACATATAAGATATATACTTTAGTAGACTTGAGAGGTTTTGACAACGTGAAACTTCCCGATTTTAAAGGGTTTCATTCTCAGGAAGTCGAATTGCCTAATGACCGTAAATGGAGTCTTGAACACTATAAAGGAAGAAACTATCAGACGACCGTATACCGTCAATTTGTATTATTTCCGCAACAACCGGGAAAAATAACGATTGATGCGGCACGTTTTGATGCATCTATAGCCAAGGTTACTCATGTGGACGATCCTTTCGAAGCTTTCTTCAATGGTGGTTCTAATTACGTAGAAGTGAAGAAGACATTAATGACCCCTAAATTGGTTGTTGATGTAAAAGCTTTACCGGATGGTAAGCCTTCGGGATTTTCCGGAGGAGTGGGAGAATTCAGTATTTCTTCTTCTATAAATAGTACGAATGTTAAGACAAACGATGCTGTTACTGTGAGGCTTGTTATTTCGGGTACGGGTAATCTGAAATTAATCTCTACTCCGGAAGTTAAATTCCCAGAAGACTTTGAAGTCTATGACCCGAAGGTTGATAATAAGTTCCGTTTGACAAATGCCGGACTCTCCGGCAGTCAGGTGATTGAGTATCTTGCCATTCCCCGTAATGCGGGAACATATAAGATTCCTGCTGTAAAGTTCAGCTATTTCGATATTAAATCTCGTACATACAAGACTTTAACGACCGAGGAATACGAACTCCATGTAGAAAAGGGAAGTGGTAATGCAGCTCAGACTATTGCCAATTTTACTAATAAAGAAGATTTGAAAGTTTTGAATGAGGACATACGTTATATCAAGCAGAATAACGTAACTCTTTCCCAAAAAGGAGATTTCTTCTTCGGTTCTTTGGCTTATTGGCTGTTTTACATAGTGCCCGGCATTGCATTTGTCCTGTTCTTCATTGTTTATCGTAAACAGATTGCAGCCAATGCCAATGTTGCTAAAATGCGTACGAAGAAAGCAAATAAGGTTGCTGTGAAACGTATGAAGTTAGCGGGGAAATTGTTGGCAGATAACAAGAAAGATGCATTTTATGATGAAGTATTGAAAGCATTGTGGGGATATATTAGCGATAAATTGAGTATTCCGGTTTCACGTTTATCTAAAGATAATGTCGAGGGAGAGCTTCTCAATTACGGTGTTGATGATGCACTGATAAAAGATTTCCTTGATGCATTGAACAATTGTGAGTTTGCCCGTTTTGCTCCCGGAGATGATAATCAGGCTATGGATAAAGTTTATTCAGATTCTTTGGAAGTTATCAGTAAAATGGAAAACTCTATAAAACATTAAATTGGGAGGATGTATAATGATGAAGAAAGTAATATCCTTAGTATTTGGTCTACTGATAGGATTAGCTGTTTGGGCGCAAGGAACGGCAGATACTTCGGCTTCTGCCAAAGATTCTGTGTCTATAGGTTCGCATACGGAATTTTCTGCAACTAAATCAGCTGACAATGTTACGAAAGCACAAGGTGACAGTGCATATATGCGTAATGATTATGCTTCTGCCATTCAAATATATGAGAGCTTATTAAAAAAAGGTGAAGCTGCTGAAGTTTATTATAATTTGGGTAATAGCTATTATAAAGCAGACGATATAGCAAAGGCAATTTTAAATTATGAACGCGCTTTGTTATTGCAACCGGGTAATGCAGATATTCGCGCTAATTTGGAAATAGCACGTTCCAAGACGATAGATAAGGTAGTTTCTGTACCTGATATATTTTTTGTAGCTTGGATTAAGTCGTTGACAAATTGTTTAAGTGTAGATGCTTGGGCTAAATTAGGTATTGTGTTTTTTATTCTTTTGCTTATCTCGTTTTCCCTATTCTTTTTTTCCAAACAGATTATCTGGAAAAAAAGCGGGTTTATAGCGGGAATTCTATTTTTGGTATTTACTGTACTAAGTAATATTTTTGCTTCGGAGCAGAAAAGTGAATTACTGGATAGGAATGATGCAATAGTCTTGTCTCCCAGTGTTACAGTACGGAGTACTCCCAGTGAAAGTGGTACTGGTTTATTCGTTCTGCATGAAGGGCATAAAATTGAAATTAAAGATAATTCCATGCGCGAATGGAAAGAGATTCGCTTGGAAGATGGTAAGGTAGGGTGGATTCCTGCTTCTGCGATAGAAGTGATTTAAGAGTATCCATTGCTAAATATAGAAGCCCGTATGAAATAAAGGAAACTATTTCCTTTTACTTCATACGGGTTCTTTTTGTATTTATGAGAATGTTAAACATATAATGGAAAAATACAGATAAATAGTTTGTTTTATCTTTTTTTTTCCTTAAGTTTATAGCGTGATAAAGAAATAACAAAGTATTAACCATTAAATTTATGAATATGAGAACGATAACATTTAATGAACTCCGTAAGATTAAAGACTCATTACCTAGTGGTAGTATGCATAGAATAGCCGATGAACTTGGACTTAATGTTGACACTGTAAGAAATTTCTTTGGCGGTCATAACTTTAAGGAGGGTAAAAGTGTTGGAATTCACTTAGAACCCGGTCCGGATGGCGGTTTAGTAATGATTGATGATACTACCGTTCTTGATCGGGCTTTAAAAATTTTAGATGAAATGGCAGGTGAAACTGCTGAACCTGTTCAGGCTTAAGAAAAGAAAGTAAAGAAGGATCCCAATTGCTGAGAAACAATTGGGATTTCTTGTTTGTTTTGTAAATAAATATAATAGACGACTTATGGAAGATAAATTAGTAACATTAGCGATTCTTACGTATGCTAAAGCACAAATACTAAAGAATGTTCTCGAAAATGAAGGTATTGAGACTTACATTCATAATGTAAATCAAATACAGCCGGTTGTATCTTCCGGTGTGCGTGTTCGTATAAAAGAAAGCAACTTACCGCATGCTTTGAAAATTACGGAAAGCTCGGCATGGTTGTCCGAAGAAGTAGTGGGAGAGAAGATGCCCCAAATAGAGAAAGGCAGTAATAAGGTCTTGATTCCTGTCGATTTTTCAAGTTATTCATTGAAAGCATGTGAGTTCGGTTTTAATTTTGCAAAAAACATAGATGCTGAAGTAGTTTTGCTTCATGTATATTTTACACCTATCTATGCGACTTCATTGCCATACGGTGATGTTTTTAACTATCAGTTGAGTGATGAAGAGAATGTCCGGAATATATTGCAGAAAGTACATTCGGATTTGAATGCTTTGTCCGATAAAGTAAAAGCTAAAGTTACATCCGGAGAGTTTCCTGATATAAAATACACTTGCGTATTGAGAGAAGGCATTCCAGAAGAAGAGATATTACGCTATTCTAAAGAAAATCGTCCGAGAATTATCATCATGGGAACACGTGGTAAGAATCAGAAAGATATTGATTTGATTGGTAGTGTAACCGCTGAAGTTATCGAGCGTAGTCGCGTACCGGTTTTAGCCATTCCGGAGAATACACCGTTCAAAGAATTTAACGCTGTGAAACGTATTGCATTTATTACGAATTTTGACCAGCGCGACTTGATAGCTTTTGATTCATTAATTAATAGTTTAAAGCCATTTTGCTTCTCTGTTTCTTTAATACACTTAGCTGATGTAAAAGACACTTGGAATGAGATAAAGTTGGGTGGCATTAAAGAGTATTTCCAAAAACAGTATCCGCAATTGGAAATTCATTATGATGTAGTGAAGAATGATGACTTCCTTAATAGCTTGGATGAATATATTAAAACTAATCACATAGATATTATTACATTGACATCATATAAGCGAAATATATTTTCTCGTTTGTTTAATCCAGGAATTGCCAGAAAAATGATTTTCCATTCTGATACACCATTGCTGGTTATCTATGGGCGGCCTAATTGAAATGATAATTTTAATTTGTCTAGGTAAGGATGTGGGCTACCGCTAAATGCTGAATTAGTTTTAGTGGAGTCCACTTATTTTTTATCTTTTCATGGTTATACTATTACATGTCCCATTTCCTATGTTTGTGATGTAATATCAATAGTAAGTTTAATATATTTTAAGATTACAAACGTAAAGTTTTATATGTAATCCTGTAAAATCCGTCATAATAGACCATGAGATGAAGAACAGGGCGACCATTCAGAAGAATATCAGCACCATCAAATTGGTATAACCGCACAACGGATAGATGTTGTAGGAAATCAAATATCTCCATAAGGTCATGAAAGGGGATAGGACACCATTTTATTGAGTAATTCATAGGCCTGTCATTTTTCGTATAATAGGACAAGAAAGAAGACGGCCGAAATCATTAATCGGCCGCCTTTCAGGAAAATGACTTAGGTTTCACTTAGAAATCCGGTCAAAAAATCTACGTATGGTCTTAAAGACCCAATAATAAATAAATAAACCAATAGGCAATACAATTAGCCACATTAAATAATCATCCATAATATTAATATTTATATTGAAAACAATACAAATATATAAAATTATTTATGAACACCATCCGGAACACCAAAAGAACTAAGCGCACGAGACATAGTCTTAAAGATACCAACTCTATCCGTATCATAAATAGAATTGAATAAAGCTTCTTGAACTTGTTTTACTCGATTTTTATACGTATCCGCATCGAACTGATTTTGCAAAGCTTGACCGTTTGCACGGACAACAGTTTCCGCGAGTTTTTCAACTTCATGCCGGGCTTGCTTATCCGTCAAATTTTTCTGTGAATACCGGAACGCAATATCGGCAGCACCTTGTGCAAGCTGGAGTTTTTGCGATTGTGGCAAGAAAGATAGTTCTTGTTGACGCATGAGATTTTCAGTAACAGCCAACTGTGTACGCGCTTTGCTTTCGGCAATATTCTGTTCATTTACTGCCATGTTCGACACTTTCAGATTGTTATCGAAATCAGCTACAAGCCTGTCCAAAGCCAAGCGGGCCTCTTTCGTTTTGGCTTCTGTCCTCATTTGAAGTATCTGCGCCATAGCTTTTCCGGCAATGTATTTACCTTCGATACGCAGGTTATCCGCTTGTGCTTCCTTTACTTTGCGGTCAGGCATAGAGGACAGCACGTCAATAGCACGTCCAAGTCCGGCAGTAATACCGGAATAGTCAGCAGAATAGGGGGTAGCAGTAGGCGGCGTGACACCTTGTCCGGATGGAGCACCACCGGAGGGAGCAGCACCACTTTGTGCAACGCCAGCAGAGCCGCCACTCATCATTAAATAGGGATTAAGTCCGGCGGCCTCAAGGCGTTCACGTTGGGCAGAAGCCGAATTATATTCTTTCTGGTCATTATAAAGTTTCCAGGAATTGTCCTTTGCATCATTATAAAATTTCCATTGGTCACCAAGTTGTTGCTGGTACATTTCCTTATTGTACGCAACTTGTTTGTCAAACATTTTTTCATTGAATGCGTTGTTCATTTGTGCAATCTCTTTATTTGCAGCATTTTGCGCGGCGGTTGAACCAGCACCGCCAATAAGTGACGCACCTGCACCGATGGCAGAACCAACGACACCAGTCATTGCAGCAGTTGCCATAATTGTATGATTTTTTCGTTTAATATGAGTTTTTTAATTTTTATTTGGGCGTCCGGGCGGGCTATCCGCTCAAACAAATTCGCTTCGCGAATACTCGCTCCTATCCCTGACGCGCTTCACTACGTTACGCAATGCATTCCGGCGTCATCCGAGATGACAGAGCGGTGTTCGCTCTCCCGAGCTCACGAGTTATAAATTTTTCCTTATCTCTCAAGATGTGCAAAGATAAAGTAGGGCTAAAATATCCGTTTATCAACCTGTACCAAAAATCGTTAAATATACGCGCGCGTAAACGCACACGCACATTTAACAATTTTTACTACAGAACGCCAAACGTATATTTTTTCCCTGCATTGCTTTTTTGCACGTCTCGAAAGAAAAGGAAAAAAATATATTTAGGGTTCTTCAGTCGGGTTCACCTCATACGGAGCAGGCTGCCCGGTCTCCTGTTCGGCAGCGGCGGCCGCTATCATCTCATCCTGCGAACTCATCAGATACTGACTCCAGGCCATCAACTCTGAGGGCGACTGTATAAATCTCGATTTTACGAAACTGCACAATTGCTCATCAGTCAGCTTTGAACGCAACTCACACATTTTAGGTTCATTCACCGAAAGGTTCTCAAAGTAAGATAGCAAGCGGTCTTTACTCATACGGTCTAATCGTTGTTGATTAAACAACATATAAATATCCGAAGTAAGAACAACAGTTTCTACACCGTTCACTTCCAACTTATCAACACAAAACTCATTAACAGGACTTTGTTCCAAAAACTCACTTTGAGACAATTCCGCAGAAGAAACCAAACCAGGATTTACAGGTTCATGATAAGATTCTAAACGTCTTTTAGCATACCACATAATAAAATCTATTTATAAATTAGTAAATATGTATGATTTCACACACTAATAAGGCAACCCATCCGTATCAAGATTACGGACCACCTTAATATCAAAGAACGAACTACACAAAAACTGGTCTGTATCAACCGAGCTATCAGCAACGACAGCAAATAACGGATTCAAACAATTAGGATTTACCTTAAAAAATGTATAGTTCATAGGCGCAGCAGTCGGTGAGGGCTGATTAACGGGGTCTTTTGAACCAAGTTGATTTAAAATAGAAGTCTCACTATAGGAAATAACCCAATGCCGAAGAGTATTAGAAAAACCACCGATTGAACAATCGACCGAGGTTTTATAATCAATATACCGAGGAGCATAACCTATAGCAGTGTCTGCAAAAGTCGAAAAATCCTCAGCAGGCGGATTAATCATCTTCCGTAAAGGAACAAGTTCCATGCCGACACGGTCAAATTCAGGGATAGCATAATCAGTAACACGAACCTTAGTGAATGCACTGTTTAATAAAGTAGCCGTATAATCAAGCAAGGGCAAACAATGATAAATACACATAACAAGGCCAAATTTACCACCAGAATTGAAGTTAATCACACCATTCGATACGCCTGTACCTTTACCGGCAATATCAGCACCGTTTTCTCCTGTAATATTAGTATTTACAACCTCATTAATATCAAGACTCGAACTAATACCGCCAAGATAAGTACAAAGTTCAGAAAAACCGTCACCTACAGAAACACCCCAGTGTTTCTCTATCTGGTCTTTATAATCCTTGTTACCGGATTGTGTAATCTCTTTCCATTTCTGTAAAAACTCCGCTTGACGAAGTGCAAGAATAGTAAAACCGGACTCATCATCAGGCGGAATCTTACCAATAGCAACACCCGACAAATCACCATATTGTTGATGAGGAACAACACCGTGGAACAAATCTTTTTGCCAATTACAGTAACGCAAATCAAACAGATTATAATTCTGTACAACCTTAGAGGACGTTTCGCCAGATATATAACTGTCGATAGACATATTAGACGTACCGTCCATATAATCAACATTAAAAGTAGACGGAGAAACCCGTTCCCATTGACTATCACGGTAATAATCGGCATATATCTTTTGATAAGCCAACAGACCAAAAAGATTAAAAGTAAGGTTAGACATCAAAGGAAGAGTAGACCAAGTATCACCACGTTTAGGAGTGAAATGATAAAAATTACCATAACCAAGATATTCCAAAAGTTTAGCAGAACAGTCAGAACGTGAATAATTAAAATAATTCTTATCATAAGACTTATACGTAGTTCCAAAGCCAGCAAGATAATCAGCAATGCCCTTGGCTGTAACAGAGGGCATAAGACCCTCTAAACTGAAATTTTGTGTAGGGTCAAGTGAAACAGCATGTTGCGGATTATCATACATTTGCGTCAACGCCGTGTTAGCCTTGTTCCAAAGCAAATCATAAGGAACAAAAAAGAAATCGTAATATTCACGAATACGAGCGAATGCAGCCGTATTAATAGGCTGTGTACGAGTAAAAGATTTAAGGTCAATTCTAAAGCTATCACCTGGAAGCACTTCTTTTACCATAACAGGAAGTAACTCACCAGCTTTAGCCGTGAAATTTTTCTTGAACGAAAGGTCGAAACCATTTCGGGAAGTCTTGTTCCTAAGACTTTTTAAAGACATAATATTTGCCATAACAACACAATTAGAGGTTAATACTATTTATTTTCATCGATGAATATCTTATTCAAATCATTCAGTTTCTTATGCTTGATACGGTCATTAAACAGTTTAGATACCTGTGCAGAATATTGAGAATAAACAGGCGTCTTCTTAAACAATCTCATATCCATATAAAAATTATCATAGAAGTAAGGGTATATAGTGTTTTCCCATTCGTCAGACAACAAATCACCGTCACCGTAGAAATCTTCATTTTCAAAGAACAGCTTTTGAGACTCGAAGAAATCAGTAAGATGCATATAATCCAATTGACTATAAAAATCTTCAATAAGCCTAAGCTTACGCTTCTGCTCCGACAAGGTGGGTTTATCACAAACAGTATATAAGAAATGCTTAGAAAGGAGAAGTTCACCGTAAACACGATGGGAATACCTATCAAATTCAACACTATCCAACTTGAAATTAGTCACTTCCCAATCATAGAAATACTTACAAAGGTCATAAAGCTGTCGTTGGTCATGCAAAGCACCACTATCGAACAAATCCAAACAATAAGACGACTTATTCAGATGGAAAAGATAAACAAAAGTCGCTACTTCTTTCGCCAAAGCGAACGTCGTTTCACAGGACGGGAATAGATGCCGCGCCGTATCATAGATTCGGTAGCTATAAGCACGTTCGTGTGTAGATTTATCAACATATCCTCTACATTTGGGGTAGAAGTAAGAGTAAGCCGACCGCCATACATCAAATTCCTTATATTTGCCATTGAGCACGAGGCTTCTTTTAATAAAATCATGAGGGGTAAGCGCATATACTTGCGAGCGTTGACCTTGCAAAAAGCCTTGACCCAGCCTTTGAGAATGTAGGCAGAATGGACAGACGGAACGCATTTTAAGAACTTCGGGTAGATACACACTGCTGTTAACATAACTCGCAACGTATGATGAACACTTTCCTTCGGATACTTGAACGTCGATACGGCCAAGGGTCCATGCCTCAGATACAACCTCTGAACATATTTGTAAGGCTTCTTTTGAGTTGAGGAATAATAAGAGATGATAATGCGGGCGGAAGTGTACGGGTCCGTATTCGCCAACGGCATAGTAACGCACTTTCTCTTTGGGCAATCGTTTAGTAACATAGTAACGTAATCTTTTTAAAAATAATTGTAAATCAGTTTTTCTAAGGTAGGGGATAGAACCGCATAGATTGAACTTCTGTTGAAGTAATTTTAATCGCGAAACCTCATAATCAAATTCACCGAGACTTTCACCCGTTTCAAAATCCAACAAATCATAACGACAGAATAAATCAGTATCCGGGTCACCATTCACACACACAGGAGTAGAAACAGGAAGATAGTCAGGAGCGTAGGTGAGAGTAATGAAAACGGTATACATAGAACTGTAACTCTCCAAATCGCACTGAAACGAGTAACGGGAATTTTTAGCAAGAACACAAGCTTTGCACTTTCCACAAGGAACAGTCATACACTCATGCGTATAAGGGTTAACTATCCTTTTCGGATTAAGACAACTACAAAAGGGATTAAATAGCGCCATTACTTATAATCAACATTAACTTTTGTACTATCCACAGATGTTGCTTGTGACTGTTCTGTAGATTGGGAACTGTTCACATTGTTTTTACTGACACTCATAGACATAGTGCATGAGATACAAAGCCATAAGGCGGCAATAGCTAATACCGCCTTGACTATAATTTCAATAGTTTTGTAAATTTTCTGATTGTCCATAATAACTATTCAAAAACAGGTACAACATACATAGAATAACCGGAAGTAACAAGATGTTCAGAAAACTTCACAAGGTCATCAAAAGAAACAAAATAATGAAATAAAATACCGCCAATAGCATTAGCAAACGTAACATTATATCCAACAATTTTCATAACTGAAATATTTAAAGGTTAATAATCAAATGTTTCATAGCTTAAAAAAGTCCAACCAAAAGCAAGGGCATAAGCCTTAAAAACGTTAGAGGCTTCAATAAGTGAACAATCCTTGAATGTTTTCACATGAAAACGGTCTTCAAAGTCCATATAATGAACTTTTATCATACGGAACTGCTTTGAATACTGCTTTAAAAAAGAATGCGCCATAACGTTTATAATTGGTTACGGCGCAAATGTAAAGTAAAAAATATAAATGGTGTAATATCAATATTATGTTTAATATATAACACCATAAACTAAAATAAACCTTTATCCTTCTCTAATTTGGAAGAAAATTATACCAAAGATAGCTTACATATTCAAGCTATCTTTGGTATAGTAGCAATTCAATTATTGCATCAATTTTTCTATTTCATCAAATTCAGGACCCATTTGTAAGTTATAATAAACTCTGTATAATCCATTTAGCCACAAATCTTTCTGTTCAGGTTTCAGTTCTCTTGCTTTTTCATAATTAGGTCTTGCCTTTTCATAGAAAACTTTCAGTGTAGCTTGGTCTTCTTTGTATTTTGGATTATTGACATCAGTAGTAGCTTTTTCAGAGAAATCCTGAGCTTGCAGGCAATAGATTAAGCCCAAGTTGGAATATGCTTCTGCATAGTTAGGATCTACTTCAATGGTTTTGTTGTAGAATTCAATGGCTTTTTCATAATCTTTCATGTTATGATAAAGGTATCCTTTTACGTACAAATAGAATGTGTTATTAGGATCTTTAGCCAACATATCATCTGCAAACTGCATTGCTTCGTCAAACTTATTATTATTGCTATAATAATCAATCAGATGTCCAAAGAAGAATGAATGTTCAGGATACTTTTGGATACCATCTTTTAAGGAAGAGATCCACTTGACAGTATCACCTTGAGCTTTCAATGCTGTAGAAATAAATTCCATAGCATATTTACCCACTTCTTTGTCCTCTTTTGCATAAGGTGCATATTTCAACACGCTTGGATAATCTTCCATTTTGGCTGCAGCTAAGCTTGCATAATAAGCAATTTGGGGCAATACAGTATCTGTTTGAAGCAGATTCTCCTTTTCAAACATAGGATTGATGGCAATGTCTACATAAGTTGCGAAGAAATCCAAAGCCTCTTTATTCTTATCTAAATTAAAGAACTGGATACCACCATTAATCAGGTTGGGACGCGCAGCTAATATAGCAGCACTGTTCGATCTTCTGAATTTATTTTTGATTTTACCTTTTTCGTTAGGAATCTGTGCAAGTTCATCGCATTTAAAGTAGTATTTGCACATATTCAGTGCGCTGTTATACACTTTAAGAGTATCATAAGGCTTTCTTAAATAAGCATTCTCCATTTCCTTTTCATTGATTCTCTTTTGAATAAAGCCGGCTACATCCCATGTTTCGGCGTTGTCTTTGGTTTCAGCATTGTTCAGAGCTTCATTGATGAGCTTCTCTGCTTGTGCAAAATCCGGTTTTACGTCGTTAGCGATGCTTTTTGCCTCTTTCACGCTCTTTTCCTGAGCGAAGGTAAAGCCTGCCGCAAGTAGTAAAACCATTGAAAATAATACTCTTTTCATGATTGTAGAAAATTTTAAATTAATATTGTGTCTATTCTTCATTTTCATTGTTTACTATATCGTTCTGAGTTTTTTCTGATGCATCGCTATCCTCTTCTGCAATGATATCCTCTTCGGTTTCCGAGGTAACTTTACATACGGAGCCAATTTCATCATTACGTTTTTCAAGATTAATCAGTCGTACTCCCTGCGTAGCACGTCCCATTATACGAACATCTGCTACTTTCAGACGGATGGTGATACCCGATTTATTGATAATCATTAAATCGTTCTCATCTGTTACAGACTTGATTGTTACCAGTTTACCGGTTTTATCGGTGATATTCATAGTTTTTACACCTTTACCGCCACGGTTCGTCTTACGATAATCCTCAATATCGGAACGCTTACCGTATCCTTGTTCTGACACAACCATGATTGTTTCAGTTTCAGGGTCTTTGATACAAATCATTCCGACAACTTCGTCTTGTCCGTCTTCATCAAGCGTCATGCCGCGTACACCGGTAGCTGTACGTCCCATTACGCGTACGGCACTTTCGTGGAAACGGATGGCACGTCCGTTACGATTGGCAATGATAATCTCATTGTCACCGTTAGTCATGCGCACTTCAATTACGCGGTCATCTTCGCGGATTGTAATGGCATTGACACCATTTTGGCGAGGACGGGAATATTGTTCGAGCAATGTTTTCTTAATGACGCCATTCTTTGTGCAGAACAGTACATAATGACTGTTAATGAAATCCTGGTCGTTCAGGTTCTTCACGCGCAGGTATGCATTTACGGCGTCATCAGAGTCTATATTCAACAGGTTCTGAATGGCGCGTCCCTTAGAATTTTTGGTTCCTTCGGGTATCTCATATACTTTCAGCCAATAGCACTTACCCTTTTGAGTGAAGAACATCATGGTATTGTGCATTGTTGCAGGATATATATGTTCTACAAAGTCCTCATCGCGTGTCTCTGTTCCCTTAGAACCTACCCCACCGCGGTTTTGGGCACGGAATTCGCTTAACGGCGTACGCTTGATATATCCCATATGAGAAATGGTAATAATCATTTCATCGTCTGCATAGAAATCTTCCGGGTTGAATTCTTCCGACGAATAAACTATTTCAGAGCGGCGTTCATCACCGTATTTAGTTTTAATCTCGATTAATTCATCTTTGATAACCTTGCGGCAGAGTTCGTCGTTAACAAGAATTTCTTCCAGATAAGCAATCTGCTTTTGGATTTCCTCATACTCGGCATGGAGTTGGTCCTGCATGAGTCCGGTTAACTGGCGCAGACGCATTTCTACGATGGCGCGCGATTGGATTTCAGTCAATTCAAAACGCTCCATCAAACCGCTGATTGCGTCATTCGGAGTTTTGGCGGCACGGATGATTTTGATTACCTCGTCAATATTGTCCGATGCGATAATCAAACCTTCTAAGATATGGGCACGTTCTTTAGCTTTACGCAAATCATATTGTGTACGGCGGATAACTACGTCGTGACGATGCTCTACGAAATACTTGATGAGGTCTTTCAGGTTCAGCAAGCGAGGACGTCCGTGTACCAATGCCACGTTGTTTACGCCGAAAGAAGTCTGCAACAATGTCATTTTGTAGAGCTTGTTCAGCACTACACTGGCGTTGGCATCGCGTTTTACGTCGATGACGATGCGCATACCTTCGCGGTCAGACTCGTCGTTGGCATTGGAAATGCCCTCTATCTTCTTTTCGTTGGCCAAATCGGCGATGGATTTGATTAATTCGGCCTTATTTACTCCGTAAGGGATTTCGGTTACAACGATTTTGTCATGCGTGGAAGATGTTTCAATCTCAGCCTTGGCGCGCATTACAACACGTCCGCGACCGGTCATGTAGGCTTCGCGCACACCGCTCATACCATATATATAACCGCCTGTCGGGAAGTCGGGAGCTTTGACGTAAGTCATCAAATCTTCGATGTCGATATCATTGTTGTCGATATATGCGACGCAGGCATCTATCACTTCGGACAGATTATGGGTCGGCATATTCGTAGCCATACCTACGGCGATACCGGAAGCACCGTTGACAAGAAGGTTCGGAATGCGGGTTGGCATTACGGTGGGTTCCAGCAACGAGTCGTCGAAGTTGGTTTGCATGTCTACAGTCTCCTTATCAAGATCCTGCATCATTTCTTCTCCAATCTTTTGCAAGCGGCATTCCGTGTAACGCATGGCAGCTGCGCTGTCACCGTCCACAGAACCGTAGTTGCCTTGTCCGTCTACAAGCATGTAGCGCATAGCCCACGGCTGTGCCATACGGACGAGAGCGCCATATACGGATGAGTCACCGTGCGGGTGATATTTACCTAATACCTCACCGACAACTCTCGCAGATTTCTTATAGGGTTTATCCGACGTATTTCCCAGTCCCATCATACCGAAAAGAATTCTTCGGTGAACAGGTTTAAAACCATCTCTAACATCCGGAAGGGCACGTGAAACAATGACCGACATGGAGTAGTCAATGTACGATGACTTCATTTCCTCCTCGATGTTAATCTTTATAATTCTGTCTTGTTCAAGCATTTAAAAAGATTATTAATTATACATTTGCGGGTTTGTGAAAAACCACGCTAAAGTACTGCTTTTTTACGATATACAAAAGTTTTCCCTCATAAACTTTGTTGCAGATTTCCATGCTTGAAACCCCGTTTGGATATATGGTTTTTCGTTTGATGTATAATCGGTTAAAAATAAGACAGATACAAGTACCAGAAAGATACCTCCCTTTGGTACTCAGTGTACCTTACTAAGGTACGAGCCGTACCAAGCTTAGGTATATGAAGTTTCTTAGGTTGGTACATCGAATACCAACCGTTGGTACGGATGAAATTCCCACGTATTATAATATAATGTGTAGGGCGAGCCGGAAAGATGTGATTTATGGCACGGGATTTGTATATTATTAATCCAGTTTATGGTATGCAATATAAAGAAATGCGTATCTTTGTCAGTCAAAACCTTTAATTAAGGAGATAAAAATTATATGAACAATCAATTTTCACAAAGAGTTTCTGATATTATAACTTATAGCAAGGAGGAAGCCAACCGACTGAGAAATAGATATATCGGCCCGGAGCATCTTCTGCTCGGCATGCTACGTGACGGTGGAGGAAAAGCTATCGAGATATTGATGAAACTCGATATAGACTTGAAGCAAGTAAAAAAGCGCATTGAAAGCTTCTTGAGAGATGCCGAAGACGATACCCTATTGCCCGATGCGGATGTGCCATTGTCGCCAATGGCCGCTAAGATATTGAAGATGTGCATTCTGGAAGCGCGCATTTTAAAGAGTGCAACAGCCGATGCCGAACATGTGTTGTTGGCTATACTGAAGGATGGCGACAACCTGGCTGCTACCGTTCTGGAAGAAAACCGGGTGAATTATCAAGCTGTATTTGAACAGCTTACAATGCAATCTACCAACCCGAATGCTGGTATGGGATTTCCGGAAGAAGAGGAAGAAGACGATGAAGACATGAATATGTCCCATTCCTCTCGCAATGCAGGACAGGGCGCGGCTTCTTCTGCACAGACTGCATCGAAGAAGTCTTCCAATGATACTCCGGTCCTGGATAATTTCGGTACGGACATGACCCGTGCGGCAGAAGAAGGCAAGCTCGATCCGGTTGTAGGGCGTGAGCGTGAGATAGAACGCTTGGCGCAGATATTGAGTCGTCGTAAGAAAAACAATCCGGTGCTGATTGGTGAGCCGGGTGTCGGCAAGTCGGCTATTGTAGAGGGATTGGCACTGCGTATCGTTCAAAAGAAAGTATCCCGTATCTTGTTTGACAAGCGAGTGGTAATGCTCGATATGGCCTCTGTTGTAGCCGGAACCAAATATCGCGGACAGTTTGAAGAGCGCATTCGTTCCATTATCAACGAGTTGCAGAAGAATCCGAACGTAATCTTGTTCATAGACGAGATTCATACTATTGTAGGCGCCGGTGCAGCTGCCGGTTCTATGGATGCAGCCAATATGTTGAAGCCGGCTTTGGCTCGCGGCGAAATACAATGTATCGGTGCTACCACGCTTGACGAATACAGAAAGAATATTGAGAAAGACGGTGCTTTGGAGCGTCGTTTTCAGAAAGTTATAGTAGAACCCACTACTCCGGAAGAAACGCTACAGATACTGAGAAACATAAAAGAGAAGTACGAAGACCACCATAACGTGAGCTATACGGACGAAGCGTTAGAGGCATGTGTCAAGTTGGCAGAGCGTTATATAACCGACCGTAACTTCCCGGATAAAGCCATTGATGCTTTGGACGAAGCCGGTTCGCGTGTGCATCTGACGAACATTAATGTTCCCAAAGAGATTGAAGAGCAGGAAAAGCTGATAGAAGACGCACGTGTTTTGAAGGCTGAAGCCGTAAAGTCGCAGAACTTTGAACTGGCTGCCAGTTATCGGGATAGAGAGAAAGAACTTTCCGCTCGCCTGGATGAAATGAAAGAGGAATGGGAAGCACGTCTCAAAGACGACCGTCAGCTTGTTGGAGAGGAAGAAATAGCCAATGTCATATCGATGATGTCCGGTATTCCGGTGCAACGTATGGCTCAGGCGGAAGGTCTTAAGCTTGCAGGTATGAAAGAAGATTTGCAGGCAAAAGTTGTGGCTCAGGATGCTGCGATAGAGAAACTTACCAAAGCCATCCTGCGCAGCCGTGTAGGCTTGAAAGACCCTAACCGCCCTATCGGAACGTTTATGTTTCTCGGTCCTACCGGCGTGGGTAAAACGCATTTGGCCAAGCAGTTGGCTAAATATATGTTTGGCTCCAGCGATGCGCTGATACGTATTGATATGAGCGAATATATGGAGAAATATACGGTGTCCCGTATGATTGGAGCGGCCCCGGGGTATGTCGGTTATGAGGAAGGCGGACAGTTGACAGAGAAGGTACGCCGGAAGCCTTATTCCATAGTGCTGTTGGACGAAATTGAAAAAGCTCACCCGGATGTGTTCAATATCTTGTTGCAGGTGTTGGACGAGGGACGTCTTACTGACAATTATGGCAGAACGATTGACTTTAAGAATACAGTTATCATCATGACCTCCAATATCGGTACCCGCCAGTTGAAAGAGTTCGGTCGTGGCGTAGGTTTTGCGGCACAGGCACGTACGGATGATAACGAGTACTCGCGCAGTGTGATTCAGAAAGCATTGAACAAGACCTTTGCTCCTGAGTTCCTGAACCGTCTGGATGAAATCATAACGTTTGACCAGCTTTCGTTGGATGCCATTACGAAGATTGTGGACATAGAGCTGAAAGGCTTGTATGAACGGATTGAAGCTATTGGTTATAAGATGGTTGTAGATGATGAAGCCAAGAGATTCCTTGCTGCCAAAGGCTACGATGTGCAGTTTGGCGCCCGTCCGTTGAAGCGTGCCATTCAGAATTATCTGGAAGACGGACTTTCGGAGCTGATTGTGTCTGCCGGATTACAGCCCGGTGATACGGTTAATGTTTCTGTCGATAAGGAAAAAGACGAGTTGAGTATAACCAAGGCATAACAAGACTTTATAATAAAACAGTCAAAATGTCAGTTCTTCGGGACTGGCATTTTTTTTGTGTTCAGTTTGCCAAAACAATAAAAATACAAATCTAAAATATAAACTTAGTATGCAAAAAGGAAATATTGGGGTAACTACAGAGAATATCTTCCCCGTTATCAAAAAGTTTTTGTACAGTGACCATGAAATCTTCCTTCGTGAGTTAGTCTCTAATGCCGTCGATGCTACCCAGAAACTTAAAACACTGGCTTCTATCGGTGAGTTTAAGGGTGAACTCGGTGATTTGACCGTGCATGTGTCCTTAGGCAAGGATACGATTACCGTATCCGATCGTGGTATCGGCCTGACGGCAGAAGAAATAGATAAATACATCAATCAGATTGCATTCTCGGGAGCCAACGACTTCCTGGAGAAATATAAGAATGATGCCAATGCCATTATCGGTCATTTCGGACTTGGCTTTTACTCGGCTTTTATGGTTGCCAAGAAGGTCGAAATCATCACCAAATCCTATCAGGATGGTGCTAAAGCCGTGAAATGGACTTGCGACGGTAGTCCGGAGTTTACCATCGAAGATACGGACAAGGCAGAACGCGGTACGGATATCGTTCTTTATATAGACGACGATTGCAAGGAATTCCTTGAAGAAGCGCGCATCTCTTCTCTTTTGAAGAAGTATTGCAGCTTCCTCCCTATTCCCGTTGCATTCGGCAAGAAAAAAGAATGGAAAGACGGCAAGCAGGTTGAAACATCCGAAGATAACATCATCAACAACGCTAATCCATTGTGGACGCTGAAGCCCAGCGAATTAAAAGACGAGGATTACAAGAAGTTCTATCGCGACCTCTATCCGATGTCCGATGAACCCTTGTTCTGGATACATCTGAACGTGGATTATCCGTTCCATCTTACTGGTATTCTGTACTTCCCGAAGGTAAAGAGCAATATAGAGTTGAACAAGAACAAAATCCAGCTTTATTGTAATCAGGTCTATGTAACGGACTCTGTAGAGGGTATTGTTCCGGACTTTCTGACATTGCTGCACGGTGTACTCGATTCGCCGGATATTCCGCTGAACGTATCCCGTTCCTATTTGCAAAGTGACTCCAATGTGAAGAAAATCTCTACATATATTACGAAGAAAGTATCCGACCGCTTGCAATCCATATTCAAGAACGACCGTAAGCAATTTGAAGAGAAGTGGAACGATTTGAAAATCTTCATCAACTACGGAATGCTCACACAAGAGGATTTCTATGATAGGGCAAAGGATTTCGCCCTTCTCTCCGATACGGATGACAAGTATTATACCTTCGAAGAGTATAAGACCTTGATAAAGGATAGCCAGACGGATAAGGATGGCAATCTGATTTATCTGTATGCCAACAACAAAGATGAGCAATACAGCTATATCGAGGCTGCCAAGAATAAGGGATATAATGTGCTGTTGATGGGCGGCCAGCTTGATGTTGCCATGGTAAGCATGCTGGAGCAAAAGTTCGAGAAAGTGCGTTTTACCCGTGTAGACAGTGATGTCGTTGACAATCTGATAGTGAAGGAAGACAAGGCGAAAGATGCCTTGGAAGCCGATAAACAGGAGGTTCTCTCTGTTATCTTCAAGAGCCAGTTGCCGCAGATAGAAAAAACAGAGTTCAATGTAATGGCTCAAGCCTTGGGTGAAAATGCTTCACCGGTCATGATTACTCAAAGCGAGTACATGCGTCGTATGAAAGAAATGGCTAATATCCAGGCAGGAATGAGTTTCTATGGCGAAATGCCGGACATGTTCAACCTGGTATTGAATGCCGACCATAAACTGGTAAAGGAGATTCTGGCTGATGAAGACAAGGAATGTGCGGCTGCCGTTGCTCCGATTCAAAAAGAAATGGACGATGTAAATACTCGTCGTAATGAATTGAAAAAGAAGCAGGAGGGCAAGAAAGACGAGGACATTCCTACAGCCGAAAAGGATGAGGTAAATGATTTGGATAAGAAGTGGGAAGATTTGAAAAACCGGAAAAATGGATTGTTTGCCAACTATGCCGCTCAGAATAAGGTTGTCCGTCAACTTATTGATTTGGCATTGCTTCAAAATGGCATGTTGAAAGGTGAAGCTTTGAATAATTTTGTAAAGAGAAGCATCGATTTGATTAAATAAGCCCCTTTAGATTTCTATTATAACAGGGCATTGCAGCTAATATGAGTTGTAATGCCCTTTTTTTGTCTGTTTTTTCGTAATAGGTCTGTTTTTTTTCGTTGGATACGAGGTTTTTGGAAACAATTGTCTATATTTGAGCATTGAATAAATTAGTATATTTCACTCGAAACCGTATTCATGAAAAGATTTTTTTTGTTTTTGTCAGCCTGTTTATTGCTTCTGCCGTTTGTGCAAGCTCAGAAAGTAGGACTTGTTTTGAGTGGCGGAGGTGCGAAAGGCATGACCCATATCGGTATCATTCGCGCTTTGGAGGAAAACAATATTCCTATCGACTACATTACAGGTACTTCTATGGGAGCTATCATAGGTTCACTCTATGCTATGGGGTACTCTCCCGATGATATGGAGGCTTTATTGCGTTCCGAAGACTTCAAACGCTGGTATTCAGGACAGGTAGAACCCGAATACGGGTATTATTTCAAACAGAACCGGCCGACCCCGGAGTTTTTCAATATCCGTTTCTCCTTTAAGGACTCGCTGCATATCAAGCCTCAGATACTTCCTACAAGCATGGTAAATCCCATTCAGATGAATCTGGTCTTTGTGGAGCTATTTGCACGGGCTACGGCTGCATGCAGCGGCGATTTTAACCGCCTGTTTGTGCCTTTCCGGTGTATTGCCTCCGATGTATATAACAAGAAACCGTTGATTATGCGTAGAGGAGATTTGGGAGATGCGGTACGCGCTTCCATGAGTTTTCCGTTTGTTTTCAAACCGATAGAGATTGATAGCGTTTTAGCTTATGACGGTGGAATTTATAATAATTTCCCCACAGATATTATGCGTGAGGACTTTAAACCGGAAGTCATCATAGGTAGCGTGGTAGCCGCCAACCCCGGTAAGCCGAAAGAGAATGATTTGATGAGCCAGCTTGAAAATATGATTATGCAGAAGACGGATTATACTCTTCCGGATTCTTTAGGCATTATTATGACATTCAAGTATGACGATATAAGCCTTTTGGACTTTGACCGTTTGCAGGAGTTGCACGATATCGGCTATAACCGGACTATCAGTTTAATGGATTCTATAAAAGGCCGTATTCATCGGAGGGTAAGTGCGGAAAATGTTCGTTTAAGGCGGTTGGTCTACCGCAGTAATTTGCCTCAATTCCGCTTTAGGGACATCTATATAGAGGGCGCCAATCCACAACAGCAGGCGTATATCAAAAAAGAATTTCATGACGAAGACCATGAGGTGTTTACATATGAAGATTTGAAACGTGGATATTTCCGTTTGCTGTCTGATAATATGATATCGGAGATTATACCTCATGCTGTATATGACTCTGAAAACGACTTGTATTCGCTGCATCTGAAAGTGAAAATGGAAGATAATTTTTCTGTAAGGATGGGTGGAAGTGTATCGACAACCAGCTCTAATCAGATTTATTTGGGATTGGGTTATCAGGACTTGAATTATTATTCCAAAGAAATAACCCTTGACGGCCAGATTGGCAAGGTATATAATAATGCGCAGCTTATGGCCAAGATAGACCTTCCTACCCGTATTCCAACCTCTTACCGCCTTATTGCTTCTTTAAGTACGTTCGATTATTATAAAAAGGACAAACTCTTTTCTAAGAATGATAAGCCTTCTTTTAACTCTAAAGATGAACGTTTTGTCAAGCTGATGGTAGCCTTGCCTTTTTTGGCCAATAAACGGGCGGAAATAAGCATCGGATATGGGAAACTTCAAGACAATTACTTTCAGTCCAGCGTGATTAATTTTGACAAGGACCGTTCGGACAGGAGTACCTACAACCTTTTGGGAGGGGCTATCGGCTTTTATGGGAGTACGCTGAATGCACGACAGTATGCCACTAAAGGGTATTTTGAAAAACTGGTGGCACAGGTCTTTAGCGGAAAGGAGAAATTTGTACCGGGAAATCCGACGGAAACGAGTGTTACGACTAAAGAAAGGCAATCTTGGCTGCAAATTTCTTATATGAAATATGCCTATCATACTATGAGTCCCAAATTTACTTTGGGATGGATGGCAGAGATGCTGTATTCATCGAAGAACTTTTCGGAGAATTATACGGCAACCATGTTGCAGGCGGCAGATTTTTCTCCTACTCCTCATAGTAAGCTGATGTATAATGAAGCATTCCGGGCCAACCAATTCTTGGCAGCGGGTATCAAGCCTATTTTTGTTTTCAATGATATGTTCCAATTCCGTTCTGAATTTTATGGTTTCGTACCGATATTTCCTATTAAAAAGAATGCATTGAACAAAGCTTATTATGGAAAAGCGTTTTCGCGCTTTGAATATATAGGAGAAATTTCTGTAATATGCCAATTGCCCTTTGGAGCAATATCTGCATATGTAAATCATTATAGCTCACCGAAAAAGGAGTGGAATGTGGGGTTGACACTCGGCTGGCAGCTGTTTAATTATCGGTTTATCGAGTAATTTTTTTCAAAAAAAGTTTGTGTATCTCTTGCTAATTCAAAAAAAGTACGTATCTTTGCACCCGTAAAACAAACAAGGCCGCGTAGCTCAACTGAATAGAGTAGCTGACTACGGATCAGCCGGTTACAGGT